>Ga0185299_10000019_pt1 | contig 501756 bp, 463 predicted proteins | sample PaiPotPPA55metaG_FD_128002 | JGI IMG/M metagenome (GOLD analysis project Ga0185299, IMG submission 128002) | Iron sulfur acid spring bacterial and archeal communities from Banff, Canada, to study Microbial Dark Matter (Phase II) - Paint Pots PPA... ...
CGCACTCACATAGCTGAACGCTGCTCCCTGCTGCTCGTCAGTTCCTCGCATTCCTACTTCTTATCAGCTTTTGCTGTGCATCTCTCGTGCGAAACCCGATTCCTCAACGACTTTTTCCGCAAGCTGTGAAGCGATACCCTGATACAAAACTCTACTCCCCGACAGTGCGATGCAAAACTCCAGTCGCGAGACTGCGCGACAAACTCTACTCTCCCCTTAGAATAATAGCGGGTTGCAGGCGTCGCAGCAGTCCAATTGGCAGGATTGCTGAAATCAGCGCCACGCCGACGCTTCCGGCCAGTACGTAAGGGAACACACTGAATCTTGGCACAACCGGCGCGTGGAAGTTGACTCGTCCGATCCACATGGCTACGCCGACGCCGATCAAGAAGCCGAAAATTGCTCCAACTACGCCGAGGGCAGCGGCCTCGGCTGCGAAAAATCCATTTACCAGGCGCTGAGAGGCGCCCAGGGCTTTCATGATTGCGAAGTCGCGCCGCCGGTCGAAAACCCATCCCATCAGCGTAGCGAGCACGCAGAGAGCAGCAGTCAGAATAACCAGCGTGGCCGACGCGTAAAGCGTGGCGCGAGTTTTGTTCAGGACGTTGGCCTCCGCTTCCATGATCTGGCGCACGGGTCGAATGTCGGCCCCGGGCAAAATCTGCTCGAACTGCCGGATCGATTTTTCAACGTCGGCAGTGGTTCCGCTAACCGCAACTTCAATGGTGGAGGGCGCAACGTCCGTCCAATTCTCGAATTCAGATTGATCGAGATAAATCCGGCTGTCCTCTCCCGCGCCCGTTTGCAGCATTCCAACGGGAGTAAGGTGAATCGCCTTCCCTTCAAAGGTCAGTTCAAAGGGCTGACGATTAGGGGTTACTGCGCTGGCGGCGCGCATGCCAATGAGAGCCTCATTGGGCTCCACGGGCCAACGGCTCACCTTCCACCAGCGATTCAACTGACGAGCGCGCGTGAAATCGGTGCCGGCAACGACGACGGATCGTCCGTCCTGAGTGCGAGCCACAGCATACGAAAAAGGAACCGCCAACATTTTCGCGCCAGGAGTGGATTCGATTTTAGCAATCGCGTCGTCCGGAAGAGGTGGCCCATCTTTTGCGACAATGATTACATTCGCGCCATAATTACGAAATTCGGTGCGAAGCTTTGCCTGCACGTCAACGTACAGATTCATCATCGCGGTAGCGACCGCAGCGGCAAGGACCATAGCAAGCAGTGCGGCGGCAGCTCGTCTGCGCCGAAGAACGGCGGCGCGCAGAAGCATGCGCCAAAACATCGAGACGGACGGCGCCGTGCGCGCCGCGCGAGCACGGCGATCCGCGACTTGCTTCGTAGGAAGAGTGCCAGCAGTATTCATCTTTATTTATTTAAATCTAACCCTGATTTAAATTTAACCTTGCCCTTCACCTCGCAGCGCAAACACCGGGTCAAACTTCACCGCCCGTCGAATGGCGGCAGCGCTGCCCGCGAACGTTAGCAAGACCGCGATCGCCAAAATAATCGGGAAGAGCACCGGCTGGATGGAAATCTGGGAGTTGAAGATCGACCGCCCGATCTGATGGGCGAGCAATGCCCCCACAGTGAATCCGGCGAGGCCCCCGATCATTGCCAGCAGTAATGCCTCAGCAAAAAATATGGCCGAGACCGCAAAGTTGCCCGCACCCAGCGCCTTCATTAATCCGACTTCAACACGACGCTCAAAAATTGATGTTGCCATCGCTGCAGCCACGGCCAGAGCGGAGGCAAACAGCGCTCCGAAAGTGACTAGAAACATGAGTCCCTTGATACGCGAGAGGACCGTACCTTCATTTTGCGCGACTTGGCGAATCTGTTCCGCGTGAGAATGCGGAATCACCTCTTGCAACTGGTAGGCAATCGACTCCACGTAGGGAGAACAATACCAGCGCTCGTAGACTTCGGGAGTCATCGTCTTTGGGTCGCGGGTGGCGAGGGCATCGGGCGGCTTGGTGAGAGCGCTAACGTAAACGCGGCTCACGGCGCCCGGCCTGCCGATAATTTGTTGCGCGAGGGCTAGCGGGGCAACAATCTGATCGTCTTCGGCCCCACCGGTAGAGAGAATTCCGGAAATGGTGACTTCTTGGCCCGCGATTTCCAGCCTATCGCCGGGATGTTTATTCAGGTTTGCTGCCAGGCGCTGTCCTACAAGAATTTCTTGGGAGTCGTCATTTGGCCAGCCGCATGATTGTCGCGACTCGTCTTGTCCTGCGCGGACTTGCCCCGGGCGGGCGGGCCGCCCGTCCCCACACGAGCCTGTCACGCTCCACCAGGGGTGTGTGATCTTCACCCCGGTTCTGAAATCGTCTTTGCCGAAGTGCAGCGTTTTATTGAAGTAAGTACCGAGCAGAGTTACATCTTCCGAATTGTTGCTGGTGCCAACTTTCACTGTGACAGGGAGCGTCGGCGAAAACCCGACAATATTGTTGTGCCAGAAAGTACCGTGAATCTTGGGAAGGTCGGCTTCGTTTAAAAATGTGCCGTCGCTCGGAGGCTTCAGGTTGACGCCACCAACTTCAACGTCAAGAGTATCTTCCTGAGGGGTGACGACCAGGTTTGCGCCGTAGCTACGCAGTTCGCGATTGATCTTGTCGCCGATATCCGTAGCTACCGCGATCATCGCGGTAGCTACCGCCACTCCGAGTGTGATGGCGATTCCGGCGAGCAGTTTCCGTCGGCTCTGGTGGCGAAAGGATTCGTAGACAATGCGGGGAAACATTATTTATTTCTGCTCGAAATAGCGCCTACCCGAAGCGATATCGGCTTCAGACACGATTACTGCGTCATCAGTGATCTGAGCTTTCAACGGAATCGGATTACATCCGCCGGGCATACCAATCGACTGTGGATTGATAGGAGAGGCGCAGTTCTTACATGTCACCCCGTGCGAGGTCTTGTAGAAGCCAGCCCCGCCGCAGATTTCGCAGGCGTCTAATAGTGTAGCGATTTTTCCATCAGGCTTCTGGTAAAGCCAAAAACGGACTTCAGTCCCACCCTCCTTCGCTTCGTAGCGATGGAGTTCACCGTCGTAGACCTGTTTCAGCGGGATTGAAACCTTGCCGTCGACGAAGGTGACTTCCGTGGCGGGGGAGAGCGCGCTGGCGCTCTTCTCATAAATGAAACTGGCGGTGACCATTACGATAAAAGCGAATGAAAAAACGTAAACAGATGCCATCCACAGGCGTTCACGCCGGGCAGTCCACAGCGCTTTGCGGCGCGCGGCCGGAGCTGATGGCAAATCACCCGGCTGGCGGCTCTTCATTTCAAACAGCACCATCAACGCCGCCAGAGTAAGGATAGTAACGAAGAAGAAAAAATCGTTTCGGACGATGGGGCCGATAATGGCCATTTCTTGACGCGAAGAGGGAAGCACGCCGTTTTCGGACAGCTCGTGCAGGCCCGAGATCACGAGTTGTCCGGCGACCAGGAAGAGGATCGCCGTGGTGACTTTAAAAAATTTCTGCAGATTAATCTTGACGCTTCCCTTAACAAACATCACACCGAACAAAATCGAGACGGCAACTCCAGCGATCGTCCCGATAAAGCTCAGCAGTTCGCTGGAATTAAGAGTGACGGCCGAAAGTATAAGAACGGTCTCGGCGCCCTCGCGTAGCACCATGAGAAAGACGAACAGAAAGAGCCCGATCCAGGCATCTCCGCGGGCGAGCAATCCTACTTTGCTTTCAATCTCGCCTTTCATCTTGCGGCCGGTCTTCATCATGAAGACGATCATGGTGACGACAAATACGGCGGCCACCAGCATGACCCAGCCTTCAAAGATGTCTTGGTTCAAGTGAAAGCGGGAGAGCGCAATGGCTACGCCGATCGATCCTACAAACGCCGCACCCAGGGCGGCATAAACCGACTTGCGCAGATCGTTGCGTCCGATCTTGGCCAAATAAGCGAGGGTGATGCCAACAATCAGAGCGGCTTCGACGCCTTCGCGAAGCGTGATGATGAATGCCTGGAGCATGGAAAAGTACCTTTGTTTTCTAATTGAAAATGAAATTCAATTTCAATATCACTAGGATACGGTTTCGGGCAGGATTCGGTCAACGCGGAGATCAGGGGCTGGCGTGAGTTGCATTACGTGGGGAAACTGGGCATTGAATGGGGTTGGGCGGGAACGCCATGTATTTTGTCACGATTTTCTTGTGATGCATGTACTTGTCTTCATTACTAAGAGCCACGAAGCTGGGCGGAGGGCCCGTGGTGTAATGGGAGCACATTAACCTGTCCAGTTATAAGGCGCGGGTTCGAATCCCGTCGGGTCCACAGTCTCCCAGTTTGGGTAGGGGGACTGATCCTGGGGACTCAGGACAGGGAGTCCCTTTCGGTAACATTGACTTCCAGCGCGTGGCTGGCGATAATTCTCTTGTAACTGGACAGGTTATACAGTTCCCGAGACCCGGACCCGCGCGGTTCGGGTTTTTTTCTTGGCGAACGGGGTGGAGAATTGGGACATTGAATCTGGCGGCCGCCGCCCTAGATAAACTTCTTGCATACCTCTGGTATACTGTCGCCCCTTGGAATCCTTCAAGTTAATGATCTCAGGCGGAGATACTGACACTACGTGAGGACCAGCTGACGGTGACTGTCGAAATATCGAGATCGCACTCATTGTGAACGACCGTTGTTTTTGAGCTCTCAGATTATTCGCAGAAATTTCTTTGCCTCGGCAAGTTGTGGGAACGACTTCTCCTCCGTCGCGAATTCACGAGAATGCACGCATCTCCGCGTGCCTTTCAACTTAACGGGATGCTTCAGATGTAGTATCTCGTGAAAGAGAATGTATTCAACCGCATAGCGCGGCACGCGCGGGTGATCGAAGACGCGGCTAATGACGATGGCATTGTGCGCCGGATCATAATGTCCGAGACTGCTGCGGGCATGGTTCCTGCTCCAGGTTAGTTGCGGACGCCCCATTAACCCATGGAAGAACCGCCGATTGAGGTCATCGAAAATTTCCTCGAGATGGTAATGGTGCCCTCGAGCGGAATGAATATGCTTGCGTCCCCTGACCTGACGGACGATTCGAGCTTTGTCGGAAATATCGTGACTGGAAACGTAGCGGCGATAACGTGCGCCCTGCGCGCGATCAATCGGCTTCCGATAAAGCTTGGCAAGCAGAATGTGCGCGATCGAATGCAGCACGGTTTCGGGAGCGCCTTCCAGCAAGTCAGAAATTCGTATGTACAACTCCCCCTGCCGCAAGCGAATGGTGTTGTTGATGGAGACGAAGGGATAGAACCGGGCATTAATGACAGGCGCGGGAGTGCGCGGACGAAGATCCCGATAAGCTGCCTGGAATATTTCGGTAAGCTTTGGAGGCACCTTGAGGGAAGAGTAGCACAGCTTTCGGTCCGCAAAACCATCCTACTTTTTCTTCTTGTGCTTCATATAATCCTCGACCTCGGTGAGCGTTTTGCGATGATCTTCCGTACTGGAGTCGACCGTGTCCAGAGCGTCGGTCAGCAGAAATTCGTATTGGCTGGCTTCTTCCGCATTAGTATTCGCCGCACTCTTTAGCGCCCGCAGTTTCGACTGAAACTCCGTGTCCGCCTCGATGACCAGCTTTAACACCTTGCGAATATCTTCTTTGCGTCCGACATACATCTCCACGTTGTCGTCGAGTTCGCCGTAGACCCCAATGAAATCTTCGAGCATGTCGTGAGTTTGCTGTCCGCGCTCTTTCACCTTTGGGTCGCTCCGCATTTGCTCAAGTTTTGTCATTCGATCGCGGGAAAACTTGACGTAAAGCCTTAAGCGTTGATCGGGGTCCAGCATGGCATCGCGCAGTTGGTCAATCTCCAGTTGATTCAGCGGATCGCGACGGCGCTCGGCGGAAACTGGAGCACTACCGGGAATTAAAAGCGGAAGCGCGAGCATTAGCTCAACCAAAACATGCCAGCGGCCGCGCCTCATTTTTTCTCCTTCTTGGCGAACATTTCTTTAAGCAGAAAGGTACGCACGTCTTCGAGGCGCCGAATGGCCTGTTCGACCGGCGGTTGGTCGTCAACGGCCAGTGTACGTTTAATGTCGCGCAACTTGTCGGCCATCTTTCGAGCATCGATTTCCACGTTCTTGAGCCGCTTCTGCGTTTGTGTGGCGGCGTCGCGAGCTTTCTCGGAGTAACCGGCAATATCCTCGACTGCTTCGCGAGCCTGCTCGATTTTGCCTTCCACGTAGAGCTTGTCGGCATTCCGAAGCTGATGCTGCGCGATACGAATGCCAAGCTCGGGACGGTCCTCGGGACGCGCTCTTTCAAAGTGCGCCTTGAGCTCGTCTACACTTTCATCTTTTCCCACTCCGTAAGAACATGCCAAAAGGAGGAAAAGAAAATAACAAAATCGTCGCATAGCGGTTAGTGTCTTTTCGGGTCGATGGCGATCAGGCGGTGAGTAGCCTGCCATTCCTGATCAGGATATTTGCCCTTACCAACATCCAGGAAATGATGATAATCCAGCGCGGCCTGTTTGTAGTCGTGCAGGTGATCATAGGCAGAAGCGCGAAGAAAAAAACAGATAGGAGGCAGCTCGGCATTCAACATGCTGCGGCCATTCAGGGCTCGCACCACAAGTTCGTAATTCTTGTTCTCATTCGCCGCAAAAGCCAGATCGACGTAGACATCTGGTGAATCCCGTTTCAATCGCAGAGCCACCAGAAACTCCTGTTGAGCTTCAGGAAATTTCTTTTGCAAAAGGAGAGCCTTACCCAGTCCCCGATGGAGTTCCGGGTCGTTTGGCTGTGCGGCGAGCAGGGTTCGATACGCTGCTTCTGCGAGATCATTTTTCCCGGCACTCGCATACAAGGCCGAAATTTCCCGCTGTGCGTCCACATCGGAAGGTGCAAGCTTAAGCGCGATTTGCAGTTCTGCAATGGCGTCGTCTTTCTTATCTTCGGCATCCAGCACGCGAGCTAGTTGGAGATGAACGCTCTCGTCCTGGGGACGCTGCTCAGCCGCGAGCCTCCGGAGCAAGGGCTCGGCTTCCGCCAGGCGATTTGATTTCATATAAATGTTCGCTAAGGCGACCGCGGCTTCCGATGAACGTGGGTCCAGCGTCATCGCCTGTTTGTACTCCGCCTCAGCGTCGGAAAACTGTTTTTGCCGCTCATAAAGCGCGCCAGCAAAGAGATGCGGTTCGGGATCTTTTGGGATGAGTTCGGCCGCTTTGCGGTAATCCTGCAATGCCTCTTCGGGTTTCTTGTTTTCGGCAAGATGAGCCAGCGCCAGCCAAGCGCGGGCGCGGCCTTCCTCGATATGGTTTGTCGGCGTTAGGTTAGTCGCGGCGCGCAGAAATTCTTCTGCCTCCGGATTACTGGAGCGAGCCAGCATAAGACCAAGATTCAGGTTGGATTCGAAAACGTCAGACTTAGCAGAGACGGATTTTCGATAGGCAGCGATTGATTCTTCGGTGCGGGTGAGCCCATTCAAAACAAATCCCAGGTCGAACAATGCCTGATAGTTGTTGGGATCTTTCTCGAGAGCTTTTTTCAACAACGGTTCAGCGGCCGCGAAATCTTTCTTCTCGATGTTTGCCTCAGCTTGCGTAATTTCCGGGGATTGCTCCTCGATTCGCTCCTTGTAATGGCGAATTGTAGTATGAGTTTGAGCAAAGGCAAAAGAGCCTGCGGCCAGGAACAGGAAGACGACCAGCGTCGCGGTCCCCTTTACGAGTCGTATTTTACCGGTCACCATAGGCGACGCTGTTTCCGTGCAAGACCTGCTTGAGAAATTGTCCTGTATAGGAATTGTTCAACTCAGCAATCACCTCCGGCGGACCCGCGCCTACGAGGTTGCCGCCGCGGTCGCCGCCTTCAGGACCCAGATCGATGACCCAATCTGCGGTCTTGATCACTTCGAGATTATGCTCAATCACAATTATGGATCCCCCGGCATCGATCAGGCGCCGAAAAGCGGACAACAGTTTGCTGACATCGTCAAAGTGCAGGCCGGTAGTTGGCTCATCGAAAATATAGAGCACGCGACGCTTACGCTTCGGTGCATCACCACTCTCCGACGGCCGGGTGACAACGCGATTTCCCGGTTGTAAGTGTGCGGCCAGCTTCATGCGTTGCGCCTCGCCACCGGAAAGCGTCGTCGCTGATTGCCCAAGGCGCAGATAACCAAGTCCGACTTCATCGAGCACGCGCAATTTTTCCGTCAAGCGCGGAACCTCGGCAAAAAACTTGAGCGCTTCACGGATCGTCAGATTCAAAACTTCGTGAATGTTCTTACCCCTATAGTGGATCTCGAGAACCTGCGGTTTGTAGCGCGTGCCTTTGCATTCGTCGCAGATCAATTCGACATCCGCAAGAAACTGCATTTCGACTGTGACCGTGCCATCTCCCTGGCAATTTTCGCAGCGTCCGCCAGGTACATTAAAAGAAAAATGTCCGGCAGGGAAGCCGCGCTTCTGCGCCTCCGGAAGCGACGCAAAGAGTTCACGAATAATGTCGAAGGCCTTTATGTACGTCACGGGATTGGAGCGCGGAGTGCGTCCAATCGGGGATTGATCAACCAGAATCACGTCGTCGAGTAAGTCGTCACCTTCAATGTTGTCCCATAAAATTGGGACACTCAATCCGTTGCCATTGGTCTGCCGCTTGGCCTCTAGCAGTCCTTTATAGAGAACGTCATGCAACAACGAAGATTTGCCGGAACCAGATACGCCGGTGATCGCCACCAGCATGCCCAGCGGAATCTCGAGATCGATATTCTTCAAGTTGTGCGCCCGGGCTCCGGTGATGCGTAATCTGTGCGGCCCCGGTTGGCGGCGTCGCGCCGGAATCTGAATGTGAAGTTCGTCGGCAAGATAGCGTCCAGTGAGGGAGTGCGGCATCTTGATAATCTCGTTATAGGTGCCGGCGCCAACTACCTTGCCTCCGCTTTCTCCCGCACCAGGTCCGAGGTCGAGAATATGGTCGGCGGCGCGCATAATGTCAGGGTCGTGTTCGACGACCAAAATCGTGTTTCCCAGGTCGCGCAGGTTATGCAAAATCTTGATCAGCCGATGGGTATCGCGGCTATGCAGCCCGATGGAAGGCTCGTCCAGCACGTACAACGTGCCGACTAAACGAGAGCCAAGCGAAGTTGCCAACTGAATGCGCTGCGCTTCGCCGCCCGATAACGTCGAAGCCAGACGGTCAAGCGTCAGATATTCGAGTCCGACCTCATTCAGGAAGCGAAGGCGCTCCTGAAGTTCAATCAATAGCTTGTCAGCAATCGCAGCCTGCTGCGGTGAGAGCGAGAGTTCGGCGAAGAAGCGCGCCGCCTCTTCGACCGTCATGCTGCACACCTGGCAAATGTTCTTGCCGTCGATTTTTACCTGGCGTGCTTCCACCCTTAATCGACTGCCGTTGCAATCCGGACACTTTGTATATCCCCGATAACGGCTGAGAAATACCCTTACGTGCAGTTTGTACTTTTTGCGCTCAAGGTGTTGAAAGAAACCGCGAACGCCGCCAAAGCCACGTCCACCCTCAATAATGAGCTGCCGATGCTCCTCGTCGAGTTCGTACCAGGGCTCATCGAGCGGGATTCTGGCCTGGCGCGCGAAACGCTTCAGTTCGGTGAACAAAGCGCGGTATTTTGGCTTCGTCCAGGGTTCGATCGCGCCTTCGGTCAACGTTCTACCTTTATCCGGGATAACGAGATCGAGATCGAAGTCGATGGTGTTGCCGAAGCCCTGACATCGGGGGCAGGCGCCATAAGGGTTGTTGAATGAAAAAAGCCGAGGCTCCGGCTCTTCGTAGCGTGTGCCGTCATTTTTGCACTCGAAGCGGTGCGAAAAGCGAAAGCGCCGAGGAGATTCACCATCGCGCGGCGCAGTTTCGAAAATTACTTCCCCAGATTCGCGATAGGCGATTTCTACCGCATCGACAATACGCGAGCGCTGGTCGGCTGCAACGACGAGGCGATCGACGAGTCCGAAGACAGGTTCAGAAAAATTAATGTCCAGCAGGGATTCCGGGCTCGAGAACTCAAAGACCTGTCCGTTCTGAAGCAGCCGGTTAAAACCACGTTTGCGCAGGTCGAAAAGCCGGGCTTTGATTGCGTCGGAAGGAAGACGGGAATCGGCGGCCTTCTTACCCCGTGACTTCTTGGTTTTCTCTTGCGCTTCCACCGCCTGGGTTCGAATCGGAAAGAATACGTTCAGCCGTGTGCCCTCACCGAGCGCAAGTATGCGCTCCACGACTTCGTCGACAGTGTCTCTTTTCACTTCCTGCCCGCACAGAAGGCAATAGGTGCGCCCAACACGAGCAAAGAGCAAGCGCAGATAATCGAAAATCTCAGTAGCGGTGGCGACCGTAGAACGCGGATTGCGAGTAGAGTTCTTCTGCTTGATCGCGACCGCAGGCGCAATACCGTCAATCAAATCGACATCCGGCTTTTCAATGCGCTCCAGAAATTGGCGCGCGTATGCCGAGAGTGATTCCACGTAACGCCGCTGACCTTCGGCGTAAATGGTGTCAAAGGCGAGCGATGATTTACCTGAACCGGACACACCGGTGACCACGGTTAAAGTATTGTGTTCAATTTCAAAATCAACGTTCTTGAGGTTGTGAACCCGGGCCCCGCGAACAACAATGCTATCTGTCGACATCTTCCCCTGGCACTACAGATGGTCAAAACTCACTACGGAATCTTTCTATTATAAAGGGAAACTGGATAGATGCCATTGGCACCGGGCACTTCGCCCGTCTGGTGGGCTTCGCGCAGCCTGGCTATCGCGGCGGCTATTGCGCGGCGAATGAGAACAATATCAAGATGTAAATCCACAGCCCGGTCATGCAATGCCAATACCACGACGTTATGTCGACAAGGATGCGCCGCGTCTCAACCGGACGATGCAGCGCGGCCGCAACATTTGCGACCAGGAGAGCGACCACTCCACCTGTCAAGTGAAGCCCGTGCATTGCGGTAAGGATATACACAAAGGAGCTACTGGTGCCGCCGGTTAGATGAAACCCGGCCCCAGACAGCCGTCGCCAGATAAAAAGCTGTCCGCCGAGAAACGTCACGCCAAGTAGCGCGGTTACAGCGAGCCATGGGAAATGGCGTTCCTCGCCCAGCGAGATTCCTGGAATCGTCTGCAATGGCGCGAGCGCCGCCTCTCGCGTAATGCCACGTCGAGCAAGTTCAATCGTAATGCTGCTGCCGATTAAGACAGCCGAATTCACCAGTACAAATGTCCAGGGCAATCGCACCGGAATCCACGCTCGAATATAAGCTGCGTTATTTACATCGAGACTCAGAAAGCCGCGCCGAATCAAATAAACTGCCGTGAACGAAATGAAGAGCACAAGGATGGGCGTCATGGCGACGATCAAACCCATCCGAGCGCGGCGAAGACGTTCCCCATAGTTCGGAATCGAGTCCGGAACAAAATCCGGCCTACCGTCGCCGCCGTGGCCGTCGCCGCCTCCGCCGCTACGAGGCGGCAGCACTCCGCCTCCGTGACCTGCTGGTCTCGTCGGAAGATTGGTTAGGCGCGGCATGATTCACCCTGGCATGGATCACCCTTTGCTTTGGCGGGTGCAACTACGATGGCAAAACGCGGCTGGGAGCTCACGATCATCGACATATCCGAAACCGAAAGGATGCAAGCAGAGAGCCGAATCGCTCGGGTGCCAAATTCACTTTGTAGTAGATGATCTCACTCACCTCAAGGCTTCGCAAACTCACTTCGACTTGGTTATCGTGTTCTTTCACCGAGAACCGAAGATTCTTCCGAAATTTTGCGCCAGAAAATACGGCCGAAGTTGTGGCTGCAAAATAACTCTGGTAGCAACGGTCTACGCCGCTTACCGGTCTCACGATCGACAACGTTGCGCCTCGGCGACCGCCCATTCTAAACTGATACCGCCGATGAAGTTTCAGTTGCGAGAGTGGCGGAATTGGCAGACGCACCAGACTTAGGATCTGGCGGGTAAAACCGTGGGGGTTCGAGTCCCCCCTTTCGCACCAACACCTTAGGGCCGATCTAGAGTCGGCCCTTTTTCTATTGTGCCCAATTTTGTGCCCACCTGATGCATAGCCAAGCGAAATTGTCGGTAGCCGCGTCAGCTACCGGGGGCGAGTGAGTGTGCCGCAGGTCAATTAGTGAAATGGCGATTTTGCAACAGTTAGAGGCCGTCCGCAGTTCCGGGCGCTCCTAGCAGAGCGGCGCGAGTTTTTGACTAATTCTTTTTCTGTCATTGTTTCAAGTAGCGAAGCGCAACACATCCTGACTTAAAAGACTTTGACTCGACAAGTTCTAATTGCAATCTCTCCCGCAGGCTGACGCCCTCCATCAATCGTCTGCCTTCTCCAGCAATGGTTGGCATAACGACAAAACGATATTCGTCAATCAGGCCAAGCTGCATCAGTTGTGAAGGAACATCCACACCGCCGACCAAAATATTTCTGCCCTGTTCTTGCTTCAGTTTAAGTATTTCGTCCCGAAGGTTCGTACGAACAATTCTTGTATTTCCATCTTTAGCGCTGGCCAATGATCGTGAAAAAACAACTTTCTTCTTGGAGACAAAGGCTTGAGCAAATTCGATATCCGCTTTTGTCTCAGAATGGCTTTTTGCGATATCAGGCCAATAAGGAACCATCAATTGATAGGTTTTACGCCCATAGACGAGCAGGTCAAAATCTCGCAAGAGGTGCGTGTAATGTTCAAGTATTTCGTCATCGTCGGGAGGTCTGAATTTGGTATGGTCGCAGCAGCCATCCAGGGTAAGGTTGATTGCGTAGATTACATTTCTCATTTTCGCCTCCATGCACACACGCATCAATTATCGCAAAGCGGATTTGAAGTTGGCGAAAACAGGCGATTGCACTAATGACATTGGAGCTTAGTGCATTGGGGTGTATCTACCAGTCCATGAAATCACGGGCGCTGATTTTATTGGTCGGCCCTAGAAGACGATTTTCGAACTTTTCTGCTGAATTCCGAAATTTTTGAACCAGCCCTTCTAGCAGCTTGGGATGGAATCGAGACGAATGGGTACACTCTGGTAGACGGTTTTTGAACTTTTTCTGACTTTCTAAGCAGCGACGGGGACTCTTGCTCTATCGTATGTCGGTGGCAGGCTTCCCAGCACAGTTTCGAGCCAGCGGAAGAGTTGAGTCCACTGCGTTTTCGAAAATACCACTCCTATGCCGTTTGCTTGAGCTGCTGTCTCAAGTTGCGAACATGTGTCCACACTAAACAGCGCCATCGGCAATTTAGGCATCAGCTGCCTTAGCCTTCGCCCGGCCGCTAGGCCATTCATTTCCGGCATAATGAGATCGAGGACCACAGCGTCGGGAGCAAACTGTTGAGATTTCCGAACCGCTTCTGCGCCATTTCCGGCTTCGCATACTTCCCAGCCAGGATGCTCCTCAATCATGAGCCGCAACTGGTGGCGCAAGAAAGGACTATCGTCTGCGATAAGAATATGCTTTGTCATGATGTGAGGCTATTGCCTCCGTCAAGAAAGTAGCAGCAACCACTGGTCGCGTATATCGGGCAAGGAAGGTAGGATCTTTAGTTGCATACCGGAGGAGAATTCGTTGACACGACATATCAGCTCCCAGGCGTCGGACTGGTCAATGAACTGAGCCTTCGTGATTATTGGGGTTAGCTTCTGAAGGAAGCGCTTTGACGATTGTAAGAAAATTCGAGTCGTTGATTTTGGCGGCAGGGAGCAGTGCGAACTACATCCACCAAACCGCTGGCGTGCACATCAATTTTGGTCACGAGATGGGAAGCGAATTTTGTTTGACAACTTTGAACGGAAGATTTCGATGTTCCGCAACGCGGGTGAAATTCTCCTAGCGGTTGGTACCCTAGGAACTGGCGTCGGGGACGAGGAGGTCCTTGTGCTCGATACCTCTAGCGGTGATTCGTGTTTCGACTGGAAGCGGAGTTTCCCCGAGGGTAGCGTGGCGCTCGCGCAAGATGCCGCTATTTCACCATCGGGTGAGTTCGTGGCAATCGCAGCTGGTGGGAGACTTTCCGTTTATCGTCTTCCAGATATTTGCCGTAGGAACAAGTAGTAGCCGTCAGCGTGTCAAATTGTTGTAACCAGGCGATTACACTAATTGAGAATTGCTGTTGCTAGGCAAGGCTTGCTTTGGTTTTGCCGTGTCTACCCTCCCGCCGCTGGAAGGGCGAGAAGAGCGGTCTTCGTAGTCTGCTGGAAGGCACACTCGATAGCGTCCGCCTGAGGGTGGACGTATGGCTGCATAAGAGTGATTGAACTGTGTCCCGCGTCCTTCCTCTCAATCACCGCCTCAAGCACGCGATCTCGATTGCACAGTTTGATGATGCGAGAGCATCCAAGTTCTGCATGAAGCAGCCGTGCGACGAAGCAGTGATGCAGTCGCGAAGTTCTGCTACGCCCGGCCGGGCTAAGTCAGAGCCATGGATACTTGCCGCCACTATCCTCGGTTCGAGCATGGCATTCATTGACGGCACCGTCGTGAATGTCGCTCTGCCCGCCCTCCAATCGAGCCTGCACGCGACGGTAGTGGATGTGCAATGGGTGATCGAGGCTTATGGACTCTTTCTCTCCGCTCTGATCCTGGTGGGCGGGGCTTTGGGCGATTTGTTTGGCCGCCGCTTGGTCTTTCTTTTAGGCGCGGGACTGTTCGCGCTGGCGTCGGTGGCCTGTGGTCTATCCTCAAGCATTTCAGAATTGGTTATCGCCCGTTGCGTTCAGGGAATTGGAGCGGCTGCGCTTGTCCCTGGCAGTCTTGCGATAATCAGCGCCTCTTTTGACGAAAAATCACGTGGTCAGGCAATCGGGACATGGTCAGGCTTCACCGCGATTACCACGGCCATCGGCCCAGTTCTTGGCGGGTGGCTGATCGAACGAGCCTCGTGGAGGTTTATTTTCTTCATCAATGTTCCTATAGCCGCTTTCGTTATCGCCATTTCGCTCCGCCACGTTCCAGAGTCGCGGAGTTCTTCTTCCAAGGGTATCGATTGGCTCGGAGCCGCGGCCGCAACTCTGAGCCTTGCTGCACTGGTATATGGATTTATTGAATCGGAAACTCTAAGTTGGCGTCATCCGCTTGTTATTGGAAGTTTAATTATCGGTTTCGGCGCTCTCGTTCTTTTTTTGTTCATTGAAGAGCGCGTGTCGTCTCCAATGGTTCCGCTTCGGCTGTTTAAGTCGCGCAGCTTTACTGGCGCGAATCTACTGACGCTCCTGCTGTACGCGGCGCTTGGAACGTTCTTTTTTCTGGTTCCCATGAATTTGATCCAGATACAAGGATACTCGGCGACTGCGGCCGGCGCGGCAACCGTGCCACTGATTTTGTTGATGTTCTTTCTCTCTCGGTGGTCGGGTGGACTCGTCGCCCGATATGGTCCGAGAAAACCGCTAGTCGTTGGCCCAATGATCGCGGCGGTGGGCTTTTTATTATTCGCAATTCCGTCGGTCGGAGGCGGTTACTGGAAATCCTTTTTTCCGGCATTCTTTATTCTCGGTTTGGGTTTGTCAGTCAGCGTCGCGCCGCTAACAACGGTCGTAATGAGCTCAGTTCAAAGCGACCGTGCCGGGACAGCGTCGGGTGTCAACAATGCCATAGCTCGGGTGGCGGGCGTGCTTGCGATAGCGATTCTCGGAGTTTTGATGGTACGGGCCTTCGGATACAAGCTGCACCATTCGCTCGCTCGTCTAAATCTCGCTCCCGACGTGATGAGCTATTTTCAATCGAACTTGACCAAACTCGGAGGCCTGCAAGTGCCTTCCACTTTAGAACCCGGAACGGCGGCAGCGGCGCGAGCTCATGTGGTCGAGGCTTTCGTATTTGGATTTCGTTTGGTCATGTTCGTTTGCGCCACACTGGCGGTGGCCAGTGCAGTGACGGCATGGCGCATGATTCCGTCAACCGGAACCCATGGCGTGCAATCCATCCAAATCGGACCAAGATTGGGCCAACCTGAGCGAAACTGTCTGCTACAATTCAATGACGGGACAGGGACAGCTGGCCCGGAATAAGGTGCCTTGCAGCATGTGTGGACTGCAATTCTCTGGCAGCCATTGCTAAAGAAATAGGCACCACTGCTAAAGTGGGGACGTAGTTCAGTTGGTTAGAACGCTGCCCTGTCACGGCAGAGGCCGCGGGTTCGAGTCCCGTCGTCCCCGCCATTTCTCTCAAGCACTTGCCAGGAATTGGCGATTTGCGTCATGGTCCAATTTGGTCCAGTTAGGCCAGTGCTTCTCCCTTGTTGAGCACCATCCGAACAATTTTGCTTTGCGCCAGCCGCTTGTTCGGCATACCCGCTTGAGCGTAAAGATCCAGCGTAATGCGACTGTTCGCATGACGCAGGAGCTCCTGCACCACCTTCACTTCCTCGTTGTTCTGAGTCAGCAAAGTTGTGTACGTGTGCCGGAACGTGTGGAAACCAACCCGCTTCTGGATCTTCGCCGCCTTCACTGCCGGTCGTCCGTATCGTCGCCAAAGGGTTTCTGGCCAGAGCGGAATCTGATGAGCGCCTTGTTTTCTCATGCGATTCGATGGGAGTGGACGGAACGAAACCCGATCAAGAGCGTACGTCAAAGTGCGAAGCGTATGAGGACGCCCGATGTCCTGACGCCAGACGAGATCATGGCACTGCTCAAAGAACTGCCAGAACCTCTTCGAACGGCAGCGGAACTGGACGCCTTCACCGGCTTGCGCCGTGGAGAACTGATCGGCTTGCAATGGGAGGATGTGGACTTCGAGAACCTAGTAATCCATGTTCGCCGTTCCGTTGTGATGATGGTCCAGGGCGCTCCCAAGACGGAAGCTTCCGCAAAGGATGTACCGCTCGACGCTGCTTTGGCCGAGTCTCTGCTCAAGCTAAGGCTGATCGGTCCGTACAATCGCGAAACAGACTGGGTCTTTGCCTCTCCGACAATGAAGGGTATTCTGTTGCAGCCGGTATTGCAATTGAATGCTCGGTAACACGTTGATATAACTGCTGCTACCCGGTACAGAAGTTGGATTGCCATTTACATCGAGCGCGGCGGACCGATAAGTCGCGTCGGTGGCTTCAAAGCGCACACCGGTCTGCACGCTGAGCTTGCCGAATCCGATCGTGTTCATCAGATATCCAGCATAGACGCGTTCATTCGCATCAAAATCGGCAGGGATCGACGACCCAATACTCGAGCTCGCGTCATATCCAAGCTGATTCAAGTTGCCGCCCACCTGCTGAACGATCTTGCCATAATCTGACATAGGTCCGAACTGGTAGGCGTGATCGTAATAGCAGGGATTTCGGAAACCACCGAGAACATTAGCCAGAGTCGTCGTTCCCGGTTGGTTGTCGAAAATGAGGTCATTCTCGTTTTGTGTTTTGTGAGCATTGCGAACCTTCACACCCATCTCGAAGGTTCCGTAATGTTCGTGCGTGCTGTAGCGTCGCCCGTACGAAGCTTCGCCTTCAAAATTTAACTGAGTGCTTATGTAATGCGGGATCGTGAAACGAGTTGACGACGTATTGAGTGGGACATTGCTGCTGTCCTGGCTGAACACCAGGTATTTACCGTCAGCAGAATACGTAATGCCGCTGTAATTGCCACTCGAATCCTTTCCAAGTGCCAGGTAATTCTGTAGGACAACGCCTGTGTTTGTGTCAAAAACTTCGACGGCTTCTGATGCACCCAATGTCAGGACGGCGGCGGTGTGAGTCTTCAGATTCGGGTTCAACGCAACGGCCTTGGCGCGCACGCGAATGCCCAGGTCAACTTGAGTGCCCTGACGGGGTTAGGATCTGGCCATCGCCGACCACCCACGATCCATTTGCCTGCGGCCCGGTGACGTAAGTCGGGTATGGCTCAGACTGTGCAGCGGCAAGCCCTGGTAGGCTCAGACCCGCTGCCAAAAGGCTGGCCAGCGGACGCAAACGGTTTTTTTGAGACCTGTCTCTAGAGTTTTTTCGAAATGCGTTTCGGGACGATTTTCGCGACATAAGGCGTTCTCCTCCTTGTTTTTCAGCAGACAACCGGGACCGTCGGTGCGACATCAACTTGAGATCACCACAGGCGTTCCTGCACATTGTGAGCGTGGATTCGGACGTTAACAAACAACTGTGAAGGCTTTGTGAAGATTTAAAAAAAAGTTCCGTAGCGCGGGTTTGAACTGTTCACGCCCGTTTGAGATGTAATCTTCGCGAGACGCGGCATCTGCGTGGTGGACCGTGACGTCGTTCTATTCAGTTAGGGATAGCTGCTTCAGGAATCAAAAGCGCGCAGCTCCAGATCCGGGCAGCCTCGGACCTTCGTCGATGAGCGCGCGCAAAGGCCCTAAGCACGGTTCGTAACGTCGCCATCGCTCGACCGAGGTGCGATAGATCGGTTGCCGCGTTTGCCATTTGCTTGGGGTCTTGACAGCTCGAGGGTTGGATTCTGGGCGGAGGCATGCCTCGTTCCACTCTAGACCGCAGGCCGCAATCATCCGTCGGATAACCGGCTCAGGCGCACGGGTCAGTTCATCGTAATCGACTTCGATGAAGCGATCCGAAGGCAGCACCCTCCGCCAATGATCGCTCGTACGAGCGGTAATACGCGACTAACTCCGGACCGCCAGTCGGGAAGGGCAGGCGCGGACTGAAATGAGTCTGGTGGATGGACAGTGCCGTATCGATCGCGGCGCGCCGGCAATGAATGATGACTGCCCGCGGAAACGCCAAATGGATGAGACCCGCCCAGAGGAAGTTAAATGGCATCTTGTCGGTCACCCGATCCGACTTTGGCGCCATCGTACGTAGCACACGAAGATAATCTACGGACGTTTTTTTAGGAAAGAAGTTGCGTCTCCGGATGTCGATGTTGTTTTCCCAGAAGAGTTGTGCCATGCCGCCCCGCGCTCATTCCAGAAAGTTAGCTCGCCACATGCCTCGACATCGGGATGCATAGAGATGATTTGCTCAACAAGCGTTGTGCAGGATCGCGGCATGCCGATGATGAAGACCGGCGTTGCATCGTGATTGCCGACTTCGGACGCCCGCGCGATCAATTCTGGTGTGCATCGAGCAATAAGGCGGTCGACTTCGGTAGAGAATGCGGCCGAGTCAAACGATCCAAAGCTGCGGCGTACAACGTCAGCCGCATCGAAATGCTGCATGGCCCAAGTGTAGTCGCCGAGGTCATCGGCCGCCTTTCCGATGGCGAGATGAAGGCGGTGGAGTTGCGCTGCTTCCAGTCCGGGCGTGCCCAGCACCTCCACCATCGCTTGCAACAGACAATCGTCATCGCTCGTGACGCGGCGGCACCGGGCCAAATCGTAGTAGCTGCCGGCCAGCTGCGGCGCCATGGTGATGGCACGTTGAAAGCATTCGCGGGCTTTGTCAAAACGGCCGGACTCGGAAAGCAAATTTCCGAGCAGATCCTGTGCCAGGGCATTCTGCGGATCTTACGACAACGTTTTTCGCAGCACCAGTTCAGCTTCCTGATTGCGATCCTCGATCAGCAGTGCGCGCGCCTTGCCGAGGCGCCCAAAACTGCTCTTTCCTCCAGTCGCCGCCGCCTGTCGGAAACAGGCGATCGCCTCATTGAGATGGCCCAGCGTGTAGACGAGATCCCCGGCGCGAAACCACGCTTCGGTCAGTGATGGGAGCAACTCCGTGGCACGGTCATACGCGATCGCCGGGCCGATGTCGCCCTGCTTCTCTAATGCCATACCGAGTCGAAAATAGGCGTTGGCAAATCGCGGGTCGATAGCAACGGCTTGCTTGAGCGCCGCGATGGACTCCGATATGCGGCCGACCTCAAGGTAGGCAAGGCCGAGATCGTGCTGGATGATGGCATCGGATGGCTGCAGCAGCGCCGCGTCGCTCAACGGTTCGATCGCATCCGCTGGTTGTCCAGTCTTGAGCGATTGTGTAGCCGATGCGAGCAGAGACTCAACACGCTGCGAAACAGAGGAGTGTGGACTCCGCGACATACTACAACCTTAGCTCCTGAGCTATACGATTGCCAACGGATTGGCAGCATCCAATCTTACGAGCAAAATCTTTCAACCCAAAAGATTGTGCCACGATCGCATCTTAAATTCCGCACCTTGAGAGCGGATCGCCAGCTGCGAGTCTTTGTCGAAGATGGCTTAGGGTCTCTATAGGAATTTACGTGGGGGAAAAACCGCCACCGCCGAAATTAATGAGACCTTCATATTCTCGTAACAAACCGCTTGTATCTGTTCCGTACACTTATTGCGATTCCGTCAATGCCCGCCGGTTGCAGGACCGGCGGGCATGTAATAGGCGACTAAGAGCTTTTCAATTGCCCGTGGTAAATATGGGAGTACTCGAGCCAAAATCAAGGTGGGGCAGGCTTGGTCTCATCTGCGTAGTAGAAGATGATACTGACGTCGCGCATCTCATCAGCCACACATTGCTCTCTGCCGGATATTCGGTATCTATGTTTTTGTCTGCTGCAAACGTGATCGAAGAAGCGTCCTTGTCGATCCCTTCTGTTTTTCTCCTGGATATCATGCTCCCGGGCTTGAGTGGTTTTGATCTTTGTCGCCAGATCAGGCAGCACGAGAGACTCCAGCGTACACCGATTATTTTTCTTTCCGCGCGCAGCGACGAAACAGATTGTCTGGACGCGTTTGACGCCGGTGCCGATGGCTACCTCACAGAGCCATTCAGCCCGAGAGAATTAGTCGCCCGCATCCATAATGTTGTTCGCATCAAAGATCACCTTCCGAACACCGATGTACTTCATGTCGCAGACATAGAAATGGATATCGCGTCGATGACTCGAAAACATCGAGAATCTCCACTGGGGAAAGGTGGAGGGCTTCGCCACAGCTCTCCGGCCTCTGCATGAAAACCAGTGAACAGACAAGTCCCAGGGTCGCGAAAACCGATTCCCGTCATCATTCTCACCTGATTGGGGCTGTTCTGGCAGCCCTGGCACTTCGCATGGTGGTTGTCGGTTTCGTCTATCAGGATTTTCTGGTCGCCGGCCGTGATCACTGGGAGTTCGGCTACGAAATCGGAAAGACTGCGAATTCAATTGCCAGCGGTAATGGATTCAGCAATCCGTATTGGATCGAAACTGGACCAACGGCGATGATCACTCCAGTTTTTCCGTATCTGATGAGTTCTATTTTCTTCTTGTTTGGAGCTTACACCAAGGCAGCGGCGCTAGCGGTGCTTAGCTTCAATAGCCTGGTGTCGGCTCTCACTTGCATCCCAATTTTTTTTCTGGCCCGAAACAGTTTCGGTCTTCGAACCGCTATTGGGGCTGTTTGGATTTGGGCGTTTTTCCCTTATGCGGTGTACTTCTCTGCGAGCTCAATGTGGTATCACAGCCTGGTCGCTCTGCTTCTCACCTTGCTGCTCTTGATCGCTTCGCATCTGGAGACCAGGACTCGCCTTTGGATGTGGGCAGGCTTTGGATTTCTCTGGGGAGTTGCGGCGCTCACAACTCCCGTGGTATTAGCAGTCGTACCGTTTCTCGGCGGTTGGGTTTGCTATCGACTGCATGGTAACCGAAGAAACTGGAAGATGCCTGCGGCAACCGCCCTGTTCGCACTAATCGCCGCAGTTGCGCCCTGGATGCTGCGCAACTATAGGGTGTTCCATCACCCCATATTCCTGAAGGATAATTTTTGGATGGAGGTATGTGTCGGCAATCTCGGGAATGCTACGCATTGGTGGAATGATGCTGTTCACCCTGCAGGTAACAACGCCGAACTGGCTGAATTCCGCCGACTGGGAGAACAGGGTTACATGCTGAGGGAACGCCGGCAGGCGCTTGTCTTCATTCAGAGCCATCCTGGAATTTACTTGTGGCGCTCATTTCGCCGCGTCGTCTACATGTGGACCGGCTTCTGGAACCTTCGCCCGGAATACCTTCGCGAAGAGCCGTTGGCCCTCGCCAACACGTTTTTTTGCACGACCTTCACAGTTCTAGCAATGACGGGTTTATACAAGGCACTTTGGAGCTCTCGAAATGCGGCTATGCCATATGCTCTCGTCTTGCTTGTGTTTCCGTTGGTTTACTACCTCACTCATTCGGAGATTCCCTATCAGTTGCCGATAGAACCGGGGCTCGTGGTTCTTGCTTCGTTCGCCGTAGTCTCCCGCCAGAAGCCCATCCTCAGGGTTCCTTCTTTCGGCAAGAAAAGTGATTCCAACATTCCGCCGCCTGATTCCTTGTAAAAGGGGCTCGACGGTCTCATAGCACTTGTCGCGGTCTCGGCAGGTCGCAAAAGACGAAGAAAATGAACGAAATGTCATCTGAGTGCAAGAAGATCACTGTAAAATACGAGATGAAGTGAGTTCAAATTGGGCAACATGCGGCACAACTCTCTTAAGTAACCGAGCCGACTTAAATTTTCTCTTCCGGGCTTATGCCGATGCCGGGGAAAGAATAGCCGATCAAAAATCTGGCGCGCGTCGAAGCTCGAAGTGCGAAACGCATTTCTCCTCCGCTGGCAGAGAGTTCCCAAATTTCCAGGCTGCCAATTTCTGTGAAAAACAGCGCCACCGGCAATTTTTGGTTGTTGGGTTTGCGGAATGTGGGGGGAATAATCATCGCCTCGGCAAGGTTGTTCATCTTCGGCGCGCGGGGGCTCGATGATTTTCAGCATTAGGCATGTGCTTCTCGCAATCGCTGCCATCCCATTTGTTTATTATTTGATTGCCCTGTTCAGCTCGTGGCAATTCTTTCGCCGCATCCCGCGCCGAAACGCATCCGATCGTAGCTTTACTCCGCCAGTGAGTAATCTAAAGCCGATTCGTGGGCTTGATCCGGGCGCCTATGAAAACTTCGCCAGCTTCTGCAGGCAAGACTATCCAGATTATGAATTGCTTTTCTGCGTCGGTAAGCAAGACGACCCGGTTGTTCCCATTCTGCAGAAGCTGGCGCGTGATTTTCCGGAACGCCGCATTCGGGTGTTGTTCGGCTCAGGCGGAAAAGGATCCAATGACAAAGTCGTCAAATTGGCTCGATTGGTCAGTGAAGCACAGCACGAAATGGTTGTAATTAGCGACAGCGACGTCCGAGTGCGGCCCGACTACCTGCGCACTGTGGTTGCTCCGTTAGCCGATCCCAAGGTGGGAGCGGTGACCTGTTTTTACGTGCCTGTCGAAGAGAAAACGCTCACCGAAAGTCTCCAAACAATTGGTATGTTTTCCGACTTCTATGCCGGCATCCTGGTCGCGCGTCAGCTTGACGGAGTGAAGTTTGCGTTGGGGCCGACTATCGCTACCACGCGCACCCGACTGGCCGGATTCGGTGGCTATGGAGCGATTGAAAACCGTCCTGCCGATGATATGCTGGTGGGCCGCCTTATCGCCGAACAGGGCTACGAAGTTGAACTCTTGCCCTACACCATTTTGACAGTTGCCGATTATCAATCCCTGCGCGACCTTCTCCACAAACGCTTGCGCTGGATCGTGGTGATGCGCCATATGCGTCCCTGGGGGCACCTCGGCCTCCTTCTTGCGCAAGGATTGCCCTGGGCTTTGCTGGCGATCGCAATCCATCCCTCAGCAGGAGTCGCGCTCGGCTACCTCGGCACTTACTTTATCCTGCGATTTGCTATGACCTGGATGGTTGGCATTTGGGGACTGAAGCATGACGTGCTTTGGAAAAAGTTGGCGCTGATCCCGGTATGGGACGCCGTAGCTTTCTTCATTTGGCTGACCAGTTTTGCGCGCAACAGCATTCGCTGGCGGGATGGCGAATACTACATCCGAGACGGCAGGCTTGTGCCCGTGACTCCAGCCAATGTCGAGCCGGCAGCCTGAAGCACAGTTCTCACGGATCCCAGCTTGGTATTCAACCGGCTACGCGTGTTATTCTCGCAGTGCGACCTTCTCCGTTGCTCTTCTCCGCAGGCCCGCCCACGGTCTCAAGAGAAGCTTCGACCGTAAGAGCGGATTCTCTACTGGTCTCCACTCGACGCTCGTTACGGGGTTGCCGCCAGTTGATCCTCGGCATCATTACCGCTGGATCGACCCGGTCGCGATATTTCAACGCAACATTCATCAGCGAATCCAACAAAGAGTCGGAAAGCAAATGCGGTTCCAACCCAAGTTCAATCAGCTTCGAGTGTTTCGCATTGTAATAGTGCTCCTCCGCCTCAACTCGCGGATCGGGAAGGTGATCGACTGTAACTGTCAGCCCAAGTTTTTTGCCGGCGGCTCGCACCATTTGGGCCAAGTCCAAAACTGAAAACTGTTCCGTAAACTGGTTGAACACCCGGCACTCGCCTCGGGCCGCGGGATTCAAGCACGCAATCTCGACGCACCGTACCGTGTCGCGAATATCTAGAAATCCGCGGGTCTGGCCTCCCTTGCCATATACCGTTAGCGGGTATCCAATCGCCGCCTGAACGCAGAAACGATTGAGCACGGTGCCAAAGACGTCGTCGTAGTCGAAGCGATTAATAAGCGCTTCGCTCAATGCCACCTCATCGGTCATGGTTCCATACACCACCCCCTGATTGAGGTCGGTGGCGCGCAGTCCCCATACTTTGCACGCGAACATGATGTTGTGACTGTCATGCACCTTCGAAAGATGGTAAAAGGAGCCGGGCTGCTTGGGATACGGAACCGTGTCTTGCCGTCCATTATGTTCGATCGTGATGTAGCCTTCCTCAATGTCGATATTAGGGGTGCCATATTCACCCATGGTGCCCAGCTTCACCAGGTGGCAATCAGGCTGAAACTCTCGCAGCGCGAAGAGCAGGTTGAGTGTGCCTACGACATTATTCACTTGAGTGAAAACTGCATGTTTGCGGTCAATCATGGAATAAGGAGCCGCACGCTGCTCAGCAAAATGGACCACTGCTTCCGGTTCAAAGCGTTTGATCACGGAAGAGAGAAAGTCGTATTCCGTCACATCGCCCACAAAGAGTTCGATCGTCTCCCCGGTGAGGTCCTGCCAGACATTCAGACGGTCCGAAAGCGGGCGGATCGGAGTCAGCGTTTGCACACCCAGTTCGTGGTCCCATTGCCGGCGTGCGAAGTTGTCCGCAATAGCAACCGTATGTCCTCTCTTTGACAGATATAAGGCAGTTGCCCAACCGCAGTAACCATCGCCTCCCAGCACCGCAACCCTCATGTGGCCTCCTGGCCGATATTCGAAAAATGTTCCACAAACGATTTAACTATCTCTTCTACGCTACTGAACTGATTGGACTTTATATAACAGCGCCGACCGTTTTCGCCCCGTCGGCGGCTTTCGGCACTTCGCCTCCAGAACCAGCAACTGGAAGATTCGTTAGAACGACTTTGCCGCCGCTAGAGGCTACTAGAGTAAGATGCGCAGCGCCCACCAGTGATTGCAGTTGAGGAACAACATTCTGGTTTGCCACGATGTAGCAGCGAGCCGGCTTAAGCCAGAGATCGGTGAATTGCGAATCGTCGATAAACACATCGGGCGCCCCGGGTGCATACGCGCCATATTCCAGGTTATTGAAGCGGCCATTGCGAAGCAGCGCGGTGCGGTTTGTATAGAAAAAGATGGAAGAAAATGTGTAGTAGTGGTGGTCCACGATCAGAGTTCCCTCCGGCGATTTCATAATCGCTTCTGCCAGCGGACGCGATGACAGATAAGGGTCGAAGACCGCCATAGCAAGGCGGGCAGCGTGAAAGAACAGTATCATCATCAATGCAACCGCCAGAAATGCGCGATGGCCGTCCCATATCCAGGGAGCCAGAGCCCCCACGGAAAACGCGATTGCAGCCACCAGCAGAGGGACGCGCAAATACGCAAAGGAGTGCAGGGTAAGATCCTGCATGTGGCCCAGGGAAAGTTTATAAGCGCCCGGATGCGGACTCAGCGCCTGAGAAATATCTCCCGGTGCTGGAATGTTTCGGGTGACAAAAAAGAGGGTTAAAGTCACCAGCCCGGCGCAGGCCGCAATCACCGAGAGCACCCGAGTGCCGCGCGTAATCCAGACGCCTCCCATTGCCATCGCTGAACCCAGTAAAAGCGCAAGCGCGGGATAGCAAGGCATCGAATAATATTCCTGCGTGGTCGAGAAGGTGAAGAAGATCAGGACAAAGGCAGCCCAACAGAGTGCGAGAAGACGCGCTCGTCCAGCGCGATCCACAGGCTTGAAAGAAAGTTTAGCAACCGCCGGAAAATAGACGCTCGCGGGAAACAGCCACACCAGGTGCAGCAACCAGAAATAAAGGCGCGGCACAGTGCTGTAGTCTCGCGGATAACGCAGATTCAGGAAGCGTAGCAATTGCTCATTGATGAAAAAGAACCAAAAGAAGCCATGATATTGACCCGGACCGCTGTGGAGTGTGAAGTTGAAATAAGGGGGATTGCGCAAAGTCGCCAGAACGTGCCAGGGTGCGGCGATGAGCAGGACGATTAATAATCCGCTGAAGGGATGCAATCGTCGCCAAACCGCGGCAGAAAACAGCTGGCGGGTGATCGCAAGATAGAGGATGACGGTCGCGATTGGAAACAAGACCCCAATCAAACTCTTCAGCAGAAGACCGAGTCCCAGATTTACCGCCAACACGAAAGCCCATAACCGGGGATGAGATTCCTGCTCGTCCAGGATGCGAAGAAATGCCCACATCGCGAGCGCGACTGTGAAGGTCAACATGACGTCGGGAATTAAGATCCTGGTGAACAAGAACAGCCCAATGCATGTCGACATGCATAGACCGGCATAAACTCCCGCGCGCTGACCGAAGGCCCAAGTCCCGAATGCCATTGTGAGCCAACAGAGCGCAATCGCCGACAATGCAATCGGAATCCGAGCTGCCCAATCGCGTGCGCCGAAAACCTCGTAACTCGCCGCAATTGCCCAGTACACAAGGGGGGCCTTTTCGAGATACGCCACTCCATCCAATCGGGCTGTAATCCAATCGCCCGAAGTCAACATGTTCCGCGCAATCTGCGCCTGCACCGCATCCACGTCATCCATAAGTGAAGGAGGAGAGATAATGCACCCCAAATAAATGGCTCCGGCGACGAGCAGAACGCTTACGCACGTATTCCAATTTTTTTCTGTTTCCAAACGCTCGTCTCCCGCGAGGCAACTGCCTGAATCCCCCATCGTTTCATCCACAGAAATAGAATCATCAAGCCCCATAAGTGATATCCGATATTAATCTGTCGATCGTCGTGCTGCCTTATGTACGTCTCAATCACCTCGGGACGAAAAAGTGCGGAGTGGTCCGACGCGCCGTCCAATAACACATCCCTCATCAGGTTTCGCAGACAACCCCGTAACCATTCATGCGCCGGGATGTCGAATCCGACCTTCTTGCGCCGCAGCACCGAAGGTGGAAGTTTGTCTCGCATCAATTCCTTAAGAATGATCTTCTGCCTTGAGCCCCGAATCTTCAGTGATTCGGGCAAGGAAGCGGCAAATTCGACGATCCGATGATCGAGAAACGGCGGCCGCACTTCCAGCGAATGCGCCATGCTCATGCGATCTGCTTTATTCAGAATATCGTCGCCAAGAAAGTATTTCTGATCGAACCACAAATACGGCGCCAGATCGTCGCGGCCAGCGAACCGGTCGCGTAGACCGCCGAGAACCCCGTCGAGAGCGTGCGGAAGTTCCGAGCGCAGCAGCGCTTTCTTTTGGGCTTCTGAAAAAGTTCCGTTCCAGTACACGTGAGCGCGCTCCGGCGTCATCATGGAGCCTTCCAGAAATCGCCTCAGTTGATATTCGAAGCTGATCTTTTCGTCGGAAACCGGCCACACCCGCAGCGCGTCCAGTCCAAGTTGCAGAGCCTTTCGCGGCACTCGCCGGGCGAGCGCGGCAAGTCGGTTGGCCCGGTGCGTAAGATAGCCGCCAAAAAGCTCGTCCGCCCCTTCGCCGCTAAGGCTAACAATAGTCTTGGTCCTGCTCAACTTGGAAAGGAACCAGACCGGAAGCGCTCCCGCGTCCGCCGAAGGTTCATCGGAGTAATAAGCGAAAGTTTCAAGCGCGCCGCGCAGGTCCACCTCCGGATTCAGATCCAACTCCTCATGATCGGTCTGATAGCGTTCCGCAACCTCGCGAATGTATGCAGTTTCGTCGAAACTTCTGCCCTGAAATGAAATCGAGAAAGTCTTAAGCGGAGCGCTGGACTCCATCGCCGCGTAGTGCAAAATTGCGGAAGAATCGACTCCGCCGCTCAGCCACATGCCCAGCGGTACATCAGAAAGTAAGTGCTCGCGGATCGACTGCCGCAGAAGCGAGTCCAATTGCTCGCTGGCAGAATCGAGCGTCCAATCGCGGACAATACCGAAGGGCAAGCGCCAGTAAGAATTGGACGAAACCGTACCATCCCGCCACTCCAGCCACTTTCCAGCAGGAAGTTTTTCGATGCCCTCCACTAGCGTCCACGGACAGGGCACGTAATTTAAGGACAAATAGCAGTCCAGTCCGTCCAGACTCAATCGCCGCTCAATCTCAGGATGGATCAAGATTGCTTTTAATTCAGAGCCGAAAAAAAGGTCTTCCCCCCGCCGTGCAAAATAAAGCGGCTTGATCCCCATGCGGTCCCGAGCTAGCACCAGTCGCTTGGCCGATTTTGTCCACAGCGCGATTGCGAACATGCCTCGCAAACGCGCAAAACAATCTGTATCCCACTCCAGGAACGCTTGCAGAATAACTTCCGTGTCGCAGTGCGAGTGAAACTGATGGCCCAGATCTTCCAATTCGCGCCGAAGTTCCCGGTGGTTGTAAACTTCGCCGTTGAAGACTATGGCGACATCGCCGTCATCAGCCACCATCGGTTGATCGCCCAAACTGAGATCTATGATCTTGAGCCGTGTCGCGCCCAGCGAACACACGCCAGACTGAAGCACCCCCTGCTGGTCCGGTCCGCGATGAAATAGCGTCGCGGCGGCCGCCCGGATGCGGTCGTGATCAGGTCGCCAACTTTTGCTGGTGAAACCAACGATTCCACACAAACCCGTGCACCTCTATCGCTTTCTTAAATCAGATTATCCTCGGCCCATCAGTACCACCGCTACGCCGACGCAAACCAAGAGCACACCGCTCCACCGCCTCCAGGTCACCTGTTCGCCGAGAAGGAATTTGCCTCCCAGTGCGCCCGCCCCATAGCTCAAAGCCGTAACCGGAACCACTAAACTGACATTCTGCCTCGATAGCACCGCAAGTAACGAGAAGAACGCAGTCGCCATCAGGCCCAAGCCCGCCCACATCCATGGAACTCGCAACGCGCGAATGACCACCCCCACCAAAGCCGCGGGACGAAAATCCTTGACCTCACCCACTTCCTTCATGGCCCAGGACACGCACAACTCCCCTCCCGTGCCCGCGCCAATAATCAGAAGATAGAAGATAAAAATAATCATCTAACCGGGTTCGTGGTGCGCGGAGGCGTGTGCCCAACCACCAGGACGCCAACACAAATAAGCAGCACTCCCATCCACCGCATAGGCGTGATCACTTCATGCAGCAGGAAATGGGCAAGCAGAGCCGACATGCCATATGCCACCGACGAGGCTGGTTGCACATAGCTGTAATCCGCCCAAGAGAGGACCAGCATGTTCGCCATAAAAAAAATAGCGAGAGAACCGATGCCCAGCCAAATCGTGCTCGACGTTAGAACACGCGAAAGGAAATTAAGCGCCTCCGGCAGCGTTGCGACGCCCACCGCGCCGATGCGTTTCATCCCCTTGCCAAGCAGCACATTCCCCAAGGGACCAAACATCACCATCAAAAGGATTAGCAAATAGGTTTTAAAATGCAGACTGGGAGAAAAATTCATGAGTCCTGGGGAACCATCCGTTTGGCTGAGATCGGGCCCCTTGCTGCTCTCGTGGGCATTGACCGATCGCACGAACCTGGAATCTCTCTTCTCGATAATCATATGCAAAACATGATTCATAAAATTCACATTACGTGACTTTTAGGCGCGCTCAAGTTCTGGCGTTCTTACTCGAAGCCCCAAACGGCTTATTCGTATCGCAAACTCTCCACCGGGTCCATCTTGGCCGCCCGCGCCGCTGGGACCGTTCCGAACAGAATACCGACGACTGCTGACACGAAGATGGCCACGATCGCCGAGAGTCCCGAGATCGGAATACGGTAATCAGTAAAAAAGCGGACTGAAAGTGGAAGCGCCAAGCCGAAGACAACCCCCCCTACACCACCGATCAGAGAAATCAGAACTGCCTCCGATAAGAACTGAAACCGAATTTCGGCATTCGTGGCGCCGATTGCTTTCCGGATGCCAATTTCATGAATTCGCGACGTGACCGTAGCTAACATAATGTTCATGATGCCGATACCGCCTACCAAGAGAGTCACGGCCGCAATAAGAAGCAATACTACGGTTAAAGCATTTGCAGTGCGGTCGGCTACGGTTAGCAGCGCGGTAAGATTTTGGACGACATAATTCGAGTTTGTCCGATGCCGGGACTGGAGGACGTCGTGTATCTGCCCCGTCATCGGAGCCACAATCGAAAGATCAGCCGCGGAGAAATAGAGCTGCTGAACATACGGCGTGTTCGTGAAATATCGGCTCACGCTGTACGGAATCACCATGGTGCTGTCGGTGACTTCCGACTGTCCGAAGGTGTCAACACTCTCCCGGAACGTTCCAATGATGGTGAATGGCAGCCCGCTGAGCTTAACGACCTTGCCCACTGCCACGGCCACGGATCCATAAAGTTGTTCGGCAAGTTTCTGTTGAATCACCCCAACTTTGTTTCGTGCCTGTTCGTCCTCTTCGTCAAAAAATCTTCCCGAGACAACTACCAGGTTGCGCACGCGGCGGTAATCGGGAAGGACACCAAGTATCCGAATATCTCTCTCTTTTCCATATCCAATCGGAATTCGATTATCCAGGGGAACTACTGGAGAAGCAGCCACAATTCCGGGAACCCGTTGCTGCACCGCATACATATCATCAATGGTCAATCGATCAGGATTAGTGTCTTCACCTCCACCTTGGTACTCGGCATCAATCATATTAGCGCCGATCGATTGAATCAGGTTTACGACATATTGCTTGCCTGTCATTCCGATTGTGACCACTAGAATGAGGGAAGCTGTACCGATGACCATTCCCAACGCGGTAAGCAAGAATCGCACCTTATTAGCACAGAAAGTGTCATAGGCGAGACTAAAGGTTTCACCAAAAACCAGTTTGGGTGGATGGCTTGCCGTAAGCATTGTTGTTGCCATACTGGGTCAGATGCTAAGTCATCTCCAAAGAGTGCGCAATAAAGAGTCCGCAATCCACACTGCGCGAATGAACTTCCCGTTTCATTGCGCTACTCACATGAACAAATTGTCATCTTCCAGAAAAGAGCCCGATAACGTTGCGGTTGTACCTTGAATGTTGGAACCTGGGCTACTTGCAAGGCGGATCTCATTCCGACATGCAACAGGAAATAAGAAGACAAATATTTGCCTTTAAGAAAGTGTGAGGTGAATTATGTTAAGGAATTGGCGCTGCCATCGAGTCCCGTCATCCCCGCCAAACATTTCGCCTCGGAACACTGTGCCTCAAGTCAGGGAATCGACAGCAAACTAGCGTGCAAAATTGTTGCCGATTCCCATGCTTCTTTCCATTGGCCAACAAACTTGTTCACGTCATTGAACCTCGTAAATTCGCAGCTCCAATTTTGCATCCGGCTTGCCTTTACCCGACGCGGCGATATAAAGCCGTTTCAGTTCGGGCACAAAAATTGACGATTTGGCACGGTAGGCTGTCGGCACTTCGGCGATGTGTTCATAGTGGTCCGCATCGCGTTGTTCAAAAACAGACGCCGTTTCATTACCAGTCACGTAGATTCGTTTTCGCGCGACATCGAACGACATATCGCTGTTGACACCGACGCACGGGAGAGAAGCGACGACTTTGCCCGTATCGGTATTAAAAACAATGAACTGTGCTGGCTTGCGTGTGGCGATAAAAAGCCGGTGGTTTGGTTCATCTAGCACCATTGGATGGGCATTGTGCGCCTCGGGCAACGGCCACTTCGCAACCAGTTGTCGAGTGTTTAAGTCAATGACTCCGACCTCGTCGGTGCCCGTGAGGTTCACATATAGTTTTTTTCCCGCTCGGTCGATGGCCATCCCTTCACTGGAACTTCCGGGGAGTCCCTCTACGTCACCGACATGTTTAAACGAGTTCGTGTCAATAATGCTGAGAGCATGTGTCGGCGCATCGGAACCGCCTCCGTTCTCCACGTAGTAGTATTTGTCCACCGGATTAAGTACGCCGTGATCCACGCCCGGTTTCAACTTAATGGTTTTGGTAATTTTGTATTGCTTACAATCGACGAGTTGAACCGCACTATCATCCCCGTCCGTAACGATTAATTGATTGGACTCCGGCAGATAAACCATCATAAGAGGATGCGCGAAACCTTCAATACTATGGGTTCGTGCTCCCGTCCGGAGGTCAAACACCTCGACGGTCTTGTGTTCCTCAGCCGCGAGAAATAAGCGGTTTCCCTGGAGGTCCAAGCCGAAATGGTCGAAATCGCCGGTGAAGCCCGGCATCGGGATGGTTGTAATCAACTTCAGTGGTAACTTCTCCTGGGCCTTCATCGTCAGCGCACAGAAAGCCAATACCACCGCGTAAACCTTCAGCGAATGTCGCAATTTGTTCCTCCTGGGAAATGCTGCGAAACACCCTTCTCTTAACGGAGCGTCGTCTACTTGGACAACTGCCTTCTTTCGGAGATTGTCTGACACCGAACCACTAGAAGAGGATCCCGCATTTAGATGAAACGAGACTTTCCAGAGTGAAGGCCCTTTAGCAGATTCAATTTCAAATGGGTAATGTCTCTTATTATTGTTCAGCCACTGTTTGTAATAAAATATAGCATTGGGAATCCGGAAAACGGAGGCCCTTCGTATGACACTGAACCCTAAAGACCCCGCCTGGCGCAACATTGCGGAGAAAGCAAGTAAATAAATGAACGGAGCGAAGCTGACGATACTTGTAGCCCAGCTTTGCAGTGCATTCGATGACCGCAACAAACCAACTGAATCGGTGTCATTCAATTGAGCATCGTCTAACCTGCTCGCTCTGCCACTCGCATTCAGATGTTGGTTCGCGGAACGAATTGCGGCGAGCCTAGGTTACTTATGACCAAGAAATTAGCGTCGCTGATAATAGCTATGATCTTGTGGACAACTGGTGGAATCTTTATAGGAAATAACCACTACTTGTTATCGGTCGCTATTATCGCAGTGGGATGGATCGTGACAATAGTAGGTGGAGTGTTTGGTGAATGAGAAAGGTCCTTGCCCTAGTTAAATTTGGGCGTACAAATTTGAGCGCACAAAAGTGGTCTAATGTGATCAGACATCCCTCGTCGCCGCTTCTATGGTGTTAAGTAGTGAAGAAGTGAGCCCGGCGTTATAAAGCCAGTCCAGCTTCCTATCACAAGTGAGGTACAACATGTCAACGATACTGATTGTTCTTGTAGTGCTGCTTTTGCTCGGTGGCGGGGGCTGGGGATACTCTCGTCGGCGCGGCTAGCGCGATTAGGATGAACGCGTGACCACGGTTCGAAACCCCAAGGGTGGGTAACTGAGTGAATGGGTTCGCTTCTGATCGAAACCAGTAACGTGACAAATTAAGAAGCTGAAAACGCTCGGTTGCCAATCCTGTCCGCGAAGTTGGGTTTTCCCGACGCTATCTAGATCGTGTGGGAACAACATGGGAACTATAAGATCGTGTGGGAACAACATGGGAACTATAAGCGTTCCTATGCATTCCAAGTCGTGGCCAATTGTTCCTATAAGGGTTCTTCGTAAGTTCTTGATTTTCCAAGTTTCGCCTCCTGTCACGGCAGAGGCCGCGGGTTCGAGTCCCGTCGCCCGCGCCATTCTTCTCGTAGATTGGGAGCACCTCCGCTTCTGCTGTCAACCGCCGGAACACCCCACATTTAAAATCCTGCCGCGTTAGGAGCTCATCCCGAATTACGCATCTAAGCGCAAGGCTGGCATTGCCGATGAGGAGCTCTGCAACATGGACGAAAAAATAGTTGATCAGATTCTCGATGACCTGTATTCGGCCTTCGAAGATGCGGAGACGCAAAGCGCTGCCATCTTATTGTTCTTGAAGGATCAAGGGATCACGACCAAGGAAAAGCTCGCTCCGTACTTTGAGCAAGCCGGACGAGCAAGCGATGTACGGTGGCGCGCTGCTCGAGTTAGGATGGCTTCCTTGCTGGCTTCGGCGATGAAGGCTCCAGAGCCAGCGGCTCAAAAGCAACCCGCGGAAGGGGCTGCGGAAAAGCAGAATAGCGCTGAAGATGCCGCTGCCGCCGAAGCTTCCGGCAACGACAAGAACTCAGAATCGACCACGAAGGCAGGCCCCTCGGATGTGAAGCAGGAACCCTCCAAGCAGGAATCACAGAGGATGCCAGCAAAAAAATCAGAGCAACCTGCAGAACAGAAATCGCCGCAGGCATCTGAACAGGAGTCTAGCGAAACTAATAAGGCCGAGAAAGGCGCGGCTTAAGGTGTATTCAAAAGGTTCAGGGAAACGCCGCGGACAGCCAGCCGCAGTTTAATCGCCGAAGCCCTAGTTCGTAGTTACCTGACCTGACATTTCCAGTTCCACAGTGACCACAGGCTTTACCTTCAACACAAAGTTGCTGGGATCTTTGATTCCCCACTTCACGTAAGGCACTTCGAATGTGCTGGTGCCCGTCCACTGACCGCCTTTCAAGTCGGCGTGAACGAGAGCAGTGACATCATGATCCGCTCCGTGGATTGACAAGACCCCGCTGAGCTTTCCATCCGATATTCCAGTGCCCTTAACCTTGCCATCAACGACCTTGCCTTCAAAGTGATGTGGATGAAAGATCACGTCCGGATATTTTGCCGTCTCCAAGACTTCTTTGTGCATGCGCTTGTCCCGCGAGCTATTTCCACTTTCTCCGCTCGGCGCAGAAACTGTGATTTCACCGCTGGCGTCACCCGTTTCCGAATTCAGACGCACTGTTCCGCTCTTCAGAGCGAACGTACCGTGCACCATGTGCAACGTACTGTCGACCTTCCAATGTAAGTTTGATTGGGCTGGATCAAGCGTCAACACAATCTCGGCAGTGGATGAGCGGAGAGTTTGCCCGGGAAGAGGCACCGCCTCGGGGAGCAAGACTAAGCCGAAAAGTGTAACCACACCGGCACAAAAAAAGTCTAGGAATCGCCGCCCCGTCGTTCTCATTTTCTCTTTAACCATTTGTAGTGAGATTTCGCCCCGCTAGATATGGACGGACCGACGTACCATTGCGAGCGCTTCGGTCCAGAAGGCCAGCGAAGTTTGTGCCATCTCGACCACGTCGCGTATGGCAGTTACAAATTCGTCTAACTGTTCGGGAGTTACCGTCAAGGGCGGCGCCGCCTTTAGAACCATGAAATTGTTTCCGCAAATCTGTGTCAGGATGCCCTTTTCGCGGAACATCCGCATAACCAGAATTTGTCCGAACATGGCGGGATGAATTTTGTTGAATGTTTCAAACAGCGCTCGAAACGCCAATGTCTTTGGAGGCACAAATTCGATTCCGTTCAGGAGGCCCATTCCTCGAACTTCTTTCACCATATCGCACCCAGCAAGCTCGCTTCGCAACCGCCCGCGAAATAATTCACCGAGTTCCAGCGCCCGAGTTCCCAACTGTTCGCTCTCGAGCACATCAAGCGTGGCCAGACCGGCTCGCATCGACAAACTGTTTTCGCTGAACGTCGAGGTGTGGACGATTGCGCGCTTAAGCGAAGAGTAGACCGCGCGATAAATTTTGTTCGTCATCAGAACAGCGCTCACTGGAACAAGGCCGCCGCTCAACGCTTTTGCCAATATCACCATGTCGGGCTGTACATCGAACTGGTGGGCCGCGAGAAAAGTTCCCGTGCGGAACATTCCGGTCTGCACTTCATCCAACACAAAAAGTGTTCCCGCCTCGCGGCATAACTCCTGCGCCCGCTGCATGTAAGCTCGCGCCGGAACATAAATGCCGCCTTCAGCCTGCAAAGGCTCCACGATAAATGCGGCCTGGCGCTTGCCGGCTAAAGCGCCCTTTAACGCGTCGATATCGCCGAACCGAACGCCGATCGTGTCAGGCAATAGGGGACCAAAACCCGCTTTCCAGTAAGCGTCGTTCATCAACGAGAGAGCGCCATTGGTCAGGCCATGGAAACTGCTCTTCGCATAAACAATGCTGGCGCGCCCGGTCGTGGCGCGCGCGAATTTGATTGCCGCCTCGACGCCTTCACTACCGCTGCTGCCGAAAGAAACTTTTTCCAACCCTCCGCCCGCCAACTCACACAAGCGACGCGCCAGTTCTCCCGCTATCTTGGGTACATGACTCTGTAGCATCGCCGGGCCGCAGCGATCCAATTCGTCCTTTAATGCCTGAATAATGTAGGGATGGTTATGTCCGGTGTTGTGCACGCAGTAGCCGGACAAAAAATCCAGCACGCGTCGGCCGTCTTTAGTGAAAAGCTCGCAACCGAGGCAACGGTCGTACTCGACATTCATGCCCAGAAGGCTGAGGAGCGTGACCCATTGCGGGTTGACGTAATCGTTGTAGTTAGAGGTGGATGAAGACACCTCGGCTGAGAAAACGGTGGTGGTTGTGGCTGCCATTGGTTATTAATGAGATGCATCCGTAGTTCTTGCGAGATGCCCTCGGAGGCTCTGACAGCCTTCCCTGCCTTATTTCGGATACCAGTCCAGCAGCCGAACCTCGATGCCCGTGCCTTCCAATTTCTTCTTAAAGACCGATAGATCCGATCCGCGATAGTGATACGGAATAACAACCTTGGGATGAAACGCCTTCACCGCATCCGCAGCTTCATCCGGCGGCATGGTGTAGGGCAGATTCATGCACACGAAAGCGACATCGATATTCTTGAGGGCGCGCATTTCCGGAACGCCTTCTGTGTCAGCGGAAAAATAGAAACGCTTGCCGCCATAGGTAAGTACGTATCCGTTATCCCGTCCCTTGGGATGATAAAGCTGACCCGGGGAGGGACCACGAGTGAGGTTGTAAGCGGGAACTGCCTCAATCGTCCAACCCTGCCAGGTTTTAGTTTCGCCGTTCGAAATCGGCTTAGCGGAAGTGACGGTCGCCACTACCGAGGCCGGTGCCATGATCTCTGTCCCGGATTTGCTGATTTTCGCGATCGATTCCGGGTCCATGTGATCGGGGTGAATGTGGGTTATAAGGATGAGGTCGGCCTTAGGAGTTCCATCCAACTTTGCCGGCTTGGCGGGGTCGACGTAAATGACCTTTCCGCCCGCCTCGATTAGAGTGCTGGCGTGGTACAGCGGAGTGATTTTGACTTCTCCCGCAGAGGTTGAAAAAGTCTGTGTAGAGCTCGCGGCGGGGACGGTGTAAGACATCGCTGACAACAGTGAAGACAAGCAGGCTGCAAAGACAAATATTTTCATATTGACCTCGACTCTAAGATGGTCTGATAGCGAAATAAGACATTGTAACGATGGGCGCTGGTAGTAATGAAGCTACTAAGCATCTCCCGACCGGCAGCTAAGGCCGATCCTCCATCCCAAGCCCCAATTCCCAGCCCCATTCTAAGATAAACGGCGTTTTGCGTTCCCTTTGGGTTAAATAACGGGGCAAATAAACGCTTTTTGTAGCGACCGCCAGACTCAATTGCACATCTAAATCCGTCTGAGGTTATAGGGTCGTGGTGTTGCTTCACCCTGCGGTAGTTGGAACAAGTCTTGCAGGCTGAACGGATTGTAGGGTCGGAGGTCCGCGTGCTCGCTGTCGAAAAAGGTGCTGTCAGTTCTCATGATCTGCTGGGGCGGTTATCTGACGCTCGCCGCAAAAGCGATGCTCTCTTCGCCCTGGTTCGCGGAAACTCGCTTTATGAGCGGCCGATTCCCGAGCGCCATCGCATCATTTTCTACGTCGGACATCTCGAGGCATTCGATTGGAACTTATTGAACGAAAGTATCGCCGGAGTGAAGAGCACCCACCCCGAATTTGATCGTCTCTTCGCTTTTGGCATCGACCCGGTTGGCGGCGGACTTCCCACGGACGTTCCCTCTGACTGGCCTGCAATCGACGCAGTCCGCGACTACGTTAGCAACATTCGCAGCGTACTTGATCAGCACCTGCAGAAGGCGATAAGAGACCCCGACGCTGAAACGCGAGATGGCTTCCCGTTAAGCACTCTGCTCAATGTTGCGATTGAGCACCGGTTGATGCACGTCGAAACGCTGGCGTACATGCTCCATCAGTTGCCTTTCCACATGAAGTCCTCTCCCTCCGGCCGTCAAAGAAATTTAAGAGATCTGAGTGGTTTAGCGATTGAGCCCGACACGGTTGCGGTTCCCGCCGGGGTTGTCACGTTGGGCCTCTCGAGGAACGCCCAGTCGTTTGGATGGGACAACGAATACGAAGCTCACACCACCGAGGTGCCCGGATTCACCATCGATAAATACAAAACAGCGAATGGCCAGTATTTGGAATTTATGGCCGCCGGGGGCTATGAAAAGCGCGAGTTTTGGAGCGATGAAAATTGGGGCTGGAAGACGGAAAAGCAGATTTCTCATCCTCTGTTCTGGAGAAACGAAGGCGGTCAGTGGCGGTATATCACCATGTTTGACGAAGTGCCACTTCCACTCGATTGGCCCGTCTACGTGAGTCATGCAGAAGCATCCGCCTATGCGCGCTGGGCAGGGAAGTTCTTACCAACAGAGACACAATGGCAGCACGCCGCTTACGGGTCGAAGGATCGCGATCCGCGACCCTACCCGTGGGGCGATCAAGCCCCCGGCGAAGCATCGGGCAAAAAGTTTGGCAACTTCGATTTGCGGAGTTGGGACCCGGCGCCCGTAAACGCGTTTCCGCAAGGGCAGAGCGCCTTCGGTGTTGACAATATGTTGGGGAATGGTTGGGAGTGGACATCCACCGTTTTCGGACCGTTTCCTGGGTTTAAGCCGTTCCCGTTTTACAAAGGATATTCGGCAGATTTTTTTGACGGCAGACATTTTGTAATGAAGGGTGGTTCGGCGCGCACAGCCGCGTGTATGCTGCGCAAGACTTTTCGGAACTGGTTCCAATCGCACTACCAATATGGGTATGCAGGTTTTCGATGCGTAAGCCGATGATCGCCGGGCGCAGAATTTAATGACGATCTTTTAATGACGACCAAGATAGTGACGATCAAAGGGTGACCAAATGCTGGTTCATGCGATTAACAACGCCGCCTATGAGTTCGCCTCCGATGTACGCGCCGGACTTAATCGGGACGGGCAGAAAGAACTCCCATCGAAATATCTTTATGACGACGTGGGTTCGGCGCTTTTTGAAGTGATCAGTCATCTGCCGGAATACGGGCTGACGAGGGCCGACGAGCGCCTGTTGCAGAGCCATGCGGATGAGATCGTGCAGCGCCTTGACGCTCCAGTTGCAGTCGCCGAACTGGGCAGCGGCAGCGGAAAGAAGACGCGCTGGATTTTGGAGGCTCTTAGCCGTTGGCAGCGCACATTTTATTATCCGGTGGAAATATCCCGGTCCGCCTTGGCGATGTGCGAGCGTGAACTCAGCGACATCGATTCCATCAGCATTGTTGGTTTCGAGCGCGAGTATCTCGACGGATTATTAGAGGTCGCCGCGCACCGGCAGCGTAACCAGCATCTCTTTGTTCTGTTCCTCGGAAGCACGATTGGGAATTTCGATCGCGCAGCGGGAATAAAGTTTCTGGAAGAAGTGCGGCGCATTCTTCAACCCGGAGATTCACTGCTTCTCGGCACCGACCTGGAGAAGCCGGAATCGCAATTGCTCAAAGCGTACAACGATGAAATTGGAGTAACGGCGGCATTCAATCTAAACCTGCTGGCTCGAATCAATCGCGAACTCGATGCCAACTTTGACTTGAAACAATTCGAGCACGTAGCGAAGATTAATCGCGAAGCTCGAAGCGTAGAAATGCATCTGCAATCAAAGCGGCGTCAAACCGTTCGTATTCCAGCGGCTGACCTGCGCGTTGAATTTCAGGAGGGCGAAACTATTTGGACGGAGAGCAGCCACAAATATTTGCCCCAGGAAGTTTTTGAGATGGCAAGGATTGCAGGATTTAGCTGTCAGGCGCAATGGATCGATGAGCAGTGGCCTTTTGCGGAGAACCTGCTCGTCGCAGTGTGAATCTGGTCTGCTCGTAAGCCCCGTAGTTTTAAGAGGATGCCGGTGTTTCCTTACGCCACGCTCTAAGATTGATGCAGCTCATGGCCACGCAGAATAAATTGGCCGGGATGAATCCCAACTGAGCTGTCTTGACTCCAATAACGCACATGATGAGGGCGTTTACTGTCCCCAGAAGCCACCCTTGCCAATAATGGCGGCCAACCAGGATGGTAGAAGCGATCGTCAACACGCAAGATACATAATCAAGCCTCAACACGACTGGAGCCCCCCTCATTATTCTGCGTGAGTGTCGTGTTTTTTGGTGCGATCTTACTCGATTGGACATGACGAAAGTCACGTCCCAGCAGCTCCAAAACCGCAAGCACGGAGAAAACGATGAACGAAACTTACACTCACGTCGACCAGATCAAAGTCCGAACGACCACCAAACACGTTTGCGAAGAGTGTTTCAAGACAGGTGACAAATGGGTACATCTGCGCATGTGTATGGTCTGCGGCAAAGTCGGATGTTGCGATTCATCCAAGAACCGTCACGCCACCAAACACTTCCACAGCACGAAGCATCCCTTGGTGCGCTCCGTAGAGCCCGGAGAGGGCTGGGTTTGGTGCTATATTGACGAAATTCAAGTGGGCGAGATCGCGGCTTAGGCTTCTTCGACCACCAACTACGACCGATAATTGCGACCGATGGACCGCTATCGGTATCTAAGTCGTTATTCCAGATACCTCACCTGTTTTTGGGGGCTAGCTTGGCGAAGCCGATTCTGCTGAGTGTCGATGACGACTCTGATGTTCTGCGCGCCATTGAGCGCGACCTGCGCTCCGAGTACGGCGCCGAATACCGGGTCATGGGGAGCGATTCGCCGGAACAAGCTCTAAGCCTGCTGAAGCAGTTAAAGGTGCGTAACGATAGCGTTGCCTTGCTGCTTGCTGACCAACGCATGCCGCACATGGATGGAGTCACATTCCTGCAGGCGGCAACGCACATATATCCCGAAGCTAAACGCGCACTGCTCACCGCGTATGCGGACACCAACGCCGCCGTCGACGCCATCAATAAAGCGGGCATCAATTATTTCTTTCTGAAGCCGTGGGACCCGCCGGTAGACCATCTCTATCCGCAACTGAACGATCTGCTCGATGATTGGCAGGCGTCCTACCGCCCGTCATTTGAGGGAATCCGTGTTCTCGGTACGCGGTGGTCGCCGCGTGCTTATGACCTGCGGGACTTCCTCGCCCGCAATCGTGTTCCTTACCTGTGGATCGACGTGGAAGTCTCTGCCAATGATCTCGAGACTAAGAATCTTCTAGATGCACTTGGGACGGATGGCGCCAAGCTTCCTGTTGTGCTCTTTCCCGATGGCACAAAACTTCTGGAAGGTAATCCTGCGGATGTAGCACAGAAAGTCGGATTGAAAACCCGCGCCCAGACCGACTTCTACGATCTAGCGATTGTAGGCGGCGGACCGGCGGGTCTGGCAGCCGGTGTCTACGGAGCGTCCGAGGGCCTGCACACCGTCATGATTGAGCGGGAAGCTCCGGGCGGGCAAGCGGGCATGAGCTCACGCATCGAAAACTATCTCGGCTTTCCATCGGGTCTGAGTGGTAACGATTTGGCGCGTCGTGCCGTAGTACAAGCCAAGCGTTTTGGAGTCGAAATTCTCTCTCCCCAGGAGGCCGTTGGCGTTCGCACCGAAGGCTCTTATCGGATTATCAAACTCGCCGATGGCAGTGAGATCTCTTGCCACACAATGATGATCGCAAGCGGAGTCCAGTGGCGGCGGCTGGATGCTCCGGGAGTGGATAAGTTGCAAGGGGCGGGTATCTATTACGGCGGGGGCGCGACCGAGGCACTATCCTGTAAGGACGAGACGGTCTACATCGTTGGCGGCGCAAATTCGGCCGGCCAGGCCGCCATGAATTTTGCCCGCTACGCCAAGAGCGTAATCATCCTTGTGCGCGGCAGCTCACTTGCCAGCACCATTTCGCAGTATCTGATCGATCAGGTTAAAGAGACTCCCAACATCCAAATCTGGGCGCACGCCAGTATTGCCGAGGTACACGGCGACTCTCGCCTCGAGGAAATTTCCGTCTTGTGCTCCGATACAAATAAGGTGGAACAGGTTAAGGCGAATTCCATGTTCATTTTTATTGGCGCGTTGCCCCGAACGGATTGGCTTGGAGATCTGGTGGAACGCGATGCGCGTGGGTTCATTTTGACTGGGCCTGATCTCTTTATTGATGGCAGTCGACCTAAGGGATGGGGTTTGGACCGCGATCCATTTTTGCTGGAGACAAATATTCCGAGCATCTTTGCAGTGGGCGATGTGCGCCATGGATCAGTCAAGCGAGTCGCGTCCGGTGTAGGCGAAGGATCAGTGGCAGTGCAATTCATCCATCAATATTTAAGCAAGGTATAAATGGCCGATAAAGCGGAATTACGTCGCGTCCCCGTGTTCGCAGATCTGCCGGACGAACAGCTCGACTGGTTCCTTAGCCAGTCCGAAGAGGTGCGCGCCAAGCGCGGAGAGGTATATGCGCGAGAGGGAGATCCGGCGGCATCGATGTCGGTGGTCCTCGAAGGTGATCTTGAGGCGCAAGGGGTTTTCGCGGGCGAGGCCATCGTAATTCCCATCAAGGCGGGCGATGTCACGGGAAGGCTTCCATTTTCGCGAATGAAGCAGTTCACCGTGAGCTTGCGCTCCATTAGTGACAGCCGCCTCCTACGATTCCAAGCGGCGCAGTTTCCGGAGCTCGTCCAAAAGATGCCGGAACTCACGCAGCGGCTCGTGGGCCTGATGTCTGACAGGATTCGCGAAGCAACTCGCTACGAACAACAACGCGACCGATTGGCGTCGCTAGGCAAGCTTTCCGCAGGCCTGGCGCATGAACTGAACAACCCAGCGTCCGCTGCTCAGCGTGCTACCAGTCAGTTGCGCGCCACCCTGAAGAAGATCAAGGACGCGAGCCTTGAACTGGGAAGGCGCGATCTTACTCCGTCGCAGAAGTCGGAAATAGAAAAGTTGGAAGCTGCATTTATTCAACACGAAGACGCGCCTCCTGATCCGCTCGCCATCAGCGATTTGGAGGAAGAAGTCGATTCGCTTTTCCGCCGTCATGGGCTGAAGGACTTGTGGCAATTGGCTGCTGATCTCGCGCGCAAAAACGTAAAGCCTGCAGTGCTGGAATCGATATTTGCGGCGCTCGACGCAGAAACTGCGCGCGCCGCGCTCGTGAGGATCGCTGCATCCATCGAGATCGCGAACTTGCTTGGCGAAATCGAGAGCAGCACGTCGCGCATCTCGGACTTGGTTCGTGCCATTAAGGAATACACCTACATGGACCAGGCCCCCGCGCAAAACGTCGATGTCGTGAAGAGCCTGGAAAACACGCTCATCATAATGAAACACAAAATCAGGGACGGCGTAGCGGTGCAGCGCGACTACGAGCCCGCTCCGCTTCTCGTAAGCTCGTACGGCAGCGAGCTGAATCAGGTTTGGACGAACCTCATCGATAATGCCGTCGATGCCATGGCAGGGAAGGGTAAGCTGCGAGTTCGAACTTTTCGTGAGGACACCTGCGTGGTAGTTGAAATCGCTGACAATGGCTCTGGTATTCCACCCGAAACCAAGTCGCACATTTTTGAACCGTTTTTTACGACCAAGGGCGTGGGGCAGGGAACTGGGCTCGGGCTCGATACGGTTCAGCGCATCGTGAAGAAGCACAGGGGCAACATTCAAGTTATTTCTAAACCTGGGGACACGCGGTTTCAGGTACGGCTTCCACTAGCCGAGGCCGCTGCTACTGTCGAAAAACACTAACCAACGAATCGACAACTATAACTACGAGGAGAGAATTTATGCCGACGATAACTACGAAGGACGGTGCCGAAATTTATTACAAAGACTGGGGTACGGGGCAGCCCGTAGTGTTCAGCCACGGCTGGCCACTAAGCGCGGATGCATTTGAAGACCAGATGCTATTCCTTGCCGAGCGCGGTTATCGCTGCATCGCGCACGACCGTCGCGGTCATGGACGATCAAGCCAGCCCTGGGATGGTAACGATATGGACCATTACGCGGACGACTTGTCGCAACTTGTCGAGAAGCTTAACTTGAAAGATGCAATCCACGTAGGCCATTCTACCGGGGGCGGCGAGGTTGCCCGCTACATCGGTCGCCACGGTACGAAACGCGTCTCCAAGGCCGTGCTGGTCAGTGCCGTGCCGCCACTGATGCTAAAGACCGCCGCCAATCCTGGTGGACTTCCAATCGAAGCTTTCGATCAGATCCGCGAGAGCGTTCGTACTGATCGGGCACAATATTTCAAGGATCTGAGCGCCCCGTTCTATGGCGCCAACCGGGCGGGCAACAAAGTATCGCAGGGTTTGCGCGATTCCTTCTGGCTTCAGGGAATGTTATGTGGACACAAAGCAGCCTATGACTGCGTCAAGGCCTTCTCAGAGACGGATTTCACCGAAGATCTCAAGAAGTTCGATGTGCCAACCCTCATCCTTCACGGCGACGATGACCAGATCGTGCCCATCGGCTCTGCGGCTTTGATGTCGTCCAAAATTGTTAAGGGTGCGATATTGAAGGTCTATCCCGGCGCGCCGCATGGAATGTGCTCGACGCTGAAGGACCAAGTCAACGAAGATCTGCTCGGATTCTTCAAGCGCAGTGAACGAGCAGCGGCGTAAGAGTCAAAGTGGATAAGAGTCAAAGTGGGTATGAAAGGTTAGGGTCCAACAGAAAACGATGAGCACGAGATTCTCAGGCAAGGTGGCATTAGTCGCGGGCGGCACCGGCGGCTTGGGACACGCGGTAAGCCTGGCGTTTCTGGACGAAGGTGCGAAAGTAGTGGTCACCTATCGCGACCAGAAAGAGTTCGATGCCCTCAAGCGTCAAGCCGGAGGAATTGGATCGTCGCTTGAGGGCTACATGGTCGACGTAACCGAGGAAGGTTCCGTTCGCCAGCTCTTCGACAAAATTCTCGCCGAACACGGCCGCGTGGACGCGCTGGTGAACACGGTGGGCGCCTACGCGGGCGGCTTGAGTTTGTGGGAAGTGGAAACCAAGACCTTTGATCAGATGATCGCGCTGAACTTACGCTGTGGTTATATCTTGGCGAGAGCAGCGGTTCCGGCTATGCTCAAACAAAAATCTGGAGCCATCGTAAATATTTCGTCCAAAGCTGCGGTGGATCATGGAGCCGGCGCCTCTGCCTATGCAGCCTCCAAAGCAGGTGCTCTGGCGTTAATGGATTCGCTGGCTGCGGAGGTGAAGGGAAGCGGGGTGCGGGTAAATTCGATTCTTCCGAGCATCATCGATACCGAAGCGAATCGCAAAGCCATGCCGACTGCTGACTTTTCGAAGTGGCCGAAGCCGGCGGATATAGCGCGGGTGATCCTATTCCTGTGCAGCGATGAAGCCGAAGTGATTCACGGGGCAGCGATTCCAGTTTACGGGGAGAGCTGAAGGTTTAACTGGAGTCACCCTATCGATTCGACCACTGAAAACGCTAATTAAACTCGAAACCAGCTCGCCAAGCAGGCCTGCCTGACGGCCTTGTAGAGACGGGGCTTGCCCCGTCTCCCGCCGCAGACACACGGCGGAGATGCACGGTTTAAGGCAGTAATCCGAAAACGCCGATTCCATTCGTAGTTCCAACATACACCTTGCCATTCGCAATCGTCGGCGTGATGAATTTATTTCCGTTGCCGAAGTTATCGCGCCCGCCCGCGGCCTGAGTCGAGTTATACAGTTCGAGCCCGAGATTGTTTGCACTAAAAGCATGTAACACAGCAGGCGATGTATTTTCAGTGGCCCACAAAATCAAATTGCTGGCCGTACTGCCGGAAATGCTGGGGGTGGCTCCGGGAAAGCCAAATCGTGTGCTGGTTGCCGATGCAGGCGACGCGTTCAGCCTGCCAGCGCTATTGAACGCGAACGCCTTAATCGCCTCGCCAACCGCCCCGTAGTAGATCTTGTTGTTACTGAACGCGGGCGACGAAAACACCTGCCCGCCCAGCTCACCCGTGATCTCCTGATAAAGATTATTGTTGTTGCTCGAGTTAAATTTCCCCATGTTGGCGCGGTTCGCCAAGTAAATGTTCATATCTTTTCCGGCGCCCACTACCAGAGTGTGCACCACGCCACTCGAGTCTTTGATATTGGGCACGACCATCGCGCCACCGGATCCCAGGTCCTCGTCCACATTCGATTCGCTCACCGTATTGAACATGTTGAAGTAGTCGGCGACCGCAAGAACGCGATTCGTCGTCGATAGCTTCATGATCGCGTTGCCATAGTCGCCCTTCGCCGGGAAACCGTTCGCGTTCAATGTTGTGTCAAATGTTCCGTTAGCGTCGAGAAAGTAGATGTAGCCGTTTGAGTCCGCGGCCGGTCCCGCTCCGGAGTTCCAGATCGCACCTTCGCTTCCGTTGGGAGTGACATTCAGCACCGACTGCTGCGCCAACGTCGTCTCGTTGTAACCGATGATCCACCCCGTATACGGCCGTATATCGCAATGCGAAGCCCACGACGTGTAAATGAGGTGATTGATTAACAGCAGTCCGGCTCGCTCTTTATATTGTTTTGGATCGAAGATCACATTGCCGCCCTGGCTGTTGTCACCAGTCCCGGGATATTTGGCGGCAATATTCACCGGACCGCCAAACTCCTCCGCTCCCGTGGTGATATCGAGTGCGTGGAGCCGCTGGTGATAATTGGAACTTGAGTCCTTACTCATGGCGACTACAAAAATCGTCCCATGCGGCCCTGCGCTAGGGTCGATTACTGGAGTCGATGTCACGCCTATTTCTGGTGTGACTTGCCCGCACCCACGATCGTCGGAGGGAACTTCGCCAGATGCAAGGGTGGTTACGTGCCAGAGAGTAGCTCCGGTATCCGCGTCAAAGCCATACACCGTGCCATGTTCGCTCGCAACATAGAGTAGGTTGTGAGTGACTCCCGCGATGTTTAGATTGGGGACATATAAAGGTTGGGCGTCCACTTTCCCATCGGTAGAGATCACAAACAACTTCCCAAACTTTGTCGAATTCACGTTCTGCAACGTAAGCAGGGTCTCGCTCGGATTGCGCCCGGTTCGCATGTTGTCGTTGTGATAGGTTAGGACTCCATGAAACACCGGAGTAGCTCCAGCCACCATTTCACGGCGGAAGAACAGCAGTAACCCAAGCGCAACGACAACGATAATGACCAGAATAAAAGCGCAAAGCACTACAATTCGCGCTGCAAGAACCGACTTCATGACGCACCTCGGGATGCGGTAATAGATGCCAATTTCGAGCCCGTCGTTGTCAGATGACGTTGGCTTTAATTTGAGGTGTCGCTCGCAAATTCTGGATCAGGGTCTCACGGCTTATTTCCCCTTCCCAGCGAGCCAGTACCAACGTGGCGACACCATTTCCAATCATGTTGACCAGTGCTCTAAACATGCTGAGAAAGCGGTCAATACCAAGAATGAGCGCCATGCCTGCGACAGGAATGGTTGGTACCACAGAAAGAGTGCCGACCAGCGCAATAAAAGCTGCACCCTGCACTCCGCTGGCGCCTTTGGAGGTGAGAACCGCCACCGCGAAAATGGTGAGTTGCTGAGTGAGAGTCAGGTGTGTGTTCGTGGCCTGTGCGACGAAGAGAGCAGCCATCGTCATATAGAGACTTGTGCCGTCTGTATTGAAAGTTAATCCTGTGGGAACCACCAATCCGACAAGGGATTTAGAGCAGCCTAACTTTTCAAGCTTCTCCATCAAGGTGGGGATGGCTACCTCCGACGAACTGACGGCTAAGACCAGCAAAATTTCTTCCTTGATGTATGCCAGGAAGCGAAAAATGTTAAAGCTGGCCGCCCAAGCGATCACACCGAGCACAATTACGACGAAGAGTATCGAGGTGAGCCAGAAAGTTCCGATTAGTTTTGCGAGTGGGCCAAGCGATGCGAGTCCGAATTTGCCGACCGTGTATGCCATGGCGCCGAAAGCGCCCACCGGCGCGAATTTCATCAATATATTTGTTACCCGAAACACGACATGGGTGAGCGAATCGGTGACATAGACCAATGGTTTGGCGCGCGCTCCGGCGGCGGACATGGCAAAGCCAAATAGCAACGCTACGAAAACTACTTCAAGAATGTCTCCCTTCGCAAAAGCGTCGACCACCGTGGTCGGGATGATGTGCATGAGAAAGTCGGTGACGTTCTGCGCTTTCGCCTGCCCGGCATAATCCGCCACAGACTTGGCATCGAGGGTTGACACCTTCACGTTAAAGCCGGTGCCGGGGTGTACCACATTACCAACCACGAGGCCGATCAAGAGGGCGATGGTAGAAACGACTTCGAAATAAATCAGCGCCATACCACCCACGCGCCCAACCTTTTTCAGGTTCTCCATGCCCGCGATTCCGGTGACGACGGTGCAGAAGATGATCAGGGTGATGATCATCGAAATCGCGCGAATGAAGGCATCGCCCAGTGGCTTCATGGCAATCGCGCGAGCTGGACTGACATAGCCGAGCACGATGGCCAGCGCAATCGCCACCAGCACCTGCACCCAAAGGGCGCGATAGAGCGGTGTTTTCGGAGAGGCGGGCGCGGCGCTTATGGAATCCGCATGTGGGGGTGGAAGAGTTGCCATTGATTAGTCGTCTGTCCTAATGCTTCACGTAGCGATGCCGTCCCGCAGCTGCGAATGGGGCGCCTCGTCCGCCCACGCCGAGGGCGAGACGCTCTCGGGACAGGCGCAGCATGCCGGCGCTACAAAAATCTATTTCGCGGTTGCAGGTTCAAGCGTGTGCACTAGCCACGGAATAATTACTTCTTTGAAAATGCGCGGATCGGGCCACACACCCACTTGCCGGCCGAGATGACCGCCTTGAGGATTGACCCATGCTGTCTTTGGTACGTCACCTTTATTAAGCAGCAAATATATGTCCGAGATCGGCACCTGCGTGTCTTTTACTCCGGCAAGAATAAGCATCGGCGCCATCGGCTTGCCAAGCAAGCCCTGCTTCACGAGCGACATTTTGGGTAAGACTTCCGCCATCTGGTCGATCGTGGTCACGTTGTCGAGAATTGCCATCAGTGCCGGGACCTGGTCGAAGAGATATTCACGGTTCCCGAGCAGAGAATTCATCAGAAAATCTTTTTGAAAAAAAGTGTCGGTAGGCGGCGACTGCGCACTTGCTCCCTTTAAGCGGGTACGTTCGACTATCGCCATCTTGGTGGCCCAATATGCGCCCCAACTGACGCCATGCATGGCCACCCGGTCCTTATCGATCTCGGGCCGAGTGGCTATGTAATCGAGCACGCGCGACAACACCCGCTCCGAGTTCTCGCTGACCTTAATCGGATTCTGTCCGGTGCCCGGCCCGTCCACCGCCAAATATCCGACACCGAACGGCAAAATCGCGCTGAAACTTTCGGTCAAGTCTTCTTTGCGGCTGTCCAATCCGTTGACCGCCAGCACCAGCGGCACGGGACCACTTGCATTTTTCGGCAGGCGGAGATAGCCGATAATTTCTTTTCCTTCAAATGGAATCTTGACAATCTCAAGCGGCGGATCGAAAAAGCGTGCGTGCGCCAGAAAAGCTTCGATCGCTTTCTCATACGAGCGCTGTTTGCCGGGAGAAGCGGGGATCGGCCAGCGTCCGAAAGAATAAAGCCGCCAGGCGCGGATGTAATCGGCATTCGCCTTCGTTGGATCAGCCTTCTCCAGCGACTTCGCTTCATTCATGTAGCGATCGGCGACTGCCATAAACGCGGCGGCCCACTCGTCTTTATCGCGAGTGTGAATATTCTTGACGGCTTCGCGAATGTCGGCTGGATCGAGCCCAATCAGCGGGTACTGTCCAACTTCCGCGCGGCGGATTGCCTCGGTCTTGATCTCCTCAATCGTGCGTTCGGTGCGCTCCGGATTTTGCTGCGAGAATGTGGAGGCGCCGAGGGAGAAGAATAGCGCGAGAAGAATGACTAATGACGACGACGATATCGGCGCCGAAATCTTAAGTCGAGCGTTGCGATGACGATTATTTCCTGACCCGGTTCGCACGTTTAAATTTCCTTTCCGCTCGAAAAAAAAATGGGACCGGACCGAGATCCGGCCCCTCGTCCAGGGGAGGACAATTGCTAAAAAATAAGTTTCAGACCCAATTGCACGGCGCGGCTGCCGCCTGAGCCGACAACAGGGTTAGCAGCGGCGACGTCCGGCGTGGCGCAACCGCAACCAAATGGTCGAACCGATGGATCGTTGAATCCGAAACCGTTTTGCCCGCCGTATGGATTGGCAAAGTTCGGATGATTGAAGATGTTGAAAAACTCAGCTCGAAACTGAGCCTGAAAGCGCTCGCCGAAGTGAAAGTTTTTCGCGACAGAGAAGTCCACATTGCGGAAACCGGAATCGGGGAATGTGTTGCGTCCCATGTTGCCGAATTGCCCCAGGGGCGGCGGCAGCATGATGGACCGCCCTTTCGCATAACAACCGTAGAAGGCCAACGACTCGGTCGCCGCGCCAGGAGAGCCTCCGTCTATGACTAAGGCCTTGGCGTTACAGGCAGCATTACCGCTTGGGTTAGTCGGACTATTGTTGCCGGCGAAATATGGAATGCCAGTTGGACCCGATTTGAAGTCATCCGGCCTGCCGTAAAAACTCCACCGGATTGGAGTGTTCGCGGGCGGGCTCACGGGCAGCGGCCCAATACCGGCAGCATCCGTCCCCTCGTCCATCGGGCCCCAATGTTGCGGACTTTGTAGCGTCACGATGGAGTTGAGCTCCCAGCCTTCGAGCGCTTGCCCGTAGCCCTTTTTGCCCGGGATGGCATACGTAAGTGAAACAGTCAGGCGATGTCGAACGTCGAAGTCGCTGTTCGCGTATTCGGCGCGTGGGTTGTACGCATTTTGTGGAAGTCCAGATCCGTAACCGAAATCCCAATTCGCCCCGACGTCATCGAGAGAGTGAGAGTAGGTGTAGCCAGCGACCATGCTCAAGCCGTGGTAGTTTCTGGAATTCAGCGTCACTTGCAGGCCGTTGTAATTTGATCGGTATACATTGGCCATGTTGAAAATGTTGCTCAGATAAGGAAACTTGGCATTGAACGGGCCAACTTCACTTGCGAGTTGGCAGTTGGTGTTGTTAAGGGTGTCGTAGAACCCCTTCGTTAGTGCATCTGCCGTACAAGATGAGACGTTACCGGCGGGCCATCCTGAACCCACAGGCGGCTGGTTGATGTCGCGAATTCCCGTCAGCCTCGAACCGTGGTTACCGACATAAGCCAGTTCGAGCGAGAGATTCGGGGTAAATGCGTGTTGGACGCTGAGGCTCCAGTTCCACACGTACGGGGTCTGGAGATTGCGATCGACCGTCATGATGGGGCAAGGGCTGTCGAAGCAGTTAACAACGTTTGCGAACACCGGCGTGGTGTCCCATGGGGCTGGATTCAGGAAGTTTTTGTTGGTGACGTTGCCGGTGGTAATCGTCCCGCCTGACGTAGTCCCCGCACCATCAATCGGAGCGCCAGTGGGAACACTGCCCAGACCGAAAGCATTGTTGAAAGCAATGAACGACTGCCAGTTCACCTGTTCGTAAGTGAGTCCGGCGCCGCCGCGCACCACCGTTTTTCCATTGCCGCCCATGTCCCAGGCGAAACCCAGCCGCGGCCCAAAATTCGTGTGATCGGGCTTATACGGGCTGCTGATTTGCTTGCCCACCTGGACCAGGCCCAGGTTCGGATCAAAGTTGCCGAGCCGGTTGTGATCTTCCTTCAGGACGGTGCTGTACTCGTACCGCACTCCGAGGTTTAAAGTCAGCTTCTTGCTGGCGCGCCAGTCGTCTTGGACAAATAACGAATAGCTCCAATTGTGCAGGTGCAGGGTCGGGTCTCCTACTTCCAGAGACGACTTGAACGGCAAACCCGCGAAAAAATCTTCCAGTGGAGTCGAGACGCCGGTAGCTACCCCGCCTAGAAACGTGATGCTCCCTCGGGAGTTGCCGTAAGCCGCGTTGGTCACTTGGTTATGATGCAGGTCGCCGCCGAACTTAAACGAGTGCTTACCGGCAGTATAGGAAACGTGGTCCACGAACTGCGTGATCGAATCGGGTCCTTGGAATTTTGGCCATTTGAAGCCCCCCAAGCCAGGAAAGAAAAAGCCGCCAAATCCGATGCGCGGCAATCCACCCGTGAATGGTCCCGACACGCCAGTGTCGAGTCCGTAGCTTGACGCAGGAGTATTGAGATCCCCGGGCAGTGTGGGCTGGTAAAGCCTGTTGTATCCGATGCGAGCCTCGTTTACCCACCGGGGACTTGGAGTCCATACCCAGCTTCCGCCAACCACTTGGGCCCGCGTATGAATTTGCGACCGCCATTTCGATTGCAACTCAGGGAAATCTTCTACTGTTCCTCTATTGTTTCCGAAAAAGTACATTCCGCTGACGCGGTTACTCTGGCTGAGATTTACATCGACTTTTGCAACAACGTTGTACACCTTTACGTCATTGGAGAAGCCGTTTGCGATGGCGATGCCTTGCGAATTGTTAGTAGGGAAGCCGGAGCCATTGCATGTAACCGTAGTGCCTGATAGCGCACATCCGGCGATATTCAGACTGGCCGGGCTCACCGTAATTCCTCCCGCCTGAAGATTAGCGATCGCATCGGGGATGCTCTGGGCGCAATCACCAGTCAACGTAAACTCGCAAAAACCAGGACTTCCGCTAGGGACAGTCGGAAGTGACACCATCGAGGGACTCGTTACTCCGCCAAACGAGTTACCCACGTCATAGATCTGCCCTTCGTAGGCGCCAAAGAAGAAGGCCTTATCTTTGACGATCGGGCCGCCAGCGCTGACGCCATATTGTTCGAGGGTTCTATCGATCTTGGCATTGGGAACGGTATTGAAAAAGTTCCGAGCGTCCATGACACCGTCGCGGCCAAATGCGAATGCAGTCCCATGAAATCCGTTGGTGCCAGCTTTAAGTCCTACGTTAACCACTGCTCCCGGTTTCCAACCGAATTCAGCGGGAGCGAGCTCTTCAACGTTGAATTCCTGGATGGAGTCGATCGGCAGGATAGTAGCGGAATCGCCGGCGATACCAGCGCCGTTAATAATTGCCTGGCCCGAGTAGGGCTCGCTGTTGAACAAGCCCTCGATGAAATATGCATTGTCTTCGGCGCGCAGGCCATTGGTGCTCGTTGTCGAGAATCCTCCGCCCGGGTATCGCACCACGCCTGGGCGCAACTGAAGAAGGTTTTCATAGTTTCGGCCGTTCAAAGGTAAGTCGTTAATCTCCGCATTGCTTAAAGTGCCGCCGAGAGTGGCCGACGTGCTATTTACGAGCGGGACTTCGTCTGTGACTACGACGGTCTCGGAAATCTGCCCAGTCGGCAGCTCTATATCGACGCGCAGATCTTGAGCGACCTCCAGCGTGATGTTTGGGCGCTCTACCTTCTTAAAGCCCTTAGCTTCGGCGTCAACCGTATAAACTCCGGGCTGCAGCTCAGGTGCGGCATACTCGCCAGAGCTGTCCGAGACCACAGTTCGCTTCGTCCCGCGCTGCGCATCGGTGATGACCACGGTGGCTCCAGCTACACCGGCTCTCGATTGGTCCGTGACCGTCCCCAAGATTCTGCCAGTCGTGGTTTGACAAATGACCGGAAGCGCGAAGAATAAAAGCAGGCAGACAATGGCTGAGACCCGTACGCGATTCGACGGAGAATGCATTACGACCTCCAGATCCTCATCAATGAGGTTGGGCAGATTGCACAAGGTAGCGCTCGACCGTTTTCGGTTGAGTGACGCAAAATGAAAATTCGGACGATTTGAATGTATAGCCTTGACGCGGCCTACCCGTCAAGTAGTATTGTGGTTCGACCACAAGACAGGTCTCAGTCTTTGTGCATTGCAAGTCTCGCTAGACATTTTGCGTACATACTTAGGTTTAGCTTGCGGGAGGAAACGCTGGCATCATGGCAATCGCAACCATCAACCCTTCGACCGGCGAGCTGCTGAAGAGTTTCGAGCCTCTCACCACAGCACAGATCGAGGAGAAGTTGCAACTCGCGGTAACAGCATTCAGGAAGCACCGAAAGACTTCATTCGCGGACCGGGCAAAAAAGATGCTGCGCGCCGCCGAAATCTTGGAGAACGAAAAAGACGAGTGTGCCAGGTTGATGACTCTCGAAATGGGCAAGCCCCTGAAAGCCGCAGTTGCAGAAGCTCTAAAGTGTGCCACCGGGTGCCGTTACTATGCCGAGAACGCCGAGAAATTTCTGGCCGATGAAGTCATTGAGACTGGCGCGAAGCGCAGCTTTGTACGCTATTTGCCAATCGGTCCTATTCTCGCCGTCATGCCCTGGAATTTCCCTTTCTGGCAGGTGTTTCGCTTTGTGGCACCAGCGCTGATGGCCGGCAACGTCGGCCTGCTCAAGCACGCCTCAAATGTTCCGCAATGCGCCTTCAAGATCGAAGAGATCGTACGCCGTGCCGGATTCCCCGAGGGCGTATTTCAGACGCTGCTGATCGGTTCTGGACCGGTAGACGCCATCCTGAATGATCCCCGGGTCGTGGCTGCGACTTTGACGGGAAGTGAGCAAGCCGGAATTCAAGTCGGAATCTCGGCGGCGAAGCGCATCAAGAAAGTCGTGCTCGAGCTGGGTGGAAGCGATCCGTTCATCGTGATGCCGAGTGCCGATCTTGAGGCGGCGGTTGCTACTGCGGTCGATGCTCGCGTTCAAAATAACGGCCAATCGTGCATCGCGGCCAAGCGCTTTATCGTGTCCGAAAAAATTGCTGATGAGTTCGAGCGCAAGTTCGTCAAGCGGATGCAGGATCTTCGCGTCGGCGATCCATTCGAAGACAGCACGCAGCTTGGTCCCTTAGCCAGTGCCGATGCAGTCAAATCTCTCGACGCCGATGTGAAAAAGTCGGTTGAAGCGGGCGCGCGGGTATTGACCGGCGGACATCCTCTGAAACGGCCAGGGAACTTTTACGCACCCACCGTGTTAACCGATATACCGAAAACGTCGCCAGCCTATAGAGAAGAATTCTTTGGTCCAGTAGCGTCGATTTTTCGCGTGAAAGACATCGATCAAGCCATTCATATTGCCAATGACATTCGCTTCGGCCTGGGGGCTAGCGCGTGGACGAACGACGCAGCAGAAACTGAACGGTTCATCAACGAGCTCGAGGCCGGCATGGTGTTTCTCAATAAGATGGTTGCATCGGATCCGCGCCTGCCCTTCGGCGGTGTGAAGTTCTCCGGACACGGGCGCGAACTTTCAGACCATGGGATTAGGGAGTTCATGAATATAAAGACAGTCTCGATTCAGTAAGTAATAACACTCGACGGTTCAAATCGAAATGCGGTATAGTGGTTGGACCACTATACCGTTATGGTAAGTGTCGTTGGGATCGAAGGCGTAATGACAAACGATGTAATCGATACCTTGTCCCTTAAACCCATGTACCGCACAGTCAAAACCTCTCGTCTTTTTGAGCAAATTGTCCAACAGGTCGAAGAGTCGATCCTCAAAGGCCAACTCAAGCCTGGGGATCAGTTGCCGGCCGAGCGTGAACTCGCGCAGCGTTTCGGTGTGAGCCGCACGGCGGTGCGCGAGGCGGTAAAGACTCTGCGCGAGAAGGGTTTGGTGGAAGCATATTCCGGTCGCGGGACGTTCGTGACCAATGGAACATCGCAGGCGATCCGGCAGTCGCTCGATTTGATGATTCGCATCAACCAGCAGGAGGGCTCGGCTCATTTGGCGGAGTTGCGCTTGGTGCTGGAACCTGAGATTGCGGGATTAGCGGCCGAGAGAATTGAAGAACAGCTTTTGAGCACCATGCGGGAAGCGGTCGTGGTAATGGATCGCAATCTCCGCGATCCGGACGGTTACGTCGAGGCCGACCTCGATTTCCATCTGGCCCTGGCAGAGGCTGCGGCCAATCCGCTGATTCTTTCGCTGTTGGATTCAATCGTCGGCCTGCTGCGCGAGCAACGCAGCCGGATCTTTAATGTTAAGAACGGACCAGAGCGGGGGCAGTTTCATCACAAGCGAATTCTTGCCGCCGTCGAATCCCGCGACCCCGAAGCGGCAAGGGAAGCCATGCGTGCTCACCTCAAGCAGGTGCTTCAGGATTCATCCACTCCAGCGGCAAACGGGCTGCTTATAAGTTCGGACCTCAATTCGAACTCCAAGTCAAACTTATAAGCGAAAGGGAATTGATCAATGGCCAAACTTGGTTTTGTGGGTCTCGGTGTGATGGGCGGCAGCATGGTGGCCCGCCTCCTCGAAAAGGGACACGCTGTGACCGGATACAATCGCACGCGTTCCAAGGCCCAGTGGTTGATTGATAAAGGCATGAAGTTCGCCGACTCCCCGAAGGGGGTTGCGGTTGCGTCGGACGTGACGTTCAGCATGGTTACGAATGCGGCTGCGCTCGTGGCTGTGATGGAGGGCCCTGACGGGTTGCTCGCCGGTCTGAGTGCCGGCAAGTTTCATATCGACATGAGCACCGTAAGTCCGGAAGCAAGCCGAGCTCTCGCTGCCAAGGTTCGCGAGAAGGGCGCGGACATGATCGATGCACCGGTTTCCGGCAGCGTTATCACCTTGCAGCAAGGCAAACTTTCGGTAATGGTTGGAGGCCGCAAGGAGACTTTCGAGCGCCTGAAGCCGCTGCTTCTCGATATCGGGCCGAAGGTGACGTACGTCGGTGACAATGGTGTCGCGTTGTCGATGAAGATCGCTGTCAACCTGCAATTAGCCGTTCAGATGTTGGCATTCAGCGAAGGCGTTCTGTTGGCGGAGAAGAGCGGCATCGCGCGCGAGGTCGCGGTTGACGTCATGGTGAACAGTGCCATCGCATCGCCGATGATTCAGTACCGCGGCCCTTTCGTCCTGAAGCAACCGGCGGAAGCCTGGTTCGATTGCAACATGATGCAGAAGGACATGCTTCTCGCTATGGACTTGGGCCGCAAGGTCAATGTTCCCCTTCCTACTACTGCGATCAGCAACGAGTTTCTAACGGCGGCGCGCGGCATGGGATGGGAGAAGCTGGACTTTGCGGTAGTGTTCGATGTTCTGGCGCGCATGTCGGGAATTCAGAAGTGAAACTGAATAGCGGGAATTAAAAAAATGACCACAGCAACCGAGCCCAACGTTTCACAGGAAGTTGCCCTCTGGCTTCGGATGTATCGGCAGATGGTTGCCATCCGCCAGTTCGAAGCGCAGGTGAACGAGTTGTACACGCGCGCGCTGATGCCCGGGCTGGCTCATCTTTATATCGGCGAAGAAGCGATTGCCGTCGGTGTCTGCGAAGCGCTCGAACGGACCGACTACATCACTAGCACGCATCGCGGTCACGGACATTGTTTGGCGAAAGGCGCTTCTCCAGATCAGATGTTCGCCGAACTGCTGGGCAAGAAGGCTGGGTACTGCAAGGGCAAGGGCGGTTCCATGCATATCGCAGACCCCGCCACCGGCAATCTGGGAGCGAATGCTATCGTTTGCGGCAGCGCCGGTATCGCCACTGGCGCAGCTTTTTCGTCGCAGCGTTTGGGTAACGGTCGCGTGGCAGTATGTTTTATCGGAGAAGGCGCGCTCGGCCAGGGTGTGCTTTACGAAGTAATGAACCTCGCGCAACTTTTCAAGCTGCCCGTGATCTATGTGTGCGAGAACAATCTTTATACGGAATACACGCATTACTCCGAGACCACGGCCGGCGAAATTCTCATGCGCGCAACAGCATTCGGTTTGGACGCCGTAAGCGTTGACGGGCAGGACGTTCGCGCAGTGCATCAAGCTGCCAAGCGGCTTGTCGATCGTGCCCGAAATGGGGAGGGCGCTTCGTTCCTGTTGTGCAACACCTATCGCTATCACGGACACCATGTCGGCGATATAAACCGCGAATACTACCGTTCTAAGCAGGAAGAACATACGTGGAAGACGGAGCGGGATCCGATTTTGAATTTAGGCAAGTGGTTGATCGAGCAGAAAATGGCCGATGCGGCAACCCTTGAACAAGTGGAAAAAGAACTCGAAGCTGAAATGAAGAAGGCAGTTGAGTTCGCGATCGCAGCTCCCTATCCGAAGGCTGAGGAAGTGGATGAGGACGTGTATGCCTGAAGCCATGGCAGGCGCGCAAAAAGATCGTGAGTTGACTTTCGCGCAAGCAATTCGAGAGGCGCTGGCGGAAGAGATGCGCCGCGACTCGACCGTCTGCATCATGGGCGAGGACGTCGCCGAGGCCGGCACACCTTTCAAGGTTCTCTCTGGACTGCTTGAAGAATTTGGCAAGGACCGCGTGCTCGATACTCCGATTTCCGAAGCGGGATTTACAGGTCTCGCGGTGGGCGCCGCGATGACCGGATTGCGACCGGTGGTTGATATCATGTTCGGCGACTTCATCACTTTGACCATGGACCAGATGGTGAACCAAGCCGCCAAGGTCCATTACATGTCCGGCGGAAAGTGGAAGGTTCCGATGGTGATGCGTACCACCATGGGAGCGACGCGCCGTTCGGCGGCACAGCACTCGCAGTCACTGCATGCGTGGTTCTGCCACGTTCCCGGGCTAAAAGTTGTTCTTCCGTCGACACCTTACGACGCGAAGGGATTACTCAAGTCCGCGATTCGCGATGAGAATCCGGTTGTCTTTTTTGAAGACAAGATGATGTACAAAATGAAAGGTTCAGTTCCCGCCGATGATTACACGGTTCCTCTCGGCGTGGCCGATGTAAAACGGGTCGGTGAAGACATCAGTCTGATCGCGACCAGCAGCATGGTGCAAGTTGCACTGGGTGCCGCAACCATGCTGGAAGAAATAGGGATTAGCGCTGAAGTTGTCGATCCGCGCACCATGTGGCCGCTTGACGAAAAAACTCTCATTGAATCGGCGAAGAAGGCTTCACGGGCCATCATTCTTGACGAAGGTTACGAACGCTACGGCGTCACCGCCGAGCTTGCGTCGGTGATCGCTACCGGCGCATTCTACGACCTGGACGCTCCGGTGAAACGCATGGGCGCGATGCATGTTCCAATTCCATTCTCGCCGCCTTTGGAAGATGTCACCGTGCCAACCGAGCAAACCGTATTCGAAGCCGCCCGCGAACTCTGCGGACGTTAGTAGCGTCGGCGTCTCGCCGGCTTTGGTGAGCTCCGGTATCAGGGGATGCTTTTCAGGCATGCCGGGAGTGAAGGCATTTCCGGCGCGCCTTCAGGCGCCGGGGAGAATTGTTAAGCGAACGCAGCCCCTAAAGGGGCGATCGATTAGACCGTGTGACGGTATCGCTGAAGCGATACCCTAATACAAAACGGCCTACGCGAAGCGGCCGGGTTCGGCGCGGAGACGATAAGGCTGTTAGGAAGGGAGAATTTATGGCTCTGCCAACGTATGGTTCGATGGCGGTGGATTGGGAAAACCGCATCGACTTCGAGCGCCTGCGCCGCGAACGGCTGGCGCGCGCGAAAGATCTGCTGAAGAAATCCGAGATGGGCGCGCTCCTCTGTTTCGACATGAACAATGTGCGCTACATCACTGCGACCCACATCGGTACCTGGGCGCAGGACAAGGCGAATCGCTTTACGCTTCTTCCGCAAAATGACGAACCGATCCTTTGGGATTTCGGATCGGCCGCGAAGCACCACCAACTGCATTGTCCCTGGCTCGGGGAGCGATCGCGCGCGGGAATCTCCGTGCTGCGGGGAGCTATGACCCCGGAGATGGGTCGCGCGGAAGATGTAGCGAAGAAGATTCGCATCGAGTTAGAAATGCGCGGCCTGCAGAAAGAGCCGGTAGGCATCGACATCATCGAGTTGCCAGTACTCTTCGCCCTGCAGAAAGAAGGAATCAAGGTTGTCGACGGGCAGGCGCTAATGTCAGAAGCGCGCCTCATCAAGACCCGCGACGAGATATCGCTACTCAACCACTCCGCGATGATGGTCGACGCCGCTTATGATGAACTCTATCGAGCCATGAAGCCGGGGATGAGTGAAAATCAGGCCGTGGGACTGGTGAGCAAGGCGCTCTACGATATGGGCTCCGAGTATGTCGAAGCGGTGAATGCGATTTCCGGTGAGCGATGCAATCCTCACCCGCATGTTTTCTCCGATCGCGTTTTGCGTCCCGGAGATCCCGTCTATTACGACATACTCCACTCCTACATGGGCTACCGCACCTGCTACTACCGTTGTTTCACTATTGGCTACGCTTCGCACGCGATGAACGACGCCTACAAGCGGTGCAGGGAATATCTCGACGCCGCAATCGAGTTAGTTCGTCCGGGGCGCACCACCGCTGAAATTGCAGCTGTCTGGCCGAAGGCGCAGGAATTCGGCTTTCCAAATGAGGAGGCTGCTTTCGCATTGCAATATGGCCACGGCATCGGCCTAGCCATATGGGAGAAGCCAGTCATCAGCCGTCTCGTGTCACTCGAACACTCTGTCGAAATCAAGCCGGGGATGGTATTTGCGCTTGAAACTTTCTGGCCCTCGACCGATGGTTGGAGCGCCGCTCGCATTGAAGAAGAAATTGTAGTGACCGAAACCGGACACGAGGTCATTACCCGCTTCCCCGCCGAAGAGTTGCTGGTTGCAGGCCGGCACTATTTCACGGTTGATGGCCCGCTGCCCGCGATTCGTGAGACGGAATCAAAAGCGAGCCCTCGCGTGCGGGAGATGATCGAAGCGAGCGCCCGGAATGAACGAGTCGGCGTCGGGGATTAGGGCTTCGTTCAGGACGTGGTTCAGGACCTCGATCAGGAAATGGTTCAGCACACGCGTGACGCGCGCAGGGCGAGGCCAAGCCTCATGTCTGTAAGAAATACTTTGCGAATTAATTTATGGCGATCAGCGTTGTGATGCCCGCTCTCGAAATGGCCCAGGAAACTGGCAAGCTCATTTCCTGGTTGAAAAAAGAAGGTGATTCGATCACCAAAGGTGAGCCGCTACTTGAAATTGAAACCGATAAAGCGGTGATGGAGATCGAATCGCCCGCAGACGGCGTCCTTGCCGGCGTGAAGGCCCAGGCCGGGGCCGAAGTGCCGGTAGGGCAAACCATCGCATGGATCGTTCGTCCCGGAGAGGCTCCTCCGACGGATGAAGTTGCTGCCACATCGGGGAGAAAAAATACCCTGTCGCCTGCAGCCTCCACGCCAGAATCCCCGACTTCATCGAAATCGGCGGCTCCATCTGGAACCCTCTCGTCAAATCAGTCCGTAAAAATTTCTCCCAAGGCGCGGCGTCTCGCCAGCGAACGGAGTGTCAATCTCGCCGATGTTCGCGGGACCGGACCTGGAGGGGAAATTCTCGCTTCCGACATTCTCGCGGCCACGGACTCGAAAACTGCGTCGCCGTCGCCCTCGGCAGAAAGTGGGAGTCCAGTTGCTCGATTAATGGCCGAGCGCACCACGCAGAGTTGGACGACGGTCCCTCATTTTTTTGTAGTCCGTGAAGTAGACGCCGGGGCCTTGAATGAGGCGCGGCAAACGCTTGGAGCAGAGATAGAAAAATCAGAGGGAATCAAAATCACCCACAGCGATCTGCTGGTGAAAATAATTGCTGGTGTGCTCCAAAAGCACCCCCGGATGAATGCAAGCTGGGACGGCAAAGCTGCTCATGCGAATGCGGAGATCAACATCGGGCTGGCAATGGCGGTGGAGGATGGCGTTGTAGCTCCCGTAATTCAGAAGGCGGATGAATTTAAGCTCGCCGAGATTGCCAAAGCACGTCGCGATCTTGCGGAGCGCGCGCGCAGCGGCAAGTTGCGTCCAACCGATATCGCGGGCGGCACTTTCACCATCAGCAATCTTGGCATGTTTGGAGTAGACGCATTCACCGCAATTATCATCCAACCCCAGGCCGCAATCCTCGCCGTTGGAGCCATCGCCGATCGAGTTGTTGCAGTTGATGGCCGTCCGAGCGTTCGTCCGATGATGACCTTGACTCTTTCGAGCGATCATCGTGTGGTGGATGGGGCGAAGGCAGCGGAATTTATGCGGGACCTTGTCGCGGCCATCGGTAGCCCGCAGCAATGGCTAAGCTGAGCTCGATTTCAAGTCGCACTGGCGAATCTTAAAACGCTGACGGGGAGTTTCTAAAAACGCGAATGATCCAGCCCGGGAACGACTCCTTGCGCGATATCCTCAGACCATCGCTAAACTGCAATTTAGTGTGGGCACCCGTCCCGACACGAGCGGCGCGCTTCCACTCCTTCTTTCTGTTGGCTTCAATCGTCGGTGCTCTTGCCTCTGGCATCGGCTGTTCCAAAGCAGATAAGCCTGAGGAACCTACAGTCACCGTTCAGGTGGTTCCGGTTAAGAAGGCCACCATTGAGCAGACGGTCACCGCCGAGGCGGTCCTCTATCCGCTGGCGCAGTCGGCGATTGTCCCCAAGATTAGCGCTCCGATCAAAGCGTTTTATGTGAACCGTGGCAGCAAAGTTCATCAAGGGCAGTTGCTCGCGAAACTAGAGAACCGCGACCTCGCAGCCGCTGCTCAAGATAATCAGGGAGCCTACAATCAGGCGCAGGCCGCTTACACCATTGCAACCGCATCCACGTTGCCGGAGGAGATACAAAAGGCACAAGGTGACACGCAATCGGCCAAGCAAGCACTCGATGCCGAACAGAAACTCTTCGACAGCCGTCAGGATCTCTTCAACCAGGGCGCACTTCCTCGAAAGGACCTCGATCAAGCCAAGGTGAATCTCGTTCAGGCTCGAAATCAATATCAGCTCGCCCAGCGGCACCTCGATGCGCTGATGGCGGTGAGCAAGGATCAGGAGGTCAAATCCGCGAAGGGACAATTGCAATCGGCAAAAGGAAAATATCTCGGAGCCGAAGCACAGTTGAGCTATACGGAAATACGCAGCCCCATCAACGGGTTTGTCACCGATCGCTCACTCTATCCAGGAGAAATGGCTGCTGCCGGAACGGCACTCATCACGGTGATGGATACGAGTTCGGTGATTGCGCGCGCACATATTCCACAGGATCAGGCGGCAATGCTGAAAGTTGGTGATAAGGCAACCATCACTGTGCCCGGTGTAGACGAACCGATCGAAGGGAAGGTCACAGTGGTAAGTCCGGCGCTAGATCCTAACAGCACCACGGTCGAAGTTTGGGTCCAGGCAAAAAATCCCAAGGGACTGTTGCGGCCGGGGACGAGCGCACAGATCTCAGTTCTCGCGCGATCTGTACCTGACGCGCTCGTGATTCCTGCGTCCGCTCTGCTGACCAACCCGGATGGCGGGACTAACGTTATGGTCGCAGGCTCGGATAATAAAGCACATCAGAAGCCAGTAAAGACAGGCATCCGGCAGGGCGATCAGGTGCAAGTTGTCGAGGGCCTCCCGGAGGGTGATAAGGTAATAACCGCCGGCGCGTATGGCCTCCCGGACAACACCAAGATTCAGATCGAAGCTGCGCAGGAATCGGACAAGTCGGACCGCCCGTCTGCAGGAAAAGAGGCGGGAAAAGATGCGGGGAAAGATGAGAAGTAAGTTAACTTCCCGAGCCGTCCCAATGTAATCTTGCGTTCAACCGATTCGTTCAACTGATTCGTTCAACTATTGAAGATGAGGTACAGGCATGGCTCTTAGAAAGAATGCAGTGCGCACGACTCCCCTCAGACAGAAATCGCAATTAATGTCGGGGTCTGAAATCGAGCGAACGCTTGTGCGTTTGGTCCACGAGATTCTGGAAAAAAACGGTGGCGTCGAAGGCCTGGGACTAGTCGGAATCAAGCGACGTGGCGTCCCTATCGCGGAGCGATTGGGCAAAATGATTCAGCAGGTGGAAAAGAAGAAAGTCCCGGTCGGCACCCTCGATATTACTTTTTACCGCGACGACCTATCCACGCTGGGGCCAAAACCTGTGGTACAGGAAGGTGAAATTGGCTTTTCTATCGAAGGCAAGAAAATTGTTCTCGTGGATGATGTCCTTTACACCGGGCGCACGACCCGCGCTGCCCTCGATGCGCTCTTTTCACATGGACGTCCGAGCCTGGTGCAGTTGCTGGTCCTGATCGATCGGGGTCATCGGGAATTGCCGGTAGAGGCAACGTTTATAGGGCGCACCGTTCAGACTACCGATAATGAGGTGATTGAGGTCAAGTTGACCGAGACTGATAACGCCGAAAAAGTTCTGCTGATGGAGAGGTAGAGGTGGCGTTAAAAATCGCATTCTACCTAGTTGTCATCACATTTTAATTAGTTGTCATCCTGAGCGAAGCGAAGGACCCCTATACCATGCACAAACTTTCGCATAAGTAGGGGTCCCTCGCTTCGCTTCGGGATGACAAGTCACCTTAATGTTGCTAGATCGAGAACTAGAGCCAGAGAGTGATATCACCTCACTGGCGCTCTTTCACTCCACTCTCCATCGAACCGAGCCCGGTCATAAAATGACTTCTGAGTTCCCACTCCAGTGGTCGAGAGGCCAGCATAAAGATTGGCGCGTTTAACCGCTTCCAGTTCGGGCTGACCTTCCCCTAGAAAGGTCGCAAAGCTGCCAATAAATGCGTCGCCTGCTCCCGTACTGTCAACACTCTTCACGTTAAACGCGGGAACGTGCGTCATGTCCTTCCCTGCGGCGAGCAAGGAGCCGTTTGAACCGAGGGTGATAATCACGCCCCGAATGCCGCTGGCGAGAAGAGTGCTTGCACATTGTTTGGCATCGTCGACGTTCCGCACCGGTTTTCCGGAGATCGATTCCGCCTCATGTTCGTTGGGCACAAAATAATCGAGACCATCGAGCCCGGCAAGATCGACAGGCTGCGCCGGTGCCGGATTCAGAATGCAGCGGATACCATTTTTTCGAGCAAACTTGATGGTGTAGTACACCGTTTCGAGGGGGATTTCGAACTGAAGGACGATGCAATCAACTTTCTTCAGAGTATCGGCCGCGGCATCGACATCAGCGGGCTTCAGCGCTTCGTTCGCGCCTTTGACGACGATGATCCTGTTTTGTCCTGAAGGCTCGACGAAGATTGGAGCCACCCCACTCGAAACCCCGCTGACCTGACGCACGTGCGAGGAGTCAATGCCCAGCTTTTCGAAGTTCTTGATGGTCGAGGGACCAAATAGATCGTCTCCGACCCGCGCCACCATATAAACTTCCGACCCGCACAAACGGGCTGCGACCGCCTGATTTGCGCCCTTCCCACCAAATCCGAGATCAAACCTCTGCCCGAAGATGGTCTCGCCGGGCTTGGGAAAATGATCGGCGAACGTGGTCATATCAACATTGGCACTGCCTACCACCGCAATTCGAGGTCGTTTTGCCATTTTTTCTCTCGCTGCAGCCGTCACGATTCCGACGGCGAACCAAATTTAGTAGTAAGGAAGGCAGAGTCTATTCAGTCGGTCGTGCTCTGTCAACCGCCGCCCGCAATCCCTTCTTGCATTCCACACCCCATAATGTGTTCATTGAGAAGATCTCCGTCGAGAGGGAGAGAACCCGCAATGGCCAACGAGAAGTACGGCACTGAAACCGTCGAAACGCGCTGCTGCATTGCGGGTGGTGGACCGGCGGGTATGATGCTCGGCTTCCTGCTCGCCCAGGCCGGAGCGGATGTGATTGTGCTTGAAAAGCACGCGGATTTTCTGCGCGATTTTCGCGGAGATACGGTTCATCCCTCCACCCTTGAACTGATGTACGAACTTGGAATTCTGGACGAGTTTTTACGTCGCAAGCATCAGGAGTTACCCCAAATTGGAGCTTTTATCGATGACTTTCAAGTTACGATAGCGGATTTCTCACACCTTCCGACGCACTGCAAGTTTATTGCCCTCATGCCCCAATGGGATTTCCTGAATTTCATCGCAGAAAAAGCTCAGGCATATCCGCACTTTCATTTGCGCATGGAAGCAGGGGTAAATGAATTAATCATCGAAAACGGGCGAGTAGCGGGCGCGCACGCGAAGACGCCGCAAGGAATACTGGAAGTCCGCGCCGTTTTGACGATCGGCGCTGATGGGCGGCATTCCTTGGTTCGCCAGAAAGCCGGGTTAGAAGTTATCGACTTGGGAGCTCCGATTGACGTGCTCTGGATGCGAATTTCGAGAAAGCCCGACGATCCCAATCAGAGTTTGGGCCGTTTTCGCGCCGGGGAGATTCTGGTCACTCTTAATCGAGATGAATATTGGCAGTGCGCGTACGTGATTTCCAAGGGCGGTTTCGAGGCGATCCAGAAACGGGGCTTGCCTGCATTCCGTGCCGATATTGAGAGCATCGCGCCTTTTCTCCGGGGACGCACGGAAGAACTGAATACTTGGGAGGACATCAAGCTACTGTCGGTCGCGGTCAATCGGCTACGTCAGTGGTCTCGCCCCGGCCTTCTTTGCATTGGGGACGCAGCTCATGCCATGTCTCCGATCGGAGGTGTAGGCATCAATCTGGCAGTTCAGGATGGGGTCGCCGCCGCCAACATCTTGGCTCAAGCATTGGCGCGCGGAGAAAATATCGATAAGCGATTGCCTCAAGTCCAAAAGCGGCGCGAATTCCCAACGCGAATGACCCAGGCGTTACAGGTTTTCGCGCACAAGCGGTTCCTCAATCCTGCCTTTAGCATCCAGGCTCCGATCCGAAGACTCCCGCTGCCTCTCTGGCTCTTGAAGCACTTTCCGATTCTCCGTCGAATACCAGCTCGAATGGTTGGAATGGGATTTCGGCCGGAGCACATCCAGTAGCAATCCCGATTACCCGATCACCCTCACCATCATTCATCTGGCATCTGCTCACGGGCTTAAGTATTCTCTTCACGTGGCTACCGTATCACTAAGCGAGTTGTTGGGCTTGACGGTCTATGACGCGTCTGGCGCCGCCAGTGGACGAGTGCGCGAAGTGGCAGTTACCCCTCAGGAAGATCACTGCAGGGTGTCACTCGTAATCGTCAAGACGCCCTCGGGAAATCGAATTCTGCCTTTAAGCGTCGTGTCAGGTATCAATGACGGCATTCACGCCTCTACCACTGCGGCGGAGTGGGTTTTGGCCGATGGCTCTGAAGGACTCTTACTTCTGAGTCGGGACCTGCTCGATCAGCAGGTGATCGACGTTCACGGCCGAAAAGTTGTTCGCGTGAATGACGTGGATTTTTATCACGACAATCAGCAGAATCGTTCAATTTTAAAAGTGGGGGGCGTTGATGTCGGCGCGCGTGGCGCTGTTCGCCGCCTTCTCAAAGGCGTGGTACCGGCAAATGCGCTCCGGGCTTTATTGCTGCGTATACCGCCCCGTGAGATTCCGTGGGAATTTGTAGACATCATCGAGACCGATCCAGCGCGCCGCGTCAAATTGAAGATTTCCAACGATCGCCTGGCCAAACTCCACCCGGCCGATATTGCCGACATCGTTGAGGAACTGGCCCCGGATGAGCGAGAAGCAGTATTTGAAACGCTGGAGGAGGGTGTAGCGGCCGGTGCGTTGGAGGAACTCGAGCCGCGGGTTCAAAGAGCAGTTCTGGAATCTCTTGATTCCGACCGCGCCGCGGATATTGTCGAAGAGATGCAGCCCGACGCGGCCGCCGATTTGCTGGCTGATCTGTCTCACGAGCGCTCCGAAGCAATTCTGGTGCAGATGCAGCCCGAAGAGCGGCAGGAAATTTCCGACCTGCTTGAGTTCAAGGAAAATTCTGCTGCGGGCCGCATGACCACTGAGTTTATTGCGCTGCCCGTGAGCGCCAGCGCTCAGGACGCGATAGAAGCCATGCGGGTGTTCGAAGGCCGTATGGAAAATATGAGCACCATTTATCTCATCGACTCGGCGGGAAAGCTGGCGGGGGCCGTACCGCTGGTGAAAATCGTTTTGGCGTCTCAGTCGACCGCGCTTCTCGGATTGGCTCAAGAGCCTCTGATCAGGTGCCACGAGTCCACCAAAGAGTCGGCCTATGTTGAACTTTTCGACAAATACAACCTGTTGACGTTGCCCGTGATTGATGAGAGCGATCATCTGATTGGCGTGATCACACCCGACGACGTCATCGCCATGCTACGCGCGAAGTTGTAACGACTTGGATTCCGAGGTCGAGCAAAATGTTTTGAGTTTTGCAGATTAGCCTATCCAGACCCCGCTTTTTACATTTATTCTGTTCGTTCTGTTTCGCCAATTTGATCCGTTTTGTGGCCTGCAACAATGAAATTCCTGCGAAGTTGGAAGTTTCGGCTCCTGCTGTTTTTTTCCGTCGTGGGTCCGGGGTTTATTACTGCGAACGTCGATAACGATGCCAATGGCATCCTGACGTATTCGCAGGCGGGCGCGCAGTTCGGCTATATGCTGTTGTGGACCATGATTCCGACTACGATCGCCCTGATCGTTGTGCAGGAGATGTGCGCACGCATGGGAGCCGTCACCGGCAAGGGCCTCAGCGATTTGATCCGGGAAGAATTCGGACTGCGAATTACCTTCCTGATGATGCTCGGAATTCTGATCACAAATTTTGGAAATGTTGTCGGGGAGTTTGTCGGCATTGCGGGAAGCATGGGCCTGTTCGGAGTTCCCAAGCACATTTCCGTGCCGATCTGCGCCTTCATTGTCTGGTTGATCGCGGTCAAAGGCCAATATAAGAGCGTAGAGAAGGTTTTTCTTGCCGCCTCTTTTTTCTACGTCACATATATATTTGCCGGATTGCTGGCCAAGCCTGCGTGGATGGAGTCCCTTCGGGCGACAATCAAGCCTCCGCCGTTAGCGGACTTCCACGGTCTGTATCTCTACATGGTGATCGGGGTGGTTGGAACCACAATCGCGCCCTGGATGCAGTTTTATCTGCAATCGTCGATCGTGGAAAAAGGGGTCACACGTCGCCAGTATAAAACTTCTAGGCTCGACGTAATTTTGGGATGCATCTTTACCGACGTAGTTGCATGGTTCATTATTGTTGCTTGCGCCGCGACGCTCTATCAGCACGGCGTTCGCGACATTCGCGACGCGGCCGACGCTGCACAAGCGCTGCATCCCCTCGCCGGCGACTGGGCATACATACTGTTTGCGCTTGGCCTTTTTAATGCCTCGCTGTTCGCGGCTTCGATTCTGCCGCTTTCAACTGCGTATACGGTTTGTGAGGGATTGGGTCTTGAATCGGGGGTAGAACGCCGTTTTTCAGAGGCTCCCGCATTTTATTGGCTCTACACAGCGCTCATTATTGCCGGTGGAGCAGTAGTGCTGATACCCGGTTTGCCGCTCATCAAGATTGCCGTTCTTTCGCAAGTCGTTAACGGTGCTGTTTTACCTTTCGTGTTGATTTTCATGTTGTTGTTGATCAACAAAAAGGAATTGATGGGCGAATACGTCAATAAACCGGCATTCAACGTCATCGCCTGGGGAACCACTGCGATCATGGTCGTGTTAACTATATTGCTTGTATACGGAACCCTACGCGGAGGTTCAGGATAAGTTGTCGGAATGTGTTCCTAAACAATTTTCCCAGCCGCCAAGTCTCTTACCAATCCCAGGTCCGCCTCGAGAAAATCCAAATGCAACAATTCCTGCCGGGTGGCCCACCGAACATCTCGAAAAATTCTATTCTCAATTTCCCCCTGATACTTGCGAACCTCGAAGAAACGTAGCTCGACCGAGCCTCCGCCTGGATATTCGTGAACGATGCGTGCGACCTCTACGCCGACCTCCGCCACGATGCCCAGTTCCTCCTCGAGTTCGCGGCGCATGGCGTCGCGGGGCTGCTCTCCGTCCTCGATCTTGCCCCCGGGAAATTCCCATTTGAGCGGCATAGGCTGGTGCCGCGTCCTTTGACAGGCAAGAACTAGATCGTCTTTGAAGATGAGCGCGGCCACGACTCGTTTCATAATTTTTCAGATCCAGAATTGTTCCCCGGTCGAGTGTTGTTTTGTTCGCTGAGGTTATCTGCCGATTGCTGATTGGTTTTCCAGACACTTTCCGACGAGTTGCGCGCAATATTCGACCAACTCGCGGTCTTCGGCGCCAAATGCGGCGGGAAAATGACTGTCAATATCAAGTTCACCCGCAACTTTGCCATGGACGAAAATTGGAACCACAATCTCCGACTTGGTTTCAAGCGAGCAGGCAAGATAACGCGGGTCTCGCCCCACGTCATCGACTACGACCGTCTCACCGGTCGAAGCAGCTGCGCCACAGATACCCTGATTCAGAGGAATGCGCGTGTGCGGCGTCATCGCTCCTTTGTAATGCCCAAGTACGAGAACCGGAGGATCGGCGGACGCTTCCAACATATAAAAACCGACCCAGTTGTACTTCAGCATCTGGCTGTTCAAGAGTGTGGTGATTGCTTCCATCAATTCGCCGGCGGAACGCTTCTCGCCGCTAAGGCGGAGTAATTCCTGGCGGATGTCGGTGAACTTTTGAGTCTTTGGAATCGTGGCCATGACATCAATCCTAAATCAATTGGCGGGTTCGTTTTCACAGGAGAGGCTCGCTCGCGAAATTTGGTTAACGTTGCGAAGGCCCCGCTGTGGGCCGAATGCCTCGGGATGGATGGCGCCCGACAGAGCTTGTAACCCCGCGACTAAAGTCGGCGAGGGAGTGTTCAGAAGCTCATCCGAGATGCAATACACTTGAGAGGTACGAGCCGCTGTTGTGTTCGACCATCCTCTTTGCGCCACAATCTTTGCCAGTGGCACGCGATCCCCGGCCCCGCACCAGGCGGCTATGATCACTTCCGGATCCATTGCTGGAATTTGTTCGGCGGAACATTGCGAACCCGCCGTCGCCAGGAATTCGCCACCCGCAGCCTGCACCAGTTCCGCTACCCAAGGCTGCGATGCGATGATCGGTTTGCCCCATTCCTCGCAGAACACGCGCTTCCGTGGCAGAGCAGCGGTGCGCAATTTCATCTCGGCCATCGCTTCACGCATATCGGAAATCACCTTGGCGCCACGGTCACTTGCGCCGACAGCGCCAGCGATCAAGGCGATGTCCGTGTAGATGTCGGTCAGCGTGCGCGGAGCGAGGCCCAGAAAGCGCACGCCTGCTTTCAGGATTTCAATCACCGCAGCCTCCTGATATGGGACCGACGCGATGACGAGGTCAGGATGGCAAGCTAAAATCTCAGCGGATTTTGACGTCCAGGAGTCCGCGATGATAACGCGCACACGCAATGAGTGTCTTAATCCGGGGACTACATCCGCGCAGTACTTAGTACAAGCGACGACGCGCTCTAATTCACCCACGCTATCGAGGATTACCGTCGCGCTCGGCTGCAAGCAGGCGATACGGCACGGATGAGAGGCAGGAGAGGAATTGTCCACGCTACTATTGTAGGGCGAAGATGTAGGGCGAAGACATTCGACCGTCGCATAGCTGCGAATCGTCCCGCCCGGCTGAAGCGCTTAGAATGGCTTTGTGTACTCTGCCGAACTGCTCGACCATTTTGAAAATCCACGGAATGCGGGCGCACTCGACGATCCCGATGCCAGCGCGCAATTAGAAAACCCAGCTTGCGGAGATGTTCTTGAACTCAGTCTGAAACTAAGCGGCAGGAATATCTCCGAAATCAGGTTTCGAGCCAAGGGATGCGTCCCCGCAATGGCTTGCGGGTCGGCGATTACGGAACTAATCAAAAATAAAGATATAGACGACGCACGGAAAGTAAGCAGGGAAGAGTTAGTCCGCAAAGTTGGGGGCCTACCGCAAGCCTCCGCCCATGCCAGCCATCTGGCAATCGACACTTTAAGCGCGCTCTTGCAGAAACTCTAGACCTCCGAGTTTGGCTACTATCGATCGCGACGGGCCGGGCCTCGCAACGAAAAGCTATGCACTTTTCTGAAGAGGGACAGACTCAGGCCGTGTGTAAGCGCCGATCTGCGCGAGCATCCCCAGTTGATCCCATTTGTCCCAGCCCTCAACAATCTTTCCATTGTTAATTCGAACAATCGAGATGCCGCTTAGAAGAACTGGCTTGCCCGTAGCAGGCATTCCCAAGCCGTGTCCGCTGTGTGTCATGTTCGCCGACCAGCGTACTACAACCTTGTCTGCCGTCCCGAAGGCGTCTTCAACTTTGATATCTATATTCGAGAAGGCGGCACGTATGTTCTCGACAAAACGCACGAATTCGTCGGGACCATGAATGTCGGCGCCGCTGGTAGAGTTTCCTCTCGCCACTCCGTTTGGAGACATGAGCTCGTGGACAGTTTCAGTCTTACCCTCATTCCAAACTTCCCTAAACCAACGCCTCATCAATTGGATGTTTTCTTCGACTGGCATTAGATCGCCTCCTGCGTAGTTACGCGGAACGATACTGTATCTCGATGGGGCAATCCCCGCAAGCTTGATTCTGTTACGGGACGACGCGGTATGAATAGAAGACTCGGAGCGTCATTATCGGACCTCACAGCCTAACATCGCACGTTTCCAGCGCCTAACTTTGTAACCACAATTAGGTTTAACACCCCAATAAGGGCAACAATATACTTCACTGGCTACAAGTTATCGCTTAGAATGCCCACATGCGGCAAATCCAACAACTCTCTTACGGCGGAACAAAACTCTTCTGCCCAGACCATCCTGACACGCCATTACGTGAAGCGACGACAAATGGTGGCAGGTTCGCTCTCATCTGTCACGCGGATGTTCCTCCACCGGCCCCGAGAATGCCCAGCAATTGCATGAATTCAGCCGAGTGGAACAGTCGCGACGATATGCTCCGTGACATAGGTTCCACTGATTCCGCGCTTTAGTAAACTACAGGAATTCTCTAGCCCGTTAGTATGCACGCGACCGTCAACATTTCCCACGGCATGATCTACAACCTTATGGCAACGCGTCTAGGCGTGCATACGAAGGGGTCGCGAAAGGGATAAAGGCCGCATTGGGTCTGTTGCAAAGGAGTCATTGGCGAATAGAAATTCGAACGTTTCATCGACCCACGGGCCGAACAAGCTGATCCTGACGGGGAAATGCTGGCCTGCAAGCAAGTATTCCGGCTTTTTCATTTGAGGATAGCTGTAGTTGTCGTTGTTGAATGCGTAAAACTCTCCCGTCTGGTCATCCCGGAATGCTATGTCCAGACTGTGTTCCTCCTCGATTCCAAAATCCACCTTGAGTAAGTCGTTCCGGTGGTTTCGAAAGTCTCGAATGGATGGCTGATCGCTTTCTGCCCACTTGCCCTCGATCATCAATAGCAATCGACCCGCGGGTACAGGCTCAAAAAAGCGGACTTTGGCCCGCACTCCGCACGCCACAGAATTGGGCAAAGGCGGTCCGGCGGGACTGTTCACAAAGCGTACTCGTATAAACGACACAGCAGTCGTTGTGCTCCCGACTGCTTGAATGTGTACCGGCTCAACATATTCCGCGTGCGGCTCACGCAAGATAATGTGCGGCCGGGCTTGTTCAATTTGTTGCAGTTTCAAATAGTATTCGTCCCGCTGCCGTTCGCGCTTGCCTACCGTTCGGAAAGACAGCTCCACGAAGAGAATAATATTTACAACCAGAGTAATGATCACTTTCCAATGCCAATGGAGGTCCGTTATTGGCGCCAGATAGCGGGAGTATTCGTAGGTCTCAGGAAATGTGTTAATAATTCCGTCGCCCCACAGAAGCAGGGCAATGAATGCATTCGCCCCCCACAAAACTGGGCTTCCCAAGGTTCGCATCCAAAGATAGGCGCGCCCGGTATGGGTGGGCATTTCCATGGCCGGGAATTATAACCGCAACTTACATAAGTAAGCTATGGATCTTTTTTTCTACTTACTCGGGAAATCAAATTCGACAACGCCTGAGATCAAGGATGTGTGCGATGCCCCTCATCGCGGAGTGCGCGATGAGGGGTATCGGCTAGCGGGTCCGCATCAAGGATTCTTCGACTCGTTCTTCGGAGACCTCTTGTCAAGCGTGGATAGCAACAACTCCGCCGATGGGGGCGGAGGCACAGCTTTATCGAACACAATGTCCTTGGCGTTTATCTCTTTTCCGTACAGGCTTTTGTTGGCATCGTTGTCCGGACGAAGAGTCGAGCCCGAAAGAGAGATTCCAGCAAACAATCCCCGGGCGCGGGAATAAGACAGAATCTCGGCTCGCAGAGTGACATCGGTTTCGGCCGACGCGTTCCGTCCCACCGGCCCTGCCGCGGCAGAGACATCACCTCCCAGCTTGACCTTACTGGTGAGAATGTTTTCGGCTGATCGAGGGGTCATCAGCAGCAAGACGAAGTCGGTCGCCTGCCCGCCCAACTGAAGGCCAAAGCTGCCACCTTCGAGTGCCATCATGGTTGGAGCACCCCAGGGGCCCCGGAAGTCTTTGCCACCGCGGCAAGTCATTACACCCCGGCCGTAGCTTCCGCCAATACCAATGGCGAACTTCACTACCGAAGGCAAAACGACAACACAATCCGCTTTGTCGATGACATTTTGCGGAATATTGTCGGGAACGTTCATGATTTCTTGCACGACCTTCCCAGCGTTCTGAACGCGCTCTTCTTCCTTGTCTCCCTTGTCTTTAGCAAAGGCAGGTAACGCGCTCACCGCCAGCAAAACTATACCCAACCAAGCAGTCTTCATATATTGTGTCCTCCAAAAAATTCTCGAACTTTAAGTTTGAGATGGTACCAATAAATCTGCATTCCTGAAATCGGGTCTCCGGGGCAGTGCTTCGTGGTGTCTTTTGTTGACTTTAGCTTCTTTCCCCGGCGAGAAGCACATCGCCATTCAGGAAAAGAAGGACGGGAAGATTGTTGAGTGGATGGAAAAGGTCAGCGATGAACAATACCGAAAACCATAAGGAGCAAATTAATCCCGAAGGCTCGAGTGCTGGAGAGTCTATGACATAACATTCAGATCAAGCACGATCACGCCGAAAGCCGGTCCCCGTCTTCCATTCCGCACTACGCAAGTTTCTCAGAATTCTAGAATTGTGACTGCCAGAAGACGATTTAAGTTGACTCACCCCTCTTTTCGATGTCTTATTGCTAGCCTCAGTACCGGCCTTCGCGATCAAGATCACAACCCGGTGTTTCTCGTGAGGAACACGTGGAGGGTCATTCTCCTGTATCTGCCGCACCGTTAGGTTCAATCATGAAAGTAACCAGAGGAAACTCAAGGAGAACAAAGTAATGAGATACATTGCGCGCCCCGCTTTCGCCATGCTCCTCGCAACTCTGATCTGGGGGCAGACCGCCAGCGCCCAGAAGGCTTCGTCATCTCAGACTCCGCATTTCAAGAATCTGCAGGAATTTGCAGCATGGGTGCAGTCGAACCACAAAGCGCCCTTTGACCGCGACAGCGCCCGGCTCCCTGAAGGTGGAGCTGCTGCAATCCTAAACCAGTTGGCCCATCGTACTACAGCAGCGCCGGCCGTCAGTGGCCACAACGTCAAGATCAATCGGGATCGCAATCCATGGCCGAAGGCTGAAATTGCCGTCGGAGTCGACCCCACCGATGGCAACATAGTGGTTATGTCGAACGATTTCCGCGAGAACTGGGATCACATGTTCTATCACGTATCAACGACCGGTGGAACAACCTGGTCTGACGATTCCATGGTGGGAGGAGATGATCCCAATACCGGCTTCATCCCGCTCACTTTCGAGAGCGATCCCGGGGTTGGATTCGACGATAAGGGTCATAGCTTTTTGTCAACCATTACGGGAAATTCGATTTTCGATTTCACAAACCTCTATGAGAATTTTGACACTCAAATCATCGTGGCGCAGGGATTCAATCACGGCACCTTCAGTAATCTCATACCCATCGTCATTGACACCCAGCCATGCATTTACACAGCGACCACAAGCAATTGCCCAGCCACGCTGGACAAACCGCTCATTACGGTAGACAGCGTGCCAGGCAGTCCGAATAACGGCACCGTCTACGTTTACTACACCGTTTTCTGCAATTCCACACCTTGCACCTACGGGACAGGAACTATCCCCGCATATGGCTCGGCGATTGTGGAGGCACACTCGCCCGGCGCAGGATTGCCTTTTTCGTCGCCGCAGATCGTCAGCGGTTCGCTTTCGAATGAGCAGTTCTCCTACATCGTAGTTGACAGCCATGGCGTTCCCCACGCTTTCTTCGACGACTTCGGCGCCAGCATCAACATGTATATGTCCACGCTGACAGCCGGAGGATGGGTCGTGAACCCTAATCCCGTAGCCACCTTCAATCCTAGGGGGACGGCTTCGCCAAACTGGTTTTTCCGAATTAACGGCACGATCGCTCCAGGATGCGGAATTCATTTAGATACCGCCTATTGCGCCTTCTCCTCAAACCAGGTTGGCACTGGCCCAACCGAGAGCGGAATGAGCGTTTACCTTGCCTCGATCCACACGAAAACCGGCAAGTCCACCATTAGTCGAGTGAACAACGATATATTCAACGATAGCAAAGACCACATCTTCCCCTGGGCCACGACAAAGACCGACGGCTCGGTGTATGTTGGCTTCTACGATGACCGCGATGACCCATTCCTCACCAAAGTGAAGTACTGGGTCGCGAAGTCCACCGACGGCGGGAAAACATTCCCAACGCAGATGGCCGTAAGCGACACGTCATTCAACCCCTGCGTCGGATTTCCGGGATGCGGTTTCTTCGGAGACTACACCCAGATCGCTACTGGACCTGATGGAGTGGTCCACGCCGCATGGTCCGACACTCGGGACGACGCGAGCATGCAGATTTACGGGCAAGCAATCAGTTGGTAGTGAGTTACAAACAAACGGGCCTGTGGGCGCTTGTCATGCTCCCACAGGCTTGAACTGTTTTTGGGGTCGTTCAGCTCGCCGACAACCTTCACTTTTTTTAACAACTGAGGTTTCGCCCTCCTTCTCTTAGTCGCCTGCCCTAATCAGCCGCGGCACGAGCGGGTAACGGTGCCTAAGTTTAGATAAACATGCGAGGAGTGAGGACCGGCCAATGAATCGCAACGTGATTTACATCAAATGTAGATAAGAAAAAATAGGATTTTATCTGGTTTCCGAATTACGACTAAAATACCGGACTGGGGGCGTAAATGCTTGGCAAGGGCGGCCCGAATGAAGTACTTGGTTTTCCAGATCCTACTTCTCTCCACCCTCGCATTTGCGGACTCGCCCGAGCCGGCCTCATGTCAGGTTTTAGACAAAAGCGTTCTCAGCCGCACGCCCTCCGGCATCGCTCAGGTCAGCAACTTGGGACTCATCCAGATTCGCTGCCGAGTCGCTGCCGAGTCGCTGCTAGACCTCCGCTGTCGTCTCCGGGAGATATCCATAATGGATTGAGGGCCTCGGTGACTGTTTACACTATCTCGACAGACGGAGATAAAAGCTCGGTTCCCTCAGACGTTAACGTCTCCGGTGGCGGCTTCAGTGACGGGACAGAATGGGTCGATTTCTATTTGCAGATTCTCCTTGATCCTGTCGAGCGCGATGAGGAGATTCGCAGGCTTCTCGCAAATCTGAAGCGATCAAGCGCTGATGACAAACAGGTGCAAACACGAATTCAGTCGTTGATGGCTCATCCCCAAGCACTCGCATCGATTGTGAGTCAGTCTCGTTCCGGAATTTTTCAAGTTGAGTGCCGCGTGTTGGACGAGAACCGGGTGATGGGCATCGGGCGAATCGGTCTCGAAGTGCTGTTCAAAGGCCGCTTTTCTGATGTGGCATCAGACGCGAAATAACTAACGGACTGCTTTGATTCGGGGTACGTGGGAACACTACTCATCAGCCTCCAAATACCGTTACGGCGGACAATCTGTATGGGATCCAAAGTGCCTTCTTAAACATAGTCCAAGGAGCACGGTCCCTGAAGCCATCGAGAAAATCACGAGTTGTGAAAGGTAAGTCCATGTACAAGGCGAAAGCTTATTCGGCTGCCGGTGCGACTTCGCCGCTGGTTTCCACCAAGATCCAACGCCGCGATCCAACTGAACGCGACGTACAGATCGAAATTCTCTTCTGCGGTATCTGCCACTCCGATGTTCATTCGGTGCGAAATGAGTGGAGCGAATTCATGCCCACCGTGTACCCGATTGTTCCGGGCCACGAGATCGTGGGCCGTGTTACCAAGGTGGGCTCCGCGGTCACCAAGTTTAAGCCCGGCGATCTCTCCGCGGTCGGCTGCATGGTGGACTCAGACGGAACGTGTCCCGAATGCCGGATTGGCTTTGAGCAGTTTTGTCCGAATGTGGTTTTCACCTTTAATGGTCCGGACAAGCACCTCGGAGGCGTCACTTATGGCGGCTACTCCGAGAGCATCGTAGTGGATGAGAGATTCATGTTGCGCCCCCCTTCGAATCTGAATCTCGCCGGGGTCGCGCCTCTGCTCTGCGCGGGGATCACGACGTACTCGCCCATGCGACATTGGAACGTCGGCAAGGGCAAGAAAATTGGTGTGGTCGGTCTTGGCGGACTCGGCCATATGGCCGTGAAGTTTGCCCGTGCGCTCGGATCTCACGTGATTGTGTTCACGACTTCACCGAACAAAAAAGAAGACGCACTCCGCCTGGTCGCTAACGAAGTAGTGGTCTCCCGCAATGCCGACGAAATGCAGAAGCACGCCGGCAGCCTCGACTTTATTCTCGACGCTGTCTCCGCCGATCACGACATCAATGCTTATCTCAACCTTCTCGGCCGGGAGGGCAATCTTACACTCGTTGGTGCGCCGTCGAAGCCTCTCGGGGTCGCTGCCTTCAGCCTGATCATGCGCAATCGAAACCTGTCGGGATCGAGCATCGGCGGCATCGCCGAAACCCAGGAGATGCTCGACTTCTGCGGCCAGCACAACATCACCGCCGATGTCGAGGTCATCCCGATGCAGAAGGTCAATGAAGCCTACGAGAGACTACTCAAGTCGGATGTGAAGTACCGGTTCTCGATCGATATGTCTTCTCTTAAATCTGAGTGAGGCGGCGACTGATTGACTCTAAACTGACTGCCTCTAGACTGACTGACTCTAGAAGGAGCAACAATGCAAAAACGCAAACTTGGAAAAAGCAATCTCGAAGTATCAGCAATCGGACTCGGCTGCATGGGGCTGAGCTTTGGCCTCGGCCCAGCGGTAGAAAAGCAGGCGGGAATCTCCCTGATTCGCGCGGCCGTCGAACGCGGGGTCACGTTCTTCGACACCGCCGAAGTTTACGGCGCGTTCACGAACGAAGAACTCGTAGGCGAAGCGCTCGCTCCCTTCCGCGAGCAAGTGGTGATCGCGACCAAGTTCGGCTTCAAAATCGATCCGAACACCGGCAAGCAGGCCGGGCTTGACAGTCGGCCAGAACACATCAAGGAAGTTGCCGAGGCCTCGCTCAAGCGGCTCAAAACCGACGTCATCGATCTCTTTTATCAGCACCGTGTCGATCCGAATGTTCCAATCGAAGACGTGGCGGGAGCCGTGAAGGACTTGATCCAGCAAGGCAAGGTGAAGCACTTCGGCCTGTCGGAAGCGGGCGTGCAGACCATTCGCCGGGCACACGCAGTTCAGCCGGTCGCCGCACTGCAGAGCGAATATTCTCTTTGGTGGAGAGAGCCTGAGGCTGATGTGATCCCGACTCTTGAGGAACTCGGAATCGGATTCGTTCCATTCAGTCCGCTTGGTAAAGGCTTCCTCACCGGTAAGATCAGTGACAATACGAAGTTCGACAAAAATGACTTCCGCAACATCGTCCCTCGCTTCACGCCGGAGAACCGGAAAGCGAATCAGGCTATGGTGGATTTGCTTACCAAAGTGGCGGAACGGAAGAAGGCGACACCGGCTCAGATCGCGCTTGCCTGGCTACTGGCGCAGAAGCCTTGGATTGTTCCTATCCCCGGCACAACGAGGCTGCATCGGCTGGAAGAAAATATTGCAGCCGTTAATGTCGTACTTTCGGCCGAAGATCTCCGCGAACTGGATTTTGCAGCTTCTAAGATCACGGTGCAAGGTGCTCGGTACCCCGAAGAGCTGCAAAAATTGGTGGGCCGTTAAGGCACTCCCGCTAGTTCGTAGAGCCTAACCCGTGTTTTGTCCGGCACTGTTTGCAGTACGTTGGCGGCTCGGTGTTGTCGACATGATGGCACACCGGTTTTAGCGTACGCAGGTAGGCAAAGATTGCTTTGAGATCGTCGTCCGTCAAGTTTCTGAAATACGCCCACGGCATTATATTTGACAGCGGACGTGTTTTAAATCCTCCGTCGCGAATGACGCCGATAAACATAGCCTCATCAAAGTACGAGATTCCAGACGGGTCAGGTGTCAGGTTCAGCGCGTTCACTGTCTTGATTTGCTTGCCGCCCTCCCATGTGCCGATCAGCGGGGCACCGCCGGCGAGGGCCATCTCCGGAAAGGGCGCGCCTTTTGCGTCCGTCGCAGTGTGGCAAGAGTCGCAATGTCCTGCGACAACCAAATACTTGCCGTACTGGATAGGGTCTGAATGGTCAGGCTCGGGAACATGCTGCAACGGCAGCAGGGGCTGGAACGTTTTTTTGAGGTCCTCGGTCAAGCGTGTTTTCGGGCGCTTGATGTGCACCGGAGCCACTGATCTTTCATAGACGATCACCGATGCCAGGTCTTCATCTGAAAGGTTGCGAAAGTAAGAATAGGGCATCAACGGGTATAACGTCCGGCCATCGTGGCCGATGCCTTGGCGCAAAGCACGCACGAAATCAGCGTCGCTCCACTTGCCGGCGCCATATTCGGGATCGGGTGAGATGTTGGGCGCGACCACGCGGTTCGGCTTTTGCAAATCAAGGCTCACGTTCGAAAATACGGAGCCACCCAATTTCTTGCCGGGAAGTACTTCGAAGGGACGCTTGCTGAAGTCAGTTTCCGAATGGCACGCCGGGCATTGCAGCAATCCTTCGACGAGATATTTCCCGCGAGCCAACCGCTCCGGAGTTCGCGGAATTGGTTCTGTGTCTAGTAGCGATACAGGCGTCATGGTTGGAAATTTTGCAGGTATTTCCGATGCACTGCTTACCCGTCCGCTCAGAGAGCGCAACAGCGAGAGTGCGACTACGGCCGCCGCGAACAGCGCCAAATAACTTTTAGCTCTTAATTGTTCGTTCACCGTTCCCCTCGTCTTCAAGGCAAGATTCACGAAGCCAACATTTGTCGGCACATAACTCGTCACATCGCACACACGAATTGCAGAGTGTGTGGCCGTTCACTTCCTGACCCGCAACAATAATTTCGACTGGTGACTTGCGAACAAAAACGCAAAGAACGGAGCGAGGGGAAGGCTTGCCCCGTTAACACAAACCCGCGTGAATCCTACGCCTGAAGAAATGGGAGGTCAAGCGTGCATATATCGTGTCCCCGAAAGCCACATATCCGCAAAGGGCGCGATGAATAGGGCACCCGCGGTTATCAATATAGTGAATTTCGCTTGTAGCCCTGAATCCGGCTACTAGCATCGAATTGGATGACGCAACCTAGAGGAGGTTGTCCCCGAGTACAGTGCGGAGAACGAAAGGAGTTGGAAAAATGATGGAACGAAAGCTTACCCTTGCCGAGATCATGCTTATCGCGGGAACACGCGTTGCATTGGGCGCTGGGCTCGGCCTGTTGCTTTCCAGTCGGCTAAGCAATGATCAACGCAAAGCCGCCGGATTGGCGCTCGCGTTGGTCGGAGGCCTCACCACGATTCCGCTGGCCTTAGGCGTGATCGGCAAAAAGAGTTCTGTGGAGATGAGCCGAGCCGCCTAACTATACTCCGACTCCGCTCATCAAAAAGAGGAACGACAACCTTGAAGAAGCGATCCGTTGCCGCCTCCACGTGATGGTCGAATTTCGACCTATCTACAATGTCCAAGGAGAATTTATGACTCGCGAAGCAAGATTGATGTGCGGGATTATCCGGAAACAGCGGCCAGGTCAGACTGGCAAAAGCATGGTGCCGTAGCCATGAGATATCGACGATGATTGTTCCCGGGGGACGCAGAGGAAGGCCGATGTGGCTATACATAGCGGCACTTTCTATCATCCTTTGTCTTGCATTTCTCTTCTATGAGGCGAAGACCCGCCCGGTGCAACCGACGCCCCCGACGGCCCCGGAATCTCATGCGTCGCAAAACTCGAAATAGGCGGGTGGGCCACTTTTAATTCATCCAAAGTTGATGGGGCCCACCCGCCCAGAGAAAAAATCTACTACAACTGCAGGACAGTATTGCGCCAACTCGGCGTCTTCCACGAACCGCCGAGCGTAGTAGGACAGATCGGCATTCTGGCGGCGCATCCGATTACGATTGCGCGGGCGTTGGCGCGGAAGCTTCCTGATTTTCTGTCATGTGGCTCGAGAAAATCCCGAGAGGGCAGCGACCGTGGAATCCCACCCTTGCGCAAAAGGCCGCGCAAGGATGGGGCACCCGGCAAATTTCGCGATGAGTGGAGCATCCAACCGTCCCGATTCCGTTACCGGAATTTTTGCCACAAATCACGAAATCAAGGTGTATAACGGTTGCCGCCGGGCGAGCAAAATTGAAATCCCGGCTGAAAAACATACGGAGGCAGACGAAATGAAGAAATCACTGATCGTGTCGGGTGTCGGGGCCTTGATCATTGTGGTGACAACGGGTTTTGTGCAGGCTCAGAAGAAGGCTGCGCCGAGCGGCAAAGCAAAGCAGGTCATTTATGTGGCTGCAGATAAGGCGGATTTCAAGCCCTCTCCACAGGCAGGGGTCTCCATGGCGACTCTTTGGGGCAATCCGGAAAAAGGTGTGCACGGGACGTTTACGAAATTCGATCCGGGGTACGACGCCGGGATGCACAGTCACACGAATGATGTCTGGATCGTCGTTATCAAAGGCGCTTATCTATACAAGGATGACGCGGGCGAGAAGCGGGTGGGGGCCGGAGATTTCATCCGAGTTCCTGGCGGCCACAAACATTGGAGCGGCGGTGACAAGGAGGAAGGCGCGCTCTTTTACGAGGAAGCATCAGGAAAGTTCGATCTCATACCAGCGAAATAGAGTTCGCCGAATCCTTTGTCGCCATGACGAACGATATCTGGCCGCCGCACGCTGCTCATTCGCGGTACTCTGCGAAATGGGCGGTGGCAGTGGCAGTACGCCATGTGAACGAAATATTCTTCTGCCCCGTTGTTGAACATTCTTTGTCATTGCCGCCCACGGTGCAGCATGGTATTTTCGGCTACCAGTAAGGACTTTGAGCCCATGCAATCCCCCGAATTCATGGCTTGCTGTTTTTGCAATAAGCCCACCAAGGCCGCAGGATCTAGCCTCGTTCAAGGTCGCTTCGCTCATCCCGAGTGCTACGTCAAAGATGTGAAAGCCCGAAGCAGAGAGGTGGAAATGCCCGCTCCGCAACCGAGATATGAGGCCGCCATAAAGGTTCGTGCGATTGTATGGACGGTAACGATGGCGTATACAGGATTCCTTCTGACCGGCCAGGGCCTGCGCACATTCAACAGCCTCTCAATTACGGAAGGATTTCTCGGTGCTTTGACAGGATTTCTCCTTGCGGTCATGTTCACTCTTCGGGAGAGGCGACGACAAAGGTCGGGTCTAACTGCGTATTCCTTTGCCGAAATCCTGCCCAACTGGGGAATTCCCCCCGAAGACCGCCGTTCGTAACGGAACGCACAAGATTGATCCGAATCGAAGATATCAACTCACTTTATTTCCGGGACCAATAAATGAGTGGAATGAATCCTAAGGTTGTTCTCAATGGAAAGCCATTCGATGATTAGCATGAAGCCGACCAATCGTCCGGATAGCGAGACTGCTTCCGCGAACATCACCAAGCGGATCGAAGAGCTGGGGGATTGGAGAGGAGAGACGCTCGCTCATGTTCGTCAGCTCATCCGCGATGCCGACCCCGGCATCCAGGAGGAGTGGAAATGGGTGAAGCCCGCGTCGCCCGGCACCCCCGTCTGGTCCCATGACGGGATCGTCTGCACAGGGGAATCGTACAAGCAGGTTGTGAAGCTCACCTTTGCTCGCGGAGCCTCCATCGCAGACCCGAAGAAGCTCTTCAATTCCAGCCTGGAAGGGAACACCCGGCGTGCGATCGACCTCCGCGAAGGGGAGAAGATCAACGAAGCTGCCTTCAAGCAGCTCATCCGCGCCGCGGTGGCGGCCAACTCCGCAGCGCGCGCTCCGCTCTCAGCCAAGAAACAGGCAGCCAAGAAAGAGTAAGCCCGGCTCTCAGAGGTATGACGTACGAGACTCTGAAACTCGTCGGAAGAGGCACGATCCTGCCAACAGCTAGGGTTAGAGGAACATGGCCTCGACACTATCCGCACTCCAAGAATCCTACGGGAGACAGATTCGTGGTGCCCACCCCTTGCAAAAAAAAACGCAAGGATGGGGCAGCCTTAAGTTGTGGTCATCCATGGAGCCGACGCGCAAGGTGGGCCAGACCCTTAATACAACGTAATCGAGGTGGATCGATCATGAAAACGCGTGAGCTTCCAAACGACTACGGTAACGTGGCAGCTTCAGCAAACCAGGACAAGTCAGCCAGGGAGGGAATCAGGAAATTCAACGAGAGTGTGACGGCCGCGTTTCGCAGCAAGGATGCGGCGGCCATGGCTTCGCTGTGGACTGAAAATGCTCGTTTCTTACCTCCAGGTCGAGAAATGATTACCGGGCGGGCCGATGTTCAAACCTTCTGGCAGAGCGGGTTCGACCAAGGTGCCTGCGATGTGGTTCTGGAAAGCCTGGAGATCAAATCGCTGGCAGATGGAGTCGCTTACGAGATCGGCCGCAATATCGTGCGAGTGCAAGCGACCGATGGTTCGAGCATCGACGTACCGGGCAAGTCCTTGTGCATCTTCCGCCGCGAAAGCGACGGCGTTTGGCGTGCCGATGTGGACATCTTCAATGCAATAAACAGATAACGAGACGGCATTCTGATCGAGCACTGGGACGTGATCCAGGACGACTTCGAGACTGGCCGAGCTTTGCATCATCACGAATGGCGGATGGGGCTGGCCGAGCTTTGCACTGCCACGAACGGCCGCTGCCTCACCCTTCGCGATTTTCGAAGGGTGAGCGCCACGGACCTCTACCTGCACGGACTTCGATACCACGTTCGTTCATCACAGAAAAACGGGACGAGGGTAGCCCAACCCTCCCAGAATTTCCACTCTACGGATTCGGAGGCGGGCTCAGTAACTCACAATGCTCGACGCACTTTACCGTGTTGGCCTCGACAGTGGCTTTCTTGTGGCCGGAAAAATCGATGTCGGGGAGGATCAGCAGCGTTTGCGTGCCATTGGCGATGTTAAAAGTGCAGTTGAAGCTCATGGACTGGACGCCACGTTCCTTGCAGCCGGTTTTGTCGAGGGCCTCGGTGAGGGTTACGGTCCTGTCGTAGACCTGGTCGGCAAGATGCGATGGCAGCAGAGCGACCGTCAGCGGGATCGGCGACTTGATCTTCAGGCTGAGTTCCTGGCCGTCGTGGTCTGGAGTCATCAGGCTGTAGACCTTGGGCGCCGGCGTTATCTGATATTTTTCGTTGAGGATCCGGCGCCAGTGGAACTCGGGCTGAACGAAACTGTAGTACTGGATGTGAAGATCGTTGGGGGAAAAGAATTGCCGCGCCCCGGGTCCGAGGATGGCGCCAATCGTGGCGACGACGGGCTTCTCGGGCCTGCGCTCATCGCGGAAGGTGATGATCATGGGCCGTTCGGAGGGAAGGTGACACTCGTAAATCGCGCTGGTGACATGCTCCTCAATGCAGAGGAAGTCGAAATTCGCAGGGGCTCCAAGGTGCATGGCGGCGTTCCATTCGTCGGCCCAAGCCATGGCCACGGTGACCGGGTATCTGGAGTCGATTTGCACATGCATGTCGCCGCCCCCGACAGCAGGATGGTAGACGCGGCCGGCGTGGAGGCTGGCGGGCTCCAAAGGAATCGTCTCGCTGTCGGCGGCAGTCCAGTAGAGAACGGGATTTTGCGCATACGAGTTCGCAGCGAAGGCGCAGAAAAGCACGACGGCGAAAATGGAAAGTTTCCTCATACTAGAAGTATTTGCTGGCTCAATACGTGTACCCTAGCGGATTCACGATGGAAGGATTACGAAGGTTACTAATTTTATGTTTCAGCTATTATGTTTCAGCATGGCACGGGTGTGAGAGCCGACTATGTGCGGTCGATGTCCTGGTTTAACAAGACTGCCGCGCAGGTAACAGCGATGCGGAAAACCAGCGCCGAAGCTGCCGGCCTGCTTGATCAGCTCGCTCACGTCGAAACGCAAAACCAATCCAGAGTCGGCGTCCCTGCTCCCCTAAGGCGTCTTCAGTTGTCACTTTAGTTGTTACTTTGGCGCCGCCATCAGGAAGACGAATCCATCGACGTTATAGTGGACTTCACCTTCTCCTGCGGAGACCCATTTTATTTTTCCCTCTCTTACTTTCTTGATCGCAGCTAACAGCTTGGGCAATTGCGCGGGATCGGCCTGGGGCACATTGTGGGACGGCAGGAGAAGATGCAGATTAGGAGCGAGGGCGGCGATTCTTGCGACGGAATTTATGTAGGCATCACCCGTGCCACAAAGAGTTTTTGAAAAGGCGTAGTCAGCCAGGCCAAAAAGAAGTTTTGAAAGGGCACGGCTTCAGCCGTGCCGCAAAGAGTTACTGATACGAGGGCTTTAGCCGCTGAGGGACTTCGCGGTTTTGATCTGCTCAAGAACCGTCTCCGTGGTAACCAGCGTCGCGCCTAAGTTCTGTAGCTCGTTGAGCGTTTGCTCCCCAATGTTGGGCGCCAAAGTTTCAACCGCGTCCCGCACCACTGCCACCCGGCGCTTTCGTCGCAGCAAACCCTTAACCGCGCAACTGACGCAGTATTCGGTCACGACGCCAAATACCACAAACTCGGCATCAGTCGGCAAACGTTTCACCAAATTGTCTGCATTACGAGTCTCAAAAACGTCGAGCGTCTGCTTCTCCAGAATGATTTGCTGATAATGAAACAGGTCATCGGGGAGCTTGGCATCGCCGTTATTTTCAACGCGCACAAAATTATCCGTCAGTGCTTCCGGCACAAATTCCGCCCCAGCCGTACCTTTCACGCAGTGTGGCGGAAACTGTGTGAACTCGGGATCGTCTGCCGGATGAAAGCATCCGTGCGACACGAGAAATGCCTCGCCACGCCGCGCCGCATCCGTCAGTTTGCGGATATTGGGCAGAATCTTCTCCGCCCCAGGAACGTAGAGCTTGCCCCCCGGCAACATGAAATCAGCCTGCACATCCACTTCCCACAAAATAAAATCGCGAGATAACATTTCATTCCCCCCGTAGTCTTGCCGTCGCTGGAAGATGATTCATTTGTATACTAGCGGCCACTGAGTTCGCAGCTAAGTTTACGCGAGGGAACCATGGCTCACGACCAGCCTTCCAAACCTGCTCCCCAAAAGCTTGTTATTCGCAACATTGGGCTCTTATTCAGCGGCGATCTAGCCAAGCCGATCCTCGACACCGACACCATTGTCGCAATTGGCGATCGCATCACCGCCGTGGGCAAAGAGAAAGATGTGGACATCGCGACAGCCAATGTCGTAATCGACGCGAAAGGAACGGCGCTTGCGCCCGGACTCATCGACAGCCACGTCCACCCGGTTTGCGGTGACTGGACACCGCGTCAAAATCAGCTGGGCTGGATTGACAGTTACATGAACGGGGGCGTGACCACGATGGTCTCCGCCGGAGAAGTACATACTCCCGGCCGTCCTAAGGATATTGTGGGGCTGAAAGCAATGGCTATTTTCGCCCAGCGGGCATTTCACGCCTTCCGCCCGGGAGGAGTAAAAATTTACGCCGGAGCTCCGGTCATTGAACACGGAATGGTGGAGGATGATTTCAAAGAACTGGCTGCCGCCGGAGTCAAGATCCTGGGGGAAGTTGGACTCGGCAGTGTTAAAGACGGCAAGACCGCGCGCCAGATGGTTTCGTGGGCGCGCAAATACGGCATCCAAAGCACAATTCACACTGGCGGCCCGTCGATTCCCGGGTCCAGCCTGATCGACAAAGATATGGTGCTTGAGACTGACGCAGATGTGATCGGGCACGTAAACGGCGGCCACACTGCACTTCCGGACGATCAGATCGCAGCGCTTTGCGAACGTTCAACGCGAGCGCTGGAAATAGTTCACAACGGAAATGAACGCGCCGGCCTGTTGGCGCTCCGCACCGCCACGGAATTGAAACAGCTTGACCGGGTGATACTAGGAACCGATTCGCCCGCCGGATCAGGCGTTCAGCCGCTTGGCATCCTGCGCTTGATTTCGTTGTTGTCGTCGATCGGCCAAATTCCCGCTGAGCTCGCCATTTGCCTCGCCACCGGCAACACCGCCAAAATACGCAAACTCGATAGCGGATTGATCGCAACCGGACGCGAAGCGTCATTCGTTCTCATGGATAAAGCTCAACACTCGGCAGGCAAGAATCTGCTCGACAGTATTCAAAAAGGAGATCTGCCCGGGATTGGCATGGTAATCATCGATGGCGCCGTAAGCGCACACCGGAGCCGCAACACGCCTCCAGCAACCGTCGCGCCCGAAGTTGTGAGGTGACAATGTTGTGAGGTGACAAACCCAGGAGCAAATAAGAGAAATCATTGCATTCCAAGCGATGCCGCAACGGACTTTTTGTACTCACGTGCCTTGGCGATCGCGGCCGGCTCGTCGACCGTTAATAGTTTGTGATCGCTCATCACGACTCGCCCGCCGATCATGACCGTCTCTACATCGCTTGCTTTGAGCGAATATGCGATCTGCGCGTAAATGTCATACATTGGCACTGCATTTGGCTTGTCCAAACCGATCAGAATCAGGTCTGCCTTTTTGCCTTGTTCGAGCGATCCGATCTCTTTCTCCATGTGCAATGCCCGGGCTCCGTCGATAGTCGCCATTTCAACGACAGCTTGAGCATTTAAAGCCAGCGGACTCATTCTGGTAATTTTAGCGAGCTTCGCGGCCAAGTCGATTTCTTCCATTAAATCAAGGTCGTTGTTGCTGCCTGCCGGTCCATCGGTACCCAATCCGACAGCGATTCCGGCCGCGCGCATCTCGGGTACAGGCGAGACGCCGCTCGCAATCATCATGTTGCTGGAAGGATTGTGCACGCAACCGACGTTGCGCTGCGTCAGAAGCTTGCGGTCCGCTTCGTCCACAAAAATACAGTGCGCGGCGATAACGTCGGGACCAAGCACGCCGATCTTGTCGAGATATTGGACCGGCGACATCCCATTCTGCTTCTCACTGTCGTCCCATTCCTTCTTCATCTCGGCGACATGAATCAAGATGGGGGCATGGTATTTTCGCGCCAGGGCCGTAGCATCCTGCAGCGTCTTCTGTGAGCAGGTGTATATCGAATGAGGAGCTGGAGCTGCATGGATGAGTGGATCGCCCTGCCACTTCTGCAGAAACTTTTCGGTGTAGGCAAGCATGGCCGCGTTGCTCTTATTATCAGGTGCAGGAAAATCGATAAACGTCTCTCCTAGTACGCCGCGCATGCCGGCTGTTTTCGTCTCTTCCGCCACGGCGTCTTCAAAGTAGTACATGTCGGCGAACGTGGTTACACCTGAACGAATTTGCTCCGCTATAGCCAGCCGCGTCCCCCAGCGAACGAACTCCTCGGTAACGTTTTTGGCTTCCGCCGGGAAGATGTACTTGTAAAGCCAGTCGTTGAGCGTCACGTCGTCGTGCAATCCCCGGAAAAGAGTCATGGGAACATGGCTGTGACCGTTGATGAATCCGGGGAGCACCAGCTTGTTCTTCGCATCCAGAGTGCGCTGGCTTTTGTACCTCGCTTCGATGTCGGCGCGTGGCCCGGCCGCAATAATCGTGTCCCCGGTCACTACGACGGCGCCGTCGTCATAGATGTGCCGGTGGCCATCCATGGTAACAACGATGCCGCCGGTGATGATCGCATCGGCGTGCTCCTTCGTCGTCTGTCCGTGGAGAACGATCGATAAGCAAATGTGAAATGTGCAGAACAGCAAGAAAACGTTTTTAGCAGTCATCCTTGGTTTCCATTTTCTTCTATCGGGCTGCGGAAAAAGTGATCGCCAACTTGGTGGCGGCTCAGCGCCTAGAGCCAGCAGGAAGTGTCATTAAACCTTGTGGCTCGGTTCGATGCAAGTTCATTCGCACGACCGCCCGACTTCCAGAATAATCTTGATGCGATAGATCCAGGCCGAATCGCGCTGTCGAATTTCACGGTCCGCGATTCCAATGGAGCCGATAGAACTTTGTGGGTTTCCTCGACTTCGACTGCTAGAGCTTTGCATTATTGCGGACCGACTGCACCGCTTGACTGATCGCATCTATAACAACGTCAGGCCTGTCAATGATGATGAAATGCCCACTCTTCTCCGCAATGATCTGCTTGCTGTTTTGAGAAAGGGACAACAGCTCAGTTTGGAATTTGGCGTAATCGGGACTCAGAGTGCCCATATCCGTGCTGACATCGACGAGCGGCTTGTAGTCGAGCGGGTGACTGTGCTCCTTCGTGATTGCATCCGCCTCCGCAACACATTGTGGCATCATGTCCAAGTTTGCATGCAGAGCCATTTGATTTCGGGTCTGTGACATAGCCCAAAGCTGAAGCTGGCGATCGCGGGAGGATAACTTACTGAAGTTCGGATCGCTCTCGAAAGTTCCTCCGCCGCTGGGCATTGGAGGCATTGAAGGCGGCGGGAGAGGCCCACCTTTCCCATCGCTGAGAGGGGGGCCCGACATCAACGCGTGTAACATCAATGCGTGATCGACAAAAACCATGCCCGCTACTTCGTCTGGGTATCGCCCTGCGTAGAGGCGCGCAACCAATCCACCAAGTGAGTGCCCAACGAGCAGATAAGGCCCCTTGATCCCGGCGTTTTTCAAAGCGTTGTGCACCTCACTGACCCTCAGCGAGCACGAGTCTTTCGGACCGGAGTCGCTCCAACCGATTCCTGAATGGTCATACGAACAGACCTGAGTGAATTTTGCGACTTCGGGTTGAACGAGCCCCCAATTAAAAGAAAACCCTGCGCCCACGATAACGACAGTTGGACTCCCCGTGCCCGTGCAATATAAATGCACTCGATAGCCACCCACGTCGACCAACTTGCCCAGAGGTGCGGGCGGGTTCTGGTCGGCGGGGATGCTAGCCTGCGTATCTTGCGGTGCTGCGGGCGAAGACTGAGGGGTAGGGCTCTGGCCGGGTGAGGACTGCGCCGCGACCGGCGCAACGCCTACCGAGATTAGCAGAGAGAGAATCAGACGGGAGATGTACATAAAACCCCCTCATTCACCGTGCATTATAGCTCCGAATATCTCCCATGCCGCGCTGCGCCCGGCGGAGAAAAAACACCGTAGCTATTGAAACATCGTCGTTTCAACAACCCAAAATGGGCAAGCCGACGGAAAGTTGTAGGCTTTACCGCAGGCCGTCTTCGCCCTTAATCTGATCTTTCAAAAGTCCACCGACACGCGGCAGAGGACGTCCGCTATCAGTTACTGCAATCGCAACCATGATCTCATTCGCGCGCGGTGCATCGCTGATGCGAACCTCCATGCCATCAAAATGGCTGCGGACAAAAGCCGCATCCTTATGGCCGAGGGGAATATCCAACACCACGCCCAGTCCGCCGCGTTTTTTTGATGAAGGAATCAGCGCGGCCCCTTTCCCCAACACACGTCGCACGGGCGTACCCAGCTTGGGATGCAAGATCGCGGCAGCGTGTTCGAGTTCGCCGTTCTCACCTACTGCCGCGGCCTTTCCATAACTTTCAGCGGATGGTCCAGCGATTCCGAGCGCCGCAATTGCACGCTGTGTTAACAACTCGCCCAGTTCTTCTCCGATGGTCATCAATCCAGACAAGTCTTCAACGTACTTTCCCGCAAACGGATTCTCAATGACGGCGACCGCTGCCGCCCGTCGCGTCGGCGGATCAACGTTCTTTCCCATCTCCGTCAGAGTCTCTTCAACAAAAGTTACGATCTTTCGAATCTTCGCCCGGGCTTGGATATCGGCGCTCATCGCAGTCCGTCTTCTCCCCTTATTTCGGCCGCCTTCAACCCTCCGGTTCGCGCGTGAATTCGGGCGCCCGTCGTCATCACCAGCGCAAGCAATAGCTCATCGGCACGCGGAGCGTCAGCAATCCCGATTTCCATGGCATCGAAGTGACTGCGCACGTAGGAGGCATTGATATGAGTAATCGGGATATCGAGACGGGTTCCAGGCCCGCCAACTTTTTTCGTTGATGCCACAATCGCCTTTGCGCCTCCAAGCACCTCACGCATCCCGTATCCGCCCGGAGCATGCCAGAGGGCGCCGTGTTCGAGTTCGCCGCCCGCGCCGACAATTGCGCCTTTGCCGTAGCCCTCTACAACTTTTGCATTGCCACCGAGCGCCGTAACCAGTGACCGCGCCATCTCCAGGCCGAGAGGTTTCAGGTCATCCATGAAGTTTTCAATTTTCTCGATGTAGCTGCCCGAATAAGGATTTCGTATCACTGCAAGCGCCGCTGCCCGCCGCAGCGGGACGGACGCGACCGCGCCGCCTTCGTGGAATATCTCCTCCACCAAAACGAGGCGCTTTCGAATTTGTACCTCAGGCATGAAGCAGGCTCCCGATAGGTCGTGAAATATTTAGTGATGTTATGGAGTGTTCCCGACTAAGAACCCGCACCTCTCCCTGAAGATTGAGAGCTGCCGCGTGGACCAGTCCCGATGCGCGGAGCGATTCCGCAACTCGAATCCCGCGTTCCAGGGCGTCGTTGATCTCTGTGGAGGTCAGTTGACCCACCGATTGGGTGACGAGTAGATCACCAAGGTCGCTATCAGGATCCAGTTCACGTGCGCGAACGCGATCAATCGCGCTGTGTCCCGGCAGATCAATTGCATTCGCTATAACCGTGGCGGCAGCGTCTGCCATTCCAGCCTTATCGGAAAGCACAGTAACCGCGTCTGCGATGCCTAGCGAAAAACTGCGGCCTCGCCAGCCGCTGGTTGCAATCCCGCGAATCGGTTGCTGAAAATCAATGACCGTCGAGCCGAAGAGACCGCAGGATTGAGGGTGTCCGGCGTCTTGCGATTTTCGAAACGTGGGATCCGGGGGGTGATCCCGAAGCTCCACCATCCCAACCGTAAAGTGCTCGCCTGCGGCCAAGTGAAGCGCGATGTCGCCTCCATCATTCACATAGGCTCGCGTTAGGCAGGCAGCATTTGTCATGGCCTCAAGTATCTCCTCGGCGACGGCACCAGCTACGGCCGCCATCGGAGTAATGAAGATCCGCGTAGCGTAAGGTCTCACCGCAGCCCACATCCGCTGTGCGATGCTTCCAGAAGGAGGCCTTGCCGCTTCAGACGCAGGCCTGCGGAGCAGCTCAAGCTCGCCACACAATTCATCCAGCACGCTTAAAAAGCGCAATGACGCGGCTTTGTAAGCGGCTTCAATCTCGTTTGGCGCACCGAAAGCTTCCACGATGAGATCGATGGGTCCGTCGTGCATATGCAACCGGCGCCCATCAAAAAGCATTCGGATTTGTGCCCGATTGTTCACTTCGCGCTTTTCTCTGAAGGCAGCGGCCACGGATTATCGGGCCGCGCTCCAATCCTACGACGGCCATCACTGTCCCGCTGGATTGAACTAAGCGGCCGCACGTGATCCATATATCCGCCCAGTGTGGCGTAGTCGGAGAGTTTGAGTGTGAACTCAATCGGCGCCACCAGCGCCGGCGTCGGAACGTAGCCGAAAGCGTCTTCCGGCATGCGGCTCACATCCGCCATGATCGTAATGCCCCCGCCCGGCCACACGTAAACAGGAGCTCCACCGCAGGTCACGCGTGTAAGGGCGTCGCGCACTGAATGCGTGAGCTTCACAGGATTTTCCGTCACCCCGGCTCGCAATGATCCACCTGCCCCGCCCATAAAAAGAACCGTGCAGAGCGCAGGCTCACAGTTTTCGCGAATGCGCTCGACCGATTCACGAAGCACGCTCGGCAATTCTCTTTCTATTGGAACAAGGTCTTCGTCCAATTCGAAATACGCGTAGTGCTCACCTGTAGTGCTTACCATCAGCAGACGCAATCCGGGCCGTGCAACCTCGCGGTCAAAGGAGCCAAGAATCGAAAGGGGATCATCGACGTTGGTTCCTCCCCATGAATTTCCCGGCTCGGCGACCCGAAAGTATCGCCCCGGCGTTGATCGCCGTCCCTTCAACTTGATTCCGGTCTCCGGTACTCCCAGCAACTTGCCCGCCTGATGCTCTGACAACACGCCGGTGATGTGATCATCCACCACTACGACTTCATCTACTTTTCCAAACCACTGTTTGGCGAACATGCCGATCGTTGCGGAGCCGCAGCCTACGCGCATGCGCTCTTCCTGAACGCCATCTACGATTGGAGCTTTATCCGCCTGGACAACCACTGTGGCACCATCATCGATCTTTAGCTCAACCGCTTTGCGATTGCACAGGTTCAACAATGCATCGCATGTGGCGGTTCCTTCATGCCGCGTGCCTCCAGTAAGGTGCCTCACGCCGCCGAGCGATAGCATCTGCGACCCGTATTCATTGGTGGTAACGTGTCCAACCGCTTCGCCTTGGGATCGCACGGTGCTGCACTCGGCCCCCAGATGACGGTCGGTGTCGATTTTCAGCTTCACGCCGCAGTAGCTGAAAATTCCTTCGGTCACCACAGTGACCATGTCGACGCCCGCGACTTCAGAAGAAATAATAAATGGGGCAGGCTTGTAATCGGGATACGTCGTGCCCGCGCCGATGGCAGTCACAAACGTCTCTTCGCCACTTAATAGCGTGCCATTCCAGTCGCGAGACTTTTCAAGAAAAGGAACTACGTTGTCTCCTCGCGACACCGCGCGTTCCAAAACGACGTGTGGATCAAGCCGCACCAGCTGTCCGTCAGCATTTGCGTATCGGTCGCAGGCTCCCGCCCTCCCTGGTTTGATGTAGCACAGAACGGGGCAGGCGTCGCAACGGATGGCATCATCGGCCACGCGCTTCTCCCGCTTGCTCGAATGTCACTCGATGGTTCGCCTTAATCGCCGCCCGCACGCGGTCTGGAGTCGCTGGGATTTTTCTTAGCCATACCCCTATAGCATCATGGAGCGCGTTCAGAATGGCCGGCGCTGTCGGAATGACTGCTTGCTCGCCAATTCCTTTTGCCCCGAACGGACCGATCGGCGAAGGATCCTCGATCAGTATCGATTCGACGGGAGGAATATCTCCGGCGGTCGGAATCAAATAGTCGTGCAGATTCTCGCCTTTGCCCGGAAAGAACTCTTCCATCAAAGCCATTCCAATTCCTTGCGCGACGCCGCCTTCGATCTGGCCTTCGATTAGTGTCGGATTGATCGCTCGCCCGACATCATGTGCGGCTGTAACTTTGAGAACTCGTACTGTTCCTAGCTCTGTATCCACTTCAATTTCCGCCAGGTGCGCTCCAAATCCAAATACGGCGTATGGAACGCCTTGGCCATTTTCATCGAGCGGACTGGTAGGCGGATCGAATGTCGCCTCGCTGGTGATCACGTATCCATATTCGTCAAGAGGCAAATCTCGCAGCGCGAGCACATTCGAATTTTCGCCGTCGCGGACCGTAATGCCGTCGTCCCAGACAATAGTTGCGCAGTCACACGCACCTGCAAGCGTGAGAATTTCACGTCGCAGTTTTTCGCCGGCCATCTGTGCTGCTCGGCCTGTCACGAGCGTTTGGCGCGAAGCCGATGTCTTCCCGCAGTCCGGAGTCATCGAGGTATCCCCTGAAACCAAATCGAAGCGATCAATTGGCGCCCCCAAAGCGTCGGCGCAAATCTGCGTAACAATCGTGTTTGAGCCTTGTCCAATATCGACCGCTCCCTGGTGCAATGCAATCCGGCCATCGCGCTTCAGTCCAATTCGCACGGTTGAAGGATTGGGCAGGGAAGTGTTACCACAGCCGTACCACATTCCGGCGACCCCGACACCCCGTCGCAACGCGCCCTTGGCAGCGGCCGCGTTAAATTCACCTACTTCGTGCCGCGCAGTCCTCCATCTGGGCCGTAATGCCTCGAGACAGGCGCGAATACCTACGCCTTCGCCAAGAACTTGGCCAGTAACGGTGGGAGTGCTGCCGTCGAGCGCATTGAGGATGCGAAACTCCAAGCGGTCGATACCGGCACGATCCGCAAGTTCGTCATAGAGCTGTTCCTGCGCAATCGCAGCCTGCGGAACCCCGAAACCGCGAAACGCTCCTGCGGGCACGAGATTGGTATGCACCGCCCGTGTCAACGCACGATAATGCGGAACGTAATAAGGACCAGACGCGTGGACCGGCACTCGCGCCGATACCGTCGGGCCCCACGATGAATAAGCTCCAGTATTAAAGTCTGCTGCGAAATCGAGTGCGACGAGTTTGCCCTCTTTGCTGCAGCCTCCGCGAAGTCGCATGCGGGCCGGATGCCGCTTTGTGGTGGAGACAATGGACTCTGTCCGCGAATACACCATCCGCACCGGTTTGCCAAGGTGCCATGCCGCTAGCGCCAGAAATGGCTGCACTGAAAGATCAAGCTTGGAGCCAAAACCACCGCCCACCGCTGTCGGAATAATGCGGACCCGTTCCGGCGCGATGCCGAGAATTGCTGCGATATCACTTCGGTCCATATACGGAGACTGTGTGCACGCCTGAATTTCTATCCTGTCGTCCACGCGACGCGCAAATCCGGCTTCCGGTTCGATGTAGGCGTGCTCAACAAATCCAGTTTCGTACTCGGCCTCGGCCACGACGTCAGCGCCGGCTAAGGCCGCGTCAACGTCGCCGCGCACAACTCGTCCACGCACCAAAATATTTTCGGGACGATTCTTATGGATTAGCATTGCTCCAGCCGCGAGCGCGGCGTCGATATCGTAGATTGCTGGCAGTTCTTCCCACGTTACCGGAAAGTCCGTGGCTTCCAGCGACTCGACAACCGCCGCATCTCCCACAACAGCCGCTACCGCTTCACCGCGATGTCGCGCTTCATCTTCCGCGAATACTGGCTGGTCTGCAAACTTGGGAATCACGCCATAGCAATTTCTTCCCGGCACATCGCGAGCGGTGAATACACGCTCGATGCCGGGATGATTCCGAACAAACGCTTCCAGATCGCCGAAGCGGAACCTTGCTCTGTGATATGGACTGCGAATGGCGCGGACTACCAATGCAGCAGGCGGAGATTCGTCGGCCCCAAAAATCTCACTTCCATCGATTTTTCGCTTTCCATCCAGGCGGTTCATGCGGCTACCCACGGCAGCGCCCGCGCCTGGCGACGCCGCACGCACACGAGTCGTGCCAACATCTTCAGTTGCAACATCGAGAATTGCCGTGATGATCTTCCGGTATCCAGTGCACCGGCAAAGCACGCCTCCGATCGCATCCATGACGTCGCACTCGCTCGGAGCAGGATTTGTTTCGAGCAAGGCCGTCGCCGACACTAACATTCCGGGAGTGCAGGCTCCGCACTGAGCAGCCCCGTGGGTTAGAAATGATTCCTGGAGCTTTCGTCCGACAGATTCACCGGTCGGCGATGTTCTGGCGGCTAGACCTTCTACCGTCGTAACATCGCAGCCTTCCACCTGACCTGCCGCAACCAGGCAGGCGCAAACTGGATCGCCATTCAACAAAACTGTGCAGGCTCCGCAGTCTCCTGCGTCACATCCAACTTTTGTTCCCGTGAGCCCGAGGTCTTCTCGCAAGACGCGGGAAAGCCGTTGCAGTGGCGATCCTTTACAGGTGGCGGGTTTCCCATTCACTCGAAACGAGATGGCCTGCTCGTCCTGCAGGGTCCGCAACTCTAGAGTTGAGGCGGTCATTTGTTATCACTCGTGTTATCACTCGTATTATCACTCGCAGCGCATGTATTCAACGCGCGTTGGACCAGCCGTAGCGAAGCCTCCAGGCGGTAATCTGCGGTCGCACGAACATCGTCGATCGGAGCGAGTTCGGCCAGGTGATCGGGCCGGACCCTCGCGCCAAGCCCGTTGCTCACCGGAGATCCAACCAGGTCTTGCTCAAGTTTGCGCAAGCGTTGTGCAACAGCCGAGCACGATCCCACAGCAACTCGTGCTGATAAAACTTTTCTGTCATCTCGTGGGAGGCGCGGATTCTGGTCCAACTTCAGTACGACCGCAACCATAGAGATCGAAATGACAAGATACCGTCGTGCTCCGAGCTTTATAAAAACGGATGCGGCATTTTCAAATTCTCGAGGAAGCAGAACAGCGGTTAGCAATTCATCCGGCTGGCGCAGCGTCTTTCGGTTACCGACAATAAATTCTGCGAGCGGCATTTTTCGAATATGAGAGCGAGAAGTTAACTCCACCTCAGCATCGAGTGCTAATAATGGAGGCACGCCATCCGCCGCCGGCGACGCATTGCACAAATTACCAGCCACTGTGCCGCGATTCTGTATCTGCACCGACCCAACTTCGCGAGCCGCGCTTTTCAAAGCGTCAAAACAGGGTGGAAGCGGTGTTTGAATGATCTTAGTCCAGGTGGTCAGCCCGCCAATCCGGATGTACTCCGCCTCGGTTGATATACCTCGCAAGTTGTCCAACCCGGAAATATCTACAACCTTATCGCGAATGACCCGATCGCCGAGGGCAGGATAAAAGTCCGTGCCTCCGGACAAAATGCGTGCGGGGCCGGAGGCGAGTAGGGTCATCGCCTCGTCCAATGTTTTAGGTTTGAGGTACGACGCCGTGGTGGACAACGATGGATCCCCGGAGCGAGGTAGCCCGCCTTGATGGCGGGATGTCCGCTATTTGTATAGCAATCATACCGCTTTTTACAGCAGGCAACATTACGCGGGGGGATCAGATCACCTGAGCAGCGACCTATGCAGTGTGTTCGCGCCCAGGAAATGCACAGGTCCTTCGCTTCGTTCAGGATGACGAAGTTTACAGGGGCAAAAAAAGACGCGCAGCCCGTGAGCTGCGCGTTGGAGCCGAGAGGTTATGAGTTAACGACCAGCGGCCATTGCCATTCCTTGTAACTGTGTCTGGTCGGCTCTGCCAACGTACATCTTGTACGACTGGTAGACACCGAACAGTATGGTCAATAAGGCTGCAATAGTTGCAAGTCCGATGATGGTGGTAAAGGCTGAGACGATTGCGGTTAATCCCGCACCGATTACGTAGTTCGGGAAGGACCACAAGAACACCTTGTGCCAGAGGACCAGTGGGTTGCCACCTTCGGTCAGACCGATGATGCTCGCTACTGGCGCCGTGTTTGCCAGGAAGTAGGTAACTGCGGCGAGCACGAGAGAAACCGTGTGCGCTGACCGCGTCGCGAACATCTGGCTATGGTATGCCAGATAGGCGAGGCCAGCGGCATTCATCAAGGTACATGCGTTAAATACAAACTGGACTGGTTTCGTTTTATTCTTGCCGGACGTGTAGGATTGCGAAACCGCCGCTGTGAATGCCACCAGCAGGCTGCCGAACAATCCCAGTTGCGTTACTCCCAGAAGAATGACCGGCAGGTTTCCCGACATTGAGCTCGTCATTCCAGGCACCTTCACCTTGAGACGCGAACTCAGTGCCGCTGCCGCTAACAGGAGCACCAACTGTGGCCACGCTTGCGTTTGCCATCGGGCTACGCCGAGCGCCAGGGCGCTCAGACTTGCGACGGCCACCATTCCGATCATGACTTGTGCTTTGATTGGTAGTGTATTTGTCATGGAAGTCTCCGAATATGGATTCAGCCTTGTCTAGTTATCTCCATCATCGCCGTTGGTTAGTGCTGCCATGTTACTGGCGGCGGTTGAAGTTGCTCCCCAGACCACGCTGGTTCCAGTTACGGAAGTAGCGCCCCAAACTACGCTTTGAGCGCCCCACACTACCGAGTTGCTTGTAATTGCGTTTGCACCCCAAACCACGGAGTTTCCCCACACAACCGACATGGCACCCCAAACCACGCTGGTGCCGCCGAAGGCTGCGGAGGACGTATTAACGATCGTTACGCTACCGTCTGCGTTGTGGATTGCGGTCGGGGAAAGCGCTAGCCCGTCCGCGAGATCGGTGTTGTTCAGAGCGGCGTCGATGTCCAGATAGCCAGATCCGAGGGTGAAGATGTCATACTCGTTGTTGTAGTTGTTGCCCCAGCTGTCGCTGGACGAAAAGAACTGCCCAAAGCCCTTCCATGCCGTCTTCATCAAGCGCGCTTTCACTTGATCCGGTGTTAAAGCGGGGTTTTGCTGCAACATCAGCGCGACCGCACCGCTTACTATCGGTGTCGCCATGCTGGTCCCGCTTAGCATGTAGTACATCGGGGTTCCGCTCGACGGTGCAACCACGTATTGGGGATAGTTGACATCCAGAGTGCTCCCCGCAACGCGCAAAGACGCCAACCGGTTGCCTGGCGCGACCAAATCAGGTTTCACGGTGTGATCGATCGCAGTCGGCCCTTTGGAACTGTAGCTGGCTAACACGTCATCGACCCTTGTAGCAGTGTTCTGGGTCTTGGTCGCTCCCACGGTAATGACGGCCGGATCATTTCCCGGTGCGCCGATCGTGCCAAACCCTTGAGTCGGCCAATAGCGCCCATTGTTGCCCGCAGCGACGACTACGACAATTCCAGCCTGCCAGGCTTGTTCTACCGCCTGATCGACCGGGTCGAGAGTGTAGCTCTCGAACACTGGACGTCCGAGAGACATGCTGATCACGCGGATGTTGTAGGTGCTTTGCAGAGCGATCGCCTGTTCAATGGCGGCGATCACTTGGCTGTCGGTGCCGGAACCATTCTGGTCCAGCACGCGCAAATTGATCAGATTGACGTTAGGCGCCATTCCCGCATAGTTTGCAGGGTAACCGTTGGCTCGGCCCGAATTGGCACCTGTGCCCCCGACGAGACCTGCCACGTGAGTGCCGTGGCCATACTGATCGCCGGTTGTGCTGTCGCCAGCTACAAAGCTCTGGCTATACACCACGCGGCTGTTGCCGTAGGCATCATTCAAATCGGGATGACTCGAAATTCCGCTGTCGATCACCGCGACGCCAATGCCGGTTCCGTCTAGCGCATACTGAGCGGCCGCCATATCGGATTCCACGGCGGTTGTAAATTGCTCAGTAGGCAGCGTCCAGGTCATGTTTACCGGACGGTCTGGTGTGATGTATGCAACGTTGGGATCGGCAGCAAGTTTAGCCAGCATTCTCGCAGGTACACGCATTGTAACGGCGTGAATCCGGTGATGCTGCGCCTTGATCGTTGCGCCGTGTGACTGTGTCGCCCTCAGAGATGCATGATTCGGCATCTGGCGATACTGGACGATGACCGTCACCATACCCTTCGGAGCGACGGCACGCTGGTGAAGATCGGAGGCATATTTTTCTTCACCGTTCCGCTGGCTCGCATAGGAAGTTCCGGCCGAAAGCACCAGCAAGGCGAGTCCTAGGACGCGGCCCCAACCGGCGCTAAAGGCTAAAGAACCAAGCGGGCGATCTTTGCGCCTGGCTGTTGTCTGCGACTTGTCGTTGATGATCATAAGTTTTGCAAGTGGCATGGCGAGGAGCCACAGTTGGCCCTCGTTGCCTAGCCTTGAATGGGCAATCTGGCAGCCAAATAGATGTACATAAGTTGTTACGATTCAATTAGATACGTGATCTCTTCCGAGACTAGCGTGGGTCAAACTGTCCCGTCGATCGCTGGTACAGGCGACAACAGTGCACTAACTCGCTGTAAATAAAGGCGGGGCGCGCGGCGAGACTGGTTGGGGACAAATTGGCTCAACCCGGCGCGGAATTGTGGTGAAATTGACGTCGGCGAACGTCCAAGTAACCGGCAAATCAACCGGCCAGACGCCCTGTAGATTCTGACCGGGCGAATATCTTGCGTAGAGGGGAGCTCAGACCTCGCATAACGCGATCAAACTGTTGGAGGTCAAGAGATTGCGGACCGTCGGAAAGTGCGCGTTCGGGGCAGGGGTGCACCTCAACGATAATTGCATCCGCTCCGACCGCTACCGCAGCGCGAGAAACCGCCCCGATCAGGCTCTGCTTACCGGTGCCATGCGAGGGATCCGCCACGACAGGAAGATGTGAGAGCTCTTTGGCGAGGGCGACGGCACCCAGGTCAAACGTATTTCGGGTGCCAGTTTCGAAGGTCTTGATACCGCGTTCACAAAGAGCGACTTGATCGTTGCCACCCGACAGAAGATATTCCGCAGCCAGCAGCCACTCCTTGACCGACGCCGATGGTCCCCGTTTCAGCAAAATTGGTTTCTTGATCGTCGCCAATCTGCGTAGCAACGCAAAATTCTGCATGTTGCGGGCGCCCACCTGAAGCATGTCGGCGTACTCGCAAATCACGTCGACATCTTCGGTGCTCATTACCTCGGTGACCACGGGCAGGCCGGTAAGTTCGCGCGCCTCGCGCAAAATTTTCAGCGCTTCTATCCCCAAACCTTGGAACTCATATGGCGAAGTGCGTGGCTTATAGGCTCCGCCACGAAGCATGGTAGCGCCGGAGCGTTTTACTCCTTCTGCTGTCTCCAACAACTGATCGCGCGATTCGACCGAGCAGGGGCCGGCGATCACCATCACTTCAGGTCCGCCGATGAGCACGCCGCCAATGTCAATCACCGAAGCGTGCGGCCGGGTCTGACGGCTGACGAGTTTAAAGGGCTGGGCAATTGCCACTACGGTATCCACGCCGGGCGCGACTGAGAGCGCCTCGATTTCATGGCGTCGTCCGCCGCTTCCGACCGCTGCAACGATGGTGCGCTCGGTGCCACGGGTGACGTGGGGCTGGAATCCGGCTTCGCGGATGCGTTGAATGATGTGCTCGATTTGCTCAGGAGTGGCGTTGTCGGACATGTTCACAATCATGGCAATGGCCTTTCTGTTGTTTTCTGCAAAAATGCTTTGTGCAAAAAGCGAAAGCCGCGATTCTATCGCGGCTTTGGTGGAATCTTTGAGCTGTCTTCAATTATCGTTTTAACGATTGGCTCCGATTCTTCACCTCCGCCGCGGATAGAAACCAATAGCGGCTAAATGGGCGGAAGTGGCTAAATCGTGTCATTGAAATTGTCTCGGATGATCGGCGCAGTTTCGAACTTACGGTGTTTTAACAAGGCACCGAACCGACAGCTACTGCAGGGAACTTGCAACGGTGGAGAATGCATTATTGGCATTGCCACCGATCAGACGGACTGTGCCAATGACCAACACCAGGATGACGGCAAGCATGACTGCGTATTCAGCGATATCCTGTCCCTCATCGCCCTGGCAAAGATTGCGAAACAACTGAACCATAGATCCTCCGGGAGCCGGAATATCCTCCGGCAAAACTGTGTCACTAATAATGACGACTGAAAGCATGATTGTCAATGATGCTGAGGGCAACTTTTCCACTCTTTCCACCGATATGCCAACAGCTGCCACAGGGCGAGGAGCAAGGTTTTTGGGGCGATCGCTACCCAAAGCGGCTAGCCAAGAATTATCGTGGACTCGCCGCCGTCGGCGTGCGCTCTGCAATATCGTGCGCACCGGTGTCATTGATCAGATCGTGCGCCGATCGAACTGCATAGTTCAGAACTGGGCTGGGTAATACGCCGAGGTAAAGCGTAAGCAGCATACAAACCGCAATCGCGATAGAGGTCGCCGCAGGAATACGCGTCGCAGGAACATCTGCTCTCGGTTCTTGCATATACATCATGACGATGATTCGGAGGTAGTAATAGGCTCCAACGGCACTGTTTAGAACCAGAATAATTGCCAATCCCACCAAACTCGACCTCAACGCCGCAGTTAACACGTAAAACTTCGCAAAGAATCCACCCGTGATGGGGATACCAATCAAAGACATAAGGAAGAAGGTCAAAGTGGCCGCCAGTACTGGCGACCGCCTGCCCAGTCCCGCGTAATCTTCGAGCGCAACGTACTTTTCTCCGAAATTGGCGAAATGGCTGACTACCGCAAACGCACCGACGTTCATCGCGGCATAAGCGGCGGCATAAAACATGGCGGCAGATGTGCCCAGTTCCGGCTGGGCCGCGAAGGCCACCAGCAAGTAGCCCGCGTGTGCGATCGACGAATAAGCAAGCAGACGCTTGACGTTGTCCTGGACCAGCGCGCCCACATTTCCGATGGTCATGGAAAGGGCGGCTGAGACCCAAATCAGCCAAAAGCGTCCTGGAGCGTTGGCTTCGAACATGACGCGTAGTAAAACGGCGAACGCCGCTGCTTTCGGGCCGGTCGACATGAAGCCAACGACGGGTGCGGGTGCTCCTTCGTAAACGTCAGGCGTCCAAACATGAAAGGGCGCCGATGCAACCTTAAAACCCAATCCTATAAAGATGAGCGCTGTCGCAACGTACGCCAGAAGCGGCACGTTGCCTGAGCGCAAGGTTTGGCTAATCGCGTCGATGTTCGTGGTACCGGTTGCTCCAAACATCAGCGCTACGCCGTACAGAAAGAACGCGGTGGCGAAGGATCCCAAGAGAAAATACTTGAGCGATGATTCGCTGCTTGAGGCCTCGCGCCGTCTAAAGCCTGCGAGAATGTAAGTTGAAATTGAGGAGATTTCAAGCGCGATAAAAATCAGCACGAGCTCGATTGCGGACGACATCAGGCACATTCCAACTGTGCCAAATAAAATCAGGCCGTAGTACTCACCGGCACGTATACGCTGCACCTTTAAGTATTCGAAGGAACTTAGGATGGCTACCGCCGCAATCGCAATAACCAGAACGTGAAAGAAGACGCTGAATGGTTCTACCCGAATCATGTTCCAGAAGGAAACTCCGGGATACCGCGCCATCCAGAAGCTTGACGCAAGCGCGGCTAGAGCACCTGTCAATGCGATTGTGCCTAATGATTGGTGGCTGCTGTCAGGATCAAGCAACGGATCGACGACCATGACGATCATGCCGAAGATCGAGAGTATAAGCTCAGGCAATATTCGAATGTAATCAACGCCGGTGGGCATCGTGGCCGGCGTTTGTGCCTGCGCCAACAGGGCGGGAAGCGAATGCGAAAGGGTCGTTGCGCTCAGGAGTTGCGCGATCATCGTTGGCCCACCAGCTTGCTTGCTAATTGGGCAAAGGGAGCAAGAGCCGATTGCACCGCCGGATCAATCGCAGTGAGCCACATCATAGGAGCGACGCCCATAACCACTGCTGCAATTGCAATGGGAGACAGCGCAGCTTTCTCGCGCCCGTTTAAATCGGGCAGGGTTTTATTGACTTCGTGCTTCACCGCGCCGAAGAAAACTCGCTGATACATCCACAAAAGGTAACAGGCGCTCCAGACGATGCCGGTCGCGCCGAGAATCCCATAAATTGGCCGCGCCTGGAATGCGCCGCTCAGCACCAGAAACTCGCCGATAAAACCGTTCATCAGCGGCAAGCCCACCGAGGCCAGGACGGTAATGAGAAAGAAAGTGGCGTACTTCGGCATGGGAGTCGCCAACCCACCGAATTCAGAAAGTTCGTAGGTGTGACGGCGTTCGTACAGCATGCCTGCCAACATGAAAAGCCCTCCCGTGGCAACTCCATGGGCCAGCATGACGAACACAGCGCCGTTCAATCCGGCAGCAGTGAAACTGAAAATTCCGAGGACCACGAATCCGAGGTGGCTGACGGAAGAGTACGCAATCAACTTTTTCAAATTAGGCTGGACGAGCGCTACCAGTGCGCCATAAATAATCCCGATGAGAGCCAGCACCATGATCCATGGAGCGTTGCGATGGGCCTGATCGGGGAAGAGGCCAACGTCGAACCGGAGCAGTCCGTAGGTACCCATCTTCAGCAAGACCCCGGCAAGTAGCACAGATCCGGCAGTCGGCGCTTCGACGTGAGCGTCAGGCAGCCAGGTGTGAAGAGGGAAGAGCGGAACCTTTACTGCAAAAGCAACAAAAAATCCGAGGAACAGCCAAAGCGAAGCCGCCTCAAACCCGGGCACGCTTCCATTGTGGATGGCGTTCTGAATGACGACAAAATCGAAGCTGCCGACTTTGGCGTATAGCCACAGAATAGCGGCCAGCATGAACATGGAGCCGATCATGGTGAACAGAAAATACTTCACCGCGGCATAGACCTTGCGTCCGTGGCCATAAATACCAATCAACAGCGCCATCGGAATCAGGGTAGCTTCCCAGAAAAAATAGAACAGGAATAAATCAAGAGAGGTAAAAACGCCAATCAGCGCCGTCTCAAGAATGAGGAGCAGAATAAAAAACTCTTTTACTCTCTCGTGGATTGATGTCCACGAAATTAAGACACACAACGGCGTGAGGAACGTTGTCAGTACAACGAGCCAGACCGAGATGCCATCGATACCCATGTGATAGTGGATGTTTGGCGATGTGATCCACACCGAATCGATTTCGAATTTGAAGGCTCCCGGGTCGCGATTCAGGTGAGCAGGCAAGTGCAATGAAGCTATAAATGCCAGGATCGAAATAACGAGCGCGAATAATTTGATATCGCGTTCGCGGCGCGGGATCAGCAAAATGAGCAAGCCACCCCCGGCGGGAATGAATGTCACGAGCGACAGAATGAAAGGGCTGAGAGTGTCCAGGTTCATTTCGTCACTCCCATCCAGACCATGTACGCGATCACCACCGCCCCACCCGCGGCGACCCAGCCTGCATAGGAGCGCAAATTTCCCGATTGCATATGTCGAGCGTTGTCAGATACGTGGCGTGCAGCATCCGCTGCCTCGTTGACTGCAGCGTCGATCAATCCCTGATCAACGAAATGCCAGAGAATCGTGGTCGAGCCATCCAGCAGTGGTTTGACAAAAAGCGCGCCGTAAATTTCGTCGACGTAGTACTTGTTCGATACAGCTCGATAAATTCCGCCCAGCCTGTCGGCGATGCGAGCCGGGAGTTGCGGCTGGCGAAGATACAGAGTCCACGCCAAGAGCAGTCCAAGAACAGCGGCGGTGACCGAGATCAGCATGAGCAACATTTCGGTCCCTTTTCCAGCGGCCTCCCCGGCAGTTTCATGAGCCAGTTCTGAAGAGACTCCGCTTTGAAATACTGGAGCAAGAAAATGCTCGAACCGACCGCCGATGCCAATCCATCCACCAACGAACGACAGCAGCGCGAGCACCAGAAGCGGGCCCAGCATCACCCAGGGGCTCTCATGAGGAGAACTTTGTTCGTGCGAACCATGTCCGTGCTGACCATGTCCATGCGCGTCATGACCGTGTTTATCGTGCATGGCATGTGCATCCGCCGACTGGTGAGTGACGTCGTGGGTTGCGGCGTCGCCGCGGTAATCGCCAAAAAACGTCAAGAACCATAGGCGGAACATATAGAACGATGTAATGAACGCCGTGGTAATACCGAGGAGCCAGTAAACCCAACTTCCGTAGGGGCTGGAGAAGGCCTTCCACAGAATCTCGTCTTTCGAGAAGAAGCCAGCCAGCGGCGGGAACCCGGCAATCGCGAAGGTTCCGATCGTCATGGTCAGGAATGTCCACGGCATGTAGTAACGCAGGCCGCCCATCTTTCGCATGTCCTGCTCGCCCGCAATACCGTGGATGACCGAGCCCGCAGCAAGAAACAGCAAGCCCTTGAAGAACGCATGCGTCATCAGATGGAAGATGCCCGCCGAGAAAGCCCCCACTCCGCAGGCCATGAACATGTAGCCGAGTTGCGAGACCGTCGAATAGGCAAGAACTTTCTTGATGTCAGTCTGCGCAATTCCGATGGTCGCCGCAAAGAGAGCCGTCAAAGTCCCGATGATGGCCACTACCATCAGCGCAGTCGGAGCACGCTCGAAGATCACGTGCGAGCGCGCGACCATGTAAACGCCCGCCGTCACCATTGTGGCCGCGTGAATTAAGGCCGAGACTGGCGTCGGGCCTTCCATCGCGTCCGGGAGCCATATGTAAAGAGGAATCTGCGCCGACTTGCCGGCGGCGCCAACCATCAACAGCAGTCCGATGGCCGTGAGCAGACCAGATCCCGCAGTTTCCACCGGCAGAGGCTGCACAGCCGCGAACACTCGCGTGAAATCGAGCGATCCAAAATGTTGGATCATGAGGAACAGCGCAATCAGAAATCCAAAATCCCCAATCCGATTAACGATGAATGCTTTCTTGCCCGCTGCAGCCGCCGAGTCTTTAACGAACCAGAACCCAATCAGCAAGTAGGACGCGAGGCCAACGCCCTCCCATCCGATGAACATGACCAGGTAGTTCTTCGCCAAAACCAGCATCAGCATGAAGAACATGAACAGGTTCAGATAACACATGAAACGGTAATAGCCGTCGTCGTCCCACATGTATCCAACGGAGTAGATGTGAATCAGAAAACCGACGCCGGTTACAACCAGCAGCATAACCAGCGACAACTGATCGAGATAGAAACTGTAATCGACTTGAAAGTTTCCCGAGCGGATCCAGCGTGCGAGGTCGTAATAATAAGGAGCGGATGCCGGCGAAAATGTCGCCGCCAGGAACAAAGCCATGGCGAATGCGGCACCGCAGAAGACAAGTGCGATAGTGGTGATCGCCTGTTTCGAGGATCGCCGGCCAAAAAAGCCGTTGATCGCCGCTCCGGCGAGCGGGAGCAGCGGGACCATCCAGAGATAGGGATTTGACGTCATAGTTTGAGCAGGTTTACCTGATCCACATTCAAAGTCTCACGCGTGCGATAAACGGCGATGATGATTGCGAGCCCAACTGCGGCTTCGGCCGCCGCCACAACCATTACAAAGAAGACGAATACCTGTCCGCTTAGCTGATGCCAATGTGCGGCGAAGGCGACGAAAGACAAATTCACTCCGTTCAGCATCAGCTCGATCGACATAAAAATCGTGATGATGTTCCGCTTGATCAAAAAGCCGAGCACTCCACACATAAACAGAATGCCGCTCAGAATCAGATAATAAGAAAGAGGAACCATCACCGATCCTTTCTCGGGCCGCGAGCGACGGCTTCAGGACGGCTGGCGAGCACTACCGCGCCCATGATGGCAATCAGAATCAGCACCGACGTGACCTCGAAGGGCAGTAGAAAATCGTGAAATAGAAGCCGGGCAATACCTTGCGGAGAACCTCTCAATGCGCCGATGGGAATTCCGCCATCCATGCTGGAACGACTGAGAAGAGTCCAAGCCACCAGCACCGCGCCAATGATCACTCCGGGAACCCCTAACAACAGAGCAACGCGGCTACCCTTTGTTTGTTCTTCCTTGCCGGCGTTCAACAACATGATGGTGATCAGGAATAAAACCATGATCGCGCCCGCATACACGATGACTTGCACGGCCGCAACAAATTCCGCCCCTAATAACAAGAACTCCGCCGCCAGAGCACCCATCACCACAATCAGCGAGAGTGCGCTGTTAATGGGGTGACTCTGCACGAGCAGGTTTACCGCACCCGCCACACAGATAGCTCCGAAGAAAAGAAATAAGATGAGATGAAACATTTTTGCTAGTTCCCGGTTAGGCTCTCCACGCCACAATCAGTGCAGTCACCACAATATTGGCAATGGCCAGGGGCAGCAGCACCTTCCATCCGAATGCCATCAGTTGGTCATAGCGAAATCGGGGCAGGGTCCAGCGCACCCAGACATACAGAAACATGAAAAAGAAAACTTTCAGGCAGAACCAGACAACCGGCATCAACGCCTGCAAGATCGGCGAACTAAAAATAAGCGGCCCATGCCATCCGCCGAGGAATAACAAGGTTGCGAGGCAAGCGACCGTCACCATGTTCGCGTACTCGGCCATGAAGAACATGGCGAACTTCATGGCGCTATATTCGGTGTGATATCCAGCCACCAGTTCAGATTCCGCTTCGGGCAGGTCAAAAGGCGTACGGTTTGTCTCCGCGTAGGCAGAAATGAGATAGATAAAAAATGCGAGCGTTTGACCGTGAAAGATGTTCCAGCGCGGGATAAAGTACCAAAATCTCCCACCCTGGGCGTCGACGATGTCGCGCAGGCTGAGACTGCCCGACATAATAATGACTCCCACCAGGGCCAGGCCGAGCGAGACTTCATAACTGATCATCTGGGCGCTCGCGCGCAGTCCGCCGAGTAGGGCATATTTGCTGTTTGAGGACCATCCGGCAAGCGCGACGCCATAGACGCCCATCGATGTTATGCCAAGAACAACCAGCAGGCCGATATTCACGTCGGTAATCTGCAGATATGTTCCCCACGGCCCCACCTCCACCCAATTACCAAACGGAATAACCGAAATGGATGTAATAGCAAACACGACGGCAATAATCGGAGCCGCAATGTAAAGCGGTTTGTAGACGTGTGGCTGCGTCAGATCTTCTTTGAAAATAAATTTGACGCCATCCGCCATCGGCTGCAGCAGTCCAAATGGGCCGACGCGCGTGGGTCCCCAGCGGTTCTGAATGTGCGCCGAGACTTTTCGCTCCAGCCAGACGCTATAAGCCACCGCCGTCAGCAGAACGAAGACGATCGCGATGGACTTGATAAGCGAGATGATGATGAACGCCGTTATGCTCAATTGTGTCCGTGTGGCGCGGGCGCCATCGCCCGCGAGCTTTTGATCTTAACTAAGTTGGACAGCCTAAAGTTGGACTGCTTGGTTCTAACCGAGTAGCTAGTCCGCCGCGACTTCGGGAATGACGGATTTGTTTTCGATAACAGAGTTTAGGGTCTTCGAATATCTACCGAGCGTACCCGAGGAGAACAGATCGTCCTTGGCCGGAGCAATAAGGTCAACATTCTGCGCCAGGCTCGGGCCACTTTCGGCAATCTCAAGATGCTGATCGCAACCTGCAAGCAGATTGGCGCGCGAAACATCGTATCCAGGAACCACCCTCTGCACCTCGTCAAGAATTGCCATCGGATCAAACGGGGTCATCTTCGGTTCCAGATTGTGCGCTTCGAGCCATACTGCATGTCGATCCGCCTCGCCCGATTGCGCGCCGCGGCTCTGTCCCATGTCGGCGTGCGTTCCGCCCCCGAATGGGACTAGCTTCCTCACGTCGAAGCCGATGGCGTCCGCAATACGAACGATCATTTCGAAGTCGGGTTTGGCGTGGGTGACTTCACCCGCCTTTTTTATCAATTGCAGATCGCCGCAGGTGTTCGTAAAAGTTCCACCTTTCTCATACGCGTTCGCGGCGGGTAGTACGACGTCGGCCACGGTCGCAGTTTCGGTGAGGAACATATCCTGAACCACCACAAAACTTTTTGAGAAAATGAATGGATCGATTAGCAATCGCCCCACTGGATTTGAGCCGACCACGTAGAGCGCTTTAAGCCTGCCGCCTTTTTTTGCCGCATCCACCATTTCTGGCAGTGTCAGCCCCTTCTCACTCGGTAGCTTTCCCCACTCATCGTTGAACGTCTTGGCTGCGGTGACGGGCTCATATCCGGGCAGGAGGTCAGGATAAAGCCCCATCTCGCTCGCCCCCCGCGAGTTCGCGTAATCGCCCAGGCAAATCAGTTTTGCTCCAGTCAACGTTCCGGCGAAGGCCGCGAGTTTGTGGATGTCCTGGCCGCGGAGCTCCGTCCCGAAGGCGATCACCATATTCTGTTCGCCTTTGATTTTGTCCCGCAGCGCGATCCACGCTTCGCGCGTCGTCCCGCCCATATCAGAACTTACCAGCGAATCGAGCAGGGAATCATCGCCTGCAAGAAATGCAACCGCTTTCGCTTCAGAACCCGCCGGCACCAGTCCAAATGCGGTGGCCTGCCGCCGGAGCTTTATCGGCAGAGAGTTGATGACATAGAGCTTTGCGCGCCGTAACCGGACGTTTGTCCGAATCTGCCAGGCCAGCAGTGGATGTTGATTGGTGGGGTCGTTGCCGATCAGCAAGATCGCGGGCGCCGTCAATACGTCGCGCATGGCCGCGGTCTTACCTGGTTTGCCATGCAGTGCCGACGCAAGGGCAGGGTAATCCGCTGTGCGATGGTGATCGACGTTGTTCGTTTTAAGGACAACTCGTGCAAATTTCGAGAGCAGATAATTTTCTTCGTTCGTCGTGCGATTCGACCCGATGACTCCGATTGCGCTTCCACCATCCTGATCACGCACTTCGCGAAGGCGCTTGCCAATCAGTTCAAAAGCTTCTTCCCATGTCGCAGGTGTTAGCTTGCCGTTCTTGCGAATCAATGGCTGCGTGAGGCGTTCCTTATGATTTGCGAAGTCGAATGCATAACGTCCCTTAACGCAAAGAAAATCTCCATTGATGCCGCTTTTATCGCGATTATCCCCGCGGACAATTTCAGCGCCCGTTTCGGAACGGCGCACCCCCAAAGTCGTTTTGCAGCCATCGCCGCAATGGGTGCAAATCGTGCCGACGTGCTTCATCTCCCACGGGCGCGTTTTGTAGCGATAGGCTCCCGAGGTGAGCGCTCCGACGGGACAGATGTCGATACACATGCCACACTCTTCGCAGTCGAGGTGGTCATCTTGATTGGGCGCGATGATTGACCCGACGCCACGGTTCTGCACCCCAAGTGCCCACACATCCATACCTTCACCGCAAACACGCACGCAGCGGTAACAGAGAATGCAGCGCGGGCGATCGAAGTAAACGACCGGAGACCACTGTTGCTCCTCTTTGTGGTTTTTGGCCTCCATGAACTTCGATTCGGCGGCGCCGTAGGAGAATGCCATATCCTGTAGTTCGCATTCGCCGCCGGCGTCGCACACCGGGCAGTCTAACGGATGATTGCCGAGCAACAGTTCGACCATCGCCTTGCGGGCCTGCCGAACTTCGTCGCTCTCGGTAGCGACGACCATACCCTCCGCGACTACCGTGGTGCAGGCGGTTTGTAGCTTTGGCATTTTTTCGACCTTCACCACGCACATGCGGCATGCGCCCTGCAGTGAGAGGCCGGGATAGTAGCAGAAGGAAGGTACCTCGATGCCCACGTTCTTGCAGGCATCAATCAGCAGTGATCCGCTGGGCGCGGTAATCTTCTTTCCGTCGACAGTTAAATTTACGTCAGCCATGATTTCCTACGCGCGATCTGGTGCTACACAAGCATCGGCTCCGCCACTCCAGTTTTTTCAAACGGGCACGGCTTACCGTCCAGATGATCCTCAAATTCTTTTCTAAACTTTTTGACGAACGCCATCGTCGGCATCGCCGCCGCGTCTCCAAGCGGACAAAATGTTTTCCCCAACATGTTTTCGGAGAGATAGTACATGTTATCGATGTCTTTCTTGACTCCGCCGCCCGAATGAAAGCGGATCAAGGTCTTCTCCAGCCAGTCCGTTCCTTCGCGGCAGGGGATGCACCAGCCACAGCTCTCATGCCGGTAAAACTTCATGGTGCGCAATGCAAACTTGACGATGCAATTTGTGTCGTCCAAAACGACGACGCCGCCCGAACCGAGCATCGAGCCTGTCTTAGCCACGGAATCAAAATCCATAGCGACATCGATCTCGTCCGGCAGCAGCACTGGGGTGGACGATCCACCCGGGACGACGGCTTTCAAATTTCGGCCATCCGGGATTCCGCCGCCCACTTCGTAGATCATCTTCTTAAGGTTGTAGCCCATCGGAAGTTCATACACGCCCGGCTTGTTAAGATTTCCTGCGAGGCAGAAGAGGCGTGTGCCGCCATTCTTCGGCGTACCTAATTTCGCGTACCAATCTGCGCCACCTAAAATGATGTGGGGCACAGCTGCCAGCGTCTCGGCATTATTAATGACTGTGGGGCCGCCCCACAGACCGACGACCGCGGGAAATGGCGGACGGATACGTGGAATGCCACGCTTACCTTCGAGCGATTCCATCAGTGCCGACTCTTCGCCAACTTCGTAGGCTCCAGCGCCACCATGCCAGTAAATATCCAGATCGCGGCCGCTGCCAAAAATGTTCTTGCCGAGAAAGCCTTTCGCATAGGCGTCTTTGAGGGCCTTCTGCATGATGACCAACAAATAGCGGTATTCTCCGCGGACGTAAATGTAACCAGTCCGCGCACCGACCGCCAGAGCCGCGATCATCACGCCCTCAATCACCGCGTGCGGATCTTGTTCAAAAATGAGTCGGTCTTTGCAGGTGCCGGGCTCACTCTCATCGCCATTGCACAGTACGTATTTCGGTTTAGCGGATTCCTTCGGCACGAACGACCACTTCATGCCGGTGCTAAATCCCGCACCGCCACGCCCACGCAGACCAGAATTCTTCACCTCGTTGATGATGGCGTCCGATTGCATGGCGAGCGCCTTCTGCACGGCTTTGTAGCCGTCCAGTTCGAGATAGCGGTCGATATTCGTCGCGCCCTGTCCAAAGCGCTTCGAGATGATGCGAACCTCATCGGGATGGGAAACGAGCGTTGCCATTGAATGGGTCTAGAAATCGTTAGATTGCCGTGAAACCGTCACCCGGCTTACTGCATTCCTTTCTTCCTATATCCTTCCAGGACTTGATCCATCTTTTCGTTTGTCAAATTCTCGTGAAAATCGTAGTTCACCTGCGCGGCTGGGGCCCAGCTGCAAGCTCCAATACACTCGACCTCTTCCAACGAGAACAATCCGTCTGTCGTGGTGCCTTTGTGACCGATACCAAGCTTCTTCTCACAATGTTCCAGCAATTCCTCGCCGCCGCGAAGCATGCACGCGATGTTGGTGCACACCTGAACGTTGTATTTTCCGCGTGGCTTGGTGGTGAGCATCGAGTAATAACTGATTACGTTCCGCACTTCGAGATTGGTCAGGTCCAGGCGGGTCGCGAGTTCCGCAATCACCTCGTCGCTTAGGAATCCAACTTCATCCTGTGCATAAAGCAACGTCGGAACAAGCGCTGAGCGCTTCGTCGGATAGTGAGTGACCATCTCGGCGAATCGCGTCTCGAACTGTTCGGAAAATCTCATTTGAATTGAAGAATGCTTTAGATTACGAAATTACAAAATTCCTACCGGTCTATATCGCCCACCACTACATCAATACTTCCAATCGCGGCAACTACGTCGGCGATCAGCTGCCCTTCGCACATTTTCGTCAGGGTCTGCAAATTCGCAAACGACGGACCGCGCATGTGAACTCGATACGGTTTTGCCGTGCCGTCGCTGACGATGTAATATCCCATCTCGCCGCGAGGCGATTCGACCGCCTGATAAACTTCGCCAGCCGGAACCGAGAAACCCTCGGTGACGATCTTGAAGTGGTAGATGAGCGCTTCCATCTGTGTCTTCATTTTTTCGCGATCGGGCAGCACCACCTTGGGTGCATCTGCTTTCACCGGACCTGCGGGCATTCCGGCGAGCGCCTGTTGCACTATGCCAATCGACTCGCGTAATTCCTGTACGCGGCAAAGGTATCGAGCAAACACATCGCCTTCGGTTCGCACAGGTACGTTGAATTTAAAGTTTTCGTAGCCCGAGTACGGAGCATCGCGGCGCAAATCAAGGTCGATGCCGCTGCCTCGCAAGGTCGGACCACACGCTCCCATGGCGATCGCGTCCTCGGCGCTCAGGTGGGCGACGCCCTTGGTTCGCATCATGAAAATCGGATTACCTGTCAGCAGATTTTCATATTCATCCACATTGCCAGGGAAGCGGTCGGCGAATTTCTTGACCTTCTCAAAGAATCCCAGCGGCGGTTCTAAAGCCAAACCACCAATGCGGAAATATGACGTCATCATCCGTTGCCCGCTGACCATCTCGAAGAAGCGAAGAACATCTTCGCGCTCGCGGAAGCAATAAAGGAAAACGGTCATCGCTCCGAGATCCATGGCGTGGGTGCCTAGCCACACCAAGTGCGAATTGATGCGGGTAAGTTCGTTCATCAAGACCCGCATCCACTGCGCTCTTGGAGGTATTTCGAGCCCCAGCAATTTTTCCACCGCCAGGCAGTAGGCAAGATTGTTCGTCAAGGGGCAGAGATAATCGATGCGATCGGTTAGCGGCACCACTTGCTGGTAGAACTTCGCTTCGCAGGTTTTTTCAATGCCGGTGTGCAGATAACCAATCTCCGGCTTCATTTGAACGATAGTTTCGCCATCGATCTCGAGCACAAGGCGCAGAACGCCGTGCGTTGACGGGTGCTGTGGTCCCATGTTCAGGACCATGGTTTGGTCCATGCTCCGGTCCGCCGATTGGGCAGCGGAAGAACGACCGGCGGGAGATTCTGCAGCGGACGAGTGAGCCGAGGATTGGCCTCTGCTTCGATCTTCGCTTCGATCCGCGCTTCGATCTTCCACAGCAGTCGGGAATTTGCTCATGATTTACCGATAGCCTTCCACGGGGTAGTCCTTCCGGAGAGGATGGCCTTCCCAGTCATCTGGCATCATGATGCGTTTGAGGTTTGGATGTCCGGTAAAACGCACTCCGAATAAATCGAACACTTCGCGTTCATAAAAATTCGCGGCCGGCCAGACCGACGTTACCGATTCAATGACCGGGCTCGATCCGTCAAGCCGGACTTTTAAACGCACACGTTCCTTGGTCGCAATCGACAAAAGGTGATAAACGACCTCGAAGCGCGGCTCCGAAGGATACCAATCCACGCAAGTCACGTCGCACAAATAATTGAACGGGCAGTCGGTCGAATCCCGCAAAATTGCGCATACCTCACGGATCGCACCCTTTTCAATCCAGATCGTGAGCTCGTCGCGATCGAATTTCACGGCTGGGATCACTGATGAATCCCAGGCCACGAGTCGGGCCAACGCCGGATGCTCTTTTAACGCATTGATATCGGTGATTGGCGGGGCTAGCGGCACTAGATATCCCCTCGCTTGATGGCCGTCAGTCCCCAATCGAGAACGCCTTTTTTCCAAACGTAAAATAACCCGACAATCAGGATCGCGATGTAAAGCATCATTTCCCAGAAGCCGAACATCTTCAGCTCGCGCAGGATGACCGCCCAGGGGTAAAGAAAAACGGCTTCCACGTCGAACAAAATAAAAAGCATGGCTACGAGATAGAATTTGACGGAGAATCGTCCCCGAGTATCGCCGATGGGCTGAACACCGCACTCATAAGGAGACATTTTCGCCAGGCCCGGCTTATGCTGGCCAATCAGCCATGAAAGGGTCACAATTGCGCTGGCAAGCCCAGTGGCGATCCCGAAATGCATCAAAAGAGGGAGGTAGCGAGCGAAATAATTGTCCGGCATAGTAAGAGCTATATATAATTTGCGGCAAGCTGTAGTAAACGTTCCAGATTAGATTCGGTTGACGGAAGTGTCAAGCTAAGGGCGCGATCTCGGGCATTTAGCGTTTAATTTTTTTGAGATATTGATCGAGTTTCATCCGGCGGAACCTGTCTTAGATGGCAAACTTGGACAGGAACTGGGAAAGCCTGGCGGCATGATCTTTGGCTTTAATACCGATATCAAGCACGAAGACACGGTTTACCACGTCCAAAGCGAGGCGCGCGAGGCGGAGCAGTTATTGCAGACACAGGTCTTCGTGCGTGGCCGCTGCATCGGCAAGCGGGCGATGCCCTACGCTTCGAATAGCGCTTCCGGCGAGAACGATCAGGATAAAGAGAAAAAGCTTCGTGAGCTGCATCGTGAAATGCTGGAGGCGATTCGCGAAGGCAGGTTAGAGGCGATGTTCGATAAGCGAGAAACGCCTGAAGCTCTCGCTGCAGTCAAACAGCTTGAGATGGAGTGGGTGAACGCAAACTCCGTGCATTCCAGCGGTTCTCTCACCATGCAAATTCGCGTCACAGACGGAGGCACCCTCGCCGAAGGCGCCCGGCTTACGCTCCGATTCGCGCGAACGGATGCTGCGCCTTACTATGCACAAGTTCTGACCGACGCCAAGGGCAACGCCGAGATGAATATTCAGGTTGAGGAAGGCTCGCTAGCTGATTCTTCCGTCCTCGTTCAAGCCAGTTTCAACGGCCGGACCACCACCCGCAAATTCCAGCTGCGGTCTGCTTTGTAGCCAACCTGATGAAGTTAACTATTAATGGTGAGGTCCAATCTTCCTCCGCCGAGACGTTGGGGGCCCTTGTGGAACAACTCGGCATGAAACCAGATCGGGTGGCGATCGAATTAAATCGTGAAATCGTGCCTCGCGATCAGTGGGCGAAAACTGCGTTGCACGATGGAGACGGTTTGGAGATCGTCCATTTCGTGGGCGGTGGTGCCGCTTTTTCAGAAAAACGGTGAGACTGTCCTGACCCTCAGCTCCTGATAGTTAGCTCTTGATAGTCAACTCCTGGAAGTGTGCGCCATGTCGTATGTAGTGTCTAATCTCGATACGAGCGACAGCGGTAGGCAGATGATGAGGAGGCCAAGACGAGAATGTCGACTCCAAACTTGAGGATCGTGGCAGTTTTATCCACCATCATGCTTCTCGGCAGCGGCACGCTTCACCCATTGCAGGCACAGCAACACCACGGATACGCTGCCGCCGCAGAACAAGCGGTTACCAAGCTCGAGCAGGAATGGTTCGCCGACCAAGTGGCCCTGAACTGGCCCAAGCTCAAGAGGATCATTGCCGAGGACTTTGTGCTCACCGAGTCAGACGGCAGGTATGGCAACCGGGAAACGATGCTGGAAGGGTACAAGACGGAAGCGTCCTTGATCTCAAACCTTAAGTTCACGTTTCAGGTGATCCACGCTGTAGCTGCCGACACGGTGATCGCCACCGGGCTCGAAGACATCACTCTGAAGGCCAAAGACAAAGAGGGGAGCATCACCCATCGCTACGAGCGTTTTACCGATACCTGGATCTTGCGCGCTGGCCGCTGGCAGTGCGTGGCGGAACAACTGACCCTGGGCCAGCCATAGCTGCGCAAGAGGCACGCCCAGACCGTGAGAATGGGGTTACACGAGATTTTATGAGTCTCAAGGGCAAAGTCGCGTTAGTGACTGGCGCCGGAAGCGCCCAAGGAATCGGATTCGCCACCGCTCGTCTGCTCTTAACGCAAGGGGCTGACCTAGCCATTACGTCAACCACGAACCGGATTCACGACCGTCAAGCGGAACTTGGGATGGACCGCACATTCGCCTCCGTCTGTGACCTGCGCAGCTTTGAAGCTGCCGCTAAGCTGGTTGCGGAAGTCAGCGGACACTTCGGCAAGATCGACATCTTAGTGAATAACGCAGGCATGGTGCAGTCGGGGTCGAAGGAGCTCTCGGCAAGGTTCGACACCCTGACAGAAGCGCAGTGGGATCGCGAGATCGAACTCAACCTGAAAACCTGCTTCAACGTGACACGCTCAGTCATTCCGCACATGACAGAGGCGAAATACGGACGAATCGTCAATGTTTCTTCGGTAACCGGTCCGGTGGCGAGCAATCCTGGGATGTCGGCCTACAGCGCGGCTAAGGCCGCTATGGCGGGTCTCACGCGGACGTTAGCTCTCGAAACTGGTTCGTCTGGAATTACCGTCAACGCGGTAGCCCCGGGATGGATTCGAACCGCATCCTCCAGCGACCGGGAAATCGCAGCCGGATGTAATACGCCTGTTGGCCGCCCCGGAACACCCGAAGAGGTCGCAGCCTTAATTGCCTTCCTCTGCTCTGCCGAAGCTTCCTACATTACCGGACAGATAATTGTCGTGGATGGCGGGAACACAGTTCAGGAGTGCAAGGGGGCTGGGATTTGATTGCCACTCGGATGGGACTGCGCCTAAAATTTGTTGTTCGTCCACGTCTTTGAATCCACCTGGACCTTGTTTTCGAATCCTGCCGTGCTCACCGTGCATCCCTTCCCGGTAACATGCGAACCGCAGGCATGATCGGCGGGCTTGGGCCCGAGTCCACCATCGACTACTACCGCTCCATCATCGCGCGCTATCGCGCTCGGAACCCGGACGGGGGATATCCGCCCGTGCTCATCAACAGCCTCGACGTGGATAAGGGCATCGCCATGCTCGACGCCGGGCTGCTCCATGACCTGGCCGATTACCTTGCCGCTGCTGTGGAGCGGCTGGATCGCGCAGGCGCGGACTTCGGCTTTATAGCCGCGAATACCCCGCACCTCGTGTTCGACGAGGTCCAGCACCGGTCATCCATCCCTCTTCTCAGCATCGTGCGCGCCACTTCCGACCATGCCAGGACACTCGGCCTGAAGAACGTGGGCCTGTTCGGAACCGGATTCACCATGCGAGCGGACTTCTACCCGGAAGAGTTCCAGCGGGCCGGGATAACGCTGGTCCGGCCGAAAGAATCGGAGCAGGACTTCATTCACAAGAAGTACATCGGTGAACTGCTGAAGAACCAATTCCTGCCGGAAACCCGGACGGAAATTCTGCGCATTGCGCATCGCATGAAAGCCGAAGACGGCGTGGAAGCCATCGTCCTGGCTGGCACCGAGCTTCCGCTGCTATTGCGCGATTCCAGCGCCACGAACATCGAGTTTCTTGACACGACCGCGATTCACGTCGAAAACGTCGTTGACGAGCTGCTGCGTTGAACGATGGTTAGCGCGCTGTCTCGCGAGTCACGATACATTTGCCATTACGCCGATTTGGCTGGCGGTGAGAGCGTAATTGGTGAAGAGTCGCAACGGCACTAACTACCCGTTTGCTATCGTCAATTAGTGCAAACGTGATTACAACAATTAACGCACACTTTTTCGCATTGGCCTGCCACTCTGCGACTACGCGGAGTGCGACATGCCACCGCCAGTCAGAGAAAAAGGAGGCGTTAGTCTCAAACCCTAGAGCGTGACCCCTCGTGAGTAGAGACGCTAGTGATTTGCGGGGATACGAACATGGACCCCAGGCAGATTCACTTGTGTAATAGAACCCCTACAGCGCCACCAGTAAACGATCCAACGCTCTCTAACGAATTACTGACGAGCACATCGGGCTTGCCGTCGCGGTTTAAATCGGCTACTGCGATTGGACCCGCTTCATACCCGCCCGAGAGATAACTCGTCCCCGCCTGGAACGTGCCGTCACCGTTTCCCAGGAGCACGCCCACCCCGCTCTTATAGCATTTGTAGAAATACCCCGCTGCGCAACTATTCACCACGAGCAGGTCGAGCTTTCCGTCCCCGTTCACATCGGTCGCCGCAACCGACGACGCGTACTCCCCATCTGTATCGAAGGTTTGAGCATCCTGGAAAGTTCCATCTCCATTGCCCAAAAGGACACCCACCACGCCGCGGAAATCGCTCCCACAACCCTCAATGCTGCCCGTCGTACACCCGTTGGCAACCACTAGGTCGAGCTTGCCATCGCCATTCACATCTGCCGCCACGACCCCGGTCGCCTGCCAGCCGCCTGATTTGTAGGTCCGCGCACTTTTGAAAGTTCCGTCGCCTTTGCCCAGCAGCACGCCCACGACGCTACCGGGGGCGCAACCGCCCTCGTTGCGCGGCCCGGGACACTGGTTCACCGCTACCACGTCGAGCTTGCCGTCCCCATTTACATCTGCCAACGCAATCGAAGACAGCAAATATCCCCCGGAGCCGTAACTGTGCGCCACAACAAATGCTCCCGTACCATCGCCCAACAGAACGGCGATGGCCGGGGGACCCTGACACGTTTCACCCGTGCAGGAGTTAGCGACGACCAGATCGAGATTGCCGTCTCCGTTCACATCTCCCACCGCGATCGCGTCCGCATACCCGCCGCCTGAGTGGTAGTACTTAGCTGCCTGAAATGTCCCGCCGCCATTTCCCAGTAACACCCCGACCGACCCATAGGGGTTGCGGCAAACGGGGAGATTAGGCCCACATTGATTGGCGATCACTAAATCAGGCTTGCCATCTCCATTTACGTCCGCGATGATCACTTGACGGGGAAACGTGCCGCCGGTGCCATAGGTCTGCGCCGGTTGAAAGGTGCCATCGCCGTTGCCCCGCAACACTCCAACTGTAAATTCTTGATCAATATTGGGTTCACTATTGGTCACTACAACGTCCGGTATACCGTCACCGTTCAAGTCCGCGACCGCTACAGAGCCGCCGAAATATCCACCTGTGCCATAGTCCTGCGCTGCCTTGAACAACCCGGTGGCACTCGCGCTCACGGATGTAAGGAGAAAAAGAAAGATTAGCGAAACGACGTGCAGAACCAAGTTCTTGCGGGCCATAAAACATCCACCAAAGCTGCAGCGGGTTAGGTGCGGGCCAGCAACTGCCCTATACTGCAGCGATTCCGATAGAGCTTAGCCCAAGACGGCTAAAGAAGCTACCAATAACTTGCCCTTAACGGTAAGCCACTCCCTGCGGACGGTATGACGTTGCGACGACCTGACGGGCGGCAGAAAAACCTAACTGGCGTAATATCGCGATTGCACTAACAATGTTTTCGAGCGCAAGTGGGCTTTCGGCGGTCGTTCTTTCATGAAGACGGGCAAATGAATTGTTTTCGGAATGTCGAAATGACGCTGCGCTTCTTCGCGGCTGCTCTCGCTCTGTTTGCAAGTGCACCCTGATTGTCACTAGAGAAAAGTCCGTAGCTGAGACATCAAAAATGCAGCGCCGCGCCTGCGATGGTGAGTTCAGCTTCTCCGGCGACGTCTGGAACCATGACATGGAGGGCGTGACTGGGCGCATCATATGTCGTCTTGAGCGAAGAAGCGCTAGTCGTATGTACTGATAGTTTCGCCTCTGCCCGCCCAGAGGGCCAGTTGTAGATAACAATCTCAATGGTCTTCCACCACGGGAGATATTTGCCTTGCCGCGGATTGAAGTGAACGCGGAAGGAGTTGTTGTCGTACTGGCATGCGAATTCCTGCCGCAGAAACTCACCCTGCCGGTAGCGGAAGCTACGGCCATCATCGAGGTAGATTGAGCCGTTGCATTGCTGGCCAGGATAGACGCGCAGTTCAAGCGGGCCTACGGGAGTCTCGTCGGTACTCTGCACAACAGGCTGCATCGGAATAATACTTCCGCCGCGAACGTAGACGGGCAGGGTGTCCAGCTTCGGATGAATCTTGGGAGGCCAGGCGAACGCGGATTCGTCCTTCCCCTCCGCGAACGCTTTAGAGATCTCAACAATCGACGGAGGAGTCGGAGAATGCGGCATCTTCTGACCGGTCCAGAAGTCGTACCAATCGCCTGGTGGATATGACACGGCATAATCGTCGAGCGTTTCACCAAAAGTTGCGGGCGCGACGAGCAGGTCGGGACCCAGCAAAAATTCCGTATCGCTGCCGCTGAAGCTGTCAGGAAATTCGAGAAAAATTGGACGCATCAAGGGCAGGCCATCGCGCGAGGCCTCCTCCGCCAGCGTGTAGATATAGGGAAGCAACCGGTATCGGGTTTCGATGTAGCGGCGTCGAATAGCTTCCTGTTCCGGGCCGTGCACCCAAACCTCTTGTGGCAGACTGCCGAAAGTGGTGTGATCGCGGTATAGAGGATGGAAGACCCCGATTTCGAGCCAGCGTGTTAGCAGGTCCGGTGGTGGTGAGCCGTTGAATCCGCCTACGTCGTCACCAACAAAAGAAATTCCGCTGAGCCCGAGATTCAGAAGCATCTGCGTGCCCAGGCGCAGTTGACTCCATGTCGAAGAATTGTCACCCGTCCACGTAAACCCATAACGCTGACCCCCGGCATAAGTGGCGCGGGTCAAAACGAATGGGCGCTCATCGGGACGAAGCTTGATCAATCCGTCATAGGTTGCGCGTTCGTTTTCCATGCCTAAGACGTTGTGAATCTCGGCATGCCAGGCTGTACGCGATTGGAAGCCTGGCTCCTCGATGCGATGCACGTTGTTGAGTGGCATGGTGAAGCCAGGTCCGTCGAAGACAGAAGGCTCGTTCATGTCGTTCCAGAAACCAGCAACGCCATCCTTGGCGAATTGCTGATAGAGATTGCCCCACCACTCGCGAGTCTGGGCGCGAGTGAAGTCGGGAAATACAGCGGGGCCCGGCCACACGATCCCGACATACTCGCTCCCGTCAGCGGTCTTCACAAAATGGTCTCCCGCATGGCCGGTGTCATAAGGTGCGTATCCCTGATTCGGCAGGTGGGCGATGTGCAGGTCCGTAATCGTGACCAGATGAAAGTGCTGCTTGCGAAGGTCGGAGACGAGCCCTGGGAAATTCGGGAACCTGGTTGGGTCGACAGTGAAAGGCCGATTTCGGTATTGATAGTGGATGTCGAGATAAAGTGTGTCCGATGGAATCTTGTCTGCTCGCAGGCGATTGGCAATCTCCCGCACTTGGGATTCGGGCGTATAGCTGTAGCGAGATTGCTGAAAGCCTAGCGCCCACAGTGGTGGAAGCGGCGGCGTACCGGTAAGGTAGACGTACCCCTTCACCACTTCTTTCGGAGTCGGGCCATAAATAAAGTAATAGTCAAGCGGGCCGCCTTCAGAGCCAAAGGAATACGCATCCGCATAACGCTTGCCGAAGTCAAACCAGGTGCGCCACGTATTGTCGAGAAAGAGGCCATAACTTCTGCCCGAACCCGTGGCGAGAAAGAAGGGGATGCTCTTGTAAATGGGATCGACCGCCTCCCCAACAGCAGTGTCTCTGTTCCACAGCGTATAGGCTTGGTTCCTGCGGTCAAAGGATCCGGCCTTGTCCCCGAGCCCATAGAAGTGCTCATCTGCCAGCATTTCCTTGGATACGGAGAAACCACCGCGGCTGAACTCTGTGGGCCGGCCGACAGCGTCAGCGCAGATAACGTTGCCAGCTAGATCGCGAACGACTAGACGCAGCGGGTTTCTCTCGACGCGCACGTCCAGCACCGCGGTTCGGAAACCGGCCGACACAGCGTCTTGAATTGGCTGCACATCGACCGATTTGTTCCGGGGTCCTGGAAGGGCCGCCCAGGAAGCATCCTCCGGCATTGTGCTGTCCGGCGAGATGCGCACGCGCAGCATGTCGTCGCGCAGGGCGACAATGCGCAAGCTCGCGGCGCCAACCTGGATTTCGATGCCGTCGCGCAGGGGCTTGGATCCGGTCGCTGCTTCGAGTTTGATTTGGGCCTGTGATGTAGCCGCGGACGACGCCGAAGAATTGAGCGTGAAAGCGATGGCCACGCCGAGGCATAAAAGCAGGAATTGACGGCAGGAAACGTGCATGATGGGTCGCTCCGGAGGCTGCGATGTCAGCTTCAATCTCAAGGACGCAACATAATAGCAGCCGCAAATCGAGGAGAAGATTTCTGGGTTCAGCGACGCGATATAATCGAAAAATTCCGAAGCGCGCCGTCGTTAGGCGGCCCCGTCGTTCAACGGATAGGACTTCAGTTTCCTAAACTGACTATGCAGGTTCGATTCCTGCCGGGGCTACCAACCTCAACCACAGGGGAAGAATTTCTTGAGGCGCGTCATCCTTGCATAGTGGACTCCTGTAAACTAATCGATACGGAAGTTATATCAACAACTTGAGGTTCCCAGCCGATGGTATGGCAGTTGCACCGTTCATTGCCAGGCAGAAGCAAAGGCGAACAAAGGGGAACGGTACCGGCAGTTATTTCATACATGTGTTTGAACTTAGCTTACAACCCATGTAGGGGCGATAGCGTCCAACTTCTGGCTATAAAAGTAGTCCATTGAAGGCCGATGCATGCGATTGTTGAGCATTCGACTGATTGTCTCGCTGATTCTCGGCATCACCCTAGTCTCGTCCGGTTTTTCCTACTACGAGGTTCTGGCTAAGAAGCGCTCCCTCCGGAACGACCTTGAGGGAACCGCCGAAGTCCTTGGGGAAAGCCTTGTTGGGAACGTCGAGCGAGCATGGAATAACGGGTCGCCGAAAGATCTGCAAAAGGTCTTAGTGCGCTTTGGCAATCGGGAACATCTGCTGGGAGTAGCGGTATATAACCGCCAGGGCGGGCTGGTGGCCATAACGCCCGCACTCGCGAAAACGCTTACCGTAAGTCCTCCCACGATTTCACAAGCTATTAATGATAGCCGCGAGCGGGCCGCCTATGATCGGCTGGGGGACCTCCCAATCCATATCCTAGCGGTGCCCGTTCGTCGCCAGGATGAAATTGTCGGCGGTCTGGCAATTGTTCACGACGTGAGCTACATTCGCGCCCAAAGCCTCCAAGTTTGGCGGGAAACATTTTTTCGAGTTCTTGCCCAGGTCTTCCTGATCGTCTTCATCACCCTCCTAATCGTTCGCTGGAGCATCACCGGACCCATCGCACGCGCAGCACAATGGATGCGAGCGCTTCGAACCGGAAAAATTTCTTTCCGCCAGGCACCTCCGGACCTCGACGTATTTCGCCCCTTGGCGCGTGAAGTTGCCACCATGGCGGAAAGTCTGACTCACGCCCGCAATGCCGCAGAAAATGAAGCGAGGCTACGGGACACGGCCCAGTCGATGTGGACAGCAGACCGCTTGGCGGTTCAGCTGCGCACCCGTTTGAATGACCAGCATCTTTTTGTCGTCTCCAATCGGGAACCTTACATGCATCAGCGGAACGGAAAGAATATCGATGTCGTGGTTCCCCCGAGCGGTTTGGTCACCGCGCTGGAGCCCGTTCTCGATGCTTGCGATGGAACCTGGATCGCGCACGGGAGTGGCAATGCCGATAACGAAGTAATCGATACTCATGACCGCATTCGCGTACCCCCCGAAGATCCGCGCTACACATTGCGTCGCGTGTGGCTAACCAAAGAAGAAGAACAGGGTTACTACTACGGTTTCGCCAATGAAGGACTGTGGCCGCTCTGCCATATCGCGCATACTCGTCCGCTGTTTCGCGCGGACGATTGGCAGGCTTATCAGGATGTCAACCGTAAGTTCACTGATGCTGTTCTCGAGGAGATCGCCGATGCCGAGAAGCCTGTCGTGCTGGTGCAGGACTACCACTTTGCGCTGCTTCCCAGGTTGATCAAGGAAAAACGGCCCGACGCCCGTGTCGCGATTTTCTGGCACATTCCCTGGCCGAATCCAGAAGCGTTTGGAATTTGTCCGTGGCAACGCCAGTTAGTGGATGGCCTGCTCGGCGCCGACCTGATCGGTTTTCATATTCAGTCGCACTGCAATAATTTCTTGCAGACGGTGGATCGCGTGGTTGAATCTCGCGTCGACTGGGAACACTTCTCGGTGCTTCGCCGGGAGCATCGCACCCTGGTACGACCGTTTCCAATCAGTGTCGCCCTTACTGCCGATGATGAAGAAGATACGACTGACACTGCCCAGACGAACGCAGGCCTTGTGTCTATTCAGCGCACGGCTCTGTTGAGGAGCCTGGGGGTCGAGGCGACGTACATGGGAGTGGGCGTCGATCGCGTCGACTATACGAAGGGAATTCTCGAACGCTTCCTGGCGATTGAGCGCTTTCTGGAAAAGTATCCTACCTACCAGGGGAAATTTACTTTTATCCAAATTGGAGCGCCCAGCCGCACCCATATTAAGCGCTATCACGATCTGCTGGCGGAAGTTGAGGCGGAGACGGAACGTATCAATTGGCGCTTTCAGAGTGGCAACTGGAAGCCTATCGTTTTTCTCAAACGGCAGCATAGCCACACGGAGATCGAACCTTACTATCGCGCTGCCGACTTGTGCCTCGTCACTTCTCTGCACGATGGCATGAATCTCGTGGCCAAAGAATTTCTGGCTGCGCGCAGCGACGAACGTGGTGTGCTCATCCTCAGCCAGTTCACCGGTGCAGCCCGCGAATTGCGCGACGCTTTGTTGGTGAATCCTTATGATATCGATCAGACGGCTGACGCGATTCGCGTAGCTCTGGAGATGGCGCCGGAAGAAAAGCAGTTACGAGTCCATCGTATGCGCCAAAGTATCAAAGACCATAACATTTATCGTTGGGCTGGAGACCTGATCACGGAACTTTGTGAGGTTCGCCTGGATGAACCCGAAGACCAGCATGAGAAGTTTCGGACCAGCGCTTCGGCCGCCGATTAAGCAATATGCCGAGCGTCAATATGCCGAGCGTGAATGAAATCCCCGATCGAATCAAGCAAGATCGAACAAAGCAAGAAGAAAGGAAATTCCGCAGTTGAGGCCAGAAGTACAATCCGCTCTTACCCCGTTTTTGAAAACCGTCGCCGCCTCAGATGAGGCGGCATTACTGCTCGACTACGATGGTACCTTGGCTCCTTTTCGCACCCAGCGCGATCAGGCATACCCTTACCCCGGAGTCGCGCTCGTGCTTCAAGAGATCGTGCGAGATTGCCGCACCCGCGTAGTAGTAATGTCCGGCCGCGATGCCACCGACGTTCTGCCCTTCCTTAACATTCATCCGCGCCCTGAAGTGTGGGGAATTCACGGATTGCAGCGAATGAAGACCGACGGCACGATGGAGATGCCGAGCCTTGACGATCGAACTCTTGATGCTCTATCGGATGCCGACCGTTGGCTTGGTCATCAGCAACTCCGGCACAGCGCGGAGTTCAAGGCGGGAAGCATTGCGGTTCATTGGCGCGGGATGAGTGAGACCGAGGTGAATGATCTGCGGGCTCGCGTCATGCTCGGTTGGCGGCCCATCGCGGAGCAGAGTGGCCTCGACTTGCTCGAGTTCGACGGCGGAGTCGAAGTGCGGGCATCGGAAGCCGACAAGGGTGATGCAGTTCGCACTTTCCTGAGCGAGATCAATCCCAACGTCCCAGTAGCTTATTTGGGCGACGACACTACCGACGAATCTGCTTTTCTCGCGCTGCGGGATCGAGGCATCAGCGTGCTGGTTCGGCCGACTTGGCGGGAGACAGCAGCGCAATTTTGGTTGCAGCCTCCCGACGAACTGCTCGATTTTCTTGGCCTCTGGCTAAAGACATGCGTAGATCACAACGCCGCTATAAGAGGCGCAGCAAAGGCAATGAATAGATGACAATGACTGACAGCACGACTAACCCTCAGACCATGGTTGCTCATAAACCGGTGAAGCCCTTTTACTTTAATACTTCGGCACACCTTTTGCGCATAACGACCTTGAAGGCAGCTACCCTGGGTGAATTGCTGGACGGGTTGCGAGCCTGTCCGGAAGATTCCATTTTTCAACACACTTTTCGCTCCTTGCAGGAACATCACTTCATTCGCGAGGGATTTTCAAACGACTTCGCCCATTGGGTGTTATCGGCCTGCAACCAACCCGGATTGGCCGAGCAGTTAGCGAGCGTAGATGTACGCGAGTTCACGTCGCTCGCGGATCTTCGAGAGCGATTTATTGAAATCGTGGAGAAGCATCTGAAGTCGAATCCGGCTGACGCTTCGAAAACTGCAGAGGAAACCTTTTATTTTTGCGCGGCCGACATCGTCGTACTGCCCACCGACACGGTCACCTCAACCATGCAGGAGTTTGCCAACGGCATCCGGGAAGTGAGTATTCACTCCATTCATCATCACTTTATCGAGGCGCGTTTGCGAATCAAGCTCATGTCCAATGATTTCTCACAGTGGCTCCATGAAGACGTCGGACTTACTGATACAGCGCGCGCCATCAACCGCATCGATATCTACACGTCGACGCTTGAGGATGTCCGCCGGCAAATTGTCCGTGTCATCGAACGCTCGCTGACTTAACGATCAGGCAGCACTCTTATTTATCTTCTGGACCTCAACGCGAGCATCTCGCACCGACAAAAATCGAAAGATAAAGATTAAAGATAAAGATAAGGAATAAAGCTAGTGAAATTGCAAATTATTAACGAACCGAGATTGCCTTCGACCCATGCGCCCGCACCAGAGCATAGACAACAGTTACAAGCCGCACAGCCAATGCCGCAGCAACCCGAACGTCGCAAGGCTCCGCGAACATGGGAGACGCCTCCCGCACCAGTTCCGGCGCCGCATTTCGACGACTACCGCAAAATTGTTGGCGACGCCGAAATCGATGAACTGCGTTTGCTGTCTCGCGGACTTAAAGGGAAGACGCTCAAGATGGTGAACTCTACCGCCGTCGGTGGAGGCGTCGCTGAGATGCTGAATCGCCTTGTGCCCATGCTCGCCGAGTTAGAAGTGACGACGCATTGGGATGTGATTACCGGCGGTAACGATTTCTTCGAGGTGACTAAAGCGTTTCACAATGCCCTCCATGGCGCCCAATATGAATTGGGTCGTGCGGCGCAGGAGGTTTTTCTCGCTTACAACGAACAAAACCGGCAGCGCATGCAGTTCAATGAAGACGTCGTGGTCATACACGATCCGCAGCCTGCGGCGCTGATTCGTTCGAAGAGTGATTCTCACGCCCGTTGGGTGTGGCGCTGCCACATTGACTTGTCGAATCCGAATCCTGAGGTTTGGGGCTTCCTTCGTCCGTTTATTGAGCAGTTCGACGCTGCAATTTTCTCCTCACAATCGTTTGCCCGGCAGTTGCCGATCCCCCAGTACCTCTTCTACCCGTGTATCGACCCCCTATCCGAGAAGAACAAAGAGCTCGACGATAGCGACGTGCAAGAGGTCTGCGACGAATTCGGCATTGATCGATCGCGTCCCATCATCACCCAGGTTTCGCGTTTCGACCGATTGAAAGATCCCGTGGGTGTGGTCCAGGCATTCAAGTTGGCGCGCAAGTACGTTGATTGCCAACTGGTGCTGGCTGGCGGCGGAGCTAGTGACGATCCGGAAGGCGCGATCGTGCTCAAGGAGGTCAAAGAAGCGGTCGGCAACGACCCCGACGTCATCATCCTCGACTTACCGCCGTGGTGCGCGCTTCAGGTCAATGCGCTACAGAGAGCTTCCACCATCGTGATCCAAAAATCTGTCAGGGAAGGTTTCGGCCTGACTGTAACTGAGGCGCTGTGGAAGGGTAAGCCCACGATCGCTGGAGCGGTCGGTGGCATTCCCAATCAGATCATTCATAAGCTGACGGGCATGCTGGTCCATTCAGTGGAAGGATGCGCTTATCAGATTCGCTACCTTCTGACACACCCGGAATTCGCCGCGAAATTGGGCCGCCAAGGCCGCGAACACGTCAGAGAGAATTTCCTCATGACGACCAATGTTCGTCGCTGGTTGCTGCTGCTTCGCATTCTTTTGGGAGTGGGGAACGTCTAAGGCGCTCACCACAGGGTTCAACTGGCCTACACAGCGACTGCTTTGTTCACCCCAGTGCAATCCTCTGGACTCTGGGTTATCCCGCTGTCCAATGGCGTCACCGAAGTCACTGCTCAGGCGCCCTCCGGTGCCGTATAATTTAAAGATTGTGCTCAAGTATTCGATTGTAGTTCCTCTACATAACGAGCAGGAAAACGTCACCGACCTTTACGCGCGGCTTAAGTCGGTGATGGAGGCGAGCGGCGAGACCTTCGAGATGGTGCTGGTCGATGACGGATCGATTGATGGGACGTTCGCTCTTCTGCGCGAGATTGCAGCGGTCGATAGCCGGGTCACGGTGGTCAAGTTGCGCCGCAATTTTGGGCAAACAGCCGGGCTCGCTGCCGGTTTCGATCACGCCCGCGGCGAATATATCATCGCCATGGATGGCGACCTGCAACACGATCCCGCCGACATTCCTCTGTTCCTGGAAAAAATTGCCGAGGGTTACGACATCGTCAGCGGCTGGCGCAAGAATCGCATCGATAATTTCTGGCTTCGCCGTTTTCCTTCGCGTTGCGCAAACTGGGCCATGGCGAAATTGAGTGGCGTGGACATTCACGATTTCGGCACCACATTTAAAGCATATCGACGCGAAATCCTAGGGCAGGTCCCACTCTACGGAGAACTCCACCGCTTCATCCCAGCGCTCGCCTCCTGGTATGGGGCCTCGATCATAGAAGTCCCGATCAAGAATGTGAATCGCGAACGCGGGGCTTCGCATTACGGAATCTCGCGCACCTTCCGAGTCTTTTTCGATCTCATCACCATTCGCTTCCTGCTTAAATATCTTTCTCGCCCCTTGCATTTCTTCGGTACGGTTGGGATGTTCAGCATAATGGCTGGCTGTGGCATTTCTTTCTGGCTCATTTTGCAGAAGCTGCTTCATCAAGCCGACGTCATGTACCAGCACGGTCCGCTGATGATGTTCTCCGCCGTGCTGTTACTCGCTGGTCTGAACATGCTAGCCGTGGGCCTACTGGGAGAGATGCAAGTGCGCCATTATCATGAACCGACCCAGCGCGCTCCTTACTCTGTTGATCGCGTGCTCCGGGCGCAAAGCGAAGAGAGCACAATCTCGGAGTAAGCTGAGTTTTACTCTTTGTCATCCTGAGCGAAGCGAATGACCTGGTTTTCGCCGCAAGCTCGCTTCGTCTGACAACGTCTAAAAAGGACCGCTCCACTCCGAAGCGCTATAATTTTAGCTGTCGCTATGCCCACCACAACCCAGCACGAACTGCGTTTAGCCACCCGGATGTCGCGTCTCGGCACAGAGACTGCCTTTGAAGTTCTGAACCGTGCCCGCGCTTTGGAAAAGCAGGGCAAGGAGATCATCCATCTTGAGATCGGCGAGCCCGACTTCAACACACCCGCCAACGTCGTCGAGGCTGGTGTCAATGCTCTACATGAAGGATGGACCCACTACGGCCCGGCTGCCGGCCTGCCGGATCTGCGGCAGACGATCGCGGACTACGTCAGCCGCACCCGCAACGTCCCGGTTTCGAGCGATGAAGTAGTCGTTGTCCCCGGCGGCAAGCCAATTATTTTCTTCACGATGCTGGCTTTGATTGATGAGGGAGATGAAGTCATTTATCCCAATCCCGGGTTCCCGATCTACGAGTCGATGGTCGATTATTCTCTGGGAAAGGCGATTCCAATTCCACTCCGCGAAGAGCACGATTTCTCGGTGGACGTGAAGGAATTGGCCTCTTTGATTACGGAGCGGACGAAGCTGATCATCCTGAATTCGCCTCACAATCCAACTGGCGGCGTGCTGATGAAGAAAGATGTCGAGCAAATCGCTGAGGCCATCGGAGATCGCAATATTCTCGTGTTGTCCGACGAAATCTACAGCCGCCTCATCCATGACAGGGAATCCGACGGAGATCATTTCTCCATCATGAGCGTGCCTGGATTCAAAGAGCGCACCATCCTGCTCGATGGCTTCTCTAAAACTTACGCTATGACGGGATGGCGAATGGGATACGGCGTAATGCGTCCAGATCTGGCCGCGCACATTACGCGCCTCGTGACCAATGCCACTTCCTGTACCGCCAGCTTCACTCAGATCGCCGGAATCGAAGCGCTCCGTGGCGATCAATCCTCCGTCGATGAAATGAGTGCAGAGTTCAAGCGCCGTCGTGATGCCTTCGTGGCGGGTCTGAACAAAATTAAAGGCTTCTCCTGTCGCGTGCCGAAAGGCGCGTTCTATGCTTTTCCCAACATCACGAAGACAGGATGGACTTCGAGGAAACTAGCCGACGCGTTGCTCGAACAAGCTGGCGTGGCGTGCCTATCCGGTACGGCCTTCGGCGCGTATGGAGAAGGCTATCTTCGCTTCAGCGTCGCCAACTCTCTTGAGAATTTGAACAAAGCGTTGGCGAGAATTGAAGACTGGGTCGGAAAGAACCTGCGCTAGAGGCTACGGAATCCGGGAGCCGTCCTTTTCTAATTCTAAAGATTGGTAACGGCCAAGAAGCCTCAGTCGACTTGATCTAGGGTGTCGCACCGCTTTAGCGCTGCGAAGAACGATGGCCTTTGATACCGGCTTTGCCGCCGACGTTTTACTGCAGCTTTTTTCGTAAACCGCAAGGAGAAAGTATGCCTGTAACGCAAGGAGATCTCCAGCTCTTGCAACACCCTGCCTCGAAGGAATTATTACAATCAAAAATTCCCGCCCGTTTGGCTTACGTCTGGACCGACTGCACACCTCGTGTCGTCCCGGTCTGGTTCCATTGGAATGGAAGTGAGTTTGTGCTCGCGACTCCGCCAAAGGCTCCCAAGCTCAAGGCGCTCGCCAAGCGACCCAAGGTGGCCTTGACGATTGACGACAATACCTTCCCCCACAAAGTTCTGCTAGTGCGCGGAACGGCGCGAATGGAGACGGTGAAGGGCATTGTTCCCGAGTACGGCATTGCCGCGGAGCGCTATTTTGGAGGCGAGCAGGGAAGAGCTTGGGTCAAGCAGATGGGCTCCATGATTCAAGAAATGGTGCGGATCACGGTTACGCCGGAGTGGGTGGGACTGCTCGACTTTCAGTCACGCTTCCCGAGCGCTCTGCCGCTTTGAGCTTAGCTCTCAACATGCATGGAGTGCTGCTGGCGATTCGCTGATCGAAGCGGCAGGCATGGTCCGCTATTTAGCCAGTTCCAACGAATCAGCCTGGCCTGCGTTTGCTTCGCCCCAGTACCGGATGGTAAAAACCTCGCAAGGATTTCACCTTGAAAAAAATTGCTGCCATCGTTCTTCTCACCTTCTGTTCACTGCTGGCCGTGTTCCTCGTTGCGCGAGCTGCCGACCGCTCGCGCCGTATCAATCTGCCGACTAGCAAGACTCTTACACTTCCTGTCCCCGGCTACATCGCCCGCACTAACAGCTTTCCCGCCACCATCACGCTGAGTCCGGATGGTCGCTACGCGGCGCTGCTCAATCAGGGATATGGCACGCAAGAGACTGGCGCCCGACAATCGATCGCTATTCTCGACCTCAGCAATAATCAGTTGCATGACTTTCCCGACGACCGCCTGAGCGACGATTACTCGACTCGCCAAAGTTATTTCATCGGATTGGCTTTCTCGAGTGACGGCACACATCTATATGCTTCGATGGGATCGATTACTGATCCGACCGGCGAGAAGCCGACCAGCACCGGCAATGGTATTGCAGTCTATAAGTTCGAAAGGGGAGAAGTTAGCGCGGAACGCTTCATCAAGGTCGCACCCCAAGTACTTGCTGAGGGCAAAGAAGTAGCATTCGGGCTGCGCAAAACGCCCGCTGGAACCGCGATCCCATACCCGTCCGGACTAACAGTCCTGCCAAGCCCCGGTGGTGACCGCCTGCTCATTGCCAATAATCTTTCCGATAATGCCATCGTTATGGAGATTAACTTTGGGAAAATTTTGCAATCTTTCGATCTAAGCCGCGGTCGGTACGTGCCCAGCCAGTACCCGTACACGGTGATTGCGAATAAAGCCGGAACCAAAGCCTGGGTCAGCTTGTGGAACAGTTCGTCCGTCGCGGAATTGAACCTTGAAACGGGAAAGGTCGCACGCTGGATTGATATAACAAGACCTGCCGATGCGACGGCTCCCACTGCACACGCGACGGCGATGATCCTTAGTCCGAGCGAAGAAACTCTCTATGTAGCCATGGCCAACGCCGATATGGTCGCAGCGGTCGATCTGAAAGCAGGTTTCGCGTTCATTCGTTATCACACCGGTTCCCAGAATCCCGGGTCTGTTATTGACGCGCTCGCTCTTTCACCCGATAGTACCCGTCTGTATGTTGCCTGCGCCTCTGTTAATGCGGTTGCGGTGATCAAAGTGAGGGAGCTCCCAAAACTTATCTCAGGTACTCTCAGCGTGGGCGACAAACCAAAAGACGATCCCATCGGTTTCATCCCCTCGGAGTGGTATCCGAGCGCCCTGGCGGTCGCTGGCAAAGACCTCCTCATCGCCACCGCCAAGGCCGAAAGCAGCGGCCCCAACAACATGCAGGGCAAGCTCAAAGGCGAGCGCAAGAGAAAAGAGCATCCCTACATCGCAACTCTTATCGGAGGCTCGGTCCAGCGCCTGAGTCTCGCTGATATCGACAAGAATCTGGCCGCGTACACACGCCAGGTCGAAGAAGATAATCTCCTTCGCGCCGATGTCGGCAAGTTCACATTCGCGGGCGGTGCCAATCCCATCCGCCACATCATCTACGTGCTAAAAGAAAATCGCACCTATGATCAGGTTCTCGGCGATCTCGGAGTCGGCGACGGCGATCCATCGCTCACGATGTACGGCAAAGACATCACTCCGAACGAACACAAGCTCGCCTTGCAATTCGGAGTGCTCGACAATTTCTACGACAGCGGAGAAGTTTCCGGCGACGGCCACCTCTGGTCCACCGCCTCAACTACCTCCGATTACAACGAGAAAACCTGGCCCATCGGCTATCGCAGCAAAGAACGGACTTACGACTCCGGAGGGAGTGTGGCCGAGGAGTTTCCTCTGGAGCAGGGAATCCCTGACGTCGACGATCCCGCTACCGGTTTTCTGTGGGACAATCTGGCGCGTCGCAGGCTTAGCTATCGCGTTTACGGAGAATTCATCGCGGCGGTCTGGTGCAAGAGCAACAAGGCGAAAGCAGCAGGGGCTGTTTCATCAGATGCTGCGTCTCCAAAGGAGGGCACGCTGTCCCCGATTTCCGCAATTTGTCCGATGCCGGAAATAAAAATGGGCGAGTCCTTGCCGGCCAATGTCGGTAATCCGCGCGGGGGACCGAGTCCCTGGCCTTGGGGCATTCCGCAGATGAAGCGCACCCGGCCAACCAAAGCAGCATTGCGCGACCATTACGATCCACAATTTCCAGATTTCAATACCGACTATCCCGACCAACTGCGCGCCGACGAATTTTTGCGGGAATTCGATGAGTTCGTAAAGGCCAAGGGGAGCGCCAAAGAACTCCCACAATTCACGCTGCTTTACCTGCCTGATGACCATACTGGAGGCACACGCCCCGGAAAGCCGACTCCGCAGGCTTCGGTCGCGGATAATGACTTGGCGCTCGGACGCGTCGTCGATGCCGTCTCCCACAGCCCATACTGGGACGACACCGCCATTTTCGTTCTCGAAGACGATGCACAGGATGGCGCCGACCACGTGGACGCCCACCGCTCCATCGCTTTCGTCATCAGCAAGTACGCGCTGCACTCAGCCCAAACATTTGTTGAGCACCGCTTCTACACCACCGTGAGCGTCATTCATACCATGGAGGTCCTGCTTGGCTTGCCCCCGATGAATCTATTCGACGCCCATGCCCCGCTGATGACGTCATTCTTTTCAGCTCCGGGAACGCAGCCCGCATACCAGGTGGACGACAGGAATCTGCGCAATGGCCTGATCTATAAAGTGAATGAGAAGAATGCGCCGGGAGCAAAAGAGTCCTCGCAAATGAATTTTTCACGTCCTGACGCGGCCGACGCCAAGAAGCTGAACGCCGTTCTATGGCGCGATGCTAAGGGAGACGCGCCACCGCCCGTCCCGAGGGAGTCGCATACTACCCCGTAGCGCCAAGGTACAACTTGTAGAGCGTCCAAGGCTTTTGCAGCCGCTGTAAATGTGGATTTTCCGAAAATAAAGGGTATCTTCGGGCCCTTACAAAGCGTCAAAGTAAGAGGCAATCTCTCCCGGGTCCCTGCGTGCAACCGGGGGTATAATCGTTCTAATCGACCTGGTTCCGTGGGGTGTTCAATGTCCTTCCGTAAATCGCTGGTTTCCCTCAGCTTACTGACCTTAATGACTATCGCGGTAGTGGCGCAGGAGCCCGCATCCTCTACGCCAGCGTCGCAGCCACAAACCTCGCCCTCGCCAACGCCTACGGACCCAACCCGGCCAACGGCGCAGCCGACGCCGACAACTCCACCTACTCCGACAACTTCGGGCCCCAGCGGGCAGCCAGCCAATACTCAGACTCCTAGCGACCCGACGGGATCACAGACGGGGCCAACGCCGGGAACGCCTCCCGGAACTCCTCCGCAGGATCCAGCTCCAACTCCTCCCCAGACGCCGGATTCCACCACCCCGCCGAGCGCTGATTCAACAACTGCTCAGCATCCAGTTCAAGAACCGGATGACAGCAAAGTTAAGCATGACGGCAGCAAGAGAGATGTCGACGCCATCGGCAATCGCAAAGTCGGCGGTCGCGGCATGGGCAACTGGTACTCGCTGGAATCCGAAATTAGGATGGGTAAGCAGTACGCGATGCAGGTTGAAAACAGCGTGAAGCTCGTGCAGGACCCGGTCGTTACAGAATACGTTAATCGTATCGGCCAGAACTTGGTCCGCAATTCCGATGCGCAGGTGCCTTTCACCATCAAGGTCATCGACTCCGACGAAGTGAATGCGTTCGCGCTGCCCGGCGGTTTTTTCTATGTGAATTCAGGTTTACTTCTGGCGGCCGATGAAGAGGCTGAATTAGCGGGAGTGATGGCGCATGAAATCGCGCACGTAGCCGCGCGCCATGGCACGCGTCAGATGACGCGCGCGCAGTGGGCCAACATCGGGACGATCCCTCTGATTTTCGTTGGCGGTGGCATTGGCTACGCGGTGTATGAAGCCGCCGGCTTGGGATTGCCTCTCACCTTTATGAAGTTCCAGCGCAACTTTGAGGCGGAAGCCGACTACCTGGGGCTGCAATACATGTATCGAACGGGATATGATCCGCAGGCATTTATCAGTTTCTTCGAAAAGATTCAGGCAAAGGAAAAGAAGAAACCGGGGACCCTGGCTAAGGCATTTGCATCGCATCCGCAGACGCCGGATCGGATCGAGAAGTCGCAACAGGAGATCCAAACCATCCTCCCCGCGAAGTCGCAATACATCGTTTCTACGTCGGAGTTTGATGACGTGAAATCGCGGCTTGCCACCATCGAGAACCGCCACAAGGTTAACGATGAGAAAGAGGGCAGCCGCCCGAGCCTCCGTCGCACTTCGAGCAGCGACAAGTCCAGCGGTTCGGATAAGGGTGGCAAGAGCGATGATGACCGCCCGACCCTGAAGCGTCGAGACGATAGTCAGAACCAGAATTAGAACAAGAATTAAGGTTAAGCGAGCTACGAAATAAGGATGCCGGCAGATTTCCGCCGGCATTTTTATTGAGATTTCCGGTGCTCCGCAGCTGCCAGATGAGGCGGAATTGTTACTGCTGCCTGAAGCTGATTTCCACGTCCACGGTCTTGTCTTTGGCATCGGGAGTCTCGTGCACGCTGGTCGCCCATTCAACTTCAGGAGGCACGAGGTTGCGAGTGTCCTCCAAAAACTTCATAGGATAATCGGCATTGTAGGGCTGCCCTTGCCGGAGCGTCCAAGCTTCCCGCATCCGATCTTTAGCTCGCGTGTCGAGGCCCAGAATTTCAAGTTCACCCATCTTGTATTGATCGCCTTCAATAATTCTCACGTCGTAGCGCACAGCGTGTTGGTTCTCGTCGAACGTCGGCTCGGGCTTCACTTGAACAGTCATGTAGCCCCGGCTACGGTAAAGCTTGATGACGTTTTCGACGTCGCGAAGAAGCCCTACGGCATCAGCAGGCTCGCCCGGTTTCAAGTGTATGTGGGTCGCTATCTGGCTGGTGCTGATCGCGGAGCAGCCCTTAACATCCACGCTGGACGTCAGATAAACAATGCCCGGACTAACGGGTAGAATCGCAACCACCTGAAGTTCAGTAGGCTCCCTCGTATCCGAACTCTTTGCATCCACCGAACTGTCGGTCGATTGCGGCAGCATGCGTGCAGTCGGCAGGCCGAATCTAGCCGTCAAATATCCGCGCTGCATGTAAACAGGAAGCAGGTCAAACTTAGCTGCAGCGGCCAAGGTTGAGCGTCCATACTCTTCACCGATGATTCGGCGCGCTGCTGCCATCAATAGTGTGGCTAGCTCGGGAGTGGCGCCGGGGAACTCAACGCCTTGAATCCGTATGTTGATCTCCTCTACCCGATAGTTGATCGCGATAATAGCGCCGTCGGCGGTGCTGGCTTCGCGCAAGAAGTTTACTCGTCCCGGCAACTGCCTTTGACTTAACAAAGCTTGCAGCGCCTCTTGGACTCGGTCCGGAAGACTGCCGCCGACCGGCAGCAGGTCCTTGAACAGAGGAACATTCTTCTCTACCGCAGCATGCAGTTCGTCGTCAGTAAACCACACGAAGTTTTCGAAGCTGGCTGGAACGAGCTTGGCCGCGTCAACATCGGCAAGTTGCAACTCAAGCTTTGTACCGGTGTCTGAAGAGGAATAGGAATAGGCGACATCGGTGAAGAGCCCGCACTCGCCCAGGCGCTGCACGACTTCTTTGAAATCGGCGTCGGACGCGTTCCTGCCTAGCTGCAGGCCGCTGGCGGCAACAATTTCTTTATCGGAGAAGCGTACCGTCCCGCTAACCTTAACCGCAATCAGCTTGCTGGGAGAATCCGGTGAAGCTTTGGCGGCATGCTTCTGGGACGCAACGCCCGTGACAAAAAAACAGATGCAAAGCGCAAGACGCGCCACCAAATTCATTTTGATCGCTTCCCAGCTCCGGCTGTAGAAAAATTCTTTTGTTTGACCGCAATGTCCATGAAGGCCTTGGCGGCGCGGCTCAAGGATTTGTCTTTACGAAAGACAATTGCGAGGTCGCGGCGAATCTGCAGATCATCCAGCTTGATCGCCGACAGGGCCTTCGCCCGGATGTCCTCCTCAATATTCGATCGAGCGATGAATCCCACCCCGACATCGGCTGCAACAAAGCGTTTTAATAGTTCACTGGAATCCAGTTCCATGGCGACATGTGGCTTTAAATGGTGATCATAAAACAATGCATCGAGGGCGTCCCGCGTGTGCCCGAGCTTCGGCAGGACGAGCGGATATTTCAAAACCTCGGCCAAGGCAACGCTCTTTCTTGCAGCCAGCGCGTGCTGCGGGGCCGTGATGACCACAAGTTCGTCGCGATGAATCATCTGCGCTTCGAGCCGGTTGTCATTCACCGGCAACGAAACCACGCCAAAGTCGACAACGTTTTCGAGAATCGATTCCAGAATCCGGGAATAGTCAGAGCGTTTGATACTGACCGCCACATTCGGATAGTCGCTCTTAAATTGTGCGAAGACCTCGGGAAGAATGTGAAGGCAAGTGCCTTCGTTCGCTCCCACCACAATTTCGCCGCGGGGCACGCGCTCGGTCTCAGCAATTTCGTTCAGGATCGTCTTGCGCCGTTCTAGCGTCTCCTCGGCGTATTTGAAAAACAATTTTCCCGAAGCGGTAAGTGAAACGCGGCCGCCGGAGCGGTCAAGCAAGCGAGCGCCTACCTCTTCTTCCAAAGCCCGAATCTGAGATGAGATGGCAGGTTGGGTGCGGAAACGCTTTTCCGCCGCGCGCGAGAAGCTGGAGAGACGCGCTACTTCCAGGAAAATTTCGAGCTGATCGAAGTCCATCGTGTGCGGGCCTCAGACACTATAGCAGCCTAAGGCGATCACAAAAGATCAAAACGATGTGTTACCGCTCCAAAGAGCGTTCTAGACATTAATCACCGCGATCAAGTCCTTTACCGCCTCCGCACTCTTGTCGAGCGCAGCTTTTTCATCTGGAGTGAGTTTAATCTCGATGATCTGCTCGATGCCCTTGGCTCCAAGCTTCACTGGGACGCCAACAAAGAGCCCATGAATTCCATACTCGCCATTGAGATAGGCTGCGCAGGGGAGAATCTTCTTTTTATCTTTTAGTATGGCTTCGACCATTTCGGTAGCAGCGGCTGACGGGGCGTAGTAGGCGGAGCCCGTCTTGAGATGCTTGACGATTTCGGCGCCTCCATCGCGCGTACGCTGAACGATGCGATCAACTGTGGCTTTGTCCATGAGTTCAGTAATCGGAATGCCCGCGACAGTTGAATAGCGGGGAAGCGGAACCATAGTGTCGCCGTGTCCGCCGAGGACAAAGGCGGTTACATTTTCGACGCTGACTTTAAGTTCCTGCGCGATGAACGTGCGGAAGCGCGCGGAATCAAGCACTCCGGCCATGCCGATCACACGCTCACGCGGAAAGCCGCTCATTTTATAGGCAGCCTGGGCCATGGCATCCAGCGGATTTGAAACGATAATGAGAATGCAGTTCGGCGAATGTTGCACGATCTTGCCGACAACGTCATTCATGATTTTGTGATTCGTATTCAGCAGATCGTCGCGGCTCATTCCGGGCTTGCGAGGAATTCCCGCGGTGATAACGACGATGTCTGATTTGCCGGTGTCAGCATAGTCGTTTGTGCCGAGGATAAAAGAATCGCGCTTCTCGATCGGCATCGCCTCAAGCAGGTCAAGACCCTTTCCTTGGGGGATGCCCTCCACGATGTCAATGAGCACAACGTCAGCTAATTCTTTGGAGGCGATCCAGTGCGCGGCGGTGGCGCCGACGTTTCCGGATCCAACAATGGTCACTTTGTTGCGCATGAACTTCCTTTCTCGATGCTCTTCTGAAGAGACGCGCCTTGCCGCGTCTGTCGCGGGGAAGACGGGGCAAGCCCCGTCTCTACGGTCTGAGCGGTGACTAATCAGCGGCGACTGCCACTCGCATATTCTCAATCATGCAATTGGCAAACTCGCTGGTCTTTACTTTTGTCGCCCCTTCCATCAGCCGCTCGAAATCATAGGTTACTTTTTTCTGCTCGATGGTGCGCTCGAGACTCTGTTCGATCAGATCGGCAGCTTCGGTCCATCCGAGGAAGCGGAACATCATCACCCCCGAAAGAATGACAGAGCCAGGGTTGATAACGTCTTTGTCGGCATATTTGGGAGCAGTTCCGTGAGTGGCTTCGAAGATGGCATAGCCGTCGCCAATGTTCGCTCCAGGGGCGATGCCGAGACCGCCGACCTGTGCGGCGCAGGCATCGGAAATGTAATCACCATTCAGGTTCGGCGTGGCCAGCACACTGTATTCATCGGCCCGCGTGACGACTTGTTGAAAAATAGAGTCGGCGATGCGGTCGTTGATCATCAACTTCTTTTTCCACGCCCCCTTGCCGTGGGTGGCGTAAATCGAGTCGAGGCAATCTCTTACTTCTTTGTAGACCCCCTGTCGGAATTCCTCTTGCGCAAACTCCAGGCCCGGCTCGACGAGGTTTGCATTCTCTTCAATGCTCACGTTCGGATTCTTATCTTTGTTGTCGATGATCCAGCTCTCGCGCTCGGTTATAACCTTGTCGCGGAATTCTTCGGTTGCGAGTTCATATCCCCACTTGCGAAACGCGCCTTCGGTGAACTTCTGGATGTTGCCCTTGTGGACGAGCGTCATGGTTTTGTTTTTGTGGTCGAGGGCGTGTTGAATTGCCATGCGCACTAGACGTTTAGTGCCGGTAATAGAAATTGGTTTAATCCCAACCCCGGAATCGAGGCGAATTTGCTTCTTGCTACCTTTCAACATGTCTTTGTTGATGAATTCGATCAAGCGCTTGGCATCTGCGGTACCCTCTTCCCACTCGATGCCGATATAAACGTCTTCTGTATTTTCGCGGAAGATCACGATGTTCATGCGCTCGGGATGCTTCACTGGCGAGGGCACTCCCGCGTAATACTTGACGGGGCGCACACATGAGTAGAGATCAAGAATCTGGCGAAGAGCAACGTTGAGGGAACGGATGCCGCCTCCGACTGGCGTAGTCAGCGGCCCTTTGATAGCGACACGAAATTCGCGGATAGCGCTGATCGTGTCGTCGGGAAGCCAGTTTTGAAACTGCGTTTTTGCCTTCTCCCCCGCAAACACTTCATACCATGCCACTGCGCGCTTGCCCTGATATGCTTTTTCGACCGCCGCGTCGAAAACGCGAACAGAGGCTTTCCAGATATCACGTCCGGTGCCGTCGCCTTCAATAAAAGGCACAATCGGATGATCGGGAACGCGATACCGGCCATTGCTGTATTCGATCTTCTGCCCGTTTGATGGCACGGGCACGCCGTTGAATGATGCCATGATCACCTGCCTCCAACCAATTTGAAGGAACCAGCCATTATAAATTGAATGAAATAAATTGAACGAAGTCGAGCCAGGCAGAGCGTCCCCGATGCTGTGACGAAACTAACGAGAGCGCTCGCCGGTTAAGCCACCTGACGTTGGACCGACACTCGATGTTGGACCGGCCAGGCAGCCTTCCGTTGAATATTAGCGCTCGATCTTTACCGACTTCACCACAACATCTTTGTTAGGGCGGTCCTGGCGATTGCGCGCGGTTTTCGAAATCTTCTCCGCCACATCGTACCCTTCCACCACTTCGCCGAAAATTGTGTGCTTGCCGGTAAGCCAGTCAGTATTGGCGACTGTAATAAAAAATTGCGAGCCGTTGGTATTGGGCCCGGAGTTGGCCATTGCCAGCTTGCCACCTTTATCAAAACGGTGGGGCGACCCCTTGGTCTCATCTTCAAACTGGTAGCCCGGGCCGCCAAAGCCCGTGCCCATGGGGTCTCCGCCCTGAATCATAAAGTCAGGAATCACCCGATGAAAAACGGTGCCGTGATAGAGAGGATCCTTCGACTTTTTTCGAGTAGTCGGGTGCGTCCACTCGCGCTTGCCCTCGGCGAGTTCGATAAAGTTAGCCACTGTCTTAGGAGCTTCTTTTTCAAACAGGCGGCAGACGATTGTGCCTTCGCTGGTTTCGATGACGGCGTAGGTTCCGGGTGTGCGGGTCATTCTCTTTAATTCTCCTTCAAATTTCTTATTTAATATTTCTGTCAAGATCTGCTGCGAAGATGATCTGCTGCCAAGAAGATCTGCTGCCAACTACATGGGCTTCGTTGCTTTCGGCGCCGCTTTCGCCGCAGGTTTCGCGGCAGTTGCGCCGGCACGATGAATCTCTATGTGCGTGATCTTGACTGGACGCAGCGGGCGTTCACCGTCCGTTGCCATGCGCGCGATTTGTTTCACCAATTCGACTGCGGCGTCATCGCACTGCCCAAAAATCGTGTACTTGCCATTCAGGCTGGGATAGGCAACTTCGGTAACGAAAAACTGCGAGCCGTTGGTGTCAGGACCGGCGTTGGCATAGGCGAGGCGCCCAGGCCTGTCAAACGTCACACTTGGAGAGGTTTCATTCTTGAATTTGTATCCCGGATCGCCCGTACCGTCGCCTTTGGGATCTCCGCCCTGAATCATGAAGCTGGGAATCACCCGATGAAAGATGGTGCCGTCATAAAGCGGAACACCGTGCTTCTTGGCGTGAGAAACCGGGCTGGTCCAGTCTTTCGTGCCACTAGCCAAGGCGGTGAAATTCGCGACCCCAATCGGTGCGACTTTGGGGAACAGAGTGCAGTGTAGGTCGCCTGCAGTCGTGTGGATGATCGCTGTTGGCTCGGCACTCGCGGGCGCGGCTCCAGCACTGGCGGGTTCATGCGCCGGCGTCGTTTTCGGCTTCGGAGCCGTGGAAGACTGCGCGGAGCTAAGCAGGGAAGCGGAGATTATCAGGATAAGCGTAGGCAATACAGTGCGCATGGATTCTCCTGGAACTATTTTGCAAGTTGTATTTTGCGATCCTCAATTGTACGACAATCGATCGGCCGCTGATGGACGGCCGGTCCGGCAGCAATACTCCAGCAAACGCACGAAGCATTTTATTTGATGGCTTGCAGCTTAGGGCTCACCCGTTCCGCTTCACGAAAGACCCGCAACACGTTACCACCAAGAATCTTGCGGATATTATCTGCGCTGTAACCGCGGTCCAGCAGGGCTTGGGTGATTTTCGGCAGGTCGGCAGCCGAATCGATGCCTTGCGGTGTCGCTCCGCTGACGCCATCAAAATCTGAGCCCAGGCCGACATGATCGATGCCAGCAACTTTGGCGATGTGGTCGATGTGATCTATCAGAGAACTCAACGGAGGCCGCGGAATTCTGGCTGCCCACTCGCGCTCGATGCGGTCGTTGTCGAGATAGGTGACGGTTTTTCCAGAAGCTCTTAGTTGATCGGCATTAGCCTTAACAGCGGCGTCGCGCTCGTTCTTTTGCGCTTCCGCGGCATTGCGGTAATTCTCGTCAATGAATGCATTGTAGAAATTTACCTGCACAACGCCACCGTTCTTAGCCACAGCCCGCAGCATGTCATCAGTCATGTTGCGCGGATGATTGGTGAGCGTCCGTGCGGATGAGTGCGAGGCAATGACCGGTGCCTTGCTGACGGCTATCGCGTCGTAGAAAGTCTTGTCGGCAACGTGCGAAATATCAACCAACATGCCGAGGCGATTCATCTCCAGAACGATCTGCTTGCCACCATCGGTGAGGCCGTTGTGATGCTCGATTTTGGGATCGTTGATGTCCCCCGAGGAGTCCGCCCACTCATTGGTGTTGGACCAGCTCAGCGTCATGTAGCGAACGCCAAGACGATAGAAATCACGGAGAAGACGAATATCGTTTTCAATCGAGTGGCCGCCTTCAATTCCAAGCAACGCGGCAAGTTTGTGCTCGCGGTGCGCGCGTTCGATGTCAGCGACACTGAAGGCCATCATCATGCGATCGGGATGGCGCGCGGCTTGTTCATAAACCGAGTCAATGAGATCGAGGGTGTGGCGGGCGAAGTGGCCTTGATTGGTCTCCGGCTCAACCCATACGGAGAAAAACTCAGCGCCTAGATTGCCGGCTTTCGCTTTGTCGAGACTTATGTGGCCCACGTCTTTGGGATCAGTCGATCCGATGTCGTAGTTTTCGTCGAGAAAGCGCTGCGGCGTGTCTGCATGTGTATCGACGACGATGGCGGAGTTTTGGATCTCCAGGGCCTTCTTGCTGACCGCAGTCTGTGCGAGAAACTGCGAGCTTAGGGCTAACGAAAATGTAATGACAACTATAGGTTTGTTCATCACGAGGGATTCTATACGATGCTTTGATTCGTGGGGTGCAGTCACTGTGACCACAAAAATACGAAAGAGTAATTAGTCCGTCGTAATGGCGGCGAGCGCTTGACTGAGATAGCGATCAAGAGGCTCATCGGTGTTCAGCGTGATCTTTGGATAAATAATGGGCTCGAATCTAGATTTCATTTCAAGATAGAGCGCGAAAGTTCGATTGTGCGCCGGATGCAACGGGTCGGGCGTATCGAGGCGCTTGCGCACGGACTCCTCAGAACAAGTACACTCCAGAATCACCCAGGACTGAGACGATTCGCGGGCGAAACTGAGAACACGGTCGATCTGGTACCGGCGTGAAAAAGTGCGTCCATCAAGAAAAATCGTACGATCTGGCGACCGTTGCAACAGGAAGCGCGCAGTGTCAAGCATCACTTCCATCACGAAATCGTCTTGCTCAACGGAATACTCGATATCTCTTAAGGAAAAAATCGCGGCACGAATTTCGTCCTTGCTGAGCACTGCGCCCTGCGTGCGGCTTGCCAGTTCGCGGGCAATCGTGGTTTTACCCGTGCCGGGAAGACCGGCCATGAGAACTATCATTTTGCCAAAGGATTGTACTTGAGAGATTGTTGCGCCGCAGGCTTCAGTTGGCGTTGTTCACTGCGCTGACCACTGTGATCGGCGCCGGGTGAGGGTCTTCGGATGGCGCTACCGGCAATGGCGCAACCGGAAAAATCGTCTGCGTCTGCCGCCACTCGCTGTAGCGGTCTGAGACCATGATGTGAAACACCCACTGATGGCGCTCTTCTTCCGGTTCGACCAATCCCAGGGCATTCAAGTAAAAAAGATAATACTCGACGAAGTGAATCTGCCCCTTTGTCATGCCGCGGCGCTGCAGGTCAACGGTAATGCCGGCGAGATGAGAAGACGCTGTGTCGCCATCGATTGGAGCAGCGTTGCGATTGTGGCGGCGCAGTTTCTTCTGAATCTTAACCGTGCGCACCGCCGAGTTCACTTGGATCTTTGAATGAAATTGGTGGTAATAAAATTCCGAAAGATCTTCTACAAAGTCGCGTGTCCACGGACGGCAATAGCGGCGCGAGGCTTCAAGACGCCGGTCGAAATGCAACCCTTCGTTTTCTTCGATTGGAACTAAATCGCCCGAAGCTTTGAGCTCCTCTAGTTGCGCATCATCGGAGATTCTTGGCAGATCGAGGCGATCGATTTCTTCATTTTGCCGAATCAGCGAATCGTGCGACGGGCGAAACATGGGGTTCCAGAGCAACTTGCGAAGCCCGTGCAAGTGGAAGATATGCAGAAATCGATGACGATGGGCGCGCTGCAACGCAAACGCATTTCCGGGCGCGGCGGCCAGAACGAAAAAAGCAAGCATTAATATCGCAAGACCGCGCCCAGGCCGGGATGTGCGTATGCTTCGCGATGTGAATACAGTCGTTATAATTCTGAGCGTTGTTCTGCGCTTGGTTCGCATTATCCGGCCGTCTACTTCAGGAAGCATTCCGATTGTAAATCAGCGTCAACAATCTACTACAACAATTCTCGCTAAACAGCATTACCTAAGGGACTTATCGACGGTTACCACGCTTCGAAGTTGCTGATTTTACACGTTGGGGCCAGAGCGTGCTTGGAACGCTTGAACTACTGACAATAAGCCGGCACGGTGTTCTACTTGCGGAACAAATCGCTGATCGCTTGTTTCATCACCTGTCCGCCGACCTCGGCAATCGACGTGGTCAGTGGGATTTCTTTGGGACAAATCTCAACACAGTTTTGAGCATAGCCGCATTCCTGGATCCCGCCATCTCCCATCAACGCCGACAACCGCTCCCGCTTCAGCGTCTGTCCGGTAGGATGCGTGTTAAACAAAGCCACCTGCGAAATGGCCGCGGCACCGACAAATCCGGTGTCTTCATTGAACTGCGGACAAGCTTCCATGCAACAGCAACACGAGATGCAGTTCGAGAGCGGGTAGGCTCTTTCCTGCGCTTCCATGGTGACGCGCGGCCCTGGACCGAGATCATAGGTGCCATCGACCGGCACCCATGCTTTGACCTTTTTCAAATTTTCAAAGAGCACGCTGCGATCCACGGAGAGGTCTCGCACCACGGGAAACTTCGAAAACGGCTCAAGCTTGATCGGTTGATCGAGATGATCGAGCAATGCGGAACACGCCATACGGGCCCGTCCATTGATCAGCATGGCGCAAGAGCCGCAGATCTCTTCAAGACAGTTCGAGTCGTAGGTGACCGGCGTGGTCTGCTGGCCATCGCGCGTGACCGGATTGGCAGCGATCTCCATCAGCGCCGAGGTAACGTTCATGTTCGGTTTATAAGGAATTTCAAACTCTTCCCATGACGGCTTGGCGTCAGGGTTGGTTTGGCGTTTGATTTTAATGAGGACCGATTTTCTGTTAGCCATTGTTGCTTTCTATCAGTTTTTCCCAAAATAAAAGGCCATCGTGGAAGAAATCACCGGGAAGGGCACGAGTTCCACTCGTGCGGATTTAGGCTGAGAGAGAACTGCGGCTTTCAGCCGCTGAGGTCTGCTCTTGAAGCCTACACGACTCATTTCTCCACCTGGATGCTATTTCGTAACTTTTTCGACATGGCAACGCCGAAGGCTGTTTGTGGTTGAAGTCTACGCCCGATTATTTCTCAAGACGCTCTATCATTACCGCCGCGAAGGTCACTACACGTTACACGCTTTTGTCCTCATGCCCGACCATGTTCATCTCATGCTCACTCCGGCCCAAAATGTAACCATCGAGCGCGCAATCCAGCTAATCAGAGGTGGATACTCACACGCGCTCGGTTCTCTGATCGGCCGCAGCTCAGAAATATGGCAGCGCGGATTCACCGATCATCGGATTCGCAATTCCCAAGACTTCGCGCACCATCGGAATTACATTCACCAGAACCCCGTCACAGGTAAACTCGTGAACGACCCTAACGAGTATCATTACTGCTCCGCGTTTCCGGGATTTAACCTCGACCCATGGCCCCCAGCGGCTAAAGCCGCATCCGCCATAGTCCGCCGATCTCAGTACTTCCTCGGACGCGGTGGAATCAGACTCGCGTCCACCGGCTCGAACTCAAACTTCGGCTCATCCAAATCAGGAGCGAAGGTCGCCTTCGTGGTCTTCATCCAATTCTTGTCGTCGCGCTCGGGGAAGTCTGGTTTATAGTGCGAACCGCGCGATTCGTCGCGCATGGCCGCCCCCTGCGCTATTACCCGCGACAATTGCAGCATGTTATAAAGCTGGCGCGCGAAGGCGATAGTCGTGTTGGCCCACTGCGAGCGATCGCTCAGATTAATCTTCTCGAAGCGATGCAACATCTCGACCAGCTTGGCGTCGGTTGCTTCCAATTTCTTGCTGTAACGAATGACGGTACAGTTCTCGGTCATGAGCGCGCCCAGTTCGCGCCACAGCAAAAACGGATTCTCGCTGCCATCCGCTTTCATGAGCCTGGAATTAACGTCCTGCTGGCGCTTTCGTTCGGCTTCGAAGTGCCCATTACTTGGCGCCGCCTGCAGGCTTTTCGCGTATTGCACTGCGTTCGGGCCAGCGGTAAAGCCTCCAAAAATGCATGACACTAGCGAGTTTGCTCCCAGCCGATTGGCTCCATGGTATTGGTACTCGGCCTCACCCGCGGCAAAAATTCCGGGGATGTTGGTGGCTTGTTTGTAATCGATCCAGAGCCCACCCATCGTGTAATGCATGCCGGGGAAAATCTTCATGGGTGTTTCTCGCGGATCGTCGCCGACAAACTTTTCGTAGATTTCCAGTATGCCTTCCAACTTGCGATCAAGGGTCTTGCGGTCAATGTGCGTGAGGTCAAGATAGACCATCGGCTTGCCGTCGATGCCGAGCTTGTGCTCATACACTACTTTGAAAATCGCACGCGTCGCCACATCTCGCGGAACAAGGTTGCCGTATTTCGGATACCAGTCTTCGAGGAAGTACCATCGTTCGTTCTCAGGAATTGACTTCGGATCGCGTTTGTCACCCTGAGTCTTCGGAACCCAGACTCGTCCGCCCTCGCCACGCGCTGATTCCGACATGAGACGCAGCTTGTCTTCGCCGGGGATGCAAGTGGGATGCACCTGAATAAACTCGCCATTCGCGTAGTAGCATCCCTGCTGATATAGCGCGGACTGCGCCGATCCGGTACACACTACAGAATTTGTGGACTTGCCGAAGATTGCGCCACACCCGCCCGTGGCAATAATAATGGCGTCGGCGGGGAAGGTTCGGACTTCCATCGACCGCAAATCCATCGCGCAAATACCGCGACAGACGCGGTTTCCATCGAGCACGGCGGAGAGAAATTCCCAGTGCTCGTACTTTTTCACTTTGCCTTCAGATTCGTAGCGTCGGACCTGCTCGTCGAGTGCGTAGAGAAGTTGCTGGCCCGTAGTTGCGCCGGCAAATGCTGTCCGGTTATAGAGCGTTCCGCCAAAGCGGCGAAAATCCAGCAGGCCTTCGGGCGTTCGGTTGAAAGGGACTCCCATGCGGTCGAGCAGATCGATGATTCCGGGAGCCGCCTCGCACATCGCCTTCACCGGCGGCTGGTTGGCGAGAAAGTCGCCTCCGTAAATTGTGTCGTCAAAATGTTTCCCGGTTGAATCGCCCTCGCCCTTCAGGTTCTTGGCCGCGTTGATGCCACCCTGGGCGCAAACAGAGTGCGAGCGCTTTACCGGGACGATGGAGAACAGATCAACCTCCCCGCCCATTTCGGCGATTTTGATGATGGCGGCCAAGCCCGCGAGCCCGCCTCCCACTACGATAATTCTTGGTGCCGCCATGTCTTTATAAATTCCGATCTGCCCAGGCTTAACTCAGCCCCTAAAGGGGCGTCTGATTGCGATGTGCTAGCGGTATCGCTGAAGCGATACCCTGATACGAAACCGCGATACACAGCGCTGATACGAAACTGAGGCGAAGCCCTGATACAAAACCTGATACGACACACCAACACCGGTCGTCGGAGGTCATCGCATCACGATATTTTCTGTTGGGTTTGAATCCGAAGGTTGGTAAGGAGTTTTTAGAAATCCGTACATGCTTGCGGCGCCAATCAGAATCAGGCCTAACGCCAGCGCAAAACAAACATACCCGAAACGACGCCGCGCTCTTTTTCCGGTCGTGATGCCCCATTTCGCGGCGAAGAGCCACAGACCGTAGCTGAAATGCCACGAAGCAGCGATAATGCCAATCGCGTAGAACGCGATCATCAGTGGATTCTGAAATTCTCCCTGGACTTTGGCGAAAGCCTCCATGGGATGCGTCGGCAGGTGCACACCTGTGAAGCGCAAATGATATGTGTGCTGCACTATGTAAATCAGCGCGATGATTCCAGTCCAGCGCTGCGAAGCATAGAGCCAGTTGCCGCTCCATGGATACGCGGCGAGATTATTTTCTCCCTGATACCAGATGTAGATGCCGTAGAGGCCGTGATACAGGATCGGAATCCAGATAAAGAAGAGCTCGAGGAAAAAAACTCCGGGCAAACTGTTCAGAAACTCAACTTGCTTTCCGTAGGCGATGGGGCCTTTGAAGGCCTCCGCATTCGAAATGAAGTGTTCCAGAAGAAAGGCCCCAATGGGTATTACGCCGCTCAGCGAATGCAGGCGGCGAAGCACAAACGATATGCCCTGTCCCGCGCGCAGCGGAGCCACGCCCGATTCAATAGTATGAGCGGGCGGTGAAGCAGCGGGGCTGGTAGTCGATGCCACGATGATTGCTCCTTACTAGTACGTCAAGCGAGAAAGCTAAAACCCATGATTATCGTTTTCCGTTTGAAGCAAAGTCAAGGCGAGGTCTCCCGATACCATCGCAGGAATGCTCGAAATGCTTCGCCGCGATGGCTAAATTGCGCCTTGGCTTCAGGACTTAATTCGGCAAAAGACTGGCCGATCTTTGGAAAATAAAATAGCGGATCGTATCCAAAGCCGTTTTCGCCACGCGGAGTTTCCAGAATAAATCCCTCGACGGTCCCGCAAAAGCTTTGCAGCGTCTGGCCATCACGTGCGGCCGCTAGCACGCAAAGGAATCGGGCCATACGCTTTTCCGCGGGAATGCCCTCAAGCTCGCGCAGCACACGTGCGTTATTAGCATCATCATCGGAGTTCGATGTGGCAGCTTGCGGTTCATCAGTCGCGTACCTTGCCGAATGGATTCCGGGCGCTCCACCGAGCGCATCGATTTCGAGACCGGAGTCATCAGCCAGCACCAGTTCGTGCGGGACGAACAAGCTGTACGATTCGGCCTTTTTGCGAGCGTTTGCTTCGAAGGTGGCTCCATCCTCAATGACCTGCGGCAAAGAAGAAAAGTTTTGGATGTTGGCAACGGTCACGCCATGCACAGCCGCCACCCCCGCGAAGTCACGGAGCTTCCCAAGATTCGACGTTGCCAGCAAAACGGTGTGCGGTTTCATTTGTTTGTTGGGCCCGTGATGTCTAATTCCTACTGGGTCAGTTTTCTTGTGTGGTTGATTGCTGCGCCTTCGCAGAAGACTTCGAGCTCTGCGGATTTCTCCAGGCAGTTCCAAGTAAGGCAAGTAAAGCGATGCTCATCATCGAGACTACAACTCCAGCAGTGCGGTCGGTCGTCCGCCCGAAATGGATATACACATCGTTCTCTCCAGCCTCAATCGGAATAACCATGAGTCGAGTTGTTTCGGTTTTCCCGGTTATGACAGGCTTGCCGTTCACGGCGGCCTGCCACGCCGGATAATTAAAAAGTCGCACCACAATATTTTGATCCGCTTTCGCATGAATCTGGAAGTGTCTTGTAGCAGGTTCCCATGCAAGTATCTTGCTCGGGACAGGCTTTCCATGTGCGTCGCTGATGCGCGGTAGATCTTTATTTAATTCACTGGCGTCGGCCCCAACCGGAACGTATTCGTCGACACCCTCGTGTCCTGTACCACTTTCCATAAAATCGACCATCTCACGAATGTCTGCCGAATTGTCCCACCAAGGCGGCTGCGTCAACTGGCCGGCGATAATAAGTGTTGCCAGTAACGCTGTGCATGTCAGTAGGCGTGAGATCCAATGTCTGGCGCCAAGGACGAGGAGCACAGCCAGTGCGACATTCATGCAGAGCAACCAGCGGAAGGGAAGCTGCACAAATCGGAGCTTCGGCAAGTGCTGCCACATCCAATTGGTGATTGGGAACATCATCAAGGCCGTGGCGACTCCCCACGCTGAAATCAGCATCCACAGGCTTGTGCCCGGAAGTTTCCCGCGACCCGCAACCGGTCCCGCGAGCGCAGCCCGTGGCCAGTTCCTGCGATGCCGGCTAGAAACGACAACAGTCAGAAAAAGAACAATAATTTCAGCTATGGCTACCGTCGAAACCAGACGATTGAACCGGTTGTGATCGGCATCGGCGATGGTGGTAAACAAAAAATTATCCTGCGGCCTTACTCCCGGAGAAAGTATCTCGCTGATATTAATCCACCGTTGTTCGTAGATGGCAGGGAGAAGATAAAAAGACGCTAGGCCCGCACCCATAATGGCTGCCCCTGCAGTTGCGAGCAGAATGCCTGATCCCTTAAAAGATCTTTCGGTCCGGTAAGAACGCGCGGCCAAAAAAACTGCTAGCCCGGCGGCGGAGTAATGGATCATAACCGCTGCCGGCAGATTCGTTAACCAAGCCGCCGCCAGGGTCAAACTCAACCCCACAATCGCTCGAACAAAGAAGCGCGACCTCTGACCTTCGTCTTGCGGAGACGAGCCCGCGCTTGAAGAAACATTTTTTGAAGAAAGTTGTTGCGAAACGGAATTACTAATCCGCAAAAGAAACAGGGGCACAAGCGGTAGTAGAGCCGAAGCGAGTAACTCGGCGTAGGCGCTGCGCCAATAAACGATCAACAAGTGGTAGGGATTCAGGGCGTAGAAAATGGCTGCGAAGAGCGTATCTGTCTTGCTGAGCCACTGACGGGCAAGCCAATACATGGATGCCCCCGCGAGGGTGAGAACTAGCCAGCAGTACGCGCCGGGAACCACATTCCAAGGCAGAATAGCGCCGAGTAGGGCTCCAAGCGTCCACGAGGCGGGAGGATAGAACAGGAAGCGTGGCTCGCCATATCCCCACTGAGCCAGTGCCGCCCATCGCGGGTAACCGATGCCCTGTTTCCACTGGCCCAGAACCTCCATCCACGAATACACGTGGAATTCGAAATCGTGACCGGATGGAATACCTTTCCAAAAAAAAGGTGTAATAGCCAAAAGACAGCTCCCAACCAGCAGCAGCACGCGCGCTATCGGTTTGCTGAGCAAATGGCTTGGCTGAACTTTCAATGCGAAGAATGGACTTATCGCGCGGGCAGTTTAACCGTGACAAGATTCCCACGCACCACGTAATTCTATTGCATCGCAGAAAATTTCGGAAAATTAACCGGAACGAAAGCTGCGGTGTAATTTGTAGACGAGAGGACGCGACTACAACTAAGGAAGGGTGTCGACCAGTTGCCGGTCTTGGAAGATTTTACTTGTTGGACTTCGAACTATTGATTGACGCTTGCGGGGGTCCGCTGGCGGTGAAGTTCAGACAGAAAATCTTCTTCCTCTAGGGCATCTCCGGTCCGCAGTAATTCGAGAAGCGGATCCTCGCCTTCGCTTCCCTCTGTGCTCGTCTGTTTGAGGTCAACATCGGCAGCGAGCAGAGAACGCGGCGACGTTTCGAGTTCTGGAGTAACACCGGGTTGAGCGGTAAGGAAAGCGATAAATTCACCAACGCTCTTGCGTTGTTCTTCGGTGCGGGAAGGGAACTCGATGCCCATTCCATGCCCGGGATGCATAACGCGAACTAACCCTTCGGTATGGATCTCAATCCCGGTAGCACGAAGACATAGGTCAACCGCAGCGGACTGAGGAAACGGAGATTCGGTTTGCACATAGCATCCACCCAAACTTAGGTCAGTCAGTTTGCAGTGACTAACCGCGCCAGCTTCTTCGGGAAGAGCGTCGTGAGAATGCGCTTCCAGCCATGCCGCCAGTGTTTCGCGCATTTGTTCATCGAGATCGAGGAAACGCAGGCCGGTCTGGCCGTTAGGGGTGCTCCACGCTATTTCCGCATCGGAGCCAATGTTTCCGGCACCCTCGGGAAGTTCGAAAGCAGCATGCACAAGGGTACCGGCTTGGAGCGCTTTAGCGGCGAGCACGTCCATGCCCCCAATGCTCAGGTCGAGTAAGATTCCCTCCACCACATCTGTTCCGCCAATCTCAATCGAGACGGGCGCTTGAACCGCGACTCGTGTTGATTGCCGGCGCTCGCGCTTGAGCAAGGCGGTCGCAGCGCGCAATGTGTTTTGAGCTTGTTCGTGGCTAATGGGCTTGATGAGGATAAAATGAGCGCCCGCACCGAGGATGGAGCGAATCTGCGAAGCATCATGCAACAACGCGACGGTGACCGGAGGCTTCCGCTCGGGGCCGGCCGTGCGGCGGCAGGCCTCAAGCATCTGAGAGGCGGTGGCTGCATCATCGAAGTCGACGATCACTTGATCGTAGCGCTGTTCCGACAGTCGGGCGATCGCGACATCGGCCGCGTTCGATCTATCAACGGCAACGCCAAGATGCGCCTGGACCTGAACCAGCGTCTCTGCGGCCACGTCATCCTTCGAAACCAGTAACGCCTGCAATATCATAGAACCGAGTCTCCTGCCTCGTTTCCGTTTTTTCTACGGCCAGCGCGGAGTTGCGCCGCGGGCTGGCTTGGCAGGAGTTGCGGACTGAGCGCCCGCCTTCGCAGCCATCGCGCCCTGGTTTTCGTCATCCACTTCCGCCAGGACGGCGCTATCGTCGTCATTCTCGTTCTCTGCCAGCAATGGCGCGACCTCGCGCAGTTTTTCGGCGGCCTGCTGCAACATCTCAATCTGCTTTCCCAATTGCGTGTACTGCGCCTGCTTGCGGCGCAACACCTCATGGATATCTTTCATACAACCCCCTGCGCCTGAATGTAGGTTTGTAGCGGGCGAAGGTCAACGGCAAAGCCCCCTGTAGCGGTTACCGCAGTAATCGGCGGAAGAGAGCGTGGAATGAAGTTCTTAGCAGAGCTTCAAATTTTAATAGATCCGCCTTCCAAACGTTCCCACAAATCAAAAGCCCCGCCTTTCGGCGGGGCCATGAGTTGAGTGTTTATGGGCGAGTCAACAGTAAGTTGAATTACGCTCCCATCAATTTGCGACGGAACATGCCAGCGATCCCCACAAGACCCGTTCCGAGAAGCCCCAAAGTTCCGGGTTCCGGTACGGATGTAAGACTGGTGGTGCCCGCTCGGATATGGCCTATACCAGCCGTCCATTGCGCGCCCGTGCTAAAGAGCTTTTGCTGTGTACTACCGGTTGCCCAGTGGCCGTTATAGAGCGTGCCGGCGATATTACCGGTTAACATCCAGATTACTCCCTGGGTGCCGTAGGTGCCGATCTTGGTCAAAGTGATCGGACCGACAAAGCTGCCGGTGAAGATGGCCCCTTTTGGTTGCCCATACTTGCCGATGCCGACTATGCTAAAGCCGGAGCCGGCAGCCGAAAAGGTCGCGCCTGCACTGGTAGTCGCAACGGAACCCGAAGCCAAAGCACCAGTCCAGAAGCTGACGGTGCCCAAATTGTGAGGTTGCGTTGCGTTGATGCCGTTAAAGCTCATCAGCTGCGATCCCTTGGAAACGACCCCCGTAGCTGAAACCGAGACCGTGCCAAAGGTGTTCGTCAGATTAATCGTGTCCGCCCAAGTGGCTATTGGCAGGGCCAACGCCAGAACTGCTAAAAATAACACTCGCCTCATTGTTCGTACTCCTCCCAAGTTTTTCGTCCAGAACCCCGGCACCCTGTCTTGAGCTAGACGCTCAAAATCTAGATCGCCCGTCGCTATAAGTGCATTTGCCATTCCACAACGCGAAGTGCATTTGCCTCTTATTATTTCAACAGTTTACGTCGTATCGGTCCGTGCTCACCGGAAGTTTGTATGCAACTTGCTGCACACTAGGAACAATCACCTTCTTAGATTCCGTTGATGCAAAAACCCTCTGCGGTTTGAATCGACAGGGGGATATCGTCAGACGCGCATGCCTCGCGGTAACCATCGCGAGGTTACCGATGGTAGCACAGGCCCCCGATTTGGCAAGTGCCTCTCTTGTGTCCGCCGTTTCCGGCTCTCCTGAAATTGGGTGGGCGGCTTCTTACCGGGTGGCCACTCTGCCATCGACTAAACGCGCAGCGACGTTTAGGATAGCCGGCTCGTTATTGATTCCTCCTCAGTTCGGCAAGAAGTTTCGGATCGATATTTCCCCCGCTGACTACGGCTACGTTAATCGCAGTTTCAGGCAATTCGTTAGCATGGAAAATGAAGGCAGCGACAGCCACCGCGCCGCTTGGTTCAGACAGCGTTTGGGCATTTACGCTCAGCGCGCGCATGGTCTTGCGAATCTCGCCTTCTGTCACAGTAACGATGTCGTCCACATAGGCCCGAATGTGTTCGAAATTGATGGCACCTACACTCTGGGTGCGGAGACCATCTGCGAGCGTCCGTGAAACTCGATCTGCTCGAGAAGAGACGATTCGGCCGCTGCGCAGACTGGCTTGGGCGTCCGCTGCGAACTCGGGCTCAACGCCAATCACCTTTATCCGCGAACTGCCCGGCCCGCCGGTGCTGAGCTTGATCGCGGCAGCTACGCCACTGATCAGCCCCCCACCGCCGACCGGAACGAGCACGGTTCCAACATTCGGAAGGTCTTCGAGGATCTCAAGCCCGACCGTTCCTTGTCCCGCGATGACTTTTTCGTCGTTGTAAGGAGGCACAATAGCGTATCCGTGCTCCGCAGCTAATTGTTCAGCCCGCAAGCGGCGCTCTTCGCTGCCCGGACCGACAGCTATAACCTCAGCTCCGAGCGCAGCGGTCGCCTCGATCTTATTCTTGGGCGCATTGCCTGGCATCACAATGATCGCCTTCGCCCCCAGCGCTCGCGCCGCATAAGCCACGCCTTGCCCATGATTGCCGCTGGAATAAGAGATAACTCCGCGCCGGCGCTCTTCATCGGTCAAGGAAGCGAGCTTGTTGTAAGCTCCGCGCAGTTTAAAGGCGCCGATGGGCTGTAGATTCTCGAGCTTGAGAGAGAGCTTGCGTTGATCGGACGCGGGAGTCCATTCAAATAGAGGAGTACGAACAGCTACGCCGCGCAGAAGGGTTTGGGCGGCGCGGATATCCTGTAAAGAGACCATTGATTCAGTAATTCCGTTAGAAATTTAGGCGAATTCGTGCTACCGTAATACTAGGTAACACCTGAGAACACCATGCCAGGGCCTTCTACGACAAGCGTGAAGCTCGATACTAATACAAAACAGCGCATAGAGCGGATCGCCTCAGCACGCCGCCGGTCACCGCACTGGGTGATGCGTGAGGCCATCGAACAATACGTGGAGCGGGAAGAGAAGCGCGAGCAACTCAGGGAGGATGCGCTTGCCGCCTGGACCCATTACCAGACGACCGGCCTGCACGCGACCGCTGATGAAGCGGATTCTTGGCTAGCCGACCTCGAATCGGGCAAGAACACCGCTCCCCTTAAATGTCACGAGTAAAATGGTCTCATTTCGCTTTGTTGGATGTGGCCCGCCTACATCGATTTTTGGAACCCAAGAGCCCTGCCGCTGCTAAACGTGCCGTCAAGGCGATCCGGCGCGGCGTAAAGGTTCTAAGCAAGCACCCCGAGAGTGGCCGTCCTGTCGAGGAACTGCCCCCGGAGTTCCGCGAATGGGTGATTGAATTCGGACACGCTGCCTATGTGGCGCTTTATCATTTTGACGGCAAGCAGATCGTGATACTAACTATCCGCCACGGACGCGAGGCGGGGTATTGACCTGACGGGGTGTTCACAATCACCACGACGCTCAAATTTCCAATATCACAGGCATAATCAGCGGTCGCCGTTGCGTTTGCCTCGAAATATAGCGCTTCAGATCGGTCCGGATTTTCTCTTTGATCACCCCGTAGTCGGCCTTTTCTTCGGCGCTGGAGGCGTCGAGCGTCTCGGTAACGATCTCTTTGATACGACTTATTACTCCATCTTCCCCGGGATTGAACCCGCGGGTCACAATCTCTGGGGAGGCTTCGACACGTCCCGTAAGCTTGCTGATGGCGATGACCGGCATGACGAAGCCGTCCTCGCTGAGATGGCGGCGATCTTTGATGACTATATCTTCGACCACGTCAGTGCGTGATCCGGAATCGATGCAAACGCGCCCAACGTTGACGCGCCCTGCTTTGCGTGCTCCGAGTTCATCGATTTCAAGAACGTCGCCACTCTCGATCAACATCACTTTGCCAACCGCTCCCGTCATCGATGCAGCGAGTTCGGAATGTAGTTTGAGCTGCCTGTATTCGCCATGAATCGGGATGAAATACTTGGGGCGCACCAGATTTATGATCAGCTTTAATTCTTCCTGGCTGGCGTGGCCGCTAACGTGGATCGGCGGGTAAGAACCATCGTCGTATATGACGAACGCTTCCCGCCGGAAAAGGTGGTCGACCATGCGGAAGATCGCTTTTTCGTTCCCCGGAATGACGCGCGACGAAAGAACAACGGTGTCGCCTTTTTCGATCTTTGCGTGCTTGTGATTGTCTACTGCCGCCCTGGAGAGGGCTGACATCGGCTCCCCCTGCGTGCCGCTGATGAGCACGCAAACTTTCTCGGGCGCGTAATTTTTCATTTCGCCGGGATGAATCAGCATCCCTTCAGGGATCTGGATGTAACCTAAATCCTCGGCGATCTCGGAGGAGCTGTTCATGGAGCGGCCAATAAAGCAGATCTTGCGGCCGTGCTCACGCGCCATGTCGACCGTCAGCTTGATGCGGTGAATCGAAGACGAGAAGCACGAAATAAACAGGCGGCGCTCTGTGCGCGCAAATACTTCTTCAAACTTGCGGTGCACCGCGCGTTCGCTGGGCGTATACCCCTTACGCTCAACGTTGGTCGAATCTTGTAATAGCGCGAGCACTCCTTCTTTGCCATACTCGGCAAAGCCGTGGAGATCGAAAAGTCGGTTGTCCGTGGGTGTCGGATCAACCTTGAAGTCTCCCGTGTGCAGCACGACGCCGAGGGGTGTGTGGATGGCAAGCGCGACGCACTCAACCAGACTATGTGTTACCTGCAGCGGGTGAATGGTAAATGGACCAAGCTTGAAGCGCTCTCCCGGCCGAATCTCGCGGAGGTCGGCATCATCCAGTAGTTGATGCTCGTCGAGTTTGTCCTCGACGTAAGCGAGCGTGAATTCGGTTCCCCATACCGGGACGTTAAGTTCGCCGAGAATCCAGGGCAGCGCTCCGATATGGTCTTCGTGGCCGTGTGTGAGCACGATGCCGCGGACATACTGGCGATTTTCGAGCAGGTAAGAAATATCCGGGACGACGATATCGACGCCGAGTAACTCGGCTTCGGGAAACATGAGTCCCGCGTCAACTACGATAATGTCATCGCCGAAGCGGATGGCCATGCAGTTCATACCGAACTGGCCCATTCCTCCGAGCGGAATAATATGAAGTTTTCCTATAGACATTCGTCGAAATGATGCTAGCACACGCGCCAGCTACTCAATTCTGTTACGAATGAAGTGAAGGTGCCTTCGAGCCCAAATCGGTATTCGGGAACCGGGATTACCTCACCTCTGCCGGGATGACAAGGTTTCAGAGAGTAGTCAGGCTGTTAAACTTGAGACTGCGAATGAGAAATGACAGGCGAGAGTAAAGGCGAGAAGAAGTCGTGGATGCGTCGCCGGGCGGAAGGTGCAATCCGCGGCGGGCTGACTCGCGCCTACGACACAATCAAGGTCGACCCTGGCCGCTTCTTGATGCAGCTTCGGGTCGCTCATGGCTTGCCGCTGGCCACATTCCAAGGCGTGTATACATTGCCAATCGAACGTCTGGACGATGTGGCAGATTCAATCGTTCGCGCCAGCATGAAGCTGGCCGCGGCGGAGGGCGCGGGGTTTGGGCTTGGCGGAATTTTCACCATCCTGCCCGACCTTGGCATTCTGTCTACCATCACCATGCGAACGATTCAGAAACTAAGCCTGATCTACGGGTTCGAGTTGAATAGCGATGAAGAAATTGCTGAACTTTGGATTGCAGCCGCCACCGCTGCCGGAGTCGACATCAGCCGCGAATTGTTGGAGAAAGAAGTCGTCAATCGCTTTGTCCCGCGCGTGATCCAGCGCATCGCGGTTAAAGCCGGCTCCGAGATCGCGGAAAAGTGGATCGGACGCCTGGTTCCATTTACCAGTTCGGCGATAGGGTGCGCGCTGAATTATTATTTCGTGCGTGCATGGGGTGCGCGGGCGCAGGCGCATTTCCGGGAAAAGCATTTGGAAGCACGGCAGAGGTTCGCGCAAGAGCAGTTGCAGCTTCCCCAGCAGCCTCAGGGGATATTGCCCTCGTGATCGCGTACTAATCCCAACTCTTGCGTTCTCTTTGCAAGTAATTCTTTGGATATTTACGGCGAGCTAGCCCGCGGATCGCCGCGGCATAGGATTCCGGGCGCTTCATGATGACGACCCTTCCTCTTCTAATAACGAAAAGAAGTTTGTCGCCGGGTTGCAGGCCCAATGCTTTGCGAGCCTCACGCGGGATCACGATTTGATTCTTTGCTGAGAGAGTCGCTTCCGTCATGGGCTTAATTCGTAGCATAAAGTAAACAGGCAAGACGACTCAGGTTTTTCTTTTCATTACTGACCTTCGACTTGGTAGCGTTCGACATATTGCGCGGAGACGGAATAACTGACTCGGGACCCGGCATTCTATCTGAGCCACTCCTCCAAGCCAACCCCGCTCTCGGTTTTCTCATCGCGATACTTCACGATCACGGGAGTATACAGGGACAGATTCCAGTCGTCAGTTTCGCGTTTGCCTTTTTTTACGGCGCGCGAGCCCGGAACCACCACCGCATTTTCAGGGACCTCCAACGGCCGCTCAGTCGTAGCGCGATAGATTTCGCCGCGCACCAGGTCATAGAGCGCAGTGGATCGAGTGAGAATCGTTCCCGCTCCCAGGACGGCGCGAGTGCGGACCAAAGTGCCTTCATAGACTCCACAGTTACCGCCGACCAGCACGTCGTCTTCGATGATCACGGGGGAGGCGTTGATGGGTTCAAGCACGCCCCCAATCTGAGCGGCTGCGCTAAGATGCACGCGCTTACCAATCTGCGCACAGGAACCGACGAGGGCATGCGAATCGATCATCGAGCCCTCATCCACGTAGGCGCCCACATTAATAAACATGGGAGGCATGCAAATGACCGACGGCGCGACATAGGCGCCTTCGCGGATGGATGATCCTCCGGGGACGACGCGTATGTGAGCATCGAGGGTGAGACGGCGAGCCGGAAACGTATCTTTGTCAACGAACGAAAGCACGTCGCCGTCATTCATTTCTCGAAGTTGCCCCAGCCGGAAGCCCAGCAGAATCCCCTGCTTGATCCAGGCATGGACGACCCAACGTTTGCCGTCTTTCTCGGCGGCTCGAATCTTGCCAGCAGTTAACGCGTCGCGAAAATGAAAGAAAGTGCGGCGGGCTTCGTCTGCATTGCCGTGGTCTTGGCTGTTGGATAGGTTTTCGATAGCCGATTTCAGATTGCTGAGCGAGTCTGACATAGGAGGTGCAGAAGTTGTGATGGGTTTACCTTCATGCCACGCACTTGCATTCGCTACGGATTAGAACACCGGGCATTTGATGGGTCGCTTCCCGCGCGGCGACGGGGTTCCCATACGGACCATGCCACTTCGAATGGTTCGGATCGTGTCCACTGGGACGCCCTTTTCCGGAGCTGCATTGTCCGCAGGAGGCCCGATGCAAAACCGCCTTATGCGGGCCGGCAGCCCAGGTTTCGTAAACATAAAACTCGGATGCGGCCACCGGCGCGGCGGCTGGACGGGAAATTAGTCCGGCGTCGGTCGCTATTTTTTGGAGCTTCGATCGCGTGTCTCGCCGCATCGGAAGCAGTGGCAGGCGATAAACTTCTTCGATCTTACCCATCATCGCGAGCACGGCCTTTACCGGAAGGGGGCTCGACTCGACAAAATTGGCCTGCATCAGCGGCAAATATTTGCGTTGGAGGGAGCGCGCCGTTTGCCAGTCGTTGTTCAAAGCGGCTCGCGTCATCTCTGACATTTCACGCGGAATCTCGTTTGATGCAACCGAAATAACGCCCACGCCGCCGAGAGAAATCACCGGCAATGTCACGGCATCGTCCCCAGATAACACCAGGAAGCTCTCTGGTACTGTGCTTATTACCTCGGCGATCTGGGCCATGTTGCCGCTGGCTTCCTTTATCCCGGCGATGTTGGGGACCTCGCTTAGCCTGGCCACCGTCGCGGGTTCAAGGTTCGCTGACGTACGGGTGGGAACGTTGTAGAGAATGATCGGCTTGTCGATCGCTTCGGCAATAGCGCGAAAATGCCGGTATTGGCCCTCCTGGGTCGGTTTGTTGTAATACGGCGACGCCGTAAGAATCCCGTCTACACCCGGACGTGTCGCGGCCTCTTTCGCTTTCGCGACGGCGTCTTGCGTCGAATTCGAGGTGGCACCGGCAACGATTGGCACTCGTCCAGCGACAACCTCGATGGTCACATCGATCACCCGCAGCCACTCATCGTGATTGAGGGTGGGAGTTTCACCGGTGGTGCCGCAGGGCACGAGAAAATCTATACCCGATTCGACCTGCCAGGTAATCAGATTGCGCAGCGCGTTCTCATCGACTGCACCGTCCTGAGAAAACGGCGTAACGAGAGCAGTACCACAGCCTCGCAGTTGCATGGATAAAGGATAACTCTTTTTTCGCGCGGGGACGCGCGCCCTAGCCCGCCCAAGCCGAGCAAAGGTCGACCGTCTTCAGTTGCAACAGCTCTAAAGCTCAGAGCTCACGCCAAATATCACGAAACTCGTAGAAGCCGGTCTTGCCCGCCAGCCACTCCGCGCCCCGCACTGCCCCTTCGGCAAATCCTTGGCGTGACTTGGCGTCATGACACAAATAAATTCGATCACCAGCGGAATTCAACACGACCTCGTGCATTCCAACCGCATCGCCTTCGCGAAAGGAAACGATTTCAACTTCGCGTTCTCCAGTGTCGCGCAGAATCTTCTGCAGCGTTAGTGCAGTCCCCGACGGCGCGTCTTTTTTTTGCTCATGATGGCGCTCGAAGAGTTGGCCAGAGTAATCGTATTTCAGCGCAACTCCCGCAGCAGCCGTGATCTCGAAGAACAGATTCACACCAATGGAAAAGTTTGACCCGTACAGAAATCCAGTGTGGGCCGAGAGTACCATCTCCCGTAAACGTGGCAACTCGTCGTACCAGCCCGTGGTTCCAACAACCAGGTTTTTCTCAGCCTGGATGCATGCTTCGGCGTTAGCCACAACCGCCGCAGGGGAGGTGAAATCGATCACAACATTGATGGGGGCCAGCAATTCTGGCGTGAGAGAGCGGGCTCCGTCATTCTCAGCCGCTGAAAGCACTCGCACATGGTGGCGTCGCGCGCGTGCCACTTCCGCCACCAGCGATCCGGTTTTCCCACGCCCCAAGATTAGAAAATTCATACTGCAATTCCGTGGTTGACGCTTCCACAGTGCACTAATGCGACTGCCGTTAATGGACTACCTACGCAAAGACCTCCGGGTCTGCCTCCGCAAAAAATGCCTGGTGCAGTCGCCGCACCACTTCGGCCGCGGCATCCTCTTCGATCACGAATGTCAGATTGATTTCGGAGGCGCCCTGGGAGATCATGCGAATCTTCACATCTTCCAAGATGCCAAAGACCTTCGCGGCGATTCCGGCAGTGTCGCGTAAATTTTCTCCGACTAAGCAGACAATCGCCTTCCGGCCCTCGTACTTTACGTCGGCCAGTTTCGCGAGATCCGCCGCCAGCGCCGGAATTGCTTCATTGGTTTCCGCTGTCACCGAGACGCTGACTTCGGAGGTGGAGACCACATCGACCGCGACATTGTGGTGGTCAAAAGCCTCAAAAATAGATTTTAAATATCCGTGAACCAGCAACCGGCGCGGAGCCGCGACCTCGACAAGAGTGATTTTCTTCTTGAGCGCAATCGCCTTGAAGATATTCGTGCAACGAGGAGCGCGTGCCGTAACCTTAGTGCCTTCACACGTAGGGTTCAAGGAATTCAGAACATACACCGGAATATTTTGTTGAATAGCGGGCAGGACTGTAGCCGGATGTAGAACCTTCGCACCGAAGTAGGCAAGCTCCGCGGCTTCATCGAAGCTGATCACTTTAATTCGGCGGGCGTCAGGACAAAGCCGTGGATCGGTCGTCATCATGCCATCGACGTCGGTCCAAATCTCGATACGCTCGGCATGAAGCGCGGCGCCAAATATGGCGGCGGAAAAATCCGAGCCTCCGCGCCCGATGGTTGTGGTGATGCCGTTACGAGTCGATCCGATGAAACCGCCCATGACTGGCACTTTGCCGGAATCGAGCAGCGGTTGCACCTTTTTGAGCAGCCGTTCGCTGGTTTCTTCGAACTGCGGAACCGCGCGCGTGTAACTGTTATCGGTCAGCAAACATAGGCGAGAGTCCACGTGCGTGCCCGGCAATCCGCGAGCGGCGAAAGCGGCTGCCACAATCTTGCTCGATAAAACCTCACCGAACGAGGCAACATAGTCATACGTGCGGGGAGTGATTTCGCCGACTGCCCCTATGCCGCGCAGCAATTCGTCCAGGTCTTCGAAGTCGGCGCCCAATTCGCTGTGAAACTCGGTGAACAAAGCGGTGCCAAGAAGTTCTCCAGCGGTGTCGTAGTGCCGTTCCCGCAAAGCGCGCGCCATTTTCAAAGCGCTCTTGCGATCCCCGCTGCCAGCGGCCTTTCCCATGGCCAGCAGGGAATCGGTGACCTTCGCCATCGCACTGACCACTACTACCGGACGATCGGCCAGGCGTCCTTGAACGATCTGCGCCGCCCGGTCGATCGCCTTGGCGTCCTGTACGGAAGTTCCGCCAAACTTCATGACAATCATCGGCGGCGATTCTCCTTATGAATGGCATGGTGGGCTGCGCGATCGTTCTCCCGATCACCATCGCGATGATTACTCCGATGCCGGCTCAATCCAGATACCCCTTCGCTTTGAGAAGTTCGGCGTTGAGCACCGCAGCTCCGGCAGCCCCTCGAATGGTGTTGTGCGAGAGGACCGTAAACTTCCAGTCAAGAACGCTACATTTGCGCAGGCGTCCTACTGAAGTCGTCATGCCGCCTCCCCGATCGCAGTCAAAACGCGGTTGTGGACGATCTGCGGCGGGCATGTAAACGACAGGTTGTGCCGGAGCACTCGGAAGACACAGTTGCTGCGGTTCCGGGCGAAAATTATTCCACGCGGCAATAATCTCCTCCGCTGACGATTTCGTCTTCATGCGGATCGCAATCGACTCCGTATGCCCATCTTCCACAGCGACACGATTGCACTGGGCGCTCATAGCAAAAGGAGCAGGATCGATGCGCGATCCATTGAGAGTGCCCAACAACTTCTGCGTCTCCTCTTCCATTTTTTCTTCTTCATTCGCGATGTAAGGAATAACGTTACCCAAAATGTCCAGCGAGGCGACGCCCGGATACCCAGCGCCGCTCACCGCTTGCATGGTGACGGCCATGACCGTCTCGATGGTGAACGCGCGGTGCAGCGGAGCCAGTGCCAGTACCAGTCCAATGGCCGAACAATTCGGATTGGTTACGACAAATCCCTTCGATTTTGATCGCCACGACTGCTTCTCGATCAGCGCGATGTGATCTCCGTTGACCTCGGGAATGACCAGTGGTACGTCAGACTGCATGCGCAACGCGCTCGAGTTCGAGATGACCGCGCACCCTGCCGCCGCGAACTGCGGCTCCAATTCACGGGCGATGGAGGAGTCTAGAGCGGCGAAGATAATTGTCGGCGCGCCATCTGGCTTGGCCGGCGAAACTGTCATCTTGGCGATCGCTCCCGGGATCGAGGTCTTCAGCCGCCAGCGCGCGGCTTCGCCGTATGGACGGCCTTCCGATCGATCCGATGCAGCCAGCCATGACACTTCAAACCACGGGTGATCTTCGAGCATCTGGATGAAACGCTGCCCGACGATGCCTGTGGCACCAAGAATTCCTACAGGAAGTTTCTGCGACATGATGAATTGTGATTTTATACTAGTGACTTTTCAAAGCGCGGAAGGTGAAGTTGCGGCGAAAGACAAAAAAGACAAACCGGGTCATCCGTCCATGTAACGACTTAAGTCCCGACCAGTTTCTACCCTTTTCCCAGTTCATGGGGAAAGGAGTCGTCGATATGAGGAAACGAGTCATTGAGAGGCCCAAACCTGCGTTTCTCAACAAAGATGCGCCAGCGCCGCCAAACAATTCGCAAGCTGGCCATCACTGGGATGGAGAGGTAGACACCGAGTATGCCAGCGATTTCTCCGCCCGCGAGAATACCGAACAAGGCTGCCAGTGGATGCAATTCAACGCTGCTACCCATGATACGGGGAGAGGTTACGTAGTCCTGCAGCAGCCGCCAAATAACAAGGAACAAAAGCAAAAAGCCCCAATGCGAATATCCGGAGAGAACAGCAACGATCAACATGGCGGCACCACCCATCAGTGGTCCCGCAACCGGGATGAATTCGAGCGCGCCTCCAATGGTCCCGAGCATGAGCGCATAAGGAACTCGCATCAGACCAAGAACTATGAGATAAGCTATTAGTGACAAAGCTGCCAGCGTCAATTGTGCGCGAATAAATTGAGCCAACATCTGATTCAGATCCTGCAGCACATCGTCAAAAAATTCACGCTGTGATCGCGACTGCACGAGCGAGACCAGCGTCTCTTGGAACGTGCCACCGTCTCGCAGAAAAAATATGGCTAGAATCGGTACGAGAAACAGCAACCAGATTTGTTGCAGCGCTTCGGCGACCCGCACTGCGATGCGCTGCGCAAGGTGTGCCAGATCCTCCCGCCTGCTTAGCAGGAAGCTTTGGATTCGCTTTTGAGTGTCTTCCGACCAATGATGCTGGCTTCCGATTCGCGCCGCCAACTGGCGAAGCTGGCCGGAAAGTTGCCCGGTGCTTGCCTTATCGATAAGCCCGGGCAGCTGTTCACCGAGGTGAGAGGATTGCCGGGCAATTCGGGGACCGACGAGAAACCCAAATATGGCCACTCCGATCATCAGCAGCAGGTAAATGATGGCGATCGCCCAGGCTCGGCTGCGGACGATCTTCTCTAATCTGACCACCGCGGGATTGATGAGGTAAGCAAAGATGATGGCGAACAGGAAGAGGATCAGCGTCCGCCGCGCCGCGTATATAAAACCGATTCCCAAGGCGAACAGCGATGCCGTGAAGAGCACGCGCGTAGTGCGTGAATCGATGATTGTCATTCAATGATTGTCTTCAGTGATCGTTATTCAACGATTCTCATTAACCGTTAATCGCGATCGACTTGAGTATTCTCTCCAACAATGACCATCCGCATAACTTTAAATTGATCGTTGAGCCAGATTTGCCAATTGTTCGCTTCGCTTTTTATTTCCAACTTGAGGAGGTCTTGCGGTCCGCTCTTAAGAGTGATCTTCTCGCGGCCGAGAAATTCCATGCTCAATGGGGCGGGAGAATGTTGATGTGGATTCAGAGTGCCAAACTGAGAACGTTGTTTCAGTGGGCACTGTAGCCCTTTATCCTGCTTGCAGGAAGCACCTAGAAACTTCCATGCTAATAATTCACGGTGGACGAAAAAATAGTCATCCAGAATGCTGGTCGATACTGGGAGGAGATAAGGCTGTTCAGATTCCTTTTCCTGCGGCGAAGCTTTCCACTTTTGCGTCAGAAAATCGGAATTAGGTACTACCGACGACTCCGCCTTGCCGGGACTCAACTCTCTCCATTCGTAATGCCGTATATCTCCGGTGGCCGTGAGCTGCAATTCGGAGGTTTGTGCGGCCTCGGTAGGAGCATTCTCCGTCTTGAAGTCAGAATGCGTGAGGCTGCCATAGTTGGTTTGATAGATGGTGAAGGTTTCCGTCCCAACACGGTGGCCATTTTGAAAAATTCCGAACGAGCCGGAATCGATTTCCTTCCCGTCGTGTTTCGTTTCTTTTTCTTTCTCGCCAGGTAGAGGGGAAGACGATGCCGTGATACACATCGCAATGGCAGTGGTCATCACTAAGATAGCAAGCAGCCGATTAGATGATTTCAACTTCAACCTCACTGTGATTCTCCTGTTTCGATATGAGTTGGAGGGACCTGAGTTGCGGCGGAGGACTCCACACCACCACGAACTTGCAAAATACTCTCGATTTCAGCGCAAAGGGAGGAAGGATCTTTTCCAGAGGTTACGATCGTCACGGTTGCTTTACGGTAATGAGGAAGGCGCTGCTTATACAAATCCCGGAAATCGGATGGGTTATTTTTTCTCAAAGGCCGTTTTCCACCGTCTTCCTGGCTGCGGCGCCAGAGTTCTTCCACTGGGGCATCGAGAAATACCGATGGCCAGGATCGCAGCATCTCCTGGTTTTTCGGATAGTAAAAGGTGCCGCCGCCCAGAGCGATCACTGTGTCGCGCGTCAGGGATTCGGTCAGATCACGCAACGCGTGCTCCTCGGCGGCACGATATCCATTTTTACCGTACTCGCCTCGCTCCCGGAAGATCGTGGCAATGGATTGCTTCTCACGCGCTTCGATATCGGCGTCCAGATCCACAAAGTCCCAATTCAAACGCCGGGCGAGTTGGCGGCCGACGGTGGTTTTGCCACAAGCCATGAAGCCAACAAGAAAAACCGCGCGCACTGCCATGGCACTCCACGGCACGTAAAAGGGGGACAAAGCTGCCATCCGGCGTCCGTGCCTGCCTGCTCGTTTAATCTAAGCTATTTAGCGTTGCTTGAGGCGAATTTTACCACTGAAGGACCGCAACACCACTTGCGATGATGCCTTGCCAGCAGTGCCGAAGAAGGAACGTCCGGCTTCTGCCGAGAAGCGCGAGTGTTGAGGTTGGAGGGGAAAATCGTTCTGGACCTGCCCGATAACGGAGTGCGCTCGGAAGTCTGCCGATACATCCGGCGGCGCCAATGCCTCGATATCGCCGGTGTGAGTAGTGAACTTGTAATCTCCGCTGGAGCCGAAATCTCCCTCGTAGAAGATCTTTCCGCTGCCCGAATTTGCCTGCACCAGCGGACCCGTGACTGATTTCAAATGCACGTCGCCGCTAATGGACAATATTTCCACGTGACCATTGCGCACATCGGTCAGCGTGACCGGACCGCGCATGGTCTTAACGTGCACGTGACCATTGTCGATGTTACGCACGTTGATCACTGCATCCGCGCCCTCCAGAGTTATATCTCCCTGCAAACGCTCTGCGGAAAGAGGACCGGTCGTAGAGTGAAAGTTGACCGTCGCGCCTGCGGGTATTAACAGTTCGTAATCGATCTCACCGGCCTGCGAGCCCGACCCTTGCAGTACATGCGAAGCGATGTCAATTCGGTTGCCGTTTTGCTTCTGGTCGACCTCGACGTTGTCGGATTTAACAGTGGCGGTAACTATGACGACGGTGGTATTGCCGGGCTTTGCCGAAATTGAGCCGTTCTGTGTGTCGACGGAAATATTGGGGTGAGAACCAACCGTGAAACGGTACTCCTTTTTGGTTTCGGTCTTATTCTGCGCAAGGGCCGTGGACGCAAGCCCTACGGATAAAATCAAGGCCGCGATCGTGGGTGGGTTGATACCGTGGACGCCCCTCTTTTGAATTCCCCGAAGACTCACCATAAAACACGCCCCTGCGGCCGACATGCGGTCCGCCCTTCCCCTATTGAATACGATCTAACGCGAGCTGATAAAGCAATGCTTTCTGCTGATAGGCTTCCATCAGATGCTGCCGCGCATCTGCATCGGCCGGATTTTGATCCACGTAGGCCTGCGACTCCCTGATATCGGCGTTCACGGCCTGCAATTGCTTTTCGTATGTGGTCTTCATCGACGGTGCACGGGATGATACTACACTCATAAATTGCTCATCATCCGCACTCGGAGCGGCTTCAACGTCTGTGCGTCTTTGTGCTACCTGCTCAGGGGCTGAAGAACTAGGCGCCTTGGGAACCTGAGCTTTTTCGGGCTTCGAGGCTGTTGGGGGAGTTGATGCGGTTACCGCCGGATTGGAATTTGGTGCGGCTGTGGGCGCCGGGCTCGCAGGTGTTTTGCTCTGGTAGACCGATGGATTCGTTTGGTGCTTTGCGACGTAGGTTCCTGCCACCAGCAACATCGCGGCCACCGGAACAAGCCATGAAAGCCTCCATCGCGGTCGAGGAGAATTTCGAATAAGCGCCGGCTTGAGATTTTTTTGCGTCGAAAAGTCTGATTTCTGATCGCGAATCAATCCTTCGGCCCGGAGCTGAGCGGCAATTCGCAACCACAGCAGCGGCGACGGCTCGTCATTCGCAACCAGGTGACGCGCCTCTCCCGTGATCGACCTCAGGTCGGAGACTAGATCAGAGCAATCTGCACAAGTCTTCAAATGACTTTGAAAGTCTGGCGGAAAGAGCCCGTCCACCGGAACGTCCAGAATCTCCGGCAAAACTTCTTGTACTTCTGAACACGTCATAGCTAACCTCTCCCCAGTGCTGCAATTTCCACTACCCGGTTTTGGCCTTTTCGGCTCTCATGAACTTCAAGAAATCCCGCAGCTTCAGACGCGCTTTGTGGAGCTGCGACTTGCTATTGCCAATCGAGCACCCCACGATTTCGGCAATTTCGTTATGCTCGAATCCTTCAATATCGTGCAACACGAATACTGTTCTGTACCCTGGCGGAAGCCGGTCGATAGCCCGTTGCAATTGCAGCCGGTCAATCGATCCCGTCAGCTTTACGTCTTTGGTGCCGAACTCTTTCCTGGGAGCTTCATCGTCCGCTTCCAGAGTTTCCTCGAGCGACACCACCGGCAAACCCTTTTTCCGAAGCTGCATGAGAACGACATTGACGGTCATGCGATGCAGCCACGTCGAAAATGCGGATTCGCCGCGGAAGGTTCCAATCTTGCGATAGAGCTGAAGAAATGCTTCTTGGGCTAAGTCTTCGGCCTGCGCGGGATTGGAGACCATTCGCAAACATAGCGAATACACTCTACGCTTATGCAGGTGATACAGGACTTCAAACGCTGCTTCGTCGCCCTGCTTTGCCCGCTCAATTGCGTCTGCTTCTGTGGCGCGCTGCTTTTGGTCGGTCAAGTCGCCTTTTCCGGCCGCTAGTGATTCAGATGCGGCTTAGAACTCTTTTCGTTGTACAAATTTGCCGAGGTAGTTGCCTACCCTACTCTAAAGGTCAGAATACCAAAAACTGTAGTTTCCGGGAGCCTAACCGATAAGACGAGGAACGCGACAGAAAGTAGCAGTGCTCTGTTGATTCCAGGGTGGGGCTGCGGTTTAAGTTTCGGCGATCGCCCCTTCCTAATCTCTTTTAGAAGGGAAAAGCTCCTACCTTAGGCGTTCGCGGTGATGGTCTCCAGCCCATGGCCTCGTGGTCCCCTCTCCCGAATTCGCAATAGGATGGCGAAAGCGAGCCCGACGAAGCCCAAAATCGAAAATATGCACATCCCCAGCCCATAACCGGCAGGGTTATCCAGCCCGGCGTGGGCGTAGTCGTTCGCTTTGCCAATCAGCAAGTTCAGGATAAAGAAGCCGATCTGCTGGATTAGCGTCATTAAGGCGTAAGCCGTGCCGAGTCGGCTTTCATCTACGATATACGCGACCGACGGCCACATAACCGCCGGAATCAAAGAAAATGCAATCCCCATCATGCACACCGGCACGTAAAGCGAAATGTTGGTGTAACCCATCATGAGATAGACCGGCATCAGCAAGATCGACGCGAACATCATCAGGAATGCCCGTTTCCCGATCTTGTCGGCGAGGAGCCCAAAGAGCGGGGTCGCGACCATGGCGGAAAGGGGGAGGAGGCTGTTGAAGAAACCGGCTCGCTCGTGGGCCAGTACTCGCATTGCGTCCGACGCAGTCACTCCCCCATGAACCGCGAGAATTTTGTTGGTAAAAAAGTCGATGGCAAACGTGCGAAAAGGAAAAATTGCAGAATAAAAAGTGAAGCAAAGCCCGACCACGTACCAGTACGAGGTATCAAAGCGAAAAATCTGTCCAAACTCCAATTTGTCGATCGATCCGGCCCTCCCTAATGCGTAAAGTCGTTCGGCACGGCTTTCGAGCACCCAGTAAGCGATAGAGCAGACTAGCGATAAAATCCCAGCACCTACCGCAATTAATAACGGCCCTTGCCAGCTTGGCTGACCGGCCGGTCCATTGGGATAAAAAACCCGATTAGCCCAAGTCGGCGAGTTGTCAGCCGCCACCGATGCCAGGCGGGCAATAAGAAGGTTGATCCCAAAAGCGAAGCTCAGTTCCTTTCCTTTAAACCACTTGGCGAGGACGGTCGTAGCCGCGACAATCATCGATTCGGCGCCCAGCCCAAGTACGGTGCGCCCGGAAATCATGACGGCGGGCTGGCCGCGCAGGGCCGTAAGCGCCGCTCCAATCAGGCAGAGTACGGCAAAAAAAGTGATGGCCTTCTTGGTGCCAACGCGGTCAATGATGATCCCGCCAATCAGGAGCGTGGCGACGGCGGCCACACTGTAAGCCGAGTTCAACCATCCGAATGCCGTGGCTGAGAAACCCAGCTTGTCGATAAAAATGCGTTCCAGCGGATTGATGCTGTCGTAGATGTAGTAATTTCCGCCCATCGCCAGGCTGACGAAGAGCAGCACGGTCCAGCGGTATAGACGGGAGGGTTCCGGTCGCGCCATGCCAGGATGAGTCGGGTCTAGTCGATCAGCATCAACCATCAAGGCGCGCACCTCCGGCGCTGGCTGGCGCCTGCGCAATGTGTGTGGGGAGAATCAACCGGACGAAGATAGCAGATTGCGCAGCGTTGCTGTTTGAGAATATGCTACCCATCCCGGTGTATAGTCATGGACTTCGAGGGTGTCCCATGCGCCATTCTTCGGGCCCGCTTATCCTCCCTGCGCTTTTCTTAGCCTTCGTCGCGGCCGCGTGGCCTCAGGAACTCCCTGCTCAACCACAGGCTCGGCCGAAGGTATGCGTTGCCTTGGTTAGCAACGCAACGACTACCTCTCTGTTTGTAGAACGAATGACAGAGCGCCTGACGAAGAGCTTGAATGGAAACAAGGTAATTGCGGCAGCGATGGATTCGGCTACCACCAAAGATCGCGAACTACGCCCTACGCTGGAAAACTCCGCGGAAATGAAGACCAGGGAATGTGACTATGTATTGCTCACGCAGATCACCGACCCGAAAGCCCATCGGACTGAACCAAGAGATCAAATATCGATTGGGGGAAAGACTCCGAGCGTTGACGCAAGCGATCCCATGGGTGGCAGCTCGGGCCCGGTGTATCGTGACAGTTTGGAAATCGACTTCGCGCTGTTTCGCGCTGGTAAGCCGACAGCGGTAACGAACGCAACGCTACTCGAGCAGCCCTCCGCGAACGTGTCCGACAGCTTGGTTCAGGCGATGGATCGAGCAGCGAACCGTGTTCACCACGAGTTGAAGAAGAAGTAGGGTGCAGCGCGTCGGTTCGGTTCGATCTCCCGAGTACATCAGAATCCCTGGCCTCCACACAGTGTGAAGGCCAGGGACGGAAGCATTTAGCAATTACTGAATTTTTCCCGACTTGCCGTCGTATTTAAAGTTGCCGTTCTTTTCGTTCTCGCGGGCAACATCGTCATTCGTATAGACGTGAGTGGCCTTCTTGCCCGTCTTTACTGACGACTCCGGCTCGGAAGTTGGGTAGTGGCCGCTATAGTACGTCCATGATCCGCGCGCTTCAGTTCGCTTGCCATTCTCTTCGCGGAAACGCTCTTCCATGGCCTCATGCATCATGCCTTCGTGCACGATGTGACCTTCGCGTCCAACCGTCTCTGGCGATAGCCGGACTTGCGGTGTCGTAAGCGGCGCACCGCCCTGGTACCAGACTGCCACGGAATACTCTGAACTTGTCGATCCTTGAATTTGCGAGAGGGTAGAATTGGTCGCGCCTGCGATCAATCCCGTGGTGGCGTTGGTAGCCCCGACCGGATTCGGAGAAACAGATTGGAGCGAAATCTCTGGGGTGGTTGCGAGCGGGATATACGGGCCGCATCCGTAAAGACAAACACTGGGGTGAGAGAAGGGTTGCTGTCCGAAAGTCGTTGCTGCTACGAAGATTACCGCGCTCAATACCAAATAGGGTCGCATGCTGCCTCCACTGAACTAACTTCTGGGCGTTCGAGTGCAGTTTGCTGGCCAGTGCGGGAGCGGTGAACTTGCCCGCGATCTTCGGAGATTCACGGTCCGATCGGTCAAACCACGGCAAGTCACCAAAGGGCCAAGTCGATGTCAGGTGAAAACGCCTGCGCACAACCTGCAATCAATTGGTGTAACGGTAGTGGTTCTCCGCCAACGTGTAACTTCCAAACCTCGATTTTCGACCTGCTTTGTCGATTTTCGACTTGTTTTGAAGGGGCGCTGGCTTTAGCCGCGCCGTCCCTCTCGTAAAATCAATCCGGCTTTAGCCGCTGAGGTCAGCCCTACCTCTCTAGCTCCCCACAAATCGTGCGTAAAGACTCCGCGCGATGGCCGTATCGACGGTTCCCTTGATAATCGCCCGGCCGTCGGGAAATAAAGTCATTTCGTATGGATCCCGCCAAAACTTCAGCACGAATTCATTGTGCCGAACCAGGCCATGAGGGGTAAGACGGGTACTTAGTTCGGCGAAGTCGACCGGCCGTAGCCGTTCATGGATCTGCACCGAATTCCTGCCGCACAGAGTGATGTGCGCCCGCCCTTCTCCGGCCAGATGGACGAACTCCCCGCGACAAGCCCGGCAGCCCTCGCGCCGTTGGATTGCAGACAATTCAGCACGCTCGTTACTCCAGACGTCCCAGGAGAGAAGCGTTCGCCGCATCTTGGAACGAGGACCGACTAAAAACTTGAGCGCCTCGGTTGCCGAGAGTGAAGCCACAAGGTTTACCGCGGAATTCAAAATGCCCGCGGTTTCGCAGGTCTCGAGCGAGCCACGCGGCGATTCGGGAAAAATGCAGGCCAGGCAAGCCATTTCGCCCGGCAGGATGTTCATCGTCACGGCATAGCTGCCGACCGCCGCGGCGTAAATCCAAGGGATGGAATTTTTCAGCGCATAGTCGTTGATCAGATAACGAGTTTCGAAATTATCGGTGCCGTCAAGAATCAGGTCAGCGCCGTGGAGCAGGGAATCGATGTTTGCCGGAGTCAGGTCCGCCACCTGCGGCTCGACGACGATCTGCGAATTGAAGCGCGCGATCTGCCGAGCCGCGGCGATGGCCTTAGGCACAGATTCGCGCGCGTCAGTCTCGTCGAATAAAGTCTGGCGCTGCAGATTACTCGACTCCACGTAATCGCGATCGATAATGCGAAGCGTTCCAACACCGGAACGGGCTAATAAAGAGGCCAGCGCCGATCCTGTCGCGCCACAGCCTACGATAGCCACACTGGACTGAGAGAGTTTCCTCTGGCCCTCGGCTCCGATTTCCTTAAACAGGACTTGCCTTGAGTATCTGTCGTTCTTCTCGACGTCTTTTTCGACTTCCATTTCGCTTCCACATCCAGCGTCAATTTCAGAAAAGTACGGCAAGAGCTTACCTTGCCAATTACCTATCCAGCGCTTTCCAGCCAGTATTATAGGTTCCGGCCATTAACTTTACCCCAGCGAGCAACGTGTGCGGTTAAGCGCTTCATCGAATCCGAAAAGTACCATGCTTTCTGATTCTGAATGCCGGGAGAAACGAGTGTGCCGGCCGTGTCCGCTCTGGCCGGCGTCAATGTTAATTCTGCTCTCGTCGTTGGCCCTCTTGACGGCCCTCTTGTCTAGCACCGCTACCGGCTTGGCACGCAGCCCACAACAACCCGAGGAATCCTCACCGCAATTCGGGACTATTTCGCCATATGTCGGGTTGCCGATTGATGAAGTTGAGTTTTCCGGAATTTCGCCCGAGGAAGTTCCGTCCCTGCTGGCAGCCACAGCGCTCAAAATCGGCGATCGTGTCACTCGTGAGAACCTCCACGATGCCATTAAGGCACTCTTTGCCACGGGCAGGTTTTCCGATATTCAGGCGGAAGTGGAACGCACGGAAACGGCCGGAGTCCGGCTTCGCTTCCAGACGACGCCAAATTTTTTTGTAGGCATTGTCACCATCCAGGGTGTTTCTACCAACCCTTCGGCCAATCAGTTGGCTAGCGCTACTCGCCTGCAATTAGGCGAACTATACACGCCAGAGAAGCTCAACCACGCTCTGGAAGGGATCCAGAGGATGATGATTGAAAATGGATTCCATCGCTCGAGGGCGACGGTGTCGGAACAGCGTGATGATCAGCAATATCAGGTCAACCTCACCTTTCACATTGTGCCGGGCCGGCGCGCCGTTATCGGAGAGATCACTCTGCAGGGTGACGCCGGATACCCCGTGGAACAAATCAAAGAAATCGCGAAACTAAAATCCGGAGATCCAGTTTTTTCCAATCGCATTGCCCGCGCCTTGCAGCGAATCCGGAGACGTTATCAAAAGCAAAATCGTCTGCTTGCCCAGGTCGAGGTCGCTAACCGCAACTATCGGCCAGAGCGCAATACTGTCGACTACGTCTTAAAAGTAGACCGGGGTCCAGTCGTCGAAATTGCCGCCGAGGGCTTTAAGATCAGCCAGCGCGTGCTCAAGAAGCTGGTCCCGATATTTGAAGAGGGCGCGGTGGACGACGACCTTCTGAATGAAGGCCGCCGCAACCTGCAAAACCACATGCAGACTCTCGGATACTTCGAAGTTAGCGTCAACGTAAATCAACACTCGACGCTGGACGGCAAGAACGTTCAGATCGTCTACGCGATTAATCCGGGTGATCGTCACAAGCTGGTGGTCATTCATATTACCGGCAACCGTTTTTTTCCCGACACGCTGATTCGTGCGCGCATGCAGGAACAGCCCGCGGGGCGCCTCTTTAGCCACGGGCGCTATAGCGAGTCGTTGCTGGAAGAAGACGTCGCCAGCATCAGGACGCTCTACCGGGGGAGCGGGTTCCGGCAGGCCGAAGTTACCAGTAAGCTGCTTCGCAATTACCGGGGAGAAGCCGCGCAACTTGCCATTGAGATTGCCGTCAAAGAGGGTCCGCAGACGCGGGTTGCCTGGGTACGTATTGAAGGAGCGTTCACTCTCCCGCAGGAACAACTACCCGAAATTTCCACGGCCGAGGGCCAGGGCTTTGATGAATCCAGCCTGGCAGAAGACCGGGACACGATTCTAAGTAAATACTTTGATAACGGTTTTCCCAATGCCAGCGTCGACGTCGCTTACGTTCCCGTGGCCTCGTCTGACACCCTGCCTCGAGTCGGGGTGACATTTTCCATTCACGAGGGTGAACAATTTTTCGTAGCCCGTGTCTTCCTTGATGGTCTGCACTATACCCGTCCAGGAATCGCGCGCCGCGAAATGCGAGTGCAGCCAGGAGCGCCACTGAGCCAGCAACAAATGCTGGAGAGTCAGCGCCGGTTGTATGACCTCGGGCTCTTTAAACAAGTGGACACTGCTCTGCAAAATCCCGAGGGAACAGAGCCGCGCAAGAATGTTCTTGTAACCGCGCGAGAGGCCGAACGCTACACCTTTGATTATGGCGTCGGTTTCGAATTCCAGACCGGCCAACCATCCGCCGGCAATAACCAGCCGCTGGGCCAGACAGGCGTGAGTCCCCGAGTTTCGTTCGGTGTTACCCGCATCAATGTCGGAGGTCGCCACCAGATTCTCACCATGAAGACGAACCTCAGTAATCTGCAGCAGAGGGGGCTCGTTAACTATCAGATTCCGAACGTGCTAAATCGTGACCTTCGCTTTTCCGCAACGGCCTACTATGACAACACCGTTGATGTCTCGACCTTCACCTCGCAGCGTTTGGAGGGGACGTTGCAAGTGTCGCAGGTGCTATACCGAGTGCCCGATAGGGAACTCACGACTATGACCTATCGCTTTAGCTATCGCCGGGTAAGAGCTAGTAATATTCAAGTTACCGACAATCTGATACCGCTTCTTTCTAAGCCTACACGTGTAGGAATGCCCAACTTTCTCTTTATTCGCAACCGGCGCGACAACGACCTGGAAAGCACCCGCGGGAGCTACACCACCGTGGAAGGGGGCGTTGCCTCCAGCTATTTTGGCTCGGAGGCTGACTTCAGCCGCCTTTTGATCAAGAACTCGACCTATCACATGTTTTTTCGCAATCGCAACACCGGTCGTGGATTTGTCTTTGCAAGATCCACCAGTGTTGGGGTAGAGAACCCACTTGGAAGTACAGTTATATTAGACCCCTCGCAGACTGCGCTCCCTGGCGAGGCGCTCATCCCACTGCCCGAACGTTTTTACAGCGGCGGAGGCAACTCTCACCGTGGGTTCGGGTTAAATCAGGCTGGGCCCCGCGACCCGTTTACGGGATTTCCGGTAGGTGGCAGCGCCGTGTTTCTGAATAGTCTGGAGATGCGCTTTCCGAATGTCCGAATCCCCTATCTCGAGGACAATATCGGCTTTTCGCTCTTTCACGATATGGGAAATGTTTTTGCCCGGCCGCAGGAAATGCTTCCCAGCTTGGCGCGCATTAAGCAACCGAACGAAAGTTTCTGTTTCCACTACGACACGCATTTGCAGTGCAATTACAATTACGCTTCCCATGCCATTGGCTTGGGCGTACGTTACCAGACCCCGATAGGGCCGCTGCGCTTCGATTTTGGTTACAACTTGAATCCACCGTACTTTCCCAGTTTTACGAACATCACGACTAATCCGGCCTCGAGCCAATCGGTGGGACAATTCGCCTACCAGCGGGCGGGGCATTTCAACTTTTCGTTTAGCGTAGGACAATCGTTCTGATGATTTCAGGCTTGCTACGATCGGCGAGGCGAAGCGCGGCCAACACCACGCTGGTTCTACTCCTATGCGCGTTATTGCATGCGGAGGTCGTCGATCGCGTGGTGGCCAACGTCAATAATCACGCCTTATTACAGAGCGATTGGGAAGAAGAAATGGCTTTCGAAGGTTTCTTGGATCTTCGCGATCCTAGTTCTTTCTCCAAAGCAGAACGCTCAGCAGCGCTGGACCGGTTAATTGACCAGGAATTATTGCGTGAACAACTCCGTCCCGGGCAATCGGTTGCCGCGGAGCAAATCGCAGCCAGAGTTGGCGAAGTGCGCAAACTTCATCCCGAGTGCGCCAGCGACGCGAGTTGGCGAAATGCGCTGCAGCGCTACGGCTTGACTCAGGCATCCCTTGAAAAGCGCCTTGGGGACCAGTTACTTCTCATGAAGATGGTGGATGATCGCCTTAGACCTTCGGTTCAGATCGATCAAAGCGCAGTCGAAGCCTATTATCACGATCAGTTGTTGCCAGAAATGACACGGGCCGGAAATGGCGCTGCTCCCCTCGCCGAAGTCTCGGGAAAGATTAAGGATTTGCTAGCCGAAAAGAAGATGAACGAGCTGCTCTCGGGATGGCTGGCCAGCTTACGTTCCACAAGCCAGATCATGAGTTCTGAATCGAGCCTCGGAGATCGCAACCGTTGAGTGAACCGCTTCCTCCACAGCGGCGCCGCATCCTGTGGAACCTGTTGCTGGGCTTTTTTGTCTTCAGTTTAATTGGAGTCATAGCGCTCGGCTGGTATGTCACCACCGATTCCTTTCAACAAAAAATACGCCGCATGGTGGTCGCCACAGCTGAAAAGATCACTGGCGGAAGGGTTGAACTCGGAGAATTGCACATTACCCCATTCCGTTTGCGCGTGGATGCCCGCAATTTGACGATACATGGCAGCGAGGGCCCGAATGAGGTGCCTTTTTTTAAGGTTGGGCGCCTGCAGGCGGAAATCAAGATCATTTCAATCTTTAGCACCACCATTGGATTGCATTCGTTAGTCCTGGAACATCCTGTTGCTCACGTCATTCAATACTCCGATGGCAACACGAACGTGCCCAATCCCCGGGTCAATATCTCCAATTACCAAGGGCCGATAGAAGAACTTCTTTCACTTTCAGTGGCACACATTGAAGTAAACCACGGCGAACTTCTTTGGGAGGACAATGCAATCCCGCTCGACTTTGCCGCTCGCGACCTAACGGTGTTCTTAAATTACGCTCTCTTGCGCCGGCAATACGAAGCCCGAATCATTGCCGGCTCTGTCGACACCCGGATTCAGCGTTATCCTTCGTTTCTGTGGGGAGCCGATGCTTTGCTGGTGCTGTCGCGCGGACATGCCGACATCAGCAGTTTGACCATGACCTCGGGAAATTCTGAAATTCACTTCACGGGGCGCCTCCAGGACTATCACCATCCTCAACTCAGCGGCGAATATCACGGCGCTGCCGACCTCGGGCAACTCGGCTTTCTGGCTCGCCAAACGCAGGTTCGCCACGGCACGGCTCAGTTTGAGGGTAAAGGTTCCTGGAGCTTTGAAACGTTTTCTTCCCAGGGAACTGTGCAAGCTAAGGATATCGAGTGGGCAAATGGAAAACTGGCGTTGCGAAATGGTCGTGCTGCAGCCTCGTTCTCCGTCACTCCCCAGAAGATTAATTTCTCTTCCATCAAAGCAAATCTGTTTGGCGGGGAACTATCCGGGGATGCCAATATAACGAACTGGCAGAATTCCCCCGCGTCATCGAATGCCGCCGGGCGGCGACGTGCCGCGTCACGAACTCCCTCTGGCGTCATTCAGCGAGGTTCGGTGCACTTGCAACTGTCCGGCTTTCCTCTGGTTCCGGCCCTGGAACTTTTGAGCACAAAGCGCCTTCCGTTGAATCGTCTCGGCCTTTCGGGAAATGCCAGTGGCACTTCCGAAGTGCTGTGGTACGGCAGTATTCTGGACGCGGAAACTAAATTCAACGTTGGCATCCTCCCGCCGCTAAAATCCGGCGCGAATGAGAATCCGGTACGCGGTCAAATCGATGTTACCTATCGAAGATCGAGCGACGAATTGGAGGTTCGACAGTTTCACGTAATTACGGCAGGATCCGAGCTAAATGCGAGTGGTGCATTGACGCCGGATTCATCACTGCGCTTCACTTTCACCGGTCATAATTTGAAAGATTGGTCGCCCCTTCTCCAGGCGGCGTATGGAATCCATGAATTACCTTTTACGCTACACGGATTTACAACTTTTAACGGCAACGCAAGCGGCAAGCTTTCGGCGCTCTCTGTAAACGGCAACCTCTCCGTCTACGATTTCGACATTATGTTGCCGAACCGTGCGAACGTTTCCTCTCGTACCGTTCATTGGGATGCGCTATCGGCCGCCGTCCAGCTCTCAAACACTCATCTTGCCGCTCACAACGGCGTTCTTATTCATGGCCATACCAGGGTTCGCTTCACCGGCAACACACTCTTTACCGGGGAAGTCTCCGCGGCCAACGAGCTTCTTAAGAGCGCTCCTTTTACATTGGACTTCGACATCCGCAACGCCGATCTCGCGGAAGTTAATCAGCTTGCCGGACTTGATCGCCCATTGGCAGGGACTCTGAATCTATCCGGCACGGTTTCGGGCACGCGTGCAAATCCTCAGGGGGAAGGGCACTTAGAAGTGCATGATGGCTCGGCCTATGGAGTCGGCGTTCCTACCCTCAACAGTGATATCCGCCTTGTCGGCGACGAAATTCAGTTCAACAATCTCCATGCGAGCGTCTACGATGCTGAGTTGTCCGGGAGCGCGGCAATGAGCACAGCCGCGCTCACCGCATCCTTGAAAGATTTATCGACGACTCAATTTCGCTTGGACCTTTCCGGACGTAATCTCAGTCTTTCTCATTTTTCACGCTTGCAAACTACTCGCTTCAAGGCGGATGGAGTTGCCGATTTCACCGTTCGTGCTAACGGTACCGCCCAACAGCCTGCGCTGGAAGCGCATGTTTACGTTAAAGACCTGACTTTGAATCAGCAACGCGCGGGAGACTTCGTCCTCGACGCGTTCACGCATGGCCGGCAACTCGATCTCAACGCACATTCCGAATTCGATCAAGCTGGTCTGACGATTGCCGGGACCATCGGCTTGGAAAATGACTTGCCAGCAGATTTAAATCTGTCGTTTCATCACCTGAACGCCGATTCGCTGCTTCGCGTTTATTTCCCTGGAAATGGCATGCAGCAGTCCCGAGTGGCGGGGACCCTTCACGTTCGCGGTCCATTGCGAACTCCAGCGAATTTAAAAGCATCTGCGGAGATACAGACTCTTAATCTCGATCTGCAGCACGTCCACCTGCAAAATGTCGATCCGCTTCGCTTCGAGGTTTCCGATCAAACCGTATTGTTGGAAGCGTTTCATCTGGCAGGCAGCGGCACGGATTTCACCGCCCACGGGCGTGCCCATCTGAGCGGCGCGAAAGACATGGACTTGCAACTGGATGGTTCGATCAACATGGCGCTTTTGCAGTCCTTCAATCCAAAGATTTTTTCTCGCGGTACTCTCGGCATCAATCTGACAGCGGGAGGCACTGTCCTGCAACCGGTGCTGCAAGGTCGGCTTGAGGTCAAGAATACCTTCGTCAGCCATAACGACTTTCCCAGTGGGCTTAGCGACCTGAACGGGACTCTATCCTTCGATCGCAATCGAATCCAGATCGAGCATTTGAGCGGCACTACGGGCGGCGGGACGATCGCGCTAACTGGGTCCGCAATCTATCAGAACGGCGGTCTCGTTCTCGACCTTGGCGCGACGGCGCAAGATGTGCGCCTGCGGTATCCACCGGGGGTAAGTTCCACCGCGAACGCGAATCTGCGGTTAACCGGCAATACGAATAGCGCATTGCTCAGTGGCGATGTAGTAGTCACTAAATTGGCGATCACTCCCGGTTTTGATTTCGGAGCCTACATCGAAAGAAGCAAGCAGACCATCGCCCTCGCGCAAGGCGATAGTTTGGAGAGTCGCCTTAAGCTTGATGTTCACGCGACCACAACTCCTGAACTGCAAATGCAAACCGCAATTGCCAGGCTTTCGGGTAACGCGGATTTAAGATTACGGGGTACGGCTGAACGGCCAGCAATTCTGGGGCGGGTAGAAGTTCTGGAAGGCGAAGTCACTTTCAACGGCACTAAATACAATCTGGACCGCGGAGATGTTACGTTCGCGAATCCAGCCAAAACCCAACCAATTATCGACCTGCAAGCCACTACGCGGGTGCGCGATTACGACATAACAGTTCAGTTGCGTGGCGACGCGAGCGTTGCCAACGGAATAAAAGTTACGTGGCAGTCGGAGCCGCAATTACCCGAGGCCGATGTCATCGCTCTCCTCGCTCTGGGACGTACTCAGGCGGAATCGGCGGCTGCGGCGCAAAGCGGCGGGTTCGGATTTGGCGGAGACGCATCAAACTTGCTGATCAACGAGGCACTGAACAGCACGCTCAATAGCCGCCTGCAGCGCCTGTTCGGAGCCAGCCGGGTTAAGATCGATCCACAAGGTTTGGCGAGTGAGACTAACGTAATCCGAGGGCCACAGGTGACCGTGGAACAAGAAGTCGCAAGCAAGCTCACGCTTACTTACAGCACCAACGTCTCAGTTTCTAATCAGCAAATCATTCAGGCGGAGTATCACTTGACGCGAAATATTTCTGTGGTGGCACTCCGCGACCAGAACGGAGTAGTGAGCTTTGACTTCAAGTTACGCCGTCGGAAAAAGTGATTGGTGGAACTTTATTAATCACTGTTATTAATCACTGGGTAATATGCGCCTTGACATAAATCTCCAAAACAGCAACTCTAATTGTTTTTCAGAAGCGAAAGTGGAAAGCGCGAGGGAACGGATTGCGAGTACGGGTTTTTTATCACGACAAGTGTTTTGACGGGACTTGTTCGGCGGCATTGTTCTCTCGTTTCTACCGGGAGCGCATCCGTAGCGATGTCGAGTTTGAATACTCGGGGCTACTACATCGGGCCGGCGCGCTTTTCGACGAAAACAAGTTCAATGGCGATGAGAATGCCATCGTTGATTTCAAATATTCGAGCTCGCCCAAAATAACCTGGTGGTTTGATCACCATCAAAGTGCCTTTCTTTCTGCTGCAGACGCCGAGCACTTCGAGCAAGATGTGAGCAACCGGAAATTCTACGATCCGGATTTCAAATCCTGCACTGGTTTCATCGCCATGATCGCTGAAGAACGCTTTGGTTTCGATCCCCGCCCGATCGCGGAACTGATCCGGTGGGCCGATATAGTAGACGGCGCCATGTACGACGACGCCAAGTCGGCGGTCGAAATGAAAGCACCGGCCATGAAGCTGACGATGGCGATCGAAGCCTCCACTGATCGCGATTTCGTCAAGCGGTTGATTCCGCTGCTTGCCTATCGTTCTCTGGATTCGATTTTGGAGGAGCCATTTGTCGCCGCCGTTTTGCCTCCGCTTCTCGAACGGCATGAACGCTCCATCGACATCTTGCGGCAGCGCTCGGAAGAAAAGGATGGCACAATCTTCTTCGACATCACCGACCTTGACCTCGAAGGCTACAACAAGTTCATCCCCTACTACCTTTTTCCCGATTCCATTTACAACGTTGGCCTCAGTAAGAGCTCATTTCGGGTGAAGGTCTCCGTAGGCTCGAATCCCTGGTCAAAACGAGAGCCTACGGTGAACCTGGCCAAAGTCTGCGAGCGCTATGGTGGTGGAGGCCACGCGCGAGTGGGCGCCATTTCTTTCGACGTCAACCAAAGTGCTGCTGCCCATAAGGCCGCTTTAGAAATAGTCGAAGAGTTGCGCGCCAGCGTTCGCTAGCAAACTAATAAATTTCATCGGAATCCCGACTACAGCCTCGGGGCCAGATTTTCGCATCCAATGACGCTTTAGAGGCCTTGCTATAGATAGAATGGTTCCTCGATCAAGCCGCAGTTGCCGGAAATCAATTCTTAATCATCTTAATCAATGGATCCCATAGTCCACGATCAACTTCATATCAAAGGCGTGCGCACCGTGGCCACGCTCGAGTTCATCAAGGGGATCGTGGTCGCGCTCGCCGGCCTCGGCGTGTTTTCCATGCGGCATAAAGATATTTGGGGAATTACCGAGAGTTTTCTGGAATTTTTTCACGTCAACCCCTACAACCATTACGTCGGAGTCTTCATAAATCTCGTCTACCGGCTCAGCGATATGCACTTATGGAAAATCGCTTTGGGGGCGACAGTCTATGTGGCGCTTCGATTCATCGAAGCTTACGGATTGTGGCGCATCCGCGCATGGGCTGAATGGCTGGCCATCGCCTCAGGTTGCATCTATATTCCATTCGAGGTAGAGGATCTGTTACGCCGTCCAGACATGTTTCGTTTCACAATTATCGTAGTCAATGTCGGGATCGTGCTCTACATGATGATGCTTCGACTCGAAGCAGCGAAAAAACGCCTTGCCGCACGGCGAGCCGCGGCATCCCAACCGCCGCTTTAGAGACAGTCTCCTATTATGCCGCGATTGTTCGAGTGCAATATCCTTATTCGTTGAGGGAGCAGCCACAATCCGCCGGCGGCACGTGCGCTTTCAAGAAGTCTGCCACCCGCTTATATGCGTCAATCTGATTTTCAACTTTCGCAAAGCCGTGGCCCTCGTTTTCGTAGACCTTGTACTCAACCACCCCGCCGCGTTTCTTGATGGCGTCGACCACCTGCTGCGCTTCTTCTTTCGGGCAGCGCGGATCGTTCCCGCCCGCCAGCAAATATAACGGCGCTTTGATCCGGTCGACAAAATTTATCGGAGAACGGTCCTCGTAGAGCGCTTTGTTCTTCACCAGATCGCCCATCGTCGCTAGGTCCGATTGCTGTAGCACGGGATCTTCGTTCTGAATCTCGGTGAACCAGTTCACAAAAGGAACAATCGGAATGCCCGCTGCCCACACCTCCGGAGCCTTGGTTACGCCCATCATGGTCATGTAGCCGCCGTAGCTTCCGCCCATCAAAATGAGTTTTTTCGGATCAACATACCCTGTCTGCTTCATCCAATCCGCGGCGGCAAGCACGTCCTGCAAGTCGCCGCCGCCCATATCGAAAAGATTGGCGTGCTGAAATTCTTTTCCATATCCAGTAGACCCCCGGTAATTAGGAGCAATCACAAGATAGCCTTGATTGACCATGTATTGCACAAAGCGATTGAAGGTGTTCATGGTCTGCGCCGTCGGGCCGCCGTGAACGTAGATGATTGCTGGATGCTGCCCGTTGCGCGGCAGATTGTAGGGTGTGTATACGAATGCCGAGATCGTCCATTTACCGTCCTTGCTGGGATAGTGCACCAGTGCCGGCTCGACCATATTCTCTGAGCGCACGCCTCCGACCAGGGAATGCGTGAGTTGATAGGAGCCAGAGTCAGCGGTTTTTCCGTGAGCCGCGGTCTTGCTTTCCGGCAACGACGCGACCCACAAATCGCCGGGAGCGGTTGGTCCAGTGTGGTAGTAGAGCAGCCCCGAACCGTCGCGACTAAACGGAGAAGGCCTGCCCGCAACATGGTTGACGCCTTTAGGCAAAGGCAGCGCGCGAGCCTTGCCAGATGCCACGTCGTGGAGATAAATTTCGGTGTTGCCGTCAACATTTGCTGTGTACGTCAGGTATTTGCCGTCAGGAGAAAAGTTCTCGCCAGAAATTTCCCATTTGTCTTGCGTGACCCAGTCGATCTTCTTCGTGGTAGTGTCGAGCAATCCGGCGTTGTCATAACCATTGCCCGCATTCGAGGTAATCAGAACCTTCTTGCCGTCTGGCGAGACGTCATTCGCCGAATAAGTTCGTTCGCCATCATGCGGCGTGAGCAACGTGCTTTGCGCGCTCGCCACATTCACGAGGAATACATTCGAGTCCGTCCCTTTTGATTGCTCCTGCGTATAGACGATGAACGTGCCGTCGCGCGACCAGATCGGGTCGACGTTCATGCGATCTTTCGCGGTTCCCGTAGTCAAATGCCTAACCTCGCGCATGACCGTGTCGTAAACGTCAATTTCGAACACAGATGAGGTCTTGGGCTTGACCATGTATGCCAAATACCGGCCATCGGATGACCACGCGGGGCTTTCCTCGGCTATCTCGCGTGTGTTGGTCAGGTTCACAACTTGTCCGGTCTTTGGAGAGACGAGAAAAATATCCCATTGCTCATCGCCGTCGTAATCGGACATGTAGGCGATCCACTTTCCGTCCGGCGACCACGTTGGACTCGTCTGGCGCTCATTGCTCACGGTGAGCTGAGTGGGCCATCCACCTTCTGCTGGTACCAACCAAAGATTATTGCGTCCGCTTAGATTGCTGATGAAGGCCACGGTCTTGCCGTCCGGCGACCAGCTTGGACCACCCACCTGGCGGGTCATGTAAAGCTTTTCGATAGACAGAGTCTTTTCGACGCGGGCATCTGGCTTGGAGGAGATTTGCTTTGGATCAGTGATGGCTTGGGGAGCTGGCAGAATCTGGGACTGGGTTACGACACTCATGAGTACGACCATAACAAACGGGATCAGAATGCGCATGATGCCTCGAGTTGATTTAGATGCACTGAAAGTCTAACCGCGCTGAAGCGGAAGACCGCTCAAGCGCGAATGCCAAACCGGCTGCTACTCGATCGTTACCTGGTAATCGCGTCCTTCCCAACGCGCGCCGTTTTTCCAGTAGAAGGTAAATATGATTTGCCGCCCCGAGGGAAGGGTCTCGGTAGAAAGATCGACGTGCTGCAAGTTCCAACCGCTTTCTTCCGTATCGATGTCGTGCGAATTTTGCCAGGCGTCAGTACTCCAGTGCACCATGGCGGGCTCCATCAACAGAATGCGCAGCTTCTTGCCAGGGGGCATGGTGCGAGCTTTGTTGTTGAAGCGCCAGTTGAAATACTCTGCTGATTGTTTCTTATTTACATATCGATCGACGGTTTGTGGGGGCTGGTCAAAAATCTTACCGTCGACCAGCGACCGGCGCAGCTTAATGTATTCGGAGTGAGCCCAAACCAGCGGACATGCCGACCCCGATGCTTTTCCGGTAAATAGTTCGCGCTCCGGAATGTCTCCGCTATCCCATACTTGTTCCGGAATCAGGTGAGTTGTGCCGGTGGAACTCTCCATGACTCCCAAGAGAGCTTCTGCCGAATCGGGGCGTCCGGCAGCGAGTTCGTAATGCGCTCGTTCTCCCGCTAGAAGCGGCCACGGACGGCCTACCCCAGAGCCGTCAAATGGAGAACCATCTTCATGCTCGCCATAGCCATCGCCGTTGTAGCGATACCAGGCTGGACCTTGTGGGAGTTTTATGCGCAGCACTTCGTCGATCACTTTGATCGTGTTCAAGATTCGTGGATCATCGTGAGCACGCAATCCGAAGCGAACTAGCGCCAGCGCATCCGGGCTGACGATTGCCGCGGCGGCCGCAGTTGCATTGTCGCCGATACGATTCTTGATGGGCACGAATCCATCGAGCGGGGACGCTGCTCCGTCCCCGTCTGCGTCGGGAGGAGTGACGCGGACGTAGTAGCCCGGCACACCAAATTGCCGCGCCAGGTCAGTATTCACGGCATAGGTCCAGCGTTCGATATTGTCGTTCCAGGTGTCGGCCATCTGTCGCAGAAACTCGGCTGGGCCAGCCTCTCCCACAAATTCCGCGAGGTCAGCGGAAATCAGTAGCGCCGAGATTTCTGCCGCCAACGTGAACGGCGAGTAGCCGCCATCCTCTTCCCAACGGTCTTGTTGGGTCACCGGGCCATTTGCCACGATGTAGGCTGCGGCCCTCCGGACCATCGGCCACCAGCGCTTCTCGGACTCGAAACTGCGCGGCGATTCGCGACGCATAAGATCGACGAGAAGAATGGGGAAGGCCGTCTCATCCATCTGGGTGCCGTTCCAGTAAGGACGCCCGTCCAACCACATGTTCTGCGCCCAGTGCCCGTCGGCTTCCTGCGTGGCCTCGAGATAATGCAACACTCGTAACGCTTCATCTTGCGCGTCTGCCGCCAGCAATCCTCCGGCGTTTTCTACGAGATCGCGTGGCCAGACGAGATGGTAGCCACCGAGATCTTCGTCGCCTTTGTTGAATCCCCAGGGAATGGAAAGGCTCGCAATGATTCCGCCGAGGAAGTCCTTGGATTCGTGAGTGCGAAGAACGGCGATGCTGGCCCGGTACAAATCTTTTTTGCGCGGTTTTTCGTCGAGCTTTTTTATTGTCCGGTGCCAGTTCCGCCACTGCAAAACGTAATCTTTGCGGGTGCTCTCGTAGGACGTGAGCAGGGCAGATATGGCTTGCTGGCCGGCTTGGGCCCAGATTCCCCCAAAGCCGAGAGAGAGAATGAACTCGCCTTCGCAGGCGGCTAAATCAATTTCCGCAGTCAGTGCGATGTTTCCGTTTTCTGCGCGCTCGTATTCCCATGTCATCTGGAAATGCTGCGAGAGATCTTGCCAGCCATCGGATGTGCCGACAAAACCAACGGAACGTTTCAAGAATGGCGTTGAACAGGCGAGAGCCAGCGTGAGGGGATCGCGCCGGGCATAAAGAATCTGTTTCCCTTTGTAATCCCCCACCCATCCGGTATTGCCATATCCGAAATTGGCGAGATGTGGTGAAAGGAGGGCATATAGACGATAGTTACTCAACTTTCCCTGCATTGGTATGAACCGGACCTTCTGCAAGACCACGTTGCGCATCGGATCTGTCAATACTTCCTTTTCTATTCGATATCTGCCTTGCATGCAGGTGTTGGTAAGTTCGTAGGCTGGCACTCCTGGCTCAAATGGAACATTCTGAAAAGTGCAATGACGTTTCTCCTCCGAAAAAAATGAGTGACCGTCGGTAACGATCAGTCCAAAGTCGCGAGTGCACGCCTGGTCCACCCGCGGGAAATAGATTTCATCAAGAATGCCGTGACTAAGTGTGAACCAAACCCTGCTGTTTAGATTTAGAGCTGTGCCCACGCCCGTTTTGGCACTCGAAGTCCAGCGGGGTTCGATTCCCGGCCAGCCCGGGGCATAACCTGGGTCATTGCTCACGCCGATTCAACCTCGAGAAGCAGTTTGCCACGAAGACTGGAATTCGCGCTCGCAGTTTTGACGAAACGCGGAAAATTGGCATCTAATTGAAGACATGGCACGATTCGCTTTTAAACGATTCGCTTTTATAAGTAACATTCTGCGTCCGCTCGCAATTGAAGTCTCCCTGAAGACCCTGGGCGCGCTGCTACTGTTACTAGTAATGATGGTTCCAAACGCTTTTGCCAGCCTTCCATCGGAGTCTTTGGATCGAGGATTCGTACGGCTCTACGATCTAGATTTTGCCGGGGCGCAGAGAGAATTCGAGTCTTGGGAAAAACTTAATCCCGATGACCCGATGGGTCCGGTCAGTGAAGCGGCAGACATTTTATTCTCCGAATTCAACCGCCTCGGAGTATTGGAAGCTCAGTTCTACGAAAGTGATTCAGTTTTTGCTGCCCGGAAGACTTATCACGCCGATCCGGCGCAACATTCTCGTTTCGAGCAGCAACTGGATCGCGCGGAGCAGATGGCAAAGTCAAGGCTCGCTCGTGATTCCCGCGATCCCGATGCTTTGTTTGCGATGACACTCTCGAATGGTTTGCGGTCTGACTTTGCCGCTCTCATCGAAAAACGAAACGTGGCATCCCTCCACTACACGAAAGAGGCCACAGCCTGGTCGCAACAACTTCTGGCCGCTGATCCGACTTGCTACGATGCACATCTAGCCAGTGGCGTGAGCAGGTACATTATTGGATCGATGGCCGCACCCGTTCGCTGGATACTACGCATCGGAGGAATCTCGGGCGATAAAGCAGGCGGAATCGCTGAACTCCAAACAACAGCTGCGCAAGGGCACTTGCTCGCGCCGTTCGCGCGCATTCTCTTGGCTATCGCTTACGTGCGCGAAAAGGATTTGGCACACGCTCGCGAGTTGCTGTCCGGATTGCAACGCCAGTTTCCCGACAATACTCTCTTTGGCCGGGAACTTGCCCGGCTGGACCAAACTGGTTCGCGCTAATCCTCTGAGGCGATTAGTGTATATTCCCTGGCTGTAACCTCCCTTTAACACTTTTCCAATAAAACTTACTGTGGATACTTAAATCAAACTGACGAGGAGCTTCGAGTGAGCCATCGCATCGCAGTCCTGTTGACAGGTCTTTTGCTGGCGCTGCCGGTTCTAGGACAGACTACGCAATTGAACGGAGCGGGCGCCACCTTTCCCTATCCCATATACTCCAAGTGGTTCAGCGAGTACAACAAGCTGCATTCTGATGTTCAAATCAACTACCAGTCGATTGGGAGCGGCGGTGGCATTCGGCAGGTGCTGAACGGCACGGTTGACTTCGGAGCCAGCGACGGTCCGATGACCGACGAACAATTGAAGCAAGCCAAAGTCAAAATTTTGCATGTTCCAACCGTGTTGGGCGCCGTCGTGCCCGCATATAACGTTCCCGGCGTGACCGGGGAAATCAAGTTCACTCCCGAAGTTTTATCCGGAATTTATCTCAACAAAATTGTGAAGTGGAACGACCCGGCAATCGCAAGCGCAAACCCCGGCGTCAAGCTTCCCGACCTCGGAATCATCGTTATCTACCGCTCGGATGGCAGTGGAACGACGTATATCTTTACCGACTATTTGTCGAAGGTCAGCAAAGATTGGGCAAGCGCTGTCGGTAAGGGCACATCGGTGAAATGGCCGAACGGCGTGGGCGGCAAGGGCAACGAAGGCGTCGCTGGACAAATCCGGCAGCTAACGGGTTCGATTGGCTACGTCGAGCTCATCTATGCGGTACAAAATAAGATTAGCTATGGATTGCTAAAGAATGCGGCTGGCAATTTTGTGAAGGCCACGCTGGAGAGTGTGACGGAAGCGGCGGCGTCGGCCGCGTCGATGCCTGCCGATTTCCGCGTCTCCATTACGAATGCACCGGGCAAGACAGCCTATCCGATATCCAGCTTTACCTGGCTGTTGATACCGGAGCAATCCAAAGACCCGAAGAAGGGAAAGATCCTCGCCGATTTCCTGAACTGGATGGTCACAGACGGTCAAACCATGACCACCCAACTGAGTTATGCTCCGCTTCCCGCCAGTGTAGTGGAGAAAGTGAAGGTAGCGATCAAACAGGTTCACTGATCCCGCTAAGCGCCGTTAAAAAATATAGTCCCATCTCAGAGTCTGAGATGGGACCAATTTGTTCTACGATAGGAGGGAACGCCGAGTGTCAAAGGACTTGCTTCGTTGCACTGTCCCGTAAACTCATTGCTCCGATAATCACGAACTCCCGTTAGAAGATGTAAATCGTGTCAAACTGCAAACGTGTGAGCCAAGGCTCTTTCGTCGCAAGCGGACGGCCGACCAAAGCGGTAAAGCCCAACTGCACGTTCCGGTCGAATTGATAGAAGGTGTCGAAGCGATGCTGTGTAACATTCGACCCTTGGCGAATATCGCTGTAATTGAAGTTGCCAACCACGGCCTCGCGCTCGATGTAGATCCGCGTATATCCGACCTGCAGATCCCGCTTCTGCTGCAATCGGCCAAATCGCCCTTCCGCCCAGTATCCGCGCCGCTGATGCGAGTTACAGGGTGCGTTCACGGCCTCTTTGAACGTTTGCGTTGACGTATTCGGCGGCGCAGGTAAGAGCTTGGCAAGATTGCCGCAGGCCTCTATGTTCTGAACATAGTCGCCGATGAATGACACTGGGAATCGCAGATGCCCAGTATCGATGTCGAGGCGGGCAATATTGTCAAACAGCCCGAACTTCGAGGCGAATTGCGCGTTGCTGATCGTGGTGACGCCCGTCGGGTAGGTTTTGCCCGCGATCGTGATCACAGTGGTCGCAGTGGTTGTGTAGGTTGAGTTCTGGACCGGGTTCCCGGAAGCCAAGGGAAGCAGGCCCGTGAATGGAGTCTGCGGGTTCTTGCTGCTGGCGCGCGCCAGAGCAAGGGCAATGGAGTCGGCATTGCGGTAGTCATAGAAAGCGCTATAGGCATTAAGAGTTACGCGCGGACCAAGCTGCCACATAGTCTGTAGCTGGCCACCGTATGTGACATTTTGAGAAATTCGTTTGTTCGTCGTCGTTGTCCCGGCCATCTCGGCAAACGGCAATTCAAACCCGATCAGCGCGATTCGCTTCAAGACGGGTGTGTTCAACTTAAATGCCAGGGCCTGAGCTGCGCCTTCAGGATTCAGGTCTTTATCCCAAGTGAGTTCGGTGTTGTACCACGGATATCGGAACTTGCCGCCGGTCAGGGTTAGTGCTTTGAACTGGTTCGGCGTATATGCCACAAATGCCTGATCGAGAGCAATCGCCTTGCGGGCGTAGAAACCGGTCAGAGTCTGGTTCGTCGAAGTGGGATCGTTGATATCACCGCTTGCAAGACTGATGCCGGCGCGAAATTGCTCACCAAGATCAGCCACCGCATTGAACCGTGCGCGGACGCGGGCACGCATACGATCCAGCGATTGGTCCGAAGGCCCTCCGAAGAACGGTTCGCCGCGGAGACGGACATCTCCGCTAAAAGAGATCGGACCTATGCCCTTGATCTGCCGCTCAAGGTTCCGGATACGCTCGTCGGAGCTACCAGACTGAACGTTCTGGGGGGTAGGCAGGTTTTGCGAGTTAGAAGAATTCTGTGTTGAAGTGGCTTTTGAACCTTGCTGATTGTCGACCGCTGACGTCGGGGATGATGATGTCGCGGAGGACGGTTCAGAAGCGCGGGAGGGATTCGTTTGGCGCTCAGACTCTAGGGCATCAATTCGCTTCTGTTGATCTCGAACTAGTCGCTGCAGTTGGTCCAACTCGGAGCGAAGATCCGAGTCCGAAGACGGCGAATCGGTTCCCGCCGTGGAACCCGAGGTTTGGGTAGACAAACCAGACGCGGTTTGCGCACCTAGATGCGGTGTGAGATTGACAAGAAATCCCGCCGATAACACGAGTAGAAGTAGAGTTCTTGGCTGAAAAGTCAGCATTTGTGTTGTACCTTTCTTGGGAAAAACCGCGAATTCCTTACCCTTATTCATCAAAGTTGGAAAGCTCCGACGCTACGCGATAAAGTCTATCGTATTAATCGACTTTATGGACATTCTCTCTCCTTGCACGTTCTGTTCCATCACGTTATTAACGAAGGGCGTTACCTAACCACGCTACCGCAGCGGCTTAACAGCGATTGGCCGATTTGTGAAATTAGGCCAAGTGCATCAAGTTGCAGTCGGTGGAAAAATATTCTCTTTTGTCCAATCGGTTTACGAGGCATTTTCTACCCTGGCTTGGTCGCTTTACCGGCGCTATTGGGTCGGGTTGGCCGGTTCTCATTCTTGGTATACTTATAGGTGTCGAACGCTTTGCAGAGTGCTACTACTCGTAGAAAATCCCAACTGCTCGCCGCGATAAAAAGCTGCCTGTAAACATGGCTCGGAAAACACTTAACCAGCGCGCTGCACTCCTGAACCGCGAAGCGTCGTGGTTAAAGTTCAATTGGCGTGTGCTCGAAGAGGCGACCGATGAACGCAATCCTCTGCTGGAACGCGTGAAGTTTCTGGCTATTACGGCCAGCAATCTGGACGAGTTTTTTGAGGTTCGGGTAGGCGGTCTGCTCCAGCAAATAGAAGATGGCCATAACTCGATCACGCCCGACGGCCTTACCATGATCGAGGAGCGCGAGCTAATCAAGGAGTTGACTCATGAGTTCGTGGATGAACAATATTCCTGCTGGAATGAGCGTCTAAGACCAGAGTTGTCTGAGCAGGGAATTCGCGTTCTCGGAATCGATGAGCTAGACAGCGAAGCCATGGCCTTCGCCGACGCGTACTGCGAGCGAGAGCTTGATCCGCTATTAACCCCGGTCACAGTGGACCCCGCGCACCCGTTTCCGCGGGTGATTAACAAGGCGCAATGCGTGGCGCTGTTGTTGCGGCGTCGACGCCGGTCGTCGTTGACATATACGGGCGTCGTTTCCGTTCCGCGTGCGCTTCCCAGGCTGGTTCGATTGCCCTCAAACGGAACCATCGATTTCATTTTCCTTGCGGACCTGGTGGTCCATCACGCCGCGCGAATGTATAAGGGCTACGACATCGTGTCCTCTGCCGCCTTTCGGGTCACACGGAACAGCAACCTCTATCTGCAGGAGGAAGAGTCGCGCAACCTGCTGGAATCGGTGCGTGCAGAACTGCATAACCGGCGCAAGGGCGACGCGGTGCGGATGGAGATCGATTCCGAGGCCGATCCCGAGATCATCGAGCGCCTCGGCACAGTCTTCGAACTCGAGCCCTGGCAGATTTTTCCCGTGAATGGGCCTGTCAATCTCTCTCGTCTCCTGAATATCTATGATGAAGTTCCGCGACCTGAATTAAAGTTTCGCACCTTCGTTCCCCGGGAATTACGTCTCACGGCAAAATCGCACGACCTGTTTGAAGAGTTGCGACGCCATGACATCCTTCTGCACCATCCCTACGACTCTTACGACTCTGTTGTTTCGTTTGTTCAGTCAGCCGCCGAAGACGATCGCGTACTCTCCATCAAGCAAACCCTGTACCGGACAAGCGAACATTCGCTGATCGTTCCCTCTCTGATGGCCGCAGCCGCACATAAAGAAGTCACCGCCGTGGTGGAACTTAAAGCGCGCTTCGACGAGGCCTCAAACATACGCTGGGCGCGCGATCTCGAGGATGCTGGGGTACAAGTCTTCCACGGACTCGTGGGCCTGAAGACGCACTGCAAACTTTCGTTACTGGTGAGGCGCGATGGGGATGGTGTCACCAGGCAATACGCGCATCTCGGTACGGGCAACTACAACGCGACGACGGCTCGTTTCTATACCGATCTCAGTCTGCTGACCGCTGACCCCGAAATTACGGCTGCGGTCCAGCATGTCTTCAGTTTTTTGACCGCATACGCGGAACATCCAAGCTACGATCCGCTTCTGGTTGCTCCTTTAGACTTGGCCGAAAAGTGTCTGAGCTTGATTGAGCGGGAAGCGGAACACGCCCGGTCGAGCCGGCCTGCACGCATGATCGTTAAGATCAATTCTCTGCTTGATACCGATGTCATCCAATCTCTCTATCGCGCTTCGCAAGCTGGAGTAGAAATCGATCTACTGGTTCGCGGCATCTGCGCGCTGCGGCCGGGAATCCGCGGGGTCAGCGACCACATCAGGGTGCGCAGCATTGTCGGTCGGTTCCTGGAACATAGCCGCATCTTTTATTTCGAAAATGGCGGGGAACCTGAAGTTTATCTGGGCAGTGCCGACTGGATGTCGCGCAACCTGCACGAGCGCGTCGAGGTGCTATTCCCGCTCAAGAATCCACTGCTGCGCGATCGCGTTGTACATGAAGTTCTGGCGGCGTACATGGCCGACAATGTGAAATCAAGATTCTTGCAGAGTGATGGCCGCTATCTACGCTCGTGGCAATCGCCGCGCGGACGCAGCAAGAGGCCACCCCGAGGCAAGGCCGCCTTCATTGCTCAGGATTTCTTGATTGGCCTTGCCGAGGGAACTACGACGCCAGAGGAAATTCCCGACTCTATCCCGCGCCGGCTTAGGCGGGATCGAGGGTCGTTGTCACGGCCGGCGGTTCTACGAAGCCTGGCGGCACTCTCGATGAGCGGAAAGGATTAATTCCTCGAAATGTTCCTATATTTCTTGCGTCATGCCAGTGCTGGGCAGCGGATGAGCAATGCAAAGAAAGACGAAAAACGCGGCCTGGATAAGGTTGGCATCGAGCAGTGCGGCTATATCGGCCGCGCCTTGGCGTCGATTGGCATTCAAGTGGAAATCATCGTCTCCAGCCCGCTAAAACGAGCGACCCAGACTGCGGCACTTGTAGGAAACGAAATGGGACATGAAGGGAAGCTGGTTGTCGACAACGCACTTCGGCCGGAGGCGAGCTTTGCCGACTTTCAAAAAATGTTGGACAAATACGCGCGCCAGGATTCGATGATGGTAGTTGGTCATAATCCGAACCTGCGCGAGTTTCTGGGAAAAGTGATCACTGACAATGGTCACGAAGCCGTAGTCGATCTAAAGAAGGGTGCCGTCGCCAAAGTCGAAATACGGCGCAGTTCCGGTTCGTTGAGTTGGTGCATTACGCCGCGCATTCTGCGCGCTCTTCACGATGCCGCCACCGAAAGTTCGCGCCCAAAGACCTCCCGGAAATAAGAACGGTCTTTCTCAATCGCCCACACTTCCAGGTCCACGCTGGCCTTTCCGCGTGGGATAAGCTTCATGGCAACTCTTCCGTCGCGCGCGGAAACGCTGAACTTTTCGACGGAGTGAATTCTCCCCATATTGAGAGCTCGCGCCATGCGGAGCAGTGCTGACGCTTTGGTCACATTTTGCTGTTCTTCGGCACTCAGGGAATTCATCGCCCCATCTCCCGGTGTGGGCCGCGATTTTCCCAGATAGCGGGCGATGCCACCTATGATCCGGCGTTGTTGGGGGGTGTATCCGAGAATTTCAGAGTTCGCGATGATGTAGTAAGTGTGGCGATGATGTCCGTTCCGGTTGACGTAATCTCCAACCTCGTAAAGCATGGCCGCCGCCGAAAGCCATTCCCGATATTCAGCCGGAAGCTGATGCACGGATTTCAGAGCCGAAAATAAGAGCAAGGCTGAATCCCGCACATGCAGTGCATGATTGATGTCGACCCGGTAATGCTCGACCGCGCGTTTGATCGAGTCCCATCGTTCCAGTTCGACGGCTCGGCCCGATCGCGTGCTGCGGTCGTATTCGGCGGCCATCTGCGCGAGGATGCCGTCCCGCAGTCCGAGCGGCGAATAGCGAAAGCCCGCGAGATGGAAGCGCTCCAGCAATTCGGCATAGACCAGGGCACCGGCACAAATAATTTCAGCGCGCCGCGGACCGATCCCGGGCACTTTGATTCGCTGCTCCAAAGTCTGGCGAGAAATCAGCTTGGCGATGCGTCGTGCCATCTCGCGCGGGACGTACCTGGCCGTGCCGCGCTTCCGAGGACGCGCAAGGTGGTTGGCCACTCCAGCCAGTGCGGCAGCCGTGCCTGATGTAGCAATCACGGTACCCACTCGAGCGGATTTAATGCGCGCTTGGACGCGTGTAATTTCTCGCGCCACGAATCCCTGCAGCCGTTTCAATTCGCTCTTGCGCGGCGGATCGTGCTGCAAAAATTCGCGGGTCAGTCGTACCGCTCCAAGCGGCAAGCTTACGGTGTGCAGAAGTTTGCCCGCACGCGAAAGCGTTAGCTCACAACTTCCACCGCCGAGATCGACCATGAGAACGCTGCCCGAGCCCAGCCGACTGGTGGAGATAATGCCGAGGTGGATAAGACGCGCTTCTTCCAATCCAGAAATGACTTCGATATTCCATCCTGTTGTGGAGCGAACCCACTCCAGAAACGCGCGCGAGTTGCGGGCATCGCGCAACGCCGCCGTAGCCACGACCTTGACCGAATCGGTGCCGCACTCCTGAGTAGCCCGATGAAACCGTCGCAAGACGCGCACCGTCTCGGACATCGACTCGGGAGACAGCAGGCCGCCGCTGAAAACCCCTTCCCCAAGCCGAGTAACTTCGCGGTCTTCGTGGATTTCCTTCAGCCTTCCACCTTGCAGTCGCGAAATTTTCAGGCGGACTGAGTTGGATCCGATATCGATGGCGGCAAAGGTGGGCATGGCTTTGGCAATTGATATTGTGACATACCAGCTTGGAGCTCCGAGTCAGGAGCACATAGGCGAGCATGTCTGCTTCCCTTATAATTGCGCCCACTGATGGCACTCACGACCAGCTCGAAACTTGGTCCCTACGAAATTCTGTCGCCTATCGGAGCAGGCGGCATGGGCGAGGTGTATCGCGCGCGCGACGCTCGCCTCGGCCGCGATGTTGCCATAAAGGTACTTCCGCAGCATCTTTCTTCGAATCCCGAACTTAAAGAACGTTTTGAGCGCGAAGCGCGAGCCATTTCATCTTTAAATCACCCACGGATCTGCACGCTTTACGACATCGGACATCAGGACGGCGTTGATTTTCTGGTGATGGAGTTCCTTGAAGGGGAGACCTTGGCGGACCGATTAAGAAAGGGTCCGTTGCCTATGAAGGAATCGTTGAAGATTGCGATGGATGTCTGCGATGCATTGCAGACGGCACACCGGGCGGGAATCATACATCGTGATCTGAAACCAGGAAATATCATGCTGGCCAAGAATGGCGCCAAACTGATGGACTTTGGACTGGCGAAAGCGATGGCGAGCGGCGTCGCAGCGAGCGCACCCCTGCTTTCAGCGGCGATGACCATGACAGTCAGCGAAGCGAGCCCCATATCACCGCTGACCTCAGCCGGCGCAATCGTGGGCACAATTCAGTACATGTCTCCCGAGCAGATTGAGGGTAAGAACGCAGACGCGCGTTCCGACCTGTTCGCACTGGGAGCGGTGTTATATGAGATGACGACTGGAAAGCGGCCTTTTGATGGCAAGAGTCAGATCAGCGTTGCGAGCGCGATATTGGACAAAGATCCGGAGCCAATTTCCTCCATTCAGGCGCTCATCCCGCCACCATTCGAACACGTCGTCGCTGCATGCCTGGCTAAGAACCCCGACGACCGCATCCAGACTGCACACGACGTCAGGTTACAGTTGAAATGGATCGCCGAGTCTGGCACTCAGGCGATGACTCCGCGCGAGGAAAAAAGAAGCCGCCGAGAAGATCTGGCATGGCTCGTCGCGGGCATGCTGGCCCTGATGCTGGTCATTCTCGGATTGTGGTGGCGAGGATCCAGGCCTCCCGAACAAACAACGTTTTATTTCGCTCCACTTCCATTCGCTGCACGGGACGTGGCTGTCGCGCCCAACGGTCACACCGTCGCGGTTGCCGGTTATCGCGAATCGGAACGAAAAAACTTTCTTTGGATTTACGAGCCTGGATCGAAAGAAGCAACCAGCCTGGCCAATACCGAAGGTGCCAACTATCCGTTCTGGTCGTCCGACGGGCGATCGCTGGGGTTTTTCGCGGACGGCAAGTTGAAAAAACTCGACATTTCTGGTGGCGCTGTGCAGACACTCTGCGATGCGCCCACCGGGCGCGGTGGCGCTTGGAACAAAGATGGTGTGATCCTCTTCACCCCAAGCGGACTGCTGGGAACCGGCCTCTATCGAATCTCTGCTTCGGGAGGAACTCCCACACAAGTCACCACTCCAGACCAAAGCCAGGGGCAAGACAGCCATCGCTGGCCCATATTCCTGCCGGATGGAATTCATTATCTTTTTTCGGCCGTAAACCTTTCGGGACGAAAAGAACTTTATTCGATATTTGCAGGTTCGCTGAATTCGAGCGAAACGCAGTTCATCACGAATGCCAGAGCGAATGCCGCGTATGCGGCCCCGGGATACCTTCTCTTCTATAGAGACAAGACCCTGTATGCCCAGCCGTTTGACGCCAAGAAATTGAAACTTACGGAGGAGCCCACGCCAATCCTTAATGACATTCAGTATTTCCCTCGAATCGCGAAAGCGACGTATGCCACAACCGCCAACGGTCTGTTAATAGCGCAAAAGAGCGGCGGGACGGGCGTGTCTCAACTGCTGTGGTTCGATCGCAAGGGACAGCAAGTGGGAATGGCACTCAAGGGTGCTGCGGGTATATACGGGAACATATTCCTCTCTCCAAACGGAAAGTGGGTGGGGACAGACACAACAGATCCTTCCAGCCAGAACACAGACCTCTGGACTTACGATCTGGAAAACGGAAGCGCAAAACGGCTGACCTTCGATCCATCCATCGACACCGTACCAATTTGGAGTCCGGATTCCAGGCAGTTGGTATTTTCTTCAAATCGTGACCTGAAGTTTGGGTTGTACATCAAGGACGCCACCGGCGCACAGAGCGAGAAAGCGATTGTGCAAGAGGGACCTGATCGATATGCGGATGATTGGTCGCGCGACGGGAAATACATTTTGTATGAACGGGGATCAGATTTGTGGTTCCTGACTCTGCCTGAGCAAAAGAGTACTCAATTCCTGAAGGCGGCTTCCACGCTAAAGAACGGGCGCTTCTCACCCGATGGACGGTGGGTAGCGTATGCCTCGAATGAAAGCGGACGATGGGAAATTTACGTCACCTCTTTTCCCGAAGCGCACGGTAAATGGCAGGTCTCGAATGGTGGAGGAGATCAACCGAAATGGCGCGGCGACGGTAAAGAACTGTTCTACCTTTCGCCAGAGGGGAAGATCATGTCCGTCTCCGTGAACATGGGAGTTAATTTCGATGCTGGAACTCCCGTCGTTCTTTTTCAGGCAAATCCGCGCGAGATGGTTGCCACCTCGGAACACGTCACGTACGACGTCAGCAAAGATGGCCAGAAATTCCTAATCAACACCCAAATGAAGGAAGGGCAGACGATGCCGATGTCCATCGTTTTGAATTGGGCGGCGATGCTCCACAAGTGATACGGACGCCCTCCGGATTTCACTTCGGAGATGCGGGAACGTAAACCTGAGACGCTGCCACAAATTCGGCATTGGGAACCTCGGTTTGCAGTCTCACACGTCGCATCCCCGCCTTCTTCTCAGGCTTGGCGAGAAAGCCGAGGTGGTACTGATGGTTTAGCCTTCGCGCTACATCTTCCAGATAAGGAGTGAAGCTTACGGGAGCGCCGGCAAAACCTATGTAATAGGATTCCCCTCCGGTTTCATCCGCCACCTGCGACAGATAAATTTGACCCCAATAATAGCGCCAATAGCTGTGCGCCGAGTGCCCTTGTCCGGGCATGTAGATATCGAATACGATGACCCCGGCACGCTGGGCGTCTGTGATCGCCTCTTCCACATAGGGGTCATCCGCCGATGTTCCGCCGAACCAGTCCACGCCATCCGTGACCATAAATACTTCGCGTCGCGCCGTACTCTCGGGCCAACGCTTGATCAAATCCTGGAGCGCAAAATACGGGCTGGCGTCCGCACCGATCACACCCATCGGGAGCCGCAGCGCTTTGGCCGCCTGCGCGTGATCGCTAGTCAGATTCTCGAGTACTCGTGCTACGCCATTCTGCATGTATGCGATTCCGATCTTCGTAGTCGCGGGCTGGGCATTGATGAACTGCCGGATATCCTCCAATTGTGAACCCAGGCTGGAGCTCGCTCCATCGTCGATCAGAAAGAAGAATTCCAACGCGGCGTGCTCACCTTGCGCCGGCACCCAGTCGGTGACGCGATCACGATCATGGCCCTCACGGACCATAACGTCATCCCTTGTTATCTCCGGCGGCGTATTGCCATGGCGCGCTTCTACTGTGACCACCATGTGAACCGGCACGCCGGCGGGCGCAGCTTCCTGAGCAAAAGCGTAAAGGGTTGGGAGCAGAACGATGGCGAGTGTAACAACGGCGAGTGCACGAAGCAGGAGATTTCGTTTCACGGCATCCTCGCTTTCATTTGCCGGACTGAGACTGAAATTCTAGGCCCGAAACCGCGATTTTCCAAATATCCTCAACTTTGGGTGGTGCCCTATAGTGCGTTGAAGCCCGATGGGCAATAGGGCAAAAACACCTCTTGTGGCCTTTCTCTTGCTTGCACCATATGTTGTGCTGTTACCTCGAAAGGCCCGGAGTGACCACGGATTGCACCAAAAATGTTGCATCACGCGGAATCGCCCGTAAAGTTGTCACGGAGGGCGATTCCGTGCCACCCAGCAGACTCTACTACGGCGACAATCTACAAATCCTGCGTACCAAGGTGCGGGATGAATCCGTTCATCTGTGTTATATCGACCCGCCATTCAACTCCAAACGGAAATACAACCAGATTTATAACCGCGTGGGCAAAGAGGACGAGGCACAAGAGCAAGCATTTGTTGACACATGGAAATGGGAAGATGAGGCCCGCGACGGCTGGCATCAAATCCAATCGAATCACGAAGGCAGGTTCACAGAGCAGACCATCGAACTAATCAAGGGCTTGCACAGCGTCCTTGGGGAAGAAAGCCTACTCGCTTACCTCGTCAGTATCACTCTCAGGCTGGTCGAGATAAATCGAGTGCTAGCATCGAATGGCAGTTTCTACTTGCATTGCGATCCAACTGCAAGCCACTACCTAAAAATCATCATTGATTCGATCTTCCTCCCGAACGGTGGTGACTATAAGAACGAGATCATCTGGAGGCGAACGGGCTCGCACAACAAGACAACTAGGTTCGCTCCAATTCATGATGTCATTTTTTTCTACACCAAGTCAGCCGGACCCGGCGGACACATTTGGAATGAAGCGAAGCGTCCGTACATGGTCGGCCACGTCCGCGAAAATTTTGTGCAAGACGAGCGCGGCTGGAGAACAAATTACTACGCAATGTGCTTACAGGATCAGGGCTAAGAGGCGGCGAGTCCGGCAAATCTTGGCGAGGTTTTGACCCGAGTGCTAAGCGCAGACATTGGGCTATCCCCAAAACGATAGTAGAAGATTTGGGCGAGGATTTATCGGAACTTACCCAGCACCAAAAGCTAGACCGGCTATTTGAGGCGGGATACATCAAGATTGTGAAGGGTCAGGCATGGCCCATGTACGAGCATTATATTACCCCTAGTGACGGCCAAGTTCTTTCGGACTTGTGGACATATCAGCCCTACACGAACGGAACGGTGTTCAGCACGGATGAGGGCATTGACGAAGAGGTTCGCTGGCTATCCCCGAAGGATCAGGAGCGGCTAGGCTATGAAACTCAAAAGCCAGAGGGGTTGCTGGAGCGGATTATCAGAGCGTCCACGAAGGAAGGCCAGGTAGTACTTGACGCCTATTGCGGTTGCGGTACCACGGTCGCGGTAGCACAGAAAACAAACCGCGACTGGATCGGAATTGATATTACATACCACGCCATAGCCACCATTCTTGCTCGTCTAGAAGACAAGTTTGGCAAACCCATCGCAGACTCGGTTGTACTGGACGGCATTCCGAAAGACATGAAATCTGCCGAGGCGCTGGCACACAAGAAGGATGACAGAGTACGCAAGGAATTTGAAAAGTGGGCGATTCTCACATACACGAACAATCGCGCTGTCATCCGAAAGAAAAAAGGGGCAGACGGCGGAATTGACGGTGTGTACTACTTTTGGAATGGCGGCGAGATGGATTCTGCCAAGATGGTCCTGCAAGCCAAATCCGGAGGCGTCCAGCGCAAAGACATTGCGGCGCTGCGGGGAGATATGGAGAAGCACGGGGCAGCACTTGCTTGTTTTATCACCCTGGGGGAGCCGACCGCGCCGATGCGAAAGGATGCTAGAGCGGCGGGGTTCTACGAGAACAGGGAAAGAGGCATTAAATGCGACAGAATTAGGATCGTTCGTGTTGAGGACATTATACGCAAGGGAGAGCGCATTGAATTGGCACTGCATCCAGAGGCGACCAATACGGCTCGCCGCGAGAGCGAGGGGCAGCAAATGAGCCTGGACTTGAAACCGCCCAGCACCGAAGCCGAACCGAAAAAGGAAGTCCAATCAGTGCGAATCACCAGCCGGAAGCGTTCCCGTACATTAGCAACGGATTAGTTCCACTAGGCTCCACGCGTTGTTGTGGGATTAGGACAGGTACTGGGTACTTTGTCCGCATCCGCCAGACGCTTCGCGTGACTCCTGCGATGCAGGTGGGGATAACGGACCATGTTTGGTCGATTTCTGAGCTTTTGCTACAGTCTTAGACTTCTTTTTTCTTGAGGCATTCCATGACCGTTGACGAGAAGAGGCGGATGTTGCTACTGGTTCGGGCAGTCGAGTCCCTTTACTCGGAGACCTGCGCTTTGAAAACTGCCCTTGCCGCAAACCGAATCCCAAAGACTTCTTGGGAGCCGTTGACGAAACGACTGATGGCCGATCCTGAGACTGCCTCTCAAGGTCGCGCAAAATTTCAGAAACTCTACGACGCCATTGAGCGAACTCCCGAGGACTCAGAGGCTGTCGAAGCACTTCTAAAAGCCCTTGAATTACCGAAGACACACTGGAACTAGGCATGGTGGAAAATCCTTAGCAACACTGAATTAGGCCACTACTGAACTTCGTTGTTTTTAACCATTTTGTAACAACCTTCTGCTAGCTTCGAAGGGGAATGTCAAATCAAGCCCTGCCCCGGCCGCGTTTTAACGCTCCCGAACCGGAGCGGGGACCAAAGGCCGCCCTGAAAATTCGCGCTCGAACAACGTCTCTTTTGCACGGCAAGGTCAGCGAAGTCCCCGACATAGTTTTCAGGTGGGCGATGTGGTTGTGCGGAGCCGCCGTTGTCGGACTGCTGGCTGTAATCGTTTATCAGCTCGTGGTGGGCTCACAGCTTTCCTGGCACGCCTTTGGATGGAAGTTCTTTGGGCAATCGGACTGGAATCCGGTATCCGACCAGTACGGCGCGCTGCCGTTCATTTACGGCACCATCGTGTCGTCACTGCTGTCGCTGATCATCGCTGTCCCCTTGTCGCTCGGTGTAGCCGTGTTTATCACCGAGATGTGCCCGGTCAGTCTGCGCGGAATTCTCTCCTTCACCACCGAACTTCTGGCGGCCATCCCCAGCGTGGTTTATGGACTCTGGGCCATTTTCGTTATGGTCCCAATCTTGCGCCAGTATCTCGAGCCATTTCTTGGGAGAACGCTGGGATGGACGGGCTTGTTCAGCGGAGCTCCTTACGGCGTCGGAATGTTGGCGGCGGGCGTGATTCTTGCCATCATGATCATTCCCATCATCTCGTCGATTACTCGCGAGGTGCTTACCGTCGTCCCGCAGCATCAGCGGGAGGCCGTGCTGGCGCTCGGTGCGACGCGCTGGGAGATGATTCGCATGGGCGTTCTGCGGAATGCACGCGCTGGTATCGTTGGCGCAATCATCTTAGGACTCGGGCGCGCGCTGGGAGAAACCATGGCCGTCACCATGGTGATTGGCAATCGCCCCGAAATTGCGAAGTCGTTATTTGCTCCGGGTTACACCATGGCCAGCGTGTTGGCGAATGAATTTAGTGAGGCCACCGGCGATCTGTATCTCTCGGCGTTGATCGAGATCGGGCTGGCGCTATTCCTGGTCACCATCGTGGTCAATGCGCTTGCCCGGCTCATGGTGTGGAGCGTGACCCGTGGCCAGCCGGCGAGGAGCGTTGTTTAGCCTTAAATGTTTAGCCTTAAATGTTTAGCCTTAAATGTTTAGCCTTAAATGTTTAGCCTTAAATGTCTGCGATGAACCCCAACTCGACCGCAGCCTTGAGTCCGAACATGACTCCGGAAATGACTCCGGACATCATTCCGCACATCGACGTTCCGCCCATTAGCTGGAGGCGGCGCATAACCGACCATGCAATGACAGGTGTAGCGGTGCTCACCGTGGTGCTGGTGCTCGTACCGCTGTTCGCGATTTTCGCTTATCTCGTCTACAAGGGAATCGGGTCCATTAATCTCGCTTTCCTGACCCAGACGCCGAAACCGGTGGGCGAACCCGGCGGCGGCATGGCGAACGCTATTGTGGGCTCGATGGTTATTCTTTCCATTGCCAGCCTGCTGGGAGTGCCGCTTGGAATTGGCGCGGGGATTTTTCTCTCTGAGTATGGACGCAACCGCTATGGCGATATTGTGCGCTTCGTCTCTGACGTTTTGAACGGCGTGCCGTCGATCGTAATCGGGATCGTTGCGTATGGGCTCGTGGTAATGCGGCAGAAACATTTCTCGGCGCTGGCGGGTGGAGTCGCACTGGCCATCATGATGATTCCGACCATCGCTCGTACCACCGAGCAGATGCTGCTGCTGGTGCCGCAGGCCACACGCGAGGCGGCTTATGGTCTCGGGGTTTCCCGGTGGCGCACTACGCTTTCGATCACGCTGCGAACCGCGACCTCGGGAGTGATTACTGGTGTTATGCTGGCATTTGCCCGTGTTGCCGGAGAAACCGCGCCGCTTCTTTTTACCGCCTTCGGGAATCAATATTGGAATTGGAAGACGGATCAGCCCACCGCGGCACTGTCACTGCAAATTTTTACCTACGCAATTTCACCATTTGATGAATGGCACCGGCAGGCGTGGGCGGGCGCGCTGGTATTGATTGTGCTGATCGTGGGAGCGGTGGCTGCCGTTCGTATCGCGGTGCGGCACGGAACTTTGTCAGGAGCTAATTAAGATGGGCGTCGGAATTACCGTCGAGCACCTGAACGCGTTCTATGCCAAGACGCAGGCGTTGTTCGACGTCAATATTGTCATTCAGGCGAACCATGCTACGGCACTCATCGGACCATCAGGCTGCGGGAAATCCACATTCATTCGCTGCCTGAACCGCATGCACGAAACCATCCCGGAAGCGCGGGTCGAAGGCATTGTGCGTATCGGCGACTTGAGCGTGTATAACGGAACCTCGGCGACCCAACTGCGGCGTCGCGTCGGCATGGTGTTTCAGAAGCCGAATCCGTTTCCCACCATGTCCATTTATGACAACGTGGCCGCCGGGCTGAAATTAAACGGTGTTGGTAATCGAAAACAACTCGATGAAGTCGTCGAGAAGTCGCTGCACGCCGCCGCTCTCTGGGACGAAGTAAAAGACAATCTTCACAAAAAGTCCGGCGCTAGTCTTTCTGGTGGCCAGCAGCAGCGCCTCTGTATTGCTCGCGCTCTTGCCGTGCAACCTGAAGTCTTGCTCATGGACGAGCCTTGCTCAGCGCTTGACCCAATCTCCACCGGGAAGATCGAAGAACTGATCTTCCAGTTAAAAGAGCAATATACTATCGTGATTGTGACTCATAATATGCAGCAAGCCGCGCGGGTAGCGGAGTTTACAGGATTCTTCCTATTGGGAAAAATGATAGAGTTCGATAAGACAGAAAAGATATTTACCAAGCCGTCTGACAAACGCACAGAAGACTACGTCACGGGCAGGTTCGGATGATGCGCACGCGCTTTCAGCAACAAATGGAGGACCTGCGGGAAAGACTTCTTCGCATGGGAGGGCTGGCGGAGCTGGCGGTGGATCGCGCTTGCCAGGCTTACACGGAACGTGATCTGACACGTTGCCAATTGGTCCTTGAGAACGAGAGTCTGATCAACGCCGCGGAGCGTGAAATCGACGAGATGGCTTTCGACGTTCTCGCCACGCAACAGCCAGCCGCCGTGGACCTGCGCTTTATTCTCGCGGTGACCAAGATTAACGCGGACTTGGAGCGAGTCGGCGATCAAGCCGTTAATATCGCCGAGCGCGTCATGGACATGATTGAGCTGCCGGCGGTTGAATTGCCCGTAGACATTCCGCGTATGGCCGCCGCTGCAAGTGCCATGGTAAGACGGTCCCTGGAATCTTTTGTCGAGGGCAAAGCGGATCTGGCGCAAGCCGTACTGGAGATGGACCACGTCGTTGACCGCATGCGGGACGAAGCTTTTATAGTGCTCGCGCGAAAGATGAACGAAGAGCCGCAAGTTACTCAACAGGCGCTAGATGCGCTTCTGGTGGCACGCAACCTCGAACGCGTCGCTGACCACGCCACGAACATCGCGGAAGACGTCATCTTCTGGGTTCTGGGAGCGGATGTGCGGCACCATGCGCAGGCGGCATCCGTCGCTCCACGACCGGAACGAGCGTAGCCAGCGAAGAATGCGACGAGTGGCCGCGTTACCGCACGGTCAATCCTACGTTCCATTTACCAATTAGCAATTAGCGATTCGCGATACACTACTCAGCGAATGAGCCAGAGAATCCGCGTTTTTTCTACCTGCGATATTGGCGACTCCCTTAATATTCTTCGCAAAAAAGGTTACGACCTTGAGGTCTATCCCCAGCCCGAAGCGCCGCCGAAAAGTTTGATCGTCGAAAAGGTGAAGTCTGGCATTGACGGGCTGATTACTACGCTCCGCGATCCCATCGATGCCGAGGTTTTTGCGGCCGGACGGAGCACACTCCGAGTTGTGGCGCAGTTCGCCGTTGGATTCGACAATATCAACCGCGCCGACGCCAACAAATATAAAGTTCCTTTTACAAATACCCCCGACGTGCTTACGGAGGCGACTGCCGAGTTTGCGTTTTTCCTGATGGGAGCGCTGGCCCGTAAACTCTGGCCGGCCGAACATCTGACGCGTCAGAATCAGTGGGGATATTGGCATCCCTACCTGCCGTTTCTAGGCGACGAAGTAACCGGGAAAACCGTGGCCGTCATCGGCACGGGGCGAATTGGCTTGGCAATGATCAAAAAGTGCGCCGGTTTCGACATGAATATCCTGTGCTACGACCCCGCCTACGAGAACCATGAATACGTTAAAGCCATTCAGGAAACCATGGATCTGCGCTTTCGGCGCGGCATCAGTCGCGACAAAAATTCAATCCGTTACACCACGTTGCAGGAAGCCTTAAGCACCTCTGATTTCATCAGCCTGCATGTCCCCCTGCAGCGCGAAGGCGAGAGCGATACGCCGACCTATCATCTGATCAACGAAACCACGCTGCGCACGATGCAGCCCAGCGCGATGCTGATCAACACATCGCGCGGTCCGGTGGTAGACGAAAAAGCGCTCGCCCAGGCCCTGCGTGAGAACTGGATTGCCGGCGCCGCTCTCGATGTTTACGAAAAAGAACCTCTGCCCGCAGATTCGCCTCTGCGCGATCCTGCGATCGCCGACCGCTGCCGCCTATTGCCGCATTTTGCCAGCGCGGCTCGCATCACCCGTCTATCTTCCGATCCCGACAAAGGCATGGCAGGACGCTGCGTCCAGGGCCTGATTGACGTCTTGGAAGGGAATTACGGCGGCGACATTACAAAGATGCCTTACGTAGTGAACAAGGAAGCGTTCGCACGGTAAATAACTGGAAATGTAATACTGGAAATGTAATAAGAAGATTGTCATCTTGAGCGGAGCGGAAACTTCACGAAGTGAAGTCTCTGCGGAGTCGAAAGACCCCTACTCCCTCCTATCCTCATCGAATACGGGATCTTTATCCACGTCACAATCCCGTTCGTTGCGCCTCTATATACTGAATCCTTCGCGATGACCGCTAAGACGACCGCTAAGATGAGTAAAAAGTCCAAACAAGTGGCGAGGCGCCGAACGCCCGACGATAGCGACTCGGGCAAGGGCCCAGGCAAGGATCTGGGAAACTTCACCGGCTACGCTCACTCCAGAATCGCCGCTCATTTTCACGCTTCACGGAGTGGATATTCGACCGACACCTATGATCCGATTTCGGCTTTCCTTCCCAGCCGGCTTCTAAAGTGGATACCGCAGGTAGCGAAGTTCTGGTTTCACAAGAAACATCCTTTCAGGGATTACACGACAAAGGGAAAGGGAACCGGCATCTACCAGATTGACGACCGCGTGAAGATAAGCATGGCCGGAGATTGGGGCACCGGCACGGATGAAGCGAGAACAGTCGCTGAAGCAATGAAAAAGTCGGAGCCCGATTTTACGATCCACCTAGGAGATGTTTATTACGTAGGTGACGATAACGAAGTGCGGGAAAACTTTCTTGGCGAAAAGACAAGTCCCTATAAGCCGGTGAAGTGGGTAATGGGCTCGAAAGGCAGCTTCGCCCTCAATGGCAATCATGAAATGTACGCCGAGGGAAATGGCTATTGGAGAATGGTTCTGCCTCGCATGGGTTTAACAAAGCGTGGCAGCGAATGGGGCGCCGGGCAATGGGCGAGCTTTTTTTGTCTGGAGAATAAGCACTGGCTAATCATCGGTCTTGACACGGGCTATAATTCCACGCGTTTCGACTGGGGAAAGTTGCCCGTGTTCCAGCGCAGCAAATGGCTGCGCAAGACGACGTGGTTCAAACCGAAATGCACCATTCCAAAACCGTTGCTCGAATGGCTGCAGTCTGCGGTGAATCCGGACGGAGACAAACGTGGAATAATTTTGCTCTCGCATCACGGCCCGCACTCGGCGTTTCAGGATTGGTATCAAATTCCCTCGAAACAACTGGCTAGTCTGATTCACCGCCCCGTGCTTTGGATTTGGGGACACGAACACAAGCTGGCGATTTACGACAAGTTCAGCGTTAAAGATGGAATCGCAGCGTACGGCCGCTGTATCGGCCACGGCGGAATGCCCGTCGAAAGGGGTAAGGCACCGGATATTAAAGAATGCAGATGGCTCGCGTGGGACAATCGGCAATATCCGAACGACGAGAATGTGAATGTGGGGTTCAACGGATATGCTAACTTTTCATTTAACGGCCCAATGTTGCACATCGCTCATTACGATTTACATCAATCACTTCTTTTGACTGAAGATTGGCGCGTTGATATTAACTCGGGTGCGCTTGAAGGACCGAAGCTTAAGAAAGTGCTGGACGACCCTTCGCTGCATTTCCGCGAAGCGTAAGCCCACTAGCTGCCCTTGGATTGTGCCCTCTTGTCGTCTGCCGATCTTACCTGCTACTCTCGCCATTCGCTCTCGCCATAAAACCACGAACATGAAAATGAAGCTGCGATATCTCGCTTGGATCAGTTTGATATTTGTTTGTCATGCGCAGGTCGCGGAACCGGTTCGCGCGCTCAAACTTTTGCCCGCTCCTAAGGAGGTGCGCATTGCGGACGGTAGGTTCATGATCAAGGCTTCGACTGCCATCGTTATTAGACATGCCGAGGATCGAATCGCTGCCGAAATGCTGCAGAAGGAGATCTATGAGCGCTCGGGATTGAAGATTGCGATCGAATCCATGATCGAATCCGTGATCGAAGCAAAGACCGCCGCTCCAAAAACGGTTGGGAACATATCTTTTGGAAGGCTGACCGACCGCAACTCGCCACCGTCAGTAATAAAAATGGAGGAGAAACCCGGTGGCGTACTCGGCAAACAAGGCTACGTAATTGAGGCCACTCATTCTGGTGTGATGGTTGCCGGCAACACTACGCAAGGAGTTTTTTACGGTGTGCAAACGCTTCGCCAGTTGATTCGCCCCGAAGTTGCTGGAGCAAAGACTCTCGCGATTCCAGCGCTCTTCATCCGCGACTGGCCGAGCATGGAATGGCGCGGAGTGAGCGACGACATCAGCCGCGGTCCAATTCCCACGCTCGACTATTTGAAAAACCAACTCCGAACGTTGGCGGAATACAAAATCAATCTTCTCGGCTTCAATATGGAACACGTTTTCGACTTTCACTCACAGCCGCTGGTTTCTCCGAAAGACGGGTCGCCGAAGGATGAATCGGAGCGAGCGGCGCTAACTGCGGCTGAAATTAAGGAGTTGGTCGATTACGCCGCAAAATATTTCGTGACCATCCTGCCCGAGCAACAGGCTTTCGGGCATCTTCATCAATTGTTGAAGTACGAAATTTATTCGGACCTTGCAGAAACTCCACATGGCCACGTACTCACACCCACAAACCCCAAAACGTACGATTTCATTCGCCGGGTTTATGGTGAGATTGTTCCGTTGTTTCCAGGACCGTTCTTCCACATCGGATCAGACGAGACTTTCGAACTTGGCCTGGGCAAAACGAAGGCTCTCGCGGCCCAGCAAGGCCTCGGCCGAGTTTATCTCGAACACCTGCAAAAAGTTTTTGAGATCATGCGGCCCTACAACAAGCAGCTGATGTTTTGGGGAGACATCGCGGTCAAGTATCCCGAGCTGCTGACGATCCTTCCAAAGGACATGATCGCCGTCCCGTGGGATTACGATCCGAAGCCGAGTTACGAAAACATCATTACGCCCTACACCAATGCCGGACTGCGTGTAGTGGTAGCCCCGGGAGCGGGCGACTGGCGCGTCATATGGCCTGACTGTGAAAGCGCCTTCGTGAACATCCGTAACTTTGTTCGCGACGGGCAGAAGCATCAAGCTTTGGGCGCTCTTAATACGACGTGGAATGACGATGGCGAATCGCTCGTCGACATGGCGTGGCCGGGCTTGGTATTTGGTGCCGCAGTCAGTTGGCAAACCGGAGAATCCAGCATTGAACATTTTAAGAACAGCTATGACTGGGCCTTCTACCGGAATGATGATCGAACATTTGCCGATGTGATCGACAACCTCGACCGCTCGCACGCTCTTCTCGCCGGAGCGAAACTAGACAACGCGAGCCATGAACTATTCTGGACCGACCCCTTTAGCGAAGCGGGCGAGCACATCGCCGACCAGGCGTTGCCGGTTACTCACGATCTCCGCAACAGCGCGGAGCATGCTGCTGAATCTCTGATGCGCGATCGATCTAAAGCGCGATTGCATGCCGAGACACTGGATGGCTTGCTCCTGGCGGCATGGCATTTGGATACGCTCGGCCTGAAGATTCAGTTCACATCCGAAATAAGCCGCTATTACTCGGACGCTTATCAGAATCAGGCTGACAACGCGCGCGCCCAAGGCGATCTTGATGAGATTGTCGATATCAATGGCAGGTTACAGAGTCTGCGTGATGCAATCACCGGGATGCGCAAAATGTATATCGCCGGCTGGAACCGCGAGAACCATTCTTACTGGATTGATAATGTTCTGGTTCGCTACGACAATCTTGCGACCGAGGTGCAGGCGAAGATTGTCGCTGTCCAGGCAGCTCAGCGCCAATACCAAAGTACTAAAACGCTGCCGCCGCCGGAGCAGCTTGGATTTTTCTTGAAATAATGATTCTGATGATGGCGCGCGGGCGCCCGGCCCTCCACTAGAACCTATGTTTTCCCAGCGTACAAATTGGCGGCTCACGCAAAACGCGTTGACGCGGGCGATCGAAGATACGCGGGCTTCCGGGAAAATAATTCTCGATCTCACCGTCTCAAATCCAACCGAAGCTGGGGTTCTTCCAAACAGCAAAGCGGTACTCGCGGCGCTATCCAATCCTCAGGCAATGCGATACGATCCGCAGCCGCGCGGATTGCTGTCCGCACGACAAGCCGTGTGCCGCTATTACCTTGAGTCGCACGGAGTTCCCGATCTCGATCCGGAACGGTTGCTCCTCACCACGAGCACAAGCGAAGCTTATTCCTACGTCTTCCGTCTGCTGTGCAATCCTGGCGACGAGATCCTTGTGCCGAAGCCCAGCTATCCGCTGTTCGAGTTTTTGGCGGATCTCGCCGACGTAAAACTTGTTCCGTATCCGTTGCTATACGATCACGGCTGGCGGATCGATTTGGATGCGCTTTATCAAGCAGCATCCCAGCAATCGCGCACAGTGATTCTCGTGCATCCCAACAATCCAACTGGGTCTTATGTCTCGCCCGCGGAAACCTCGGCGCTCAATGCCTTCTGCCGTGATTATTCCCTTGCCCTGATCGTCGATGAAGTGTTTTTGGATTATTCGCACGATGCCACACCGCGCCGTACTTTCGTGACCAACGCCGACGTCCTTACCTTTACGCTCAGCGGAGTCTCCAAAATCTCCGCGTTACCGCAAATGAAACTCGCCTGGCTGGCGACCAGTGGCCCTAACGAGATTGTCGCTGACGCAGGAGCGCGGCTCGAAATCATCGCGGACACTTTCCTGTCCATGAACGCGCCCATACAACTGGCGGCGTCAGTTCTGCTCGACCAGCGCAAGCACGTCCAGCCCGTGCTACGCGAGCGTTTACGTGCTAACCTCGCCGAACTCGATCGGCAGCTTGTCACTTATCCGTCGTGCGTGAGGCTGCAAATAGAGGGTGGGTGGTACGCAGTTCTGCGTGTCCCGGCGATTGAGAGCGATGATAATTTAGCGATTCGTTTGTTACGAAAAGCTAACGTAAGCCTGCATCCGGGGCACTATTACGATTTTCAAGGTGAAGGGCATCTCGTTTTAAGCCTCATTACCGATCCGGCAGTATTTCGGCAGGGCGTCGCGGTTTTGCTGAGAGAGGTCAAGTAACGGGCGTCTCGCCAGGTTAGTCGTGTTATTCTTTCGCGGTTTCGTCAGCAAAGGGACTTTATGTCTATAGATCGTCGCGGATTCTTAGGTTCCGCAATCGCAGCTGCACTGACCACCCGCCTTGCGTCGCAAGTAGACGCGCAAAACAAAAGAACCTCCGACCCTCGACTCCCCGACGCGTCCGCACCTGGCAAGCGCCCGATTATCGTCTGCGCAAACAACGGAGTGAACTACCTCGATGCAGCTTTCGCGTTCTTGAAAAGCGGAGGTGACACCCTCGATGCAGCCCTGCGCGTGGTAAAGGGCCCGGAAGACGATCCGAATGACGACAGCGTTGGCCTCGGCGGCCTTCCGAACGAAGAAGGAGTGGTCGAGCTTGATGCCTGCTGTATGCATGGACCGACGCGGCGTGCAGGCTCCGTGGGCGGGGTGCGGAATATCAAGAACGTTTCACTCGTTTCTAAAGCTGTGATGGAGCATACCGGACACGTCATGCTCGTCGGAGACGGCGCTGAACGATTCGCGGTCGCCATGGGTTTCCCGCGCGAAAATCTTCTTACCGAGCGCTCGCGAAAAATTTGGCTGTTGTGGAAGGAGTATCACTCGACAGATGACTGGTGGGGGCCCGGACTGGCCGATCCGCACTGGGTACCGCCGTCACCGGCTGCGCCGACGCCACAATCCGAACTGTGGCAAGAGCGTATCCATCGCCTGGAAGAGCGCGCGACGGCGCTCGGAATCGAACCAGAATTTCGCTTTGCCGCTATCCGGCGTGTCCTGTCTCCACCGACTGGAACCATTCACTGTTCCGCGCTGAACGAAAAAGGTGAGATTTCTGGATGCACGACTACCAGTGGTCTGGCCTTCAAACTCCCCGGACGCTGCGGTGATTCGCCGATTATCGGCGCAGGCTGCTACACCGATCAAGACGTGGGGTCGGCGGGAGCCACCGGCAGCGGGGAAGAGAACATCAAAGTTGCGGGCGCGCATACTATCGTCGAAAACATGCGGCACGGCATGTCGCCATTGGACGCTGGAATGGACGCTCTTAAACGAATCTCCCGCAACTACAACAGTGACATGAACAAGCTGAAGTTTATCGACATGAGATATTACATCCTCCGCAAAGATGGCGCCTATGCCGGGGTCTCGCTGTGGGAGGGGTCTTCGAAAGGGAAGAAGCACAAAATTGCGGTGCATGACGGTACCAAGCGTTCTGAAGTCACCGTCTCGTTGTTGAAAGGGTTCTCCGATGAGTTTCCGCCATTTCCCGTAGCGATGCCCAAGGAGTTGACCGAGGATTCAGTTTATGTGAAGTAGGAAAACGCCGCTTCCGCTTCTTAATACGGGTGTACAATTGTCACAAAACCGTAGCTTCACGGAGGTTCTCCTCCGCGTTCGAGGCTCGCAGATGAATATTCACTTCAGCTACAAGATTCACAAAACTCCCGACATCGAAAAAGAAATCAACCATCAGATAGAAAAGATCCAGAAGCGTCTGCAAGTCTTCCGGCCCGACCTCGTTCATTTGAAAGGCGCGATCGATCAGAATTCGGCTCGGGAGGGAATTCTAGTCTCGTTAAATCTCCGATTACCTTCGGGACAGCTTACCGCTGAGACGAAAGCATCCAGCCCAACAGCGGCGATCAAGGCCGCTTTTGACGAACTCACTCAGCAGATTGGCCGCCACAAGGAATTGCTCCGCGCAAGCCACAAGTGGCGCCGCTGGCGTGGAGGCGCGCATCAGTCTCCCGAAACTGGAGTGCCCTTCGAGCAAACGATAGCCGTGGTCATGCCCGCGCCCATTTCCGCCGAGGATATTTCGTCGTACGTAAATGTGAATCTCTCCCGGCTTACACGTTTCGTAGATCGCGAACTTGCATTTCGTCGCGCCGACGAGGAAATTCGAGAGGATGCCCTCTCTACTTCCGAGGTGGTAAACGAAGTGATAGCGCGAGCGCTCGGGGATGGCGATCGACCGGAAAAATTGTCGCTCGAGCCCTGGCTCTATCGTCTCGCGTTGCAGGCCATCGGCGAAATGTGTGCTCGTTTACAGGAAATGTCATCCTCGATCCATCTCGAGGACAGCCGTCGGCGGCAAAACGTTCAGGCTTCCGATGAACCGGGCCTGCAATTTCATCAGGCTGATGAGGGTTGGACACGCGAGAGTTCCATTCCAGATCATCGCATTACCACACCGGAGCAAGCCGCTTATTCCGACGAAATAATCGCTCTTGTGCAGGTAGCGCTTCGCGGTGCCGAACGCTCCGACCGTGAAGCATTTCTTCTATATGGCATCGAGGGATTTTCTTTGGGTGAAATTGCCGCTATCACCGGCCGGCATCTGGAGGCCGTTCGCGAATCGGTACAGCGGGCTCGCGACTGTGTTCGCGGCGCGCCTGCTATCGCCCACGAATTTCACCATGACCTTTTAGTCAAAACTCGAATCTAACGTTCAGCAAACAATTCTATCCCGCAGGAGTGTGAATGATGACACGGGACGAACTCCGTGAACTGGCAGCTTTTCAAGCTGACGACAGCAAGGGTGCATGTGCTCTGAGTTTCTATTTTCAACCCGATCCTCCACAGGACCGTTCGCATCGCCGCGAGGCGATCGTGGCCAAAGATGTGGTGAAGCAGGCGTTAAAAAGTGCTGCCGCCAGCGGCAAGAATGGGCCTCTTCACGCTGACCTTGGTCGCGTCCTGGATTTGGCTTCTAACCTGCGCGGTAACTCCCGAGGCAAGGCCGTCTTTGCCTGCTCCGCTCAAAACTTCTGGAAGGAGTACGAGCTCCCACCGCAACTTGGTTCGACCCACATTTATCTTAAACAGCGCTTTCAGTTGAAACCTCTGGCAGCGTTGCTCGGAGCCCAACCCGCACTCTGTGTTGCAGTCATCGATCGGCAGCGAGCGCGATTCTTCGATCTTCGTCTGGACGATCTGCGTGAACGGCAAGCCATGGTTCATCTGCTGTCGCGCACCGCTACCAGTTACGGTTTTAGTGGATATAACGCCGGTCATGCCGAACGCCACGTAGCCGAGGAGGCGATGCACCACTTCAAGGCGGTATCTGAACGCCTGTTGAGCGAGGCTGAGAAAGGCGTCTGGGAGCGGCTCATCATCGGTTGCCACGACGTTAACTGGCCTGAGTTCGAACCCCAGTTGCATCCATATGTGAAAGAACGATTGATCGGCCGATTTTCGGCGGATGTAGCTAGCGTCTCGAATGAGGAGATTCGCAACTTCGCCAGCAGTATCCTGAACCGATGGAACACCGAACGTGGCGTGTCCAAGGTCGACCAAGCGATTGATTTCGCCAAGGCCAAGGGAAACGGTGTGACCGGCCTTCGCCGCGTATTGCTGGCACTGGAAGAAGGGGAAGTTCAGAGTCTCTTTCTCGGCGAAACCTATTCTTCGGCCGCGGTCGAATGTCCTCATTGCGGGCACCTCGATGCGCACTTGGTCACATCATGCGAGGCCTGCGGACATCCGACCCGAGAACTCGCGGACGTCTGCGACGCCATTATCCCGATGGCTATCCGACGCGACATCGAACTGTTTACCTTGAAAGACCACGAAGTATTGGATCGCGCCGGAAACATTGCCGCGTTACTTCGCTTCCGTTCCGATCAAAGTACGGGGCAGCAGATTGCAGCGGCATCGTAGTGCTACAGTGCAATAATTCGCTAGATGTTCGCAAGGCGACCGCTAGATGTTCGCAATACGATCGCAAGACTAGAATAGAGGGATGATTCATAAGATCATTCCTGTCGGGCCGCTGCAATGCAACTGCTCAATCATCGGTGATGAGACCACGCATGAAGCAATGGTCATCGATCCAGGCGATGATATCGATGACATTGTTGCCGTCCTGCGGGAGAACAAGCTCCAGGTAAAGCAAATCGTCATCACTCACGCCCACATCGATCACGTAGGCGGAGCCATGAAGCTCCGTGCGCAGACTGGAGCACCCATCCTGCTGAATCAGAGTGATTATGCTCTGCTGAAAATATTGGATGTTCAGGCTTCGTGGCTGGGCGTGGCCGCACCGGGCGCGGTTACGATTGAAGCAAGCATCGGGGATGGCGAATCCCTGCAGACCGGTAATCTCAAGGCCAATGTAATGCATACTCCCGGCCACACTGAGGGCAGTGTCTGCCTCTATTTCCCGGCCGAAAAATTACTCATCGCAGGCGATACGCTATTCGCAAGGAGCATCGGGCGCACCGACCTTCCCGGAGGTTCCTACGAAAAAATCATGCGCTCGCTCCACGACCGCGTTATGACGCTGCCCGATGAGACGGTTGTGATTCCAGGGCATGGCCAGCAAACGACGATAGGCAAGGAAAGAAAAGAGAATCCGTTTCTGGTGTCATGACGGGAATGTTGTGTGGAGCGGACACTCTTGTCCGCTAGCCTTTGACATTGCACGACGACCTATTTCCCTTGGAAGACAAAAGAAGACAAAAACAGAAGCAAAAAAAAGCGGACAGGAGTGTCCGCTCTACACATGTGGTAGGGAATTACTTCTGCTTCGGCGCCTGATTCTGCGGAACGGTTGGAGGTGCGGCCGGAGGAGGCGTCGCGCTTTGCGATTTCGTCTGCGCTGGCTTCACTCCCGAAAACACGGAAGTAGGTCCGCTTTTCCGTGCGGCATAAATCGACAAGGTGATGGAGGTCAGCATAAATATGATCGCCGACCAGGTGGTTGCCCGGGAAAGAACGGACGCCGCGCCGCGCGGTCCGAAAGCAGTCTGGCTACCCTGACCGCCAAAGGCGGCCGCCAAATCTCCGCTCTTACCACTTTGCAGCAACACGACCGCAATCAAGAATAAGCAGACGATAACGTGAATAATGGTGATCAAAATAGTCATTGCAAAAAAACTCCGCCGGGCCTATGACCCTTCAAATTTTGATGATACTGAACTATGGTGCGGAAGGGGGGATTTGAACCCCCACGCCTTTCGGCGCCACCCCCTCAAGATGGTGTGTCTGCCAATTCCACCACTTCCGCTCTTAAACTCGATTCGGTCGCAGACCGTATGAGGGGACATCCAGGTCTGCTGGGCACAAGTCCGGGCCTTTGATTTCGATTCTCTATTTTCGATCACTTGTTTCGATCACTTGGAATGGAGTTCGAAAGCCGGACCCGCCTGCCACTCCTTATAGTATATACACGGTCAAACTGGGGCGTTCAAGTTCGCCTTTCCAAGGCAGATGCAGCGGAAATTGATATTAGGGCGGCAAATCTAGAAATGATGTCACCCGGAGCGACAGAGTAGGAGGTTGCCCAGTATCAGCAATCGGTTTATGGTTGGATGCTCCAAAACCCGGGAACCCTTCGACGACCCATGAACGCTCGCATATTCTTATGGTCGCTTACCTCCGCGCTTGCGGGCTTTCTTTTTGGCTTCGACACCGTGGTTATTTCCGGGGCTGAAAAGACTATTCAGTCGCTGTGGGGGCTGAGTCCGGGGCTGCACGGGATAGCGATGGCGTCCGCTCTATACGGTACCGTCATCGGTTCGCTGATTGGAGGTTGGCCAGCGGACCGTTTCGGGCGTAAGGCGACATTGCTTTGGATCGGAATCCTCTATCTTGTTGGTGCAATCGGCTCCGCCTTGGCGACGAATGTTGGAATCTTCATCCTGGCGCGCGTGTTTGGTGGCTTAGGCATCGGCATCTCAACTGTTGTTGCACCGCTGTACATTTCGGAAATTGCCCCACCCAAATACCGGGGACGCCTGGCCGGAATGTTTCAATTCAATATTGTCTTCGGTATTCTCGTAGCTTTTGTGTCGAATGCGCTGCTCGCAGGTATCGGCCAAAACGCCTGGCGATGGATGCTGGGTGTGGCTGCATTCCCCTCGCTGGCCTACGCCGTTCTTTGCCTTTTTCTTCCCGAAAGCCCGCGCTGGCTCCTGAGCAGAAAACGCGACCACGACGCTGGTATAAAAATCCTGCAACGCATCGAACCTGAGGCCACGGCGGCTGAAATCCAGGCTCAGGCTGACGAGATCATGGGCACATCCACCGAGCAAGCCTCGTCTGCGCATTTTTGGACGCGCCGACTTCGTAAGCCGATCATGCTGGCCATAATGATTGCTTTCTTCAATCAACTCTCCGGCATTAATGCTGTTCTTTATTTTGCGCCACGCATTTTTGAATTAAGCGGCCTCGCCGCGAAAGCCGCTCTGCTGCAGTCTATCGGCATCGGCGTCACAAATCTTGTTTTCACGTTTATCGGTCTGTGGCTTATTGACCGGCTGGGACGGCGCACGCTTCTTTTTATCGGATCGTTCGGCTACATTGCGTCGCTAGGCCTGGTCGCATGGGCATTTTTCACCGGACACTTTGCCATCGTGCCGGTCTGTATTTTCGCCTTCATTGCCGCTCACGCCATAGGTCAGGGATCCGTAATTTGGGTGCTTATCTCGGAGATATTTCCGAACCGGCATCGGGCTGAAGGCCAGGCCTTGGGGAGCTTTACGCACTGGATATTTGCCGCCACCCTAACAACTTTTTTCCCGAAGATGGTTTCCGCGTTCCCGCCGGGATATGTGTTCTTATTTTTCGCCGGCATGATGGTGCTCCAACTCATCTGGGTGAAAGTGTGGGTTGCGGAGACGAAGGGTGTGCCGCTCGAGCAGATCCAGCATCAACTCGGCATCGAATAGAGTATCTAGCTGAGTAACTATCTGAGTCACTATGGCTTTCAATATTGTCGGCGTCGGAGAAGTGCTGTGGGACTTACTGCAGACCGGACCGCAGTTAGGCGGAGCTCCGGCAAACTTCGCTTATCACGCGCACGCACTGGGAGCGCAGGCTTATGTGATCACGCGTGTTGGAAGCGATGACCATGGACGCGAAGTCATGCGCCGTTTCCGCGACATGGGAGTAAAGCCGGACGGTATTCAAATTGATGAGCGGGCACCGACAGGGACCGCAAGGGTCACCCTGTCCGGTGCCGGGCTTGCTCACTTCACGATTCAAGAAAATGTAGCTTGGGATTTTCTCGCCCTGAACAGCGATGCAGTTGCGCTTGCCGCCCAGGCCGATGCAATCTGTTTCGGAAGTCTGGCCCAGCGGAGCGAGGTTTCGCGTAACTCAATTCAAAAATTGGTGGGGGCCGCCCCCTCAGAGGCGCTACGAGTTTTCGATATCAATTTGCGGCAGCAATTTTATTCGCATGAGATTGTTGAACGGTCACTGCAGTTCGCCAACGTCCTGAAGTTGAACGATGATGAATTGCCGACTGTCGCCAGGATGTTCGGCTTGCATGGCTCGACCGAGAACCAGATCCGCCAATTGGCCCGAGCTTTCGACCTGCACTTGATCGCACTTACGCGCGGATCGAACGGCAGCCTGCTTTACCAAACGCAAAGTAATGCGGCACAAGCGGCAAAAGCGGACGAAGGGCGGTGGTCCAATTGCCGCTCCAGGGCAGTGCGAGTGGTCGACACCGTGGGCGCGGGCGACGCATTTACCGCCGCGCTTGTCCTGGGCCTGCTCTGCAAAATAGATTTGGATGAGATCAACGAAATCGCAAACGATGTCGCACGCTATGTTTGCACACAGGCGGGAGCGACCCCAACCTTGCCGGTAGAATTTGAAAGACGATTTCGTAGTAATCGTATTGGGAGCCACACGGCTTAGATTTCGGCAGCTAGAATGTGTGTGTGGCGGGAAGGATCGATTTACGAAAAGGGAAGGGCACGGCGTTCAGCCGTGCCGCAAAGCTCAAAAAGGGACGCGGGCTTTAGCCCCTGAGGTCGCAGCGCTATGACTATGACCACCGCCGACCACTTCCAAATCACAGCAACCGCGCTCAAGCACTGGGCCATCGCTCAGCTGCAAGACTCGCTCGCCGTGGGAATTCTGTGGCTGGCCGGCTTATGGATCATTCGGGTTCCGTGGGCTCCGTTGTGGGCAGTGTTCGCGTCCGCGCTGCAAATCATTCCTCATTTCGGCCCAATCCTCGGATTGCTTGGCCCAGTGCTCTCCGCAGCGCTGCAATGGCGCGACTGGCAGCATCCACTTTACGTGCTCATTCTGTACGCAGTCGTCGTGATGGTGGATGGCTTCCTGCTCCAGCCCTACATCATGCGCCGGGTCGCGCGAGTGCCAATGTGGGCGTCGATTCTCGTTCCGCTGGTGCTTGGATTTGTGATTCCGTTCTGGGGATTCCTGCTCGCCCCGCCTCTGCTGGCCGTGGTGTATGCATTCAAGGCGCGCCGGGAAATAGAAAACTCGTAAAATCGGCGGGTGGCCCACATCTGGCCCGGTGACTTGACGCCGGCATCTTAACAACTGGGGTGCCCCACTTCTCGCGTTTTTCGAGAAGTGGGCCCGCCAAACGTCCGACGCCGCAGGGTATTGGTTCTACGCGGCTGGCGATCGCATCTTCATTCTTAGGACTTCCCAGGCGTTGACCTCTACGGTCGCCATTTCGCCGAAAGCGTAAGCCCGAAAGCTGCTCCACTGCCAAAACTCAGGCGACGCCACTAACCCGCGCTTCACAGGACTGCGATGAATATAGCTCAACTTCTCGATCCGTTTGCGCTCCGTCCACACATTGAAATTGAGGACAAGCTAGCGAGATTGCATTCCCGGCGCGGTGACGTTGCGCACTGCCGGGTTGTGGTAAGGGAAAGCCAATGGTGTGGGCGATGTGGCGACCCACTTCTCGAACAGCGCGAGAAGTGGGGCACCCCCATTCTGTTTGATCCCTGAGAATCGGAGTCGAGATATACTCAACCGCGCAGAAGGGGGCCACACGCCCTGTTAACAACAATTGCCGGGCCGCAAGTTGCTTAGCTTGGAGTATTTGATGGTATCGTGGGGCTGCTATGCCTCTGTTCTATACAGATTCAGTCACACTCGCGTACGCAGATGTTGAGGGTGCCAAGCGTTGGTGGATCGAGGCGTTTGATTGCAAAGTGGCAAGAGTTCCGCCGGATTGGGACTGTCAGCTACCGTCCGACGTCGCCCTCCAGCTTCCGGGTCACGATGCGCCCACAATCCTTTTGAATGCCAAAGCAGAGGTGCAGCAAGCGGGCTTCGATAGACTCTCGCCAGTCGCTTCCGTTATTTTCTGCAACAAGCTGAAGAAAGGACACGAGCACCTCACCAGCCGTGGTGTTTTCCCCGGACCGATTCAAGACGGTGGGGATACGCAGTTCTTCGAAATCCGTGACGGCGAGGGGCACCTCATCGAAGTCTGCAAAGAACCGTAGAACGTCAGAGTTGATGATGTTAGGGATGAGGAACACTTTTCGGCGTGGATGATGATCGCAGATTTCTCTATTCGTTGACGGCGGGCTGTGCCGTCAGTGGACTGTTATTTTGGCTTGCATTTTGGCATGGGCGCGTACTGCTCGGGACAGCATGGGGACTCGTCGCGTGTGTTCTGCTTTGGTTTCGATATCGGGGACCGAGCTATTGGGAGCGCCTAAAACACCATGGAACACGTCGCGAAATTCAGCAATTCAAGGCTACCGTTGTCGTTTTCGCTTTGGTAGTGGTCGCGGTCGCCGTGGTTTTGGCAGTTGAGGGTCTGCTGAAGTGAGTCGGGGTTATTGGAGTAAATATCGCCACTACTTTCATTGGCTATGATCCCAGCCTCAGCAGTGCCTTCCGTAGCTGATAATGCCGTTGCGTAAGGTGTAGGTACAACATCTCGTCCCGCTTGGCTTTGGCTCGCATAACTCGGAGCAGATCGTCTTTTTCTTCTTTTGTCCAGTCACGCAATGCAGGCGCTAGTGTTATAACCACAGCGAAATTTTCGAAGACCGTCTTCTCCAGAGGAGTCCACGATGATGACAACGTGTTCACACCTAAGATGCGCTCGACAGCGCGGCTCGACTTTTCGCGCATCAGGGTAGCGTCTCCGCGAAACTCCCGCGCCATGCGTCGATTCACCCGCAACCCAATGTTGCGCGTTGAGAATTTGTCCCAGGCACCAACTTCGCTGCCGGGAAGCTCGTAGAAGACATGCCCAGCCGCTAGGCGCGTCAGCGTGCGTGCGGGGGTCCGGTAACTTGGATCGGCCGCGATTTTCTTCTCTTCGCGCTCCGCTAATCTCTGAAGATCGGCGCGTCCGGGCCGAAAGCCAAGCTTGCGGTAAAACCAGAACGCGCCCGATGCAATCGCCTCTTCATTGTCATGGCCCAACTGATACGGATAGACCGAAATGCACGTCGTCCCCATCAGGTGACAGAGGCAGCGCAGCACTTGCGCGTAGATCCATCCCGCTTCGCCGCCGCGAAACGTGTAAAAGGTGTTGAAGCCGACCTCCATCCACTCGCAAAGCCCGATAGCCTCGATGTAGTTGATCGGCACTCCGTTTTTCAGCGTCAGGCCCGCGACATAAGCACGCAGCGGAAGGCGCCGGTGCGGGGGCAGGCTCCAGAGATAAATGGTTACGCCGCGTCCGATCTCTGCCTGAACTACCGATGCCGGATCGCCCAGCGTAGTGCCGTAAAGTTCGCGGTAGCGAACCAGCATGACCTCACGGATCATTTCCATCACCTTCTCGCCCTGCCGCGGCGAAAGCTTGGTCAGTTGCGGTGGACGCCGCGCCAACTCATCTGCCAGCGATACCTGGCTGCGGCTGATGAGTGGGCCGTCATGGTAGAAAATGCGACGGACAGGTTTCCAGTTTCGCGTTCGCGAGATTAGGGAGTTGTTGAACGTCCAGCGCAGTGGCACGCGAAGCGATTCATACAACTCAGCCTTTTGTTCAGGAGGCAGCGGCAATTGTTCGAAACGAGAAATTAGCCACGCCGCCGTGTCCCTCCGCTTTCCGCCAGCCGCCTCCAGCCATTGCCGCCATGGCGTATCGGCCTCAACGAATGCGTCATCCTCGAGCAGTGGGAGGAATCGTGGTCCGGTTGTGCCCAACTCTCGTCCGGGGTCATAGTTCTCCCAGGCGATTTCAATTTTGACGGACGCTTTACGCAGCTGACGATTGATCAGCCAACGCGCGACGTCGAAGCTCAGCGTGTCTTCCATCTCGGTGCCAGCGATACCTGCTACTTCGAAGGTGTCAAAGTCCTCCATGTCGGCGCCAGCTTTGCGCAATGCTTCAACTTTTTTGTGGAAGTTATTAAGAGTGCGCTCAGTTGCGCGAACTATGGCCGGACCTTGCGGAAAGGCACGCAGAAAAAGCAGAGTCTCGTGAAATCGAATTAGCAGCGAGCTATCGGTAAACGTCGCGGCATCGATCCGCCCCAACAACCTTACGACGCGTGTTGCTTCGTTCTTCCCGAAGCGATAGCGGCAGGCTTCGAGCTCCGTAAGTTGGCGGTCAAGCGAACTGTTTTTAGGGTTTGCAGCCACGAAAGATTCCCGCCCAAGGGTACCTTAAGCGCACGAATCGTGACGTCACCGCGGGTCATGTGACCAAATACCCGCCACTCCGGTTTTAACATGCTGTTCACAAATCATTAACCATTCTGAAATGGCTACTCGCTAGGCTTCTCCAGAGTTTCATTCTCCCAGGAGGCAATCTCAGTGAAAATTAGTCGCGTTCTGCCCACTCTTTTTGCGGCAGCTGCACTCTCGTGTTTGGCCACAACCGCGGCCGCACAATCCGGCAACATCAAACATATACTTCTTATCAGCGTCGACGGACTGCACGCCCTCGATGTTTCGAATTATGTCGCCAAGAATCCTGGCGCGGCTCTGGCCGAACTTGCCAGCCATGGAGTCACCTACACCAACGCTTGGACGCCATCGAATTCCGACTCGTTCCCCGGCCTTCTAGCGCTGGTCACCGGCGGATCGGAAGTAAGCCACGGAATGTTCTACGACGTTAGCTACGACCGCACCATCTTCGATCCCACCAATGTTACTTGCTCGGGCCCGGCTGGAAACTTCATGGTCTTTGACGAAAGCATCGACAAATACAACTCCAAGAATGTCTCCGAAAACGTGATCGATCCGACCAAGCTGCCACGCATGCGGGACAAGTTCGGAAACTGCGTTGCGATGTGGCCCCACAACGCACTCCGAACCAACACGATCTTCGAGGTAGTTAAAGCGCACGGCGGACGCACCGCTTGGGCTGACAAGCACCCCGCCTATGATCTGGTGAATGGCCCTTCTGGCACTGGCGTGGATGATCTGTACACTCCGGAAGTCACTAACGTAGGTGGACTCGACAACACGCACAGCGTGGTATGCACGGTGAACAACGACTACAAGAAAGTACACGGGGTTCTTAACGAGATCAGGGGCCTTACCCACGATGGCAAACCGGCCACTGTGCCGGAAGTATTCGGAATGAACTTTCAGGCAGTCAGCGTAGGACAGAAACTAGTAAAAGACAATTACGACAACAGCTGCGTCGCCGATACCGATCCTGCGATCAATCAGCAGCCGGGTGGTTATGTCGATGGCTCTGGCACGCCGACCGCAGTGCTCGCCTACGGATTGCAAAAGACGGACGAAGCTTTGGGTCTGATGATCAAAGCACTTAAGGGACAGGGTCTCTACGATTCAACTTTGTTCATCGTCAGCGCAAAGCACGGGCAATCTCCAATCAACCCGCTCAAGGTAAACAAGCCCGGCCACTTTGCTAGTCTGGTAGCGTCACTTCCGGATGGAAGCACCAATCCGGCGGCGATCGCCATAGTCAATGCGTCGAACTGCCCCACCGGACCGTGCGGTTTCGTGCAGGACGACGATATCGCGCTGATCTGGCTTCAAGGGCAGGACGCGACTGGCCAGCAGGTTACCGACTACCTCAACGCCAACGTCATCCCCCTTTTCATCGATGAAGTGATGGGCGGAAACGAACTGACGCTTAAATTCAACGATCCAGCCTCGGACAGCCGCACGCCTGATGTTATCGTGCAGCCGATCTATGGCACGATCTATACGAGTTCCACCGCAAAAAATGCCGAACACGGAGGTTTCAGCTTCGGCGATCGAAACGTGGGCCTCATCGTTTCCAACCCTTCGTTCAAATCGACGGTCTTGAAGACGCCGGTTACCACCGCTCAAGTGGCGCCAACTATTTTGCGGGAATTGGGAATCAGTCCTAACTCCCTCAAATCAGTTCAAGTCGAAAAGACTGCGGTTCTCCCCGACCTCCCGTAAATACGGCGCTCCAGCCGATTTAGCAGAATTCCACGACGGGCTGTGCAATGCAGCCCGTCGTTTGGTAGTGGGCTGTTTTGAAATTATCTTCGATACCGCTCGAAAACAAACGCCACAAAAAATAGAATTGAACAAGCGACGAAACAGCCCCCAATGAATCTCGCAGTTGCCAATGCGCGTGGGTCGTCCTCTTTTAGCCCGAGGGAAGGACGGGCATTTTTTATCCAGAGCACATACTGCTCAGGACTGATGAACATCCACACTCCGACCAAAGAAAAAAGAGCAAGCAAAATTGGGAGGATCAAGCCATCGCTCACGCGGCTGCTCCTAGGGATTTCTGCTCCAATAATCCCACCAATTCTTCCAAACTCCAAACGTGATCCGTAAAAATCAAAACAGCCCACTACCTGTCGTTTTCCTGTAAGCGCCTGCTTCTAAGCCCATGCTATAATTTCAATTCGCCTGAACGTTTAACGTCGAGGCTGATCCAGTGATTTCCTCCGCGGGCGGATCCAAAATTCCGAGAAATATCGCAATTCAAGCTCTAGTTTTATAGACACGAGGTATCGCTATGTCCGGCCATTCCAAATGGGCAACAATCAAGCATAAAAAGGGCGCACTCGACGCCAAGCGCGGCAAGATCTTCACTCGTCTGATCAAGGAAATTGCCATGGCGGCGAAATCAGGCGGTGATCCCGATATGAACCCGCGCCTGCGGACGGCCATCCTCGCAGCCAAGTCGGAGAACATGCCCGCGGACAACATCAAGCGCGCCATCCAGCGCGGCACCGGCGAACTGCCGGGCGCGACCTACGAGGAATTCGTGCTTGAGGGCTACGGTCCGGGCGGCGTCGCGTTGCTCGCGGAAATTTCAACCGATAATCGCAATCGCACCGTGAGCGAGATTAGGCACGTCTTCGGCAAGAACAACGGCAACATGGCCGAAGCAGGCGCAGTTTCCTGGATGTTTAAAAAGAAAGGCGACATTGTTATTCCCAAGTCCGCAGCCAAAGAAGACGATCTGATGAATATCATTCTCGAAGCTGGCGGGGAAGACTTGAAGGATGAAGGCGAGAATTGGGAAATTCTCACTGAGCCTTCTGCTTACGAAGCCGTGTTGGAAGCTGTGAAGAAGGCTGGCATTACGCCCGCTTCCTCGAGTGTAAGTATGGTTCCAGATAATTACATCAAGCTCGAAGGGCAGCAAGCGACGCAGATGATCCGCCTGCTCGAAGCGCTCGAAGATAATGACGATGTGCAGAACGTACATGCCAATTTTGACATCGATCAAAAACTTCTGGAAGAAGTTGCGGGCTGAGGAAATCTGCGATCAGGACTTCCTAAGATTTTGATTTGAGATTAAAGGCCGCCCCAGTTGGGGCGGTTTTTTACGGACGTAAAGGAATCAGACCGGTGAGCACTCCGGTGGCCCTCTGCGCACGTAGTTTTCAACACCGCAGAGGAAAAGTTTGTGGAAAAATGGGACCTTAATTCCGTATCTTTGTGTAAACCAATCGCTTCAACATTCTGCACTGCATCGGGTGCTTACTGTACTGCCTCTTAATCAGGAGTTGTAGTGGGTGAAGACACGCCTCGACAAATTGCTTGTGGAGCGGGGAATTACACCTTCCCGGGAACGTGCGCAGGCGCTCATTCTAGCCGGAAAAATTCTTGTTGACGAGCAAAAAATTGAGAAGGCGGGCGCGTCAGTTGACTCGCAATCAATCGTGCGTTTGCTTGGCGAGGATCTTCGCTACGTCAGCCGCGGTGGCCTCAAGTTAGAAAAAGCTCTCGCTCACTGGCACATCAATCTCCGAAACAAAGTTTGCCTTGATGTTGGCGCGTCTACTGGAGGCTTCAGCGATTGTATGTTGCAAAACGGCGCCGCCAAAGTCATTGCCCTCGACACTGGCTACGGGCAGATGGATTTCCGATTGCGCAACGACCAAAGGATACGTCTGCGGGAAAAAACAAACGCCCGCTACCTTCACGCCGATGACATCGGCGAACCCGTCGATTTCATAGCGATGGATGTCTCTTTCATTTCGGCTACGCAAGTTCTGCCAGCCGTAATACAAGCGGCATGGTCCGGTTCTACCGCGCATTTTACTCGTCATCCCGAACGTATCGAAGGACCTGCTTCTAGCGGCCGCGAGATTGTGGTCCTCGTAAAACCCCAGTTCGAGGCGGGCAGGGAAGCGGTGGGCAAACGCGGGATCGTGCGCGATGAAGCCACACAGCATGCGGCGGTGTTGAAGGTGGAAACCGCGCTCAAAGAGCTTGGGTGCGTTGGCACAGAATGGACCGAATCTCCAATTCTGGGGGGCGAGGGCAACCGGGAATTTCTTCTTTATGCCAAGTTTGCAACGCCTTCTCTCAAATGATTCTGTACAATCGGAGTCCGAAGCAGGAAGAAAATAGGCGCTCGACTCCAAAGACACTTCCGAACCAGAATGCCAATCGCCCCGGAAAGCACTCCCCGTAATAAAGTTGTTGCCATTATTTCGAAGCCGGACCGCCTCGATCTGCGCGAGGTATTGCCGGCGCTCGAGAAATGGCTGCAGCAGCACGATTATTCAGTTGTGATGGACGAGGAGAGCGCGCATTATTTCTCGGCCACAAGGATCGTATCGCGTAGCCAACTAGCCGAGTGGGCGCCGGATTTGGCGCTAGTACTGGGCGGCGACGGAACTCTGCTTTCGGCGACTCGCGCGGTGGCGAAAGTCGGAACGCTTATCCTTGGTGTGAATCTCGGCACTCTCGGATTTATGACCGAGCTCACGCTGGCGGATTTGTATCCCGCTTTGGAGGCAATCGAGAAGAAACAATACCGCATTGACTCCCGCGCTATGCTGAAGGGTTCTTTAGTACGTGACGGCGAGATGGTTGCCAGCCACGAAGCCTTGAACGAGGTGGTGGTCAGTAAGAGCGCCATAGCGCGATTGAATCACTTCGATCTCTTTGTGGATTCGGAGTTTGTCTCAAGCTATCGCGCGGACGGTCTGATCATCGCCACGCCTACAGGTTCCACCGCCTATTCTCTTGGAGCAGGTGGACCGATTCTTAATCCGGATGTGGATGCCTTCGTTCTTACTCCAGTGTCGCCACATGGCTTGACACACCGCCCAGTGGTCGTGCGTGACACCGTCCAGATTGAGATTCACGTCCATACGGGGACGGAAGAAGCCTACTTGAGTTTCGATGGACAACTCGGGATGCCCGCGAGGGATGGCGACATCGTACGTTGCATCAAAGCGGAACACTCGGCTAAACTGCTGCGCTTTCAAAAAACATTCTTCGACGTGCTCGCAACCAAACTCAAGTGGGGCGAACGATGACGCCGAATTTCAAGGCCGAGGGAAATCGATGAATCGGTATCTACTCCTGGCCGTAATTCTCCTATCCTGTCTCTTTATCTTTGGCCAAATCAAGGTCTTTGGCGAAACCAAGCCAGCCGCAGATTTAATAATCCAAAATGCGCTGATCTGGACGGTCGATCCTTCGCAGCCCGAGGCACAATCGGTTGCGGTCCTCGGCGAGCGCATCGTTGCCGTAGGATCTACCCAGCAGATCGAAGTTTGGGGCGGACCACATACGCGCGTGGTTGATGCCGGGGGCAAGCGTCTGCTTCCCGGTTTCAACGATGCACACGTTCACTTCGTGGATGGCGGTTCGCAACTGGACAATGTCGAGCTGAATGACTGCGCCAGCGCACAAGAGTTTGCCCGCCGCATTCGCGAGCGTGCCGCAAAGACTCCAAAAAGCGATTGGGTGCTGGGCGGCGATTGGGATGAGACCAAGTGGAATCCCGCAGTATTGCCAACCAAAGAACTGATCGATGCGGTCACGCCAGAAACTCCAGTCGCCGTGAATCGTTACGACGGCCACATGGTGCTGGCAAACTCACTCGCGCTAAAACTGGCGGGTATCACCGCGCAGACGCCTAACCCTGATGGCGGCGTGATCGTCCGCGATAAAGCGGGAAATCCCACCGGCGCATTAAAAGATGCTGCGCAGGACATTCTGTTTAAGGCAATTCCTCCACTGCCCCACGATCGACGGCGACATGCCGTCGAGCGCGCTTTGGCGCATGCCGCCTCGCTAGGCGTGACCAGCGTCCAGAACATGAATCCGGACTACGCTGACATTGCGATTTACAACGAACTGCTTGACGAAGGCAAGCTGACGACCCGAATCTATGCCGCGCCGCTGATCACTCAAGTTGACGATCAGGTGAAGATCGGCATCCGGCACGCGTTTGGAGGCTCTTACCTGCGTATAGGCGCGGTTAAGGCTTATGCGGATGGCTCGCTTGGCTCGGCAACCGCTTATTTTTTCGAACCCTTTCTCAATCAGCCAGGCAACGATCAACCGAGCAACCAAGCTGGCAATCGCGGTCTGCTCTCCGACGAAATGCACCCGATTTCATTGATGCGGGATCGCATGATGCGTGCCGATGGCGCTGGACTGCAGATCTGTACTCACGCCATCGGCGACGCTGGAATTTCAGCCATCCTCGACATCTATTCAGAAATTGAGAAACAGCACGGAAGCCATGATCGCCGCTGGCGCATCGAACACGCTCAGCACATGGCGGCGAAAGATTTCGACCGCTTCGCCCAGTTGCACGTTATCGCCTCGGTGCAGCCTTACCACGCCATCGACGATGGACGCTGGGCGGAGGGCCGTATCGGTCACGATCGCGCGAGCCGTACCTACGCATTCCGCACATTTCTCGACCACGGTGTAAGGTTAGCCCTGGGCACGGACTGGAATGTCGCACCGCTTAATCCCATGCTCACCCTCTACGCAGCCATGACGCGTGCGACACTCGATGGCAAGAATCCTAATGGATGGTTTCCCGAACAGAAGCTGACCATAAAGGAGGCGATTGAGGCTTATACGATGGGTTCGGCATATGCCGAGTTTCAGGAGAACGAAAAAGGTTCCATTACGCCAGGGAAACTGGCCGATATGGTCTTGCTAAGCGAGGACGTGCTGAAGATTGATCCGGTCAAGATTCGCGACGTTAGAGTGCTCAAGACCTGGGTCGGCGGCAAACAGACTTTCGACCGCGATTCTGCGGGGCGCTAGACATTGGGTAGAAACCCAACATTGATCAATATGAAGGATATCGCGGGCCAGCATGCTGTGAGTGAAAATCATCTCGGCCTCGTTGAGAACAGTTTTGATAGCGGAGAAGTACGTTTAAATTATGCCGAAGGTCCCGCCAGTGGCCCTCCATTAATATTGCTACATGGACTTGGCCGCCGATGGCAGGTATTTCTGCCCGTGATCCCGGCGTTGAGTTTGCGGTGGCACATATTTGCGCCCGATCTTCGCGGGCACGGCAAGTCCTCTCACGTCGCTCGTGGATATCACGGTCCGCAGTTTTCCGAAGACATCGCACGCTTCCTTCGCGGGCGTGTCTCAGCTCCCGCCATACTCTTCGGGCATTCGCTCGGGGGCATGCTGGCGATGTCGGTGGCTTCTCATCGCCCGGAACTGGTGCGCGCTTTAATTCTTGGCGACAACATGATCGTCGCCCATCGCTTTCAACATCCGATGTATACCGCACTGTTTTCCGGGCTGCGTGATATAGCCCGCCGCGGAGGTACGGTCGAGCAAATCGCGGATGCTATCGGCAACATTGTGCTGCCGCTCCCAGGGACGAGCGAGCCCATCGCGATCCGCGAGCTTCCTGGCAATGATGAACCTTACCTGCTCTCCTGGGCGCGCTGCGTGCAGCAGGTTGATCCCGATACATACGTGATGACGCTTGATGGATCTTCGCTCGAAGGCTGGAACGGTGAAGCCGTGTTGCGCGGAATCACCTGCCCGACACTGCTTTTGCAGGGTACGCCCCAGTTAGGAGGATTGATGTCCGATGCCGACGTCGCACTGGCTGCACAATTGTTGCCGCATCATGCTCATGTAAAATTCCGCAGCCTCGGGCACGCGTTGTTCATTCAACAGCCGGAACCGGTGTTGAGGGCGGTGAGTAATTTTTTGGAATCGCTTTAACTGGTTTCTAATTTCTAATGAGAAGCTCGTCAAGGTTTCTCCAGTCTTATTTGATCCTTCACGCTTTCACGCTGTCGCACCAGTCTCGCCCTTCCACCATCCACCAGTACCTCCGCCGCCCTCCCGCGCGTGTTGTAATTCGATGCCAGCACGGAACCGTAGGCGCCGACGTCCAGAATGGCTAGCAGGTCGCCCTCATTGACGCCCGGAATTTTCCTGTCCCGGGCAAAGAAGTCGCCCGTTTCGCAAATGGGGCCGACTACATCGGTGACCTCGCTTTTGCGAGATGCATCGCTTGCCGGAACAATCTCGTGATAAGCGCCATAAAGCGAGGGCCGCAACAGATCATTCATCGCCGCATCGACAATAAGAAAGCGCTTGCGATCATTCGTCTTCCGGTAAAGGACCCGCGTCAGCAGCACTCCAGCCGGGCCCACGATGGATCGTCCGGGTTCAAGCAGCAAATGCAGTTTCAATCCGCGAAGTGGAGCGATGACTGCTCGTGCGTAGGCTGCGATCTGTTTGTCGAAACTTCCTTGCGTGCCCTCGTACGGAATCCCTAAGCCGCCACCCGCATCGATATAACGTATATCGTGACCGTGTTTACGAAGACCGCGAACTAAATCCGCTACACGATCGAGCGCCTCCCGGAACGAACCGACGTCGGTGATCTGCGATCCGATGTGTACGCTCACTCCCGTGACCCGCAGATAAGGCTGTTTCGCCGCTTGTGCGTATAGGGATTGAGCTTCGGAAATCGGTACGCCGAATTTGTGCTGATGCAGCCCGGTCGAAATATATGGATGAGTTTTCGCAGAAACATCGGGATTGACCCGCATCGCAATCTCGGCCGGCTTCTTCAATCGAGCAGTTGTTGCAGCGAGCAAATCCAGTTCCGAGGCGCTCTCGATATTGAACAGCATTATTCCCGAGCGCAAAGCGAGCTCCATCTCTGCCGCTGTTTTTCCCACGCCAGAGAACACGACTTGGCTTGCCGATTTGGGGCTGACGCGCAGAACGCGCTGCAACTCTCCGCCAGAGACTACGTCGAATCCAGCACCCTCGCGAGCCAATAGCCGCAGAATGCCGAGCGTTGAATTCGCTTTAATCGAATAGCAGATCGTATGAGGTATAGACCGAAAGGCGCGAGCGAAGGAGCGTATCCTCGCGCGAATCATCGCGGCGGAATAAACATAAAGTGGAGTTCCGTAGCGCGACGCGAGGTCCTCCAGCGATACTTTTTCGCAATAGAGTTTTCTTTGGAGCGCCGTACCCCGATAAGCGAAGGCCGGAGGGCGCAACGTGGCCGCCGTGCCAGGTCGACTCATTTACGTTTGCCGGAATCGGGCTTAACTCTTATAGCCACCACAGTCTGATCGTCGAATGTTTCGACTCCCGCAGCGTGGGCCGTGACGGCTTTGAAAATCTCTTTCACCACACACGCAGCGGACTTCTGCGCGCATTCTGCGACGATGGTTGCAACCCGATCAGGTCCGAAGGAATGGCCGTGAATGTTGCGCGCGTCGAGGATTCCATCGCTGTAGAACACAAACAGGTCGCCAGGCTTTCCCTTGAAAGTGAATTCGTCATAATCCGCTTCGTCGAACAATCCAAGGGGCAATCCAGTTGCCTCGATGAATTCAACCTCGCCATCGTGACAGTAAATCGGCCGCGGCAAACCGGAGTTCGCCACCAGCAGTGTACGTTTCTCATCGTCCCACACAGCGTAGATGATCGAGACAAACTGAGCCGCGATGCGTCGTTCGGCGAGCGACAGGTTCACAGCTGATAGCATCTCGGCTGGACCCGGCTCAATCGGAGCGTGGGAGCGCAGAATGCCGCTGACCAGCGCAGCGTAGATGGCGGCTGGCGCGCCTTTGCCGCTCACATCCCCAATCACGATCCCGAGGCGCGATAAAGAATAAGGAACGAAATCATAAAGATCGCCACCGATAGCGCGAGCAGGAACAAATTTCGCCTCGACGTCGAGGTGCTTCATTTGGGGAAGAACAGGAGGCAACAACCGGAATTGCAGCTCCCGCGCCAGCTCCAGATCTCTTTCCATTCGCTTTTCTTGGCGAGCGATCTCCTCGTACAACCGGGCGTTTTCAATAGCAATTGCGAGTTGCGCAGCTAGAGTGGTCAATACGCGCTTGTGATCTTCAGTGAAGTAGCCGCGCTTGGTGTGTTCCAGATCAATAACACCAATTACTTTTTCCTGGTAAATCAGTGGGACAGCAAGTTCCGAGCGCGTTTCCGGATTCACCGAGATATAACGAGGATTCAAATCGACGTCCGGTACCAAAACTCCTTCCTTCATCTCCGCCGCATACCCCACGACTCCGCGACCGAGCGGAATGTCATGCTTCAGGTGAAGTCTCTCCTCGAAACGCTGTGCAAAGCGGTGTTGCAGCTTCTCGCCGGTTGGATCCAGCAGCAAGATGCTGAACATCTGGTAGTCGATCAACCGGTTGAGCAGCTCTGCAATGCGCTTGAGCAACTGGTCGAGATTCAGAATCGATGTCAGCTCGCGGGCAATTTCGTTCAATAAGAGCAGTGTGCGAGCTTGACGCGTTACGCGCGTATGCAAGCGCGCATTCTCGATGCCGACCGCCATGCGCGAGGCAATCAGCGTTAGCAGACGCTCGTGCTCTTCAGTGAAGTAATTCGTTTCGCGCGCCTCAATATCGATGACGCCGATCACCTTGTTTTTCACAATCAGCGGGATCGCGAGTTCCGAATGAACGTTGGGCACAGCTTCGAGATAGAAATCCTCCTTCGTTGCGTCGGCGACGAGAACGGGTTGGCGTGTCAGCGCTGCTCGTCCTGTCACACCTTCACCAACCTTTATGCGCAAGCGGTCGGCGAGATCGTCCGGATAACCGACGTGGAAGCGGACGTACAACTCCTGACGCTGTTCGTTCAGCAACAAGATGGCAAAAATCTCGTAGTCGATGACTTTACGGACCAGTTCCGCCACGCGTTTTAGCGTTGTTTCGAGGTCCAGCGTGGTGTTCACCACGTCAGCAACTTCGAGCAGAAGGGGTTCCACCTGGGATGTGGCTTCAGGTTCCGCGGCGGTCGTTTTCACAGACTTCATAATAACAGCCGGCTAATTTTGCGATTTAGCGATTCGTTGAAAAATTGAAGTGCAGATCCCAAGGAATCAGGGATTTTCGACGACGCAAACATCGGGTAGATTTCGGTAGCGCTCCGCGTAATCGAGCCCGTAGCCGACAACGTAGGCGTCAGGAATCGTGAAACCGATATATTGCGCCTGGATGGGCTGTTTGCGACGGGAAGGCTTATCGAGCAAGGCCGCAATGCGAAGAGATCTCGGCCGATGTGCCTGCAAGAGGCGTGAAATGTAGTTTAGCGTCAACCCCGTATCGAGAATGTCCTCGACCAGCACCACGTTACGATCCGCGAGAGATTGGTCGAGATCCTTCGTTAGCCGGACTTCGCCAAGCGAATCCCAAGCCGCGTGGCCAGCAGGATCATCTTTGGCGATTGGACGGTTTCCGTAGCTCGAAACCCCGATGAAATCAAAGGTAGCGTCCAGGGGAACCTGGCGCGCAAGATCGCTCAAAAAGATGGCTGCCCCTTTCAGTACGCCAACAAAAATAATTGACTGGCCCTGAAAATCGCGCGCGATTTCGGCTCCCATCTCGGCGACTCGTTTGGCAATCGTTTCGCGTGATAGCAATACTTTAAGTTCAGGCATTGAGCATCATCTTATACACGAGTTTGGACACAACCGGAATGTTTAATCTAATAATCTTTTGTAGACAGAGCGCCCGATTGCGCGCTTGTCGCCGCGTCACTAGAATGCTAGTTCGCATACTACTTTCAGGAGTTTTTCGTGAATTTGAAAGGAATCCAGCTCACGTGGCTTGGCCACGCCACATTTCGCATCCAGACGCCGGAAGGAAAGACCTTCTACATCGACCCGTTTATTGCGCAAAATCCAAAGTGTCCTGAGAATGAAAAGAAGGTTAAGAAGGCGGATGTAATGCTGTGCACGCACGGGCACGGCGACCATATTGCCGATGCCGTCGAAGTTGGCAAAAAGCTTAATCCGGTAGCCGTCGGCATATTTGAGCTATGCACGTGGTTGCAGAAAAAGGGCGTAAAGCAGATTGCGCCCATGAACAAAGGTGGCACGCAAACTGTCGCGGATGTGAAAATCACCATGGTGCACGCGGTACATTCCTGCGGAATTCAGGATGGCGATCAGATTATTTACGGCGGCGAAGCGTGCGGCTATGTTCTCGAATTTTCCAATGGAGTCAAGTTTTACCACGCGGGGGATACGAATGTCTTCAGCGACATGGCCATCATTCGAGACCTTTACGCGCCGAAGATTGTCATGCTTCCCATAGGCGACCACTTCACGATGTCGCCGCGCGAGGCTGCATACGCCTGTAAATTACTACAGCCGGAGACAGTCATACCCATGCATTTTGGTACGTTTCCTCAACTGACGGGAACGCCGTCGGAGCTGCAGAAACTGGTGCCGAATGTAAAAGTACTCGAGATGCAGCCCGGACAGACTATTTCTTAGCATTGCGTATCGAATTCAATGGCAGCGGCAGCCCCGGGATCTCTAGCAACTTAACGAGGATCAGGATGACCAATCAAGTTTCTACTAAAGCTTCACGTCCCGACTGGCGAATGGGCGGCATCACCGTGCCCGAAGTCGAAGATTATATCTACGAGATGCTGCCTCCGCGCGATGAAGTTCTGTCTGAGATGGAGGACGACGCCGCCAAGAACGATTACGCCATTGTCGGACCTGCGGTTGCCCGAGTGCTCTATCAGTTGGCGGTGATCAGCCGCGCAAACAAGATTTTCGAAATGGGCTCTGCCATTGGTTACTCCACTATCTGGTGGGCGCGGGCTGTGGGTGAGGACGGAACGGTAATTTACACGGATGGTGATCCCAAGCGTGCCGAAAAAGCGCGCCGGTATTTTGAGCGGGCGGGCGTCACCAAACGTATTAAAGTCCGCGTGGGAGATGCGCTGGAATTTCTTTCGGAAGAAAAAGAACAATACGACATTATCTTCAACGACGTCGACAAAACCGACTATCCGCGGGTATTTCGCTTAGCGCTTCCACGCCTGAAGAGTGGTGGGCTTTTTATCACCGATAATGTTCTCTGGAGCGGCAAGCTTCGCAAACCCAATCCGGATGCCTCTACCAAGGCCATTCTCGAATTCAATAAACTGATATTCGAGTCACGGGATTTATTTACCACCATCCTGCCTCTTCGCGACGGGGTCGCCGTTTGCGTCAAGAAGTAGCCGTCAAGAAGTAGGCGTCAAGAAGCAGTTGGCATCGGCCTCTGGACTTGTAGCGCGGATGCTAGAATTGTTGTTTTTCATCTCCCATGCCCGTGAAGACCTACACGCCTACGCAGGTGGAACAAATTCCCCAGTCGCTTCCACGCGCTCAAGCCGATGCGAAGCCCGACTCCAAATGTGACGTGATGGTAGTAGGTGCCGGTCCCACCGGCATGGCTTGCGCGATCGAGGCGCAGAAGGCGGGCTTCAACGCACTTATCGTTGACAAGGGCTGCCTGGTCAATTCCATCTATCACTATCCGATTAACATGGTGTTCTTCACTACTCCGGAGTTGCTAGAGATTGGCGACATTCCGTTCACTACCGCTTTGGCCAAGCCAACGCGGCTCGAAGCTCTGGAATATTACCGCCGCGTCGCCGAACACTACGAGTTGCAAATTCATCAGCACGAATGGGTGAAAACAATTACTGGCAAGGACGGCGACTTCCGCATCACGACAACCGACCGCCGCAACGCTGTCCATGACTATCGTGCTCGCAAGATCGTGCTCGCAACCGGGTATTACGATCTCGCGAACCAGCTCGATGTTCCCGGCGAAGACCTGGAAAAAGTTTTCCATTATTATCGCGATCCGCACCCCTATTTCGACGCCGATGTGCTGGTGGTTGGAGGCAAGAATTCCGCAGCCGAAGCGGCTTTGGATCTATGGCGGCACGGGGCTCGCGTGACTATGGTTCATCGTGGACCGCAGATCCACAACAACGTCAAATACTGGGTGCGGCCAGATATTGAAAACCGCATCAAGGCCGGCGAAATTAAGGCTTACTTCAATAGTAAGGTGCGCGAGATCAATGCTGACTGTGTGGTGCTGACAACTCCATCGGGACCGGTTCGGCTGAAAAATGATTTTGTGTTTGCGCTTACCGGATACCATCCCGATTACGATTTTCTTAGCAGCGTCGGCATTGAACTCTCCCCGGAACAACTTCGGCCCGTGTGCGACCCCGAGACCCTGGAGTCAAACGTTCCGGGAGTGTATGTTGCCGGGGTCATAGTCGCCGGCTCGCGCACCAGCGAAATCTTCATTGAGAACGGCCGTTTTCACGGTAAAGTGATTGCAAACCATCTGCGTGAGAAACTCGGCGGCGGGAATCCAAATATCCCTCTTGACGCAACCTGATGGGAATACTCAGAGTTAAGTTTGAAGTTAAGTTCCTGTCTTAATATCAACCGAAGAAAGAAAACGAGGCTTCTTTCTAGCCTTCGTCAGTTGTTCGAACGAATAAGCGATCTTCAATAGCGTCGGTTCGCTCCAGGCGCGTCCGAAGAACGACATGCCCACCGGCAATCCCCACAAATAGCCCGCTGTCACATTAATATTCGGATAGCCAGCAACCGCGGCGGCGCTTGAACTGCCTCCGGCCGAGTGATCGCCATTGATCAGATCTGTGATCCACGCCGGGCCTCCTGTCGGAGCCACGAGCGCATCGAGTTTGAATTTATCCATGATGAAATCGATACCCTCTGCGCGACTAAGCCGCTGATTCAGCGCCAGCGCATCAATGTATTCTTTTGAATCGAGGCCGCCTTTTTGCTCGGACTTTACAAAAATATCCTGCCCGAAATATGGCATCTCCCGCTTGCGATTGCGCTCGTTGAACTCGATCACGTCCTTGAGGCTCTTAACGGCAGTATTGCCGCGGCGTGCAAGATACGCTGCCAGATCGGCCTTCAGTTCGTAATAAAAAACGGTCAACTCGCTTTCATCGAACTTGCCAAAGGTGGGGATATCAGCGGGATCAATAATCTCGGCTCCTGCCTGCTTCATCGCGCCTATAAGCGTCTCCATCAACTGGTCGACCGCGTCGTTAAAGCCAAAATACTTGCGCGCCACGCCCAAGCGCGCGCCTTTCAAGCCAGCAGGGTCAAGAAATTTCGTATAATCCGGGAATCCCATGCCCTGACTAGCGGCGGTCGCGGAATCTTCTGCATCTGCTCCCGCCATCGCCCCCAGAAGAATTGCCACATCGCGCACAGTGCGAGCCATGGGACCGGCCGTATCCTGACTGTGCGATATCGGAATAATTCCGCTGCGGCTCACCAGGCCAACTGTGGGCTTTAGTCCAGCGAGCCCATTCGCCGATGAGGGGCAGACGACCGATCCGTCCGTCTCGGTGCCAACTCCGGCGACACAAAGATTCGCGGACACGCCAGCTCCGGTGCCTGAACTCGATCCGCACGGATTGCGATCGAGCGCGTAAGGATTGCGTGTGAGCCCGCCACGCCCGCTCCATCCGCTGGTCGAGTGATTGGATCGAATATTCGCCCACTCGCTGAGATTCGTTTTTCCGATGATCACGGCGCCTGCCTTGCGCAATTGCGCCGCGACAAAAGCGTCCCGCGGAGCCTGCGACCCGAGCAGCGCCAGCGAGCCGGCGGTAGTATTCATGCGGTCACCGGTATCGATGTTGTCCTTGATCAGAAGCGGAATGCCATGCAGTGGCCCGCGCGCTCCCTTTGCTTGGCGCTCCTGATCCAGCGCGTCGGCGATTTTCAGCGCGTCTGGATTGATCTCAATGACGGCATTCAACATTGGTCCAGCCTTGTCGATCTGCTGAATGCGTGCCAGATATTTCTCAGTTACGAAGCGCGAAGAATATTGGCCGGACTCGAAGGCCTTCTGCAGAGAGTCAATCGTAATCTCGTCAAGCTCAAAGTCCAGGTCCGAAGGTCGGGTCTCTGTTTGTTGCGCGGCCTGATCTGTCACTCGAGCCGCTCCCAATGCGGGGTAAATAGAAGTAGTAAGCGTGACGCTTGCCCCGGTCCGCAAAAAATTACGGCGGGAGTTGTTTTTCGGGGAAAGGGAATCGACCGCCATGAATTTCTCCTGCGCAGCATTATTTTTTAATTGATCAATGATCCTAAAATACTTTGACGTCGAGCAGCGCGACCCAATACTGACACGATTGCAGAGTGAAGCCCACAAGGATCAGGCCAATCCCGAAGACACCCATACGCTTTTCTGGCAAATGATCCGCGAGCCATTCAATAAAAGACGTGCAGGTGATGACGATTGCCGTGACGACCCCAGTCACCAATCCGAAAGTCAGCCCGACGCTCAGTGCCGTCGACCGCTGACGCGCGATCAGGGCGCTAACGTATCCGGCGGCTGCATACCCGATCGTGCGATTCACCGTTCCCAACAGTTGATGTCGAGTCAAGCGCGGACGCGTGGCGGGCTGATAATCGATGGTCGGCCGCATGCCGCCTCGGTAGGCCACAATCTGTCCCAGCGTGCTCAATGCGCCAAATGTTGCACCAAATGCAACCCCATATAAGTGAGCGGCGCCCACTCCAAAGCCAACTCCACGAATGGCGCTCATGATTGTGTCATACCAGATTCCGGGGCTGGGTTGGTGTCTTGAAGCGCGGGAAAGCTCCCAGGCCAGTGTGCTGCCATGAGCCACAGCGTTCACCAGTCCGAATAACGGTCCGAAAGCGAGGCCGTACCCGACTCCGAAAATCGCGCCGTAGGTGACTCCTCGAGTTAGAGTCCGAAGCGGTCCGTGTTCCCCGCCTAGCAGATCGTAGGCAAGATATAACGCGCCGAGTACGTCCAGTGAACTGCCGATGATGCTGACTAACGCGATCGTGTGCTTGTCAATGGTCATGCTTAGGGAGTAGAAGCAAACTGGCCGTTCTTGAGAACCAGAAAATCCGGCCGCGCATAAGAGTTAATCAGATTCGCCGGAGTGTCGACGCCCTCATCCGTTAGTTTGAATGTTCCATGGTGGATTCCAATGCTGGTCCTTGCGGCCAGGATGTCGTGCGCTCTGATCGCCTCGTCCGGGGCCATATGCACCGGTGACATGAACCAGCGCGGGTCATACGCTCCGATAGGCAATAGCGCGAGGTGCGGCGAACCAAACTTTTCTCGAATCTGGGCAAAATGAGCTCCGAACGCCGTATCTCCCGCGAAGTATACGAGCTTCTCCTGACATTCGATCAAATAACCACACCACAGCGTTTTGTTACGATCGAAAATTCCGCGGGCCGAAAAATGCATGGCCGGGACGCAGTGAATAGTGAAGCCCTGTAGCAATAGTGATCCGCCCCAATCCAACTCGTGAGCAGGCCCGATATTCTGCGAGCGAAGTAGCCGCGCCACGCCAATGGGAACGATGAACGGGGAATTTTCGCGAGCTGCCAATCGGCGCAGTGTGGGCAGATCCAAGTGGTCGTAATGATTGTGGCTGATCAGCACGGCGTCGATGGAGGGTAGATTTTCAAAAGCAACGCCAGGTTTTCGTCGACGCCGCAGACCCGCCCATGACACGGGACTCGCGCGCTCGGACCAAATGGGGTCTGTCAAGATGTTAAAACCGTGCTGCTGAAGTAGCACGGTGGAGTGGTTCACCAACGTGGTTCGCAGTCCACTGCCTTCCACGCGCGGAGGCGGAGTGGACTGCTCAACGTCTGAAATAAAATCTGGCGACGGCTCGGGCCGCCTGGTCAGCTGCCATCGTAAGAAATCGAGAAAACCAGCGGCCTGCGGAGCACCAGGATTGTAGAAGCGCTTTCCATCGAAGTGCTTCGGAAATGCGGCGCCGCTACTTTCCTGCATGACTCACCTTTGCTTGTCCGAAGATTTCTCAACGCCGCGGTCAGATTCCGGAACGTTGTCTTGCATCGGACGCAATGGTAGTCTAACCAAGTTGAGCGGGAGTAGTTCAGCGGTAGAACGCCAGCTTCCCAAGCTGGATGTCGCCGGTTCGATCCCGGTCTCCCGCTCCAATAATCCAACAACTCAGCGATTCCGGTTCGAGCGACGAGTTGGTGTAATCGCGATGTTTCGACAACTATCCATCTAATTCGTCTTCGACTTCCTCGAAGTCTTCCGGTATGAGTTCGTAGTGCAGGTCGTCCAGCATCTCCGATAACTGTTCATCGGTGATGTCGGACACGTCTTCCCTGACGATTCGATTGGGGCTGATGACCATAAAATCATCGAAGTCCTCAGGGTGCAGTTCGTACCACTCTTCCAGCCACTTCTCTAATCTCAGGGCAACTCCGCCTTTTGCCCACAACGGACGGATCACTGCGAAGTCATAGCGGAGTCCTATGCGATTGGCGAGTGGAATCAGCCTGGAGCCTTCTACTGACAATGGGTGGGTGCGGATGAATTCGATGAGAGCATTGATCAACGCACGACGACGCTCTAAAGCTTCGATCTTGCGCTTGGCTTTTATCTCCGGTCGCATACGGGGATTTTAACCCCGCCTTTGCGTTTGCAGCCCCGCTGGCAGCGTTGTGCGCTTCGGGGCTATCGAGACTTCAGCACCACTTGATGGACGAGCTTGTCGAATTCCAGAGTAAAGGCAGGTGCTCTCCACTTGTCCGCTTCAAAATTGTCAATCAGGAAATCAGTTATCTGGTTAACCAGTGGGGAATCCGGAGCGCGATCTAGCTCTCCCCGAAGCATGTGAAGGGAATGCGACGCTTCAACGGCTCGGGCTTCAACAATTACCCCCCCCGTCGTAACTGGAGATCACGGGCGAGTTGAGAATCTCCCGCCTGAAACGAAATTCCATCATTGCTTTGTGTATTTCTTCCCACTGATTCCGGGCGTCCAATTTCGCATCTCGCTTTTTGGCGTAGGCCAGTTGCAAGTAAGCGATGATCGCTCCGACTACAGCAATCTCGATTGAGACGTAGGTTGCTTCGAGTGCTTTAGCTGCGTGAGGCCAGATTAGATGGAAACAATTCATCGGCCAAGATTACAGCTTTTTGAGTGTCGCCGTGTACCTCAGTTTCGTGGATTCAGGTCGACGCGCTTGCGGTGAAAGTAACTCCGCATTTTGGGCAACGCAGTTGAGTGGAATTGATACGGAGCAGTTCTGACGGCGAAATCTGGTAACCGCAGTACGGGCAGAGCGTATTGAGTGACGCCATCACTTTTTCGAGATCAATCTTTTTCCGAGCGGACATTCGGGGATTTTTTATAACGAATCCAAATTTGACCTATCCTGTAAGATCATCCCGTTCTTGCGGCAAGGTTCGCCTTTTGATAAGGGGGATACGAGCGATGAAACCATCTGAACGATCATTCTATGTCGCAGCCCTGATCGCATACGCTCTGTGGCTGTCGTCATGCGCGCACCAACCAATACCTGAGGCGTATGACCCTCCAGGATTTTTTATGGGTCTATGGAACGGCCTCACAATCTTTTTCGCGCTCATCGGTCATCTGTTCGATGACAGCATTCGGATTTATTCATTCCCCAACAACGGAGGATGGTACGACTTCGGCTTTTTCCTCGGTGTTTGCGTATTCGGAGGCGGAGGTGGTTCCGCGGCGTCATCATAGTGGGGCAGCGAGTGGCGCCATCACTTTTTCGAGATTGATCTTTCGGCGGGCGGGCATTTCGGGGATTCTATCGCTTTTTGGAAGGGTAGAAGTGGTAGACTTTTTTCGCCATGACCGAATACCTAAAACAAGAACCGGTTGTCTGTCCAACGTGTGACACGATGCCGATGGAGTCAAACGGTGTATTCAGTTGCGGATGTCCCGACAAGGTTTGGCAATTAGCGTATCCCAGTCCAATTCAAGCGGACGCGGAAACGACAGCTCTCCTAGCGCGGAAGGGGTTTATTTTGGTCCCTGCGGCCAATTACTACTTCGGCGTCGGCTTTGGGGATATGATAACCGTCTTCTCCAACGGTGATTGGCGTGTCGATAGTCTCGAACATGAGCAACCGACCATTAAGAACTTGATGGACTATCTGCTGTCTCTACCGGATCGAGCGTCACCCGCATCTTAGGATGCTCCGTATCGGCATTTGCAGCCCCACTGAGCGCGTTGCTCGAGCCGGGGAGCAAACGATGACTGACTCGCACATTGTTGATCGTGCCGCAAAGTTCGTGTTTGCGGTGCTCCTATGGCTTTTCATTCGAGGTTGGGCGGAAAATATTTGGAACAGCCGCGAGGTCCTCTCGTTGCGGTATAACGTTTCCGATGACCGAATCATTATCGACGAAGAGCCGCACGACTGCGACTTCCTCCGTGCTCCATTGGGCGTCAAGGGATGCTCGTATGCCCGAGAAATCACCGTCATTAAAACAGGCACGAACGTTGCAGGAGAGCACTTCATCACGTATGACAACGGTAAGACCTGGACGCCCGATCCTCAACAGCGGGCGAAGAGTGGCGTCATGGTGTGGTGGAAGAAAGAGTAGAAAAAAACTTGTGTTCAATAGTGTGTTCAATTGGTATGAGAGTCAGAACGACTAGTTATCAAAGCTAGTAATTAGGAGATACCGCGCCGCTCGTCTCGCTGGTGAGGCGGAGATTAGTCAGTCTTCTTCAGGCTGCGGGCCCGTTGGCACGCCAGCCGCCGACTTTGGCTCACCTGCAACAATCGCCTGCCAGTTAAGAAGTGCGTTCCACAGCAGGCGCTGATCGCCACGATTCATATCGCGATGCACCGGATTAAAATTGAAAGACACGACGTGTCCTTTGCCTACAGGCATGTCTAAAATCGCAGGACGGCCAATAAGATTTTGCTCTCCCCAAGCTTGCCCACTTACAACGAACGAGCTACTCTCCGTGTCGCCCCACTCCATCACTACGCCAGTGCGGTCTTCGGGGCCGTCGAGACACGTCGTGCAATATGCCATGCGCATCCAGCGTCGCGGCACGTCATAAAGCGGGAAATTCTGCCGGAAGACATAAGTGTGAGCGGGATAGCCATACGCAATCGGATGGTCGGGGCGGTCGAAGGTGACTCTTACATGCGCGCCTGGCGTTCGTGTTGCCGCGTTCTGCGATGCAGCTGATGATGGGCCACCACCGCCTGCCGTGCTTCGCGGTACACCTCCAGAAGACCGGCGAACGAAACGCACCAGTCCGCCTTCCAGTGCGAGCATGGATCCGCTGCCGAGCGTCACCATTAATCCTCCGTCTTCGATAAAGTGTTGGATCTGTCCAAGTCCCTCGTAGCCGATTCCTCCTGTAATGTCATCGGATTCCGCGGGCGTTCCGAAGCTGGGAGTCTGCGCCGTCTTTTTGAAAGGCATCGGCGACCAACGCTTTGGCAGTCCTTCGATTTGCTCCGCCAATTCGAGATCGACATGGCCGTATAGCAACACGTCGATGCGAGAGCGCAAGTTTCCGGCGCGAATATCTTCGTCGCGCAAGTATGTGTACGGAACCCTGCGCTGATCAAGAGAATAGCGAATCCACCCGATCGAATCGGTGTCGGCCCAAGGCACCCACAAACCCACGCGTGGAGCTTTGGCAATGTGACGCGGAACGTCCGGTGTAGTAGCGACCTGCGTGAACTCAAGGCCTAATTCGGAAGCCGCCGATGCAACGGCATCGTGCAATCCGGACTGGGGAGTGAGAATCCACGAACCGGCGGGGAACTTTGTGCCCCCCGCGTCAAAGTCCCGTTCAGCAATCTGAATTTCGAAGTTCGATAAACGATAACGCGCTGCCAGGAAGGATTCCTGGCCGGAGTCCTTTAGCAAATAAACTGGGCCGGAGCCGGTGACGTGTCCAACTGCGCGAGGCGGATCGGTGAGCATCGTGAGAGTGGCGTTCTGAATCGATCTATCGGCAGTCGGTATGGCCTGCAAGTGATAATGCGCGGGAAGCTCCCACGAGACGTCATCATAGGGAGCTTCTCCATTTTTCGGATAATTCTGAGGCGTCAACAGATCAACCGCATAGTTGCGATAAGGTTGATCGAGTCGGACAACGTAGGTTCCAGCCGGGAAATGTCCTTCCTTAATTTCAATTGCGTTCTGTGAACGGGCAACTTCGATGTGTTGGCCCATAAGACGCGCCACCATTTGCGCCACGCGGGCGGGGTCTCCCTGATTCTCAGGAATCAAAAATGCATAGGGCGGTTGCGTCAACCCCTTCTGCCACGAATCCCAGGACTTCTTATAAAAATTACGCAACATGTCTTTGGATTGGCCAGCGGTGTCATCCAACGCCGCCAGAGCGCCCGTTTCCTGATAATTAAGATTGTCGCGAGCCGACCAGGTAACTTCGCGCGGCGCAGGCACCGGACGGTACCACTCCATGGTGGCCGCAGAAGCCGATACCGCACGCCGTTCAGTTTCGGCGCTGCCATTTCCGAATGTTTCGTAGCCGCGTCCGATGCTGTTGTGATTCATCGCCACCGAATCGAGATACAGGTGAGCGAATGCCTCGCCAAAATTCCAGGTTGACACGCCCGGCATTCCCATTGCAGTCATCGCCTGCATTTCATGAAAACTGAGCTCCAAAAATTCGGAGTAAGTGATGGGATCAATGTTGGGGTTATAAGGACCGGTACCGTTCCAGGTCATCATGAACGGCACACCTTCATGCAGATCATGAACGACGGTCGGATGCCACTCATGAAACATTCGGTGGACAGCTTTCGTGGTCTCGTGAGTCTGTTGATGGGTATCACGGTTGATATCCACGAAAGTGTATTTCGACCAGTACGGCGGCGACTGTCGGGGCAGGGAAGGGCGGTCAATTTTGCCCTTGAGATAGCGATAGAACCAGTCAACCATCTTGTCCCGTCCATCGGGATTCGAGATGGGATTGATCAATACGACGAGCCGCTCTCGAATTCGCTGAATCATGGGCTGCTCGGAAACGGCGAGTCGATAGGCCAACTCAATCATGGCTTCGGTAGAGCCGGTTTCATCGGAGTGGAGCGCAGCATTAAAGTAATAAATCGGCCGTGACGTTGCGATCAGCTTTTCGGCTGCTGCTTGATCGGTATGACGCGGATCCGCCAACGCTGCGGTGGCCGCCTCCAGACGATCGAGATCGCGAATACCAGCCTCGTCCGCGATTGCGATCATGACAATGTCGCGTCCTTCCTCGCTGCGGCCGATGGTGAACACTCGCACTCGCGGACTGGCGGCCGCTAGAGCGCGGGCATAAGCGTAAGTTTTTTCGGTTCCTAGCAGCTCTCCCGGAGCGCCCATGATCCGCCCCAGAAATTTTTCGGGTGATGCAACGGTGGCTGACTGTGGAACATAGTTAACCCATGGCGAAACATAATGCGGGTCAGTCGTAGCCGCGGCGATGGCCTCCGCGGAACCGGGCTCGGCGATGTCTGGACTTTGCGCGAGCGCGCTGCTAGCCGATAACGCCAGACAAATCGCTGTAGGAATCCACAAGGACAAGAGTCGGAACATGCGCCCCCCGGTTGGCTGATTCGCAGGTTGAATGCTGGATTGTGTGTCGAACTGCTACGAAAGTTTGCGACGAAAGTTTAGCATGCACTCCGGCACCAGCTCGAGCTAATGAGGATCTGGAGCAGCGACGATCCGACATATCGCTGACTCTAACTCCGATGGACGATCTCCCTGAAGCGCTGCACGTGTCCGTGTCATCCTGAGCGAAGTGAGCGTTTCGCGAAGCGAAGCGCTCACGGAGTCGAAGGACCCCTACTTCCATGCCCACTGCCACCGTCCACTGGGAATTAACTGCAGCAAGGGCACACCGTAGGTTGGATAGTAGTGGTCGAGTAGGGGTCCTTCGGCTCCATTTATCTCGCACTTCGCGCGAGATAAAATTACGCTCAGGATGACATCGAGTGGGCCGAGTCCAAACTATGTTCGCCGTATGTTCGCTCTAGTGCTACTCTCGTTGAGACCGGAACCGTACCGGCTGGATGGTCGAAATAAATTTCCATGAACTTCGCCGCCGCGCTTCGTTGGGAACTTGTAGAGCGTGCCCGCAGCTACGCGCGGGAGCAAAATCTGCCGCATTGTCTGAGCTACGGTGAGTCTCCGGTTGTTTGTTTCGAGCCCTACGATGGAGGTTCGAAGCACGGCAACTTCATGCCCGCAAGTTACAAAACAATCCAGGCATATCCGGCCTTCAAGAAACGGTTGGCAAAAGTGCACACTCTTGGCCACCGTTCCTTCCCGCGCGTTGATCGGGGACGCTGGATGGAACTCGACACCTGCACAAGCTCCGACGCTCTGCTGATGAATATATTTTGTTATCCACCTGTTGTCCGGCAGGGCAGGCTCGCGACTCTTCTGGGCGTCGAGTCAGGGAGTTCCGCATGTTTTGGTTACAGAGCACGCGTTCCACTGGCGAATGAAAGATCAGACCGCACCGAAGTTGATCTGCGATGGGGCAATGAGCTGATCGAAGCAAAACTAACTGAAAGTGACTTTCAGTTTGCCGAGAAAAGAACAATGACCGCGTATCGAGATTTCACGGAAATATTCGATTCCGAGCGACTGCCTCAGACACGGGACCACTACATTTCCTATCAGCTTTTGCGCAGCGTCCTCGCCGCTTATTCGCTCGGGTGTTCATTCCGCGTTCTCGTAGACGCGAGAAGGCCAGACTTAATCGACGATTGGTACCATGTGATGAGCTGTGTGAAGCCAGTTCAATTGCGGACCGAACTGAGGATCTCAACCTGGCAAGAGGTAGCGAAGGTCGTTCCACCGAAACTACAAACCTTTTTGTCGGCAAAGTACGGAGTCGGAATTCAAACTAAGACGACGGGTCGCCGGAGTGTCGATACGTGTTCCGATCGCGACATATCGAGCTGGGGTTGAACAATTATTTGGCAGTGCTGGCAGCAGAGGCCGCTGCGCGCAACTGAATTAAACCGATTCCCAAACCACCGATAGCCCCAGCGAGCAGACCCAGGATCACCAGCACAGGAATGCTCTCGACAATACTTTTCTTTAATTTTGCCATGCGTTGTTCTCCGACACCGTGAGTTATTCTAGCATTTGCGTTGCCATTAAGGCCTGCCATCTTGCATCCTAACTGGTTGTATCGACTAGGGATATTAAGCGCACTTCAATAGTTATCTTTCTTGTGAATGAAGTTTTCACCAAAAAGGGAACCTCGTTGGGCTATCTGTCCTTTGCCCGCTCCAGGTAGAAACGGAACGCGAGTGTCCCAAAAAGCTTTTAAGCGGGGGGTGATATGAGATTTTGCCAGTTGGCGGTCTGTCTAGTGCTCGTGACCAATTTGTGGCCGCAACAAATGCCGGAAAGCGAGGCCGCCCCCGCGATTACGCGCCAGCAAAGCCAAGCAGAAGAGCAGCATCGTGACGATAGCGCGCAAAAGCTCGCAGCAGTGTCGTCAGGCAATCGGCGTCCACGCATTGGCTTGGTTCTCGAAGGCGGAGGCGCGCTGGGCTTAGCGCATGTGGGGGTCCTCAAGTGGCTGGAGGAGAATCGCATCCCAGTCGATGTGATTGCAGGCAGCAGCATGGGTGCGTTGGTCGGCGGAACTTACGCCTCCGGCGAATCGCCCGCCCAGATCGAAAACTTGATTCGCGGCATCAAGTGGCACGAAGTGTTGCGAGGAGCCACACCCTACAGAGACCTTTCCTTCCGCAGAAAAGAAGACCGCCAAGATTATCCGAATGCCTTCGAGTTCGGACTGAAGAAAGGCGCAAAGTTTCCCAGCGGCTTTAACTCAGGTCAGCAAGTGGGGCTGATTCTGGATCGGGTTGGCCTGCCTTATTCCGAAATGAAGAGCTTTGACGAATTGCCTATCCCATTTCGCTGTGTGGCAATGGACCTTGTGTCCGAAAAGTCTTATGTCTTTGATCATGGGTCTCTGGCGGAAGCCATGCGGGCCTCGATGTCACTGCCGGCATTTTTTACCCCAGTCCGGGAAGACAATCACGTGTGGGTGGATGGCGGCCTGCTGGATAACCTGCCAGTCGACGTCGCCCGGCGGATGGGCGCGGAGATCGTCATCGCCGTTCACTTATCGACAGCCCCATTCGATCCAAAAGCTCCTCTCTCTTCCGTAGGCGTGCTGGCACGCTCCGCGTCGGTAGCCATCGCGATCAACGAACTTCGCAGCATGGAGGAGGCCGACATCGTGATAACGGCCGACGTCTCGAAGTTCGATTACACCGACTACTTGCTGTTTAACAAGATCGAGACCGAAGGCTATCAAGCTGCGCAGAAAAAAAGCGCGCTGCTCAATCGGTTGCAAGTAGACGAGAAAGAATGGCAGCAGATCGTAACAGTTCGACAATCGAAGCGCAGACCTGTGCCGGTTCCTAATTTTGTCGAGGTGACCGGAGCGAGCGGTGACGTGAGGAAGGGGTTACAGCACCAACTTGCCAGTTTGGCGGGCCATCCCATCAATCCCGACGAGCTCGATCAAAAACTGATGGACGTGACCGGACTTGGCCGCTTCGATAGAGCCACGTACCGTGACACCGAGCGCGATGGGCAGCATGGACTCCTGATAGAAGCTCAAGAGAAAGATTACGCGCCCCCCACCGTGCATCCGGCATTGGTGATCAATGGCTCGGACTACAAGAACGTTCTGTTCACGGTCGGCGGCCGCGTCACCTTCCTTGATGTTGGAGGCTTCGGCTCGGAATGGCGCACCGATTTTATGGCTGGGTCCGAGTACGGTTTGAAGACTGAATTCTTTCGCCCTTTCACGCCTTACACCGGCTGGTTCATGGCTGCGCACGGAACCGCCGACAGCAGCCCTTTGTTTATCTATCAACGCAACAAACTTCTTGGCGACTACCGCAATCGCCTGATGGGCGGGGGCCTGGATCTCGGTTATACGTTTGGACGAACTGCGGAACTGCGATTGGGATACGAAGCAGGCTATCAAAAGATTAATGAGGATATCGGTCTCCCGGTAGCTCCGGAGGTTCACGGCCGCTATGGAGCGACAGCGTTGCGATATCGACTTGAGCGCTTTGACGATCCGGTAATACCACGGCGCGGGGCGCGGTTGGAATCGACATTCAGGTTCTACGACATTGCACCCGGCACTCCGGAATCAATCCCAGTCGAAGAACTCAAATTAGGACTAGCCCAAAGAACAAGTCAAAAGTCATCGATCCTTCTCTTCGCATCGGGAGGCACTACCTTTTCGACCAGGAACACTGGCTTCCCGCCATTCAGTCTAGGAGGACCGCTACATCTCAGCGCGTACGGAACAAACGAACTGCTGACGAACCAATATTTTCTCTTACAACCCGCGCTGCTTTACAAATTGCGCGAACTATCGCCGCTGCTACGACAAAACGTCTACCTGTTGACCATGTATGAAGCTGGCAAAGCATACGGCCAGCCACCCAAGACTACAAAAGTTGCACAAGATGCGACGATAGGACTAGTGTTCCAGACTGTGTTTGGCCCTATTGTTTTCGGTGGGAGCATTGGAGACACGCAACATCGCAAATTTTTCTTTGAAGTAGGCAAATTTTTCTGACCCGATTTTTGGTGCCAGCGTTCGTTGTGAGTCTTGTACGCCAAGTGCAAGCGCAAGCTTGTCCGCTAGAATGTAGAAATCATCTCACTCGAGGTAATCATGACAGAACCCACATATGACGAGTTAAAAAGCCGTCTCGCCGATCTTGAAAAGCAGGTGGAGACAAGAAAAAGAAGCGGCGCGGTGGAATTTCGCGTCAGCGAGAAAGGCGGCGTCAGCGTTTACGGACTTGGACGCTTTCCGGTGACGCTGTACTACGAACAGTGGACAAAGTTGCTCAATGCAGTTCCCGATCTGAAAACTTTTATCGAGGAAAATAAGGGCAAGTTGAAGCTAAAAGAAAGCTGATGCCAGGCTCGAAGGCACCTGGTTCCACCGATGACATCCTGACCCGGCCCCAGCCTTCGCCTGACGAACGCGTAGCCTATGGCGGCGACGCGAATCAATTCATCGAAGTGCGTTTGCCGCGCGCCAAAGGGCCTCACGCCGCCGTGCTCAATATTCACGGCGGCTTCTGGCGTGCGAGATATGATCTTACTCACGCCGGACATCTGTGCGAAGCGATGCGAGGCGCAGGCGTGGCGACCTTCAACATTGAATACCGGCGAGTGGGCAACTCCGGTGGCGGATGGCCTGGAACATTCGAGGACATTCGATCCGCCTACAGGTTTATTCGGCAGAATCATTCCAGATTTCACATCGATTTGGATCGCCTGGCGGTGATGGGACATTCGGCGGGCGGGCAGCTCGCCTTATGTTTGGCGGCGCACGATACTTCCGTACGAAACGTTATCTCCCTGGCTGGAGTTGTTGACCTGAAAAGAGGATTCTCGTTGCACCTCAGTAACGACGCCGTGCAGCAGTTCCTCGGCGGCAAGCCCGACTCTGTGCCGGAGCACTACCACGAAGCCGATCCGATAGAGCTCGCCATTCAAGCCCGACAGTGGCTTTTCCACGGCGCCGATGACGACATTGTGCCACCCGAGCTTAGCCGGGACTATGTAAGGCAGAAAAAGAAATCAGGAGAAATAGTGGAGTTGATCGAGATTCCGCACGCCAGTCACTTCGACATGATTAATCCCGCATCTGACGCCTGGAAGCAGGTGTCGAGCAGGGTGCAGAGAGCGGTAGCTCCGCGGGCTTAATCGCGCTGCGGGTAGGATGGTGCGCCCGGAGAGAATCGAACTCCCAACCTCATGGTTCGTAGCCATGCGCTCTATCCAATTGAGCTACGGGCGCAATTTGGTGATTTGCGTCTACGCATTATAGCGGAAACGAATTTATTTTCGTGGTGGGAGCTTCAAGTCCCATCCGACCCCTTGAGCTAATATCGCTATGGTGTGAACCCTGTAGGGTGAAGACCTTACGTTTCGCGCTGGTTACGGGGTCTCACTTTGCAACCGAATGTTATCCCGCAACACTCTGAAATCACAACATTTGTTATTCGGGTAAAAGTTTCCACTGTCACGCAAAACCTACCTCTGCCCACAGTTGTACGACACTATTTTGCAACACTTTAGGAATGGCATCCGAGGTGCTTGTATATAGGGCAGACGAAGTGGCGCGCAACGGGGCATTTGGGAAAATACTTCGGCCAGAGGTCTTCTCAGATGCCCCATTGCAAAAACTCCGTTTTGTCGCCCAAAAAAAAGCCACTCCGCTCAGTTTCCGAACGGCCCTCCCCCGAAGGTCTTACTGAAACACAGAAACTGAGCGGAGTGCTCCCCTTCCAATTTCAGAGAATCTAAGCAAGCATCATCTGCTCTCGCACGTCAATGCCAGCCTGTCGTAATAATTTTGCCACCGCGTCGCTCTTAAAGCGTGATGCGTCAAATAGCACCCGCACTGTCTTTTCCTTCTCGTTGAACTGAATTCGCTGGATTCCATACACCTCACGCACACTGTCAATCGCCCGCAGCTCGGCCTCGCCGGGCAGATTCTGGTAGCGATAGGCCGTTTCGAGGTACGTCATTCGTGAGCTCTCCCAGGAAAATGATTCTTCGTTAATTTTTTGGTATCTAATACGAGTATCTATTAGCGATCGAATTCCGCCAAGCGCCATCTGCTCGGCGAAGCACAAAGAACGAAGCACCAGGAATGGATCATCTCGATCAAGTCGATAGCACGAAATCTGGATCCCCAGCAATCCCGCCGCAGAAAGATCCCGTCTGCGGAATGAACGTAGACCCGGCAACCGCTCGCTATCGGACAGAGTACAGCGGGAAACAGTTCTTTTTTTGCAGCGCCGGCTGCCTCGCGAAATTCAAGGCGGCTCCAGAAAAGACTTTGGCGTCGCCTCCAAAGCCTATGGGTTCCGGACTCGTGCCCCTCGGAGTTTCGGCTCCTCCCGTCAAGATTTCGGCGGCTCCGTCAGCAAGACACCGGGTCACAACTGAACCGGGAGAGTCTGCACCGGCAAAAGTTGCAAAGGCTAGCGATGCCCGTGCCTACGTTTGTCCGATGTGTCCGGAAGTCCGCCAGATCGGCCCAGGCCCATGTCCGCAATGTGGTATGGCGCTTGAGCCCGAATCACCCGCCCCCCTTGCTAGTAAGACTGAATATACGTGCCCCATGCACCCCGAGATCGTTCGGGCTGGGCCCGGAAATTGTCCGATCTGCGGCATGGCGCTCGAGCCGCGAACAGTGACGGTAGAGGAAGACAATCCCGAATTGCGCGACATGACCCGTCGCTTTTGGATCAGCGTCGGGCTGACCGCGCCACTCATGGCGATTGCCATGGGGAGCATGATCGCTCCCCATATATTCATGGCTTGGAATCGGGCTCTACCCTGGCGAGCTCTACCTTGGATAGAGCTGCTGCTTGCGACGCCAGTCGTATTGTGGGCAGGATGGCCGTTCTTCGATCGCGGATGGGCCTCGGTGAAAAATCGCAGCACCAATATGTTCACGCTGATTGCGATGGGCACAGGCGTCGCATACGTCTTTAGCGTGATTGCCACGTTATTTCCGCAGATTTTTCCGGCTTCATTCCGCACTGGTTCGTTCGGAAGCATGGGAGATCGACCCGATGTCTATTTCGAAGCCGCCGCCGCAATCGTTACGCTCGTGTTATTGGGGCAGGTGCTGGAACTGACGGCCCGCAGCCAGACGTCGAGTGCCATCCGCGCCCTTCTCGATCTTAGTCCGAAGATGGCGCGCGTCATTATCGACGACGGCACGGAGCGGGACATTCCGCTTGAGCAAGTGAAGGTTGGAGACCGGCTCCGGGTGCGTCCGGGAGAAAAAATTCCTGTCGATAGCATCGTCCTGGATGGTTCAAGCACTGTGGACGAATCGATGCTCACAGGCGAGTCGGTTCCGGTGGAGAAGTCGGCGGGTTCGCGCGTGATCGGCGCGACCGTGAACGGCAACGGATCTTTCGTCATGCGTGCGGAGCGCGTGGGCAGCGAAACCATGCTGGCGCAGATCGTGCAAATGGTTAGCCAGGCGCAGCGCACCCGCGCTCCCATTCAACGGCTCGCGGATAGAGTGGCAGGCTGGTTTGTTCCTGCCGTGATTGTCATCGCTATAGTGACCTTCATCGCGTGGGTGACCATCGGGCCAGAGCCTCGTTTCGCACATGCCATCGTCAACGCCGTGGCTGTGTTGATCATCGCCTGCCCCTGCGCGCTGGGATTGGCGACTCCGATGGCAATTATGGTTGGCACCGGGCGTGGCGCCCGCGCGGGCGTGCTTATCAGGAATGCTGAGGCGCTTGAGACCTTCGAAAAAGTCGGTACCATCGTTTTCGATAAGACCGGAACGCTGACCGAAGGCAAGCCAAAAGTTGTAGCGATTTTCTTGGACGGCACTGCGCCGGAGATTTCAGAAGACGAACTCCTTCGGCTCGCGGCCAGCCTTGAGCGTGCCAGTGAACATCCCTTGGGCGCGGCAATCGTCTTGAAGGCTAACGAAAAGAAATTGAAATTAAGTGAACCCGCTAATTTTCAATCGACACCCGGTCAAGGTCTCCAGGGCACGGTGGAAGGGAAGAGCGTTGCGATTGGGAATACCGCTCTGCTGAAACAGATAGGAGCATTCGGAGAGCAAAAAGCAATCTTAGTCGCGCAACCCGCCGAATCTTCCTCTGTTTTGGTGGCGATCAACGATCGTTACGCTGGATCAATCGCCATCGCGGACCCGGCGAAGGTATCCGCGGCAAGGGCGTTGCACGAACTAAAAGTCCAGGGAATCCACTTGGTCATGCTAACCGGCGACAACCAAGCCATTGCGCAGGAGCTTGCTCGAAGCCTTGGAATTGATGACTTCAAAGCTGAAGTCTTACCGGGGCAAAAAGCCGAGATCATCAAACAATTGCAAAGCGAAGGTCGTAAAGTCGCGATGGCCGGCGACGGTATCAATGACGCTCCCGCGCTCGCTCAAGCCGACATCGGCATCGCCATGGGGACGGGAACCGACGTCGCGATGGAAAGTGCCGGCATCACCCTCCTTAAAGGAGACCTTGAAGGAATTCTGCGAGCGCGCAAACTGAGCCAGGCAACGATGCGAAATATCCGGCAGAATCTGTTCTTCGCCTTCCTCTACAATTCCATCGGCGTTCCAATAGCAGCTGGCGTGCTGTATCCAGTGTTCGGCATACTGCTGAGCCCGATCTTCGCTGCGGCCGCCATGAGCTTTAGCTCCGTATCGGTAATCACGAACTCGCTGCGATTGCGGAACGTGAAACTTTAGCCGCCCATACTAGCGGAGTCGGTTTTAGTTGCGCGCTGCGCCACCATGTTTCTGCCTGCACAACTTGCACTCTGCTACTGGTTCTGTGTTGTCCACCGCATGATGAACGGGCTTCACGGTGCGAAGGTAAGCGAAGACGGCCCTGAGGTCACCGTCGCTAAGATTCTTGTAGACCATAACGGGCATGACCGGGCTCAGCGCACGAACTCCAACGTATCCGGTCCGCATCACTTGCAGAAAACGCGCCTCGTCATAATAAGGAATTCCGCTGGGGTCAGGCGTGATGTTGGCGGTTGCCACGGTTCCCCACGGACCTGCAAACACGTTACCTCCGCCGAACTCCATGCCGGGTATGGCCTGACCCTTCAGACCAGGAGTATGACAATCGCCGCAGCCAGCCAGATTGACGAGTTGCGCTCCGTATTTGACAGGATCGGATGCAACGTTGCTCGCCACCGGGGATGTAACCGGTTGGGGAGCCCCACGAATCAGATAGTTCACAGGGAAGATAATTTCGGTCTTGGGTAACTGATGCTTCACCGCAGGAAGAGATCGCAAATACACGACGACCGATGCCAAATCCTCGTCCGACATGGCCCGATAACGGGTGTAGGGCATCATGGGAAAAAGCGCGCGGCCATCGTGGCCGATTCCTTCGCGAATTGCGCGCGCCAATTGATCGTCGGTCCAGTTGCCGGCTCCGGTCTCTGGATCCGGAGTCAGGTTTGGGGCAACGATGCGTCCCGGAAGATCCGCTTCCGGTTGAATCGATCCGGCGCCCTCCATGCCAGGCACAATAGGAGTGCTGGCAACCGCCCAGTCGTGATCGGAATGGCAGTACATGCACCCAGTCATCGCCGTCGCGATGTATCGCCCTCGCTCTAATCGCTGCGGTGTGCGTTCGAAGGTTCGGCTCGTGAGCGGACGGCTTTTCGGTCCGACAAAAGGACGCCATCCGACGGTCAAAGTGATGGCAATCGCCAGCAGCACTACCAGCGCGACCAAGCCGATCACCAACCATTTAGCAACTCTTCCCATCACCGTGCCCCTTTTCGCATCGTTGCGGATCCTGCGCGATTTTCCGCACACGCTGCTGCCAGAGTTTTAGTAATTTAACGCGAGGTAGTTTACAGTTTGCTTAGATACTCTACAATTTCCGGACTAGTCCAATCCACCGCGCCAATGAACTTACGGCGCAGTACCCCGTTTCGATCGATAACGTAACTCTCTGGCCAGCCGAATGTGCCATAAAGAGAGCTTGCCTTGCGCGCTTCGTCCCGGACGGTAACGAGGTTCACGTTGTAGCTCTTGAGAAACCGATGGTATTCGGTGTCGTCCGCATCAATACTAACCGCCAGCACGACCACACCTTTATCTTTAAGATGGTTCTGCATCTTGACCAACGATGGAGTCTCTTCAATGCAAGGCGGACACCACGTTGCCCAGAAATTAAGCACCACGACCTTCCCGCGAAATTGGCTCAGCGAAACCGAATGGTCTGAGTCCTGTACCGTAAAGTCCGGCGCATTTGATCCAATGCGAGTTGGATGGCTTCCGCTATAGCATCCGATCAGGAAGGCCAGCAATCCGAACAAAAGGAGCAGGGAAAGAAGGGTTCGTCTCACATCGTTATAATAACGAAAAGCTGCCAGATCGTTAATCCGGATCGTTGATCGAGATCGTTGAGGGTGAAGCGTTCATGATCGATAGCTCACATCCCGTCGAACCGTCGAGGTCCTCCGCTAGAGACGGAGCGATTCCCGAGGTCTCGATTATCGTCCCGGCACGAAACGAAGAGGACAATATTGGCGCTTGTCTGGAGTCCCTGACCGCACAAACTGATGTTCCGTCAGAGATTATTGTCGTGGATGACTCCTCGAGCGACCGCACTCGTGAGATCGTGGCGAGATTCGCCGGAGTAAGACTTCTGGGCGCAGAACCGCTGCCGCGGGCTGACGCGGGCAGGTTGGACAGGCGAACGGGAAAGAACAATGCGCTCATTGCCGGTGCAAAAGAAGCCCGCGGGAAGTGGCTGCTTTTCACGGACGCGGACACCGTGCATCTCCCCGGATCGCTGGCGGGCGCCTTGAACGAAGCAAAAAAGGAAAAAGCCGATCTGCTCTCTTATTCACCCGAGCAGCAAGTAGTCACGTTTACTGAGCGGACGGTAATGCCAATTATTTTCGCCGAACTCGCAGCCCGCTATCCGCTGCACAAAGTCCGCGCTCAAGATGCGCAAACCGTAGCCGCGAATGGCCAGTACATTCTTGTCCGCCGCAAGGCTTACGACGCTACGGGCGGCCATGTTGCAGTGGGATCGGAAATACTCGAGGATGTAGCGCTTGCGAAACTGTTTCGCCACGCCGGTTACCGCGTGTATTTCCGGTACGGAGGTGATGCCGTTCGCACCCGCATGTATCGGAATTGGCGCCAGCTTCGTGAAGGATGGACCAAGAATCTTGCGCTCTTATTCCCTGGATCGAATCGACTCGCGTTTCAAAGTTTGCTCCAATGGTCCGGGGCATGGGCTTCGCTTGGTATCGCCGCATCCGGCTTATTGACCAATCATCCCCTGCGTATCGGATTTATTAGTTTATGGCTGTTAGCCTATCGGAGAATTCGCAGAGCCCATTTCAGCATCGCGAATAACTTGATTGCACTGGCTTTCGGGCCTCCGATATTTGCTTATCTCCTGCTGCTTTCAGGCAAGGCTCACAAGCTTGGACAAATAGCGTGGAAAGGCCGCTCCTACCAGGTCCGCTCATACGAAGCCCGCTCCTACGAGGTCCGCACGCAGGCAGCTGTCGAGACACCTTTGCAGACGGAGAATCGGGAACTGAGAGCCGGGAACTGATGTCTATCGTCTATCTAACCCGTAAAGCGGAATTTTCAGCATCACATTACTATCACAATCCGGAATTTACTCCAGAAGAGAACCAACTCGTTTTCGGCAAATGCAATAACCCGAACGGCCACGGTCATAACTACACTTTAGAGGTCACCGTGAAGGGATCCGTCAATTCCAAATCTGGTTTCGTAGTCGACCTCAGGGAACTGAAAGACATTATGGGTAGGGAAGTGCTCGATGCGCTCGATCACCGCTTTCTGAACAAGGAAGTGTCTGAATTTTTTACTGCCATTCCAACCACCGAGAACCTGGCCATTGCCATCTGGAATCGCCTTGCCCCGAAACTCAAAGCCGCTGAGTTGCATCGCGTGCGCGTGTACGAAACGCCCGACCTCTTCGTCGACTTTTATGGGGGAGCATGAGCAATCGCGCCACGAATGTTCATCTAACTCGCCGGTACATGATTTCAGCATCGCACCGTTTGCATAGCGACGAAATGTCGGAGCGGGAAAACGCCGACGTTTACGGTAAGTGCAATAATCCCTATGGGCACGGCCATAACTACATGATTGAAGTCACGGTGAGCGGACCGGTAGACGATCAAACTGGTATGGTATGCAACCTCGTCGATCTGGATGATTTCGTCCGCTCGGAGGTTGTGGAACGGTTCGACCACCAGAATTTAAACTTGCTTCCAGAGTTTGCAAAACAGGTTCCCACCACGGAACGGTTATGCATGGCGATTTACGAAATAGTGAACCGGGGATTCGAAGCGGCTCATCTAGAAAAGATAAGAATCGAAGAGACGATGATGAATTCGTTTGAATATGCTGGGGACTAACTAAAAATGAAATCGACCGCTGAAACTAGCAGCTTGACCGGAGCCACCTACGAAGAACTGGTGCGCGAAATGATCGTCCGGCTGGGCGAAGATCCCGATCGCGAAGGCCTGGCGCGCACTCCCGAGCGTGTCGCGAAGGCGATGCAGTTCCTGGTCAAGGGCTACAGGGATGATCCCGAGGCGCTGTTACGCAACGCTCTGTTCACGGTCAATTACGACGAAATGGTGATTGTAAAAGATGTCGAAATGTTCAGCCTTTGCGAGCATCATCTGTTACCCTTTTTCGGGAAGGTGCACGTCGCTTACATACCGAATGGGAAAGTGATTGGCCTGAGCAAGATCCCACGCCTGATCGAAGCGTTTTCCCGCCGGCTCCAAATCCAGGAGCGCCTGACCACACAGATTGCCGAGGCCATCCAAAAAACCATTGAACCGCAAGGCGTTGGAGTGGTAATCGAGGCCCGGCATCTCTGCATGATGATGCGCGGGGTCGAAAAACAGCATTCCGCCGCCGTAACTTCGTCTATGCTCGGCTGCTTCCGGAATGAAGAAGAGACGCGAACAGAATTTTTATCGCTCATCCGCCAGCGTGCAAACGTCATCTAATCATTTGGCGTCTGAAAATGAGCGGGGCGGGGATTGATATGTCTCTTATTCTTAAGTTCAAGGATTACTTTAACTCGCTGACAACTCCTGAGCATCGCATGGCGTGGACCATCGCCATTGCCGCAGATGCGCTTCAGATCGCAGCCTTTCCGCTCTTCGCGGAGGGAGCCCTCTCCCCAGCCGACTCACTACTGGACGTTGTAGTGGCTTTTCTTATGGTTCGCCTGCTCGGATGGCACTGGGCGTTCTTACCCACCCTGGCCACCGAACTCATTCCCGGCGCCGATCTTTTTCCCACCTGGACCGCGGCTGTATGGTTCGTTACCCATCAGCAGCGCCATGCCGAGTCTAAGTTTGAGCCGGAGGCAAATCCCAATTTCAAGGCCAACTCCGACCCTGGCGAGCCAGAGATTCTGCCGCCCGGGCCCGCCCCGCAGCCTCGCCGTTAGATGACGCCGTTTTGAAGACAAAAAGCTACCACGTGCCATAGCGGTAGCGGTGCTGCCTTTCCGGAAGCACTTTAACCAGGACCACACCCGCAATGAAGCCGCCGATGTGCGCCCAGAAAGCGATGCCGCCGGCTGTCTGGCTCGTTTCGGCAATGGCCGTTGCCGTGCCGCTCAAGAAGTTTCCCACGAACCAATAACCAAGCATCAGCCATGCCGGTACGTGGAAGAAGAATATTGGCGGAAACCAAATGAGGACGCGTGCTCGCGGGTATAAAACAAAGTACGCTCCCATCACGCCAGCGATTGCTCCGCTCGCGCCTACGCTCGGCACCCGCGAACCTTGATTGAGCAAAATGTGAGTCGCCCCTGACGCCACACCGCTCGCCAGATAAAACACCAGATAAGTAAAATGTCCTAAATAATCTTCGACGTTATCGCCGAAGATCCAAAGAAAAAGCATGTTTCCCGCCACGTGCAAAAACGACGCGTGGAGAAACATGGAAGTAAATAGCGGCAAAATGGCTGTCACAGCAGGATCCAGGGAGTGTCCGGTCAAAACAGCCAGCGTATGATGAGGAACCACACCAAACTCGAGCATGAATAAGCTCAAGGCACGATGGCTGATCGAGAGTTCCCACATGAAAACGACAAGATTCACGACGATCAGGAAATAATTGACGAACGGAGTCGAAAACGTTGGTTGATCGTCGCGCAGAGGAATCATTTAATTTGAAATTGGAAATTCGCAATTCGTAATTTGAAGCCGCCTTACGTTGTACCTTAGCGATTTTCCCCAATTACCACTTACAAATTAACAGATTACAAATGCCCATGAATGGTGTCATCGTCATTGACAAGCCGCCCGGCCTCACATCGCACGACGTGGTCAATCGGGTGCGCCAAATTCTGGGTCAGCGTTCAGTGGGCCATCTGGGGACTCTCGATCCCGCCGCCACCGGCGTCTTACCTGTTATTGCCGGCAACTTGACGCGCCTGGCACAGTTTTATCTCCATTCGGAAAAGGTATACGAAGGTGCGATTCGCTTCGGCTTTGCCACGGATACCTATGACGCCGACGGCGAACCCACCGCGCCGCCGCAGGATGTGGACCTGAATGGTGATGAAATCCGGGAGATGGCTGCACAATTTCGAGGAAAGATCGAGCAGATGCCTCCGCCGTTTTCCGCCAAGAAAATTGCAGGAGTGCCTGCCTACAAACTCGCCCGCAAGAAGCAGGAGGTCTTGCTCCAACCAGTCCAAGTAGAGGTCAAAGAATTTGAAATTCTGAGTGCCAGTCGCGAGCGCGCCACTTTTCGGGCGCGAGTAGCCTCCGGGACCTACATCCGCTCAATTGCCCACGAGATGGGGCAGAAACTCGGCTGCGGAGCCCATCTCGCCAGCCTTCGGCGCATCGCCGTAGCTGAGTTCGACATTGAAGACGCACATTTTCTCGCTAGTTTGGAAGCCGCCATGCAGCAGGGAACTGTCGAGTCGCTTTTTATTCATTCTCGAAAATTAGTTCCCCAATTACCCTGTGTCACGGCCACCGAAGAGAGCGCCGCCCTGATTCGCAGCGGTCGCGCCGTAAACCTCCCGGAAATGTCGAGGGCTCCTCAAGTAAAAGTTTTCTACGGCCAGCGCGACCTGATCGCTATTGCAACCAGAATTGCAGGAACGCTATTTCACCCAGGAATCGTGTTCTCCAGTTCCTCGGGATAGAGTGAGCTATGTTGATATTCGATCGTCACAGTTAGTGTAATCGCCTGGTTGTCGGCAGGTACAATTTTTCACGTGACTTCTCAGACTGGCAAAGCCCTAACCCGTCGCCCTAAATGGACGATAGACGTGCCTGCTACAGTTCTGTTCGCCATCGCGGATGTTCTCGTAGCTGCGCTACTTACCTTCCTGCACCGAGGACCAACCCGCCTGCAATGGTCGCAAGTAGAGGGGACAATTCAGGACACCAGAATAGTTGCTGACCACGCCCTTCAGACAAAATGGGGTGGACAGCTAACGTGGAAGGCCGAATACAGGGTGGGGTATTCAGTCGCGGGCCGTGAGTATGCGGTTTGGGCTGAGTCTGGCATCCGAGGTGAAGACGAGAACGGCGTTCGGCTTCTCTTGCCAAGGTCTCGCCTCTCCTGTCGCGTGCACTATGACCCCCAAAGCCCGATGGTATCCATTGCCGATTGTCGGTAAAGCCGAAGTAAAACATGTAACTGTAATATCGCGGTTACACTAACGAGCCGCAGATTTTCAATTAGTGAAATCGGGCGATAAGGCACAACGATCACGAGGTTTTCCTGCCAGTCGTACCGGTCCACGAGATCAGACCATATAGAACCCCTGCCATTAGATACGTCACAAGGTTGAGGAGGAGTTCGGTAGTGCTGAGGCTCGCAGATGACCCGTGAAAGTACTTCCATTCGAGGTAGCGGGATAGAGTTGTAACAATTACCATCCCACAACCGAAGCAGAGAACGCCGCAGACGAACACATACTGAGGAAAGGTGAGGTCCCGAAAGGCGGACCTGCGCTTACCGAAGCTGAATGGTTCCAGCGGCAACCGAATCCCGAACGGGCGCACAATCAGCGCAACGACCACCAGCCACAGGAAATACACCGGCACTGCGACGACTAGCATCGTGACAATAAGTTCAGCCACGGAACAACATACTAGCTCACAATTGGTCAACCAGTCTTCTAGTTGTTGAAATCCATTGCACTAATTGACGCGAATAGGCCAATTCTCAGTTAGTGTAATCGCCCTGATTTCAATAGACTGCTCATTTTTTGGCACCCCTGTTGCACATATTTAGGACTAAAATGGTGCAGCAAGAGGAGAGGAGCAGCGCACTATGAGGGCAAAAACAATTCTGATTTTTGCAGTGTTCTTGACGTTTCGAGGCCTCGCTCAAGAGACGCCGAAGGCTCAGGCACTATGCAACTTCCCCGATGGAAAGACAATCAGGATTACGCACTTCTCTGAGCCGGTAGGAAGTGCCCAATTGGCAACTGATGAAAGCCTCCTGACGGTCAACGGAATAACTGTACCAGCTGGGGATTACATCGCTTCGCCCGCGAGAGACTCTCATAACAACTGGACCCTGATGCTGAGGAAAAAGACAGCGAAGGGCGGGCTCTCTCGCTTGTCGCCAGTTCCCATGTCTGCTACAACACCTACCTCGCCATTCGAAAACTCCAAAGTTTCATTCGACCAGAAAGGTGCAAGCTGTACGATGCATTGGGGAGTGGAGAAATCGAACATCCTGCTTTCGCTTGAGTTTACAGAGCGGAACACGGACATGCCTGTTCTCCAATAGCTCTCACCGTTTGCAAAATCGCGATTTCACCAATTGACCACGGGTCGGCCAGTTCTCATTTTTCCAATTGTCGAAATCAGCGCTTACACTAACTGGCAAATCAATCGACTACTGCCCGACAGGCGCAGTCGGCGGCCCTTTCACGGAGCGGTAACGGTCATTCCAAAATCTGACGAGCTGCGCATGCTCTTCAGGGCTAACCCAGATAACGTTCTTCCCCAATTTCGGATCACCCCCGAACACTACCGGCAGTTGGTACCACTTGATCTTTCCCTGGAAGTGATCGTCGGAACCGAGATCGGTTGAGCAAGCCGGTGGAAGAGCATACGGTTTGAGATACTCTGCAATTGCGGGGACGGTTTCAACACTGTACGTCCTTCCCATGGAGTCTTGCAGAATAAAATTACACGATTATTTACCTGATGAGTTCGGCAAACGAAAGTGGGTCGGTGTTGACCATATGACGCAAAGTTTCGGTGAACAGATCGCGGCTCTTTCGACGGTTGAAGCGGAACTCCATTTCCGCCAGATACCGCGAAAGATGCTTCGCCGAAACCTTGTGCCAGCTTCCAATGATTCCGCGCTTGAGCAGCGAGAACGCCGATTCGACAGTGTTGGTATGAATGTCTCCGTCAACATAGACGCCAGCCGAATGCTTGATGGTTTTGTGCTTCGACCGCATATTACCGAACAGCGGCGGCGCGGCATCGTCAAGAGCTTTGGGGTAACTACTGGAATCGTCTGTGATGATGACTTCCACGTTTCCGCTCACATTCTCTTGCACGAACTTTGCCAGCGTCCCGCTCTTGACATCTTCGACGTGGAAGAACCGCAGATCGCCGTTCCGCTGCCGGATGCCAAGCACGATGTCTTTGTCGGTACCTCGTCCGCGCTTCCCGCCCTTCTCTACGCCGCCGACATAGGTCTCATCCATCTCAATAGTGCCCGTGAGCGGCGGACGCTCCGCAGAGGCCATTGCAGCGCGAATACGGTGGCACAGAAACCACGCCGTCTTGTAGCTAACACCGATGGTTCGTTTGACTTGGTTCGCAGACATACCCTTCCGCGCTTCGCAGAGCAGCAGGACGGCGAGAAACCATGTTTCGAGGGGCAGCTTCGTATCGCCGAAGATCGTCCCGGTAGTGACACGGAACTCATAGTGGCAGGCGTAGCAGATCAGGACCGCGCCGCGTCTCGAAACGTCGCCTTGGCATCTGATACACTTCGGGGCGATGGGCCAGCGCAAACGTTCGAGCAAGTCCCGGCAACAATCTTCATCGGAGAAACGCGAAATGAGATCAACGAGAGTCATACCAGTTCCTATCAAAAAGCTGGTCGCAGAGATCAAGAGAAGGCTGAAAAAGAAGGCGGCTTCTCGTACCGCCTCTGCCGGGGATTAGCCGGACGCTCCGCACGCGCGGAGTTGCACGGACGGAGATCAAGCGTTTCTAGCCTCCACCGCAGCGACCAGTTCCTTCCGCGTATGGCACAAGGTAACGGGCCTTCCTGTTGGAGCACACTTAGAGCAATCGTAGAGATATGGCGCTCCGCCGTTTTCGCTCGAGCCCCACCGCGCAGGCCTGCCACATTTGCAGGCAATGCGACTGGCATCTTTGCGACTCAATTTCCACATAATGATCGGACGCGGCTGATAGCTCATCTCCGCCAGTTGTGCCGCCAATTCGGGCGACTGGAAAAGAATCGAACAGCCGCACCTGAACTCAGGGCAGTCCCACCAAGCCCCGCACCATTGTTGTTCCTTTGTTTGTCTGGAAAGTGGCCGTTGAATCATGCCAACGTTGTGTACTGGGCAGCGAACGGCAACCAAAGCTGTTTCTTTCTTCATTTTGCCCTCCTACCCGCTAATCAGGCGGGTTTTCATTTAACGCAAGATCAGCGTAACAAGTGGAATAAAACTTGTCAAGTAAATAATCGTGTAAAATTATCCCAGTCGCGCAAGCCGATCACTCGGCAGCCGGGCAGAGATTGTGAGATGCCATAGCGGTCCGAGGCGGAGGCAACCTCCGCCTCGTCGAACAGTATGAGATGCTCGTCGCCGAACCAGCCCTCGGTCATAGAATCTCCAAACCCAGGCAGTATAATCGCAGAGAAACGGGTTGTTCATTGTAGTTGTTAAACAATCGCAATTACACTAATCGACAGTTTAGGTTTTCAGTGGCATCATTTTCGCGACAATGGAAATCCAAACGCTGGTTTCCCACTTTAGTTTTCTTTTCCAAAAATCGCTTGGCATTTGGTTATCGCTCTGGGCGATACGTTACAAGGCTGATTGGGACTACAAGCTGAGTGGCACTGCCAAAGCTGTCCGATGGGGTGTCGTTGGCATCGGCTACACGCTGGCAGCAGTCGTTCCGGGGCCTACCCTAATGCGCGTGGTACCGGGGGTCATAGGCATTTCCTTCCTTTGCTGGCCGAACCTCGCGTACCACCTAACGAAACTTCTCATCAAGTGGCCGACGACCGAAGGCCGGTTGGGATCCGCCGCATCGGACGGTTTGCACTCAGTCATTACGTACAGCTTTGAACTGGGCCGCGATACGTTCGGAGGGGCTACAAGACTCGCATTAGACAACGTGATTCCGTATTCGGAAGGACAGCGCGTGACGGTGGCTTACGACCCGCTTAATCCTGACCAGTCCAAGGTCTTGCCTCGAACTTCCGCCTAGATGTGAAGTCTGGCGCAACACTATCGTTACGCTTACCCAAACCTGGAATGTCCGATAACAGGTATTATGTCAACTAATATACCTGCTTTCGACCGCCTAGAACCTAACGTCTATCGTCTCGACAGTTTAGGGGTTCCAAGGTCCAGATTATGCTCCCACCTCATGCCTTATCCGTGCTCGCCATCGTCAGTTGCTCCGCACTGCTACGCGCTCAAACCGTTTCGACAACGACAACGCCAAAGCGCGAGCATTTTTCAGAATGCTTCGGTGCTGGACGGGTGGGCACAAAGGGGATTCCGCGCCGCGCCCGAACTAGTTCTGGGCGTGAAGGAATTTCGTTAAGTCGCTTCGGAATTTCTCTAATGCTGCAAGGCGTTCGGGTGTGGCTTCCACGATTTCTTTTTTCGATTGAAACACTTTCCGTCCTTCGAATTCCGTGAACACACCCATCACTTCACCCATACGCCAACCGGGCGTGCCTAGAATCTGCAAACCGTCCACTCCCGGGACGAGCAGGGCGACGCAGTGATCACGTATCACGCCAACGCACTTCGGATAGCGCTCAAATGTTTGGAGTTCGAATCCCGCGACGTAGAGCTGCTGGAGCTGCTCGGCGGAATCAGGCATGAACAAATTTACTCAATGAAATCTACTCAATGAACTTTATTCAACGAACTTTATAAAATGAACCAGAACTACATCTTATATTTGCCGAGATCGTCATCGCCCAGATCTTCCAGCCACTTCCGCAATTCGTCGCTGCTCACCGCGGGCACTGGATTTGCCGACTGCTTGGAATTTTTCAGAACCTCGTCGTCCACGAAGATCGGGCAATCTACGCGCAGAGCCAGCGCCAGCGCATCCGACGGACGGGAATCAATGCTGATGACGTGCCCTTCCCTCTCGAGCCAGATAACGGCGTAAAAAGTATCTTCCTTCAATTCCGTTACGACCACCTTGTGCACAAGCGCGTCCAGACCCGTAAGCACGTTCTTAATCAAGTCATGGGTCATCGGACGGGGTGTGCTGACTTTTTCAATCTCAAGCGCAATGGCATTCGCTTCGTAGACGCCGACCCAGATCGGCAGAACGGTATCGCCACCGACATCCTTAAGCAGCACGATGGGCATGTTGGAAACCGGATCCATCATTAGCCCGCGAATTTTCATTTCTACTTCCATATACTCCTCACGTCGCGCCCCCGCTGTGTGTCCATCTTCCATGGTGCCGGCGGGACGCCGGCGCTACGAAAGCACTAATTCTCCAACCAGGCTATTCGGAAAACTGGCCGTCACCCGAACTGTCGCGTAGCTCCCCGGCTTCACTTCGATGCCGTCTGGCACAGTGAAGTTCATCACTTTAATTTGGGAGGTCCTCCCGATCCACTGTCCGCGCGAGGGGTTATTCCCTTCCACCATCACTTCAAGCTCCTGCCCCACGTGCCGCTGGTTGCGCCGTGCTCCGATTTGTTTCTGCTTGTCGTTGACGACCGCAAGCCGCCGCGCCTTCTCCGCGTCTGGAATTGCATCCTCGAGCCCCAAAGCAGGCGTGTTCGGCCGCGGCGAATACTTGAACGTGAACACGCTGTCATATCCAACCACATCCATCAGACTGAGCGTTTCTTCAAATTCCCTTTCCGTCTCGCCCGGGAATCCTACGATCAAATCGCTGGTAATCGATATATCGCGCCGCGCCGCTTGAATCCATCCGATGCGTTCGAGGTACTCGTCGCGACTATAGAGTCTCTGCATGGCGTCCAGTACACGCGTCGATCCGCTCTGGACGGGCAGATGCACGTGATCGCAAAGAGCAGGCAGAGCATCCATCACGTCAACTATGTCGCGCCCGAAATCTCGCGGGTGCGACGTCGTAAATCGCACTCGCCGAATCCCATCAATCTCCGCAATAGCACCAAGCAATTCAGCAAATGTTTTCTTTCCATCAGGATCGCGGTAGGAGTTGACGTTCTGCCCGAGGAGTTGAATTTCCGAATATCCGAGATCCACAAGTTGTCGAGCTTCGCTAAGAACAGAGGCCGACGTCCGGCTCCTTTCCTTTCCGCGCGTGTAGGGCACAACACAATAGGCGCAAAACTTATCGCATCCTTCAATGATGGTGATGTAGCCCCGATGCGGATTCGTGCGTGCGGTGAACTCAGTCTCGAAGCACTCATCGGTCAAGCGGTCGTCGAGCCCTGTAACCCGCGTCTGGCCAGTCTCCAACTGAACCAGCATTTGCGGAAGATTGCGATAGGAAGCTGACCCGCACACCAGCGAAACATAGGGAGCGCGCTCAAAAATCTTCTCGCCTTCCTGTTGCGCTACGCACCCCAAAACGCCGAATTGCTTGCCCTGAGCCCGATACTTCTTGTAATCAGCGAGCCGGTTGAAGACCTTCTGCTCCGCCTTGTCGCGTATCGAACAAGTGTTGTATAGCACCAGGCCAGCTTCTTCGACACTCTGAACCTGCCGATACCCTTGCTGCAAAAGCGTCCCCACGACTTTTTCAGAGTCGTGCGCATTCATCTGGCAGCCAAATGTCTCGAGGTAAAAGGTCTTGTCGCCCGTCGCCGGCATGGGTTTCAGTATAAACCAGCGAAAGAGGCGAGATCTCTTGTTTGCGAAGCACGCGCAGAAGGTTCGAGAAACAAGACTTTACTGTTGCGGACTCGGTGGAGTTGGGGCGCTATCGAAATGCGACCTGTCCGGTATCGATTTGTCGGAAGACGCGGGCGCGGACGGCGCGAGTGGAATCACAGTCGGCAGGGTTTCTTCTTCATTCCCGTCCGAGCCGAGTAACGAGGATGGCATGGCAAACAGTGGTTCACGCTGCGACGATGCTGCGCCCGGGGCTTGCGATGGACGAATTCCCTTGGCTTCAACAATCGACCAGCGCCAGTCTTCATCGGGTCCGGGCGTGATCCCTATATTTTCGCGAAACGCAGTCGTACTGAAAGGCTTGGCCTCAGCCTTGAGATGGTAAAGGAGCGTCACGTCGGAATGTCGCTCGACGGCGGGAGGCGCGAGGCCTTCGGCGGCGAGAATCACGCGGGCACGCGCGGCTAATTCAGCGTTTTCTCCGGGCTTGCGTTCGAGCGTCAGTCCAATGGTGATTTCGCGAAGATCCCAGTCGGTTCCGTTGAAAACTTCCAGTTGCAAGCTCTCGTCCTGAATCGAGCCGGGACCGTCGAGCTTCAACAGTTCGGTGAGCGGCAAGTTTTCGACCAGCACAGGCTTGACGAGTAGCGCGCTGGCGCGGGCGTTGAATGACAGGCTGCACGTTACATCGGGAGATGAGACTTTGAGAGCTCCCGAAGGATCGATGGAAAATACTGTTTTATCCGATTTCACAGGTCGTGCATTCTTCGCGTCGTCCATGACCTGGGACAAATTGTCGTTATCGATCACCGGATGAAGTGGATCAGGCGCCTGCTGAGTCGGTTGCTGGGCTTTGCTCTTGCGCATCTCGCGGGCCAGGTCGCCGAGCGATGGCAGGTCATCCTGCGCCGATAGCCGAAGTGGACTCAGCGATATGAGTAGCAATGCGCAAAGCGCGAACCGCAGGACGAACCGCAGTACAACGATCTCGCTAGAACAGAGGACAGTGGGGAACTTCGGTCGCATAACTTGGGGAGCCGAGGAATTGTTCCGACCCCAGCTGGTCCATAAAGGAAGTTTAGGCGAGATAGAACAGAAAAGAAGTTACCAAAGGAACACGTCGGTACTAGCACTTCCGGGGATGAAGAAAGGGGCTAGGATCCCACGAAGGCGAGGACGCCGAAAACAGAGTGATCTGAGCCCCTTACTGTGTTCAGTTAAAGCAGGCCAGAGGTACGAAAACGAGTAATCGGATCGGATATCGTCATCGGTTGACGCTTAAAAACCCAGCGCGCCACCGCAATCCCCAATGCCGCGTATGCCAGATGCCAGATTTTCATAAATCGCTCCCCACGCCGGACCCTTATTGGGGAGAGACTCGAAGGTCCCGTCGTGAAATCAAGATAGCTCGGGGCAATCGAAGGGTCTAGTCCCCAAAGGTGCTATTCGATCGAGCGGGAGTAATGCCGAGTAACTGGTGGAAGTAACTATTTTTAGTAACTAGAGCGCCGCAATTATGGTTGGGCTGATTCGATCCAACCGCCGCCTACAACGACGTCCCCGTCATAGAATACTGCGGCTTGGCCGGGCGTCAGGGCGCGCTGCGGTTCGTCGAAGATAACTCGGACTTCATCCGATCCGGCGGATTCGATCATGGCCGACGCGGGCTGATGCTTGTGGCGGATCTTCACCGCGACGCGCATGGGCTCGCGAAGTTCAGCACATGAAATCAGGTTTACGCGGCGTGCGGTGAGAGTGCGGCAATACAATTCCTCGTCCTTGCCGACAATTACCTGGCGGGTCTCATTCTTGATTTGAATCACGTAGAGCGGAGAGCCGGTGGCCACGCCGAGTCCCTTGCGCTGCCCAACCGTAAAGTTGTGGACTCCGGCATGTTCTCCAATTACCTTGCCATCGGTTGTAACCATCTCGCCGCCAATATCCGCCGGCCGATCTCCCTGCTCCGCGAGATAGGCTTCGAGAAAGCGCTTGTAGTCTCCGCCCGGAACAAAGCAGATTTCCTGCGAATCCGGCTTCTCGGCGATCACAAGCTTGTGTTGGCGAGCGAGTTCCCGCACCTCAGGCTTCGTCATGCCACCCAGCGGAAACAGGGTGCGGCTCAATTGCTCTTGGGTGAGACCAAAGAGAAAGTAAGTCTGGTCCTTCGAACGATCAGCGGGACGCTTCAGCAGCCAGCGCCCGAGATGCTCGTCAAATGCTATTTGCGCATAATGCCCAGTTGCTATCTTGTCAGCGCCAATCTGCTGTGCCACAACAAGAAGCTGATCAAACTTCAAGTGATTGTTACAGAGACTGCAAGGGATCGGCGTACGCCCAGCCAAATACTCTTCTACGAACGGGCGCACGACCTCTCGTTCGAAGCGCTCCTCATGATTGACCACATAGTAGGGGATACCGAGAGTTTCAGCCACGCGCCGAGCATCGTAGACATCGTCGATCGAACAGCAGCGCCCTCGTACCGACTCCGGCATTCCAGCGTGACCAGCGAGGCGGCGCTGGTTCCACAGTTGCATAGTGAGACCGATGACCTCGCGCCCTTCAGCGCGCAGCATGGCCGCTACGGTCGAGGAGTCAACTCCTCCCGACATTGCTACGGCGATGGTTTCAGTAATTACCATGTACACCTAATATGTGAGAACTAACACCCAACATCCTATTTTGAATTCTCGGCTTCACGTATCGCGTGATCGGCCATCTTCGGGGTTCGCCCCACGCTCGAAGCTCGCAGTCCGGAGCTTCGAGCCCTGCCGTAAACTGGCGACAATGACCGCAAACGCGCGACCGTTTCCGGAATGATGCTCAGTGCAAAGTCTACATCCTCCTGCGTATTCTGTTTGCCGAGACTGAAGCGAATGCTGGCCTTGGCGCGATCCTGCTGCAATCCCATGGCGGTTAGCACGTGCGATGGCTCAATCGCTCCCGAGGAACAGGCAGCGCCGGTCGAGACTGCGAGGCCTTTTAAGTCCAACGCAATAACCAGCGCTTCGCCGTCGATGCCATCGAAATAAATGTTCGTGGTATTCGGTACCCGCGGAACACCTTCGCCGTTCAGACCCGTGTCTTCTATCTGGAGGAGCTCTTTTTCTAGGCGGTCGCGCGTCTCCGCCATTTTGGCATCGCTTCCCTTCTCCAGCCCTGCGGCAGCCAACTGCGCGGCCTTCCCTAAGCCCACAATTCCAGGCACATTCTCCGTACCGGCTCGACGCGAGCGTTCGTGGCTTCCGCCGTAGAGCATCGGATCCAGCCCCGTTCCTTTGCGAACGTAAAGCGCGCCTACCCCTTGTGGCCCGTGAATCTTGTGTCCTGAGATGGTAAGCAAATCGCATCCCATTTGCATGACGTTGAGCGAAATTTTACCCGCGGCTTGCACGGCATCGGTGTGGAAGTAAACGTCGGTTTCGTGGGCAATCTTTGCCATCTCAGCGAGCGACTGCACAACTCCAGTCTCATTGTTGGCAAGCATGATGCTGATCAACTTCGTATTCGGACGTATGGCACGCTTAACATCCGCCGGATCTATTAGGCCGCACGCGTCCACCGGAACATAGGTTACTTCGCAACCCTTTGCAGCAAGATTTTTACAGGCATTGAGGACGGCATGATGTTCAATCGTCGAGGTGATGATGTGATCGCCGGCCTTGGTCACGCCAAAAATTGCGAGGTTATCAGCTTCCGTACCGCCGCTCGTGAATACGATCTCAGAGGCACGACACCCTACCAACGCGGCCACCGACTCGCGCGCGCGCTCGACAGCGCCCCGCGTCTCCTGCCCATGATGATGAATTGAGGATGCGTTGCCGAAGTGCTCGCCATAGTATGGCAGCATGGCCTCCAGCACCTCGGTCAGCAGCGGTGTGGTTGCATTGTTATCGAGATAGACGTGTCGCATCATCCAGTTTCTATTGTACTGGGGTTGTAGGGATGCGCGCGGACGGTAAAAAAGAGGCTCAGCCGAAGCAGGAGACGCGGCAAGCCGCGTCTCTCTGGACGTTACTTCCACCAAATCAGTATCAGTGTCCCTGGGCCAACTGCGGAGTGCGCTCGGTCAGCGTGAATTTTACTTCCGCAGAGCCACGAGTCGGCACGTCAACGGGTTTGCTCCAGATAATCGGATCTGAGAAAACCGGCCGCTTCACGCGTACCTGGGTTGCAAGATCGTAGACAGGACTCTCGCCCACCACCCTCCAACCCTCGTGCCACGCTACGATTTCATACTGGCCCGGAGGAACCTGCGTGAGTTCAAAGTTGCCTTCCTCGTCGGTGATCGCGTAATAGGGGTTCTTCGCGACGATCATTTCTCCGTTCATCCACACATGCCCGGCATTGCAGCGCAGGCTGACTACGCCTTCGCGCGTCATCGGGCGAGTAATCTCCTGACCTTGACTTGTAAACGGGAGATTGTAATCGGCGCTGCCTGACATGTGCACCGTGTGCAACAGCGGGTCGCTACTCTTCACAGTCAAATTGGTCTGCACCGGTACGAGCAAAATATGAGGCTCATAGCGGCAGTTTTTTTGGTTGAGGGACCGGCGCGCGACGGGAAGGTCCATTCCCTTGCCACGATTAATGTTGCGTAGAAATACAACCGTATTCGCGACGCCTCCGCTGGGCGAAACCAGCAAGCGCTCCAGATCACGATGTTTCTGACCTAGAGGATCGCAAACTTGTGGGTCTTTATTGATCTCCGAGGGGACGAGGTGGGGAACAGCTCCTTGCCACTTAACAGTTCCCCTAATCGTTCCTGCATCCTGCACCGAGACGACTTGGTAGTTATCTTGTCCAGCAGAAAGTTCCGGTATAAGAACGAGCACGAGCACTGCCGCAAAACGGAAGAGACTCTTCATACTCACCTCAAAATGGCGTCATCTACGGGGGACCGCAGAGGCGGGAAACTCACCGTTCGCGGGGGGACGCAAAGCGGTTTGAGTGTTTAGCTATCGTGGTTTCCCACGTAACCACTGCTTGGTTACGACAATATGACAATAACGGAAGGCCAATCAAATGACTTTAGGCCATGTACCGTCGTGAACGCTACGGTAGCAGCGAACCAAGGTCGGCCGACCGCGTCCCGCTTGGCCCCAAAGTCGACGCCGCGTAGAATATCCAAATACCCTTCGCTCGTGAACATTGCGTCGCTGCGGCATGACCGCACTTGGGACAATGAATCGAGAACAAATACAAATGAGGATAAGACTCCTAATTTTCGCAATAGTGCTCTGCTTGTCGACCCCCTTCGTCTTTGCCGATGAGGGCATGTGGTTATATAACGCTTTTCCTAAAGATCGGATCGAAAAACAGTACAGGTTTCTCCCCACTCAGGCTTGGCTCGATCATTTGCGCTTGTCATCCGTGCGCTTTAACAATGGCGGCTCAGGATCGTTCGTCTCCGCCAATGGCCTGGCATTTACCAATCATCACGTCGGCGCCGATTGTATCGAGAAGCTGTCTAGTTCTGGCTCCAATTACATGAAGACTGGCTTTTACGCTAAGACACAAGCCGAAGAAGTGAAGTGCCCCGATCTTGAATTAAATGTTCTGGTTGGCATCGATGACGTCACCGCAAAAATAAAGGCTGCTGTCCCCTCTAAAGTATCCACGGCTGCAAGTGGCCAGGCACAACGGTCTGCCATGAGCGCTATCGAAAAGGAATGCGCAAATTCCACCGGCTTGCGCTGCGACGTTGTCACTCTTTATTCCGGGGCGGTTTACAACCTCTACAAATACAAAAAGTATACTGACGTGCGGCTCGTTTTCGCGCCCGAATTCGATGCTGCGTTTTTCGGCGGTGACCCCGATAATTTCACTTTTCCCCGGTATGACTTGGACATCACGTTTTTTCGCGTTTACGAAAACGACAAGCCGGTACACCTCGACAATTACTTGCAATGGTCAAAGGCCGGCGTCAAAGACGGTGATTTGATTTTTGTCTCGGGACACCCTGGAAATACAGACCGGCTGAAGACTATGGCGCAGTTGCAATTTCTGAAGGAAGTTGACTATCCATCGCGCCTTGCCATCTATCAGGAGCGGATCGAGATGCTCCAAAAGTTCAGCGCGGAGTCAGAAGAAAATACCCGCATCGCCCAGAGTGATATTTTCGGTTTGCAAAATTCTCAAAAAGCGATTCGTGGCGAATACGAAGGGCTGGAGGATGCGGCCGTAATGGCCAAGATGAAAGCGGCAGAGCGCGACCGCGAAAAATCTTATTTGGATAAGCATTCCGGCGAATCCAATCCCTGGGTAGAAATTTCGAATTCGGTGAAGGTGAACCGCGAGATCTATGCCAGACTCAGCTACGTCGAGCGTATGCGCGGTTTTAGTTCAGAATTGGCCCCGTACGCCCGCACGCTGGTGCGCGCGGCGGAGGAAAAGCCTAAACCGAATGGTGAGCGCTTCCGCGAGTACCGTGATTCTGCCTTGCCATCCTTGGAGCAAGAGCTCTTTAGCGTCGCCCCCATCTACAAAACGTTGGAGACCGCTACCCTCACACTTGCGCTCTCCCAAATGCAGAAAGCTCTAGGCGGCGACGATCCGGCCGTGAAGATTGCGCTAAACGGCAGGTCGCCTGAAGAAACTGCTAACGCGTTAATCGCGGGTACCAAACTGGACGATGTGGCGGTTCGCAAACAACTCTACGAAGGCGGGAAGCCAGCCATTGTCGCCAGTACCGATCCGTTGATTGTCTTGATGCGCAATATCGATGCTGAGGCGCGGGCCGTACGCAAGCGTTTGGACGACGAGGTGGATGCCGTGGCGCGTCGCGATGGTGCGACCATCGCCCAGGCGAGATTTGAAGCGACTGGATTCACACAGCCTCCAGATGCCACCTTCACTCTGCGCCTTAGTTATGGTACGGTTAAAGGATATGAGGAAAACGGAAAAACGATTCCTTATTACACCACGTTTGAAGGCGCCTTCAATCATGCCGAGCAGCACGGAAACAAGGCGCCCTACAATCTAGCCACGAGCTGGCCGAAGATGAAGTCGAAGCTCAATCTGGCAACTCCACTCAACTATGTGTCGACCGCCGATATCATCGGAGGCAACTCGGGTAGCCCGACCGTGAACAAAGCAGGTGAAGTCGTCGGAATCATTTTCGACGGAAATATTCAGTCGCTGGTATTGGACTTTTACTACGACGATCGCCAGGCGCGGGCCGTCCACGTCGATTCCCGCGGCATCATCGAGGCGCTAAGGAATATTTACGGTGCCGACGCGCTGGCCGACGAACTGACTGCCGCGAAAGTCGAAGCCAAGTCTTCAGGCAAATAGTTAGCTTCTATTCGTGGATTAGAGAGCGGGAACAATTCTTATTCCGCCCAGAGCGAGGCTGCCGTCTTGCTCAATATCTGCTCCTGCATCGTTGCGCTGATAGGCAAGGCCTTGAAGTCGTCGAGATTTTGTTTTATATCCGGGACGCCAGGGCCTGGCCAGTCTGTGCCAAACAAAGTTTTGTTTGCGATCTCGTCGAGCCGGGGAAAATAGGTTAGCAAGGACTTAGGTGGAATGCCGCTGATATCGAGATAAACATTGGGGTGGCGCCGGATGAGAAAAAATGCCGTGTGCATCCAAAGCGGCCGCCCTCCGTGGGCCAGCAGAATTTTCAGTTTCGGGAAATCGACGGCAACATCGTCAACGTAGATCGGATCTCCATATTTATTTCGGGCGCCGGGAAAGATCGATGTTCCGGTGTGGAACATGACAGGAATACCGTTGGCCTCGGCGGCCCGGTAGATGATCTCAAGTTCCTTAACTCCGTTCAGATAATCGTTCGGAAATAGGAGTTGATGGGGCGGGTGAATTTTTATCATTCGAATGCCGAGCTTAAGAATGTGCTCAACATCCGCCAGGATGTTCGTTGTGTGCCGCGGATGCAGGCTGCCACAAGAAATCAGGCGCTTGGGATCGTGTTTCGTGTAATCGGCAACAAACTGGTTGACGGCGGAGGTAAAGCCCATCACCTCTGGCGCGACGTAATTAATCAGAACGGCGCGATCGACACCGCAACGATCCAAATACTTCAGAAACGCTTTGGGCGAGCGGCAGTATTCTTCGATTTCAGAAAAATTCGGCCGCTTGCGCTTCACTAGTTCCAGCGCATGAGGCTTGAAAAGTTCGATAGGCTCGATGTGGATGTGGCAGTCGGTGATCAAGGATAGCTTTCAGCAGACAAGTCTTGTTTGACAGGCGTCGAGCTTTGAACCTCGAAGCTCGCAGCTTCAATACAGCGGCACCTTCGGATCCACCGTGCGCGCCCAGCCGTCGATGCCGCCGCGCATCGATTGCACGTTTTCGTACCCTTGCTGGCGGAGCAAGTTCGTAACCGTTAAGGAGCGCACTCCATGATGGCAAAGCACAACGATATGCTCGTCGGGATCAAGCTCCTGCTGAGCACGGGACGGCACGTCGCCCATTGGAATATGCTTCGAGCCTTCAATCTGCGAGGCTTCGTGCTCCCAGGGCTCACGAACATCCAGAAGCGTAAACCTTTGCCCGGCCTGCTGAAGCGCCTTGACTTGAGTGGGAGAGATTTCGAAGTCCATAACTATAAGTTTAGCCTGTCGTCATGAGCGAAGCGAAAGACCGATGCATTCCTCTGGACTCAACTCACACTCAGGTCATACCAACTCACAACTAATGAACAGTTCGACCCGCAGTTTCAGAAGCACCTTTCAAGGTTGTTAAGCTCAAGAGCCCGGCCAGCGTCCAAAGGCCTCCCGTTACCATGCGAGCCGTACGCACATCGCCGACGGGAACGTTGTGCCACAGCGTCAATCCGCAGCCGATTACAAAATTGATCACCAGCACCGCAAAGAACAGTCGTTCGCGAAGACAGCGCGTGTCATAGGCGAGGCCGGCAAGCAGGATAATCCACACAATGTAAGTCGCAGCCGACCAGGGATCGTGAGGCCATTCATATTCATTCTGGGTCACGTGACGAAATGAAATCCATGCGAAGTAGGCACACCCGAGGAATCCAGCTACGCCCCACAAGGCGCTACGGCACATCAAATGCCCGGAGACGTACGGAGACTTCTGTGTAGTCCGCGTAACCTTCGCGTCTTCTAAGTCCCTGTCCATTTCGGCGGCCGCTTTTCGAGAAAAGCAATGATACCCTCACTCGCGTCCGCGGTCGAGATAAGCTCTTCGAGATATATCTTCTCCGCTCGCGCCAGGCCTTTGTCAAAATGGATGGCATCCCACGCGTAGATCGCTTTCTTAGCATGGGCGATCGCCGCCGGGCTCAGGGAGCGCAACTCGTCGAGAACATCCTCGACCAGCGTTTCCAGCTCTTCGTTTCCCGCAGATCTGTTCGCGAGGCCGATGGCCACAGCTTCATCACCTGAAAACTGGCGTCCAGTAAGAATGAGTGTCCGAGGCTCGTTTCTGCCCGATGAGCGCAGGGAGCGCAACTGCTGCGACCGGCGGATAGCATCCCAGTTTAATTTCAGGGAATCCCCATGTGGCATCGCGCTCCGTATAAACCATATCGCACATCATGGCGAGTTCCGCTCCTCCGCCAAGGCAAGGGCCGCGCACCACCGCAACCGTGACTTTGCGCGAAGCGACAATTGCTTTAATCATCGCGTGGAAACTTGTGAGCATTTCGTGGATTTGGTCGGGAACGTGGGCTTTGATATCAACACCGGCGGAGAACGAAGAACCGTGTCCTTCAACGGCAATGACAGAAATCTCGGATCGCGATTCGATATCCGTCAACGCCCGCTGTAAATCTTGCGTCATCGCGAGGTCGATGACATTTAGAGGAGGATTGTTCAGCAGGATTCGCGCTACCGGCGTTCGAATCTCAAAATCGAATCGCGTTGGGGAGCTAGTCGCCATTTTCGTCGATGCGGCAGCAGGCCTCTAGATATTAATCGCGGACTTCCGTGGTTCGGTGATAGTGGAGAGCGGGTCTCGCGCACCCGCTTTTTCTTTAATCCACTTTTTTTCGTTGCGAATGATGTCGAGCAACAGGACTTTATCTTTCGCGCTGGGCAAATTTTCTTCACAGTGCTGCTCGTAACTGCGGTCATCTAGCGGCTCTCCGGTTTCGCAGTGGAACTTTTGTCCCGCCCAGCGCCCGATGCTGCGATTGAAGTGAATGTCCGGAGTGTAAAACCGCTTCTCGCCCGGCTGCAGGAAGGTATTCAAGCGTTCCACTAATCCTGCAACTTCCTCACGGTAAAGGTGCCGATTATAGTCGTTGAGATCGTCAAGGTCGGCGGCTTTGTCGTTCTGCAGTTCATCGTAGCGGCCTTTAATTCCCCACACGTAGGCCCAGTGCGCCGAGGACGAATGATCTGTACCAAACAAATCGAAGGAACTCGAGATCCACTTGTTTAAGTATTTCTGTAGCAGCCAGCGCGGAATCACTCCGGCTTCAACTACGCGGCGCAAGCCATCGTGACCGGTGCCCATATGGAACGCCTCTTCGCGCAGCATATAAGAGGTCGAGCGTCCGAGCGGTGCGAACGACGAATATTTCAGCATTTGAAGCTGGAATTTGCCATCGCGGTCGACGAAATCCGTATACGTGAAAAAATCGAGCCAGTTATCTACGTCGACATTGAAAGTGCCGAGCAATCGTTTGTTCTCGAACGCGCGGCGCTCCAACATTTTTTGCGCCTCGACTTTACCGGACGACCCGAAGAAGTCGATCAGCAATGCACACATCTGCCACCCGTGGCGCATCTCTTCAATCATCACGCGCGTGATGGCGCGCCGATCCCACTCTGTTGGCGCGGTCTCGAACAAATTGCGTTGCTGCTCCACGCTGGCAAATTCCGTATCGCCCTGGTAGATGATCATGTTCATCAGGGCATCTCGCATCTGCTGCGTTGGAACCTGGCGCAGATTCTCCCACTTATTGCGGCCCTTGTACGAACCGAATTGAATCTCCTCGGTTTCGATCGCCCCGTACAGCGTATCGAATTTGAAGGCCTCAACATCGTCCTTGTTGACGCCGACTTCCTTGCGCCATTCATTAAAGAGGCCGACCCACTCGCTGAAGCTTCCGATTTTTGCTACTTTGCCTGGCATAAGACCTCAGGGGCTAAAGCCCGCGCCTGCGCGGTTCTCTGCGGCACGGCTGAAGCCGTGCCCTTTCAAATCGTTTCCGATCCGATTAAATCGTTGCCGATTCGATCAACTGTTGCCGATCGAAATTGTTATTTCGCTGTGAATACCGCCGGACGCTTCTCTACATAAGCAGCCAGCCCTTCTTTCGCATCATCGCTCTGGAACAGAATCTGTTGATTCTCCCGCTCAACCGCCAAGGCCGATTCCATGGGAATCTCCCATCCAGTCTGCACCGCGCGTTTGATGCGTCCTACGGCCTTCGCAGCTTTATTTGGCGGAGTGAACTGGCGTGCGTATTCCATGATGTTCTCCATGAAACCGTCGCGCTCGAAGATGTCGTTAACAATGCCGAACTCCTGCGCTTCTTCGAAGGAAAATGTGTTCCCGGTAATCATCAGTTCGATTGCTTTGCTCTTCCCGACGAGGCGGGACAGTCGCTGAGTGCCGCCGGTGCCAGGGAGAACCCCAAGGTTGACTTCCGGCAGACCGATCTTCCCGGCATCTTTGCGCGCGATTCGCAGGTCCGCTGCCATCGCGATTTCAAGGCCTCCGCCGACGCAATGGCCATTGATGGCGGCGATAACGAGCTTCGGGGTGTGCTCCAAACGCAGCAGCGTCTCGTTCGCGTGCAGACAGAAGTAATACTTGAAAGTCGGATCGACCGACGCCAGCATCTTGATATTCGCCCCAGCCGAGAAGAATTTGTCGCCTACGCCAGTGAGTACGATCACGTGCACGTCGTTATCCATGCGAGCTTTGAGGATCGCCTCGTCAAGCTGGCGATTCATCTCATAGGTATAAGTGTTCGCTGGAGGATCGTTCATCTCGATCACGGCCACGCCGGCATCGGTGCGATAGTTAATGAGTTGTTTGGTAGTTTCGCCGGTAACAGGCTGCGTCGTCGTTGCCATAGAGGGCTCCTTAATTTGCTTCGCGTTGGTTCTTCTTGCGCGGCTTTGAGCCACGCACAATTCCGTTGAGAAAAATGTCGCTCATCTGCTCGGCCAACGCCGCAGCGTCACCGTCCACGCGTGGGTTGTACCAGGTATAGATCCAGTTGACCATACCGAAGAGGCTCATCACGGCGGTGCGGGGGTTGAAATCCAGATCGCGCTTGCGCCGCAGCTCCTCCAACTGTCCCAGGCAGAGCCGGTAATACTCGCGCTTGATGCCGGCAATCTCGGAGCCGAACCCATTCTTCAAAGAGTCGTCTTCATGCGACAGTACCTTGAGACCCTGCTGGTTGCTAACAAAATATTCCAGATGGTTCAGGATAAAGAGACGGACCCGTTCTTCAGGATCGTCTACACCATCTAGCCTAGCTTTAAGGTGCTCCAGAATGGTAGTGAAGGTATGTTTCTGGATCATGAACAACAAACGTTCCTTGGATTCGAAGTAGTAATAGAGCCCCGCCAGCGACATACCCGTGGCGCGAGATAGATCGCGCATCGAGGCGCCCTCGTATCCCTTGCGGCAGAACACCTCGGTAGCATGATCGAGAATGTGTTCGAGGCGGCGATCAAAGCGGGTGCCGGGCACAGGGCTGTGTTTTGCTCTAGAAGCTCTAAGTCGACGACTAACGGAGCGGGTTGATGGCAAAGTGGCCATATGTTCGAACGTTCGTTCTAATTGTAGCGAATGGTCACGAAGGTCACAAGAGCTTGCGTCGACAAAAAGCATGACTAGCTTTTGATTCCGGACATCAACATTTCTATTTCCGCTTTCTGCTCTGCATTAAGTGGCAAGAAAGGGAGCCTTGATGGACCTCCAAAATACCCGTTGAGGTCCATGGCATGCTTCACCGCAGGAACACCCAAGTCGCCAACCACGCGTTGAGCAGCCAACTTCAGGCGATCTTGTTTTTCGCGAGCAAGCGCCGTGTTTCCATCCTTGAAAGCCGCGTAGATTTCGTAGCATGCCATCGGAGCAGGACACGCGAAGGCTAGAATGCCGCCGACTGCTCCCAGCGCCAACGATGGCTCCAATTGTTGAGCGGCGCCAACCATTACCTGGAAGCCAACTGCTTTCTGGCGACTTTTCAGTTTGCCAATCACGGTGACCGCCGACGATGAAGGTTTCGCCGTGTTCTTGGGCTGGGCGGCCGAGTCCATCCCTCGCGCCAATGATTCGGAGGAGGATGCCATTGCAGAGTTTCCTCCGAGCGAGGCTACGCTGACCAGTTCCCTGCTCTGCTTTTCGCTCTCGGCGACGGCAGCTTTGAGCATGCGTGGAGTCACAGCTTCGAAGGTCTCCGTCACGGTCGCCTGCCGTTGTATGTCTCGCGTTCCCTCGACCATGGCTTTTACTTTCGCGAGATCGCCTCCCGATTCCTTAATGGCGACGATATTGGGATGGTTGGCAAGTTCGATCACGAGTTCCGATGGAAGGTCATAGCCGGTCGCCTGAGGAATATTGTAGAGAATGATGGGCAGCGCGGAGCGATCGGCGACCGTGCGATAGTAAGCCAATAAGTTCGCGGGTAACATCTGTTTCTTGTAATAGTGTGGTGTGCGCACGAGGGCGGCATCATATCCAAGCCCGGCAGCGTACTCGGTTAGCCGGAGCGTGTCGTGCGCCGACTCGACACCAGTGCCCGCTATCATGACTTTATTGGGAGCGGCGGCGCCAAGCGCGGCTTTCAACACATCGCGATGCTCCTGGTCCGAAAGCAAAATGGCTTCGCCCGTCGAACCCAGAACCACAATGCCTGAAACTGGCGTGCGGGAGTAGCGCTCGACGTTCGCCTCGATCTTCTTGTAATACACCTCACCGTCGGGATAAAAAGGCGTCGTGATGGGCGGAAAGATTCCGGACAACAGCATAGACAGCTCCTGTGAATGATCTAGCTACAGCTTACCGTCGCAGCGAACGGGTTGTCATCCTGACTCCGAGATTATGGGCGCGACATTCCGCTCGACATTTTGCTAATGAACAGCAGCAGAAAAAGGGACCCGTCGACCATGACTACTACGGATGCAATCCAGATCACAGCAACCAACCGTACCTGTTCCATGGCTGGCATGGTGATGCCAATCGTTTTGTGCAAATAGCCAACCAGCCCACCCACGACTTGCGGCGGCACGACCCGCGTCCCGACAGCCAGTCCGAGGGCCAACATCACGATATGAAACGCGACGATGGCGAGCATGCCTCTCTCCGGCTATCAACAGGTCGCAAATAGAAACCAATCGTAGCATTTCCATCGTTGTGTGAAATTCAGGTGTGAAATTCAGGTGTGAGATTTCGGGCGAGGTGGTGGCAATGTTCTTTCAGGTTTATTGCTCATCGCTCGCAGGCCGGAAACTGATTGCCATTAGGGTCGACCTCGTGGCGATACTGCGCCTCGGTCCCAATGAAGAACCGGGTGAAGGGCGTCGAGGTGGGCTCATCAACCATGGTCTCAACTTGCCAAACCATGCCGCCTTTACACACGCCGGCGTTCGAGAGCGGCGTCCGGCGATCTCCCGCGTAGTAAAAAAACTGGTCATTGTTATGGTTGGAAGGAGGACTAGAAGAGGTCCGCAACTTTGCGTGCTCGTCGAGTTTGAGCAGTGCACGTCCATCTTCGACGGGCAACGGCGGCGTACCCTTCTGGCGAAACTCGATCCGCGCCCAGCCTTGATATCCGGAGGGGACTAGAAATCGCTCCGGTGACTGGCGATGGAACAACAGATCAAATGCAGTTGGACCGACAACGACGGCGGCGATGAAAAGAGGGAGTCCAAGGACGGTGCCGATCACCAAGGCTTTGCTCATATTAATTTAATCGAACTATTTGTTGAAGTAATTGATTGCGAGTGACCATGGAAGTTGTGATCGTGGAAGTTGTGACCGTCGATTATTTCGCGGCTAACCTCTCCGCGTGCAGCGACTGTAAAGCCTGCACGCGCACTTCTCCGCGCTGCAGAGCAGCGATGCCTTCGGCGGCAGCCCGCGCGGCCGAGAGCGTCGTGATTGTCGGGATGCGTGCAGTCACAGCGGCGCGCCGAATAGCTTTTTCGTCGAAGTACGGGTCCGGGCCATGGGGGGTATTCACAATCAGCTGGATGCGCTCGGCCTTAATCATGTCCACTGCATTGGGGCGGCCCTCTTTTACCTTGTAGACTCGATCAACTACCAGCCCAGCTTCTTCCAGATAATCGGCCGTTCCATGCGTGGCCACGAGTTTGAATCCCATGTCGACGAAGCGGCGAGCGACCTCCACAACCTGTGGCTTGTCGTGATCGGTGACGCTGACGAATACCGTGCCCTTGATCGGCAACTGCTGACCCGCGGCAATTTGAGCTTTGGCAAAAGCTTCGCCGAAATTGTCGGCGATGCCCATGACCTCGCCGGTGGAACGCATCTCCGGTCCAAGCACTGTGTCAACGCCAGGAAATTTCGACCAGGGAAAAACCGGAGACTTCACGTAGAAGCAACGGCCTGTATCGAGGTCGGTGCCGCGTTCGACATTTTCCGGAAGAAACTCGCGCAGCTTGCGGCCCGTCATCAGCCGAGCGGCAATCTTCGCCATAGGAACGCCCGTCGCCTTGGAGACAAATGGCACGGTACGGGAGGCGCGCGGGTTTACTTCGAGCACGTAGACGGTCGCGCCTTGACCATTTCCCTTCGATCCGGCCGTTCGTGGAATGGCGAACTGTACGTTCATCAGGCCGATAACCTTCAGCGCCCGCGCGAGCTTGAACGTATATTCGCGCATGCGCTTGAGCAATGACTCCGGAATATCCACGGCGGGCAGAACGCATGAAGAGTCACCGGAGTGTATGCCAGCCTCTTCGATGTGCTGCATGATGCCGCCGATCACGACGTCTTCACCGTCAGAGAGCGCGTCGACATCAACTTCAATCGCATCTTCCAGAAATTTATCGATCAGCACTGGCCGGTCTTGTGAATATTCGACGGCCTGCTTCATGTATTGCTCAATCGTGTCTTCCTCGTAAGCGATGACCATGGCGCGTCCACCGAGAACATAGGAGGGACGCACCAGCACTGGAAATCCGATCTTATTCGCGGCTGCGATTGCCTCCTCAACCGATGCAACCATAGCTCCAGGAGCTTGCGGGATCTCGAGTTCTTCGAGCAGCTTGCCGAAACGCTTGCGGTCTTCGGCAAGATCGATTGATTCTGGCGTGGTGCCGATGATATTGATACCTGCGGCCTTGAGCGGCAGCGACAGATTCAGAGGAGTCTGCCCACCAAACTGCACGATCACTCCGACCGGCGCGCCCGCTGATGCTTCGTGCTCGCAGACCGCAAAGACGTCTTCGAGCGTGAGCGGTTCGAAGTAGAGACGGTCGCTGGTGTCATAGTCGGTTGAGACCGTCTCCGGATTGCAGTTAATCATGATGGTTTCATAACCATCTTCACGCAGCGCATAGCTAGCGTGGCAGCAGCAGTAATCAAATTCAATTCCCTGCCCGATGCGGTTTGGGCCAGAGCCAAGAATGACGACTTTCTTTTTTGAGGTCGGAGCCGATTCGTCCTCTTCCTCATAAGTCGAATACAGATATGGCGTGAAGCTTTCAAACTCTGCGGCGCAAGTGTCGACCCGTTTGTAAACCGGCTTAAGGCCGTGCTTCTTGCGGAAGTGCCGGACCTTTTCCTGGCCTCCCTTGCCGTCCAGACGCCAGATTCCGGCTAGTCGCCCATCGGAGAAGCCCATGCGCTTGGCCTCGCGCAGCACTTCGGTAGGAAGTGATTCCATGGGATGCTTTTCAAGCTCAAGCTGCATGTCGTTAATCTCTTTGAGCTGGTAGAGAAACCACGGGTCGATCGAAGTCATTTTGGCAATCTGCTTGATGGTGTGTCCCTGGCGAAGGGCGTAACGCACGTAGGAAAGCCGCTCGGGGTGCGGGGTTACCAGACGCTGTGTAAGAATCTTCGGTTCGATTTTCTCCGAACCCACTTTCTTACCAGTATCGAGCGCGCGAATTCCCTTCTGCAGCGCTTCTTTGAAAGTTCGGCCGATGGCCATTACTTCGCCGACGGATTTCATCTGCGGTCCAAGCGACTCGTCGGCACCAGGAAACTTTTCGAACTGCCACTTCGGAATCTTTACAACCACGTAGTCCAGCGTGGGCTCGAAACAGGCGGGAGTCTTGCGCGTGATGTCGTTTGGAATTTCATCGAGCGTGTAGCCAACGGCAAGCTTCGCTGCGATTTTTGCGATCGGAAAGCCAGTCGCCTTCGAGGCCAGCGCTGAAGAGCGCGAGACGCGCGGGTTCATCTCGATCACTACCATGCGTCCCGTAGATGGATTAACGCCGAACTGAATATTCGATCCGCCGGTCTCAACGCCAATCTCGCGAATTACGGCAATCGATGCATCGCGCATCATCTGATATTCGCGGTCGGTGAGCGTCTGCGCCGGGGCAACGGTAATGGAATCGCCTGTGTGCACGCCCATGGGATCGAAGTTTTCAATGGAGCAGATAATGATGACGTTATCTTTCGTATCGCGCATCACCTCGAGTTCGTACTCTTTCCATCCGAGAACGGACTCTTCAATCAGGCACTCGTGCACGGGCGAAAGGTCAAGGCCCCGGGCGAGGACTTCCATCAACTCTTCGCGGTTGTAGGCGATGCCACCTCCGGTGCCGCCCAGCGTAAAAGATGGACGAATGATGACCGGAAAGCCGATCTTGCCCGCGAACTCGACGCCATCTTTTAGATTGTTGACGAGCGCCGACTTCGGCACGTCGAGGCCGATGCGCTGCATGGCGTCCTTGAAAAATAGGCGGTCCTCGGCCTTTTTGATGGCGCTGATCTGCGCGCCGATGAGATGAACGTTGTACTTTTCCAGCACCCCGCTGTCAGCGAGTTCGATGGCGAGATTGAGGGCGGTCTGTCCACCCACGGTGGGCAGAACAGCAAATCCGGCGTTGGGCGACATCTCGCGCTCGATGCGAATTATCTCTTCGAGATACTCGCGAGTTAGGGGCTCGATATAAGTGCGATCCGCCGACTCGGGATCGGTCATGATAGTGGCTGGGTTCGAGTTAGCGAGCACAACTTCAAAGCCCTCGGCCTTCAGCGCCTTACAGGCTTGCGTGCCGGAGTAGTCAAACTCAGCCGACTGGCCGATAACGATCGGGCCAGAGCCGAGGATCAAGATCTTCGAGATATCAGTGCGTTTTGGCATTTTCGTTCGAGATGACAGTTTCTTACAAGAAAGTTCATGCGGTGTTCCTGGATGAATTCTGGCGTGGTCTCGGATCGATGCTGCTTTTGCTTTTAACTGAACCCTTATCTACATTCAAAACATTGGAATTGTCATCCCGAACGAAGTGAGGGATCTGCAGTTTCGTTGCTTCACCCCAGCCTTCAGCCAGATCTTGCCATGCCGCATTCCTAGTCTTGATTAGAGCAAGGCGCTTCGCCCGCGTCCACGCCTTGATTTGTTTTTCGCGAGCGATTGCGTTGTTTACATATTTGAAAGTTTCGTAGTAGACAAGGCGGTTAATGTGGTACCTCTTTGTGAATCCGTCGATTTCTCCTGCCTTATGCTGCAACACCCGGTGGTAGACGTCTCCGGTGACGCCGGTGTAGAGGGTTAGCGAGCGGCTCGCCATGATGTAGACGGAATAGCGCTTCTCTTCTCGCATTGACCGCCTTTCGCTGCGCCCGACTAACGCAAAAATAGTGGCCCTGTCGGCGAACTGGCAATGAAGACTATCGCTTAAACTCCTCCATCATCGTCACAAAATCTTTGAACAAATAGTGCGAGTCATGCGGCCCCGGCGCCGCCTCCGGATGGTACTGTACCGTAAACAGCGGCAGATTTCTGTGCCGCATTCCTTCAAGTGTAGAGTCGTTCAAATCCATGTGAGTCAATTCAACTTCGCTTTGCGGCAGCGAATCGGGATCCACGGCGAAATTGTGGTTATGGGCAGTGATCTCGATCTTGCCGCTGGCTAGCTGCTTCACCGGATGATTCCCGCCGTGGTGGCCGAATTTCAGCTTGAAGGTTTTACCTCCCAACGCGATGCCGGTAAGTTGATGTCCGAGGCAGATTCCGAAGATGGGCTGGCGGCCCATGAGCCGCCGGATGTTGTCGACCGCGTAAGTGCAGGGCTCGGGGTCGCCGGGGCCGTTCGACAAGAAAACTCCGTCCGGCTTCAACGCAAGCACATCTTCCGCTGTGGTTTGCGCGGGGACAACCGTTACCTTGCATCCTTCTCCGCGAAGTTTTCGCAAGATATTTTGCTTGATGCCAAAATCGTAGGCGACCACGTGAAAGCGCGCCGGCTCGTCCTTAACGCCGACAACTTCGTCGGGCAAGTGCGAGCGCTCGCCAGTCTCCCACACATAGGTGTGGTTGGTGGAGACGACCTTCGCTAGATCCTGGCCATCCATTTTTGGAATGGCGCGCGCCTTTGCTATGAGTTTGTCGGTATCTGCTTCGAGCGTGGAAATCACGCCGCGCATCACTCCGTTATCGCGCAGGTGGCGCACTAGCGCCCGCGTGTCGATGTCGGCGAGCACCGGAATTCTGAACTGCTCCATGAACTCATCGGTGACCTGTTGCGAACGCCAGTTGGAACTGACCTTCGAAAACTCGCGTACAATCAGCCCCTCGATATACGGACGCACGGCTTCGCTGTCTTCTGGATTCGTCCCGTAGTTTCCGATTTCAGGGTTGGTCAGGACAACGATCTGTCCCGCGTAAGATGGGTCCGTGAAAATTTCCTGGTAGCCAGTAATGGAGGTATTAAAAACGACTTCGCCGGAGCATTCGCCTTTAGCGCCGTAGCCTTTGCCTCGGAAGACTCTGCCGTCTTCGAGTGCAAGGATCGCTTGCATTGGAACTCCTGGGAGTAGTTTTTCAGAATTTTAGCAGGAGAGAGACAGATGGTGTCAGCTATTTAGCGGGCGAGGTTGAGGAAAACCAGTTCCTAATCTAGTTCGCGAACATTCGCGGACCAGTCCATCAGAACACGAAGGGAATAAACCGCTTCGTTCGCCGCATGTATTCCAGATAGGGCTCGCCGATCGCGGCTCCGAGGGCTTCCTCCTCGACGGCCACGCGATATGCGTAGGTAGCCCCGCCGAAGCTGAGAAGAATCAGGACGCTGAGCAAATTTGTAAGCGCTAGCCCTGTGCCCAAATACATCAACATGCCACCGGTGTAGGCGGGGTGACGAACGAAGTGATAGGGACCGTCTTGAATCACCGGCTGATCCGGAAGAACCCGGACATTTCCGGTGAAGTAGCGCCCGAGGGTCCGGAAGCAATATCGGCGCAGCAATGAACCTGCTAACAGAGCCACGATGCCGAAAGTAAACCATAAAACCCGATGATTCAGCATCGCGAACTTTGACCAGGACGCAACCACAAATGCGGCCGGGAACGCGAGCCACCCCACCAGCATGATGAGACCCATCGATCCCCGATCGGTGGTTTCTCCGGCGGCTGGTTTCGATCGCGCGACGAGAGCGAATTCGGGAGCGTAGGCAAGCAGGAAAGCAGTCCAAAATATCCAGACATAGGGCGGAGTGTAAGCCAATGGTTGGATGTGCGCAGTCATCAGGCTTTCGTAAAGCTGAGAGTTGTAGCTCTCTATCGCAGCCGACCCAGCTTCTCCATCGGCCAATATCCAAAAACAGCCTTTCCGTAGATGTAGCGTTCGTTGACAAAGCCAAAGTCACGGCTGTCATTGGACATGCTGCGGTGATCGCCGAGAACGAAGAAGCTATTGCGGGGGACAACTTTCTCCTCTAAAGGACGAGCATCCGCATAGTCGCTGGGAACATAGTCCTCCACGAGTGCTTCGCCATTCACGTAAACCTGGCCATCCTCGATGCGGATGCGATCGCCGGCAACTCCAATCACGCGCTTGATGTAGCTTTTTGAGGTGTCGCGAGGATAGCGGAAGACAACGATGTCGCCGCGCTCTATCGGTTCCCAGCGATAAACAAACTTGTTGACGAATATCCGCTCCTGGTCTTGCAGCCCGGGCATCATGCTGGTGCCCTCAACTTTCACGGGTTGGTAAAGAAAGATGATAATGAACGCGGAAATCGCGAGGGAGGCTAGTAGATCGCGCGCCCACACCGCCATCACGGGCAGCGGTCGCGAAGTGTTTGCAGCGGAAGGTCCGGCATTGGAGGCGGCTTCGTTTCCGGAGGCGTTTTCGTTGATCACCGCGTCCGGTGGTGATTGGTGACTTTCTACATCCGGCATTGTGTTCCTATTCTATCTGACATTTTCTGCAAGACAAAAACGTGGTTGCTGACGGGCATTGGGCGGCCGCGCACTTTCGATGCCCAAAACATCTTTTCCACAGCTTAATTCGGATTTATCACATTTCGATCGTACGTGGGACACCGCAGTCGAGGGGTACAATGTTGCTATAGTGACAGTCTCGAAAGCGCAGCGGCTGTGATGAATGTCGCAACGGTCACCATCACAGCGGTCAGGATCTTAAAGTTAGTTCTCTGAAAGGAACACGCACTGATGAAAAGCGTAAATAAGGTTATCTTGATCGGAAATCTTGGCAAAGATCCCGAGGTGAAGTTCACTCCGCAGGGCACCCCGGTAGCGAAGATCACGCTGGCGACCAACGAACGCTTCAAGGGAAAAGACGGCCAGTGGCAGGATCGCACCGAGTGGCACAATGTCGTCCTCTGGCAGCGCCTGGCGGAGATTGCCGGAGAGTACTTGAAAAAGGGCGGCAAAGTTTACATCGAAGGGCGACTGCAGACCCGCTCGTGGGACGACAAGCAGAGCGGGCAGAAGAAGTACATGACCGAGGTTGTAGCCAACGATCTGGTATTGCTTGGTGCTCGCGGCGAGGGCGGGGTGAGCGAGTATTCCGGAAGTTCGCGTGGGGCATCCGCATCGTCGGGCGGAAACAACTTCGACCAAAGCGCGCCCGAAGTGGAACACGCGCCAGCTGGCAGTTCGCCGATTACGGACGAAGATATTCCGTTCTAGCGGTGATTTCTTTCAGCAGATCTCTGATCGTGGCGGTTCGGACAAGCAATAAAAGGCGACGTATGGACCAGCCAAAGCTAGCAGACCGAACTTGCGTTCCTTGCCGCGGCGGCGTTCCTCCGCTAAAAGGCGACCAGCTTCAGGAGATCCATCAGCAACTAGCGCAGCCTGGGCAGTGGAAGATTATCGATGAACACCACCTCGTCCGCGCCTATAAATTCGGTGACTTTAAAACTGCTTTGGCTTTCGTGAATCGCGTTGGCGAACTGGCCGAGGAACAGGGCCATCATCCTGAGATCGTGCTGGGATGGGGTAAGGTTGAGATCAGGACCTGGACTCACGCTGTGGACGGTCTCACCGAGTCGGATTTTATTCTGGCAGCGAAGATCGAGCAGCTGGGTGAACCTATCGGGTGATGGGACTGTCTGATCAATTTTGGTCTGATCAATTTTGAATCGAACTCAAATCGCCCGATGACCCAATCACTCGATCACCCGATTTCGTAAAGAGAGCCACCACAGCCCTGCTGGAATCAGCATCAACAAGCCCGAAACACTGGCAACATTTCGCGCCGCAAAGCCTGCATCCACGAACCGTCCCGCGAGATAGGCTCCGGCAGCAATCGTGAACATCGATAGACCTATGTCGGCAGCGAACACCCGCCCGCGAAATTTGTCGTCGCTCTGCATCTGCAAGAGCGTGGTCGAGAATACCCACACGATCGAGCTTCCAAAGTGGGCAAGCATCACGCACAGGCACGCCTGCCATAGATGTCCGGACAAACCAAGCATGGTGTAGCCCGTGGCTGCTCCTAGATATCCCCAGAAGATCGCGAGTTCCAGCCGATGCTTCCAGTGGCCAGCCCAGGAAGCCGTTAACACTGGACCAAGCAACGCGCCCAAGCCACGCGCGCCAAGCAGCAGGCTCATGCCAAGAAACGCGCCGCGTTCCGGAGCCATGCCGCGCCACCGGACGGCAAATTCATTTTGTCCCATCACAGTGAACAGCACCCAGCTCGGGCCAATGATGAGGTTCCCGAATTTTACAAGAATGGTCGAACGCAAGCGCGCGTGCGCTCGCACATATCGGATGCCGGCGAGAATCGGCGAAAAATCGATCAGTTCTCGCGCCTTGAATTGTCCACCGCCCTCGGCGTGAGGTTCGGCAAAGGTCATTCTCCAAATGAGTGCGGCGGAAAGCAGAAACGACAATCCATTCAGCAAAAAGACGGCGTCGCGGCCGAGCAAAGCGGCGACCACACCTCCGAGCGTCGCGCCCAGCATGAGGTTCACAGACCAGGTGGTGGACGCCAACGTATTCGCCACCACCACGTCCTCGCGCTCCACGATGTTCGGGATCACTGCATTCCGCGCGGGCTCAAAAAATGCCGCGAGCAAAGTCTCGGCCATCAGCAGCGGATAGACCAGCCACACCATCTCTTTCGAGCGAATGAACAACATGCAGAGCACGATTGCCATGCGTCCGATATCTGACGCGATCATGACGTGCTTGCGCCGCAAGCGGTCATTAACCACTCCGGCCGTGGGGCCGATAAAAGTTTGCGGCAGCACTTGCAGCACCAGGGCGAGCGCTACCGAGCCGGCGTGTCCGGTAAGTTGCAGCAACAGGTTGTAGATTGCCAGCGTGTAAAACCAGTCCCCGATCTCGCTAACAACCTGCGCGCTCCATAAGCGGCGAAAATTACGGTTCTCCCGCAGCAGACGAGAGTACGAGGCAAACGAAACCGGGCTGACTTGCAGTTCGGGAGCGGGTTCCATGTTCCGATTGACGCGAAGCCACTTAGGATACCGGATTGCCGCAATCGGGTCACCGATCGGGGCCAGTTGAGTACCTGAGTCATTGGCATGAAAAACACCAATGCGCAACGTGCTGCACCTACACGTAGTTCGGCTGCGGTAATCGCGACAGCGTACCGGTTACCGGCGTGCGCAAAAGCTGAGGTAAGACGCTTTTGTGAAACCTTCGTAACGGCAATTCGTTGGAAAGCCGCGTGCCACTAGGGAGATCGGGAGTATTTTTCTATTATGCGTGTTTTCGGGTCCGGTGCCCTGGCCGCCTTGCTCATCCTGGTGCTTGAGGTGAGTTCTTCCGCGACTTCCAGCGCTGCCCACTTAGTGTCGTTTCCAGTCGTGCCACTATCGGAACCCGCGATTTTGGTTTTGCTCGGCGGAGGGTTTATCGTATTGGCAAATCTGATTCGCGATCGGTTCAGCGATTAGTTACTTCCCATTTAAAAACGCGTCTGCCCCAGAAGTCTTTCCTTCCTCAACGACCTCCAGAAAATATTTGTGAATGCGCGGATCATCACTCAACTCGGGATGGAAGGTCGATGCCATAGTCTTGCCCTTGCGCACCAGCACCGGGTCGCTGCCTTCGGTCGCGATAACCTCCACTCCCGCACCCATGCGTTCGATCTTCGGAGCGCGAATAAAGACCATCTCGATCGGCTCGTTTAGAAACTGCCCGTCGCGGATGGAGCTGTCGATCTGCCGCCCATAAGCATTTCGGCGCACAGTCATGTCCAGCGCTCCCAGTCCCGCCTGCTTCGGATTCTCCACGTCGGTTGCCAGGAGGATGCATCCGGCGCAGGTGCCAAAGCTTGGCTTCGAGAGCACGAAGTCTTTGAGTTTAGCGAATCCTTCCGGTCCAAGCAGTTTGAGAAATGTTCCCGACTCGCCTCCGGGAATAATCAGGCCGTCGATTTCGTCGAGTTGCTCGGGTTTCTTGACCAGTACAACTTCGGCGCCAAGTTCTTCGAGACGGCGGCGGTGAGCGTCGAAATCACCCTGCAGGGCTAGGACACCGATTTTCATGGAAGTGACAGCGGAGGATGGGTACCCCTGCACTATTTTAGCTTGAACTCTTGCGTTTCTCTGCCCCAGAGCGCACGGGGCTGGAGTGTCGTTGAAATGCAGCCATCGGTGCTTTAACATCCGTAGCCAGCGTACAAGCGTTCTAATTCCGAGGAGAAATCCATGAACCACATAAACCAAAAGATCGTCAAAATGATCGCATCGGGAGCTTTTGCGCTGGCCACCATGCTCGGCTCGCAAGCGCAAGCACAGGATCCAAAAGCACCGTATGCGAGCATGGCTCCGCTTGATCAATATCTAATGGCGGATCGAAACGCTGAGATTGCTCTCGCGCGAAGTGCGGCCCCGGAGTCCATTTCACGCGATGCCGACGTTCTCGTCCTGGGAAAGCATGGCTATGAAACCGCAGTCAAAGGCAAGAATGGCTTCGTGTGCGCGGTGGAGCGCGGGTGGATGGGCCCATTCAACGGCGAGGATGCCGCCAATTTTTGGAACCCTAAAATTCGAGGTCCGATCTGCTTCAACCCTCCGGCTGCCCGTTCCATTCTGCCGCTGACTTATAAAAGAACGGAGATGATATTGGCCGGTCAATCCAAAGCTCAGATCATCGACGGCATCAAGACATTCATAAAACAAGAGCTGCCGCCGCTCGAGCCCGGAGCCATGAGCTACATGATGTCGAAAGACCAGTACCTTACCGATGGCGCCCGCCACAACTGGATCGCTCACCTGATGTTTTACACTCCACTCATGGAGGGCGCCGTTTGGGGTGCGGATCTGCCCCACTCTCCGGTCATGCTGAATCCACAGTTCAATGGCAATCCGGAACCAATCGACGTATTCATGGTTCCCGCAGGCAGATGGTCGGATGGAACGGCAGCCCCAATCCGGTAGGTACAGCTCGGAAGCGGGAGTGGGCCGGGGCTTTCCCGAAAGTGGAGATGCGCTCGCCGCAGAAAGGCCCCGCTCAAGCGGAGCTTGAACGGGCCACCCTTGGGGGTGGGGATGGGGGTTAGGGTGGGCCACCCGCCGTCAGCATCACGAAGATCGATTTGGAACATCCGCCACGCCGGCCATCCGGCGATAGCACCGTAGTAAATGTCCTTGCCCGATGTATTCGTCATCGCTATCTCCAACAGCAGCTCGGATTCGGCCTTGACGACCGGCGGCAAACTTATGGCGATTGCGAAATAGGGCTGTTTCGCGGGTGGTGGAGGTGAAACCTGAGCGAAACACGCACGCGATAGCACGAGCGCAATACCGAGGGCGAAGCACTTCTGCACAGTCTTCACGCCGCGCTCCTTAGCGAATCAATATCGCTACACACACCTCTACGGCAATAGTTGTTCCCGATTATTCGGGGGATGGGGGCTGGTGTGATCTTTCATCACTATTCCAGCCTCCGAGAGTGCCCGTCCTTGTCGCGTTTTTTGCGACAGTGCGATCCTGACTCGCCCGCCAGACATTACGAGAAGCTTGCTTCTCTACCAGCCCCGCGTCTGCAGCAAATTCGCCCCATCCAGCGAAGACACAGCCAGCCCCTTCATCGCCCCCGTCAGATTTTCACTTACCTCAAGTAATACTTTAGGGTCTTTAAAGTGCGTAGCCGCCTGCACAATCGCCTTCGCGCGCTTCTCCGCTTCCACTGGGTCGGCGAATTCGGTGGAGTTCTTCATGAAGATGCCCGAGCCGACGAATACCGCCTCGGCTCCCAGCTGCATTACGAGCGAGGCATCCGCCGGAGTGGCGATTCCTCCCGCGGAAAAATTTGGTACTGGCAGTTTGCCATCGCGCGCCACCATCTTGATCAGTTCGTAGGGAGCTTGATGCTCTTTGGCTTTCGCGTAGAGTTCTTCTTCGCCGAGGACGGTGAGAATTCTCATCTCCATCACGATCTGGCGAATGTGGCGGACGGCGTGGACCACGTCTCCGGTGCCAGCCTCGCCCTTGGTGCGAATCATGGCCGCGCCTTCGGCGATGCGCCGCAGGGCCTCGCCCAGGTTGCGCGCTCCGCAGACGAATGGAACCTTGAAGGCGTGCTTGTCGACGTGATGGGTTTCGTCAGCCGGAGTCAGAACTTCGGACTCGTCGATGTAGTCGACGCCCAGCTCCTGCAGGATCTGCGCTTCCGCAAAATGGCCGATGCGGCACTTCGCCATAACCGGGATATCGACGACGGCCATGATCTCGCGAATCTTTTTCGGCGAGGCCATGCGCGCCACTCCACCCTCGGCGCGAATCTGTGCCGGGACGCGCTCCAGCGCCATCACGGCAACTGCCCCCGCGCGCTCGGCAATCTCGGCTTGCTTTGCGTCGGTGACGTCCATGATCACGCCGCCCTTGAGCATCTCGGCGAGGCCTGTTTTCAGGCGAAGGTTGGTGTTGTGGCCATTGTTTTGCGACATAGATTTACTCTTTTCTGCAAGCTTGAATGGTGAGATGTCGGTGCGCCCAAAGCGCTTCCGAGTAGAAGCGTGCGCCGGTGATGCCGCGCCTTTCGCTTCCTTACTTTATTTTACAGCCCGTTTGAGATTCGCGGTACCCCCTTGATCGCTGATCATCGATGATGATCGCTGATGAGCGCCGGGTAGCAGGGTGATTCCAGGCCGATTCCTAGCGTTCCACGAAACGCGCGAACATGCGATGCGGATCGATGGCGATGAACAACCCCTCGCTCCGGGCCAGCACTTCCCCTTTTTCGTTCAGGATCTCGGCCGTATTGATATGTTTCCGGCCTCTTACACTCTTCTCACGCGATTCCACGCGCAGGGGCTGTTTCAGCGGCACCGGCTTCAGGTACCTCACCGTAATTTCGGAAGTGAGTGCGACGACATGACGCAACTTATTCACCTTACCCATGGCTTCGTCGAGGATGGTGGCGATGATTCCGCCGTGGCAGTGGCCGGGCGGCCCGGTATAACGTTTGCCTAACCGGAATCGACATACGAAACAATTGCGGTCCTCATCGTATGTGAACCGCAAACGCATGCCGTCGGCATTGTTCGTGCCGCAGCCAAAGCAGTAGTTCTTCTGGAGTTGTATGTAGCGGGTGTCGTGCCCGGCTTCGGAGGGGGAGCGCTTGGAGAGTTTGGTCTTCGACAGTCGAGTTTGGGATGACGGTACAGCTTGGGATTTCTTACGAGCCATCGAACGATTCTATAGTGGAGGTCCTGACACACAACCGACAGCTGCAGCCAGGTATGGTCATTTCGAGATGACCATGTATGTTACAATCTGTCTATGAAGAAAATAGCAGCCGGAGAATTTAAGGCGCGGTGTTTAACTCTGATGGAAGATGTGCGCTCCACTCGCGAACCGCTTGTCATTACCAAGCGGGGAAAACCTGTGGCCAAGCTGGTTCCCGCGGATGATGTCAAGGAAGACTTTATTGGGCGTCTCGAAGGAGTGTTCCGCGTCGTGGGTGATATCGAGTCGCCGATCGATGGGTGGGAATCTTCGTGATCCTGCTCGATTCTCACGTGCTCATATGGGCGGTTGCCGATTCGAAGCGGCTCTCGAAGGCGGCAGCCTCAGCGATTCGTCGCGCACGCCGGGGCGACGGTCTGGCAGTGTCGGCGATAACTGCTTATGAGGTCGCCTGGCAGATTGCGCTTGGAAGGATCAAAGGATACGGTCCACTCGAAACTTCGGTACTTCGATTTCTTGAAGGGGTGACGATGCGACCAATTACTCCGGAGATTGCGGCCCTGGCGGCCCAGTTTCCGGCTGATTATCCGCGCGATCCGGCCGACCGGATCATTGGGGCTACCGCCTGCGCGGAAGGCCTAACCCTCATCACTCGCGATGAGAAGATTCGGCGGAGTCCGTTGATTAAGACGGTGTGGTGAAGATGAGGCCGTCCCCACACTCAAACCTCATCCCCCACCTCCAGCATCGCCCGCACAACCTAGTCGTAGTACTCCAGCCCCAGATGCGTGATTAATTCTTCGCCCTTCAAATACCGCAACGTATTTTTCATCTTTATCAACTGGATGAACAAATCGTGCTCCGGGTACAGGCCCGGAGCAGTCATCGGCGATTTGAAGTAGAAGCTAAGCCACTCCTGAATACCCAATCGTCGCAGTTCCGGCGTACGCTGTGCCAGGTCGAGGAAGAGCACCAAGTCGAGTACGATGGGCGCGGCGAGAATCGAGTCACGGCACAGGAAGTCCACCTTGATCTGCATTGGATAACCAAGCCACCCGAAGATATCGATGTTGTCCCATCCCTCTTTGTTATCGCCGCGCGGCGGGTAATAGTTGATACGGACTTTGTGGAAAATATTTCCGTAGAGCTCGGGATAGAGGGCAGGTTGCAGAATGTGTTCGAGTGCGCCGAGCTTCGATTCCTCCTTGGTCTTAAAAGACCCGGGATCGTCGAGCACTTCCCCGTCGCGGTTGCCGAGAATGTTAGTCGAATACCACCCACTCAGCCCGAGCAGACGCGCCTTGAATGCAGGAGCGAGCACGGTCTTGATCAAAGTCTGACCGGTCTTGAAATCTTTACCGCAAATTGGAACCTCGCGCTCCCGTGCCAGCTCGAGCATTGCCGGTATGTCAACGGTCAGGTTTGGAGCGCCATTGCCGAAGGGAACGCCCTCCATCAATGAAGCATAGGCATAAATCATGGACGGCGCGATGTTCTCGTCATTCTCCTTCATGCCTTTTTCCAACGCCTTGACGCTTTGATGAGCAGCGCTTGCTTCGATAAACGTTTCTGTCGACGCGCACCAGATGGTGACGAGCCGGCTCGCACCGCTTGATTTCTTAAAGTCGCGGATGTCCTGTCTCAACTGCTCGGCCAAGTCCAGCTTGTTCTTACCCTTTTTTACGTTCGGGCCGTCGATCTTCTTCACGTAGTTGTGATCGAATACCGCTTTCATGGGCGTGATCGCGCTGAGGCGGCCCTTCACTTTGTCCAGCAGATCCCGCTCCAGGACGCCGGCATTACGTGCTGCTGCGTACATGTTGTCTTCAAAAATATCCCAGCCGGTAAAGACCAGATCATTCAATCCGGCCAGCGGAACGAACTCCTTGATTTTAGGAGATCGACCGTCGGTGCGCTTTCCTAAACGGATGGTCCCCATCTGTGTAAGAGATCCGATCGGGTGCGCGATTCCCTTCCGCACTGCTTCCACACCGGCAACAAAGGTGGTGGCGACCGCACCCATGCCCGGTATCATCACGCCCAGCTTGCCCTTGGCGGGCTCGATCACTCCGTGGCCGCTGGGTACCTTTCCGGAGGAGGATTTCGCTTCGCTAGATTTAAACTCGACATTCGCCACTCGACTTGAAGCCTTCGCTGTCGTCGTGGCAGACTTTTTTGCCTTCGCCATAGTTTGGCTGCTTCCTTATTGGTGCTGTGGGATGATTGCAAACCCATCATGTTCTCGTATCCGAGGATCATTTTGCAAACGCACTCGCCTGAGTTGCGGGAAAACAACTTCAATGGTGTCTGCGAGGCATCGGGCGGCACCGGCCTGTCAGTCAAAGTTTGTAATTATGTTTGTAATTACATGTGCCGCGTCAAATCCGACAGATCAATTCTTTTCGTTGGACGTTCTGTCCAAACTAATTGATAGTTAAGAGCAGAGTTAAGAGAAGTTCGATTCCGCCTCGGGCGGCTTCGTTCCGAGTTGATGTTTTTTGCGCCCCGCCTTGTTCGCTGCGTCGCAATCTGCTGACCTTGTTGCTCTCCACCTTATCTAAGCCCCTGGCGCCGCCGAATCTGCTGCGGCAGCCAAGCGCTTACCGACAAAAGAGGAGAACTTTATGAGATCAATCCGCAAAGTCGTATACGCTGCAGCGCTGGGCATGAGTATGTTCGCACTTCAACCGACGCTTGCTGCCGCAGAGGACGCGCGTGGCAGTTTCACTCTCTCGCACGAAGTACATTGGCAAAAGGTTGTGCTTCGGGCCGGGAGCTACACCTTCACCGTCAAAAGCTTCGGTCCGTCGGACTTTCTTACTCTCCGAAGAAGTGACGGAACCGGGCCGGAGTCGATGTTCCTGGCTGGGAACGTTGAAGCGCCCAAGGCAAACGAAATAAGCAGGCTTGTTTTGGTTTCTCGAGGCGGCCAAAGTTTTGTCAGCGCTCTGGCTCTTCCGGAGCACGACATGACCCTGCGCTTTGCAGTTCCGGCGAACACACAGAAGTAAGCGCCGCTTCAGCAGCGATCCCGTCTCGGGTCCCACAAACTTGAGACAGATCGCTGCTCCTCCCCCGGGAGCAGAGTGATATCTGCTCCCGGGTTTTTGTTTGTGGCGATTCTGTTGGTCTCCCGGATGGATGGGGAGAAAGGTTGGCGTACTCTTTGAGAATCGTTTGGGACTGCCTAGGAGACGCCGGTCTCGCGCGTATTCTCCCTCACTTCCTGACTCAAAATGATCGCCTCCGAAATTTCTTTCATGGACTTCCGCTTCTGGCGGCTCTGTCTTTGAAGAGCAAGGTAGGCTTGCTCTTCGCTCAATCCCATCTCGCGTTGCAAAATACCTTTGGCGCGTTCAACCACTTTTCGCGTCTGTAACTGATCGGTTAGGTGTGAGTTCATTTCCTCCATCCGAGCTAGTTCAATTTCAGCTCCAACCAGAACTCCGATCGCCGAAATAAGACGGATTTCCCGCGGTTTGTGCGTATGAGAACGGCGATGCTGAAGATTGATTGCGCCGACGAGACGCCCACGGCACATCAGGGGCACCGAAAGAAATGCTTCGTAACTGTCCTCCGGTAATTCGTGGAAGAATTGGAAGCGCGGGTCCTGGGCTGCTTTCTCCGCAATTGCAACCGGTTCGTGATGTTGCGCAACCCAGCCCGTAATTCCCTGCCCTACGCGCAGTTTGAGCCGGTCCACAACATCCGGATGAGCGTTCTTCGAAGCCCGAAGGACGAGATCTTCGCCTTCGAGCACATAAATCAGGCAGGAATCACATTTAACCAGCGCGGAAGCAAACTCCACTACCCGGTCCAACACCGCGTGGAATCCTTCCGCTGTAGTGAGGCGGCCACCAATCTCGTGCAGAAAATCTACGGATGAGTCTTCAATACCAATTAAAGTTTCCATGATCTAGGTTATCGACATACTAAGACCATGTCTAACTACAAATTTTGATGACAGCGATTAAGGATTTCGTCGTTGTAATTCATCATACTTTTACAGCTTTTTTATAAGCTTTGTGAAACGTGCGCAGCGATCTGCGCCGGAATTCCTATTTTGGGTCTAGCTCGAGATTCTTGATGGGCAGATCCCAATGCGCATCGAGGATTTCAAATCTACGCTGCTCTTCCCTGGAGTAGGTAGCCTGATCCGGCCACAGCTGCTTCTTCATCATTTCTTCGTCAAACGGCTCATTCGCCGCCAATGAATTCTTGAAGACGATGGTCACGCGATAGTCCCAGCGTCCGTCTTCTGTCGTGTGGTAGCGCGGTTGATCCACCCAAACCTTCAGCATGCGGCCCAGTTCGACCTGCTTCTTCAGCAGAGGGTAGTGATTCTTCTTGAAGAGCTGCAGGAATTCGTCGGCGTGTCCCCACTTGGTCTTGTAATAGTACTCGATAACAAACGGCTTGCCGCCGCTGTCACTGACAGATTGGGCGGGAAGTGAAAGCGGTAACAGAACAAGAAGCAGAAGCGGAAAGTTAATTTTCATCAGAGTCTCCGTGGGAAGGATTGTCGCACAGACGTCTGCATCGCTTGTGTGGAGCGGACACTCTTGTCCGCTTGCCGTTGATTTTGATTTCCGTAGGCAAGAACTTACGACAACAGCAATAGCAAGATCAAGATCAAGAGTAGTAGCAACACCAAAGGCAGCGGACAGGAGTGTCCGCTCTACACTACCGGTCCCTAGCATCACCCGGATGTTAAAATTGTTTGTGCCCGCCGATTCCCTGCGTCTCATTGCCATTGATATTGACGGTACCCTGCTTAACCCCGAATTTCATATCTCCGCAACCGATTTGGACGCTCTGCGGCGGGCTCATGCCGAGGGTGTCGAAATTATTGTCGTTACCGGACGCCGTCATACGTTTGCCCTGCCCATCGCTCAACAACTGGGCTTCGATTTGTGGCTCATCAGCTCGAACGGCGCCGTCACCCGCTCACTTTCTGGAGAGACTTTCCACCGCGATCTGCTTCCGGCGTCCACCTGCCTGCAACTGGTGAACGTGATGCAAGACTTTCGGGGGCAAACCGTTCTGACCTTTGACAGCACGGGGGCCGGAACCATTGTGATTGAACGTTTGGACGAGCTTGAAGGCAGCATCCAGCGCTGGCTGGAAAAGAATATGCAGTACATCAAGTTCGTGATTCCGATCCAGGACGCCCTTGTGACCGACCCCGTGCAGGCGATGTTCTGTGGGCCGGTGGAACAAATGCAGCGGGTACTGCGCTCCCTCGAAAGTTGCGGCCTGCCCATAACGGTATTGCGAACGGAATATCCGGGACGCGATCTTTCGATTGTCGATGTGCTGAACGCGGGATGTTCCAAGGGACACGCACTCGAGCGGTGGGCTGCTTATCGGGGTATCACGCGCCACCAGGTCATGGCCGTTGGTGATAACTATAACGACATTGAGATGCTTGCCTTCGCCGGGCACCCCTTTATTATGGGAAATGCATCGGAAGAGTTGCGTGGGCGAGGCTGGCAGCTCACTCGGTCAAATGCCGATAGTGGCGTCGCAGCAGCGGTTGAGTATGTTTTGTACGGGAAAGAGATAGCGCTCGAACTCACTGGTGAAAGATCGGCAATCGGCGTTAGTCTTTAGCTGCGAACACGACAGAGCTAGTGATAGAGCTAGTGAAGGTATGACGACAGTTCCTATATTTGCGATCGGACGAAAAACTGCGGTCTTAATGACCGCGTTGTTGTGGACCGTTGCGGTCGCATCTCTCGTAATTCCAGCCACAGGGACTGAGCTGGCCGTGCTGCGCAATGGCTTCAGTATTCGGCATGAACATCGAATCGTGATGGGAGCTACCACGCGACTTTTTCTAGCAGCTGATGATTCCAGTTTTACCGACGTGCCCACTGCTGAGATTACGGGCTACGAAAAAGACCTTTCGTTGCCCGTCGCGGCAGCGCCTGCGTCAGGACAGGCGCCGTCGCAGCTTGCATCGATTCCCGCGAGTGGGAATTCGATTGGTTCTCTGAAAACGGCGCCGGCCAAATCTCCGATCCCGCTCAACGACGTAGTGAATTCCGCCAGTGCAACTTATCATCTGGACCCCGACCTCGTGAACAGTGTTATTCATGCCGAAAGCGGATTCAATGCGCATGCCGTTTCTCCGAAGGGCGCGCGTGGATTGATGCAACTCATGCCCGGCACCGCCAATCAGCTGGGCGTGAACGATGCTTTCGATCCGGAGGCAAATGTTACAGGCGGGAGCCGCTATCTGCGGGAATTGCTTGAGCTTTACAATTTCGACCTCGTCAAAGCTCTGGCTGCTTATAACGCTGGTCCGCAGCGGGTCGATCAGTATCGGGGTGTGCCGCCATTTCGAGAAACGCGCGCGTATGTAGCGCGCATCGTGCACGAGTACAACACCAAGAAGATTGCTCAGGAGAAAGAAGCCAAGCGCAAGCAACTCGCCGGCAAAGCCTCGAGCAAGGGGACGAGCCATCCCTCGCACTCTGCCAAGAGCTCGGCTGACCGGTTAGCTGCTCATTCCCCCGAGCCGGCACCACGTTGACCGATACTCATCTGTCATTTACCTTCATCCCGGGGTCTTGCTTGTCTGGGGCTGGGCGGCTTGCCCTTCCAGCGCAGGTAAGCCTCTCGCGGCTACATACTAACCTTCACATCGGATGACCAAGAAAAAATACGCAGCGTTTGCGGTTGTCTTTCTCTTGCTGGCCATACTGGTCTATCTCCAGTTTCGAACCTGGCGGAACTTCGACTGGGCTCGGCTTCTTCAGTACGGATTAGACTGGCGACACATTATTCATGGCATCGTGTACATCTACATTGCGTATTTCTTGCGAGCTGTACGATGGAAGATTTTCCTTCAACCCGTGCGAAAAAACGCGACGGTTCTGGGATTAGTCCCGCCGACTTTGATTGGCTTTACCGGCCTCGCTTTACTTGGGCGTCCTGGCGAATTGATTCGCCCCTATCTGATCGCGCGCCGCGAGAGCCTGCCCTTCGCCTCGCAAGTGGCAGTGTGGGCGGTTGAGCGCATTTTCGACGCTGGCGGTTTCACCGTGTTGATGGTATCCGCCATTTTCTTGCCCTCGAAGCTACGTGATTTCACACGTGCAGCTCCGCCCGACGTTGCGCGTTGGATTCATTTCACGGGCTACGCTCTGATCGCCCTGGTAATGGGACTGCTCATCGCAGCGTTGGTAATGTCATACCGTGGAAACGCCATTGCCAAATGGGTCGAGACCCGCTTTTCGCATCTGGCAAAAAACCTCGGACATCGCATTGCTCAGAAAATTCGCGAGTTTACTATCGGTCTCAATACCATCGACGGTCCGTTTGCATTTATTCAGCTGTCAGCGGCTTCGGTGTTGATGTGGTGGGTTATCGCTTTGGCTTACAAAGAAGTAACCCATGCTTATGGGGCGCCAATGAGTGGCATGAGCGCTACCAAGGTTCTACTTCTCATGGGAGCGAGCATGATTGGCTCCATGGTCCAACTGCCCGGTGTTGGCGGCGGATCCCAGCTGGCAACCATCAGCGCTCTTGATCATGTCTTCGATATCGTGCCCAAGGAACTAACCGTGAGCTGCGGCATCATGCTGTGGCTGGTGACATTCGTCGCCGTTGTCCCCGTTGGATTGATTCTTTCGCATCGTGAGCGTCTGTCATTGCGCAAGTTATCGGAAGAAAGTGCGCAAGCAGAATCCGCTCCCGCAACTACTCAGATCTTAGATTCCAACGCGTAGACCACACCCTGTTCAGTTGTCATCCTGAGCGCAGAGTGCCATGCGCGAATGCGCATGGTGTATCGGAGTCGAAGGACCCCCACCCGTCCACTGCTGTCTTGTTTCGAGCAGCCGCACCTTCAAGTCCAAAGGGCTGAGACTCTGACAAGGCGATAGCGGTGCTTCGAGTGCGGTGGAGCTTCGAAGCTCCACCTTCGCTCAGCATTACAACTGTTTAGTCTGACTAGACGCCGCTCCATCACTTGCCAAATGCTGAAGACCAGCCTGCTACAATCTAGTGGCACTCCTACACCGAAACAAACTCATGAAATGCCCTTTTTGCGGCTTTGAAAACGATAAGGTTGTGGATTCGCGCGAAAGCAAAGAAGCGGATTCGATCCGCCGCCGCCGGGAATGCATGAAGTGCGAAAAGCGCTTCACTACCTATGAGCGCATCGATGAAATCCCTTACATGGTAGTTAAGAAAGACGGGCGTCGCGAGCGCTTCGACCGTCAAAAAGTACTCAACGGGTTGATGCGCGCATGCGAGAAGCGCCCGGTTCCAATCAGCAGGCTTGAGCAGATCGTGAATGAAGCGGAGACCTTCGTCATCGAATCGGCCGAGCGCGAACGCAAGACCAGCGAGATTGGCGAGCTCATCATGAATCGTTTGCGCCGCCATGACAAGGTAGCGTATGTGCGCTTCGCCTCAGTCTATCTCGATTTCAAAGACGTGCAGGAATTTATGGCCGAACTGAAGGACCTACTCAAGACAAAAGACACGGAACCACGGGGCAAAGGTGCGAAAGTTTAGTTGACGACCGGGTCATCGACAAAGGAGTTATCGATGATCGTCTCAAGCAGCCCCGAATATCAGGTCTTGAATGGCCAGATCACCCGATGCCCGATCACGCGATAAATTTATGGCTCATAAAATAACTCTCATTCCCGGCGATGGAATCGGCCCCGAGGTCGTCCAGGCCACGGTTCGAATTCTCGAGGCCACTGGTGTCAAATTCGAGTGGGAAAGTTTTGCGGCTGGCGCGGAAGCATTTGAGAAATACAAGGAATACATTCCGAAAGAACTCAGTGAGTCTATCGAACGCAATCGAGTTGGACTGAAGGGGCCGGTCACAACTCCGATTGGTGGCGGGTTCTCAAGTATCAACGTGGAACTCCGCAAGCGCTTTGAACTCTTCGCCAATTTCCGGCCCATCCGCAACCTGCCGCATATACCGACGCGGTACCCTGGCATCGACCTGATCGTCGTGCGCGAGAATACTGAGGGACTGTACTCCGGGATTGAACACGAAGTTGTCCCTGGAGTAGTCGAGAGCCTCAAGATTATTACGGAGAAGGCTTCTACCCGGGTGTCGCGTTTTGCTTTTGAATATGCGCGCAAGAACAAGCGCAGGAAGATTCATTCCATCCACAAAGCCAACATCATGAAGTTATCGGACGGATTATTTCTGCGCTGTTCGCGGACCGTGTCCAAGGAATATCCCGAGATCACCTATGGTGAGCACATCGTCGACAACACATGTATGCAACTGGTGATGAATCCCTATCAATACGACATGCTCCTGATGGAAAATCTGTACGGCGATATTCTTTCCGACCTGTGTGCGGGCTTGGTGGGGGGCCTTGGGCTGGTCCCCGGCGCTAATTTCGGGCACGATTGTGCGATTTTCGAAGCGGTGCACGGATCCGCACCCGATATTGCCGGGAAAAACATCGCCAATCCCACAGCTGTGTTACGCTCCGCGCTGCTCATGCTCCGCCATCTCGGAGAACACGACGCAGAGGCTAGGATCAGCAACGCTCTCGACATGGTCTATCACGACCGCAGCAAGGTTACGCGCGACGTAGGTGGGACAGCGGGCACCTCGGAGTTTGCGGACGCCATCATTCAGGCGATGGAATCGCAGAAGTCTGTGGCGGTGAGCACGTAAGATCACGACGTTTAGGTGCGTTTCCGACAAAATAAATGTCTGATAAACTGATGCGTTTCGGGAAACATTCCGGCGATTGATCGCCGGGGGTTCCTTGGGGGCAAATCCTGAAAAGCATTGAAATGCCGTACCATCGCGGCCTGCATCGCTTCGCAATTTTTACCGCGACTGCGACCCTTTTTCTTATTGTTGCCGGAGCGCTCGTCACCAGCAACGATGCCGGATTGTCCGTCCCAGACTGGCCAACCACCTTCGGTTCGTTTTATAAAATGCCGGCCATGGTCGGCGGCGTGAAGTACGAGCATGGCCATCGCATGGTAGCCGAATTTGTCGGACTGCTCACTATTATTCTCGCCGTCTGGACTTGGCGAGTTGAAAAACGGCGCTGGTTGCGTTTTTTAGCGCTGGCAGCAGTCGGAACAGTGATAACACAGGGGGTTCTGGGGGGCTTGACCGTCTTATTCTTTCTGCCCGCACTCATCTCCAGCGCTCATGCTGCGGTGGCACAGACGTTTTTCTGCATCGCTGTCGCGATCACCGTTTTCACCGGACGCCGTTGGGTGGAAGAGCAACCACGTACTGAACTAGACCAGCGCAGACCTGCTCTATTTACTCTGGCTCTGCTCTCTATTTTTGTGCTCTATGTGCAACTGATCCTCGGAGCGATGTTCCGCCACCATGGTTTGAGTTGGTGGCCGCACGTAATTAACGCCGGGGTCGTCGCCATCGTTATTTCCTGGACTGCCATTCGTGCCATCTCTGTGCATTCCCAAGTTGAGGCCGTGCGCCGTCCTGCGATCATGATGCTGGGCCTGATGGTCGCGCAACTTTGTTTGGGTTTTCTGGCATTTATCACCCGCGTGATGTGGGGACGGGATGCTGCTCAACCGGAACTACCCATGGTGATCTCGACCGTAATCCACGTCGCTGTCGGAGCCCTGCTTCTCGCCACCACCGTGGTGTTGGCCATTCAGGTCTGGCGACACGTGCCGGTCGCTTTCGAGGAGCGCGTTACTGGAGAGGATCCGGTAGCTGCATAGGACGTCGACAGCGCAAATTGTCGCAGCACAAAAGCGATCAACTGCTTCTCGGATGATAATCCGCTTGCTCTCATCGTAGAATAGCTTGTGACCCCAAACTCAACCGCCATCGAAATCGCCTCTCCCGAGCGGACTCTGGACACCTCACTCCGGCCGATTATTTCTGTTCGCGACATTGTGCATCGTTATCAGGATCGCACGGCACTTCATGGAGTGTCGTTCGACGTGCATCCTGCTGAATTGTTCGGCCTGCTTGGCCCGAATGGAAGCGGCAAGACGACGCTCTTCCGGATTCTTTCCACTCTCATGGTGCCGACATCGGGAAGCGCCACGATTGTTGGCTTCGACGCGGTGCGCCAGCCTGCATCGCTCCGGCGGCACATTGGCGTTGTATTTCAGGCCCAGAGCGTCGATCCCAAACTCACCGCCTACGAAAATCTGTGGCATCAAGGACATCTTTACGGCCTGCGCGGCGGTGATCTGAAGACGCGAATTGAGGAGATTCTTACTCGCGTCGGATTACTTGAACGTGCTAAAGATCGGGTGGAAACTTTCTCCGGAGGCATGCAGCGCCGCATCGAGCTCGCCAAAGGATTGCTGCACCATCCCGAGGTACTGCTGCTTGACGAACCGACGACTGGCCTCGATCCTGGCGCCCGTCATGACCTCTGGCAATATTTGCAGATTCTTCGCGATCAGGAACGCGTCTCGGTAATCGTCACAACTCATCTCATGGAAGAGGCGGAACGCTGCGACCGGTTGGCAATTTTGAACGAAGGCAAACTCGTAGCGTTAGGCACGCCAGAAAGCTTGACGCGCGAAATCGGCGGGGACGTGATTCTGTTCGAGGCGCGTGATCCGCAGAGCCTGGCCGACCGTATTCGCGCTCGGTTTCGAGTCGATGCCACGGTTATGAACAAGCAGGTCAGAATAGAAATTGAAAATGGACATCGCTTCGTACCCGACGTAGTCGAAGCTTTTCCGGGCGAAATTCAATCTCTCAGCGTGAGCAAGCCTACCCTGGAAGACGTATTTATCCATCGCACCGGGCATCGATTTTGGAGTGAAGACGCCGTGCCATCCCCCAATACCGTCAAAAAGAAAAGATAGTCTCCTACGTTATAAGGAATTTCAGAAGAATTTCAGAAGAATTTCGACGTCATACCCCGAACCAATTCGACCGCCGTCCTGCCGTCCAACCCGCACTGAAAAAGTGTCTTTACGAAGGCAGAGCAGCGCTACCCCAACCCCATCCGGGCTGCAAGCTAGCGCGAATTACTCCCAGCAACTCTTCGTTGTCGGCGGGTTTCTGAAAAAATGCCACGGCTCCCGACCCTAAACTGCGCTTTTCGTTTCCCTCGGGATCGCGCGCCGTGAGGACAATAACAGGGATAGTGGAAAGCGCGGGATATTGTTGCAGGTTCTTCAGCACCGAATATCCATCGCCAGCTGGCAATCCGAGATCAAGAATGATCAGGTTCGGCTTTTCCTTTTGAGCTAAAGCAATCGCGGAATAACCGTCGCAAGCGTTGACCGTATCAAAGTTATTGGCCCGCAAACGCAGACTTAGCGCTTGCCTGAGGTCGGGATCGTCGTCGACAACCATGATCTTCGCTCGATTCACCGGCAGTGATTCACTCTGATCTTTAGTGTGCATTGAGTTGATTCTCCTTTTCGATGACGTTGGTTTTTGTCCAAAGACCTTGCTGGATAATTTCCGTGACATAATCGGCGACCCCCCATACTTGTTGTTCCACAGTTCTTGGGTCCGCCGCGGGCACTGCGGGTATCTTCTCGGCAATCACACGCATGGTGCCGCTCGCCTTCAGCTGAGGAAGTTTGCCTACCTGTTCACGGATGCGGTCCATAAGAATGGCCGCTTTTGTCAGATCGATAGAGGCGAGCACAAAAAAAGTTTGGATGGGGCCGTTGCTTCCCGTAGGTGGGAGCACCACATCTCTATCCACGAAGATGCAGCGCCGCAAAACTTCCAGCGATTGCTGGCAGGTTTCCTTCCAGACTCCTCGAAGCGATTTGGACAGCGGTGTAAGCTCGATCCGTACCAAGGCCAAATCGCTCCGCAATCGTCCCTGATGAGTAATTACCGGAAACAGGAGTTTCGCCAGAGAATAGAGTGGCAAAGTAAAAGAAAACGTGGTGCCATTGTCAGGTTGGCTGGCAACCCACATTCTGCCGCCGTGAAGGGCAACAATTTCCTTCGCTATGTAAAGACCCAGACCGAGTCCCGAGCGGTTGCCATCCACCGCATCCGGGTCCTGGTAAAGGCGTTCGAAGACTCGCGGCAAGGCTTCTTGAGGAATGCCGCGTCCCGTGTCGCTGATCGAAATGTAAACAGAACTCGGATCGGTCTCGACTAACGATGCCTTCACTAGGACAGAGCCGCCCGCCGGAGTGAACTTGATAGCGTTGTCAATCAGGTTGATGAAGACCTCGAGATTGCGATCAGGATCGGCATAGACAAGCGGGATTGCCTGATCGACGGAAGGTTCGAGGTTGATCCGTTTTTCGTTCGCGCTAGGCCGCATCATGGCGACCGCCTGCCGTAACAACTCCCCCAGGTCAATGCAGCGCTGCTCGATACGCAGCTTACCGCTGTCCGCACGCGTAGCCTCCAGGAGATCCCGGATCATGGCATGCAGCTGGTTCACGCTCTTCAACACAGTTTTCAAGTGATCCATCTGCTGCGGCGCTATCGGACCGTCGAGACCATCTACGAGCAGCGTGACATATTGGTGGATGCAGGTAAGCGGCGTTCGCAATTCGTGCGAAACGTGGGAGAGGAACTGGTTCTTGAACTCCAGTTGCTGCTTGCGCGTCATGTCGAGGGCGCGCAGCAAACTCTGCCGTTCGATAGCAAAATGTAGCGCGCGTTCCAGTTGCTTGCTGGTAATGTCGCTCTTGAAGAGATAGTCCTGCACGCCGTGATGCACAGCTTTGATAGCGAGGGTCTGGTCATCCGAGCCCGAAAGAATAACCACCGGAACGTTGGGAGCTTTCTGCATGATCCGCCGGAAGGTCTCCGCTCCATGACTATCGGGGAGATTCAGATCGAGTAGCACCACCGTCGGGGTGGTCGCCTCCAGGCAGGCGAGCGCATCGGAAAGCCGGGGAACGCAGTTCACCTGCACGTCGGACTTACTCTCGACCAGCCGGAGTCGCACTAAATCCGCGTCCCCGGGATTATCTTCAATCAATAAGATTTGAGCGGGCTCATGTTCCATCATTTTTCCTCTCGCGGCAGGCTTGCCGAACCAAACCAGAACTCTACAATCGCTTTCACTGCGCAAAAAAAATCGTTAAGATTACCGGGCTTGCTAATATAGCAATTCGCACCGAGCTCATAGCTGCGGACAATTTCAACCATGGAGCGCGACGTGCTGAATATCACCACCGGAATGCAGCGCAGTCTTGCATCCGCCTTGACCTCCGCCAATACCGCTCGGCCATCCTTCCTCGGCAAATTAAGATCAAGGATCACCAAGTCAGGTCGGGTCGCGTTTGCGTATAGCCCCACACGATGAAGGAAAGACAGGGCCTGCGTGCCATCCGCCACATTGGTAATGCTGGTCTTGTGCTTGCCGCCCGCTAGCGCCTCGCGCATCAGAACGACATCAGCCGGGTTATCATCCACGAGAAGGATCTGTCGCAACGAATTCACTTCCCGCTTCCCTTCCCGGTAATTAAGGTTGCGCATCGGACGGTGTTGGAATGGGCCAAAGAAGGTTGCATCCCCGACAACAACCTAATCTGTTGGCCTTTCGCGTTCGCCGCTATGTACCCCATCCATATTCGTCTATCGGCTTCTTCCAGGAGGTCTTGAGCGCCAATTACGACGCTTAACCATCAGAAGAATGGTGGAAACTTGATTAAGGTCATGTACTTGTGGCGGGAGATGAAAATGATCTATCGAAGTGAAGTACTTCCTGGGAGGCCGGACCGGTGTGGAGGAAAGGCGGACCCCGATCATGTTCGCGGGCAAGAGTCGCTATTTGGAGAATCATTGCTATTTGCGGTAGACGGTTGGCTCCGGACCCTTTTCAAGTGTCTTGAGGTCCCAGATCATGCCTTCGCGGTTATAGCTCGCAAGCTCGAAATCCTGCGTCAATTCGAGCGCATCGGTGGGGCACGCATCTTCGCATAGTCCGCAAAACATGCAACGGCTGAGATCGTAGGTAAACTTAACCAGTTCTTTCCGGCGGGTCTTTTCGTTGCGCTCGCTGGTGACGACAATCAGGTTCTCGGGACAGGCTATCGCACATAGATCACACGAGATACACAGTGTTTCATCGGTGTCGGGATTTACGTTCAATCGGGGCGCGCCACGATACCGCTCCGCCACCTGGGGACGTTCCAGCGGATACTGCTCGGTATAGATTTCCTTGGGATGTTGATAACGAAACGTGACCGCAAGTCCCTGGATGAGATCCACCAGAAAAACCTTGCGCAGGAAGCCGCCAATTCCCATAACAGGTCCAGAATACCACTCGCCGGAAGCAACGGGCGCTGGTGACGCCTGCAGTCAGAGTATCGAAGAATCACGGTATCGAAGACTCACAGTATCGAAGCTGCCGGCCGTGCAGTACGTTCTACCACATGGCCGACATAATTAGAAAACGGGTATGCTAACTCTTAGCACAAAACTCCGTTGCATATGTCCGAGCTTATGTCCGACAAGTATCGCTCCGATAAATCTTCTTTTACCGGTCTCGCCGCGCAGGGAAATCCTGCCGCTCTCACTTCGGACGAACGTTGCAAGGCCGAGCGTTGTAATGACGAACGGTGGATGGAGGAAGCGCTGCGCTGCGCCCAGCGCGCCTTGGAGTCAGGCGAGGTTCCCGTTGGAGCTGTGGTCATATGCGAAGGCCGGGTTGTTGGACGAGGGTGGAATCGCAATCTAACCGACAACGACCCAAGCGCTCATGCCGAGATCGTGGCCCTGCGCGAAGCCGGACGAAACCTGGGTAATCATCGCCTGGGGGCCTGCGAACTGTTTGTTACAATTGAGCCGTGCGCAATGTGCGCGGGAGCCATGACGCATGCCCGCTTGCGGCGTCTGGTGTATGGCGCCGACGATCCTAAAGCCGGTGCCGTTCATTCGATTCTGCAGGTGGTGAACCATGCCAAGCTGAATCATCGAATGGAAGTTCAAGGTGGAGTGCTCGCTGGCCGCGCCGCAGAAATGCTCCAGGAATTTTTTCGGAAGCGGCGAGAGCAATCGCCCGGAACACCTCACCTAGATGGTGATTCGGATTAAGCACGTTCTTTGACACTAAGCTGTTTCTCCGGAGAGGTGCGTGAGTGGTTGAAACGATCCGCCTCGAAAGCGGACATACCTTAACGGGTATCGTGGGTTCAAATCCCACCCTCTCCGCCATTATTACGACATGCCGTCCCAACCAATAAATCAACCTGAGTTCGACCTCGAAGTGGCTTTCGATGACAGCGGTACGGACGCAAACTCACCTGTGGCGGTTGCAGCCTGTTACATCGCTTCAAAGGAACAGTGGCGTGAGTTCGCTAGAAATTGGGACGAGGTTACGAAGGCTGAAGGCTTTGAGGTCTTTCACATGAGTGATTTCATCGCCAAGAAGGAGGCTGGACGGAAACCGTTCTGCGATTGGGACAATCCAAAAAAGGATAGGGTGTATGGCAAGCTCGCTTCGATCATCAACACACGGATAAGTCGCGGATTTGCGGTTGCTGTCCCAAAGGCACCCTTTGATCGGTATGTTTTTCAGGAGTTTAGAGACGGCTACGCTGCGGATCACTATATCTTCGCAATTCGAACGATTCTATCTTCGATCTCCGACTGGAGGCAGCAGTACGAAATTAGAGGGCCGATGCAATATGTATTTGATCGCGGTTCATTAAACGAAAAACGCATCGAACAAATCTGGAAGGAAGATTCTAAGAACAGCAGTGCGTTAGTGGAGCGTCGTTTTGGTATGGTGCCGGAGGGTATCATGTTTCAAGATGACGCGTTTTTTAAACCCCTGCAGGCGGCAGACATCCTAGGTTGGCAGGTACAGAATCACATGCGGCGGACCAGTTTAATAGGCCGCCCCACATCCACACGAGGGCATCCTGGGCACGAAGTTCTCTGGGGAAATCTTTCTCTAACTGTCGGCTATTATTCAACCGAGCAACTAGAGGAGAGTTTTCGCGGTGCGAAAGCTTACAGAGAAAAGGAGGGGAAATGGCCCTGGGAAAATAATCTATTTCGGGAGAGGATGCTTCGTCGAGAAGAGGGCAGGGTTTATTGATCCCTACCACAACCCACTTCTCACAAACGGGCCGCGCCGTCCTTGAAGGTAACAACCTCTACAGAGCCAGCATCCCGATGCTTGGCCAGCTTTGACATCTGCCCTTTAAACTGTTCGACGGTGATTGGTGCCCATCCATCTCGCTCATTTCCTATCCCGTGATACGTCAAGATGTGCCAGTGCCCCGGTTGTTCCCATCCCGCCACGTTCTCGTGATTTGAAATTTCACGGCAATCGATGTTGAATTCGTCGAGCGAACCATCGTCAGGTATGGGGTAATAAGAATTGCCAGGACCATATGCTGGCGGTATCCCCCCTCCGCGTGCTTGCGCGTATCCCGCATTTCTAACTGCATCAGCTAAGTAAGCATGGGATCTGTAAAACGGATAACAAAAGGACGAAACCGGCGTTTCAATCCACTCTTCAATCAACCTCTTAGAATCGCGAGCTTCAATTTCTGGCTGCCCCGATTGTCCCATCTTGGTCGGGTGATGAGTGACACTGTGACTACCAATTTCGTGGCCGTCTCGAACTACTTTTTTCAGCAGCACGATATCATCTTCCCGCCAATCAATTTTCCACCAGTCACTGTCATGCTGGCCAGTCCAGCGATCATGGTTTGCATCGGTATTGGCGATCAAGAAAAATGTAGCGGGGAGGCCGTAGTCGTTGAGGATGGGGAGCGCCTTGTCAAACTGACAACGAAAACCATCATCGAAAGTGAGTGAAATTAGTGATTGCATGGCATATTCTAAACCGTGGCGAACAAAAAGCAAATTTGGAACTTGCTATTCGAGTACACCGAGCAGCGAGTCTCAGGTAAAACTTCCGGTGACAGTTCGGCGTCAACGACGTCTTATTTTGGCAGATTGAACTTGGGGCGCACTTGCCGGTGCGGCTTGTGCAGGCCGACTCGCAAGAGCATATCTGTGCAGTGGGCCGTTTAATGGCTCCCGTTTCGTTCCGATGGCTCGTCCTTCAAAATGCAAGAAGAGCAACGACGTTGCGATGAGTACCATGGTGAGCGCGGCAACGGGGATAGGTCGGAATCGACCCCCGATTCTCACATTCCGCTGGATGGTATTTATGAGCGTCGGCGTGCCGGTAACAGTGTCCGCGGACACTCCACTCGTGGCTAAAATCGCAACTTCAACGCCGCATCGACATCGAAGACGCCGTCCGATGTATCGGTAGTCACAGTCGTAAGCGGTATCACAGCGATCACATGTGACGTGAATTCGGTAGGTTGCATGGCCGGCCAGGTCCATACGGATACATAACTATATCACCGAACGCATCGTGGACGCATTCAAGGGATGACTTCTCGCGATGAACTTCTCGCGATCGTAGGGAAAATATTGAAGAAAAGCCGTGCGTCCTCTCGAGGCACACACGGCTTCTTTCGTAATTCTGCTTCTCGCTTCCACTACTTACAGGAATCACTGACCATCTTAATCGCGGTAATGGTCATGTGTCCGTGTTCTTCATTGCTCTTCTTCATTCCACTATCTGTCGCCGTGTCCTTAGCGTCTTCCTTCATGTTGTGCATCTTTGCGTGTGTGACCGCACCAGTGGCCCTTACCGTGTGGCCCACGTGATCCGCCAATGCGACACTATCGCTGCGTACTTCCCAGGTGCTGCCATTATTTCCGGTGAGCAAAAACTCGTTGGCGCTGTCGCCTTTCGACAAGCAGCCGGTTACATCCCTGACATCGTCCTTTGATTTGGCCAGTGCCCCAATACTGAGCACGACGAGAACTAGGCCCAACAGCATACTGTTCCTTTTCATAATATTCCTTCCTCCAGCCCTCAACTGTATCGATGACTCGGACGGATGAGGAATACGCTAAACACTGTACGCTGTGAGCCGACTCCTCCGGGTGCACCGGGCTAATGCATGTTCCCGGTGCCACCTTTTCCACATAGCGTGAAAGGGTCGCCGTTTTCCGCTGGCCTTTTTCCACTGGCCTTAAGACGGTGAGCGTGTATCATAGGAGCCAGTGTTGAAGCAAAACTTTATCCCCCTGTGAACCATAGCCTGCAAACTCCGTTTGACAGCGTAGAGAATGCCCATCAATACATTCGCCTCCTGGCCGAAGCAATCGCTGAAGCTAAAGGGGAAATTGCAGCCGACCTCAGCGCGGCGGAGATAAGCAATGAGGAGCGCCGAGTTCAGGCGCTGCAGATCGTTCAATTTAAATTGGACAAACTGGAGAAGCATTTGCAGAGCAGCAGCCGCCTGCTCAACGATCTCCGTACCTTGCGACGGCTACTCTTAGAGGAACGGGTCGAAGCCGCGTCAGCGGGACAAAACTCCGCCGCCTAGTCTTGTATGTCGTCAGCTGGCTCTGAGTTTTTCGGCGAATTTCTTCTCCAACTTTGCTAGTTTCGGCGAGATAACGAACATGCAGTACGGTTGGCGGGAATTTTCGTTGTAGTAGTTCTGATGGTAGCCCTCGGCAGCGTAAAACTCCTCGGCCGGTTCGACGGCCGTTACGATTGGTTCAGGGAACGCCTTCGCTGCGGTTAACTCCGCAATCGTTTCATCGGCAATCTTCTGTTGTTCTTCCTTGTTGTAGAAAATCACAGAGCGATATTGTTCGCCGGCGTCATTGCCCTGCCGATTCAGCGTCGTTGGATCATGGACTGCAAAAAACACATCCACCAAATCTCGATAGCTGATCTCGTCTGGATCGAAACTGACGCGCACTACTTCGACGTGCCCCGTGTCCCCGTTACACACCTGCCGGTAAGTCGCCTGATCGGGGCGTCCACCCATGTACCCGGACTCAACGTGCGTAACACCGGTGAGACGTTGAAAAATAGCTTCCGTACACCAGAAGCATCCGCCGCCGAAGACTGCAGTTTGTTCTTTAGCCATGGTGATTTGATGTGTTGCCTGGAAGAAAGTTCCCAGTCATTCAATGTGTACATTCAATGTGCACGCGACTGGGCGCTCCAAGTTGAGGCCCGGGTGTTTGCTACACCGAAACCGTAAACGACGTTTCCGTTCGCGTAACTGGGCGGTAGAGCGTATCGCGTTCGATGGGCTCGCGTCCGGCTTCGGTAATCAGGCGAACGAGGTCATGGCGCCGCAGACCCTGAGGAGTCGTTGCTCCCGCATCGTGGTAAATCTTTTCCTCGACCACGGTGCCGTCGATATCATCGGCCCCAAAGCGCAGCGAAATCTGCGCGATCTTCGGAGTCATCATCTGCCAGTAAGACTTAATGTGCGGGAAATTATCGAGTACCAACCGGCTCACGGCAATCTGTTTTATGTCGAGCATGCCGGTAGTCGTAAAGAGATGCTGGAGCGGTGTGTTCGCAGGGTGAAATGCCAGCGGAATGAACGTCTGGAAGCCACCTGTTTCATCCTGCAGCGCCCGCAGTTTGAGTAAGTGGTCGACGCGATCTTCGTCGTTTTCTATGTGACCGTAGAGCATCGTGGCATTCGATTTAAGCCCAATCTGGTGAGCGAGGCGCGCCGTGTCGAGCCATTGATCGCCATCGATCTTGTGGTCGCAGATAATGTGACGCACACGGTCTGCGAAAATTTCTGCGCCACCGCCGGGCAGAGAGTCCACACCAGCCTCTTTCATTTTTTCCAGCGTCGCGCGGATGGTAAGTTTAGCCCGCTTTGCCAGGTATGCGACCTCAACCATGGTGAAAGCCTTCATGTGGACTTGAGGAAAGCGCTCTTTCAATCCGGAAACAAGATCGAGAAAATATTGGAACGGCAGATCGGGATGCAGCCCTCCAACGATGTGAAATTCAGTGACGGCCTCGGTGTACCCCGAAGAAGCCGTCTGGAAGGCTTCTTCGAGCGCCATTGTGTACGCACCAGCCGTGTCTTTCTTGCGTCCAAAGGCGCACAGGCGGCATGCCGCCACGCAGACATTTGTCGGATTGATATGGCGGTTGACGTTGAAGTACGCCTTGTCGCCATGCATCCGTTCCCGGACCCAGTTGGCGAGCCAACCGACGGCCAGAATATCGCCCGTTCCGTACAAGGTAAGCGCATCGGCCTGGTTTAGACGTTCACCGGCGAGGACTTTATCTTTAATCGGAAGAAGGCGCTCGTCGTCGGTCTGGAATGGGTGGGTCGATGCCATCTATTCGATGATATCGCAGGCGAGTCTCGCAGGCCAATTGATTACCTTGCGCCGGGGGCAAAGCTGCCGAGCCCTTGTTTGCGCAGCTCCGCGTGTTTGGGGTAAGTCCCCCAGCCAAATATATTCCGGCTTCGTCTTACTTCTGAGTGGCGCTACGTGCGCAGCAAGCGGTCCGCAGCGACGAATATAAAGAACACAACTGAGATCACGCCGTTCATCGTGAAGAACGCAGCATTCAGCTTGCTCAGGTCGTCGTAACGCACGAGCGCGTGTTCATAAAGCAATAACGCCGCGACGGCGATCACCCCCATCATTGCCAACTTGCCCAATCCGAAGCTGACGATGAGCGCGATTAGCAGGCCGAGCATCACGAGGTGAAACACTCGGGCGATGACGAGCGCATTTTTGATTCCGAGATAGCGAGGCAGCGAATGCAAGCCGTGGTTGCAATCGTATTCGTGATCTTGACAGGAGTAGATTACGTCGAATCCACCAACCCAGAAAGTCACTGCGGCAGTAAGTAACAGGATTCGCGGATCGAGACTGCCCCGCACCGCGATCCAAGCAGCAGCCGGAGCGATGCCGAGAGCGAATCCAAGAAAAAGATGCGACCAGCGCGTGAAGCGTTTGGTATAGGAATAGAGAAGCACAACTGCCAAGGCGATGGGCGAAAGCAGCAGCGTCAGATGATTAAGCCGTGAAGCGGCAAGAACAAAAACTCCGCACGCAACCAGGACAAACATACTCACAAACGCTGGGGTCAATTGGCCAACTGGCAGTGCGCGAGTTGCGGTCCGGGGATTGGCAGCATCAATCGGAGCATCCGCCAGCCGATTGAAAGCCATGGCTGCGGACCGCGCCGAGATCATAGCAACGATGATCCACGCCAGTTGCCGCCACGCTGGCCACCCTTCCGCAGCCAGCATGGCTCCGCACAGCGCGAACGGGAGCGCGAAGATCGAGTGCTCCCACTTGATCATCTCTAACGCGATCTTCAGGTTTCGGAGAAAACCCACGCGTTAATTGTAAAGGATGGTGCTCGTGGCGAGAGAACGTTCACGAGAGAAGGGCCGCGGGCATCGAGGTTGTTCGTTAGAGAATGCTCGTTAGAGCTTGGTCGTCAGAGGTTACTCCTTACATGATATCCGCAGTCCCTTCCACCAGCGGCACAAAGCGGCAACCCTCCAAAACCTCGATGTGAGGCTGTCCACTCATCCTGTGAATCAATTGCAATTCCTGGCTGGACTGCGGGCCGACGGGAACCATCATTCGTCCGCCTTCGCACAATTGAGCGAACAGAGCATGAGGCATCCCCGGAGTCGCGGCAGAAACAAGGATAGCGTCGAAGGGCGCGTACTCTGGCCAACCCTCGTGGCCATCGCCAAGCTTGAGCTTGACGTTGCGATACTGCAATCGTTGCAACGTACTTTCCGCCAATGTCGCCAGTTGCGCGTGACGCTCGATCGAATAAACTTCCGCGCAGACAAGCGAAAGCAATGCCGTCACATATCCAGAACCCGTGCCAATTTCGAGCACGCGATCTGCCGGTTGAAGCGCAAGGTGTTCAAGCATCGCGGCCACGATATACGGTTGCGAAATGGTCTGCCCCTTGCCGATGGGCAGCGGGTTGTCCTCGTAGGCGTTCTGCCGGAAGGCCTCGGGTACGAAGTCGTGCCGCGGCACTTGCCGCATCGCCTCGAGCACGCGGTGATCACAAATGCCGCGGTGAGCGAGTTGCACGCTTACCATTTCTTCGCGCTGCTGCCGGAAACCGTCTTGGGGGGAGGGTGCCATAGGTTCTGCTTACATGAATCAGAATGGTCCGATTATCCCGCCAATATTTCTTGAAGCCAGCGGTACGGAGAGCGCGTTCTTGTCCTGCGCCAGAATCATATCGAGATACTTATATGCCGAGCCCGTATTGAATAGCACAACTCTATCTTCGGCGCGCAGGAAATCGCTGGCCCGCAGCTTCTGATAGGCAACCAGCGATGCCGCTCCCTCCGGTGCGGCAAAGATGCCTTCCATGCTGGCCCAATTCCTCGTGGCGGCAAGAATCTCCTCGTCGGTCGCAGCTACCGCTGTACCCTGGCTCTTTTTTAGGATATCGAGAATCAGGTAGTCGCCATAAGCTTTGGGTACTCGCAAGCCAGCTGCAAACGTAGAAGCATTCGGCCACATTTCCGAAGTGCTCTTCCCAGCTTCCCAAGCCTTGACGATGGGTGCGCAACCAGCGGCCTGCACTGTGATCATCTTAGGACGTTCCGGGCCGATCCAGCCAAGCTCCTCCATCTCATCGAACGCCTTCCACATGCCGATCATGCCCACGCCGCCGCCGGTCGGGTAGACAATCGCTTGCGGAAGCTTCCAGTTCATTTGTTCAGCGACTTCATAGCCCATCGTCTTTTTGCCTTCGACGCGAAAAGGTTCTTTTAGAGTGGATACATCGAACCATCCTTCCTTCTCCTTGCGTTCGGCGACCATCCTGGCACAATCGCTAATCAGTCCATCAACGAGGGAAACGTGCGCGCCGTAATAGTCGCATTCCATGCGATTCGCCAAAGGCACATCTTTCGGCATGAAAATATAAGCTTCGATGTCTGCTGCCGCGGCGTAGGCTGCCAGAGCTCCTCCCGCGTTTCCCGCGGACGGCGCGGCGAGCTTCTTCAGCCCATAATGCTTCGCCATCGTAACTGCAGTCGACATGCCTCGGGCTTTGAAGGATCCAGTTGGATTCAGCCCCTCATCTTTTATGTAGACATTGGAATATTCGCGGCTCGGTAGCAGCGGCGTGAATCCCTCGCCGAGCGTAACTGGACTAGCGTCGGGTAGAACCTCGGCGTAACGCCACATGCTGGCCACGCGGCCTAGCAAATTTTCGGGTCGCAATTTCCCTTTCAGGCTGGCAAGATCGTAGCGGACGTAGAGCACGCCTCCGTCTTTGGGGCAGATATTCTGCGGGCGGTCGGCGGACGGATGCTCTCCGCAGCGCGTGCATTCGAGGTATGCGATTCGCATTCAGTGAAGAATAGCATTTTAGCTGCTGGCTCTTAGCTCTCAACGACCGCCTCGTACTGTATCGTTGCCGCGGCTATCGAGATTCATTGTGTCCAAATATGGATAACGATTACAGAAAAGAGGGTGTATGGCTACCCGCAATAAGAAAAACGGGTTCTGTCGTCTTCTGCGCATTGCTGCTTTGCTTCTTGTTGTTCTTTGTCATATGGCACTTCGTTCTCGACAATGAAGCTGTTTATCGCAGCATCTCGTTGGCACCGGGAACAATAACGCAAGACTTTCGGCTGAAGTACAGTGGTTATTACAGAATGGGAATCCAAGCAAAAAGAAAATTACCTCACCGAGAACTTCAGTGCTTGCTGGGTATTAATGACTGGCTAGGGCCAAAGGACTGTAAAGAGATACCCCTCCGATATTCTTGGACGTTGACATGTGACGGGGGAAAGACAACACAATCAGGCTCTTCGGAAAAGATTGTTGGAGGAGCTTATGCGGGGGGACTGGGTTGAAACACAATTCGGAGGCTTTGAGGGTAAGCGTTGGCAGCGATGTCAGTTGAAAATAAACTTCCTTGGCGGAAGCGAAGTGCTTTCGAGCGCAAATCCAAAACTGCGCATCTACACTGAGCTTTTCTGACCAACGAAGCAATTTTCTCACGCCGGCAATCTCTTCAGCATCTCATTTGCTCTTCGAAACCAGGGACGTTCGCGCCTTCGCAGATAGCCAGGCATATTAGGCTTCTTTTCGAGTACCTTCAACGCCCATTCGCGGGCTTCTGCGTTGCGCCCCTCCGAGGCTAACAACTCCGCAAAATTTAAATAGGTTTCCGACAGCGTGGACGTGATAGTTACCTGCCGGAAAAGCGACTCCGCTTTTTCTTTCTGCCCGACCTGCGCGTAGGCGTGAGCGAGCAGCCCTGCGGCGCGTTGGAAATCATAGTCCGATTCTTTGCTGACCACCCGTTCCAGATCAGGCAAGGCGGCCGCGGAATCCCCTAACAATATGGCGCAAACGCCGCGACGATAAAAGGGGTCCAGAGTATCGGCTCGCGCGGCAATCGCCTTATCAAATGCAACTCGCGCCGCCTCCAGCCGGCCATCATCCATGTAAAGGTCGCCAAGTTCTTCATAGTTGCCTGCCGACGGATTGTCATGAATCGCAGCCTCCAGCTCGCCAATACGCTTGCGGCGCGGAAAAACCTTGAAGGATTGGCCAAGCAGGCTGACGTCGGGAAGCGCCTCAACGAGGAGATAAATAATTGCGCCCAGGGGCCCGAGGAAGAGGATGACGAAAATCCAGTAGGTATCCGGCCGCCGCCGAATGAAGTGGACGATCGCAATCGCCTGAAGCAGGAATCCCCACGGGTATATAAGGTGGTTCAGAAATCCCATGCTGTATTAAGAGTACTTCGGCCTAGCGTGAGATTACACATTTGTGGAAGATGGAGAAAGTGACTCCCCGGTGGCAAGGAGCCTTGATGTCGAACGAGGATGTTGAGCATGAGGATGTTGAGCACGAGGGTGTTGAACGCAAGGGTGTTGAACGCAAGAATGACGAGCAGCAAATTCTAGCCCTACACGAAGCCGGAGACAAAGCGCTGATGAGCGCCGACCTCGCTGTGCTGGCGCAGATCTTTGCTGACGATTACGTGCAGTACAACGAATCGGGCAAGGCCTTCACGAAGCAGGACGTTCTCCACAATTTCCGCACCGGAGCGATTCGCTATCCGTCGATTGTTTCTACCGGACGAAAGATTCGCGTCTTCGGCGACACCGCGGTTGTGCACGGTTCGGAATCTGACCTGGTAGAAGCGGGCGGAAAGAAATTCAGTGTGCGCTACGTTTATCTTGACGTACTGCGGAAAACCCGCGGCAAGTGGAAGTTGGTGGCGTCGCAACTGGCTCGACCTGTGGAAGGATGAATCACGAACACGGAACTTTAGTTCTCGTTAGTGCGCGTTAGCTCTCGTGGGCTTGCAGCCTATGCTGCCAATGCGACCAGACAAACCACGCAATCGCGGCGAGTAATAACATTCCGATAATGGCATCGAACTGGTGAAAATATTTGCCGAGGGAGCGCCAGTTCTCTCCCAGCTTCATGCCGAGGTAAGCGAGCCCGAAGCACCATGGCCACGATCCTACAAAAGTGTAGATGTGGAATTTGCCGCGGGGCATGCGGGCGACTCCGGCAGGCAGCGCGATAAATGTACGAATGACCGGCAACATGCGGGCGATCACCACCGCAAGCTCTCCGCGGCTATGGAAAAAGCGGTCGGCCCAGTCGAGTTCACGGCGGCCCATCAGGATCCATCGTCCGTACTTTTCCACCAGCGGACGGCCGCCATAGTAGCCGATTTCATAAGCGACCAGCGAGCCCAGATTGCACCCGATTGCCCCGGCAGTGGCCGCCCAAAACAAATTCATCTTGCCGGTGTAAACCAAATAGCCCGCGAAGGGCATGATCAGTTCCGACGGCAACGGAATGCACGCCGATTCAATCGCCATAAGCAGAGTAATGCCGGCGTAGCCGGTCGTGGCTATAAGTGAACTGATGAAACCGAAGAGCAGGGTGAGGATTTTTTCAGTCATTGAATGGGATTGGGTGATCGGTCATTGCTCGGTCATTGGGTGATCAGTCATCGGCTGATCGAGCGCTCTAAAAACCACAGGCAATTGGGTTTCGATCACCCGATGAGCCCATGCTCAGAGGACCTGATCAGTTCAGAATGCGCCTTCTTGGGTAAAGCTGAAGCCCGGCAGGGTTACTCCCTCGCTCGATTTTGCGACTTTAACCTTTATCACGGGCGCATCCGGCGCGGTGACTTCGGCAGGCCGCAAGACGGCATATTGCGAGAACACCTCGCTGTACACCTTGGTGACCAGATGATCGCGTCCAGTTACATCCTGGCGCCACACCTGCCCGAGTTGGATGCTCTTTATGGCCACTAGTTTTTCCTTTAGTTCTCAGAGTACTCATCCGCCTGCTTGCGCGTCAATTGCACCGCAGTTACCTTCAGTCATAGCCCCGTCTGTAGCACCCGGCTTTGTTACCATTAGTCACGCTTTAATCGAGCGTAACCGTTCAGGAGGAATCGATGCCCCGCGGAAACGTGCCCCGTCAACCCAGTCGCAGCGGACGACAGGAAGGCACGCCACGCTTGAAAATATCCAAAGGAGTGGCATCGAACAAACGTCAAGCGCCGCTTAAACCAACGAAGCCGCCCAAGGCTCGGGCTGGGGCTGCGGCTGCGGCTAAGAAGATTAAAGTTTCCGCGGCTTACGATCCGTTTTCGCCTGATCGGATTCGCAAAATTATTGCTGGCCTTGACCAGATGTATCCCGGAGTAACCTGCGCCCTCACCCATCGCAACGCATGGGAATTGCTCGTGGCAACAATTCTTTCTGCCCAGTGCACCGACGTGCGCGTGAACATGGTCACGCCCGAGCTCTTCAAGAAATATCCGGCGATCCAAGACTTCGCGGCGCTTGATCCGGAAAACTTGCAGCCCGATATTCGCTCCACCGGGTTCTTCCGAAACAAGTCAAAATCGCTGGTGGGCGCGGCGCGTAAACTGCTCTCGGATTTTGGCGGCAATGTTCCTCAAACGATGGACGAGTTGCTGAGCCTGCCCGGAGTCGCTCGCAAGACCGCAAACGTCGTCCTCGGAACATGGTTCAAGAAAAATGTGGGGATTGTTGTGGATACGCATGTGACGCGAATTTCGCGGCGCCTGGAACTCACAAAACATGAAGATGCCAGGAAGATTGAAGAAGATTTGATGCGAATTATCCCGCCGGAACGATGGACCGATTTTTCGCATGAAGTGATATGGCATGGACGGAAGCTATGCGTGGCACGGAGTCCGAAGTGTGTCGATTGCACGCTCGAAAAATTGTGCCATGCCGCGGATAAGACCTGGTCGACGGTCGAGATTCATCCGGATGCCAAGTGACTCGGAACGACAACACGGGACGACGACGCGCGGGAAAAAGAGATCAGACAAAGAGATCATATGAACAGCACCTCAGCACAGGATTCGACGGCAGCGCCCTCAACCCACCGCCGCGGCTGCAAGGTGGCCCTGCTCGGCTTCGGCACGGTAGGAAGTTCCGTGGCAAAGATTCTTTGCGAGCATTCTGACTCAGACATCCGCCTGACTCAGATTCTCAACCGGAATGTGGCGCGCAAGAAAGTGGATTGGCTTCCCCCCTCCGTGCAATGGACAGAGAATATCGACGACATTCTTTCGTCGGACGCAGACATCGTTGTCGAGGTCATGGGCGGCCTGCAGCCCACCGAAGACTGGATCAGGCGCGTCCTGTCATCGCGCAAATCGGTCGTCACAGCGAACAAGCAGCTCATTTCCCGCTGCGGTCCAGAATTAATCATCCTTGCCGCGCAGATGAATCAGCAGATTCATTATGGGGCTTCGGTCGCAGGCGGCGTTCCAGTGATTTCGGGATTGCAGTCCGGTCTCGCAGGTGACGAACTTTTCAAGATCTGCGGCATTCTCAACGGCACCTGCAACTACATTCTCAGCCAGATGGAGAGTAAGGGCGTTGCTTTCGCCGACGCTCTGCGCGAAGCCCAGAAGCTTGGTTTCGCTGAAACCGATCCGACAGAAGACATCGACGGACTGGACGCGCGGGCAAAGCTCACTATCCTGACGCGTGTAGGACTGCACTGCGCCGTTGAGCCGGAAACGATCGCGGTCCAGTCGATTTCAAGAATCGAAGCCATCGATTTCGAATATGCGGGCCAGCTTGGTTGCACGATTCGGCAAATTTCGTGGGCAGAAATTTCGTCGGCGGGATTAAAAACCCAACCACAAGCGGCGCAAACCCAAGCAGAGCGCACTTCCCTTCTGGCAGCTGTCGGTCCGGCACTGGTCGCTCTGTCATCCCCCCTGGCGCGCGTGCAGGCCAGCCAAAATCTCGTCGTAACCACCGGCGTTTACGGCGGCGAAACCGTCTTCGGAGGCCACGGCGCTGGCGGCCATCCCACAGCCGTCGCGGTCGTCTCCGACATTCTGGCAATCGCACACTCGAAACAAGCTGGGACGAGCAAGAGCGCAGAAGATCTCAAAGCGCTCGCTCTAAAAACACCCGCCGACAAAACGCCTAGCGTCAGTGCCGATTACACAGCCAAACACTACCTGCGATTCTTCGTAAGAGACCAGCCCGGCATCATCGCATGCCTCGCCACAATTCTCTCCAGCTGCGCCATCAACATCGATGCAGTGCTGCAGAAACCAGGCTGCCCGAAAACGCGCCTGCCTTTTTTGATCACCCTCGAGGAATGCAAAGCATCGTTGGTGGAGCGCGCGCTACGGCAGATCAATGTGCTGGAGTTCATGGTCGAGCCCTGTTTGCATCTGCAGATACTGTAGGCAGTAGCCACCGTCGTCGTCTTCTGATAAGCCCCTTACTCAATGTCATCCCGAGCGGAGTGAGCGCGAAGGGAAGTCCAAGCAAGTTGTTTTCGCCAAGGCAACAGCGTCGCTTGGACGAATTGTTCCTGGTTTAGAAAACTAGCTTCAACGGAAGCAGGCTATACCTTCCCATCTCACAATCCATACCTTCCTCTGACCTTAGACCACTTTTCCTAGTTGCATCTTGGAACCCGTGGTATCATTAGTACTCTGTATTCTAAGGAGATACGCGATGACTGACGAACTAGGCCCAGCTGTAACGGTGCTCCAGCGCAAGCTAGATGAACAGTTGCAAGCGGTGGCCGACACCAAGCGCACGATAAATATGCTGATGAAAATGTCGGGACTAGATGCCATTTATCCGGAGGGTGACGGAGAACGTAGCGGCTCCGTGAGGGCAGATCAATTTTACGGTAAGGGTCTGGCAACATCCGCTGCTGAATACTTGGCGATGCGTCAGCAGGCCGCTCAGGCCGATGAAATCTTTCGCGGTTTGAAGGCGGGCGGGTTTGATTTCGACCTGCTGGGCTGGAAAGAAGAAGATCGAGTTCGGAGTCTCGCTATGTCACTCGCCAAGAATACCGGGGGTGCGGGGAAATTCCACCGATTGAAGAATGGCAGCTTCGGACTTCGAGCATGGTATGACGAAGATTTCTTGAAAAAGGCGGCAGCAGCCAGCGAGTCAGCAGCCAAGGCGAAAAAGAAAAGTACTGGCACCACGAAGGCGAAGACGGCGAAAGCTCAAGTAGCACCGAAGCCAGTACAGGCGGAAGCAAAGCCCACTGGGAATAAAGCTCATGCAAAGAGCGCCCCGGTCGCGCAGCGAAAAAGTTCTGCTAAAACGATGAACCGTCCGGCGGCAGAATCGGCGGTCCAAGAAATGAAGGAATCAGCATGAGAATAGCGATAGCCCTTCCCCATCGCTGCAATACCTCATCGTGAGGTTGGGCAATAACAAGGCACAAAAGAATGGTCTCGTTCCGATTTCCTTGGCCGGACGCGGAACGAGACCATGATGAGGCAGTTTTAAACGGCCTTATGCGGAGGGTGAACTAGCAAGGCGGCTAGACCTGCTTTATAAGTAGTGTGTTCCCTCAGGGGAATGGAGATAAATCACTCCCTCGCTCCCTCCGCAATTATATACCGCATCGGCAAAACAGGATAATTGTGGCTGGAAACGATCCAATCAAGGAACTCAACGCGCTACTTACTTCTTCGCTATTCTCGCGCCAGAACGCGCAAAAGGTGGCGCGTGTATGCTACGACGCTTCCAGGCTTGTCTATGAGCGACAAAAGAGGACTGGCAAGAGCGCTTTGAAGACGAAAGAGGTGTCCAATGCATTGCTTCTTGCTGAGACCCTACATGGCAGCGCTTTCCGATTTATTGCCAAAGGTGCGCTTCTTGAGTTATTCGGCGGGGACTGTGGCGAAAGTAGAGCCATTGATTATTTCGGTAAACGCGTAATGGGAGAAGTGATCGACAAGTACGGGCGCAAAGTAACAATCGACGAGGACGGAATTAAGTCCCTATACAAGGACCCGGCTTCTGGCGATCACGTGGTTGCCCCTGAAAATTATGAAGCTGTGCGCGGAAAGAGACTGCCTTGGATCCGTCATACGCTTGAAAATTCTGATGCGGTGTATGTCGAAGAAGAACCGATCGGACGCATCGGAATCAGGAGGAAATACTTTTACACGGCGATTGTTACCTTCCTCCACAAACAGCAGGAATTCACTTCATACTATGTGGTTCTAGTCAGAGAGGGAAAGAATCAAGCGCTTAAGATGGTAACCGGGTTCAGCATGTTTGACCGCGATGGATTTCTCCATACTATTGCCAGTTCGCAACGCTATATCGAACAAAATAAGCAAGTTATAGAAGATAATCCTATGCCTGAAGTAAAAGCATCAAATATTCGTAGCCAAGATAACCGAAACGGTGCTAGCATCTTGGATGAGCCGCGATAGTGGGAAAGATTATCCCTTGACCTAGCTGGTGAGTGTTAAGGGCAAATTCTCCCGCTGGTTGCACCAGCTAAGATATTGGCGAAAAGCGCTCCTGTGTAAAAGCAGGGCGCTTTTTGCTTTGTCACCCAGTGCATTATTGTCACCCTGTCACGGTGTCCTCAGGGTCGCGCTGGCAGCACTGCCAAAAATCACTGCCCCATATTAAATAGCAGTGGTCGAGTAAGGGTCCTTCGACTTCATTTATCTCGCATTTCGTGCGAGATAAACTCCGCTCAGGACGACATTCCAGCAATAGTTCGACTCGCGCTTCTAATCCCGCTCCGACAACTTCCTGACCGCTCTCGCAATCTCCGGCAGCTTCGCGTACGCGGCGCAGCACTTCAGCCACAATTTGTGATCGATGGCGGGAGCGCCGCTTACCATGGCTCCAGGGGCTACGTCGTGAGGGATGCCGCTTTGGGCTATGGCTATGGCGCCGTCTCCGATTTTTACGTGACCGGAGACGCCTACTTGCCCAGCGAGTATTACGTTGTTGCCAACCTCGGTCGTGCCGGCCAGGCCGACCTGGGCGCAGAGCAGCGTGTCGTCTCCGATGGTGCAGCTGTGGCCGACGTGCACCATGTTATCGATCTTCGAGCCGCGGCCGATGCGGGTCTCTCCGATGCTGGCGCGGTCGATGCAGGCATTAGCCTGGATCTCGACTTCGCTCTCGACGGCGACATTTCCCGATTGCACGATTTTGTGCCAGTGGCTTGCATCGTCCTTCGCAAAGCCGAAGCCGTCGGAGCCTACGATGGCTCCGTTCTGCAAAAGGACGTTGTCTCCCAGATGGCAGAATTCGCGGACTACGGCATGCGCGTGAGCGAAGAAATTGCTGCCGACGTTGACTCCGCGATAGATGACTACGTGGGCTAGCAGAACGGCGTTGTCACCGATTACGGCGTCTTCGTCGATCACGACGTACGGACCGAGGTGCGCGTTCTTGCCTACCTTTGCCGTCTTGTGGACGACTGCAGTGGGATGGATTCCCGGAACGTAATTCGGCGGCTGGTAGAAGAGTTCAATGGCTTTGGCCCAGGCCAAATAAGGATTCTTGCTGCGCAGTATCCCAGCGGCTATGGCGGGAAAAGTTTCCGACACTATTACGGCGGAGGCCTGCGTAGTCCTTGCGGCGGCGTTGTACTTAGGATTGGAGACGAAGGTCAGCTGTCCGGGGCCAGCTTGTTCTATGCCAGCTACGGCGGTGATTTCGGTGTCGGGAGCGGCGTTTTCTAGATGGGCGTCGAGCGCTTTTGCTATGTTTGCTAGTTTCATGATTGTCTGATGGGAATTGTAGCGGAACCTGAGGGAGCGGAGACGTCGTGAAGGCCGAGCTTTGCTCGGCTTGGGCGCACGGGACGCCCGTCCCCACACGAACTAAAACCTACTGTTCGAAGAGCGTGACTTGGCGGGTGTCGGGCTGTCCGCCTCGGCGGCGGCGGTTGGCTGCTCCTATTACCGCCAGCACCGTCAACGAAGCCAAAGCCTCGCGTGGCACGAAAATGCGTTGCGTGTTGGAACGCAAGTCGGGAGGATTCATCAGAAATCCCTCGTTCGGATTCTGCGTCAGGTCGTTGGGCAGGATGCCCTCAATCACTTCACTATCCTTAAACTTCATTCGCACCCACAGGCCTTCGGTGCGGGGCCGAGTGGTAAAGGTTTTGCGGATCATCAGATCGGTGTCGGAAAATTCGCGTACAAAATAAACCGCCTTGATCTCGTGCAGGTCGATGGCGACCACATTGCCGGAAGTATTGAGCAGTTCAAGTTTGCCCTCGACCACAAAATTGGCGGGCGCGACGTAGCCGCTGATCGAATCGCGGTCGTGTTTCCGCACGATTACTTTCTTGTGAGTGGAGGGCATATCGTCCGCTTGGATTCTCGCACCTTCGGCCCACTTTCCCGAACAATTAGAGGAGTTTGCGCCTTCGCAGTAGCCAAACGGTAAACCTTGTGTTATTTTCTCTTGTTTACTGAACCCCGGTTTGTAGAGTATAAGTCTAATGGCTAGAGGGAGTTAGATTCCTCCCGCGACCGGTAGCCGGAGTCTCCGGTCTTTTCCTGTGGAAATCCTGTGCATAACGCCGCAGCTTGGGCGACGTGAGCCCCGCGAGGCGACTAGGAAGGCATGGCCGATTACATATATACATTGGAAACCCGGCTCTCGCCGGACCAACAGAAGGCTGTCAGCCTGGTCGTAGATGCCGCCAAAGCGGCGGGGATGAACGTTTATCTTACCGGCGGTGCAATCCGCGACATTATTACCGGTTTTCCCATTCGTGATCTCGATTTCAGCGTGCAGGGCAACGCCCTGAAATTGCAGAAAGACCTCGAGCGCGCAGGAGCGGTCGTAGGCGGCACCGATAACGAAACACGCTCTTTGCTCGTGACGCTGCCCGGAGGGGTTCGCGCCGAAATTGCGATGGCTCGCTCCGAACGCTATGACAAGCCCGGGAAGCCACCGCAGATCGCTCCCGCTACCATCATTGACGATCTTCGCCGCCGCGATTTCACCATAAATGCCATGGGCCTGTCCCTCAATGAAGGGTCTCGCGGCTTGCTGATGGACCCGTTTAATGGCGTGGCCGATATCGAAGCCAAAGTGATTCGCGTCTTGCACAACTACGCATTTCTCGAAGAGCCTTCGAGGTTGATCCGTGCCACTCGCTTTAGCACCCGCTTCCATTGGCCTCTTGAAGAGAGAACACAGGCACGCTACGAATCGGGAAAAGAAAATAGTTACATCGAACATATCCGCACTCCCGCCGTTGGCTATGAGATCGAGCAACTCGCGTACGAAGATGACGCGTTGGGCGTGCTGAAGGCATATGAAAGAGAAGGCTGGCTCCAGGTTCTAAACCCGCACTGGACTTCCGCCAAGGCGGACACCGCTGGTTTGGCCGCGTTGGTAAAGACCCGCCAACAGATGAACGAGCTGGGGTACACCCCGGACGTTGCTCCTGCAGTCTTGCATTTCTTGACCGATCGCCTGGGCGAGAAGGATGTTTCGGATTTGCGCCGCGCCATTCCACGCAAAGATCTGGTAGAAGCGTGGAAGGAATTGGATTCGGATGCGAAGAGCCTGTCGAAGCGCTTGATGGGCAAGGAAGCCTCTACGCCATCGCGGGCGTGGCAATTGCTGTCGTCAGCCCGTCCGGAGATGATTTTGTTCCTCGCCATCACCGCGCGTCAGCAAACAGTTACACAGAAGATTAAGAACTTTTTCACCAAGTGGCGGCAAGTACAGCAGAAAGTTCCGTTGCCGGAGATGACGGAGTTGCACATCACGCCACAGCTTCCTGAGTATCCAAAAATTGCGAACGACGTGTTCATGCTTCTGTTGGATGGGAAGCTTCGGTCGCGTACGGAAACGCTGAAATATCTCAAGCCGCTAGCGCCTCCGCCACCGCCTCCGCCTCCGCCTACTCCCGCTAAACGCGGGCGTGGAGCCAAGGCAGCCGCGGCTGGGGCTTCTGCCCCAGCGACTCCAGATAGGGCCGCAGCTAAGGCAAAGAAAAAAGGTGCAGCGCCTCCGTCCATTGCAGCAGCGGCATCTGCGGCACCCGCAACACTAATGGCGAAGACTTCTGTTGCCGTAAAGCCCGGTGCAATCGGCAAAGCCCCAGCCAAAGCAGAAACACCCGCTAAGTTGCCCAAGAAAGCTGTGGCTCCAGCCCTAAAACAGAAGAACAAATCGGCGAAACCCCAAAGCAAAGCGGTAAAAGCGAGATCAAAAACTAAAAACAAGCCCAAGAACAAGGTGAAATAGCTCCAATGTCGGTTGAAGGCTAAGGACGTCAGTTTCGGCTATAATGTGGATATGCGGCGCTGGTTGTTGGCCTCGGCGTCTTACGTGATTTTGCTCACGCTCCCGGTGTGGGCACAACATCACGCAAGCTGGGTCACTGGGTCAGGCGGGGGAGTTGCAGCTCATTTCAGTGGGTCCATGCTCGCCGGAACTCCGAGTCGCAACTTTGGCATCGGGCGAAGCGGCAGTTTCCACGGCTACTCGCGCAGCAGCTTCAGCTCTGGTCACGAATTCGCGGCGCACTCCGGCGGTTCCTTTCGTGGCGGGAGAACCGACTTTGATCACCGAAACTTCCGTCATCACCGTGAAGGCTTCCGCAACCGATATTTCTATCCTTACGGAACTTACTATCCTTACTACAGCTGGTATGTGGACCCGTACTACTTAAGTGATTATGGAGAGAGTCGTTATCAGTATCAGAATGAAGACGACTACGCCGCGGGGGACTCGGCCCGATACTACCCCGCTCCCCCTCGGGAAGACAGCGGTGTCCACCGCGATGTAGAGGTGTTGAACGGAAAAATCGACCGACTGGCGGCCGACCTCCAAGCGCGCAATCAACCGAAGCCGGTTCAGGAGGCGACGACAGCGCTTGTATTCCGCGACCAGCATGTTCTAGAAGTGCGAAATTACGCGATTTCGGGTGGTACGCTTTGGGTTCTTAACGATCAAGCGGCGAAGAAAATTCCGCTTGCCCAGCTTGACCTCGATGCCACTATTAAAATGAATGACGATCGCGGTGTGGACTTCCAGGTGCCAAATAGATAGGCACGTGGGCGAGGCCCCCGCGCCACACAGAAGTGCACCAGTTTCAGGCATTGCGTGATTCCCTCCAGCCAGTAAAATTAGTTCGGCTCCAGAAAAAGAAACGACAAACAAATCCTTCATGTCCCAATTTGTTCACCTGCATCTTCACAGTGATTATTCCCTGCTCGACGGCGCCTGCGATGTCGAGAAACTTGTTGATCGCGTTCATGAGCTTGGCATGCCCGCCGTGGCCGTGACCGACCATGGAAACATCTTTGGCGCGGTGCACTTCGTAAATGCAGCGCACAAGGCGGGCGTCAAACCGATTGTGGGATGTGAACTTTACATCTGCAAAAAGGATGACCACGTTATCACCCGCACTCCTCCCGACGGCGATACGTATAACCACCTGTTGGTACTTGCCGAAAATGAAGAAGGCTATCGCAACCTGGTGAAGATCACGTCGGAAGCGTCACTGCACGGCTTCTATTACAAGCCGCGAGTCAGCAAAAAGTTTTTGGCAGACCATTCCAAGGGGCTGATCGGGCTATCTGGCTGCCTGAAGGGCGAGGTCGCCGAGCGGCTCACCGAAGGAAACTATGACGCCGCGCGTTCTGCGGCAGGGTTCTACCGCGACCTCTTCGGCAAAGATAACTTCTTCCTCGAGATTCAGGATCAGGGCCTGGAGATGGAGCATCGCATTCGCTCAGGCCTGTTCAAGCTGGAGAAGGATCTAGGTCTGCCCATGGTGGCTACGAACGATAGCCACTACCTTTGCGAGGACGACGCGCACGCGCAGGACGTGATGTTGTGTATCCAGACCGGCAAGTCCATTCAGGAGACCAACCGGATGAAGTTTGAGGGCACGCAGTTCTACGTCAAGAACGGCGATGAAATGTTGCGCGTGTTCAAAGATTCGCCCGAAGTGCTCTCGCGCACGCTTGCTATTGCCGAGCGCTGCAACCTTCGTCTGGAGAAAGTTCCGAGCCCGTTCCCGCACTTCGACGTCCCGGAGGGATTCACACTCGATAGTTATTTCGAACACATCACACGGCAAGGTTTCGCGCGTCGCATGGACAACCTGCGAAACGCGGCAGCCAGCGGCAAGCTCAAACATTCTCTGAGTGAGTACGAGCAACGGTTAGCACGTGAGATAGCAATCATTCAGCAGATGAAGTTCTCGGGTTATTTCCTGATTGTTTGGGATTTCATCCGCTACGCCCGCGAATGTGGAATCCCCGTCGGGCCAGGGCGCGGATCGGCCGCTGGGGCTGTGGTCGCATACTCACTTGGAATCACCGACATTGATCCGCTGCAACATGAACTTCTCTTCGAACGCTTCCTTAACCCGGAACGAATCTCCATGCCCGATATCGATATCGACTTCTGCATGAACCGCCGGGGCGAGGTAATCGAATACGTAACGCACAAGTACGGGCGAGAGAATGTAGCGCAGATCATCACCTTTGGCACCATGGCGGCCAAGGCTGCAATTAAAGACGTAGGTCGCGCCATGGATATGCCCTACAGCGACGTGGATCGCATCGCGAAAATGGTGCCGACCACGCTGAATATAAAACTCGATGACGCGCTCACCGAGTCCGTAGCGCTACAAGAGGCGTATCAGAAGGATCCGCAGGTGCGGCAGTTGCTCGACACCGCGCGCAAACTGGAAGGTCTGGTACGGAATTCCGGCGTGCACGCTGCCGGGGTGGTGATTTCGCCGCGTCCGCTGATCGAACTGGTACCGCTACACAAAACCAAGAACGCGGAAATCGTCACTGCCTTCGACATGATCGCCATCGAAAAGATGGGCCTGCTGAAAATGGATTTTCTCGGGCTGACGACACTCACCATTCTCGACGATACGCTGAAGCTCATTGCGCAAAAAGGTACCAACCTCAAGCTCGACGATATTCCGCTGGAAGATCACGAGACCTACGAGAAGGTTTTTCACAAAGGGCTTACCTCTGGCGTGTTCCAGTTCGAATCATCGGGTATGAGAGATGTGTTGCGGCGCTACCAGCCCAATTCGATTGAAGACCTCACTGCTCTGAACGCGCTCTACCGGCCGGGCCCGATACAAGGCGGCATGATTGACGACTTTATCGAGCGCAAGCATGGCCGCCGTAAAATCGAATACGAATTGCCAGAGCTAAAAGAGATCTTGCAGGAAACCCTCGGCGTCATCGTTTACCAAGAGCAGGTGATGCAGGCGGCCAATAAACTTGCGGGTTATTCCCTTGGTGAAGCCGATCTGTTGCGGCGTGCCATGGGCAAGAAGAATGCCGAGGAGATGGCAAAGCAGCGCGAGCGTTTTGTGCAGGGAGCGACGAAAAACGGCTTTCCGCCAAAGAAAATCGAAAAGATTTTCGATCTGATGGCGCAATTTGCGGGATACGGCTTCAATAAATCGCACTCGGCCGCATACGCGCTTCTGGCCTACCACACCGCGTATCTGAAGACACACTACCCGGTCGACTTCATGGCTGCGCTGCTGACTTCAGTGACTGGCAGCACGGACGATGTGGTGAAGTACATCAACGAATGCCGGGAAATGGGAATTGCCGTCGAACCGCCCGATATCAACGTCAGCGATGCTAACTTTACGCCGCACGGCCCGGCGATCCGCTTCGGACTCGCCGCTGTGAAAAATGTTGGTGGCAACGCCATTGAATCCATCGTCGCTGCACGAAGGACACTCGGTCGGGCTTTCAAGTCATTCTATGAATTCTGTGAAGAAGTAGATCTGCGCCTGTTGAACAAGCGTGTACTGGAGTCGCTGATCAAAAGTGGCGCGATGGATGGTTTCGGACGGCGCGCCCAACTCATGCAGGCGCTCGACACGGCAATCGAGCACGCGCAGAAAGCGCAACGGGACGCGGAGTCAGGACAACATGGCCTGTTCGGCGTGTTTGCCGATGAAACTGCGCAACAAGCGAATGACGCGCTCCCGAATGTTCCCGATTGGGATGAGCATACGCGGCTCTCGGCAGAGAAAGAAATTCTCGGATTCTTCATTACCGGGCATCCGATGGAAAAATACAAAGATAAGCTTGCTGACCTGAATGCCCTTTCCACGGGAGACATCTCAGCGCTGAAAAAATCTACCAACAAAGATGAGAACATCACCACTGCAGGTTTAATTTCAGGGCTGCGAGTAGCAAAATCGAGAAGGGGCGAATTGTGGGCGCAAGCCTCGCTCGAAGATATGTCGGGAAAAGTGGAACTCCTGGTATTTCCCGAGGCCTATCGGAAGCTGGCAGAGAAGATGAAGCTGGAAGTTCCGGTACTGATTCGTGGCGGGGTTCGCATCGAAGAAGGCGCCAATCCAAAAGTCACGGCGAACGATGTTGTTCCGCTGGACGAAGCGCGCGTCCCAATGCCGAAGGCGCTGCGCATACGAATTCCGCTCGGAAGCGCGACCGATGGCACCGTGGATGCCCTGCACACGCTGTTCAATGAACGCAGGGGCGAAGCCAAGGTGTTATTTGACGTCGAACGAGAAGGCGATTTCATGGTGGTGATGGAAGCGGAAGGCTATAATGTGATGCCAGATCGTAATTTTTTGGGTCGAGTAGAAGAATTGTGCGGACGCGGGAGCGTTCGCGTTATAACTTAATGCGAATCGCCCGGTACGGCGAGCGTCTCACACAGCGGTAGACCAAAGGGCGTCAAATGCGACGAGCGAAAATAAAGCTCGCAGAGGAGTCGGCCGAGGCTGAGCATAGTTCGGCTAATCATAGTTTTAATGAGAGTCCCGCGCAGAATATGGCGGTGGCCGCTACTGATTTCATGCTGTCGATGGTGGAAGAGCACCATCCGCGAAATAATGGGAACTCAAATAAGATGGATTCTGGATTAAAGGCGCAACAGGAATTAACAAAGATCGAGGGCCAGATCACCCGACTGCAATCGCAGAACGGGCAAAGCTCGGATACTGTTCGTCAAATTGAGCGATTAAGTGAACGCGTAAATGACCTCCGTCGCGAAATTTCTTCGCACCTCAACGCATGGCAACGCACCGAGTTAGCGCGGCATCCGCAGCGTCCTTACACTTTGGATTATGTAGAGCGAATTTTCACCGACTGGAGCGAGATTCACGGAGACCGCGGCTTTCGTGACGACCCAGCCATCGTTTGCGGAATGGCGCGATTTCATGGCGAGGAAGTTATTGTCGTCGGCCAGCAGAAGGCGCGGGACGCGAAGCAGCGCGTCTACCGGAACTTTGGCATGCCGCATCCGGAGGGTTATCGCAAAGCGCTGCGCGTGATGAAGATTGCAGAGAAATTCAAGCGGCCGATTTTCACCTTTGTAGATACCGATGGCGCCTATCCCGGACTGCATGCTGAAGAGCGCGGCCAGGGAGAAGCCATTGCACGCAATCTGCTGGAGATGGCGCGGCTTGAAGTGCCAATTGTAACGACTGTGATTGGCGTGGGCGGCAGCGGTGGTGCTCTCGCGATTGCTGTCGCGGATCGCGTTCTGATGTTGGAGAACTCCGTCTACTCGGTGATTTCGCCAGAAGGATGCGCGTCAATCATGTGGCGAGACTCCAGTAAAAAAGATCTTGCCGCCGAGGCCATGAAAATTACCGCGAAAGATTTGAGCGCATTGGGAGTGATCGACGGTATCGTTCTCGAGCCTCCGGGAGGCGCGCACACCGACCATGGGCAGGCCGCGGAATTGCTCGACGCCGCACTGCAGCAGAATTTGTCTGCGATTAAGCAGCTGCCAGTCGCCGAATTGCTTGAGAGCCGGTACAAGAAGTTCCGCGACATGGCGCAGTTCTTTCAGATTGAAGCCTAGCTTAGGATCGTGCGACCAGTCCACCCCCTTACGGTAGATTTACTGCCCACCATACCGATTGAAAGCTCCCGTGGTCACTCTTTCACGTCAAGAAGCGTCGGATCATACCACACGTCAATATGGTCTCCCGCCAACAAAAACCGGTAACCGGGCGGCAGCCCGATGAACTGGAGCGCTTCTGGACACCTCTCTCTCAAGTGCGACGTGTGTAAAGGCGAGAAGAAATCCGGGGCATTCGACAGCTCTTCCCCGCACCATATGTACCACCCATTGGTTTCACCTTCCGGGGGGTGACGAAGTCCGTTGATTGGGACCTTCCCGAGCGTTGTGAGCGCAAGGCCCAGTTTTGAGTCCAGTGGCGGAATCATCCACCTTTGACCGTACTTGCTGCAAACAGCAATTTGTAGAGACTGCAACTCCTCGTCATTCATGTGCCTAGTCCTGAACTACTGATTCTTAATGAATTTCTTCATTTTCTTCGAGAACTGAGAAGGCCTCCCGCCTTCCTTGTTTGAGGAAGTCGGGTGATGACCATTAGATCCCTTGAGAAGGTTGGAGAAACCGATTACCGAGGTTGCAGAAAGCTGGCTTTTCCAGTTCCCTGCCGTCGGCTCCTTTCTATACCGCTATTCCCTCAGCTCCGGTGGCAGCCCGCTGTTAATCGCCGCCCGCACTTTTTTTATTAGGCAATCGCGTTCCCCGAAATCGCCAGGCTCGATGGGATCGTGAAACTGCACCGTAACCGAGCCGGGTCGAATCGCAAACCGCGTTTTCGGCATGACCGCTTCGGTACCCGAAATGGTGATAGGTACAACCGGAACTCTGCATTCCTCCGCCAAATAAAATGGACCCTTTTTGAAAGGCAGCAGCTTGCCATCGAAGGAGCGCTTCCCTTCTACGTAAATAGTCATGTTCAGTGCCTGCCCGATTGCTTTCACCGCGTCCCGAACGGCCGCCACTCCAGCATCACGATTGCCGCGGTCAACCGGGACGAGGGAACCGATTAACATGATTTGCCCGAGAATCGGAACTTTAAACAATTCTTTTTTCACCATCACCGACGTTCGCCGGGGAATCAAGGGCAGCGTGATGGGCGGATCGAGATTGGAAATGTGATTGGACATGAAGATGTAGGTTCGCGCGGGATCAATTTTGTCGAGGCCGACGGTCCGCACCTTTACTCCGACAAGACGCACTCCGGCAAACGCTGCCCACATGCAACTGCGGTAAAGGAAAGTGATGTCTTTGGTGATGTAGGTCCAGGGAATCCCAATGACGGCCGCGAAAGGCAATGCGGCGGCCCAGAACGACAGCATAAGTATGGTGCGAAACACCTACCTCTTCACCCCGAGCTCTTTCACGCCTACACCTCAAGCTTTTTTGCACCAGACTTTTTCATCCCCAGCGCACGCAATCGTTGGGGTAGCTTCTCATAGATTCCGCCAAATCCGCCATTGGAGAGAATCGCGACCACATCGTGGTCGCCCAATTCCGGAGCGATCGCGTTTACGATGGCATCGGCGTCGGCGAAAATGCGGGTCCGCTTTCCCCGCTTCTGAATCTCATTCACAACGCGATTCAAATCCAGACGCTCTGCTTCGGGAATCGCTTCCGACTTGAAAATCTCGGCAATGATGACCTTATCGGCCAACGCGAGACTGCGGGCGAGGGCGTCCTGCAGCACGTTGCGGCGGAGAGTGTTCGAGCGCGGTTCCAGTACCACCCACAGGCGCGATTGCGGATAGCGAGCGCGCAAAGCATGAATCGTCTGCTCGATCGCGGTCGGGTGATGGGCAAAATCGTCGATAATAGTGATGCCGTTAACTTGGTCCGTCACTTCAAGGCGCCGTTTCACGCTGCGAAAGGACTTAAGCGCCTGGGCGATCGCATTTCTTGAAATTCCATAATTCGCGGCCATGGCTGCTGCAGCGGTCGCATTCCACACGTTGTATTCACCGCCGAGTGAAAACTCAAATTCCGACCAGGGCTCCCCATCGCGGAGTACGGACCATGAGGTTTGTTGCTCCCCCAGCTTCAGATCTGCGATTCTCCAACCTTTGCGATGTGCCTGATCCAATGGCCCGTAACGTTCGACTGGATTGAAAGCCTTTTCGAGACAGCGATCAATGCTTGCATTCGCCGTTTTGTCCCCATTAGAACCGGACGAGTCAAAGCCGATAATGCGTCCGCGGCGAGGAACGAGATTCACGAGGCGCTTGAAAGCCGTCTCTACGGCGTCCAGATCTTTATAAATATCGGCGTGATCGAATTCAACCGAGGTAAGAATCACGGCATCCGGAAAGTAGTGCAGAAACTTCGGACCTTTATCGAAGAAGGCGGTATCGTATTCGTCGCCCTCCAGAATAAAATGTTTGCCCTCGCCGAGCCCGAAGCTACGGCCGAAATTTTCTGCTATGCCGCCAATCAGAAACGAGGGGTGCAGGCCAGCGGACTCGAAGATCCACGCCAGCATCGATGTGGTCGTCGTCTTACCGTGGGTGCCGGCAACGACCAGAACCTCTTTCCCCACTAAGAATTCGTCGTGGAGACTTTGCGGCATGGAACAGAACGGAATGCGGTCGTCGAGAACGCGCTCCAGCTCAACATTTCCGCGCGAGAGTGCGTTGCCCACTACAACCAGATCAGGGCGAGGGTCAAGGTTAGATTCCGCAAAAGGTTGGGCGACCGGTATTCCCAGTGACTCTAGAAAAGTTGACATGGGCGGATAAGATGCCGCGTCGGAGCCGGTGACGCGAAAGCCGCGCTCTTGCAGCATTCCTGCCAGAGACGCCATCGCTGTCCCGCAGATTCCGATCAGATGAATGTGTTTAGTCTTCGTCATTTAAGTCTGGCTATTTTAGTTTAATAATTAGTCGATTTCGCCGCGCTGATCGGGTCAGCTGCGCGTGGCTGATTCCAGAATCTTCAGTTTTACCTTGCCGCCAACTTCGAGATGCGTTTTCACACCAAAGGGTAATGTAATATTCGCGCGAGACACATGTCCTGAGCGCAGGCCAAAGGCCACGGGAATCCCCAGGTCGCCAACCACTCGCAACACCACTTCTTCAAGTGTGTAGTCCTGCGAGGGGGTCTGCCTGCAATCGAGCATTTCCCCGAAGATAATTCCGCGCACCTCGTCCAGTTTCCCCGCAAACTTCAACTGCATCAGCATACGATCAACCTGGTACGGCTTGGCGGCGATGTCTTCGATGAACAGAATCGTTCCGGTCGTGTTTATGTCGCACGGTGTTCCCAACGCAGCCACGAGAATCGAAAGGCATCCACCATAAAGAATTCCATCCGCTCGGCCAGTCACCAGGGAACGAGCGCCCGAATCGCCGGTGATTTCCCATTCCGCCGCTCCGCTCACCGCATTCTGCCATGACGCGAGGTCAACGCCATCCTCCGTCGCAAAATCCTTGGTCACCATTGGGCCATGAAAAGTTACGACGTTGGCGGCGTCGGTGAAAGTAATCAGCAACGTCGTCAGATCGCTGTAACCAACGAAAAGCTTCGGATTTGCGGCAATTGTTTTCAGGTCGAGAGCATTTGAACCAAGTCCGGGTAACAAGTAGTTCGAACCATATCCACCCCTCGCGCAAATGATCGCGCGGATGTCATCGCGCTCGAACATCTCTTCCAGTTCACGCACACGACGCTCGGCGGAGCCAGCAAAGTAAAGATCGCGATCGAGAATGGAGTCAGAATAAACCGGCTCATAACCTAAGCGGCGAAGACCGCTGCATCCAGCCTCCAGCGCTTCGCGCTTTATATTGGAGGCGGGCGCGACGATGCCAACCTTGTCGCCTGGACGGAGTGCAAGAGGCTTAATTCGCGTTTTTTGGGATGCCGCCATCATGTAGCAGAAGCCATCCTAACAGGGAGCTTCAGGACGTTCTCTTTCACGGGAACGGGGTGGTTACGAATCAAATGAAGAATTCTCCGCGACAAATGAGTTGCGCTGGGCCGCGCAGATAAACATCTCCCTCCCACCGGACGACCTGCGCTCCTCCCGGAGCGACAACCGTCACGGGCGATGAAACTAGCTGTCTAGCTGTCGCAGCTACCGCCACCGCGCATGATCCTGTGCCCGAAGACTGCGTCTCCCCCACGCCGCGCTCAAATAATCTAATTTCGATTTCATTCGTGTCGCGCACCACAGCGTACTCGACATTTGTACCGTGCGGAAATTGAGGTTGCGCCGCGATCAGCGCCGCGTCCCGCTGCCAACCATCGTGGAAGTTCTTTCCGAAAATTATGTAGTGCGGATTGCCCATCGACACGACGGTTCCAACCGCTCGTACCTCCGCCGTCTCGATTGACACTTCACGACCAACCTGCGGCTGGCCCATATTTGTTTCAAACTCAAATGTAGAGCCTTGTTGTTCCGTAAGCTGACAGATCTTTAATCCCGCGCCAGTGCGGACTGTGACTTCCGTTCTAGTCTTAGCTGCTCGGGAACAAATCTCCGCCGCCACACAGCGCGTTCCGTTGCCTGAAATTTCCGCCTCCGAGCCATCCGCATTGATCAACCGTGCCGCGATGTCGGCATCCGTGTCCGGGAAAAGCCATTCCACCCCGTCCGCTCCAATTCCGCGATGTTGGTCGCAAAGCTGGCGGGTGAGCACGCTCAGGTCAAGAGGATCTTGCGACGCCTCCATCGAACGGCCTTCAATTAGGAGAAACGTATTGCCACATGCCGAGGCTTTGGTGAAAGGAATCGACTTCATTCGTGTTCCGTGACCCCTAGCGACGTCACGCTGGCGAATGCATTCGATTCATGTAGCCGGATGGAAAATTCCTTTTCTTGCAAGTTTTCGCAATTCACCGAAAAGACTATTCGGAAATCGGGCTCTGCCGAAGCCACATGGATGCTTTTCATCGTCAGTTGCTCGGTATCGATCAGGCGGTTTACTTCGCAGACCATTCCATCCACGCTACGACCGGTTACTTGGTAAGTGGCGTCAAACGACTTGAGCGAGAAAATGGCTTCCATGTGGCCGAGCAAGACCAGTGCGACCAGAATTATGATCGTCGCCGAGCACGCAATCAAATAAAGGCCCCCGCCAGCCGCCATTCCTACTGATGCGACCACAAATAGAGTCGCGGCGGTCGTTAATCCGGTCACAGATCCACGTGCGTGCAAAATCGAACCTGCTCCGATAAAGCCGATGCCGGGAATGATCTGGGCGGCGATCCGCGCGCTGTCAGAATCCACTCCCGCAAGTTGCTTCGACAACACGGTAAACATTGCGGCACCGAAACAGATGAACATGTTCGTGCGCAGGCCAGCAGGCTTATGCCGCAGTTGCCGCTCGAGTCCGATCACGCCGCCCAATACTGTTGCCAGCAGGAGTCGTGCCAGCGTCGAACTCAAGACTGCACCAAGCTCGTTACGGACCATTTCTATGGCTGAATGGATTGAACTCATAGGGCGCCCAGCTTCGAGCGGATTCTACCACTGTCGTCCGGCGCTATTTTGTGCTGCTTAGCAACGAGGGTTAACGTGATTGATTCAGGTGCACTCGCGCCGCATAGATTCGTGCCCCTGGCTGTCCTGTGGAGTGAATTTCGGTCAACTCGATAAGATTGGCCTTATTCGCATAGCGGTCCACCTGATCACCGTCGAACGCGATCACGAAATCGACGTAGCGCGGCGGATCGGCGAGTGTGCGCTCCCATAGGCCTTGGGGATCACTTGGCCGCACCCACAGACGGTGATTTTCGCTATTCACGACCTGACGCAAGGGAATGCCAGCCTGTTCCATCACGCCGACATGCTCGCTCAAATCCATCAAGAAGAGCGAGTGATGCGGCAATTGCGTAATGAAGCGCTGCACCGCGGCATTCAACGGATAGCGAATGCGCCAATTGTTTTGCGCTTCAGTGAAGCATTGCGGCTGTGCTTTCCACACGGTTGCATAACTAGCGATAATCAACGCAATCATCGCCGCGACAAGTTTCCCCTTGTTGCGTCCGCTGGCACCAAAACGGAAGGCCACAGCGGTCAGGATTCCTGCCGAAACTGCAAACAGTGGCAGCAACTGAAGTCCATAGCGCTGGTTGAACGTTGCGAATGGCCACCACGTAGAAACGTGTACGGGCACCGATCCGTAGGCCATCGATAGCGCGTAAAAGACGAGCGGTATCCCGAGCAGAAGAATTGTTACAACCTGAGAGCGCATCCTCCATATCACGAATATCAGAGCCGCGAAACTTGCTGCTACCCAGAAACGGCCCCAATTTCCATTCGCCATGTTCAGTTGCGCCGATTTGAGAAAATATATGGCCGCAACTCCCGCACTATGCAACGCGGGATTAGGGGCGCCGACGCGTAATTCGATCGCTCTAGCGGAATAGTCCCCAGTCGCGAACTCCAAGGCATTTCCATAGATCAGCCGGTTGTAAGTAGGCCAGAGGATCGGAACCGCGGCTACGACCAGCAGGAACTTCACAGCCATCCAATGGAGAGGGCGATCTCCAATTTCACGACTCCGGCCCAGCCAAAGAACAATGATTACGGCAACTACCCCCGTCGCCCCGGCAAGAAACCATCCGTCGTAGCGGGTGAGTTCAGCTCCGACTAAACACCAGGCGCATCGGTTCAGTGGAATCTGTGCACGCGATTTATTTGTCGCCGAAGAATTGTTTACCGGATCAGCGGCTTGAAATTCGCGAATACACGCCGCGAAAAATACCACCGCCCAGATAAACAAACACAGATAGAGTGACTCCGTCATCGCCGTCGTCTGCATGTAAATCAGATTTGGGTTGGCCCCGTAGGCGAACGCCGCGGTCCATGCGCCTATCACGGTTGTTGTTTTTGCTTTCGAGTTACCTGAAAAATTGGCCTCCAGCATTCCCCGCACCAGGCGGAATATGCCCACGACGCCAAAAACATAAGCGATCATAGACACAAAAGAACCGCCCGCGCCGTTTTGCCACAATGCATCTGAAACCACAAACGGTATTGTCAAGACATGAGGTAGCGGAAGCCACACCGTGCCTAACTGAAGTGGACCCGGGGTTTGGGAATCGAAGACACGTCGAGCAATGTTAATGTGCGCGACGGCATCGCCATAAAACAGAAGAGCGCTATGCCGGAAATAGTAGAAAAAAGAAAACAGTGAAACGAGCAGAGCCAAGCCGCCTACTTGTGCGTAACTGTAATCGGGCAGGGCGGCCGCGTTTTTGCTCACTTTTATATTCACCGCGTATGTCTGGCAAATGGAGGTTATTCCAGGTGAGTCAATTCACGGAAGATTCGAAAACGAGATTCGATCTCGTCTCGCGTGAGGTTCTGGAGGCGTTCCGTCCCAAAGCGTTCCACGGCAAACGATCCCATAACGCCACCGTAGAACAAGGCGCGTTTCAGAACCTCGCGATTGATCTCTCCCTGTGACGCAATGTAACCCATGAATCCCCCCGCGAAGGAATCACCGGCGCCGGTGGGATCTTTCACCTCGTCGATGGGCAGAGCAGGAGCGCGAAATGGATGCGATCCGATACCGAATGCTCCATCTCTAAAAAAAATTGTCGCGCCGTATTCACCGTGCTTTACCACGAGCGCGCTGGGTCCCATCGCAATCACTTTCTTAGCCGCGCGCAGAAGGTTGTTCTCCGCTGCCAGCATCTTAGTTTCCGTGTCGTTGATCAGCAGGACATTCACCACTTTCAATGTCTCCGCTAACTCTTTCGGAGTCCTCTGAATCCAGAAATTCATGGTGTCGCCGCCGGTGAGACGCACGCCATCCATCTCTTGCCGCACCGCTGATTGCAGAGAGGGATGGATGTTTGCAAGGAACAGGAACTGAGTGTCCGCGTACTCTTTGGGAATGTGCGGCTGGAACTTTTCAAATACGTTCAGTTCGGTGAATTCAGTCTTGGCTTCGTTCAGGTTGTCGAGATAGTGCCCCCCCCAACGGAAAGTCTTGCCCTGGGAACGCTCGATTCCGCGCGTATCTACGCCGCGATTCTTGAGAACGTTTTCGTGCGCGGAGGTAAAGTCGTCGCCCACGACCGCCACCACCCTCACCTCGGTGAAGTAACTTGCTGCCAGCGCAAAATAAGTTGCCGCGCCTCCGAGAATGTTATTCACTCGGCCGGAGGGCGTGGCGATTGTGTCAAAGGCTACCGAACCTACCACCAGAATACTCATGAATCTCCGAATCAACTTAGTGGACGTGAGTCAACAGGCGCCGAGCGGTCGGCAATCCGCGGCGAGCTGCCAAAGATTCCTACCAAGGATTTCCTACCAAAGATTTCCTACTAAAGATTTCCTACTTCAAATACTTTCCGACTATCAACTTCAGCTTTTCTTTTGTAGCTGACGGGATTTTGTCGCGATCTGTCAGAATGGCATGTGCCAATGCCGATCCGCACTTGCACGATCGCGTCTTTGGCATCGAAGACACCACGCGCTTCACCACTCTGGCGGCATTCTCCGCGTTTTTGACTAAAACGGCCACGATCTGGTCCACCGTGACGGAATCATGATGTGGATGCCAGCAGTCGTAATCGGTCACCATCGCGATCGTGGCATAGCAAATTTCCGCTTCGCGAGCCAGTTTGGCCTCTTGCAGATTGGTCATGCCGATGACATCGGCTCCCCAGCTTCGATAAATATTCGACTCCGCTCTGGTGGAAAATTGCGGACCTTCCATGCAGATATAGGTGCCGCCCAGTTTCGCGTTCACTCCAGCCGTCGCGCACCCGCTATGGATCACCTTGGTCATTTCTCCGCAAACGGGATCGCCAAACCCAACGTGCGCCACGATGCCGTCCCCGAAGAAGGTATCAATGCGATGCCGAGTCCGGTCAAAAAATTGATCAGGAATGACGAAATCAAGCGGCTTGTGCTCCTCTTTCAGAGAACCAACGGCGGAAACAGAGACGATTCGCTCTACTCCCAACTGCTTAAAGCCGTGTATGTTAGCTCTGAAATTTAATTCTGAAGGTAAAAGTTTGTGCCCGCGAGCGTGACGCGATAGAAATGCCACTTTGCGATCGGCGAGTGTGCCTACTATGTACGAGTCCGAGGGATCGCCGAACGGTGTCTGCTGGCGAACTTCGTGCGGATCGCTGAAGCCCGGCATGTGGTACAAGCCACTGCCGCCGATAATGCCGATCTCTGCCTGCTGCAATGCGCTCCTGATTAACGAAGGGAATATTGACGGCTCTACGACGCGCACGGCTTACCACACCGGCTCGACGCGGAACTTGTGATTATACAAGACGAAAACTCAGGGCTTGATGGCGGCGGGTGCTTCCGGTGTCTTATCGGCGGGCCAGAAGTCATCCTCAACCCGCTGCGTCGTTTGCGGATCCAGGCTTTCGCTGATCAAGACTGAGTCGCCGCGGACTTCGATCAGCACAATTCCCTCTTCGGTAAGCCAGGCATGGCGACCGCGCAGGGTTCGCCAGGACTCTGCGGGAGGCGCATCGTCTAGAACTTTACCCTGCGAGTCAACACCTTGCCGCTTCTGATAGCGTTTCGCCAGCGATTTAGCGTAAACGGCGGCAAACTCCGCCGCTTTCGACGGGTCCGACCAACGCGAAACATACAACAATCCAATCGGGGCACTCTGGTCAGTCTTCGGCTTCCCGGCAAAATAGTAGCCGCCCCGCCATTCCGGATACATCGATGCAGCTTCGTCACGGCCAGCGTATTGCTCAATCAGGATATCTACGTCGAACTCCCCCATGGCACCAATGTCGAAGGCGTTGTAGCCGGTAAAATCTTTTTCCATATCGATAATCTTTATGGGCTCAAGCTTTTCATGCTCAAGGTATGTTTCCGGCTCCATGATTTCGCGCGTGGTCTTCGGTGGATTGGTAAAAGCGCCGGCGTATGCAAGTTGCTTCCCTCCTGCCTTCAGAAGCGCAGTGGTGAAATCAAGCCCATAGCGATAGGGAAACGTCAGCTCCTCTTTTAAAAAAATGGGCGCGTCGCGAAAGGCAGGAGAATCCGCCGATCCCATCAGCATGCCCTGCTTCAGCGCTTCGACAATTTGAGGTGATTCCAGAAGCGTCTTACCAGTCGGCGCCAGCGTATAGTCGAGCAGGACTACCATGGCTTGGCCTTCAACCACGGCCTGACGCGCGGAACTCTCTTCATCGTTTTCAATGTCATTGGGACTTGGATCTCTTCGGTTCTTATCCGAATTCTCCGCCGCCTTCATGAATTTCTCGATGCTGAAGGCCTGGTCTTGGAGAGCATGCGTCAATTCGTGGGCCAGAACTGGCTTTTGCTGCTCGACATCCAGCCAGTTAAGCAGATTTACCGTTTTTGTCTTCGCATCGTAGTAGCCCGCAACCTGCTCGCGTAGCATCGCTACCAGAAACTTGGACAAATCGAAGTTTCGCGGCAGCAGGCCAAACTTTTTCAATACAGCCGACGATCTCTCCAGCCGCTTTGCATCTTTGTCATCCCGCATGCTCTTTTCGACATAGGACTGCACCTCCTCGCGCTTGGTCAGCCTGCGTTTCACTTTGTGCCTTATGGGCAGCCCGGTGTCGTCGCTGGCAAATCGCAGGATCTCATCCACCGAGCGAAACAGTTCCTTCGCATCTTTAGGCGAAATGGTCTGTTCTGGTGTGGAGCGGGCGCCCTCGCCCGCTTGAGGCTGCGCAGGCGCGGGCGGCTGATCGGGATTCTGTTTCCCAGGTTGATCCTGATCCGTGACCTGAAGGCCGAGACTCTCGATACTTTTGCTGTTGGATCGAGCCGATTCCTGCGCCCGCGTGGCACTAACCAGTGAAATGAAAAGAAAAACAACTGCGGCGGACTTCCACAACTTCATGTTCCCTCACGTTACGATGGTGCCCTCTTAGGTGCGGTCTTAATTCTTGCATGGACGATGTTGCTTTCCCTAGCGTGCGAAACTCTCCGAGCTACCCAATCGCCGGCCTCGCTTGTTCCGAGGGTTCCACCAATATCGCTTGTTGTTTTCTTCTCCCGCACGGCATCGAGCACTGCGGCTTCAATTTTCTGAGCCTCGCCAGCCATTCCGAGATGCGCCAGCATCATCGCCGCAGTCAGAATCGCCCCAAATGGATTAGCAATATTTTTGCCTGCAATCGGCGGAGCTGATCCATGAACCGGCTCAAACATTGAAGTATGCCCCGGCCGGATATTGCCGCTGGCTGCCATGCCCAGTCCTCCCTGCAGTCCCGCCCCGAGATCGGTAATGATGTCGCCAAACATGTTGTTGGTGACGATCACGTCGAAGCTTCGCGGATCCTTCACCATTTGCATGCACAGCGCATCGACGTACATGTGCTGGGTCTCGATCTGCGGATACTGGGACGCGACTTCTTTAAAGGTGCGCTGCCACAGGCCTCCAGCATGGGTCATTGCGTTAGATTTGTCGCACATCAGAACTCGCCGTCTCTGGGAGCCGTCAATTTTCTTATTGCCGTCGCAGTAGTCAAAAGCGTATCGAATAATGCGTTCGACTCCCTTCCGTGTGTTGATGTCTTCCTGAATGGCAACTTCGTGCGGCGTTCCCTGCCTGAAGACTCCTCCGAGATCGCCATAGACGCCCTCGGTGTTCTCTCGGATCACCACGAAGTCGAGATCTTTTGGTTCGATGCCTTTGAGCGGGCAGAGTGACGCATCCATCAATCGCACAGGGCGGACATTCGCGAAGAGATCCATTTTGGTGCGCATGCCAAGCAGGATTTCCCTGGCATGGATGTTCGAAGAAACACGCGGATCGCCGAATGCTCCGACGAGGATGGCATCGAAATCGCGGGCCAGAGTGGCGAACCCATCGGGCGGGACGGTCACTCTTTCAGCGAGATAACGATCGGCACCCCAATCAAACGAAGTGAACGCGACCGCCGCACCAGAGGCCTCGATGGCCTTTATCGCCTCGGGGATTACTTCTTTCCCGATGCCGTCTCCGGGAATTACGGCAATGCGTCTATTAGCTCTCACGCACGCAAAGTTAGCACAGGCTCATAGCGTTCAGAAACGCGTTAGTCAAATCTCTCAAAATTCCTGGTAGAGACGGGGCTTGCCCCGTCTTGACCACACAGGCGGAGACGCGGCAAGCCGCGTCTCTACGGGAAATTGGGGAGGACGCCACCTGTCGGTGGGAGGGCTGTTCTTCGTTATAATCAAAGGTTGAGCTATGACTGCGACGACAGAATCTCAGATTGTGAGTAACCGCGGCGAAAGACCGGAGCCAGATTTCGGCGATACACGCGCCGAGTTCCGGGCACTGTTGTCTCAGTGCGGTGTCTACGACCTCAGCGGTCGCGCCAAAGTTTCCGTAACCGGCGAAGATCGAGTGCGCTGGCTGAATGGCATGGCCTCCAATAACATTCGCGATCTTGCCGTCGGCCATGGCGTGTACGCATTCTTGCTTAACGCGCAAGGCCGCATTCAGGCCGACCTGTACGTCTACAATCTCGGCGATTCGCTCATGCTCGACATCGCCCGGCGGCAAAAGGACAAAGTTCTGTCGCATTTCGATAAGTTCATCATTATGGACGACGTCGAAGTGAAGGACGTCAGCGAAACCCTTACAGCGGTTGGAGTGGCTGGCCCTCGGGCGCAAGAAGTTCTGCGCCAGGCTGGAATCGAATCGCCCGATCTCGCGCCGTTGCAATTCTGCTCTCCTACATGCAATTGTGATTGCGGCTGTGTACAGTGCACTCTGGTAAGAGGCGACAAACCGACGGGGACATATTATGAAATCTGGCTGGCTCCTGACAAAGTGAGGTCCACGTGGGACGCCCTAGTGGCGGCCGGTGCCACTTCGGTAGGTACGCACGCCGCCGAGCTTTCCCGAATCAGTTTAGGCATACCGCAGTTTGGCGTTGATATTCGCGAACGCGATTTGCCACAGGAAACCGGACAGACACGCGCCTTGAATTTCACCAAAGGGTGCTATCTGGGGCAGGAAATAGTCGAGCGCATCCGTTCGCGTGGCGCCGTACACCGGCAGTTTACGACGTTTAAGGTAGAGGGCACGCCACCGGAACCTGGCACTAAGATTGTGGCGACAGAAAAGCCAGAGAAGGAAGTTGGGGAGATCACGAGTAGCGCCATTCTCCCTTTGCCTGGCGGGGATACACCCGTGGCATTGGGTTATTTACGCCGCGAAGCCGCGGGGAAAGAGTTGCTGGCGGGATCGGCCAAGTTGAAAGTTGCCGTGCTGCCTATCGCCTGAGCCATTGTCGATTATCGCAGCCAAATATCGTTGCCGACTATCGTTGCCAAGCATCAGTGCCGACTATCATTTCCGACTACCCATGAATCGCCGTGAAGGCGGCGACATCTTAATTTCAAGCATCTGACTACCAGGAAATTCTAATTCGACAGCAGGTCAATCATTATGGTTCAAAGAAGAAAAGAAGAGAGCGAATTTAAAGTCAGCGACCGCCGCCTATTTACCTCGGATGGCGAACTTCGCGATTCCACGGACGAACAAGTTTCTAGTTCCAGCTCCACGACGGCTGTGGCTACGCAACAACCGCCGGCTGCCTCGGCGCCGCCCGTGGCTACGATCGCGTCCCCGATCGCAACGACGACCGCATCAACGATGGCATCACCGGCTTCCCAAGAGTCTTCATCAGCGCACCCGTCGCGACATGATCCGGCGTCAGAGTCCGACGTTCCCGAACCGCCCAGTGCCTTAGAGCAGCAGGCGCAGCATGATGCCTACCGGAAGTCAGCAGGCGATCTGGATAAACGAGTTGAACTTAGCGGACATTCCGCGAAGGAACTCGAAATGAGTTTTGAACGCTTCATGGCTTCGCTCTACATGACAGCCATGATGCAACTTGGCCTGATGCATGAGCAGGGCGGCCAGCCCGGAGTTGACATCATCGGCGCGCGACAAACTATCGATACGCTCGGCATGATTTCTGAGAAAACCAAAGGTAATCTCACGCCCAAGGAACAAGGATTTCTGCAGAACTGTCTCTACGAGCTGCGCATGGCCTATGTCGAAGTGACCAACGCTATCGCGCGTCCTCCGCAAGCGCCCGGGCCTCATACCGGTACCAACGGCTGATGCAGGCAACTTTGACGGTTCTGGGCAGCGGCACATCGATGGGCGTACCCACGATTGGCTGCGACTGCACCGTCTGTCATTCATCCGACCCGCGAGACCGCCGCACTCGCCCCTCTGTGATGATCAGCTACAACGACCACCATGTGCTGATCGACACTACGCCTGATTTTCGTGAGCAGGCGCTGCGGGAAAACATCCCGCAACTCGATGCCGTGTTATATACCCACACGCACGCCGATCATATTCTCGGCATCGACGACCTGCGGCCTCTGACCTATCTACACAGGCCCGGCAAGATGCCCCTTTATGCCACGCCGCAGGCCTGCGATTTTTTGCGCAACATGTTTCAGTATATTTTCAAACCTACGTACATGTTTGGCGGTCTGCCACAAGTCGAACTCCATCCCATCGAAGGCCCGGTCGAATTGTTTGGCGCGCGATTCGAACCGTTGAGAGTGATTCATGGCGAGGTTCCGATTCTCGGTTTTCGTTTCGGGTCAGCAGCGTATTTGACCGATCACAGCGAGGTTCCAACCGAAACTTTAGACAAGCTGCGCGGCCTGGACGTTTTATTCCTGGACGCCCTGCGCTATAAACCGCATCCCACGCATTCGACCGTGGAGCAGTCGTTGAAGATTGTGGAAGCGGTCAAACCAAAGCGCACTTTCTTTACCCACATCTGCCACGACCTGCCGCACGAGGAGACAAATGCGGCGTTGCCGGAGGGCGTGCGTTTAGCATTTGACGGCATGAAGCTACAGTTCGAACTTTAATTTATTAAGATTTGTCATCTAAAAGTTGTCACCCTGTAAAAGTTGTCATCTGTAAAAGTTGTCATCCTGAGCGAAGCGAAGGACCTCATGTTCTTATTCACTCAACGCAAAAAGTATGCTGACTTTTCATAAACTCGACGAAGTTCCCCCTGACTTCGGCCCCACAATAGTCAGCGTCGGCAACTTCGATGGTGTTCATCGCGCGCACCGCCATGTTCTCGATGAGATCTCCCAGCGGGCGAAAACTGCAAACGCTAAGTCAGTAGCGGTAACATTTGACCCTCATCCAACGCGTATTTTGCGTCCCGACGATAACCTCAAGCTGCTAACTCCCCTTCCGGAAAAGCTGCGGCTGCTTGAAGCGACTGGCATTGACGCGGTGCTTTTACTTCCCTTCTCCCGCGATCTTTCTCTAATGACGCCGCATCAATTTGCTCATGAAATTCTGAAAGAGGCTCTCCGCGCGCGCGAGGTGCACGAAGGTTATAACTTCCACTTCGGGCACAAGGCGACCGGAAATATTCAAACGCTACGCGAACTGGGACGGGAAATGGGATTTGAGGTGCACGATTATCCGGAGATGCGTTTGCGCGGGGAGTCGGTTTCAAGCAGCCACATCCGTAAGTTACTGCTGGAGGGCCGAGTCAGTCGGGCGCGTCATCTATTGGCCCGTCCGTTCAGCATTCTCTCAACTCCAGGCCGCGGACGCGGCTATGGATCGAAGTACACCGTGCCCACCATTAACCTGGCGCGCTACGAAGAACTCGTCCCCAAAGACGGCGTCTACATCACGCGCACGCGTATTGGAAGCGGCAAGGAAGGCGAGTGCTTCGACTCCGTCACTAACGTGGGAAACCGCCCGACCTTTGGCGGCTATTCGTTCGCTATCGAATCTCACCTGCTGAATTTTCATCCGATTGAACTTTCAGCGGAAACTGAAGTTGAGATTCACTTCCTCGATCGCCTGCGCGATGAGATCAAGTTCCCTTCTGTTGAAGCGCTGAAAGAGCAGATTGGGCGGGATGTGGGGAAGGCGCAGAAATATTTGCGCAGACTAGGACGGGTAAAAGTGCGTGTCTAACTAACTCCTTTAACTAATTCCTATAACTAACTCCTTTAACTAATTCCTATAATTAATTGTCCTCCCGAACGCAATAAGGGACCCCTATACCATGCTCACATTTACCTGGGAGTAGGGGTCCCTCACTTCGTTCGGGATAACAAATTTAAAAAGTAGTGACGACTTATGGCACCGTCGCTCTCTCATTCAATAGGTTCGACCACCAGCTGCTCGCTCCCCGCATCGCGTTCGGGCAGCTGGATCAACACAATTGCGACCAGGACGAGCGCAATCCCCAACGTCTGTATCGGCCGCACTAGCTCGCCGAGCACAATCGCCGCTATCACAATGCTGAATACTGGCTCCAGGCAACTGGCGACGATGGCGCGAGTTGGTTCCAGGTGCTGCAAGCCGGCGAAGTAGCAGGAGAACGGGCCAAGCACCGACAGAACGGAAAATACGAACATGAATTCCCACTGCGCTCGCATGTAGTGAGCGGCAATGACCTTCCACGGAGGATTCACGAATATCCAAAATATCGAGGCCGCCACCAACACCCACAGCAATACTTTCCAGCGGTCATATCGGGCAAGGACGGTATGCCCACTGATGTTATAAAACGCGAAACAGAACGCAGCCAGTAGCGCTGCAATCACTCCAAAGGCATCCATGCGGAAGCCGCCGGAGCCAACCAGGCCGACGGCCAAGGCGCACCCCGCTACTGAGAGTGCGACGGCGACAAACTTTCGCCACGAAGGGCGCTTCGATTCGCGCAGCGCTGTGTAAAGCAGAACCCACACGGGAGCCGTGTATTGCAGAATTATTGCCGTGGCCACGTTGGTGCGCTGAATGGCCAGGTAGTAAAGAAAGTTCGAGGCTGCCACTCCGAGAATGCCCAACAAGAAAAATCGTACGAGGTCGCGCCCGGGAACAACCAGTGTTTTCGCCCCCCTTCGGGCCAGCATAATCGGCAAGAGTACAAACAGTGACAATGTTGCCCGGCTCTGAGACAGGATAAGAGGATCGATATTCTTTAGCGATGCGGCCAGCGAGGAGTTAAATGAAGGTCCGAGAAACGCCGGTAAATGCCCCGTGAATGCTGCCCGGCCGAGCGTGGCTGAGACTCCCCACAGAAAAGCCGCTGTTCCGATGAATAAGTAACCACGCACCGGATCACGGCCAGCCTTCACGCCGCATGCTCGATCGTGTAGGTGATCTTTGCGGTCTTTTCCAGCATGGCGGAAACGGAGCAGTATTTTTCTTTCGAAAGCTTAACCGCATCCTCCATCGATTTCTTCGATACCTCTCCGCGGACGAGATAGATGAGGTGAATCGAGGTATAAACGGCAGGATAGCCGTCCGCCCGCTCGGCCGCCGCCCGAACTTCCAGGCCGGTGAACTTCTCGCGCTTTTTACGGAGAATTCCTACGACATCGGACGCCGTACACCCGCACAAGGCTATCAAAACCAATTCCATGGGACTGTTGGCGGTTTTTTCTTTGGCGGTATCCAGGACAATGGCGTGACGCGACGTCGCCGTTCCAACATAACGCTCGTTGTCCGCCCAATTTACTGATGCTTCTATCATGGTAGCCTTTCGTCCTGCCGCCGTTACTAGCGCCGGTTGTCGGTCATGGGCTCAGGATGTATCAGTACTCGAAACAATTCCGGAGCGTCATTCTTAAAACGAGTCTCGAGCGCTGTCTGGACGTCGTGCACGCGGGAGAGCGGCATATCATCGGGCAACGTGCAATGGCACGAAACGTACAACCGCGACCGCACACGCTTGAATTGAAACTCATGAACGTCCAATACATCGGGAAATTCCCCCACAATATTCTTTAGCCGCTGTTCGAGTTCGGATTCGCGCACTATCTCCTCTCCTCTTTCGATGGTCGACGGCTCGCTCTCGATGTGCGTCAGGATAGTGGCGATCTCTGGAACCTCGCCTCGCATTTCCGTTTCCAGCCGTGTGACTTCATCATGCGCCTGTTTCATGCTGAGCCGTTCGTCCAGCTCCAAATGCTGTTCGACGTGCAACTGTCCATTGAGGTCCTGGACGCTGACGTCGTGAACGTTAAAGTTGTGGCGCGTGGCTACGCCGCGGATGCGATCAAAAATGTTCTCCCGGCGTCCCGCCCGTGGAACTGAGTGCACGACTACATCGGCATCGGGCAGTACTTCGCGCACCCGCGAAGTGACTGCGGTAGATACTTGCTCCGAGCGCTGAAACGTGAAATTGCGCTCCAACCCAACCGAAACATCGGCAAAAAAGCGGTTCCCGGCCTTACGGAAACGAACTCGCTCCACCTCTAGCACACCTTCAACCGTGCGGATGCGTTCGAGGATCTGGCTTCGCACCCCGGCTGGAGCGGCATCTAGCAGAGCATCTACCGTTCTCCGCGCCAAGCGCCAACTGACTGAGATGACGACACCCGCGACGAAAAGCGCGGAAATTGGATCGGCGCGGAGCAGCCAGTTGACATGGTAAATACGTCCAAGCCAAACCAGGGCGAGCCCAAGAATTACTACGCTGCTCGACCAAATGTCGGTGGAAAAATGGAGCGCATCCGCTTCCAGCGCCTGACTGTCGTACTTCTTCGCAATGATTCCAAGTGAGCGCGAACGCCAGGTATCGACGGCGATGGATAAAAACATTACTACGAAGGCCGCAATGCTAGGCTCGATTTCCACGCTATGAAAGAATAGCCTCTTGATCGCTTCATAGATAATCCAGACGCAGGTTAGAAGCAGCAATCCGGTCTCGATAAAAGCTGAGAAATTTTCGAACTTGCCGTGTCCGTATTGATGATCCGCGTCGGCGGGTTTGTCGGACACCCGGACGGAAAAAAACGTAACCAGCGCGGCTATAAGATCCAGGCCAGAGTGCGCTGCCTCGGAGAGAATTCCCAGAGACGCAGTGCTGATTCCGACGACAATTTTCAGCGTTGTGATGACCAGTGCGGCGAGAACGGAGTTGCCGGCGACGGCACGCTTCTCCCTCCGCATGGAGCCACTATTCAAAGTGATCTGCCCTTCCGGCATACCCGCCATTATCGCTGCGGATTCGTTCGCCGCCAACCCCCCTGTGTTGCCTTGGCTCCGGGAGGGCATGCTAGGATGACATCGACGCAGTTATCGTTGTCGTTGTCATAGTCATAATCGTGCGCAATCGCAACAGCAATTAACATTTTGCATAAAATGTAGTAATGAACCTCGCAATCGATAGAACAATTATTTTTGGAGGATTTCGACCGATGCGTTTATTGTGCTGCGTTTGTTTGGTGTTGACTGGCATGGCCTTTGGTCAGGCTCCGCAACCGTCTGCTCCCCCATCTGCGGCGGAGCCCGGCAAGCCTGCCACCTCCGATTCTGCGACGGCTACTCCCAAGGTGGAGGTCGGCCCCAACGATCCTGTGTTAACGCTAAAAAACTTTTGCGCCGACAGAAAACAGCAGGGCGATTCCTGTAAAACCGTGATCACCCGCGCCCAATTCGACAAGCTCGCCGATGCGTTACAACCTAACATGACCCCTGCGATCCGCCGCAATCTGGCAAATAAGTACACGATTATGCTTAGGATGTCGACCGAGGCAGAGAAGCGCGGTTTGGATAAACAGCCCAAGTTCGATGAGACGATGCGTTTTGCGCGTATGCAAATCCTTTCCGGCGAACTGAGCCACGCTCTCCAGGAGGATGCCGGCAAAATTTCGGACGAGGAGCTTGAAGACTACTACAAAAAGAACCCGGCATCTTACGAACAAGCAACCCTCGCAAAAGTGTTTGTTCCGCTAACCAAGCAAGTGCCGCCTCCCGCGCCGTCTAAACCCGGCACAAAAGCTGCTCCTGTCCCTGCGACACCAACCGAAGCACAGCGCAAGGCGGGGGAACAAGCGATGAAAAAAGTTGGCGACGATCTGCACGCTCGCATGGCTAAAGGCGAAGACCCAGACAAGTTGCAAAAAGAAGCCTACGCCGCTGCTGGGCTTCCTGGAAATCCGCCTAAAACACAGATGGAAAAAGTGAGCCGCAATACGCTCCCAGCAACTCACAAAGCGGCCATGGATCTAAAGCCCGGCGAAGTTTCGGAAGTGATGTCTGATCCGAGTGGCTATTACATTTACAAGATGGTCAGCATAGAAACCATGCCTTTGGACTCCGTGAAAGCTGAAATTCGCAGCACACTATCAAGCAAGCGCTATCGAGATAGCATGGAGAGCTTTCAAAACAATGTTGAGATGAATGATTCCTACTTCGGCCCCAGTCGAAATCCTGCGATGCCGCCTCCTCCGCGCGGAGCAAGACCACCGGCCGAACATGCCGCAGATCCCGACTGACAACACCCTGCTAATAAGGGTTTGAAAAAATCTGCCCGTCGGACGGGGATCTGCAATTAAGAAGATCTCCGATACGAAGATCTGCAATACGAAGATCCGCAATCAATGGATACGGCAAAACCCACCATCTTACTCACCGGCGTGTCGGGCAACCTCGGCCAACGGCTGGTGCCGATGCTCTCGGATTACCAGGTTGTGGGCCTGGATATTACGCCTCCAACGCATTGCCAGGTTGATCGTTTCGTACCGCTTGATTTGGGAACTGAAGAATCCACGCGCGAACTTTTGTTGCTGTTGCGCGAATTGCAGCCCGTATCGGTCGTACATCTGGCATTTGTAATCGATCCACAGCGCTCCGGCGTTCTCGACGTCGACCGAATGTGGAGGATCAACGTCGCGGGCACGGCCCGGGTGGTTGAGGCGATTACAGAAGCGAATCGAACTGCGGGAAGCATTATCCGGCAGTTCATTTTTCCGAGCAGTGTGTCGGCATACGGTTCCGATTTGTCTGCGGCGGTTACGGAGGATTCCCCGCTGGCCGCGCACACCTTGCCTTACGCAATTCACAAGAAAGAAAGCGACCTGGTAGTGCAACAACGCGCCCCAGCTTTGCGAGGGTGCGGAGTCTTCATTCTGCGGCCGCACATTTTCGCGGGATCAACAGTTGAGAATTACCTGATGGGAGCATTCCGCGGAACCCCCAACGGCAAGGGCTGGCTGGCTGCCCACATGCGCGCATCCGGAAAGCGCCTTCCCTGCATGTTGCCCTTCGGAAAAAGATACTTAGATAATAAAATCCAGTTCGTGCACGTCGATGACATGGCCCGCCTGATCGCATGGATATTGACCCGGGAGCCGGAGGCGCAACGGCTAACTATTCTGAATGTTGCGGGACGAGGCGATCCTTTGACCTTCGCTCAGTGTATCGAAATGGCGCATGCGAAATTGATGCGAGTTCCTGGCCGCTGGGGCATGCGCCGCGTGCTCGAAATTTTATGGAAACTGAAAATCTCCGCAATTCCGCCCGATGCCGTCCCCTATATGTCCAGCCAGTACATCATGAGCACGGAACGATTGAAACAGTTCGTTGGCGATGACTATGAACGGGTAATCGAGAGGACCAATGCTGAAGCCTTCGCAGATTCATTCGCCACTGCTTAAGGTTCCTTGCATAGACTAAACGTTATTTCAATCCCCGGTAGAGCCCAGCAATCCCGAAGTTATATGGAGTCCAAGTGGCTTCGCGAAATCCAGCCTGCCGCATGCGTCCGAGCATCTCATCGGGTCGAGGAAAGCGCTCGACCGAGGCGGGCAGGTACGAGTACGGGCCGCGAACTCCTGACAAAAGAGTTCCAATCGCCGGAAGAATTTTCTTGAAATAGACGCGGTACGCGCTGCCGATCAACCCCCCCGGCTCGCCAAAATCCAGGATGCCACATTCTCCACCCGGAGCCAGCACTCGCGCGATTTCCCGCAGCCCCGCGTCGTAGTCGGCCAGGTTCCGAAAACCGAATGCTGATGTCACCAGGCTGAAGTGTTCGTCGCGAAAGGGTAGGCCCAGCGCGTCAGCCTCAATCCAGCGCAGAGGGGTTCTTCTTCCCTTCTCCGCAGCGCGTTGCAGCATGGCATGAGAAAAATCGGCACCCAAAATTTGCGGTGACGCCGAGCCCGCACGCCGATTCAAGGCGAAGGTCATATCTCCAGTGCCGCAGCACAGATCGAGTACCCGAGTTCCGGGGCGCTTCAGGATCGCGTCAAAGCTGCGGGCCGTGCGCCACCACCACAAGCGGTCAATGTTGCAGGAGAGAACATGATTCAACAGGTCGTAGCGCGGGGCAATCGAAGTGAACATTTCGCGGACGGCCTTGGCCGCCGAGTCGCGGTCTTGTGCTCCAACCGGGGTTGCCCCTACAGTCCTCGGATTGCCTTCTTTATTCATTGTTATTGCGGATTGTCATTGCAGATTGTCATTGCGAAGAGTCCGCCATTGCGGCGATTATTCTGGCCTTAATTCCTCGCCAGCTTTCGAATTTCTTCCACTGCTGCTCGAATGATAGTCACGGGCACGTCGGTCGTAATTTCGACCTTACCGATTTCCCGGGGCAAGACAAAATGGACTACCCCTCTTCGGGTCTTTTTATCAGAACGCAGCCGCTTCACGATATTTGCCCCATCGAACTTCATCCGCGGCAACTTGCCAAGTCCCATGATTGAATTTGTGATACGCCCGGCCGTCACGCTATTAAGTTTGCCGAAGGCGAGCGCGATGTGGGTCGCTGCGATCATGCCCCACGCCACGGCTTCTCCGTGAAGCAGTTGGGTATAGCGAGTCTCGGCCTCAAGCGCATGCCCGATAGTGTGGCCAAAGTTGAGAACTTGCCTCTGGCCACCTTCGCGTTCGTCGGCACTGACGACCGCTGCTTTCAGCCGCACCGAATCGGCGATTACCTGTTCAACCACAGCCGGATCACGATTGAGAATTTCGCCGCGACGGTCTTCAAATAACTGGAATAGCGCCGCGTCTCCGATAACCCCGCATTTTAACGACTCATATAGTCCTGCACGGTATTCCCGGGATGAGAGTGTTTCCAACACAGTAGGATCGATCAGCACTGCGCGAGGCTGATGGAACGTGCCAAGCAGATTCTTTCCGGACACAAGGTCGACACCGGTTTTCCCGCCGATCGCCGCATCTACTTGCGCCAGGACGGTGGTTGGCACCTGAATTACATCAACACCACGCATGTAGATCGATGCCAGGAACCCAGTCACGTCGCCGACTACGCCGCCTCCGAGCGCGATCAGAGTAACGTCACGGTCAGCTCCCACCTTAACCAGCTTTTCCGCGAGCTTCTCCAATGTCGAAAGCCGCTTCGCGCGCTCTCCATTGGGCATTTCAATCACTTCCGCCGCGATACCAGAAGCAGTCAGCGACTTCAGCAGCACCTTGGCCCAACGCCGGCGCACGGGAGCGACAGTAACCACGATTGCGCGTTTGTTTTCTAGAATCTCCCCCAGGTATTCGCCGGCACCTGCAAGCAGTCCACTTCCAATCATCACTTCATAAGATCGCGACGGCGTGGTTACAGGAACACGAATCATGACCCATCATCATAGCGTATGCAGGCAAGGCGTCTCGTGGAGTAAGAAAACGGACGTCGCAGGCTGTTCAGATTGTTTTTGATTGAGGATTCAGTACCGATGCAACGACCGAAGCCGCCAACGTAAAAAGTACGCCGGCCAGCGTCCACTCGGTTGAAATGGAAATGTAATGCGATCCAAGCATCTTGAGACCGATCAGGATGAGCACGATCGACAGTCCATAGTGCAGATAGACAAACCGGCCAAGCATTCCTGCCAGGGCAAAGTACATTGAGCGCAATCCCAGAATTGCGAAGACGTTCGAAGTGTAAACAATAAAAGCGTTCAGGGTTACCGCAAGGACTGCCGGAATTGAATCGACCGCAAAAAGAATATCGCTGGTTTCGATGACTAGCAGCACAGCAAACAAGGGAGTGGCGGCCCACCCGTTCTGGCGCGTAAAAAAACGGCCTCCTGCATAGTCATCCGTAACCGGAATTAAGCGTCGAAGACCCCGCACAAACAAATTCTTTTCCGGGTGAACTTGCGCTCCGCCTTGCATGAGGAGTTTTATGCCTGAGTAAACTAAAAGAGCACCAAAGCCGTAGGTGATCCACCGGAAATGCTGGATCAGTGCAACACCGGCCGCAATGAACAGGCCACGTACGAGCAACGCGCCCAGGATTCCCCAGAACAATATTTTGTGTTCATATTCGCCCTGGACCTTGAAATAACGAAAGATCAGAAGAAATATGAACAGATTGTCGACGCTGAGCGACAGTTCGATTACGTAGGCGGTGACGAACTGAAGTGCTTCTGCTCGCCCATGCCAAAAAAACACCAGCACCGCGAATGCAGTTGCCAGTGCAATCCACATTCCCGACCAGGCAAGGGCTTCACGGAAACCAATACGGTGCGAGCGCCGATTCAACAGGCCCAGATCGAGCGCCAGCATTGCCACCACAAATACGTTGAAGAGTATCCAGAAAACGAGCACAGGTTGGAATCTTACGACAGGAGGGGATTACTTTCCTTCGCCGCTGCCTCAAGCCGGCGTCAAGCCGTACTTCTCCTGTAGGCGCCGCTCCATGCTGCGGAAGATCAAGCCATCCACGGCATAGCCGAGGATGATGATGAGAATCATCACTGCCATCACCTGGTTCATATCGCTGAGATCGCGGCCCATCATCAGCAATTGGCCCAGACCGAGACTGAGAAAAATCATTTCGGCCTGAATCAGCGAGCGCCACGCGAACGCCCAGCCTTGCTTCATCCCATTCACAATGAAGGGCAAACTAGCCGGTAATAGTACCGACCAGAAAAGCCGAAAGCCAGTTGCTCCCAGATTTCGCCCCGCCATGCCGTAGATTTTTGGCATCTGCTTGCGGCCATCTTCCATCGCGATAGTTACGGAAAGCAGCGATCCCATAAGAACGACAAACAGAATCGCTTTTTCGGTCAGTCCGAACCAGAGAACAGCCAGGGGAATCCAGCAAATGCTGGGCAGCGATTGCAGGCTGACCAGCAACCCGCCCAGAGTTTCTTCCAGAAATTTGTTGCTCGATACCGCCAGACCGAGAATCATGCCAAGAACGACCGACAAGCTGTAGCCGATTAGCATGCGCTTCGTGGTTACGGCGATGCCAATCCAAAAGCTGTGGTCTGCGAAGCCGTCCCACAAAGCATGTCCCACTCCCCAGGGCGGAGGGAAAAGGTAGGGCGGCCAAATATGAAGTTTCGCAACCAGGGCCCATACGCCGAGCAACGCAGAATAAAAAACTACCTGCTTAGCTAACTTTTTCATCGGCGTACTCCGCTTCCAGGGATTTGTTGATCTCATCGCGCAGGCAATCCAGAATGTCGCGGGCCGTGCGGGCAACGTCAGTCTGTTCCATGTGGCGAGGTCTCGGCAGGTTCACGGAGAATTCCTGTTTGAGACGTCCGGGGCGAAATGTCAGCAATGCCACGCGATCGCCGAGCCTGACGGCTTCGCGCACATTGTGGGTAACGAAGATGATAGTGCGGCCAGTTTCAGCCCACAGCCGCTCCAGTTCATCGTGCAGCAGATCCCGAGTCTGGGCGTCCAACGCGGCAAATGGTTCATCCATTAACAGCACGTCGGGTTCGGTAGCCAGCGCACGCGCCAGTGCCACTCGTTGTCTCATACCGCCTGAAAGTTGATGGATATAACTGTTTCGGAATTTCGAAAGGTGGACAAGACGCAAATAGTATTGTGTCTTTTGTTCGCGCTCAGCTTTCGGCACATTCTTCATCTTCATGCCGAACTCGATATTTCCGCCAACCGTCAGCCACGGAAACAGCCCTAGTTCTTGAAAAATCAGAATGCGATCCGTCCCGGGTCCGCTCACCGGTTTGCCGTCTACAAAAACCTTGCCGGAGGTCTGCGGATGTAAACCAGCGATCAGGTGTAACAGGGTGGACTTGCCGCATCCCGAGGGCCCGACGATACAGAGAAACTCTCCTGCCCTCACGGTAAGACTGATATTGTCGAGCGCGAGTAGTCGCTCGCCCGAAGTCGTCTTGTAGCTGAGTGTGATTCCATCCAGCGCGACCTTCGGCACCACTGCTTCGACGGATGTGTGAGGAGTAAGAAGGGTTACCGATGAAGGCCGTTTTCCGCGCTTAACGCTCGTAGGTGCTGGGGTACGAGAAAAAGCGGGAATTACGGGCGGGAATTCGTTTTGCGGACTCGTGCTCATTGGATTGCCTTCTTCCCTTTTTCTGCTAACACTTGATTCAACAGCGACAGGTCGTAAAGACGCGACAGATCGGGCATTTCACGTCCCAGAAAACCGGCGTCAAATGCGGACTTGGCGGCGTTCATGAGCGACTCGCGCAGCGGATCACAGGTTGCCGTCATGCGCCCAAACGCTTCGTCCAGTACAGCATCCGGTAGAGCTTTGCCTGTTTCCTTTGCGATCTGTTGGTTAAGAAGTCTCTTGGCCTCAGGCAAATGTGCGTTGATCCAGTCGGTCAATTCCACGTGGGCGCGGATCCAATTCTTCACCAGTTCGGGATGTTCCTTTAGAAACTGCGTCCGTACGATCAAGTGGGCGGTGATGAACTGCCCGTTGGGCCAAAGCGTGCGCTCGTCCAAAAGCAGGCGTCCATTTCCTTCCTTGATCAAACGTGTTGCCCAAGGCTCGGGCGCCCACGCTCCATCGAGCTCCTTCTTAAGGAAGAGCGTCAGTTGATCAGGATTTGCCAGGGGAATGACTTGAACATCTCCGCCCTTGTCGGTCGTCTTCATGCCATGCGACTTCAACCATGCTCGCAACGCGACATCCTGCGTATTGCCCATCTGCGGGGATGCGACCTTCTTGCCGTGAAAATCCTCCGGCTTCTGAATGCCGGAATCGCCTCGTACCACCAGCGCCGCACCGCCACTTGTCGCACCCGCAACGATCCGCAATGCTTCCCCATTGGAGCGGACGTACCCGGAGATGGCAGGATTCGGACCGATATAGGTCATGTCAATCGCCCCGGCAAACAGAGCCTCGATAGCAGAGGGGCCGGCATTAAAGCCCTTCCACTCAACCTTGAGCTGCGGTCCCATGGCCTTGTCGAACCAGCCGTTGTTTTTGCCAACCATGGCTTGCGGATGGGTAATATCGGAAACGCACCGACTCGAACTACGGTCTGCGCCGGGGACATGATACTTAAGAAAGAAACAAAGAAAACAAGTAAACTGCGATTAGTCATCCCCACAACGCCGCTTGTGAAATTTTCATTACACTCCAGATCATACCAACTATCTCTATTTAACTAATAGACATTATGGGAAAGTGCAAGCAGATTGCCAAACCAACCAAATCTCGTGCGGAGAATATGTTCTGATTTGAGATAGTTAGGGTCGGCGGCGGTTGGTAAAGGAAATTGCCTGTGTAAGAACTTGCACTTCCGCGACACTTATTGCAGACGCAATATCTGGACCGTGATGTTATCGGGACCGCCTCGTTTCCGGGCAAGTTGTATGAGTTCGCGTCCCGCTTGCTTCACGCTGTTTTTTTTGCTGATCGCGTCCAAGATTTCTGCGTCCCGCACCTGGCCCCACAGCCCATCGCTACAGATGACAATTACATCCCCGGCGCGCAGAAGCTCGGGTTTTTCTGGAGCATCCATGACCAGATCGGGGTTGCTGCCGACGGCCGAGGTAAGAATATTTCGTTGCGGATGAACTTCGGCCTGCGCTTCAGTAATCATCCCAGCCTGCACTAACTGTCCCACGTAGGAGTGGTCGCGGGTTATCCGCCTGATCTGGCCGTTCCGAATTGCATAAAGTCTTGTGTCGCCAACATGAACGTAAAAGAGAAAATCGTTAACGATCGCTGCCGCGGTGCAGGTAGTTCCCATTCCCCGCAATTCGGGGTGCTCGATCGTATATTTGTGGATTTCGTCGTGCGCTGACCGTAGGCCATCGATTAGCGCCCCGCGCGGATCATCGCCACTCGACTCGCGATACGCCGCCACCATGCTCTCTACCGCTAGCCGGCTCGCCTCCTGGCCGCCTTCGTAGCCGCCCATCCCGTCGGCGACAACTGCAAGCCGTCCTTTGCGCTGAAAGTCCCGATCGTTATCGGGCTCCCAATAGCCGACGCTATCTTCGTTGTTCAAGCGCACACAACCAACGTCGGATTGACTCGAGACTTCAATTCCTGGATGAATCTTCATCAAGACACTGCGCCGAATCTACGGATTAATGAACACCGGCAATAGATTTATAAACGGCAAACTTTTTGGATTATAAGGGTTGGGGCCCGGCGCTCCAAACGGCGACGAACAAATCACTAAGTAATGGGATGCACCAGCGAAGCAAAAGCTGGACTACAATTTCTCCATGGTCGATCCAACCCCGAGCCAGCCAATGCCGATCCAGCCAACACTGGAGCGCGAATCCCCTGAACAATCCCCGACGAAACCGGCTACCCAGCCCGTCGATGCAGCGGCGACCGGTGCTCCAGTCACTGATTTTCACATTGGCGAAGAATTTGGAACGGCCAAACGCACGCTTCCGCCCGCCCGCATTGTTATGATCTGCATGATCGCAATTGCGGTGATTGTAGGAATTTTCGCTTTTAAGGAACGGGCAAAACCGCAGGGTGCGGGTGCAATTAATTTTGTCAGCTCGGTTGAGGTCCCCGACCAAAACATCATTCTCGCCGCTATAACATTCGCACTGCGAAATACGGCCGACAAGCCGTTATGGGTTCATACACTCAAAGCGCACGTCGTCACTGCTGACGGCAAGACGTATGACGATGAGGCCGCTTCCGTGGTGGACCTCGATCGCTATTTCCAGGCCTTCCCTCCCTTGAAAGAAAGCTCGGAGCCGCCACTCTCACCCGAAACCAAGATGCCTGCGGGAACGGAAACAAAAGGAACCATCATAGTCAGTTTCCCGATCAGCAAAGAAGTTTTCGATCAGCGCAAGTCCTTGAGCGTTAGCATTCAACCCTATGACCAGCCGCTGCCTATTGTTCTGAAGTGAACTTAAGAAGTGAAGGTAAGAATGAAAGCGGTCACTCATTCTCAAGTTGCCGCCGGGCCTCGTCGAGCGCGGCTTTTTCCGGACCGCTAATTTTCGGGTACTTCAAATCAAAACTCTTCAGGGTGTCCACAATCGCCTGTGCGACCACGAGCCGGGTGAACCATTTGTTATCCGCCGGCACCACGTACCACGGAGCGTGCTTCGCGGCGGTGTGCTTAATCATGTCCTCGTACGCGTTTTGATAGTCGTCCCAGCATTGGCGCTCCTTCACGTCGGCCGCCGAAAATTTCCAGTTCTTTCCCGGGTCATCGAGGCGTTCGAGGAAGCGCCGCTTCTGCTCTTTTCTTGATAGATGCAAAAAGAACTTGACGATCGCAATACCATTCCGAGTAAGGTAGCGTTCGAAGCCGTTGATATCCTCAAAGCGCTCCTGCCAGATATGTTTGGTTACAAGTTCCTCCGGCAATCTCTCGTTCTGCAAAATCTCAGGATGAACCCGGACGATCAGTACCTCTTCATAATATGACCGGTTAAAGATACCAATCTTGCCTCGTGTGGGAAGGCAGCGGGTGGCTCGCCATTGATAATCGTGGCTTAAGTCTTCCGTGGACGGCGCTTTGAACGACCACACGTCAACCCCCTGTGGATTCACGCCCGACATCACGTGCTTGATGGTCGAGTCCTTGCCCGCCGCGTCCATTGCCTGGAAGATGATCAACAGGCCCCTATGGCTCTGCGCCGCAAACACGTCCTGCAGACGGCTCAGTTTTTGAACTCCGTCCGCAAGTAATTGCTTGGCCAGCGGCTTAAGCTCGGATTTAAGACCGTGGGTGTCGGCGGGATCGTGATCCTTGAGACGGAAATGTTTCCCCTGCTCGATGCGGTAGTCACTAAGAAGTTTTTCGATTTTCATAGATCGGTTCAGGCGCAGCAATCAGCCTGTACGATTCTACTCACAGAGAATCCCTGGCCAAGAAATTGTCTACGCCCGGCCCGGACTGCTGGGAGAATAAGTTGTCATATGACATCTACTCTAGAACGGAGGAGCGGAGTGCTACGCCGCTTCAGGATCGCGCGCAGTGATGGCCGACTGTTTTGTGCCCAGCGAACTCTTCGCCAATTGAACATGCTCGTTGATTACACCTCGGAGTTCCATTGCAAGACGCCGGAGTTCCGCTTCGTCCTCTGGACTGAGCGAGCCACGGCAAAGCTCGCGGATCCGGCTGCAAATTCCGTCGATCCGCGCGTCGGTTGAAGCAGGCACACCGAATTTTGCCAGAAGTTGCACGCTGAATTCGATACGGAAAACACCGTACGACCACGTCGGGTGGATTTTGTATGGTCCGGCTGTTGGGGGCCTGTGTCGTCTGCGCAATTTTGGCCCTCAAACTTGGCAATAATAGGAGTTCATGCACGGCTTCAGGCATTTTTTTCGTACAGCCGTTCCCCGCCTAGTCCTAAATACTCTTCCTAACCTTTTACCTTGCAGTAGTTTATCGGTGCTAACTTAAAGAGGTTTTGACCGGATTTTGGCCCTCATCCTGCCTTAGTAGGAGCATGACGACCGATGACAAAAACTGGAGAAGGCTCTGCAGAATGGTATCCGACGAACAGGATCCCCACCGTCTATCGGAGCTCGTCAACGAACTGATCAAGGCCCTCGATAGCAGACGTCACAAACTCGCTCAAGAAACGCCAACGCGAGGCGACGGGTTGGAACTCTCAAGCGAGTCTCACACTTGACGCAGGCGACCGGCGACAAAAAGCATGCGGCGAAAACTGCCGGAATCGAACTGACCGGCCGCCTTTCGGCATTTGACTTCTCTTCTTTTCCTGCGAGAATAGAAGTAGTTCTTTAAGGCCCAATTCCCACCAGTGGGGGCGTCACGGCTTCGACGGAGATGCTTGCGGCCAAGAGGCATGCCGGGGTGCACACACCCGTAATCGCGTGCAAAATGATAATTGCCAATCAACAGATGGCATACGCAGCTTAATTAATTAAGTTGCCGTCTTCCGCAGCTTCGCCCGTGGGCTGCGAGCGGACGTCACACAGCGGGCTGCTTCTCTCTGCTACGTCTGGGCAGGGAGACTAAGATCACAGGCTAGCGGCTAGCGTTTCTTGTCCGTTCTGAGCGTGGGCCGCGAACGTCCTGGGGTAATGCCCAGGGCATGAACCGGAATAAGCATGTAGTCTCTTGACCAGTAACATTTTCGGACGCGGGTTCGACTCCCGCCGCCTCCACCAACTTCCTTTTGATTGCGTGCTGGAATCTCTACAGCGTGCGCGTATGTGATGGTCCAGCCCCTTAATTCCTCCAGCTAAAGCCGATTTTAATTCCGCAAATCAAGGAAGACCTGTATTTACCCAAATTGCTAGGAATACTACCTTCGCTTCGCTAGCTGACAGTAAACGATTGGAGCGGTATGTCATTGACCAGCGTTGGTTCTGAAGCGTGGGACATGGTACGTGTCATCCGGCACGGCGGACCCGCGCTGTGCAATATTGCCGTCACAAATTCGTGCAATGCTAGGTGCGAGTTTTGCAACTTCGCGAATGGCAAAGTAAAACGCAAAGACTTGCGATGGATCGATGCTGACCAATTCGATGCCGCCCTGCAGATCCTTTACGATCGAGGTGTTCGCTATATCAGCTTCTTCGGTGGCGAACCGCTTTTGCATTCCCGCTTGAGCGACCTGATCGCGATGTCGATCGCCAAGGGTATGGCTCCGGCTCTCATCACCAATGGCTGGTTGCTTTCTTCTAAGCTTGATCAGCTTGCGACGGCGGGACTGAAAACCGTGTATGTCTCGATCGATTCTCCGTTGATCGCCAGGCACGAGGCAAATCGCGGATTGAACGGCTTAGGCGAGCGTATTCGCAAAGCGACTTCACGAATGCCGAATCTCGGTATGACAGCGCTTGCCCAAGTGACCATGAGCAAACTAATTGATGACTACAGGTCTCTGGTGCCGCTCCTTCAAGAGCTCAGCTTCGAGTCGGTCGCGTTCTCCTATCCGCAACGGACCCGACTTGGATCATCATCCCTCGCCTGGTCAGATGATTCCGCCCTGATGAAGTTTACGGATGCCGAACTCGTGCAGGCATTCGAAGACATCGACGCTCTGCGTAACACGTTCCGGGTCAATAATCCTCGGGCTTCCATAGCCGACATGAAGCGACATTTGCTGGGAAAACCCGAACGCTTCGTCTGTTATGGCGGTTACAAGAGTTTTTACATGGACTGGAACTTCGATATATGGCGTTGCGACGCTTGGCGGGAGCGCATGTGCTCGGTTTGGGATTTCGCGAAAACGCCCCTGGTGCGCGATGGTTGCACCGCATGCATAGCTGACTGCTATCGCGATTCAAGCGTGATGCTTCATTTTGCAGTGTCGCTCGGCGATGCATTCGACTCTTTCAGTCAAGGACGTATCGCGGCCGCTCTCAGAACTCTCGTAGATCGCCGAAATCTTGAATCCCTCGCAGCGGTTGTTCAGAATACGCCTGTTCTATCACGACTGGCTAAGCTAGGCTGACAGATTTCTGGCATGAGCGGCATTCAACATGACCCCTTATCTCTTTAGCGGCGTGGGGCGGAATCACGATCACACTCGGCGGCAGTAAACCCAGAGCTTCCAGGCTCTTGCAGATAACTTTTCAGCCCATCCTTGCGTTTTTTTGCAAGGATGGGCACCACGAATCTGTCTCGTGGAGCTTGGAGTGCGGATAGTGTCGAGAGCCATATGTTCCTTGAGCCATAGCTCCTGGCAGCATTGTGCCTCTTCCGTGGTGGTGCTCCCCATCGTCAGGACGCCGCTGTGATGGGGAGGAAGGATGATCCGCAAAAAAAGCCCTTTCAATATTTTTTGATCCGTGGCATCTTGCAGGAACCTATCCCCGCTCGGGGTCGATTCGACCACCGAGTTGAACAAGGAACAGGTTCTATGATGTTCACATTCTGAGGAGGCTAAATGAATAAGTTTGTCTTTTCCGTGTCGGCATTCGCCTTGCTGGCGGCGTTTGCCACAGCTCAAGGTCCGAATAAATTGCAAACTGAACCGCCGAAGCGAGGCATTCACTGGGCAAAAGGCCACGCTTCCCATGGCGGCGGAAGTCCGGACATGACATGGCACAACGGCGCGATTATGAAGACTACTACCACTCAAGCTATTTTCTGGGGTCCTAGCTGGATAACCAGCCCGGGAGACAAAATTAGCGGTATGGATACATGGTATAGCGGCTTTGGAAGCTCTAATTACGCTGGCACCTCCGACGAATACACCGGCACCAATGGTCAAGTTACCTCGACTGTTTCCTACGGAGGCCATTTTGTGGATAGCACGACGGCGAGCGGCGGCTCTAAGACTTCTGCGATCCTCGCTGAGGTTTGTAAGGTGATTCCGAGCCCCGTAGCAAACGGATACTACGCGGTGTACACGGACATCCCGCGCGGGCACTCCGGATACTGTGCTTATCATAGCTACGGTTCATGCGGTACCGTTCCCGTACAATTTGCGTTTTTCTGGAAGCTGGATGGTGATGCGGGCTGCGATCCGCAGTCGACGGTATCCGGCGAATCGCAGGGATTGGCCGCGCTCGCTAACGTGAGTGGACACGAACTCTCGGAAGCCCGCACGGATCCGCGTAATGGCGGCTGGTACGACTCGTCGGGCCAGGAGAATGGAGACAAGTGCGCGTGGACGTTCAATACGGCCTATGTGACGTTTACTAACGGTTCGAAATGGAAGATACAGGGCGAGTGGTCGAACAACGCGTATAACACTGGGACGGGATATCCGAACAGCTCGGGACAGAAGGGGTGTCTGGACGGACATTGAAATTGAGGCTGCCCCATCCTTGCGTTTTTTTGCAAGGGTGGGCAGCACCAGTGCCGCGAACCCGTGGTGGTAATCTCCTACTGATGTCAACGCACCGGTTTCTAAATTTCATCGCAATCGCTCTATTCGCGTTCCCTATCGCCGCACCATCTATGCAAGCGCAGTCGCCGAATACCACTCCCGACTGGTGCCGCCAACTCCCCCGCCCCGGATACAAGCCTCTGGAGCAACTGCATACCGACGGCGACGACCTCTGGTTCGAGGTCTACCGCGTCGCCCCGGGAGTCTTTGCCATCTACGAGCCCCATCAATTCGAAGAGACAATCTCCTTCCTGATCCGGGGCAAAAAACGCGCCGTCATGTTCGATACTGACCTGGGCATCGCCGACATTAAGCAAGTGGCGCTGTCGCTCACATCTTCGCCGATTGTCGTAATCAACTCACACACCCACAACGACCATGTAGGCGGCAATTGGGAATTCCGCGGTGCCTATGAAGACATCTATGGAATGGATACCGCCTTCGCCAGAACCAACGCGAAAGGATCGACTGTCGATGCCCAGGCCGAGCTGGCTGTCGGATCGATCTGCGGCCAGCTGCCAGCGGGATTTGACGCCAAATCCTACGCCACTCGTCCCTTTCACATCACACGATGGATTAACGATGGTGAAAAAATAGACCTGGGCGACCGTGTGCTCGAGGTGATCTCCACCCCCGGACATACCCCCGACGCGATTTGCCTGCTCGACCGCAAAAATGGATTGCTATTTACCGGCGATACCTTCTATGCGGGACCAATCCGGCTGTATCGGCCAGAAACAGATGCCTTTTTAAACCGTCAAGCCAATCCGCGGCACTTTTTTGTCACAGCAGCATGCCGGCGATCGACGCTGACATTAGATTGGCCATCGTCCCGGCCAACATCGCGCGAATGCCGAGACGGGCCAGTTCGCCTCTTTTATTTGGGGCGAGTGCACCGATTCCCCCCATCTGAATTCCGATGGAACTGAAGTTCGCGAATCCGCAGAGGGCAAAAGTTGCAATCGTAAAAGAGCGCGAATCGAGCGCGGCTCTCTGAGGTCCGAGCATGGAAAAGGCTACGAGCTCGTTTAAGACCATGCGCGTGCCGAGCAAATTGCCAATCGCTGTGCAATCCCGCCACGGGATTCCAATGACCCAGGCGATCGGGGCAAATAATGTGCCGAAGATTTGTTGCAAGCTAGAGGGAAACCACGAGAGGTGGGAATGGTTATGGATCCCGCCAAGAATGCCGTTCAGCAGCGCGATTAGAGCAAGAAATGAGATCAGCATCGCTGCGATGTTGAGCGCGAGACCCAGTCCGTCGGTGGTACCGCGCGCAACTGCCCCGAGCAAGTTTTCTTTTTTCTCCTGATCCACTTCTTCTTCGCTCATCACCACGCGGCCTGCGGTCTTTGGAATTTCTGTCTCCGGCACCAGCATTTTTGACATCAGAATCGTGCCCGGCGCGGTCATGATTACGGCGCTCAAGAGATGCTTTGGCTCGATGCCGAAGGCGATGTAGGCCGCCATGATGCCACCCGAAACGTGCGCCATGCCGCTGGTCATCACGGTCATCAGTTCGGAGCGGGTGAGGTCGGGCAGAAAAGGCCGGATGGTCAGCGGAGCCTCCGTCTGCCCCATGAAGATGCTTGCGGCCACATTCAAAGACTCTGCCCCGCTCGCGCCCATGAAACGAGTCATCACCTTCGCGGCGAGTTTAATAATGAGTTGCATGATTCCGTAGTGATAGAGCACGGCGAAAAAGGCGGCAATGAAAATAACCGTTGGCAACACTTGAAAGGCGAAAAAGAATCCCATCGGCGATCCTTGAGCGCCGAGCTGCCCAAAAACAAATTGCGATCCGACGAAGGCGTAGCTGAGTAAGCGGTTAACGGCGTCTCCAGCCTTTTGAAAGAGCACGCGGCCCAGCTCGATTTTCAAGACGAAGATGGCGAAGACGAGTTGCAGTCCGAGGCCCCAGGCGACGGTCTTCTTATTAATTGCGCGACGGTTCGTCGAGAACGCGTAGGCCAGCCCTAACATCGTAAGGAGACCGAGAATGCCGGTGAAACGTCCCATCTTCATCTCCTTGAATCAAAGGTTTTCAACTTTCGCCTTCGATTTCTTTTGCCTTCGATCGCTTTCGCCTTCTATGAGTCGCTCTTGTGAATCACGCGATGAACCAGAGGCGTCTTATGCGTCGGCGGCTGCGTTGCGATCGTGTAGCTCTCCAGCAACAACGTCTTTGCGCGCGCCGCCTCGGCCTCGGAGTGACAGTGAATCGTGCACAAATGCTCGCCCAATGACACTTTATCGCCGATTTTTTTGTGCACGACAATGCCAACCGCGGGATCGACCGTATCTTCTTTGCGCTCGCGACCTCCGCCAAGAATGACGCATGCCGTGCCCACCTGTTCGCACGCGATCGCCGTAACGTATCCCGCTTGCGGACTGGGGATATCGACTCGGTGTTCCGCGGCCGGAAGGCGAGTGGGATCATCGATCGTGCTCAAATCGCCTCCCTGCAATTCGACCATCTGCCGGAACCTGTCGAATGCTTTACCAGATGCGATAACTTCCGCGGCCAACTGCTTGCCCGTAGCCACCGTCTTAACCGCGCCACCGAGATAAAACATCCACGCTGCCAACTCCAGGCAAAGCTCGCGCAGATCGTCGGGCCCGCCTCCGTGCAAGACCTCGATACACTCCTGCACTTCGAGTGCATTGCCTACCGTGCGGCCCAGAGGCTGGTTCATGTCTGTAATCAGCGCAACCATCTGCTTGCCCATGCGCTCGCCAGTTTCGACCATGAGTTCGGCTAGGAAGATCGCGTCCTCTTCTTTTTTCATGAACGCGCCCGAGCCGGTTTTTACGTCGAGCACCAGAGCGTCGGTGCCCTCAGCCAGCTTCTTGCTCATGATGGATGCGCAAATGAGATACGGACTTTCAACCGTACCGGTAACGTCGCGCAAAGCATAAAGTTTTCGGTCGGCGGGCGCGATTTTTTCCGTTTGCCCGATCATCGAGCAGCCGCAGGCTTTCAGCACACGAGAAAATTCCGCCGTAGACAATCCAACGCGGAACCCGGGAATAGATTCGAGTTTGTCGAGCGTGCCACCCGTGTGGCCCAATCCCCGGCCGCTGATCATCGGAACGTAGAGGCCCCCGGCGGCGGCCAACGGGGCGAGCACGAGCGAGGTCTTGTCGCCCACTCCGCCAGTCGAGTGCTTATCGACTTTTTTTGCGGGCAGAAAGCTCAGATCCAGCACTTCACCGGAATGCAGCATGGCGTCGGTGAGGCTCGCAGTCTCTTCCCGGGTCATGCCGCGCAACACGACCGCCATGAGCCAGGCGGACATCTGGTAATCCGGAATGCTGCCGTTGGTGCAGCCTTCGACCAGGTAGCCTATTTCGGCGGCTGACAGCGATCCGCCATCGCGCTTTTTGCGGATGAGGTCGATGGCACGGAATTGCGAAGCGGTCGTCTGGCTCACGTGAGGCGAAAGCCCTCCGGCAGAAGATCAGTGATAGGGCTCTGCTTTTGGCCTTTCGCGCCTTGATAAAAAATCATCGCGCGCGGACCAAATTCGTAGATGACTTGACGGCAGGCGCCACACGGAGAACATGGCACTCCATGATCATTGGCGACGGCGACGGCGACGATTTCGAGCTTTGGACCGTCCTTGGCAACGGCCGAGAATATTGCCGTTCGCTCGGCGCAGTTGGTCATTCCGTACGACGAATTCTCGACGTTACAGCCTAGAAACGTATGACCTTTTGAGGTAAGAATGGCTGCGCCCACTTTAAATTCCGAGAAAGGGGCGTAAGCATTCTTCATCGCTTCGCGCGCGGAACGAAGCAATCGCTCTCGCATCGCTGCCGACACTTTTGTTGTTTGCATACTTGACAGCAATCGTAACGAAAGATCGCGCGGTGCGCCATTGTAAGATCGCGGCGTCTTGCGGTATGCAAATGTGGCTGGCCGCTGCCCATAATGAAATGCAACTGCCGCGTGCCATAATAGCGAACCAGCCCCTTAGTCATCCGCTCAGAAAGAGCTAGGACGGAGTCATTACGGTGATCCCAATACATTCGGACGGTGACGACACCCACTCATTCGCAAAGTACGCAAATGAGTGGGGCACCCGGCATTTGCTGGTTTGGATATTTGGCGAGGCGATTCTGGGAGTCTTCTTTTATGAGTTGGCCACATACATGCCAGATTTCGTGAAAATAATTGTTTGTGGGGCGGCTATTATTATTTGGTACGACTACCGATACTTCCAGAAGAGAACAGGGAGAATCTACACAGGGCCGCTCCTCTTGCTTCCCCTCATTCTCGCTCTTTTGTGCTTTGCCGTGTGGAGGTTAACTGGCGACAACGTGTGGGCAAGGCTCATTGTGGCATGTGAATGCGTGCAATCTGTCTATATAGTTGTTGATCGGATGTCTCGACGCAGCTCTTGATTGTTGGCCCGAAAGTTGTCAATCCACAGATGTCAATTACGAACCGATTACTAGGTCTTCCGGTACTGCGATACGCCGGGTGCCCCACTCATTCGCGTAGTTTGCGAATGAGTGGGCGCGGCGTGCTGCTCTCCTCACTAAATTTCTCTACCGGACGCGTACCTGCGCCTCGTTTGTTCGAGGATTTCCAAGAAAAACGCGGCAGCAGAGTTTGACATCGTAGATTTTCAAGCTGGCAATCGCTTACTTTGAGGAAGCTGCCGCGGGGCTTTTGGCATCAGCGCCCGTGACGTACTGCGCCTGCCCATTGCCAAAAGACCAATTCTCTTTTTGTACTTCGATCAGATTAATAAACACGTCTTCGCGACGCAGCTTCAGACCTTCATGCAAGCCATCGGCGACGGCCTTGTAGAAGCGCTGCTTGGTCTCTACCGTGCGTCCGGCGCTAAGTGTAATTTGCACGAAAATACAGTCATCCGAACGATGAATAGCGAGGTAGTCGCGATCAAATTGCAGATTATCCTTGGAGTGTTCCGCGATGACCTGAAAGCGATCATCTTTCGGAACACCCAGGGTTTCAATCATAGCGTGATAAACAATCTGGCCAACCTGTTTGCGGTATTCCGATGTTTTTCCTTCGAGCAAATCGATTCTCACAAGTGGCACGTAATTCTCCTTAAATGGTTGATGCTTTGGAGGCTGACGCGCCCGAAACGGACCGCACAGAAACGACGCGACAACCGACGGTCACGTCTTCACGCCTCCAGTTTCAATTCATCCAGTTCCAGGAATTCATGAACGATCGGCTCTGTCGACTTCTCCATGTCCTTGTATGGGCCAAAGAAAATCGCCCGGCCTTCGTGCAGAAACACAATTCGGTCTGCCAGCTTCTTGGCGAGCCGCATGTCATGAGTGACGACGACTGATGTCAGATGCAATTGCAACTTAAGCCTTGCAATCAAATCTCCCAGAAGATTGCCCATCAGGGGATCGACCATGGTGGTCGGCTCGTCATAGAGAACGCACTCCGGTTGGGCGGAGAGGGCGCGGGCTATAGCCACGGAACGTTTCATGCCCGTCGAAAGATCGGATGGCAGTAAATCACGCATTTCTTTGACCCCAACCATTTCCAGCAGGCCATCCACAACCTGGAAAATCTCTTCCTCTGAGAGCTCCCCTTTTTCGCGCAACGGAAAGGCAACATTTTCGCCGACCGACAAGGAATCGAACAAAGCTCCGTTCTGGAAAACCATGGTGACTTTCTTGCGGATTTCTTGTAGTTGGACTTCGTTGTAGTCGGTGATGTCCTGGCAAGCAACGATCACGCGGCCGGAATCAGGTTTCAGGAAGCCCATAATATTGTGCAGCGCGACCGATTTTCCCACTCCGCTGCGTCCGAGAATGCAGACCATCTCCCCGGGCAGCACCTCGAAGCTGACATTCTGGAGCACTACTCGGTCTCCGAATGCTTTGGAAACGTCTTTGAATTCTATGTAGGGTGAGATTGTGGCGGGGGCGCCCATAACCACAAGCATGGCACGAAAGCGCGGTCCGGCTCAAGCGGCTATCGCTGATTCCCAAAATCACTGATCCGCAAAATCATGCGGCGTGTTCATGTTGAAAAAACTGCGGGCGCAAAAGCCCGCCGACATTAGCGCCGTCTCTTCAATCACATTCATGGAAACAACGGCAAATAGGGCGTCGATCTTATACTTCCCTGCCCGAAGTGCTTGCTCGGCGATCGAGGAGAAATCGCGCCGATAAATGGCGCATAGCGGCTGCAGTCCGTCATTGATCCGTGGGACATTTACTACAGCCGCGTTGTCCTCTGCCCTCGCGAATAAAAATGCGAGCAGCTCGGAAGAGACGAACGGCATATCCACGGCGAGCATCAAGTTCAGCTCAGACGAAGAATGCGCTAAGGCAGCGTGAATGCCTCCGAGAGGACCGCAACCCGGAAAGGCGTCGGCTATAACTGTTTCAGATTCGTATTTCGCGAATTTAACTGGATCGCCAACGATCTTTACGCGATCGCAGACCGGAGTCATCACCGTCAGGGCGCGATCCAAAAGTGTTCGACCCTCAAATTCCAGAAACGCTTTATCGCTCCCCATGCGAGTGCTCTTGCCTCCAGCCAACACGAAGCCGGCACGGTTTTGTTCTCGATGCGACATACAAAAAGAATAAGACTAACTACCCTGATACACGAAAGTAACCTATCCATAAAGACGAATGCGTCGGAAGATGGGAGAATCTGGTCGGTAGGGGGTTGTACTCGTCGTCATGCCGCAAAAACTGATGGATGTTCTTATGATGGGACGTTGTTCGCATGAGTTTTCTTGGCCTCGGCGCGCTGTGAGCGGGGAGTACTACCAGGTCTGCCTGCTTTGCGCGACTGCCTATCAGTACGATTGGAAGACCATGCGCCGCGGAAGCAGGGTCGACGCGCCGGTCGCTGAGACGACAGCTACTCCACGGCGCTCCGGCCAAAAGAAGCCCACCTGGATGCCGCGCGCGCGCCGGGTGCGCTCCGATCTCCCCGTACGGTACCGCGGGAAAAATCTCAGCACATGGTACGAGGGTAAGATCCAGAACATCAGCCAATCCGGCGTGTTGTTCGAGGGTCCCCAGCAGCTGCCAGCCAACGCATTGATCGAGTTAATCTTCGAGATGCCTGAGGAAATTTCTGGTCAGAAGGACAGAAATGTACTTTGTCAGGGGCGTCTTATCCGCATCAATGCGCCGGAGAACGACTCGGTGGACAAATCCGGGGATGAGGAAAACCAGGAGACGTTCGGACTCGTAGCATCTATCCTCGATTACAAGTTCCTGCACAAAGAGTAGTTTCTGGTTCGCTGAAGTTCTTTGCGATGAACTCGGTCTCTCGCCACATGCGAGCTGTGAATCCACGATCAGCGTTTCAAGCTCGCTTGTCGACTTATTTATCTTCAATTAATAATTATGGCTTCCCGTTGTTCCCTATCTCACTTGCCGCCTTGTGGTAGTGCTGCTAGAGTCATCTAAACAAGATTGAAACGATTGCTGTCCTGGCCTACTTTCGGGCGCCGGAGGCGGCGAAAAGCAATGTCTGGAACTGAAACTATCCTCAAGAGTTGGATCGTCCGGCAACGGAATACGGTGTGGGTGCGATATGCAGGCGCTGTCATGGCGGTCTGGGTTGCACTGAGTCTTTGGACCTTCTCTCCTGTTTTGCATCGCCATCTCTTTTCTCTATTGCTAGCCGCGGTTCTATTCACAGCCCGTTTCATCGGTTTCGGTCCCGCGGTTTTTTGCTCGCTGATATCAACCGCTTGCCTGGATTTCTTTGCGTTGTCACCTTTCTTCGGGTTTTCCATCCGATCTACCGCCGACCTGGAACGGTTAGCTGTATTTTTGTTCATTTCGGTGTTTGCCGTCAGCATGGCGCGTCAGAGAAAGCTGGCGGAATCGCGAGCCGATCGCACTACGCGGGAAATGGCCGCAATCGTCGAATACTCGTGCGACGCGATTTATAGCTGCCGGTCCGATGGCATCATCACCAATTGGAATCGTGCGGCTGAAAACCTCTACGGCTATACAGCAGAGGAAGCAGTCGGCTCTCCAGTAGCCCGTCTGGCTCCTCCAGAACGCCGCGATGAGGTCGAGCGAAATCACGCTCTCCTCAACCAGGGCGGCCACGTCAGCCCATATCGGACGGAGCGCTTGCGAAAAGACGGTACCCGCTGTCCGGTGTTGCTGTCAGTATCGCCGCTGCGCAATGTCCGAGGCGAACTTATAGGAAGGTCTGTCATTGCGCGCGATATTTCTCCCGAGAAGCAGTCGGAAGAGGCCATTCGCCGCAGCGAAAAACTGGCTACGGCAGGGAGGCTTGCAGCCTCCATTGCGCACGAGATTAATAACCCTCTGGAGGCAGTGCTCAACCTGCTCTACCTGGCGCGCCATGACTCCAACGAATCAGGGAAGTACCTGACTATGGCCGAACACGAAGTAGTTCGCGTCGCGCAAATTGCTCAGCAAACATTGGGCTTCGTCCGCGATGCAAGCACTCCGACCCTTGTTGATCCCGCGGCCATCATGGACGAAATTCTTCAGTTATATTCGCGCAAACTTGATCGCCGGCAAATTCGGGTGACGCGACGATACCGAAATCAACTTCATATCGAAGGCTACTCTGGCGAATTGCGGCAGTTGCTCGCGAACCTCGTAGCGAACGCCATTGATGCGATGGAAAACGAAGGCTGTCTGCATGTACGCGCGGCCACCTGTCGAGAATGTGCCGGAGGACGAGATGGAGTTCGCATTACGATCGCTGATGATGGAGGCGGAATTAAGCAGAACGATCTTCAACACATCTTTGAACCTTTCTATACGACTAAGAAGGAAACTGGCACTGGCCTCGGCCTTTGGGTTTCACGCGGAATTGTAGAAAAACACCGGGGATGGATTCGCGTCCGGAGCCGAACCCGGGGCCAGAATACCGGCACCGTGTTCGTTATATTCTTACCGCTGAGCTTAGAACCCGGGCAGACTGCGCCAGAACTTTCTTCCTTATCCCACAATGACTTGCAAACAGCAAAGGTCCAATGACCTTCGTGCTTAGAAGCCCCATCCTAACCCGCTTATAATCATCCAAGTTCAAGAACACTAGGCACTTAACTTAGGCACTTAACTATCGTGGATCCTCTCCTCGCGGTTGCGACCTTCGCTCTGGGGCTGTGCTTTGGCAGCTTCCTGAATGTGTGTATCTACCGGTTGCCGCTTGGCAAATCGGTGGTATCGCCACGCTCCGCCTGCCCACAATGCGGCGATTTGATCCCGCTTTACCATAACCTGCCGATAGTGAGTTGGCTGATTCTCCGAGGGAAGTGCCGGTCCTGTAAGCAACCTATTTCTTCGAGATACTTGATCGTCGAAGTCCTTACCGGACTTTTATTTCTCGGCTGTTACGCATACTTCGGATTAACGGTGACGGCGCTTAAGTGCGTCGTGTTGGGTTATCTCTTGCTCGGGTTGATTTTCACGGACGCCGAAACCAAGCTGCTTCCGGATGCGATGACTCTGCCCGGCTTTGCCCTGGGAATATTGTTCAGCTTTATTGTTCCAGTGAATGATCTCGCTTCGCGAATCATGCCAGGCCTCGTTTCGCCCGCGATGCGCAGCGGGATCTCGTGGCGACTCTGGTCGCTATCGGATTCGTTGCTGGGCGCCGCAGTCGGCTCGTCATTCCTCTACGGAGCCGCAGCCATTTACCTGCGCGCCCGCGGGGTGGAGGGAATGGGATTCGGCGACGTAAAGTTGATGGCCCTAATCGGCGCCTTTCTCGGAACCAGACTCACAGTTTTAACCATTTTTGCCGCCTCGCTCACCGGTTCTCTTTTTGGATTGGGCACGGTGCTGGCGGTATGGCTGAAACGCACTCGCCGCAATGCGGCCCGCGGCGTTCCGCCAGTCGACGCGCGGCGGCGGGCTTGGCATTCGGCGCGACTCGCTCTGCGCTATTACGAAATGCCGTTTGGTGTCTTTCTAGGCGCCACGGCGATTTTGTCATTCTTGTTTGGAAACCGGCTGCTGCACTGGTACTGGAGGGCGCTATGAACCTGCTCACGAATTCGCTCGTTCTGCGTGCCGCTCTCCTTCTGTTTGGCGCCACTGTGGCTTTTGGATTAGGCCTGTTTTTGATGCGTCAGTTGCGCAAAACCCATCAGCCAACTGAACAACAAGTTCTCGATTTGCAGCTAGTGACACAAGATTGGCAACAGCTCGGTTCAAAGTTTAGGACTGGCGAAAGGAAAATCACATGAAGCACACAAAACTCATGGCTATTGTTACTCTTCTCATGGTGGCTCTAAGCACCGCATCCGCTCAGTCGCTGGGCGACTACGCGCGAACCGCTCGCAAGAACAAGGTCGAGCCCAGCCCGACCACACGCCACTATGACAACGATAATCTGCCGACCACTGAAACTCTGAGCGTCGTGGGACAGTCGCTAGGGGCGAATTCCGCGGCACCTGTTCCAGCGGAAGCCTCCAAGGCGACGGAACAGAAGGCCGCTGTCGATCGACAAAAAGCAGCTGACGAGTTGAACAAAAAAATTCAGGCGCAACAAGAGAAAATCAATGCGCTTAACCACGAACTCGACTTAGATCAGCGCGAACAGCGCCTCCGAGCGGCTGCATTCTATACCGACGCCGGAACACGGCTACGCAATCCGGGCCAGTGGGATAAGGACCAGGCCCAAGACGCAAACGACGCAGCCGAAAAACGCAAAGCACTCGACGCCGCTCGCCAGCAACTCGAGCAGATGCAGGAAGACGCTCGCAAAGCGGGTATAACGCAGAAGGAAAAGGAAAAAGACGTGGACTCAAAGCAGCAATAACCGCACGACAAAAGCAGACGACGGGGTGGCACGGTCATCCGAAATTACTGCTTTTCGGCGATGTCAGGATCTATTACTCCGTTCGCGGATTTGTCGCAGGTGGTGGCGACCATGAACCAAGTGAAACTTCCGCCATTCATCAGCCGTCAGAGGGCCTAGAACGGGATGGTCCATTATCTTGGTCCGCTGCCCGAACCGTCGCTCACAATCATTTAATTCCGAATCCATTTTTTGTAGTTCAGCTGCGAGGCCGCGCCGAACATCTTCCGGTGACATCCCTCGCGGCATCGCCCGATCCGGAGACTTGCGTCCCGTCGGAAGATATCCAAAATTCACTACCAGCAAAGTTGCGATCCGATCTTTTAAAGTCGCGCTGCGGGCCATCGGAGATCCCTTTTCCAGGCATTTTGCCAGGCCGCGACTGGTCTGGTTGTAAGTCAAGAAAAGATGTTCCGCGATTTCATCGGGGTTCCATTTTCCTGGAGAAGTCTGAGCGGCGACACTTGAGCTTGCCATTGCTTCTTCGAGTTCCTGCCGCAAGCGTTCGAGATGGGAATGCATGGTTCCCTTCAGTACAATGATCCGCGAAACGGAATAATGAACTTACGTAAGCAGCTGAATAAGTCCAGTAAAAACAAGCGCCGGTAAAAAAGAGAGGCGATAGACAATCTTTATGATGACTAGACTGTTGGTTGCGATTCTAGCAGTAGGATTGATGTCCGGGTGCTCCTCCGAGCCAGCGAAGCCGGCGGTCGCCGAAAAGCCCCAGGCGACAGCTCCGGAAGTAACTACGGGAAGCAGCGCTTTCTACAAATGCTATATTTCCGCCCGTGGATGGTCGCCCGATGTACAACCTTATCGAGCGGAATCCGAACCTACCAGTGATTCGAAAGGGCACGATGGCAAGGCCGGAGCGTGGCGAGCGGGATTCGCGTCTCCCTCCAAGCACGCTGTGAGATCCTACATCTGGGCGAACGCAGAAGTCACTCATAACGTCGAGGACAGCTACAGCCCTTCAAACTCAAGCACTCAGATTTTCAACGTCCAGTTTCTTAAGACTGATACCGACAAAGCATACGCAATCGCCCAGCAGCACGGCGGAGAAAAGTTACTGCAAAAAGAGCCGGACACGCCTGTTTTTTATGTGTTGGATTGGAACCGCCAAGAAAACGAACTTCTATGGCACGTAATCTATGGCACTGACCGCGACATTCCCAAGCTGCGGGTAGCCGTCAACGCGACGACCGGAGAGTTCTCGCGGGTAGAAAAGTAGAGATTTACAGTCTCAATGCGCTTTCTCAAGGCGGGCAAGCGAAGTATGTGCATCTTTCGCCAGCGGACCTTCGGGAAGAATCTTCAGATATTGCTCGTAGTATTTTCTGGCTTCCGTTTTATCTCCAAGTTTTTCCTGGCACACAGCGACATGATAGCTGGCAAGCGCGTCGCCGTCCTTGTAGTAAAGCGCCTCTTTATAGCGCTCCAGCGCGGCGCGATAATTCTTGCGTTTGAAGTAGAAGTCGCCAACCTCGATATCTTTCAACGCTTTCATCGGGTTCCAGGGATGAAACTCCTGCACGCCTGAGGTATCGGTGCCGCTACCAGTAAGATCTTCAACCGCAGTATTGCTGGCGGGGTGGCTCTTGGCGTCGTCCTTCGGAGGACTGATATCGATCCGCGTGTCGTGGCTGGAGCTTTCCTGGGCTTCGCGGTTCCGCGCGGCAGCCTTTTCTTTCGCTGCTTTGTCGGAGGTATCCTGTGCCAGCAGGACGCCAGCAACGAAGGTCGACAGTATCGAACAGACCCTTCTGCGCACACCTCTATTGTATCGCGACATCGAAAGCCGGAGGGCCGCCCTATCTCACACGTCGCGGCCACTCAACCCGCAGCGCTCCCTAAGGAGCAAAAAAAGAAAGGCCGCTCACATGGAGCGGCCTATTACAGCAAAATCCTCCGGGGAGGAGGGGAAGGTAAAAGCTACATCGACGGAGGAGTCGAAGAAGCTGACGGGCTCTGGCTGCCAGACGCCGGAGTCTGCGACGGCGTCGTGTCGGAGCCAGTCGTATTCGTCATCAATCGAATATCGACGCGGCGATTCTTTGCTCGACCATCGCGGGTCTTGTTCGATTCAACCGGCTTATCCTTGCCCAGCCCGATCGGATAAATCTTGTAAGCAGGCACACTCTTCTCCGCCGCCAGATACTGAATCACGGCGTTGGCCCGGCGCTCGCTCAGGTTGTAGTTATAGTCAGCGCTACCGACCGAGTCGGTTGCACCTTCAACCGTGATGATGTAGCCCTTTGTGCTCGCGACGCTTGCCGCCAGCTGGTCGATGGCCTCTCGCGCATCTTTGGTCAAGTTATCTTTGTTGAAGCCGAAGTGCACTGCGGTCTCAACCACCGGTCGATAGTTGTCGAGGTTGACGACGGTGTTGGTCAGAGCATCCACGCGCTGCGTCGCTCCGTTCGCGGCCATTTGCGCCTTGTCGGCTTCGCTGCCAGCAGCCAAAGCCTTCTGGTCGGCTTCGGCGGCATGCGCTTGCACCGCCTGAATACCGGATTGCGCGCGCTGATCGACGTCCTTAATGTCTCGCGAATTCTTCGCGGTCATGTCGTCAAGCTCGTTCGTTTTGTTGATCAGCGGCGTAGTCTGGTTACGAACGTAATTCTTGGTTGTACATCCGATCGATGCGACGAGGGTCGCTGCCAGGGTTAGGGTCAACGAAGTGCGATTCATATTGTTCGGGGGCTCCTTGCCCAAGTGTTAATCTTTCCTATTCTGTGTTTCGGATCCTAAACCTGCAAACTGGACCCGACCAGTTTTAATGCACGGGGACTGCCATTCGTTCTTCACCAGACATTCTATTAAGCCATTATATATCAACATGTTGGAACGTGCATGCGGGGGAGGCACAAAGCTTGCACACGATCAATCGGTTATCAACCGTAGAAATTTTATATCCTTCATTCTCACTCAGCCTGCCCTGCCTTCGCCCTCCGCCACTGTTGGACAGACGATCACGCTCACTTTAGACGCAGGATCGCGCGAGGGGGTTGCAGAGATTACCTGGCCTACATCGCCGTCGGGACGCGGATGCCCATGATCGCCAAAGCCCTTATCAGTTCGCGCCGAACAACCGCTGCCGTAGTCAAAAAAAACCTCTTCCGGGCCTCGTCCGTCTCGCTCAGAATGGGGTGGCGATGATAAAAAACATTGAAAAGCTGAGCCAGCCGGAAAGCGTGCTTCGCAAGATAGGCAGGTTCGGTAGTAGCAATACACTGCGCAATGATATGCGATGTCTGAGAGGAGGCGAGCCAAAGCTCCCAAACGTCATTGCCAGATTCCCGGTCAAGGAACTTAGCAAACTCCCCCGTAGAGACGCGGCTCGCCGCGTCTCCGCCAGCAGCATCACGAGACGCCTGAGAATCCCCGCCATCCGCATCGCGGCAAAAAAGCGCTGGATCGAGGCCACCCTTCCGGAAAATGTTAGAGGCGCGAACCACAGCATATTGCGCGTATGGACCCGTGTCCCCTTCAAAGCTCAGAGCATCTTTGAAATCGAACGCGATCACCGATTGCTTCGTAAACTTCAGCATGAAGTAACGCAACGCGCCGATGGCAATCTGCGTGGCTATGCCAGCACGCTCGGTCTCGCTCAATTCAGGATGCCGCGAGTCCACTTCCTTTGCGCCGGACGCGATGAGCGCGTCCAGAAGATCGTCGGCCTTAACTCCGAATCCCTTGCGCCCGGATACTTCAATCCAGGGCCGCGCTTTATCTTCTTCGCTCAGCTTGTAACCCAACTCGGCAGCGCACCGCGGAGTGAGAGCAACCATCTCATACGAAAAGTGCGTATAACGATCGGCAGCCTCGCCGTGGCCAAGTCCGCGCAACGCTTCGATGACGGTGTTCTGCGCTTCCGATTGCCGCGCATCGATTACGTTGTAAATCTCTGCTACGTCTCCGAAGTGAGGGTGATCCTTTTCCCCGTCGGTGGTTGAGATCCAGCAGTCGTGAGCGTTGGGATAACGAAAGAATTTCCGATAGCCGAAATCGCGGCCGAGCAATCCAAACTTCCACATGTGATACGCGATATCTTTGCCGACGTAGCCTACAGTCCCGTTCGAGCGAACGATAACTTTCTGATCTTCTTCGGTGATCGTATCCGCTGTGTCCTCAACATCCCCTGTGGTGAATGGTTTTGCTGTTCCCGCGCGACGCATGACCCAGCATCCCTTATTCTTGCCTTGCTCCTCGTAGGAGAGTACCCCTGCGTCTTTCAGCGTGGTAAACGCAGCGTCCCAAAAATGCAGGTGTAGAATTTCACTCTCTCGCGGAAGAAAGTCATACTCGATATCGAGGCGTTCCATAGTTTCGAGGTGGCGTTTGAGAACCGTAGTCGAAATCAACTCCGCAATGGCCGCCGTCTCGTTGTTACCATCCTCGATCGCGCGCAAGGTCTCCGCCCGCGCTTGCAAGTTTGACTTGTCTTTTTCATACCAATGCGCGACGCGAGCATATAAATCCCAACACACATAGTCGAAGCGAGGACGCGCTGCAAGTGCCTCGATCTCACTTCGTGACTTGGGCTCGACATGCATGAATCCAACCACGACGTCGGCGACTTGCACACCCGTGTTGTCGATATAGTTCTGGACGTCCACCTCTTTACCGGCAAAGCGCAGCAGCCGGACAAAGGTGTCCCCGAGGATGGCATTGCGCAGGTGTCCGATGTGCGCCGCCTTGTTGGGATTGATGCTCGAGTGCTCGACCAGCACCTTGCCCGTTGGCGCATCGGCGCTCTTGCCGCTCAAATGATCATCCGCTACTGCCGACGCCAACTCGGCCCGATTCAGGCGGACATTAATATATCCGCCACCAGCAACTTCAAATTTCTCGAAGCCGGGAATCGTGCCGATCCCGGCGACGATTTCCTCCGCGATCTTGCGCGGCGCTTTGCGAAGTTTCCCGGCAAGTTCGAACGCGAGGGGCAGCGCGTACTCCCCAAATTCGATCTTTGGAGGCTGCTCAATGACGATGTTGGCGTCTCCCACGCCGTACGTACGGCGCAAGAACTCGCGCAGATGTTCGACCAGCCGACGTTCCAGATATCGATACAAGGATGCCCTCTAAGCTATTGAAGAAACAGTGATTCTAACAAACTCCGAATCAGCGCCATGTTTGACGGAGGTGAATCGGTTCCCTATGATGAAAGTTTCGGCGTCGTCGACAAGAATCCTAACCATAGAAACTTATGCGTATCGCATACCTTGATTGTTTCTCGGGCATCAGCGGCGACATGTTTTTGGGCGCGCTGATCGATGTCGGCGTGTATCCAAAACTCTTTGAAGACACGGTCGCTGCGCTCGACATCGGCGCGCGGCTGGAGATTAAGAAGGTAGTGCGCGGCGGAATTTCAGCGATCAAAGTAGATGTCTACGTCAATGGCGAAAAAGACTTGCCGCGAGAAGTTTTCCTGGAGCAAGGCCAGCATAAGCACGACCACAGTCATAATCACAGTCATGAGCACTCGCACACACACGAACACTCCCACCCTCACAATCATTCGCACTCTCAAGAGGCTCAGAGCCATGATAAGGGCGAAGGCCACACTCACGGTCGAAGTCTGACGGAGATACGTTCAATTATTCAACAGGCCGCTATCATCCCCGGAGCGAAAGCTACGGCAATTAGAATCTTCGAAGCATTAGGAGAAGCTGAGGCTGAGATCCACCACACTTCCATCGAACGAGTACACTTTCACGAAGTTGGCGCGGTCGATGCCCTGGTTGACATTGTTTGTGCGGCGGCAGGCGCGGAGTCTCTCGCAATTGACGAATGGGTATGCTCGCCCTTGAACGTTGGCGGGGGCACCGTCAAATGTGCCCACGGAACCCTTCCCGTGCCCGCGCCAGCGACGCTAAAACTTCTGAGCAACGCGCCGGTATATTCCTGTGGCCCACAATTCGAGCTGGTGACGCCGACTGGCGCTGCGATTGTGAAGACACTCAGCAGGCGCTTTGCGCCATTTCCGGCGATGAAAATCGAGAAGGCAGGATACGGCGCTGGCACCCGTGATTTCCCCGACCACCCAAATTTGCTTCGCCTCACCATCGGCGAATCTACCGTTGGTGCGAATGCGTCCTCCGGTGCATCCAATGACACCGTCGCGGTGCTCGAAGCGAATCTCGATGACTTAAGCCCGCAAGTACTGGCGTATGCCATGGAGCGCTTGCTCACTGAAGGTGCGCTGGATGTCTACAGCGTCCCGGTCCAGATGAAGAAAAATCGTCCCGGGGCGTTGTTGACCGTGCTCGCTAAAACAGAAGACGCGAATCGCCTGACTAAATTGATGTTCGCTGAGACCACAACTTTGGGCATTCGCCGCCGTGACGAACAGCGGCAGGTACTGACGCGGAGGTGGAAAACGGTGGATACGACTTGGGGTCCGGTGCGCATCAAGATTGCGAATTTGAATGGAAGCATCACAAATTACGCGCCCGAATATGAGGATTGCCGCGCCTTGGCTGAGACCCATCACGTACCGTTGAAGAAAGTAATTCAGGAAGCTATACAGGCCTACGCCGGCGGGAACAGCAATCGCTAGTACACACATAAGCACAGACATAAGCTCAGACAGAAGTACAGACAGAAGCTCACACTAATTAGAGGATCCATGCAGACGCTTATTTCGTTGCGCCAACTCTTGCAGGTCGTCCCAACCCGGCTCGCTAAGCTTTCGAAGGACACAGTGGAACACAAGCCCTCACGATCCGCTTGGTCTCCAAAAGAGGAGCTTGGTCATCTGATCGATTCGGCGGCAAACAATCATCAGCGGATTGTTCGTGCCCGGTTTGAAGACAATCTGGCTATGCCCGGCTACGAGCAGAATCGCTGGGTATCTGCCCATGCTTACCAGCGCCGCGATTGGAACGAGCTCATCGAGACGTGGCAGGCATTCAATCGGCAACTGCTCTTCGCCGCCGAAACGGTTCCCGACGCTGCCTGGTCACGGAAGCTGACCATTGCCGGTTCCCAGCCGGTGACCCTTCAGTTTGTGTTGGACGACTACGCCGCACATATGGTGCACCACCTGAAACACATCGGGATAGAAACCGGTGACATCAAATTGAATACAACCTATGCAGCGTGAGTGACGCATGTCGGCAAAGAATCAGTCTGAAGGCAGACTGGCAAGGCAATCTCCAAGGCAATCTCAATGAGCAAGAAGTTCTACATCACGACCCCGATCTACTACGTCAATGCGCATCCGCACATCGGACACGCTTACACGACGATTGCCTGCGATACCATCGCGCGCCGTCACCGCATGTTGGGCGATGACACGTGGTTCTTAACTGGCACCGACGAGCACGGTCAAAAAATCGAGCGTGCCGCTCAAGCTGCCGGCAAAACTCCGCAGCAGTTCACCGACGAGATCTCCGCAGAGTTTCGTGCGCTCTGGGATCACATGGGTTTGACCTATGACGATTTCATTCGCACGACTTCCCCACGCCACCAGGAGGGCGTGCAGGCACTGTGGCGGAAGATTCGCGATAACGGATACATCTACAAAGGCACCTACACTGGTCAGTATTGCGTCTACGATGAGCTTTATGTGGATGTCGTTGGCCCGGGCGCTCCCTGTCCTGATTGCGGGCGTCCGACGGAGACGGTTCATGAAGAAAATTACTACTTCAAGCTCTCCGCATTTCAAGACCAGTTGATTCGCCTTTACACGGAGCAGCCTGATTTCATCCGCCCTGAAACGCGGCGTAATGAGGTGCTGTCGTTTGTGCGTGGTGGCTTGCGCGATCTGTCGATCAGTCGCTCAAGCTTTTCCTGGGGTATTCCGGTCCCGGATGATCCGAAGCACATTGTCTATGTGTGGCTGGACGCGCTTGCAAACTACATTACCGCGCTCGGCTACGGTTCCAGTGACACCAGTAAGTTCAGCAAATATTGGCCCGCTGACGTGCACATGGTCGGCAAGGAGATTGTTCGCTTCCATTGCGTTTACTGGCCGGCATTCCTGCTCGCCGCTGGACTACCGCTGCCCAGGAATATCACTGCTCACGGCTGGCTTTTGTTTGAAGAGAGCAAGATGTCGAAGTCGCGCGGCAATATCGTTCGCGCCGAAACCATCGTAAATGTGCTTGGCACCGACGCGCTGCGGTACTTCCTGCTTCGCGAAGTGGTCTTTGGGCAGGACGGATCGTTCAGCTTCGACGCTCTCGTGCAGCGCTATAACTCCGATTTGGCGAATGGACTCGGCAATCTCGCGAGCCGTACCCTGACGATGATTAGCCGCTATTTCAAGGGCGAGGTGCCATACCCATCACAGGCGTCGCAAACCGCGTCGGATATTGCAGTCGTTGAGGCCGCGCGAAAGACGACCGCCGAATTCGGCGCGCTTTTTGATCAATATCAGTTCTCGCGTGCTCTGGAAATGGCTTGGGTACTCGTCGCTTCGGTAGACAAATACATTGTCGAAAATGAACCATGGGCGCTAGACGAAAAGAAAGATGAAGGCAGCCGCGCCCGCTTGGCAACTGTGCTGTACACCAGTGCTGAAGCGTTGCGCATCGTGACGGCGCTCGCGCATCCGGTAATGCCCGACGCGACCACAAAAATCTGGGCACAACTCGGTCTCGGAGACATCAAGAAATTCGATCTTACAAATTTACAGTGGGGACAACTGCATCTCGGCACCAAGATTGGCGAGGTTCAAGCTGTATTTCCCCGAGCGGATAAATCAGCAGTGGAGAAGATGCAGAAAATGGAAGAACAGAGTGTTACGGCAACATCGCCAGCCGTTAATGGAGCCGCAGGCGCCTCGCCCGTCCAGCCGAGCGCAGCGAAGCAGCCGGTTGCCGCCCCTGCCAAGCCGGTTTCTTCGACCGATGGCAAAATCACCATCGATGATTTTGCGAAAGTAGAATTGCGCGTCGCCCAGGTGAAGACCGCGGAGCGCGTAAAAGGCGCCGACAAATTGCTCCGTCTGGAAGTCGATCTCGGAACAGAAGTTCGCCAGTTGGTCGCGGGAATCGCCGAAGCTTACGAACCTGAAACGCTGATTGGACGCAAGGTCGTGATCGTGGCGAACCTCGCGCCTCGCAAATTGCGAGGATTGGAATCAAACGGCATGATCGTCGCTGCCTCCCCAGAAGGTGGTAAGCCGGTGCTCGCCAGCTTTCTGGAAGATGTGCCATTAGGAACGCGGCTCAAATAGCGTGAGAGGGCATTAAGGTCTTCCGAATATTTTCCGTGGACCTGAATCGTAAGGGCAAAACGCGTTGACCGATGCGGTACCCCGTCAATTCATGTCCACACGCTAGTCTATAATCTGAATCAGGTCCCCCTAAGCCAATGCACTTTTCTTCCGTCCTCCTGTTATTTGCCGGCGGCGAAATCGTTGATCTCGTCCTTCAGACCGGTCCGGTCGCCAAAACGGTGCTCGTTCTGCTCATCGCCTTCAGCGTACTTTCCTGGGGCGTGATTCTTTCCAAGTGGCGCATGATCAGCCGCGCCCGGCACCAGAGCGGTCGTTTTGTGCGCGCCTTCCGTAAGGCGCAGCGCCTGCAGGACGTCGCCTCTGTTGCGGACCAGTTTCGTCCCAGCCCTTTGGTCGGAGTGTTTGAGAGCGCCGTCGAAGAATTCAAACGGCAGATGGGTACGACCGGTGGAATTCACAATCCGGTGGCAATTCAGCGCGCCATGCAGATCGCGTCTTCAGACGAAATCACCCGCTTGGAACGCAATGTGCCGTGGCTGGCAATCACCGGCGCTGTCACTCCGTTTGTAGGATTGTTCGGGACCGTCTGGGGAATCATCGACGCATTTCATGGCTTGGGCACAGCCGGCGCGGCGACATTGCGGGCGGTTGCTCCAGGAATTTCTGAAGCTCTGGTTACAACTGCTGCGGGACTCGCAGCCGCCATTCCGGCGGTCATTGCCTACAATCTCATCATCGGCTCCATACGCGAAATGGCTTCGCGCAACGACGATTTCGCGCTGGAGATGCTCAACATGGTGGAGCGGCAAACGGTCGAACGCCAACAGGTGTTAGCCGCCTCCGAGGCGCGCCGCTGATGGCCTTTACCGCCGCCAATGGACGCACCCAGTCCGCGCTCGCCGATATCAACGTCACTCCTCTGGTGGACGTGGTGCTGGTGCTGCTCATCATTTTTATGGTCACTGCTCCGGTGTTGCAATCCGGGATCGAAGTCAATGTGCCCCACACACGCACGGTCAAAGAAATCACAGAAGAACGTCTGGTCATCAGCATTGATAAATCGCAAAGGGTTTTTCTGGGCAACGACCCCATTAACATTAATCAGATCGGCGATCGGATCAAACAAAAGGTTCGAGACCCGCAACATCAGTCTATTTTCTTACGCTCCGATGAAGATGTTCCGTTTGGCGCCTTCGCTACTGTAATGGACGCCATCAAGCAGTCGGGCATCACCAACGTGAGCATTGTTACGCAGCCAATGGATGCTCATGGCGGCCATCAGTAATTTCGACATTTACTCCGAACATAGCCAGTTGAGCCGGCCGCTGGCTTGGTCGCTCGGACTGCATCTGGCGTTCGCCGCTTTCGTTGTGCTCTACGCCACCTATATTCAGGGTATTCGGGGCGAGGGTTGGGGCAGCGGTGGAGGCGGAGACGCGATGGGAGCCACGCTGGTGAGTTCGGTTCCCTTGCCCGCGACTCCGGCGGAGAAGACGAGCGTGGTCGCGACCGAATCGAAAGGCCTGACGAAATCAGAGCCGACGGTTCCGGAAAAAGAGCCGGAAGCGATTCCGATTCCTGATAAGGACGTGAAGACTAAGACAAAGATCAAACCTGCGCCGGTTAAGACCGCGACCCAGCGCAAGGCGGAACCCGAACCCGAGCAATCCAATCGGATTCCGTACGGCGAAGGGGGCCCGGTAAGCGGTCCGTACAGCATGACTGCCGGGAGCACCAAGGGCGGATTTGGATTCACCGGAAGCGGCGGCGATTTCGGCAGCCGCTTTTCGTGGTACGTGCAAGCTGTACAACGAAAGGTTACGGAGAATTGGCTCAAGTATGAAGTCGATCCAAGAATTTCGGATGCTAAACGCGTATACCTCGTCTTTGATATCGCGCGTGATGGGCATCCATCGAATGTTTCAATTGAGCAGTCCAGCGGAGTGCCTTCGCTCGATGTCTCGGCGAGACGCGCGATCGAACGCATCGATACATTTGGCCCGCTGCCACCCGGCTATTCTGGAAGCAAAGTTTCTGTAGAATTTTGGTTTGATTACAAAAAGTAGGGAGCAATGAATTGAGTAACTCGGCTCGCCGTGTTTTTTATCGTGTTTCATTCATTATCGCGCTGCTGATTCTGCTGGTCGCAGCCAGTTCCGCGCAGGACTGGATTCGCACCGGCACCGGGCTGGGCGTTGAGCGCGTCCGCCTGGCGGCATCAGACTTCAAGCCGGCGAACAGCGACGCGAAGAATGCCGAATTGCTCAAGACTTTCAACGACGTGCTGTGGAACGACCTCGACAATGCCGGAATCTTCGACCTCGTCTCGAAGAGTTTTTATCCGCTGGAAGTGCCGGGCCAACCTCCGGAAGTTAACTTTTCGGTTTGGAGCACCCCGCCGCCAAACACCTCCATGCTTGCGTTCGGCAATCTGGGCGTAGCTTCTGGCAAGGTTGCGGTTCAGGGATGGCTTTACGACGTAAAGAATCAAGCTTCTCCGCAAGTATTGGGCAAGCAGTACACCGACAATGCTACGAACGAGGCGGTTCGAGTTATCGCTCACCGGTTTGCGGACGAGATTATCTTTCGGCTGGGCGGTGGTATCGCCGGAATCGCAGAGAGCAAAATCTATTTCGTCAGTGATCGCACCGGGCACAAAGAAATCTGGGTGATGGATTACGATGGCGCCAACCAGCAACAACTCACCCATCTCGGAAGCATTTCCCTGTCGCCGCGCATCTCGCCCGACAGTTCGCGCCTGGCATTCAGTTCGGTGACGAAGAGTAGTTGGGAAATCATGATGTACTCGTTCGATCTCAACCGGCTTGTGAGCTTTCCGCGTTTCGGAGGTATGAACCTCTCACCGTCGTGGTCGCCCGACGGCAAGATTGCCTTCTCATCCTCGAGAAATGGGTATCCGAATATTTTCGTGGTGGATGGATCCGGAGGAAATTCGCACCGCTTAACTAACGACCAAGGCCCGGACGTTTCTCCCACCTGGAATCGCAAGACTGGATCGCAAATCGCCTTCGTCAGCGGGCGCACCGGCCTCCCGCAGATTTACACCATGGAAGCGGACGGAACGAATGTGCAACGGCTGACCGATCAAGGTTACGCCGTTTCTCCAAACTGGTCGCCCAACGGGCAATTTCTGACATTTTCCTGGATGCGTAAATACGGGCCAGGAGAGCCCGGCTCCAACGATCTTTACCTGATGGACGTCGCCAGCAAACAATGGGTGCAGCTCACACACGATGCCGGGCGCAACGATTTCCCCTGCTGGTCTCCCGATGGACGGCACATAATTTTCCAGTCTCACCGCGCGGGCAGCGACCAGATATGGACCATGCTTGCCGATGGTACGAATGTGAAGCAATTGACTCTTAAGGGCTCGAACACCCAACCCAATTGGAGTTGGAAGTAGTTTTCCGGGTAATTAGTTAAGAAATTCAGCAAACGAATTTGGTACGGACGGCTTAACGTGCGCCCTGCCGTCAACTGAAAAACGCCGCCACAATGCGGGCGCACAATCAAACTGGAGGGAATGAGTGAAGCAAGAAATAATGACGAGAATGAGGAAGTCAGCACTACTCCGGCGACACGGATTTGTAATCGCCCTTGGAGCGATCATGTTGCTTGGAGCATGCGGCAAAAAGAAACTGCCCCCGCCGCCACCACCGCCGCCACCAGAAGCAGTCGCGCCCACAGCATCATTGTCAGCGAATCCAAACACTATCGAGCCAGGGCAGTCGACGACCTTGACTTGGCAGACTACAGGAGCGACGGACGTCAGCATCGAGGGCATTGGTCCTGTCGACCAGAGCGGCTCGCGCCAGGTCACTCCGACGGATTCGACAACATACCATCTGGTCGCGAAGGGGCCTGGGGGAAGCCAGGACGCTACCGCTCGTGTAACCGTAAACACAGCGCCGGCTCAATCCACTTCGAACGCCACGGAAGAAGAACTGTTCTCACAAAATGTGAAGGACGTCTACTTCGATTACGACAAGTACGATATTCGCGCCAGCGAGCAAGGCTCGTTGCAGGCCGATGCTCAATTCCTGCAGCAGCATGCCAATATCCACATCACGGTCGAAGGCCATTCGGACGAACGCGGCTCGACCGAATATAACCTTGCACTAGGAACTAACCGTGCAGATGCGGTGAAGAATGCGCTCATTCAAGCTGGAGTGGCCGGAAATCGCATCAAAACCATCAGCTACGGAAAAGAGAAACCATTCTGCTCCGTATCAAACGAAACCTGCTGGCAGCAGAATCGCCGGGGTCATTTCGTCTACGAGAAATAGACGAGAAATAAATAAGTAGTGGAGGAGCGGGCGTTTCGCCAGGTTGTGGCAATTCGCAGGGCCGGGGCGAGGCGTCCGGATCTCCACCATCTGAATGTTTTCGACATCTAACAAGGCTAATTATGAAATCGAATCGCGTTTCCGTGGCTATTGTATTGTTAGGGTCATTTTTTAGTGTCCTCTCGACCGTTCCAGCCTACGGTGCCAACAAGGACATCATCGAGTTGCAAACCGAGGTCACACAGTTGCAGCAACAGATGACGCAGATGAAGCAGTCCTTCGACGAACGCATGGGCGTGATGAAGAATCTGCTCGAACAAAATACTGATGTCATCAACAAGGCCTCGGCTGCGGTCGCCTCGCTGCAGTCATCGATCGATAGACAGCAACAGGATCGAGCCGGCCAGGGCGACCAGCTTTCCGGTCAAATACAGTCGCTCAACGACACCATGGACGAGCTCAAGGTTCGTCTTACCAAGTTGAGTAAGCAATTGGAAGACCTGCAGACGGCGCAGCAGTCGATGGCCGCGCAGCAGACTCAGGCGCAACAGCAGGCCAAAGAAGTTGCTCAGGCTCCTGCGCCGGATGTGCTCTATAACAATGCCCTGCGTGATTACAACGGCGGTAAGAATGATTTAGCGGTCCAGGAATTCAGCGACTACGTTAAGTTTTATCCCGATACAGATCTCGCCGGCAACTCGTATTTCTATATTGCCGAAATTCAGTACAAGGCCGGAGACTTCAAGAAAGCGATCGCGAGCTATGACCTGGTCCTGCAGAACTTTCCCAGCGGAAATAAAGCAGCGGCAGCGGAACTGAAGAAGGGATTTGCATTATTCGAGCTGGGACAAGAAGAGGCAGGGACACAGGAGCTGAAACGGGTCATCCAACGCTATCCCCGCACCAATGAAGCGACGCAAGCGAAAGAAAGACTTCGGAAGGCAGGAGTTACCACCCGGACCTCTCGACCACAATAGGTGATGGCTAGGGGCCGTAGAATCGTCTCCTAACTTCGGCTCGGCTACTTCCTAGCCTCATTTGGCACCGTCACTCCGCCTTCAATCTTGGGAATGCCGAAGTGTCCGCCAAGATGTGACAGGTCCAACGGACTCACCGAGCCCGAGACAACGATGTAGTCGACCTCATTCGACTTGGCCACAAGAATCGCAACGTTGCTGATCGCGTTATTTTCCCAGCGCAACCAAATATCGGTGCCTTCTTCTTTCTCATGGCTGTTCATCACATGCTTCCAGCCTGCGGCGCCGTATTCCTCTTTCACCGAGGCCAGCGCCGCTGTGTCATAAATCCACGGTCGCGGGTAGCGGTAGCTATGGACAGAGACTCCATTTACGCCTGCGATCACGCGGCGCAGATCCTCATTCTCGGGGTCGAGTTTTGAGGCAAGCACGAGCATGGAGTGATCGAGAGTGAACTCGGTCTTCGATGATGCGCTGAGGCGCAACGCCTCCAGGCCCTGGGGAATTCGTTCTACTGACGATTGAGCTTCGGCCAATGAGGCTGCGGAAATAGCGAGCAGAAAAGGGAGAACAACGCGGGAGAACTTCATAAAAGCGCCTCGAATAACCGCTGCCAGAGCAGGGCGATTGGCGGCCTGTTCTAGGCCACGGGCGGACCTATAGCAGCACCACGAAGTGGGAACCCGCCACGGTCCAATTAGTTGCTTAGTTTTAGACATAGACATGAAGATTCTTTAGCTGCACGCTAGGTGCTTCATTGGACCTACGATATTTTGGGTGTACTTCAGGTCTTCAGAATAACCTTGATATGCGTCCGTTGCCCACCGGCCCCTATCACCGAAAGCATATAACTGGCGCCTCATTTCTTGAACCAAGATAACTTGGGATGCCCCACTTCTCGCTCTTGAGAAGTGGGCATTCCATCGCCAATCCCCATGGGCTTTTAGTGGGCAGGCGGGCGAAATTCTCATTTTTCAATTTTCCAATCATTTTAATTAGACCGGAGCAGCCTCGTCGGGGCAGTAATTCGAGAGCTGTTTCAGCGCCGGAGTTGGAGCAGATGTGACCAATCCGCTTCACCGGAGGCGTCGATGCCCCCTCACAGGCAACACCTTCCAATAGTGACAGTGTTCACATTTGGGAGAGCCCACTTCATCGACAAGTTTCGGTCCGAGCGTTAAACAATATCCGTTGCCGCGGCAGCCTTCTCGATCTCCACGCCGCTGGGACGCAGGGTGACCCAATCAGTCTGCACCCGATCCCAACCTTGAATCAGGAAGCCGTAAGCGTCAAACAGCTGACGGATCTGCATGCGTTTCCAACCCGCAATATCCTCCAAAATCGGAACCAGGGTTGCGAGGGCGTTGTCGCTCAACACAGTTCTCTTAGCGATCTGGGCCACGAGCTTCGTCTCCGAAACCGCGATGGTAAAGCCATCTCGGCGATTCACTTGCAGCATAACGTGAATGTCCGAGCTGCCGTCGCCGACATAGACAACGTGATCGGCGGGAACGCCGAGCTCTTCTTCGAGCTGATCGAGACGAGTAACTTTTCCGTAGCCGGCAGTGGCGCGCACCAGGCTTTCGATTTCTCCCGAGGCTTTGTATTTGAACTCGGTGCCGAAGATGTGGTCCTGCGGCACGATACCTTCGAGCGCCGACTGAATAACTTCCAAGGGCGCCGCCGACAGCACATAAAAATCGAAGTGGAATCCATCGATACGGCGGTCGAGTATCTCGTAAACCTGTTTGATATTGTCCTTAAGGCGTATGCGCTTTCCAACCTCGATCAGGTCATCGCGCCGTACGCGAGAATGGAACTCAGGATCGTGTAGAAGCAGATAAGCAAGCTCGGCGCCTTGCTGAACCAGGTTCAGCTTCGCCATGCCCTTGGCTTTGCGCTCGAATTCTTCGACAGAAATGCCGAGCATCTCGCTCAGGACGTAACCCGTATCGTTGAAGGTTAATGTCTGATCGAAGTCGCTCGCAAACAGGTAGTGCTTTCGATAATTGCTTGCCATGTACTAATCTTAGATTCCCGGTGGCCTGATTCGACTATTAATTTTATGTATCGGAAGGATTAGAACAATATCGGGAAATGAAGCTAAGTGATTGCCCCGCCAGAGGTTTTCGGGATAATCTACAAATTGCTTCAACGAATACCTCTCGAAAGGCCGGAAATGCCAAAGAGCGTGAGCGACCATCTTAAGAATGATGCGGATCGTGGTAAAGGTTCACAGGAGCCAGACGAACGCGGCCAAAAGGGCAATAATTCCATGAAGGGCCAGCTTGGTCATCGCAACCCTGATGCGATGCAGGACGGTGCGGACAGTGATTTTCCGGAGCCTGGTCAGAGCCCAGAGCATTCGTTCGAAGGCGAGTTAAGAAAACCGCGTCGTAAAGTTAAACACTAGCAAGAATCACGTGCTTTCTACTGCAACTCTTCCATGCACTTGGCTAGCACTTCCCTGCTTGGTCGCGTCACCGACTCCGGCAACGTCGCTAGCGGCTGATCTGTTACCTGGAGCAGGTCGATAAAGCTAGGGGCTTTGGCATTGATGTAAAACACTCCGGTCAGCACTTCACCTTTTTCGTGGGCTTCCATTAACCGGCGCACCGCATTGATTTTGTCCGTCGGATCGTACTCCTGCTCCAGCTTCTTTAACCGCAAGCTTGATCCGTCATGCATGGTGACCTCGAACGTGCTACCCGGATCATAGTCAACATTGATTTCTTCGAACGCAGGCACAAAGCCCACCTCATTCACTGCCTCTTCATGCTCCTGAACATATTTATATGATTTGGTCGAGCCTTCGTGATCGTTAAAAGTGACGCAGGGCGAGACAACATCAAGCATCACGGTGCCACGGTGGGCAATCGCCGCCTTCAGCATCGTGTGCAACTGGCGCTTGTCGCCCGAGAACGACCGTCCTACGAAGGTCGCTCCCAACTGGATCGCCAGGGAGCATGTATCGACCGGCGGGAGATCATTCACGACTCCACTTTTCAGGGTCGAACCAAGATCGGCGGTCGCTGAGAACTGGCCCTTGGTCAAGCCATAGCAGCCGTTGTCTTCGATAATGTAAATAATCGGGAGGTTGCGGCGCATCAGGTGAATGAACTGTCCAGCGCCGATTGAGACTGTATCGCCATCCCCGGTCACGCCGAGCGCAATTAAGTTCTTGTTCGCCAGCATCGCACCGGTCGCCACCGAAGGCATTCGACCGTGCACAGAATTAAAGCTATGAGCGCGATTCATGAAATAGGCTGGACTCTTCGACGAACAGCCGATGCCGCTCAATTTCGCTACGCGCTCGGGCTGCACTCCCATTTCATACATCGCATCGATGATGCGTTCGGAAATGGCGTTATGTCCGCAACCAGCGCACAGCGTCGTCTTACCGCCGCGATAGTCGATTACTTGCAGACCAATCCTGTTCGTCTTTGGAGCGGGGGCCGGCGTCGGGGCCGGAGTATTTGTTGTCGTTCCCACGTTACTTATCCTCCATCATCATGAGCTCGTCGGTAACGGATCGCGCGTCGATCGGCAATCCGTGAATGTGGCAGATCGAACGCAAACGCGGCGTCATTTCTGGCTTTATATCTAGCTTAATGAGGCTCGCCATCTGACCATCCCGATTTTGCTCAACCACATAAGTGCGTTCATGCTGCTCAATAAAATCATGTACTTCGCGCGTGAACGGATAAGAGCGAATCCGCAGATAATCCGTTTGCAGTTTGTGCTCATTCACTAGTTGATCGCGCGATTCAGTGATCGCCCAGTGCGTCGTACCGAAAGCAATAATTCCGACCTTCGCCTTCGCGCCGGATTTCCCTTCACCGTTCATGACCTCGGGACGCGGAACGAACGACCGTGCAGTCTCGAACTTCTTGTTCAGACGCTCCATGTTGCGTTCGAAGTCATCAGGACGCTCGCTGTACTGCGCTTTCTCGTTGTGTCCGCTGCCGCGCGTGAAATAGGCTGCTGCCGGATGCTCCGTGCCCGGTAGCGTGCGATAACCGATGCCGTCGCCGTCGACATCTTTGTAGCGCGCGAAACTGCCGGCCTTCTGAATGTCTTCCTTGGTCAGAATTTTTCCCCGATCAATCGGCTTCTCCGGATAAACAAAAGGATCTGACATCCAGTTGTTCATGCCCAGATCAAGATCCGACATCACAAACACGGGCGTCTGAAAATGTTCCGCCAGATCAAATGCGTCCTGCGCCATGGTGAAACACTCGCTCACCGAACTTGGAAACAACATGATGTGCTTGGTGTCGCCATGACTGAGAAATGCAGTCGACAGCACGTCACCCTGCGAAGTGCGCGTCGGCAAACCGGTCGATGGCCCGACCCGTTGAATGTCCCAGACCACCGCCGGAATCTCCGCGTAATACGCGAGGCCCGTGAACTCCGCCATAAGCGAGATTCCCGGACCAGCGGTCGCGGTCATCGATCGAGCGCCCGCCCATGCCGCACCAACCACCATGCCGATCGCGGCCAATTCATCTTCGGCTTGCACGATCGCAAAAGTGGCCTTTCCGTCCGGACCGACGCGATGTTCTTTCATGTATTCGATCATCGTTTCCACAAGGGACGATGAGGGGGTGATCGGATACCACGTCACAACAGTGCAACCGGCGAACATGCATCCCAGGGCCGCGGCAGAATTACCATCGACGATAATCTTGCCTTTCGTCTTATCCATGCGCTGTATGTAAAAAGGATCCCGCTTCTTCAAATTAGCGATGGCGTAATCGTGGCCGACCTTGGCAGCGGATAGATTCAATGCCGCCGCTTTTGCTTTTGTCGCAAACTGTTTTCGGATGGCTTTCTCTACTTCCGCAAAATCAATCTCAAGCAGTTGCGCCGCGACCCCGACGTAGATCATGTTCTTGATCAGCTTCCGCAGCTTGGCTTCCGCGCCCACCGTGGCCGCTAATTTGTCATAGGGGACAGCGTAAAAAATAAGATCGTTACGCAACTTGTCGAGGGTGAGGGGTTCGTCATACAGCACCGCAGCCCCTGCAGTAAGCGTCTTCACGTCATCCTGCGCCGTCTCCGCGTTCATAGCGATCAGCAGGTCAATCTCTTTTTTACGAGCGATGTAGCCGTCTTTGTTGGCACGAATCGTGAACCACGTCGGCAGGCCGGCGATGTTCGAGGGAAACAGGTTCTTTCCCGAGATCGGCACTCCCATCTGAAAAATGCTTCGGAGCAGGACCGTATTAGAACTCTGCGATCCGGATCCGTTCACGGTCGCAACCTGGATACTCATGTCGTTGACGACACGATTGTTCCCCAGTTGGCCGGATGATCCCTTGGGCGCGATATTTGTAGTGGCCATCCTCAGCCTTTCTGGTTGAACCACGATTCCTAGCCGCGCAAACCCCGTTGCCCGGGACGTGTTGGAGTGGTGGGAAAACCTTTCAGTATACCGATAATTATACGCGTTACAAGGCGAGAAAGTTTACCAAAAGATAAACAGATGAGAGAGGTGCTCCAACGGCGAGGTGGGCCGGGACGATTCGAAAATTATTTCGCGTCCGTCAGAGCCGCCACTCTTGAGGTATCCGCATCGCCTTCCCGGGATGGACAAAGTATTGTCACCTTCTGACAGCAGTGGCAGTCCTTTGCGCAAAACGTAGTCGAGCCAGGCTCCGGCCATTTGAGAAGTAAGGATGGCCGTCAGCACCAACGTGGTGTAGAAAGCGCTACTGATGATTCCCGCATCGAACGCAACGCTCGCCAGCACAATGCCCGGGCCACCGCGGGCATTTGTGGCCAGGGCGAGATTGATCAGGTCAAGACCGCGGAAACCGGCGAGGCGTCCCGCCAAAGAAACAGAAAGTATTTTGACGGCGCAACTGCCAAGTAAGAATCCCCAAAACATCCACCACGCGAATCCTTTTGAGAAGTCAAGCTTCAGTCCCACGATGGCGAAATAAATAGGAATGAAAAAGCCGAAGGACACTTTTCCAATGGCTTCCAGCGGCTCAGCAAACAATTTGCGCTTCTTATGGACAACTGCGAAGCCGGCCAGAAATGCAGCAAACACCAGACTCACTTGCAACAACCCGGCGACTACGCAGTAGGCAAACAGGACTGCCAGCGCGTATCCAACCGGCGCATGCTTCGCGAAAACATTCGCCTTCATCTTGTTAATGCGCTTCACCGCACGCGGGAACAGAGTGAGGCCGAGGCCAAAGAACGCGATGGTTGCGAAAAGGTGATACGCCATCTCACCCTTATTGAGAGCCGCTTGTCCCGCAAGCGCAGTAGCCACGGCGAGTGCAGCCCAGAGCACGATGTCTTCCAAAACCGCAACGCCCAGCACCAGGCGAGCGAATCGAGTATTCAGAATTTTCAGATCCGCAAATATTTTTGAGATGACCGGCACCGAAGTTACTGCAACCGCCACCGCCAAGATGATGATCAGGGAAAGCTTGGTACCCGCCGGCCCGGCCAGAGCCGGAGTGACGAGCCACGGTCCGAATGCAAGTCCTAGGACGAAGGGAATGCCGGTACCGACCACCGCCAGCCAGCCCACATCACGGCGGTCTTCGCGAGTGAACAGTTCGCGAGTTTCCGCTCCCGATAGAAACATCAGAAGCAGCAGCCCCAGCCAGTAAATGAAATTCAAAATCGTCGCGTGATGGGTGGCGGCATCTACGAACGAACTCGAGCCAATCCTGATTTTCCCCAACAATGCCGGACCAAGGATTATGCCGGCGAGTATCTCGCCGACGACCTTGGGCTGTCGCAATTTCGTAAACAGGTAGCCAAGTAATTGGCCCAGGCCGACCAGCAATAACAAGATGAGCAGTAATGACGTCAGATCAGAATTCGACATTTGTGCGGCGTTGAGCCCGGAAGGTCAGATGCCGGAATGGCGTTGAAGTTTGGCGAAGCACCAAACTACGCCATTCCCGGCTAGTTGCCGGTATAGGACAGTTCCACGACCGTGCAATCGTCGTTGAGGGGAGTGCCGCCGCAGAAGTCGGCCACGGCGCTGAATACGTCTTCCATCGAAACGCTCTTCCCTGCCACCCGCTCGAGCCGTTCGCTGTCAAACATATCCCCACGTGCGTTCTCTGCCTCGGTTACACCGTCAGTGACTAGTATAAGGCGGTCACCCGGCTTCATCTGGCAGCGATCGCTGGAGTAGGTCGCGTCGGCCAGCAACCCGACGGGTAAGTTGCCGTGTGATGGCCGAAGCACTTCATTGCCGCAGATCCACACCGGGGGAACATGTCCGCAGTTGACATATTCGAGGTCACCATCCGGGCGCAGGAGGGTAATGATCATGGTCGCGTATTTTTCACCGATGTGTTTATAAGTGAAAAAGCGATTCACAGCATCAACAATTTCCGTCAGCGGCATACCGGAAATGAGCTGTGAATAGACCATTCCTTGTAGGATGGAGGCGAGCAGCGCGGCGGAGACTCCTTTGCCGCTAACGTCGGCGAGAACGATGGCGAGTCCCTGCGGAGTATTCACGGCTTCAAAAAAATCTCCACCAATTTCTTTGCACTGCATGTTGCGTCCATTCACCCGCGCAAAGGGAACCTCGGGCAGAGTTACCGATAACAGACGTTGCTGAATCGAAGCGGCGATGGATAATTCCTGTTGGTAACGGCGTCCCGCCTCTTCCGCCTGCACCAGACGCGCGTTCTCAATCAGCTGCGCTGCTTCAGTTGCAATCGCGCGCAGAACATCTTTGCTGACGCTGGTGATGTCGCGCGATGCAAAACGCGAATCGACGTAGAGAGCTCCCATTACATCCGCGCCAGCGGACTGGTCGCCACGAGTAGTCTGTATCATCGGCTTGCGCAGGGGCATGCAAATCACAGTTCGCAAGTCAAAAGCAACGATACTTTTACGCTCCCTAACGTCGAGCATCTGGCTCGTATCAGTCAGCAGGTATTCGGAGTTTGAGGTCAATGCACCTTCCAGCACTGACCGTGAGATGGTCTTGTCGTCGAGTAGTAGTTCGCCCTTCGAATTGCGGCCGGCGGCTAGAGTCAACATTCCCTGCGTATCGCGGAGGAAAATATATCCACGCTCGGCTCGGGTCAGCTTTAATGTGGCGTCGAGCAGCGTGACCAGGATTTCGTCGAGCACGCCGATGGTATTCAGCTTGCGCGCGGCCTCCATGAAAAGGGTCAGCTTCTCCAGATCGGTGGCCTCGGGGGCGATTTGAATTTCTGAGATCTGGCTGAGAAATTCGCGTGCCGTGTTCGACGTAGTGTGCAGCGGGTGGAAGATCAGGTAAGCAATATCGCGCGCGCCAAACTCCAGACGGTCGTTGCGCTGCAGTTTGTGGCGCTCAATCTTCTCGCCATTTACGAAAGTGCCGTGTTTACTCCCGAGGTCTATTACGTAGAACTCACCATTTTCAGCAACAATCGAAGCATGTTCGCGAGACACGCGGGGGTCGGCAATCACGAGATCGCGATCCACCTTGCGTCCAACTGTGTACGGAGTGTGATTCAGCGAAAGCGTCTGCTGATCCTCCCCGGACACGAATATCGCGCTGGGGAAGATGCCAGATATACCCGAGTGCGACGAAGTTGACATACAACGAATTCTCCTAGGGTTCCTGTGCGGGTGGTTGGTCCCCAAGCATTCTACGACGTGTAGACGCTGCCGGCGTATCAAATGTGGTTTGGTAATAATTGACAAGCATGAGGGCACCAACAGCAACTGGAATCGGCGCCAATGTCCACGTAGGAAGCGCCCAGACGCGATCGACAGAGTTCGTCGGCAAAATAAAGGAGAGAACGGCGAGTGCCACGCCGGAAATCCACGGCCAGCAGACCAAACCGGCCAAGACCGCAAACAGAACACGGGTGGCTGGGCTTCTGCGCCAAATGTTGTGGCGATCTTTCACCAGCAGCAGCAACGCCGGAATCAGAAGCACTTGGTTGTAGGTCGACGAGGAGGGTAAGAGGAGAACCGTCATGGCCAATACAAGACTAAGCATGAAGGCAAAAGCTAGCGAGTTCGCAGGCTGGCCGCGCTCCCTCCAACATGCACCGACCATAGCCGCTAGAGCGATAACTTGGAGAACCCAGCTTACGGGCGTGCCAATCAGACTGTCCATGATAGACATATTCGCCGTGTACTTCTGATAATCGCGAACCGCTTGCCAGAAGCGCGGGATCCAGTGCGGCATCAGCCATTCGGAGCCGGCGCATAGGATAGCCATAGTTAAGAGGAACGACACAACCCACCGATAGCGGAGCCTCCAATCCGCGAAAGTCCAGAGGGTCAGCCAACACAGCAGAGGCAATACAAGTTGCGGTTTTATTGTGGTAACTCCCAACAAGATACCGGCAGTTACTAGATGGTCCCTTACAAATAGCAACATAGCAACGGATAGTAACCCCGCTACTAGGAGACTAATCTGCTGGAGCTTTAAGCCTTGAAGTATGGCCAAGCTGCCGAGAGTGAACAGGACTAGGCTAGCCTGCGAGGAGCGTGCCGCGCTCCAGCGCAAGATTTTTAGCCAGAACAGCACGCTGACGCACGTGAGCAGAACTAGGATCCAGAAGAAACTTCTTTGGACCATCGCGAAATGCAACCCGATGGTTGGGGCAAGGAAAAAAACTGCGTAGATTGGATAGGCAAATCCCTGTTCATCTTTTGGGTCAGAGGCGCGCGACGCATCGAGCGGGCGACCGTAGTATCCGGCTTGGATTTCGCGGGAGATGTCCGCGCCGTAGGGATTGCGTTTATGCAGCAGCAATTCTCGTGCGCCGAGCCAGCGTGGATAGAGATCGGAAAGATTGCCGCGCGGGCGGTCGTGAGCTTCCGCATAACTGATCTGGTGCCCTATCAGCACGCGCTGCAAGTATGTCCACATACCCACAACGCAAAGAATTGCCAGGACCGGCCCCATCCAGGAATGAGGCCGCAGGGGATTCCCTAATTTCGTCATTATCAAACCTGCAGCCCTGACACCGGTTGCCCCAACTCAATCTGCGCGCTCGCTTGATGGAGTTTGCGTGCCAACGCAATGCCGACGCAAAGCAATGGAAGAGTCATCAGAAATTCGGCCTTAAGATAGACCCTCATAAACCAATAAAGCGGCATTATCAGTAAGAGCGACCCAGCTGCCCAGAGATACCGATTGATCCGATCACCTTCAAAAGCAACTCCTGAGCTGGCGAGTATTGCGACCAATGGAACGATGAGGGAGAGAAGGTCGTACTCGTAAGCGTAATAGCTGGTAATGATCGCAGCGATCATAGCCAACCCAAAACCCTCTGCCAAAGAGCGGTCGCCCGCTTTTAGCCAGAGTAGACCGGCTTGGATAATCGATGCAGCGGCTAGCGGTGCGAGCAACCAGTGAATTGGCCCGGGGTAGGATGCGCGTCCGATAATAAGGATGAGTAGTCCGCGCAAATTCATCTGATTCTCGGGTGTGATCAATCCGTTGCCCGAATGATTTAGAGCCATTAAATCTAGGGGATACTGGATCAATTCCCTCCAGCCGACAAGGACAACCGAAATAGCAAACACGATGACGGCAGACACCGCGAAACCGCGCAGCACGTGTTTGCGACCGGCGATCCAAAGAGCGACGACGAAGGGTATCACCAGTTGAAATTTGAAGAGGGCAAGGCCGAGGAGAAATCCAGCGGACACTTCCCTGTCGGTATCAAGTTGCCAGTAACAAATGGCGAATAAAAAGGCCAGCAGAGGTGCGTCCTGTCCCATCAGCAGATCCATAAACTCGGGAAAAGTGCCCAAGGCGAGAAGGCCCACGGCCCACAGTGGGATAGCTTCTTTCCACTCCCTGCCTCGCACAACAATAAACGGAATCGCTACAAGAAGAGCAAGTTTTAGGATCGTCCACAGAAGCAGCGCAGTTTTATAAGGCCACGCCGCGAACAGGGCAAAGAACAATGCCTCGAAGGGCGGACGGATGTAGGGCAACGGACCCTGACGTATAGTTACTCCGGAAGCAAATTCCTGTTGGACTCTCCACTGCGCCGCGTGATTATAAAGCTCGGCCGCTTGTCCCCTGCGAACCTGAGTTCCAGCGGCGTAAAACGATGCGAAATCGCCGTAGCCTTGCTGGATATGAAATCGCGCATTCCATAGGAGGACTCCATTGACCACCGCCATCCCTATAAGTGCGGCGGCTAGCAACAAGCTGCGTCGATGGGGTTTGGGAGACATCGGTCGGAATGGAAGGCCTATTCTATCCTCATTATGCGCCGTCCAGACCAGAGAAGGGTTACAAGTCCAAACGCGAATGAACCGCACGCATTCTATAATGCGACGCGCTATGCTACGCCTCAGGGATCTAATTATGCCGCGAATCCTGGAAAGCATCCGCAATCCCCATCCCGCATTCGCAGCCATTCTTTTGTTTGGCCTGCTGGCAATGACCTCGCGCAACGCTACTGATCCCGACTTATGGTGGCACCTCCGTACCGGGCAGTGGATCGTTGGATCCGGGCGAGTGCCGCATTTTGATCTTTTTTCATTCACCCGCGCCGGACATACCTGGATTTCACATGAATGGCTCTCGGAGGTCATGTTATATGAGCTTTGGAAGCATGGCAGCGCGGCTGCTCTGATCATCTTCTCCGCCATGGTTTCTACCGCGGGCTTTTTGCTGCTCTACTTGCGCTCTCCTGGCAAGAGGCACTGGGCAGCTGCGATGACGGCAATCGGCGCGCTGGCTTCGGCTCCGACCTGGGGTGTCCGGCCGCAGATGTTTACTTTCACGTTGGCTAGCTTACTTCTCTGGCTGATGGAAGCCGGTGAAACGAAGCCAAAACTACTATTTTGGGTACCTCCTCTATTTCTTTTGTGGCTAAATCTTCACGCGGGATTCGCACTTGGGCCGGCCTTGTTAGTTGCCTACGCACTAGGACTGATCACAGAAAACGCGCTAGGCAATTCTTCGTGGCAGCAGGTCCGTCCACTGCTAATTCGAGTCCTCGCGCTTCTCGCAGCTTGCACGGCGCTCATTCCTCTAAACCCAAGTGGTGCGCAACTGTATCGTTATCCGTTCGATACTTTGCGCTCAACTGGAATGCGGTCTTTTATCAGTGAGTGGTTCTCACCCGACTTCCACCAATTGCTTTATCGTCCGCTGTTAGTGGTCTGGATACTGTTATTGATCGCTCTCGCCACCCGTTCGCGGCCCAAAGGGCGGGTAATGGTCCCTCTGCTCTTTACTGCGTTCGCCTCCCTCGATGCGGCAAGACATATACCAATTTTCGTGTTGGTGGCCATCCCGGTAATCGCGGCCTTACCCTTCACATCGGCGCCGTTACGGGGCGAGAATCAGGGCTTAGTTTTTCCGTCTCGGCCGCTCTTCAACGCTGCAATCATCATTCTTATCGCAGTGTTTGCATTGGTAAAGTTGGTGGTTATTTGTCGCAGTCAGGGAGCGCTGGAGGGAGAAATCTATCCTCAGGCGGCAGTGGCGTCGTTGCGATCAGCCGGACATGTCAAGAGACTCTTCGCTTATTACAACTGGGGAGGGTATGCCATCTGGAAACTCTATCCCGATTATCAAGTCTTCGTGGACGGCCGAGCCGACCTTTATGGGGATGCCCTACTGAGCCAATTTAAGACCGCCATACAGCTCCACACCGGCTGGCAGGAGGTTCTTGACCGCTGGAGGGTCGAGGCAGTACTGGCTCCCCCGGGCTGCGCTCTAGCCCAAGCGCTATTGGTCGATCCCCAATGGCAGACGGCTTTTAGCGACTCTAATGCACTCATTCTGCGTCGGTCGGAGCGAGGCAGTAAGAGCAGTCTAGTCTCCACAAATGGCCGGGTGGGTGACGATCCCGTGAACTTGGCAAAAAAGTAAAAAAATGTTTCCCAGAATGGTTCCCAATCTGCGAAACTATGAACCAATAACGGCTTCCACATTCGGCCTAAATTGGAAGCTTACCTCGTAAAGCTCAAAAGGAGTCTGTGATGGCAGAGTTGGTTAGAGTATTGTGGTGCGCGGAGGAAGGGCAGGACATCGCGGAATATGCTGTGATGCTCGCAGTGATTCTCGTGATTGTCATTGGTACCGTTCGCCTCATCGGTGGTAATGCCAATAATGTGTTCTCTTCGGTAGCGAGCCAAATTGGGCAGTAGCCTGGCCGCTAATTTATGCGCATTTGAATCGATATGGGGCGAGCATGTCCGCACTATTGAACTTTGAAAAATAGTGCTGGTCGTACGCGGAGGGAGAAGAATGAACCGAAGCCGTTTGCTGATGATCGGAGGCTTCGCTCTAGTTGTCGGTCTACTCGCAAGCTACACGGTTTATAACCGGCTGCGGTTTTTCGCCGGTTCAACCGGGGGCGAGCGGGCAGTCCAGGTGGTTGTGGCAGCGGACGATATTCAGATCGGAACCAAACTTGAATCCCGCAATATCCGGTTCGTGACCATACCCCAGTCTGCCGTACCTCCCAATGCTTACGTACGAGCTTCGGAGGTCTTGGGCCGCGGCGCAATTCTCCCCGTCGGCAAAGGTGAGTTTCTTCTTCCCGGAAAACTTGCGGCGCTGAATGCCGGGGCGGGATTGCCTTCGATGATTCCTCCTGGAATGCGAGCGGTTTCGGTACGAGTGAACGATGTGGTTTCGGTTGCTGGCTTTGTACAGCCCGGCACGCGGGTAGATGTAATGGCCACCGGGGCGCGAGGTGGGGGAAATGACCGTCAGACAACAACAGTGCTGGAAAATGTGGTTGTGATTGCCGTGGGCAAGAGTCTTGACCGGAACGCGTCCGCCGACGCGCAGTCTGCTCCCGTGATTACGCTCCTGGTCTCTCCAGATGATGCACAGAAGTTAGCGCTGGTTTCGCAGGAAGGCCGCATTCAACTGTCTTTGCGCAATCCGCTCGACACGAAGAAGGGCGGCATTGGGGCCACACGGACGAGTTCGTTATATTTGGGAGAGGCACCGGTCGAACCCGCGACGAAACCTAAACCCCGAAGGACTATAGCGAAAGCAGCGCCGCCCGCGGCAATGCCGTACCAGGTCGAAATGATCCGGGGCAGCAAGCGGGATGAAACCAAGTTTTGATCCAAGTTGAACCGCCAATGCCGGAGCGTTTGCGCGTTGAACGCGTTTACGCCGGTCTTGATGGGATCCATCGTGCATCCTCGCAGAGGTTCGAATTCATGAGAGTTTTTACGCTCGCCCTGGCCGTCCTGCTGTTCGGCGAGACGGGGATGTTGGCGAGCAAAACGGATTCCAGCGGAATTTCGCGCTCTGATTCCACGACGGCTGTGGCTTCTCAAGACGCGGCCCCTTCTCAAAACCAGGAGGTTACAACGGCCGCGCAACCGTCTGCTCCGTCGGTTACGGCTGGGGCAGTTCCGTTACGCGTAATGGTCGGCAAGTCTCTTTTGATAAACACTACGGAAAGGTTAAAGCGCGTTGCCGTGACCGATCCGGGGGTTGCGGACGCGTTGGTCGTGACTCCAACTCAAGTGCTAGTCAATGGCCTGGCGCCTGGCGAGGTTTCCTTGCTGATCTGGGATGAACTGGAACGTTCTCGTAGTTTTGATCTGCGAGTCGATGTGGACATCACCGCAGCTACGGAGGAAATGCATCATCTTTTTCCCGATGAGCAGATCAACGTTACTCCATCGCGTTCCGCCATAGTTCTTTCCGGACACGTCACCACCGAGGACGTCTCCAAGCATGCAGGCGCGCTAGCCGCGGCCTATTCCAAGAACGTTGTGAACGTGCTCACGTTCGGTCCGGTCGGGGCGGAAGAGGTCCTTCTCCAAGTCAAGTTTGCGGAAGTCGATCGTACGGCGCTGACACAGCTTGGCGTGAATCTGCTTTCCACGGGGTCTGGAAATACAATCGGCACCACCACTACCGGGCAATTTGGCGGCGCCCATTTTGGTAGCCTTACCGATACCACAGGAAGCAACAACAACCCGTTTTCAACCACGACAACAATCTCAGACGCGCTCAATCTTTTCTTCTTTAATCCTCAAGTTCACCTAGGCGCAATAATCAAGGCACTCCAGACAAAGAGCCTTTTACAGATTCTGGCAGAACCCAATCTCGTCGCGGTCAACGGCAAGGAAGCGAGCTTTCTGGCGGGTGGAGAATTCCCCTTTCCCGTAGTGCAGCCTGGCGCCGGGGGAATTTCCACCGTCACGGTGCAGTTTAGGGAGTTTGGCGTGCGTCTGAAGTTCACGCCTGTAATCCAGCCGAACGGCAGTATTCACCTGCACGTCGTTCCTGAAGTCAGCACGCTGGACTTCGCCAACGCAGTCACCGTCTCCGGAACCACAATACCCGCGATTAGCACTCGGAAAGCGGACACCGAATTTGAGCTGCAGGATGGCCAGAGTTTCGTCATCGCCGGTCTGATGGATAACCGGGTCACAGATATCGGAAATAAAGTTCCGTGGCTTGGTGATGTCCCGATTCTCGGAAATTTTTTTAAGAGCAAAAGCGCCCAAAAGAGCAACTCGGAATTAATGGTGTTGTGTACGGTGCGCAGAATTGCGCCTTCTGCCCAGAATCCAACCCCCCCGAAGGCACCGGAACCTTATCTGAATCAAGGCAAATTCGATGGCAAGAAAAAGGACGATAACAAGTAGTTGATGGCGGCCACTTGGACAGAAGTGTTGTGAGTTTTGGGTGAAGGGCGGTAGTAACGAGTTATGCCGGAATTGTCAGTAGCGGTGTTTGCCACCGACAACGACCAGCGGGCAGTGCTCCAGGTTCTGGTAGACGGGACCAGCGTGGCTCGCACTGTGTCGAGTAACTCAAGCATGCCGCTCGCGGCCAACGATCCGATTATCAGGAAAACGAAAGCCTTAACCGCTAACGTAGTAATCGTGGATATTGCCAGTCACGATGTGAATTCGGCACTCCGCGCTATCGAACTACTTCATCAGGAACTTCCCGATGTGGCAGTATTCGCGGTCGGACCGATGTCGCCTCCTCAGTTGATAGTGAATGCCATGCGGGCGGGAGTGCGCGAGTACATTGAGCGTCCTCCGACGACAAGCGATCTGCTGGAAGCCTTTGTCCGCCTAACCGCAACCCGACGCAAGCCGGGACGCGAGAGTACACGCGGAAAGGTATTTACGGTGGCGAATGCCAAGGGTGGCAGCGGCGCTACTACAGTAGCCGTGAACCTGGCTCTGGCTCTGCAAGTAGCTCATCACAACACTGCGCTGGTTGATTTGGCTCCGCTCGGTCACTGCACTCTCCATCTCAACCTCAAGCCAAATTTTACGGTTTCAGACGCCGTCACGAATCTGCACCGCCTCGACTCGTCACTGCTTGAGAGCTTTATGTCGCGACACGATCACGGTCTCCAGGTTTTAGCGGGGGCTGGATCACCTCTGTCCAACGAGCCATCCACTTCCGATTTTGCTCGCCTCTTTGACACAATCGTAGGATTGTTTCGTTATGTCGTAGTGGACGCTTCCTCACGACTCGACAGTACCACCCGGTTGGTGAGTAATCTGTCAGAGAAAATTTTACTTATCGCTCATGCCGACGTTGCTTCGCTATGGAGCGCTGGCCGTGTCGCGCAATATCTCGGAGAGAGCAGTTCGCGGGATCGTTTTGCACTGGTGTTGAACCGCTATCGCAAAGTGGCTGGTTTCAATGAGGCGGAAACCGAGGCGGCAATTGGAGCGCCGGTTCTCTGGCGAATTCCAAACCAGTATTTCGCGGCTTCTACGGCGATTGATCGAGGCATTCCGTTGATGGACCAGGGCAACACAGAAATTGCTCGCTCAATTGCCGGACTGGCGGAATATTTAACCAAGGATGACTTGGACGTGAAGCGGAAGGCTTGGTCGTTTTTCAAGACGGTTTAGGTTTGCGCTATTAGCTGTTGGCTCTTGGCATTTAGCAAGAGTGAATAGCTAATGGCAAAGAGCCGTGGTTTTAAACATGCCCAATCTACAAGCATTTGAACGAAGCGAGTATCAGCAGGTTAAGTCGGACCTGCACCGCAAGATCCTTGATCGCCTCGACTTGGAAAAACTTGGGCGCACCAGCGGCGATTCAGCGCGCGAGGAAGTGCTCATACTCATTCGCAGCTCCATCAACAGCGAGGCTGTTCCCCTTAGTTTTGCTGAGCGCGAGAAATTATCACGCGAGATACTGGACGAAATCTTTGGACTAGGCCCCTTGGAGCCGCTTCTCAAAGATCCCACCATCTCCGACATCCTGGTAAATCGTTTTGACCGCGTCTATGTGGAGCGTGGAGGCAAGCTTGAAATCACCGGACTGACATTCAAGGATAATCAGCACCTGATGCAGATTATTGATCGCATCGTCTCGCGCATCGGGCGGCGAGTAGATGAATCGTCGCCAATGGTGGATGCGCGCCTGCAGGATGGTTCGCGCGTGAACGCCATTATTCCTCCGCTGGCTCTCGACGGCGCTTGCCTTTCCATTCGCCGGTTTGGACGCGATCCCATTACCGCCCGCAACATGCTCGACAACAAAACCCTGACTGAACCGATGCTGGAACTGCTGTCCGCGATGGTCAAGGGCCGACTGAACTTGATTATTTCCGGGGGGACTGGAGCCGGCAAGACTACTGTCTTAAATGTTCTTTCCGGCTATATTCCAAATTCCGAGCGCATCGTCACCATCGAAGATGCAGCCGAATTGCAACTCAAACAGGAGCACGTAGTCCGTCTGGAAACTCGCCCCCCCAATATCGAAGGCAAGGGTTCAGTTCGCATGCGGCAACTCGTGATCAACAGCCTTCGAATGCGTCCCGACCGTATTGTCGTGGGCGAGGTGCGTGGCGAAGAAGCTTTTGACATGCTCCAGGCGATGAATACCGGCCACGAGGGCTCGCTAACCACTGTGCACGCAAATTCGCCGCGCGACGCTCTGGCACGTATAGAAAATATGGTTTCTATGGCGAACCTCAACATCCCGGAGCGCGCGATACGCCACCAGATCGCAAACGCGGTGCATGCCGTGGTTCAGGTGGCGCGACTTTCCGACGGTTCCCGTAAGCTGCTCACGGTCTCCGAGGTCACAGGCATGGACGGCGATATGATCACCATGCGGGATGTTTTTATTTTCGAACGGACAGGAGTCGACGAAAGCGGTAAAGTGCGCGGCGTTTTCCGCTCTACGGGCATGCCGCAGTTCGCCGAACGTCTCGCCACCGCCGGGTGCCGCTTGACTCCAGCTCTTTTCGAATCGCAAATGGAGGTATAGAGGATGTTTTTTGCTCTCGCCCTGGTAGTCTTCGTGGTGGTGACACTGCTGGTGTTTGCCGCGATGTCGTTGTTCGACCAGCGTAAAGCCCAAGCTCGTGTTTTGCGCGAGCGCCTTTCAAGAGTTCAAAAGCCGGGAGAACAAAGCACTCCGGATGTGGAATTTCTTCGCGACGAAGTCTTGAGCGGCATCCCCGCCTTCGATAATTACCTCCGCCGTTCGGAGCGGGTCTCGGACCTGCAGAAAACGCTGGCACAGGGAAACATCGACGTTAGAGCGGGCAATTTCTTGATGCTCTGCGCGGTTTGCGCCCTGGTCCTCGGCGCAATGACGGCGGTGGCCGGTGGCAATCTGTTGTTTGGATGGATCGGAGGGCTGGCCGGGTTTTTTATCCCCTATGCCTATGCGTCGCACATGCGTAGTAAGCGTTTTCAGAAATTTGAAGAGAAATTTCCAGAGGCCATCGATACGCTCGCCCGTGCAGTGCGGGCTGGGCACGCCTTCACCACCGCTCTCGAAATGATTGCCAATGAATTGTCGGAGCCGGTTGCGGGGGAATTCCGCCAACTTTTCGAGGAGCAAAAGTTCGGCCTACCGGTTCGCGACGCTCTTCTAAACCTGACCGAGCGTATTCCACTCGTTGACGTCAAGTTCTTTGTGACCGCAGTTATGTTGCAGCGTGAAACAGGAGGCAATCTGGCTGAAATCCTGGATAACCTTTCCTACGTCATTCGCGAGCGTTTTAAAATCCTGCGGCAGGTCCGGGTTCATACAGCACAGGGGCGTCTCACCATGGTTCTGCTCATGGCGCTGCCCCCTACTATTGTGGTGATTATGCGGCTTATCAATCCCGGATTCATTCAGCCTTTATTTGCAGATCCGCTCGGCCACGCTCTGATCGTAGGCGGAATCACGCTGCAAACTCTGGGCTATTTTGTAATTCGCAAAATTATCAGGATTCAGGTTTGATTCGATATGAATCAGCGGTTCGATAACAAACAGTGACATCGAGACTCTGATCTATGGCATTGGCACTTTCAATTCTTGCTTTTCTCACGACCGTGGTCATCGTGTTAGCCTTTGGGGCGGCGGCGGTAGTGCCTTCTTCTGTGCTGGGTTCGAGGCTCCGGGAAATAGGCTGGCAGAGTCCCAAAACGCAGGGACGACCGGCTATGCGCGCGCGCATGGAGCAGGCGCTCGATCCGTTTAGCCGGGCCTTGCCAGAGTCACCATCGCAAGTTTCACAGACCCGCGCATTGCTGATTCAAGCGGGATATCGCAGTCCACAGCATGTGACTATCTACCGTGGCCTGCGCGTTCTGTTCGCTGCAATCGGCTTTTTAACCGTCTTTCTAATAAGCGGATTCAATTCGCCTTTACTGCTGCTCGGTTTGCTCGCATTCGGTTTTTTTATTCCGCGATTTTTACTGAAACGAAAAGTGAAAGAACGCCAGCGTCGCCTTCGTCTCGGCCTTCCCGACGGCTTGGATTTAACCGTGATTTGCGTGGAAGCGGGGTTATCTCTCGACCAGGCGATGATGCGGGTCGGTCAGGACTTAAACCACGCCCATCCCGAACTGAGCAGCGAGTTTCACCTCTTTGATCTTGAAACTCGCGCCGGAAAACCTCGCGTCGAGGCATTACGGAATTTGGCGGACCGCACCGGCGTCGATGACATTCGTGCGCTCGTAGCGACCTTGATTCAAACCGATCGCTTCGGAACCAGCGTCGCCCAAGCCTTGCGCGTTCACTCCGATTCCCTGCGAACCGAACGGCGGCAGCGCGCTGAAGAACAGGCCGCCAAGACGACGGTAAAAATGATTATTCCCCTCGTCCTGTTTGTAATGCCATCGCTTATTTTTGTAACCGTTGGACCGGCTGTGATTCAATTAATGCACATTTTCCTGCCGGTTGCCGCGGGAAAAAGGTGATCCCTTTAGCCAATGAGGAATGGTGATGTCGCCCCGCGGGACTAAGGGATACGCTTTCAATCGCACACGAACCACCTATCTTGCGACCGATCTTATGATCGCGAGCACACACTGGTCCCGCTTTCGAGGACTTATGGCTACTGACTCATCCCGTTTCGCGCGCGGACAAGGCCTGTGGATTAACCCTTCTCGTGGCGTCCACACCTTTGCCATGCGGTTTCCGATCGATGCGGTATATCTTGACCGCGAGCGTTCTGTGATTCACATTGAAGAGGAGCTGAAACCCTGGCGGCTGGCTGCAATTCGCATCCGTGCCGCTTCCGTTCTTGAACTACCCACCGGAACCATCCGCGAGTCCTTGACCGGGGTCGGAGATCAGGTGGACATTTATCTCGAAGATCCCATTCATACTGAGGCGGCCTAATTCAGAAATGTTTATGAGTACAGGACAAGAACAAATCGAAGAACCGGTATTAGTGGACGACATGTTCGCGGCTTCGGGGCACGCTGCCGAAAATGATCTCCAGTGGCCGGAGCCCCCGCGCTTATTAGTGGAATGGTCGTCTCCGTGGGAGGAGTTTAAGTCTGCACTGGGTCCAGCGCTGGTTCGCTCCCCAAAGCCCCTGGCTGGCGAAGCGCCGATAGGTATTTTTCCTTATCGGGGAATACTTATTTCGTGGCTGCTTGAGTGCCTGTTGCTGATCGCCATCATCGTTTTGCCGGGACGCTTCGCAAGTTTACAGATTGCCACGCTTCCAGCCCGCCAACAATTCGACGTCATCTACTATTCCGCTGACGAGCTGCCGCAAACCAACGACCGGGGCGGCGCTCAGGCTGGCAAGGCGGGCCGGGCGGGCGGACAGCAAGCTCACCATCGCACCCAGGCCATCCGCGTGGCACGCGGCGTTAAGGCGGTCGACAAAGTTGTCGATGCCCCCAAAATCAATCTGCCGCATTCCGATTCAGCAGTGGCTAACCTACTCGCGTTCAAAGCGAATCCTGGACCACCGCCCGCCGAGGGCCTGCGTTCTTCTCTGACTGCACCGGCGCTGCCTGCGATGGGCGTGGTTCCTCCATCCCCCGAATTAAATTCGTCGACAAAACGCTCGGCAAATGCTCCAACCATGGACGTTGTTGCTCCGGCACCCGAAATCACCAGCAGCAACGCTCATACTTCGCCGTTGTTGAATACGGCGATCGTTCCGCCCACCCCAAATATCTCGCGGGATAAAATGCCTCCCGGAAACTCGATCGCTTCAACCGTGATAGCGCCGCCTTCGCGTGATCCGCAGCGAGATTTGGCCAGCTCTCGCGTTCCGCTGACCCAGACCATCGACGTGGTTGCGCCGCCCGTCTCCGCGCCTCAACGCGACACAACGTCACGCGCGAAACTATCGCTTCCAGCCGCCGTTATCGTCGCCCCGCCGCCATCCCAGGTGAGCCGTGATCTGAATAGCTGGGGAAGCACCGCCACTGGCGACCTTCGCGCCAAACCAGTTCCGCCGCCACCTTCTTCCGCAGGCGGAGCATCCTTGGGAAGGACGACGGCGGGCGTTGGCTTTAGTCCGCAAGTCGTGCAGCCCCCGGCAAGCATTGGCGCGATGAACTCTGGAAACGGCTCTGCTCAAGGAAACAGTCAAGGCAGAAATTCAGGTACGCTCGTCGGCTCCGCAAATGTCGTGCCGCCTCCACCCGGCATGGGAGACGGCAAAGCCGCCTCCGGCAGCGGACGCGGCAACAAGGGCGCCGGAGCCGGTGGTCCGCTTGACCTCGGTTCTTCAGTCGCGCCTCCCAGCAACGCTGGAGGAAACACTTCGGCTTCCGGGGTTGTCGTCTCCAATCAGCCGGGAACAAAGCCGGGGCTACCAAATTCGGGAGCAGGGGCATTGGCGATGGATCCCACCGGCACGGCAAAGAGTGGACTAGGAGGAAGCGGGGGCGGCGCGAGCATTGGCAAAGGCAATGGCTCTGGCAGCGGATTACAAGCTGAAGGTTCGGGAGCGGGCAGAGAGGGTGCAGGACGGGGATCCGACCCAAATGCGCGCGCTGGTATTTCTCCGCATCCGGGAGCAGGCGGAAGCGGCACTGGTAGTCGTGGCACTCCCGCGGTGCCAGGCGTGTCAGTGCAGGGCGGCACGACTACTGTGAACTTGCCCAGCTTTGGAGCGCCCGGCGGCGATGCCGCAACCGGCGCCGGTCGTTCTTCTCTCTCCGCCCACAAGGGATCGGGAGTAACAATCGAAGCCACGCCCCGTTCGGGAGGCGTTTTCGCTTATTACGACGTTCTGAAAGGCGACCGCAATTATTCCATTTACATTGAGACATCGCTGGGCACGGCGGTGATGCAGTATGCCGATGCCGCGTCTGCGGCGCATCCTTCGTCTTTGAATCTCAGCGCGCCCGAACCGATGCGAAAAGAACTGCCGGCTGGCCTTCGCTCCACACGGGTCGTGATCGCCTGTATCGTCGATCGCTCCGGAGATGTCAAAGACCTCAAGGTCCTCGAGCCCGGTGCCGCTGAAACTACTTCAAAGATTCTGGTGGCTCTGCATAGTTGGAAGTTTCGTCCGGCTTTTCGCGGGGAAGAGCCGGTGGAGGTCAATGCGATTTTGGGGTTTGGGGTGGACACGAGATAATCCGACTGTCACTCTGTCCCTCTCGAACGAACGACGCGAACCGACACCCCGGCTTCCTCTAACTAGTACCCTTTCCGCTTATCCACCACGGCCAGTAGTGCCTCGCCATTCAAATACCGCCGCAGATTTTCGGAGAACAGCGCGTAATGCCGTTCCCACAGTTTGTCGGTCAACGCGGCGGTGTGCGGAGTGATCAGCAAGTTTGGAAGGTCCCAGAGCAGCGAATCTGCGGCCAGTGGCTCTCTCGGGAATACGTCGAGTGCGGCGCCGCCAATCCCCTTGTTGCGCAGAGCATGGGCGAGCGCAGTTTCGTCCACCAACGGGCCGCGACCGACGTTAATGAGGCAGGCATCCGGCCTCATCAACGCCAGGCGTTCGGCATTGGCGATTGCCTTGGTGCTATCTGTGACTGGCGCGGCCAGCACTACGTAATCCGCTTGCCCAAAGACTTCGTCTATCTGGGCGGGACCTAAGACAACATCGGCACCCTCTCTTCCCTTCTCCGGATGTTCTCGCACCGCGATCACCCTCATCCCTAGAGCCTTCGCGCTCTTTACTGTCGGGCGTCCAATACTGCCGAGACCAATCATTCCAAGAGTCGCCCCAGCGACTTCCCGGATACGCGGCTGGTTATCCCATAAAATCTGTTGTCCCCAAATGTGTTTTTGCTGAAGCTGCGCTGAGTCTGGAATTTTCTTTGCGAGCGCAAAGATCAGCGCGATCACATGCTCGGCCACAACTGGACCGTGCACCTCTCGCGCGTTGGTGAGAACAATTTCGCTATTTACAAGTTCCGGAAACATGAGCTGATGCACTGCCGCCGCGGGGGAGTGAACCCATCGCAGTCTCTTCGCCTCTGCGATCTGCTCTGGGCGGATTGACCAGGCTACAACGACCTCGGCATCGGTGATTTCAGTATCTACTGATTTGTAATCGGGAAGATTGACAACGTTCACTTGCGGAAATGTTCGTTGCAACCGCTCTGGAAACCAAGACGGCGCATTCCATTGATCGAAGGGGTGGTGAACGAAAATGAGGAGTTTCATGGGCAACGGAAATTCGTAACCTCAGGGTAGACAGAGGAACACGGGAGAAAGCCTTGTTCTCCTATGCGTTCCTCTGTATACCGTCTGGTTATCGTTCTTTCACGCGCAGATCGCTTCCCGTCATTTCTTTGGGCTCATCAATACCAAGCATCCCGAGCATGGTAGGCGAAATATCCCGCAGGGAACCGTTAGGCTTCAAGGTAAATTGTTTCGCATCTTCGGAGAGCACAATAAGCGGCACAGGATTCGTGGTATGCGCCGTGTGCGGACCGCCGGTTTTCGGATCAACCATCATTTCGGCGTTGCCGTGATCGGCGGTAATTAACATCGCACCGCCTTTTGCGCGAATCGCTTTTTCAATAATACCCAGACATGCATCGACCGTTTCAACTGCTTTGACGGTGGGCTCGATCTTGCCTGAGTGCCCCACCATATCTGCATTCGCGAAGTTCACGATGATAACGTCAAACGTGCCGTCATTCGTCGCTTTTACTACCGCCTGCGCGATACCCTCGGCGCTCATCTCCGGCTTAAGATCGTAGGTCGCGACTTTTGGCGACGGTACCATAACCCGATCTTCTCCCGGGAAGGGCTGCTCGACTCCTCCATTAAAAAAATATGTGACATGGGCATATTTTTCAGTCTCCGCCACCCGCAGATTTCGCATGTTGAGTCCGCCCATGACGTTTGCCAGAATGTTCGCCATTGATTCGGGCTGGATGACAATCGGGAGACTGAAGTTCTTGTCATACTGCGTCATGCACACGTATTTCAAATTCCTGGGGACGCGTTCGCGGGGAATGGTCGCGTCGAGCTCAGCCGCTCCGGGCAGATCGCTTCCGCCCTTGTCGTTCAGCCCGCTGTTGCGGCACAGAGCGCGGGTAATCTCGCGCACGCGGTCGGCGCGAAAGTTGAAGCAGATGCAGGAGTCATCATCGCCGATGGTTGCGATCGGTTCGCCACTTTTATCAGTGCAGACGAACGGCACAACGAACTCGTCAGTCACGTTTTTGTTGTAAGACTCTTTCATCCCCTGCACGGGGTCGGCATAAGTGCCACCGTCGCCTTTGCCCTCGACCATTGCGCTGTAGGCCTTGGCAATTCGCTCCCATCGCCGATCGCGGTCCATGGCGTAATAGCGTCCGCTAACCGATGCGATTTTGCCGGAGTTGTACTCGCGCATCTTCCGCTGCAATTGTTCCAGGTATCCCGCACCGTTGGTGGGGAGCGTGTCGCGGCCATCCATAAAGGCATGCACAAAAACACGATCCACTCCCTGCTGCTTCGCCATCTTTAATAGCGCGTATAGATGTTCCTGCCGCGAATGCACACCACCGTCGGATACCAAGCCGAACAGATGTAGTTTTCGTCCGCTAGTGCTCGCATGCTTCATGGCTGCGACGAGCACCGGATGCTTAAAGAATTCGCCGTTCCGAATCATGAGATCGAGGCGCGTGATATCCATGTGCACGATCCGGCCAGCACCCATGTTGAGATGGCCAACTTCGCTGTTGCCCATCTGGCCTTCGGGCAAACCGACAAACGGCCCACTGGTATGAATCAGCGTATTGGGATATTCGCGCAGCAGGCGGTCATATGTGGGCTTGCGAGCGAGAGCGATGGCGTTGGCCTTAGTTTCGGCGCGGTAGCCCCATCCGTCGAGAATGATGAGTACTAAGGGTTTGGGTTTACGACTGGACATTGTTCGCTCTTAGCTCCATCGGTGGTGGCTCTCGGCTTCCCAGACAAAATCAACGGCGGAGCCGCGAACACACAGAGAAAATAGGTGAAAGAAGAATCTATATGAGAAATGAAGCGGTTTCAAACTAGCCAGGCTTATAATCGATTTCCCGGAGAAATCGATGCCTATCAACGAACTCTTACTGGTCGAATTTGATGAAGAAATGAACAAAACGCGTAGGACTCTGGAACGCGTTCCGATGGACAAGAAGGATTTCGCGCCGCATCCCAAATCCACGCCACTCTGCAACTGGCGCCGCACGTCGCGCAGCTGGCCGGCTTCGGCCTGGTAATCCTCACCACTCCTGAACTTGATTTTGGGAAGACCAAGATGCCGTCCGTGCCGTTTGATTCGACGGCGCAACTGATCAAGGCCTTCGATGATGGCGCTGCCCAAGTTCGCACCGCTCTCAAGAACACGAAGGATGAAGCCTGGACACAACCGTGGAAGCTGAGTTTCGGCGACAAGCCCATCTTCAGCGGGACGCGCTTTCTAGCCTACCGGCAAATGTTTCTGAATCATCTGGTACACCACCGCGCCCAGCTCGGGGTATATCTGCGATTGAATGACGAGCCGGTGCCATCCACGTATGGGCCATCGGCTGATGACCGGATGGGATTTTAGGGGAGAGCGGTTTCAGCTGTCAGCTTATCGGCGTTAAGTTAGACATTGTTATCTGCTACCAGATCACATCGACTGGATAGTGCGCGAACCAGGGATCGGCGGTGATGATTGGCCATCCCTCTTCGATGCTCTGAGCGATAAGCAGTCGGTCAAAAGGGTCGCGATGATGAAGGGGCAACTCTTCGATTCGCAGAACGTGGCTTAAACTGACGGGCAACAGTCGAACATGGTTGGAACTAAGTTCGGCGGTAAGGAAGGCACCGGCTGGCAACGGCAGCGAGAGCTTTCCTACCTGCGCCTTTTGAATCGCTTCCCACAGACTCACTATGCTCCACCACAGTTCGGATGAGGCAATCAGACTGCGCGCTCTGGGCGACAGCCGTCTCTCGTCTGTGATCGCCCATATAAAAGTGTGAGTATCCAACAGGACTTTCATTACCAGAACAGATCTTCGATCTCCTTCGGAAGAGGATCATTGAAGTCATCGGCAATGACAATTTTTCCCTTTGCCGATCCGAATTTAAAGCCGCGAGCTGACTGCTTAATTGGCACGAGCTTGGCCACAGGCGTTCCGGCCTTGGCGATTATGACCTCCTCGCCCATGGCTACCCGCTCAAGCAGACGAGATAGGTGGGTTTTGGCCTCGTGGATATTGACTTCCATGAGTGGATTATAGCTAAGTCATGGACTAAGTCAATGCCTCCTAAAGAGCTATTCTTTTGAGGGTTCCTTTGCAGCAGCACCCTTTTTCTTTCGGTCCTCGTCAGCCATGCGTTCTACCTTCTCTTTCAGCTTGCCGACGGCAGCCTCCATCCTCGGCTCAAGATACGACGTCGACACCTGCATGGCCTCCGATGTAATGGCAGGCAATTCCCGAAGTACCTTCTGGCCCACTGGCGAGGAATAGACGCGATCAACTCATCGGCGTCAGACTTCGTGAGGTGCCGTTGGTAGATGGGGATCATCTCGTTCAAAATCGCATCCATTGGGTAGTCCCTGTCGATATCGTCCACCATCTCATTGATCATCCCCTGCATTTGGGTCAGTTCTTCTTTGCTGGCTTCCGGCAACTCCTTTTTCAGGATATCCGTTGCTACTGCCTTTGCCTGCTTCCGGGAATTATCCATGATGAGTTGCAGACGTTCGCGGACGTGAAGCGCCACAAACAATTTTTGAATGTCCTCCTTTGAAGCTGGAGAATCACCAGATGTCCCCTGCTTCGTCCACGCCGACGAAGTCGCCAAAAGCAGCCCAAAAACAACCCACAACAAACACCTCCTAGAACCCTCCAGAAGACAATCGCGTTCAACCTTTATAGTTCAGCGCCTTCACCCCCAAAAACCGCCCCGCGCCACCCAATTCTTCTTCAATCCGCAGCAACTGGTTGTACTTCGCGATGCGGTCCGTTCGTGAGGCCGAGCCGGTTTTGATTTGTCCCGCACCAGTCGCTACGGCGAGGTCGGCGATGAATGTATCTTCACTCTCGCCGGAGCGGTGGGAGATTACCGACGTGTATCCGTTGCGCCGCGCGAGATCAATGGCATCTAGCGTTTCGCTTACCGTGCCAATCTGATTCACCTTAATCAGAATTGAATTGCCGACACCCTTATCGATGCCCTCCTGCAAGCGCTCAACATTCGTTACAAATAAATCGTCGCCGACAAGTTGAATCTTGTCGCCCAACTCTTTGGTCAAAATTTCCCAGCCCTCCCAGTCATCTTCGGCCAGCCCATCTTCGAGCGAGACGATGGGATAATCGTTTACCCACTTGGCCCAATACCTCACCATGTCTTCCGAGCTCTTGGATGATTTATCGGATTTCTTGAAGACGTATTTTCCATCCTGATAGAACTCGCTCGCCGCCGGATCAAGCGCAATCGCGATTTCCTCGCCAGGTTTATAACCTGCCTGCTGTATCGCCTCAAGCACCACTTCAATGCCCTCGACATTTGACTTCACCGATGGAGCGAAGCCACCTTCATCGCCGACCGCAGTATTGTATCCGCGCTGCTTGAGCACGCCCTTCAGCGTATGAAAAACCTCGACGCCCCAGCGCAATGCCTCTGAGAATGATGGAGCGCTCACGGGCATCACCATGAATTCCTGAAAATCGACGTTATTATCGGCATGCGCGCCGCCGTTCAGAATATTCATCATTGGAAGCGGCAAAACGTTGGCTCCGGCACCCCCCAGGTAGCGATAGAGTGGCAGATCGCACGCGTAGGCACAGGCCCGAGCAGCCGCCATGGATACGGCCAGGATGGCATTCGCGCCCAACCGCCCCTTGTTCGGCGTGCCATCGAGATCGATCAGGCGAGCGTCAAGTGTGCGCTGATCGGCCGCATCGATTCCGCTAAGAGCTTCCCCGATCTCGCCATTCACGTTGGCGACCGCCTGCAAAACACCTTTGCCGAGGTAGATGGTCTTATCGCCATCGCGCAGCTCTACAGCTTCATGCTCGCCGGTAGATGCCCCGCTGGGCACAATGGCCCGCGCGTGGACGCCGCCATCGAGAAAAACTTCAGCTTCAACGGTTGGATTGCCACGGGAGTCGAGCACTTGACGTCCACGGATATCAGCGATGCTTGTAATTGGCATTAATGCGTCCTTTTTTCTGATTAGGTTGGAAATGATTAACACGCGCCACTCTTCGCCGCACCTTCTGCATGGTTACGCGTGAAGCGAAATTATATCGGACGAGGCCGGCGTTGGCGGGTTCCGATAACCTCTTAGTCTCTATATTGTTTCCAATTTCAACCTAGATTAAAGTCAAACTCATCATGATGAATCGCACGGAAACGTTACACATTGATTCGCAGGCACCGGACTTTTCCCTGGGAGCCGCGAATCGCGAGGGAACATTCACTCTCTCCGGACTACTGGTGCAGGGCACGCTGATTCTGGAATTCCTCCGCGGCACGTGGTGACCGAACTGCGTAAAGCGCATGACTCAGTTTGAGTCGCGAAAGCAGGAGATAGAAACTGCCGGAGGAAAATTAGCGTTCATTGCCGCCGAAAAGCGCGATGGGATATGGAAGCCGGCGAAATTTCTGGAGAAACATCCCATTGCGAGCGTCTTTTTGCTTGATGAGGATCGCGTCGCTGCAAAAGCGTATGGACTTCACCACGCTCTTGCCACCGATGCACTGAATATCGCGCATCCGGCCACGCTCATCATTGATCCAAGCCGTTCTATACGTTATATCTATCGCGGCGATAACCAGCACGATCGAGCGCCGCTCGATGACGTCATCGCAGCATTGCAATTGTTGCAGAAATGATCCTTAACATAGACAACCTTGCGACCGGGGCCGCGGCGAGCGTCACCCTGCGAGCGTCACCCGCTGACGGCCAGCAGATCCTCTTCCGCCAGCAATTCCAGATCAATCCATCCTTCGGTAGGCAAGGCGTCGACCGGCAGATTATTCTGCCACAAGCTGAAGCGGAGACGCACTCGCACCGTCAGCAGATCGGAGCTTTTCGGCCCCTGCAACTTCTCAATGACCACAGGCGCCGCGAGCAGCCACGCCAGAGCAACACGGAATTCAAAGTTACGGTCTAAAACAACGCGTACGGCGTTCGATGAATCCTCAATCACGTCTTCGCCTTGCGTCACCCGCCACGCATTAATGCGATGATCATTCACCGCTGCGGCCAGCCGCAATGCGCGCCGGGGCTTGCTTGCGTTCTTGGCCCACGATTCCAAATTCACCACGACTTCAAATGGATCGTCAGGCACTTTGCCGGCGAAATCCAGTCGGCCATACACATACTCCTCGTCGATACCGGCAAATACTTCATCCATCAGAAATTGTTTTCCGTGCATTGCGCCGGAACGCCCGTCTGCTGTGTAACGCGCCGCCCCCATCCATTCGAAATAGCGCACCATATCGCCTGAAATCCTAGGGTGGATGTACGCGGTTTGTGGCGTAAATAAGGGCCGCGAGCCACCGCCGATGATTTGCTGAGCAAGGTAATCCGGAGGAACTCCACCTAATGCCTGATAAACATTCGACAGGTGCTTGCGGTAGAGCTCGTCAAAGTCCCGATCGTTCGCCGAGTGGTGCTCGGGTCCGTACCACCAGTTCCAGTCGCTGCCCTCGGCAATCAGAATCTCTTCGTACGCGAGCTTGCGTTGTTTCTCGGTTGCGCGGGGCGCGGCTTGCTCATAGAAATTTCGGGCGCGATAGAGGTAATCCCATGCCTTGTTGTCCTCTGGCGCTCCGATCCACACATTAAAGTTCGCGTTGATCCACGAGCCGGGCACGAGCGACTTCAGACGGCCCGGATTTTTGTGGCGCGCTATCGCCTCTGAAACCGTTACTGCTTCAATCCCTGATTCGTTTTGCAGGGCGTCATAAAATCTACGCAGAAATTCCCGGCCGGATTGGGGGTAATATTCCCACGCATTTTCACCATCGAGAATGATCGGGATGATTGCATCTTGCCCCTTGGCCACGAGCGGTTGTGCCGACCTCTTAATCTTTTGCATGAGGTTAGTGGCCGCCTCGGCTGCAGGCATCCCGGAGTAAACAAATCCGATCAAGTCGGAGAGAGTGTGGTCGCGAAAGATCAAATTCATGCGCGTATCAGCATTTTCGTAGCGGTAGGAGGTGTAAAGCTGTTGGGGCAGGTTCGCGCTCAGACAGCCAGAGCCGTCACGTGAAAAATTGGTTTCTAAACTGCGGCCCAAAACACCTTCATCGGTGGCCATCCATTGCACGCCGAGCTGATGCGCAATTGTGAGCGTCTCTTCAGAGACGCTGCCTTCCGAGGGCCAGACTCCGACCGGTCTCACGCCAAAGACTTTTTCGTGCAGATCCAACCCACGGTGCAATTGCTCGCGGGCATCTTCGGGGCGTCGAAAGCGATTTTGCGGTAAGGGTAGGCCCGGGGTAGAAACTGCTCCCACTTGCGAATCGCAAAGCAAGGGCAGGATAGGATGATAAAAAGGCGAGGTCGAGAGCTCGATCAAACCTTTTTTTGCCGCAGCCGCGTGGACGGGGAGTACCCGCCCGAGAAGTTCTCGTTCCCGTGCCATCACAAAGCGCTGATCTTCCGGCGAGTAGTTCCTGCCTTTGCGAATCAGTTCCGCAATTTCTTTTTCGGCCAGAAACAATTCGTCGAACCATCCAATCTGCGACAGCACTTGCAAATCGGTAACGTCCTGATCCTGAAAACCTCTTTCTGCTCGTTCTGGCGATCCGCCCGACGCTTGAACTTTTTCCCACAGCTCCCGGTACCGCGGATACCGCCCGATCACATTTACCGGATTTGCCTGAAATAAATATTGCAGCGCAAACCGCCGTTCCTGCTCGGTTAGATCTTTCGCGGGCTTGCTTGCGACATTGAGAAAGGGATCTTGTGCCTCCCCCGAAACATAATCCTGAATCTGGGTGACCAGCGAAGGTACGAGATTGAAGGTTTGATGTACTTGTGGAAACTCGTCGAGGAGCTTGACCATCCCGTAGTAGTCTTTCAACGCATGAAGACGTGTCCAGGGCAGCCGGTATTGTCCTGTCACCAGATCCTTGTAGAAGGGCTGATGTTGATGCCAAAGTATGACAACGCGCACTACGGACATGAATTATTCTTCCAATCGTTAACGATGATGTTAACTATGATTTGTTATTTTAATTCATTCGAATCTCTCAGGCGCCGCTTCTTGCCAGCTCTTCGCGATTACAATAGTTCGCCCATGAAAACCTTTTGCATATTTGTTGTGTTGATGGTGGCACGCTGTTTCGCCCAGACCGAGTCGAAATCGGAAACGCTTATAGCAGCTCAGAAGGCCCTCGCAGTTGTGTCCGGAGAGGTGCAACTGAAGGGACTGCAACAGCCGGTCAATGTTCTGCGTGACCGTTGGGGAGTGGCCCACATTTACGCCCAGAACCAGCACGATCTTTTTTTCGCCCAAGGCGTAGTCGCGGCTCAAGATCGTCTCTTTCAAATGGAAATGTGGAAGCGTGCGGGCCAGGGCCGGCTCGCCGAAATTCTAGGAGCGTCATTCCTGCCCCGCGACATCAATGCCCGCGCCTTACGCTATCGCGGCGACATGCGCGCGGAATTTGAGAGCTACTCGCCGGACACACGAGCGATTCTGACTGCATTCACAGATGGCATTAATTCTTATATCGCCAGCCTGAGCGCACCCGGAAGTCCAGGTCTTCCGCTGGAGTTTAAACTTGCCGGATTTTCGCCCGATGCCTGGCATCCGGAAGATTGCCTCAACCGCATGGCAGCGTTTTCCATGACAGGCAATGCCTTCAGCGAACTAAACCACGCCCAAGTGCTCACTCAACTGGGAGCGCAAACGGCAATCAAGCTTTTTAATTTCGATCCCGCGGTCGCACTTGATCCCGATCCCAATCTCGATCTTGCCGGACTGTCTCCCGACCTGTTAAAAAACCTGGTTGGTAGCGACCACCGAATCGAGTTCCCGGCGCGCGCGCTGCAAGAAAGCAATAACTGGACCATCTCTGGCGCGCTCACCGCCAGCGGAAAGCCGCTACTGGCCAACGATCCGCATCGCGTCATAGCACTGCCTTCGCTACGCTACATGGTGCATCTCGTTGCTCCTGGGTGGAATGTTATCGGCGCCGGGGAGCCCGGCCTTCCCGGCGTCGCGCTCGGCCACAACGACCACATCGCCTGGGGCTTCACCATCTTCGGTCTCGACCAGCAGGACTTGTACGTGGAGGAACTTAATCCCGCAAACCCGCTTGAGTACAAAACGGAGGCCGGGTGGGAAACAATGCAGCGGCATCATGAAAAGTTTCTGGTCAAGGGAGCGGTGCCTTCTGAACTCGATCTGAAATTCACGGGTCATGGCCCGGTCTTGTGGCAGGACGGAAAACGCGCGCTCGCCTTACGATGGGTTGGTAGTGAGCCTGGGACGGCTGGTTATCTAGCTTCACTTGCGGTGGATCGTTCTGAGAACTGGGACCAGTTCGAATCTGCCGTTGCGCGTTGGAAGGTTCCGTCAGAGAATATCGTCTACGCCGATGATGCGGGCAACATCGGCGAGCATTCCGTGGGGCTGGCGCCCGTGCGCAACTGGACTGGCCTCCTGCCTGTTTCCGGGAGTGGCAATTACAACTGGAGCGGCTTCGTCCCAACGGCGGAACTGCCACACTTCTTCAATCCCAAAGATGGTTTTGTGGCGACCGCCAATCACAAGATGATTCCCGATCATTACCCTTACAAGGTGGGCTACGAATGGGTCTCCCCTTATCGCTTCAATCGCATTCGCGACGTAATCGAGGGTGCCAGGCGGGAACATCGCAAGTTGACAATTGCCGACCTCGAGTCTTTGCAGAGCGACGTCACTTCCCTTCCGGCACTTGAGTTAAAAAAGCTCGTGCTCTCAACGGGGCTGAAGGATGAGCCAGCGCTCTCCAGTTTCTTGCGATGGGATGGGCGTCTGACGCGAGAATCATCAGACGCCGCTCTGTATGAAGAGTGGGAAAAAGAAATTCGAATCGCCATCCTGGAACGTGTTTCAAAAGGCGGCGCTAACGACGCTCAAAAGCCGGGCGGACGTTATACCGACCTTCCACCCGACACTATCATGCGAATTCTCACAAGCCCCGACAAGGATTTCTTCGGCGATCATCCTCTTGAGAACCGCGACCAGCTTCTTAAGAAGGCTCTGCAAGCCGCGCATTCGGAATTAGAGAAGTGGATGGGACCTGATTCGCAGCAATGGTCATGGGGCAAATTACATACCGTCAGTTTTCGCCACTCGCTTGATCGACTAACCGGCTCGAAGGATATCCTCGATCTGGGTCCCACTCCGCGCCCCGGCGATGAATACACGGTGAATGCAACCGAAACTCCTGAAGATTCGTGGCAGCAGGTTTCGGGTGCGAGCTATCGCGAGATTCTCGATACCAGCAATTGGGATCAATCTGTTGCGGTCAACACCCCGGGCCAAAGTGGCCAGCCTGGCAGTCGACACTACTCCGACTTGTTGCCGTTGTGGGATACCGGCCGTTACTTTCCGCTGGTTTATTCGCGGAGGGCCGTCGAACGCGAAACCACGGACCGGTTAGTACTCAACCCCGCCCAATGATTCGGAACTTCAAGAATAACTCTATCAAGAACGTCTTTTTCGATGTGGGCAACACGCTCTTGTTCCCGAATCGCGAAGTCATTCACGCTCCGCTCGTCAAACGTGGATATACAGTCGAGGCCGAGCACCTCCGCGATCTTGAACGCCGAACCAAGAACCAATTCGATTCTACGATGACCACTAATGGCAGCACCGATCACGGCTTTTGGTGGATGTTCTATTCTCAGCTGCTCTCGGAAATTGGATTGAAGGATGACACGCTCCGCGATCAACTCGTCGCCAGTATTCGCAATTCCGGCAATTGGGATGTAATTCTTCCCGACACCGCTCAACTCTTGGGTGAGATTGGCGAGCGCTACCGGATTGCCGTGATCTCCAATGCCGATGGAAAGATCAGAGACGTATTGCAGAAGTGCGGCATCGCGCATTACTTCCATACCATCACGGATTCCGGAGTCGTCGGATTTGAAAAGCCGCGTCCGGAGATTTTTCACCAAGCACTCAAGAGTATGAATGCTGCCCCTGAAGAGAGTCTCTATGTCGGTGATGTTTACTGCGTGGACTACCTTGGCGCTACCGGGGTCGGGATGCACGCAATTTTATTGGACGTGGTGGGCGCGTATCCAAACGAGGGGTTTAGATCACTGGAAGAAGTGGCGATGGCGTTAAGCGAACTCGAATCAACCTAGCTTAACCCGCCAGGATGGGCGGAGCTACAATTAGCGAACCATGTTCCATCCAATCATTCTAACCATTGTTTCTCTAACAACGATCGATTCCGCTCGGTTCGTTATTTTCCTAAGCGCCGCGATTCTGTTGGCGATCGCGCCTGGACCGGGAATGCTTTACGTTCTCGCGCGCGCGCTGGGCGGAGGGCGTCGCGAAGGCTTGCTCTCCGCATTGGGAACATTCTTCGGGGGCATGGTGCACGTATTCGCCGCAGCCGCAGGTGTCTCCATAATTTTGGCCAGATCCGCCGTAGCATTCGCTACCGTGAAGTATCTGGGAGCCGCCTATCTTTGTTTTCTTGGAATTCGCATGATTCTCGACGCCAGAAAGAAAGAAGACGGTATTTCTTTAGCCGAGGTGTCGCACAGCAGAAATCCCTTCTGGCAGGGCGTAATGACCGAGGTGTTGAATCCAAAGACAGCGCTGTTTTTTCTGTCTTTCATTCCGCAATTTGTGGACCGGGGACATGGACAGGTCTTTATTCAATTTGTTCTGTTGGGAACTCTCTCTGTAACCCTCAATACTTCAGCGGACATTTTGGTTACGCTCGTGGCCGGGCCACTTGGTCAGCGCATTCGCGGGTCGACACGCTTTCGCCGGCGTCAGCGTACATTGACGGGTGCGGTTATGATTGGCTTGGGAACCTATCTGGCTTTCGGCGAGTCGAAGTAGTCATGTCTTTATCAATCCCGCCTAGGGCACTTCGACCACCTGATGGTCGTGGCAATCGGGATTGATTTGCCGGCAGAGATCAGCGAGCAACTGCGGCCCATAGCGCGCTACAAAACTTATACCCGCAACTTCGCGCTCTTGTAGCGCCTTATTCGGAAACAGCGCATTGCTCAAAGTGTCCGCGTGCCGCGCGATGACTTCATTGCGCTGAAACTCAGCCCGCGTCGCTTTCATCTGCAACTGGTCAAGTTGATGCCGCATGCTGCTGACTGCATGATCAGCGGTGGCAATTAGAGTTGAATCCAGTTTACCGATCGAATCTCGAAGTGCAACCATTGAGCGTTCAATGCTTGAATAGGCTTCCTCAAACCGAGCTCGCAAATCAGGTGGCAGCGCGAGAGCGCCTATCGCTTCACGAACTTTTTCGGGGCCCTGAAACACTTCGGGCAGCCCCAGTTGGTAGCGAGCCAAAATGCGCTCTGGCTTCGGTTCGAGCAACGTCGCCGAGAAGCGTGGCAGGATCGGAGTTACTCGTCCCAATAATTTCTCATAGACCACAGCGACTTGAGCGAAGTAGGCAACTTCAGCCGCGCCTCCGGTATACACCAGTGTTGGTAGCAGATAATCCTGCACCACCGGGCGAAGCAAAACATTAGGATTAAATTTTTCTGGAGCCTCTTCAATCATGGCAACCAGATTGGCCGATGAAATTCGTTCGTCTCCGGCTGCAAACTCGCCGCCATCATCGTTATTGTTATTTCTGAGTCTTATTGCGGTGCGTGCACCGTTCTTCACTACAAAAAGCAGCGTGGTTGCGGGAGTCACCTTGACCTGCTGGTGATATCCCGCCGTTTCAATCGCTTTGCCCCGCTCGAGCAGCGCGTCATCGAGCTCGGAGGCGCGTTCAATCGCAGCCTGAAACAGGGGTTTTGCCAGGACATGAAAATCCATGTCAGCTGGATCCAGGAGAATGACCCCGAAATCCGCAAACAATTTTGTGAATAGCAGAGCGAACGCACTGCCCAGACTTTCACCAGCACGGTACGATTCGCGCAGCCACGTCGCGACCTCGGACTCTCCTAAGAGCTGGGCTGCGCGCTCTACGAGTGATGCGATTTCCGGCCCGAACTTGATAGTCCCGACTGGAGCATCAGGCACAATGGAATGGCTAAGCGACACCGCATCCGCCTTTAGCAGTTGTGGCGGGCCTTGCTCCGAAGCGAGGGACACATGATCGACTTCGGCCAGATCGTGGTCCTCGGTGGCTAGCCAGAAAACAGGAACGCAGTCCACTCCACCTGCTGTTGCCTGCTCTGCTAACTTCACCGCAGTGAGCGCCTTGAAAAGCGAAAATAGAGGTCCGCCGAAAAGGCCGACTTGCTGCCCTGTGACTGTTGCGAATGCCCCTGCCCTGAGCCGCTCGATGTTTGTCACTGTTTTCGACTGCGAGGCGGCTCCAAATGCGCGATTCTGACGCTCAAGAATTTCGGCTACCTTGGCGCGACGTATCGAATCGTACTTTACGCGCTGGGATTCATTTGCCATCCACTCGGTAAAAAGCGGGGAGCGTGGATAGAATTCGCGAACGGAAGGAGCGTAGGAGAGATAGTCAAGAAAAAGCCGGGTGGTATGCGGAATCTGCTGAAAGGACAAACAATGCGATTTCATTGGCAGCGCTTCCGGCAGCACTTCCGGCCGCACTCCCGACAGTTCTCGGGACAACGATTGAAATATCGGCGTACAGTCGCGACCCGCATCGTTTCACTCATCTTTAATAGCGCTGGTTTTTAATAGCGCTGGTTTAATAGCGCCCGTTACGTGCGTATTCAAAGTAGCACTACAGGCCCCGTTTGTGCCAAGCCCTTGTACATCAGATGAGTCGGAGGCGTTTGGGTTGCAGAGAGTGCAGAAGAAAGTGCGGAAGAATCTGAGATGTGGCAAAAAGATCGGCAGCATTTGCCGGCTCGATTATTTCTTCAGTTGGAGGGTCAGCGCGGCAATTCGTCGAGAGTGGGGCCTGACGCCAGGACCGCAAGCAGCCGTAGAATGTCTTCGCGTTCGGCATCGTCATCAAATATGAACCGCACTCCCATGCCGAAGCCCGGGTGGTTGTTTAATACCTGGCCAGCAATTCTGACTTTTGTATCGGCGGTGCGAACCACGATCTCGATGCTCGACTGTACCGCAAGCGGGGTTGGCATCTCTACATAACATCCACCCTCACTTATGTCAGAAAGCGCACAGCGATGGGGAACCTTGCCGCCTAGGCGGTAGACCTCCGCTCCCAGTTTGCAGTCCAAACGTCGACCATCGCGACGATTTCCGGCATTGCTCACGAGTCCGGTAGGTCCCGATTCGCGTTTGCCGGGCTGGGCCGATGCCGCGGAGATCTGGTTTTTCTTCCGTTGCAGCCACGCTTGTATCAGGCGGCGCGATGACTGCGGCACATCAATGAAACGAATTCCGCTGCGACCCCTGGCATCCTGCCACGCAACTTCACCGGACAAACGAATCAGTTCTGCTTGTTGGGGAAGCGAGAATTCGAAGTAGACCTTGCATTCGGCCGGAAGCGGTTCGGGCGTTTTAAGGGACGTGCCGTCCGCGCTAAGGTCTTGCAAAGTAGCATTCAGCTCTGGCGCCCCGGGATAAGCGACTTTAACAGTGGCCGCGATTGGGATACGTGGAGCCCGGCGTCGCTCGCGGCGCATAAGAGGTCGGGCCGCACGCAAACTAATGCGCGTCCGCTCCGACGATAAAGGACGATAGAGAATAAAATTCGCGCCCAGCCCGAAGAGCGGGCGAGGGTTAAAATCACTATCCACAATCACAATCAGAATGCCGATGCTGCTCTTCTGACACTGGCGCAAGCGCTGCAGAAAACTGGAGCACTCCTCGCGCCCCCGGTAATCGAGGACGATGGCGTCAAAGCGCTGCTGCTCTAACAACTTCAGTCCGCCTTGAATTGAAGCAGTAATTTCGGTGGCCACTCCCAATTCAGAGAGGATGAGCGTCAGGAGATTGATTGACTCCTGATCGGGACTCACCACCAAGGCGCGCAAATCCATGACGCCATGGTACGAGCCACCGGTACCGGCCACAAGTTACCAGTGTCACGGCTGCTTGTTTTGATAAACTGCCCGCATAATTAAAAAGATATTTCTCTCACGCGTAGTTGATCGCTGGCTCCGAGCGAGCCTTGAGAATGGGAACAATCCAACACACGCTCGTAACCCCCTCGAAATTACCTTACCTAAGTACAGTGCACCAAAGGCCATGCACACTAGTACTTTGACCTCCTAACACACAGTTCCTACCATTGAGCTATTTAACAGGCAGATTGTCCCCACCTGGAGATAGACGACCCCATAGTTCCAGTCTGCTTCGAAGATATTCTTTTGCCCGATGGTGAAAGACGGGACGGTGGTTTTATGAGAAGCCTGGGAACTACAACGATTCGCCGTAGCCGACGGGAGCGCGGTTTCAGCTTGCTGGAAATGCTGACCGTAGTTGCCCTCCTTATTGTCATGGCTTCGATTACGTTCATCAGCATGGTGCCCGTTCTCAAGCAGCAGCGTTTAAACAACGCGTATAACACGACGCTGGCGGCGATGCGTCAGGCGCGTGACAATTCGATCGCACAAAACACATCGTACTCTGTGACTTTTTCGTCCTCTGCCACTCCTAACACAATCACGGTAGCCCCCGCGCTAACTACCGGGTTTACAGGCCAGCAGACTGCCGTCACTTATCAATTGCCAACGGACGTGACGTTTCTTGCGCAATCAGGACTACCCAGCGCAGCCACCGCAGTCCCGGATGGCTTCGGCGCTGGAACGGTGGCGATCGATTTCGGCTACACCGGGAGCAATACTTCTGGCGGATTAAATTACGTCTACTTCTGCCCCGACGGTTCGGCGCAGAGCGATACCAGCGGAGGCTGCTTGGGCAACTGGGATGGAGGCGTCGTCTACCTGGCACGTTCAGGAGATCTGCTGAGCTCCCGGGCAATCACGCTCTGGGGCGGCACCGGCCGCCTTCATGGATGGCGGCTCTACCCGAAGTCGGGAGGGGGATATCAATGGCTACGTCAATAAGGGCTGCGTCAACGATTGGGCCCGAGGCAAGTTCCCGAGCGCACCGGCAACTTGAGGGCGGATTTTCGCTGCTCGAGGTCATGATCTCCATGGTCATTCTGATGGTTGGATTGATCAGTTTGCTTGGGGTGTTTGGACTTGCCATGGCTACGACGCTGACCTCGAAAGAGGACATGATAGCCAAGCAACTGGCGAACGAAGCGTACGAAAGTATCTTGACCGCGCGCAACTCATCGCAGCTGACCTGGGACGATGTTCAAAATAGCGGTTCTACAAACTGCCCGGTTACCGGCTCCGCTAGCTGCGGTATTTTCCTGGTTCCGGCGCAGCCGATATACAACGCCGGCCTCGATGGAATTTACGGCACCAGCGACGATGTGAATGCGGGACAACAGACTCTTGAGGAACCGGGATCCGATGGTGTCTACGGCAGTACAGACGATGTGCTGACTCCTTTGACCGGCTATAAGCGCACGATTCAGTTCGCGCAAGTTTTAGATGCGAACAACAACGTTATACCTACGGTCAGAGCGGTGAATATCACTGTGCAGTATTGGACTTCACAGAGCAGAGTGCAAAAAACCTACACTCTGAATTCGTTCATTTCGCAGTTTAATTAAAGGAACTATGAGCGATTCGATGAAGCGCGCAAAAGGATTCAGCCTGCTGGAAATGATCATTGCCATGGCACTAGGAACTATCGTTCTCGGTGCGGCAGTCCATATCTATAGCCAAGGTGTGGCTGCCACGTGGACGGTCTCGCAGCGAGCGGAATTACAGCAGGATTTTCGTGCAGCCTCCAACATGCTGACCCGGGACATTAGCCTCGCTGGGGCGGGATTAAGCCCCGGCACAGCTCTGGCTCTGCCGAGCGCAACGACTCCGGTCTATGGTTGCGATCAGACGAAATGCTACATCAACGGCACTGCGGGAGCGCCTTATCCAATAAAAAGCGGCACGCCCTATCTCTACGGGCTCCTCACCGGCTACAACGCCGGGCCCACGATTAGCTCCATGACCAGCGACATAATCACAACCATTTATACGGACTCGAGTTTTTACTTGAACTGCTATGCGACAGCAATCACTGCCAGGGGTGTCGTGACATTCTCTCAACCAGCCGGCGCAACGCCTTGGGCTGGATGTTTGCCAAATAGCAGCGCAACCGCGCCGCAAGCGATAAACGACAGTGTCGTTGGACTGACGCAGGGCGATCTGGTGCTGATGACCTTGGGCGGCAATCCCGTGGTGGCGGAAGTAACAGGCCCCGTCACAACCGGTGTCGATGGCGCGGGGAATACCACTTACAGTGTTCCGTTCGCGAACAACGACGCGCTCAAGATGAATCAGACACCCACCGGGGGTGGTCTGAACAGTATTGCTTCAGGTGCCTCTGGCACCGCTTCCGCCGCACCTTGTGGAGGTACGGGACCGTGCCGGCTTCTCGTGATCACTTATTACCTCGACAACGGAGTTTCACCCCCAAGACTTATGCGGCAAGTCAGCGGGCACACTCCGCAGCCCGTGGCGGAGAATGTTGCTTACATGAAATTCAGCTATGACCTGTATAACGCTTCCACCAACACCCCCGCGGTAAACCAGCCGAATCCTGGATCTGGCGATACCAATGACACGGCCTCCAACGGACTTATTCCGAACCAGATCACCAAAGTGAACATTCTTCACATGGCAATGGACAGCACTGTGAAGGGCGCGCGAGGGGGCTATCAGGGAGCGGATCTGGAGACTTCGGTCAGCGCACGGAATCTGACGTACACGAACACCTATGCTAACTAACGGCGCAATGGCTAGTGAGGAAGTGGAAGAATCGTTTCTAAGCTATGGGGAGCAACATCATGAGAAGTTACCGTATGAATAGGAGGCGTCATAGCGACGGATTCACGCTGATTGCGTCGTTGCTAATGCTCTTGTTGATGTCGGGACTCGCGATCGGGCTGATGATGATGGTCAACACCGAAGGCAAAGTCGGTGGCGGTGATTTGCAGAATAACCTCGCCTTTCATGCCGCAGAAGGCGGCATCGAAAAAATGTATTCCGACCTGTCCGCTGCGATTCAGAACGCGGAAGTACCCAGTGCCAACGAAATTTGCGGAGTCGGAGCTACCACCAACCAGCCCACGCTGGTAGGTGTCACGTGGAAGGATTATTCGGTAAGGCCAGGAACAACGCAGGGGTCAGCTTGTCCTACGTCTCTGACCTACAAGTGGGGACAGATCGGTTCCGGACCGAACCAGGGTCTGTATGCACAAGTCATTCCTGTGAATATGCTGGCTACCGCGGCGTTAGTGGGCGGCCAGGAAGTGAGCATGTCACGGAGCGCGCATATAGCGCTGATTCCCGTATTCCAATTCGGCATGTTTTGCGACGGCGATTGCTCGATTTTCCCCGGCGGCGATATGACCTTCGCTGGCCGCGTACACACTAACGGCGACTTCTACCCCTTCGTTGGGAGTGGAGCCACCTTGACCTTTCAGAGCAAAATATCGGCTTTCGGCAACATTGTTCGAACGGTTTTGCCCAACGGAAATACCGCAAGCGGACACGACGGCACGGTAAATGTCCCGACTGCCGCCAATGCCAATGCTTGCAGCACTTCGACGACGAACTGCACGACTCTGCAATCGACAACCTCCGGCAGCCCCAATTACGGAGACGGCAGCGTGCAGGGTATGGGCGGCAACCCTCTGCAATCGACCTATGTTGGCGGCGCATGGAATACTTTCTCGAGCACCACTACTAACTATCAGGTGATCAACGGAAACTACGGAAATCAGGCTTCCGGCCAAACCGGAACAGGCGCCAAAAAATTGTCGTTGCCCTTCGTCAATGGAACCAACAAGCCTTACGAAATTATTCGCCGCCCGGATTCGGGCGAATCCGCCAACTCGCCGCTCGGCCAGTCGCGCGAATATAACATGGCGCAAATTCGAGTGTTGCTGAGCGATGATCCGGCAGAGTTTCAGAATGGCACCGGCGCGACAGATGCGAATAACGTCCGACTAGCGAACGTATCGCAAACTTCGACTACGGCAACGCCGTGGGGAGTCACCATGGCTCCGGGCAACTACGTCTCGTCGACGTTCGGAACGCCATCGGGGAGCAACAAATATAACCTTTACTTCGCAACCGCTTCAAATGCCGTGCCAATTCCTCCCTGCTCGGGCACGACCTGCACATCGAACGAATGGCCGTCTCCACCTAAGACCTGGACCAACGCCATGGCGACGGCGGATAGTATTGCGTGGGTGAATCCGGCAAACCCGACCACCGCACCGATCAACTGGAACCCCTCCGGTGCAACGACAATTAACCTATGTCCGCCGGCAACTTTTGCCGGCACCATTCCAGCGGGTTGCCCTACTGGGACCTATGCGGGCGCGTATCCGTACTATGCGTTACCCAACCCCGGTCTCCCAGTGGCCTCCAGCGCCTTGACGCCATACAACGTCGCGGCAAATTCGTCTTCCTGGAACCTGATCGATGGCTGGCTTCGCGTGGAGTACCTCAACAATACGGGCACCTGGGTCCCTGTAACTAACGAATGGCTGTCGCTGGGTTTTGCTCGCGGAGTGACCGCACCCACGGCGAATGGGGCTGGTTTGCCCGCCGGCGGAATCACGAATCCGATCAATCCGAATGCAATTCTACTGTTGCAACAACCGGCGGACCGCAGCACAACGAGCACCCTCGCCGCACAGCCACCGGCGACAGGCGCGCCCTCGACGGCCACTGCACCGACGTGTCTGGGGACCGGATGCTCAGCGTGGTCGGCAGGGTCTCCGCCGCTATTAGTCTCGGACGCGGGCTCGGGAGGGCAGTGGGCGTTTGGCATTACGCCTGCGACTCCCACTACGACAACCCCGCAGAGTCTCACGGAGTACAACTGGTATCCCATCAACTTCTACGACGTGCGCGAAGGCGAGCCTCGCGACACAGACTGGTCAAGCTCAAACGGAACCTCCGACAACAGTTGCACGGCCAACGGGGTGATGAACGCCGTTGAAATCGACGTGGGCAATCTGAAGCAGTGGCTGACGGGAGCGATCGGTACAAGCGGCACGAGCGTAAATTCATCCAACCAAAACGGCTACGTTCTGTATTTCTCCGATCGCCGCGGCATGTTGCCGAATCCAAACCTTACTCAGCCACATGCACTCAACACTAAGACTGGGGACTCGGGATTGGAGGACACGGTTAACGCTTCCAGTACAGCGGGCACGCCAAACGGAACCCTAGAAACAAACATGGCCGGTCAGACTATTTCGCCCGAAGACGACAATCAAAATGGATTCTTAGACAAGTTCGGCGCGTATAACCTGGGATTGGGCTTTACCGGCACAGTGAGCGGTCCCTCTACGAATCTGAATACTATAATCAACAGCACCGGCCCGAGCGCACCTGATCCCTATGGCACAATTGCATCGGGCGGCGGTAATCGAATTAATAGCTGCCGCACAACCGGTCGTAAGAACTGGGTCAGCGGGGCCCGCCACGTCCTGAAACTAGTAGATGGATCGCTCGGCAATGTACCGCTGAGTCCCACTACGACTGTTTATGCCGGTGTTTCTTACCATGGCGGATTTACGGTGGCATCGGAGAATCCGGTGTACATCCAGGGCGATTACAACTCGAATGCTACCGACACGGTCTGGAATGCCACCCCAACGGACGCGACAGGAATGGCAGCGGCGGCGGTGATCGCCGATTCAGTAACACTCCTCTCCAACAGCTGGGATGACAGGTTAAGTATGCTCGGCACGAGCGGTAACAACTCGCCAACCCACTTAGCGAACCGTCCTGCTACTACCACCTACTATCGGTTGGCAATCGCGGCCGGTAAGAACAGGACTTTCGCATCTCCCTCTTGGAATGGCGGCAGAGACGACGTTGGAACTGACGGAGGCATCCACAACTTCCTGCACTTGGCGGAAAGCTGGTCCGGACAAACCACGTATTACAAGGGCTCGTTGGCGAGCTTGTACAATGCAACCTACAACACCGGATTTTACAAGTGCTGTACGACCGTATATACCAACGGCACTCGAAGGTTCTCCTTCGACATGGACTTCGCCGTTCCGGCTGGTCTGCCTCCAGGAACGCCGCTGTTCCGCGACGTGGAGAGCCTTGGATACAGACAGCTCTTCACGGCACGCACTAACTAAGAGGCCGATCGTTGGATAGGGCGACGGGGTTGAGGCAGGCTCCTGGTCTTTGGCTGAAATAAGCGCAAAAAACCAGGAGCTAAAAGATCAATCCCTCAACTAGCGCTAACTTGCCTTTCGTGCGGTATCAGAAACATTGACGGCCAGGTCGGCAGACCAAGAATCGGCCAGGATTTTCCATCCTCCCGCGGGCTGCCTCACCAGAACGATTAGATACTTTCCCCGTTCTTCGCGGCGCTTGCCCATGGCGACCGGCACGAGCATCTTGCAGCGCCCAATATCGATAGCAACATCGCCTAACAGCTCAAGGCGCAGGGATTCCATCTCTACATCGCCCAATCCGGCTTCGAGCAGCGAGACAAGAAACGCACGAATCGCCGGCAAGCTCCGCACCGGAGGCACGCTGGAGCGGATCAGGGTAGCGTCGGTGGCGTAGAGCTCAAGCAGATCGTCAATGTGTTTTGTGTTACAGGCCTGCACCCAATCCTTGCTAACTTGCCGGGCACTCGCTTCGGCACGACCACCCGGGGAAGATGCGGCGCCCACCCCAGGCAGAGCGGTCCCATCGTCTGCGGGTGCGGGTGCGGAAGGCTTACCAGCCTCAGCGGGGACTAAATGATGATAGTGGTGGTGAATGTGACGCTCTGCGCCAGCCGACGACGTCCCCTTGGCTTGTGCGGAGACATCAGATTTCCGATTCTTTGTTGCGACCCCGCACCAGACGCAAAAACACGCCGCAGCGGGCAACAGGCCCCCGCAGTCTGCACAGTTGCCTTCAGCTTCATTCACTTCCTCATCTGGGATGCTTCGCTCGGAAGAGGTATTCACTACGCGGAGAATGGCTTCCTCGGCCGCAGCCACGGCCGCGGCATCCGGCTTCGGCCAACGGAAGTTTCCGGGTAGTCTCTGAAAAAACTCATCGATCGCATTATTCTCAGGAGACTCTTCCTTCGGCTCATTTTTCTCGGGATCGGAGAAATTTGGCTTTTCCTGATTCACGGCAACCTCATCCCCGATATTGTAGGAGAATTGGTGGCCTATTGGAGGATGAATCTTACCAGTGCTTCGGAATCGGTCGGGATACCATTGCACAGCGCGGGACGATAACGCCAGGTGCGGATAGCACGCAGGATCGTCTCGTCCTCCTTAGGCCCGCCGCTATCGAGGATGAAAGCGCTGTGCACGTGACCGTCTGATCCGATAATAAAACTCACACGGACCTTCAGATCGTCATCCTGGATAGGTAAGAGCGGATCGGGAGTTAGCAACGCCTCGGGAGGATTCACTTCCCTGCATTTCGGCAACGCGAGTGGTAAAGATGCAAATTCGGCAACGTGCGAGGGCGCAGCGCTCAGGGTTCGCTCCAATCGCGACAGCGGCATCTTCCTTTGGAGAAGTGCCGCAGGCTTCCCTAATGAGCACCACAAAAAAGCGCCAAAACACGATGACACGATGATTGAAAGCGCGATCCAAAGCGCGATCCGAAGACCGGCTCTGGTGCTTGGCCAGAAACACTGCATCGAGCGCTTACTGGCACTTTGTCCTCCACCCAGGTTAAATCTAAAACCAGCAGTGTCAGCTGTTTAGTCGTGGAATGTTAGAGTTGAAGTGCAACCCATTGCAATGAGGTAGCGGAAAAATGGCCCACCAGTTGTTCGATCCAGACTTCTCCGACGCAATCTATTTCAAACCGTTCTGGGTAAATTTGTACGCCGCGTTGAACTTTACCGCTGTCATATAAATGCTGGAAGCTTGCGCCGCGGTACTGTCATTATCCACGATAATCCCGGTAGGCCCGCCATTAAGATTCGCCGTAATGAGCGACGTATCACTGAGGCGCTCCACCACGCAACCTGAGGTTCCGACCCCACTGCAATCCTGAGTCAATCCGAAAAAGAAGAAGTCGGTCCCACCATTAATGTTGGGGTTGAAGAATTCAGTCCAGCCGGTACAGCGGGCAGCCGTAGAGCTAACTAATTGCTGCGAGAACGAACTGGACGTATGCATAGTTGTGCCGGTGAAACCAAATGCATATTGCCAGGGAGCGGTGGTAGTCACATCTGTGCCGCAGACGCGAATATTTCCACTCGCTGGATTTGTAAAATACGCATCGTCCGCAGCTGGCTCGTAAAGAAACATAGCAGTACCGGCGGCAGCCGCAGTTCCCCCTGCACCGATGCGAGCCTTGGCTATTTGAGTCAAAGAAGCGGTATCGACCTGGACTAGCACCGCTGACGTCCCATCATTGGCATCGACCACGAAGGTGGTGCCGTTGGTCACATCCACCGCTGGCGCCGCTACGATGGCGGAGTAAGGTTGCCCATTTTGACCCACTGCAAGAGAGACGACACTCGCTGGATTCGTGGTGCTGATCCGGTAGAGATTTCCGTTTCCGCTGCCTGCCAGCAGGAAATTGCGTTGCGAATCGAGCACCGGGGAGGTCAGGCGAACTGTTCCGGCCCTTGCTGGCCACCCATTTCCGCTTACCAGAGTTGGGGTACCGTGGAATACGCCTGTGATCTTATAAACGAAACCATTGTCGGAGCCTATGTAGGCGATATCCGAGTTGTAGTCCATCCAGGGTGAAGAAATGGTGTCGCCCGACGTGGTGGAGAACACCACCGACTTCATGGCCGCCCCAGGGGTGGCAGGGGCCCCAATGGTTCCTTGACCAGCGGTCCATGTCAGGACATGGAAGCGTGCCCCGGTTCCTGCCACACTTTCGACAAAAGCGATCTTAGTCCCGTCTTCGGAAATAAATGGCGAAGTCACAATTTTTCCTCCAGCGACGGTCGTGATGTTGTACGCGAACATCACCGTTGGAGCGGTCAGATTGCAAAGGGACGGGGGTGTCCCGGAATACAAATTATTGAAGCCAACCAGGTTGGCTTGGGTCGCAGTACCGGCAACGGTTAGCCCGAACACTGCAAAGTCTTTGTTGCAATCGGGCGGCGCCGCAATATCGAAAGAATACTTGGCCGGATACATATTCGCTGAAACATGGCTTTTAAGCGAGACGCTCCAATCGCGTCCACCAGCGGACTTAGCTTCGGGCGTTGAATTCCCGGTTGCGGTGGTCATATTAGGGGCGCCAAGAAAGACATTCGAATTCGGAGCCTGCCAGCGCTGCGTTACCTGGTGCAGGACTCGGGGTTCGCGGTCAAGCAGTTCTGGATGTTGGAGTATCCCATCACGGCTGAACCAGATGTGATGTTGCGACCAATCCTGAGGGAATCCCTTGTGCTGGGGAATCACCGTTTCCTGCGCGCACAATGTGGATACAAGAGAAAACAAACAAAGGGCAACAACTCCGCAAAACTGGCTAGGTTTCACAACAAACCTCCGGATATAAGTGGGGGATGACGCCATTGTAGCCGCTTTAGCGTCAAAATAGGCAATCGATTTTTGCGCGGTTCGCCTGTGGAACCTGCCTCCACTGTTACCCTCAAGAGCGTTATTTGACTAATCACATTGCTCAGGTGAAGTCTCAAAACAGCGGTTTCCGATTTAAAGCTACGTGTGGAACAATGGAGCCTTCGGGCCAGAGCACATAACTCATGATCACGGCAACCAACAGTCTTCAGATGGCGCTTTTGTCGGCGGCCATCCTCGGGTTTCGCCATGGCTTCGATTACGACCACATTGCCGCCATCTCCGACATCACAAGCTTGCAGACCGGCAGGTGGCACGGGATGAAGCTGGGCTTGCTCTATGCTTTAGGGCATGCGGCGATGGTGGCAGTGCTGGGGAGCGCGGTAATTATTTTTCAATTGTCATTGCCCCATGGAATTGATCGCATCGCGGAACGGCTGGTGGGATTAACGTTATTAATACTTGGGCTTTACGTAATCGGATCCCTGTTTACCGGAAATCCCGCGCCTCGCAGCCGCTTTCACTTGTTCGCTGGCGCATTGCGCTGGGTTCACTGGAAGCTGAAAAGCTACGGCCATGACCACGACATTCCGCGCCCTGCAGAAAAAGCGTGGAACTATAGTCCCGCATCCGCGCTTATGATCGGCATCGTGCATGGACTCGGAGCCGAGACACCCAGTCAACTGATGATTTTCCTGCTGGCCGCAAATCTTGGCGGAATCGGTAAAGGTTTTGTCGGATTGGCGATGTTTATTGCTGGACTTCTCGCGATGAACACAGTGATGACCGCATCGGCAGTTGGCCTCTTCGGCTTCAGTTCGCGACTTCCGCGCTTCCAATTTGTCGTCACGGGATTAACGGCAATCTACAGCCTGGCGGTCGGCGCATTCTTCCTATTTGGCTCCGCAGGGCTGCTACCCCCGCTCGGGTAACACTTAAGACATCAATCGTTGGCGAAGGCATCGATTCCGCCAAGTAGCCACGGGTCATTTCAGCACTCAACGTATGGTCGTGGAGTCCGGTTCCGCGGGTCAAACAATTGCTATCGCTCACTATTTTGTTTATGCGAAGTTATGTAATTGCCTCCCCGCGAATAAATCCGGGCAGAAACTATGAGTTAGTAATACAATTACGCACGAATAACTTACCCGAGGGGGTATTGATGACGAATATTACCAAGGCAATCGACCGGCTCCGAGAGGAACGCCGGGATGCTCAGAACCAGGTCCAAAAGCTTGGAGAAGCTATCTCCGTGTTGGAAAGGCTTACTCGAGGAACGGGGGGGAACTCAGCGGCAGGGATATCACGTCGCGGTAGGCGTGTGCTTTCTGCGGCTGGCAGAAGGAGAATCTCCCTGGCTCAGAAAGCACGTTGGGCGAAGCTAAGACAGACAAAAAAAGCAGCCTAAATACAGGGCGGGCTACGGATTTCGCGGGCTTCTGCTCGCGCGACCGGGCCCGCGTTACTATTACCTGATCAGAAATCGGCCGCCGCAGTTCTCCCCGGCACCGGTGCTTAACGAACTACTAGCCGTGTCCACCGGTCAGCTCACGCACGATACTCCCTACGAATGCCTTGGCGTCTCCAAATAACATGAGAGTGTTATCGAGATAGTAGAGCGGATTATCGATGCCCGCAAAACCAGGATTCATACTGCGTTTGATCACCATAACGGTGTGGGCCTTGTCCACATCGAGGATAGGCATTCCGTAGATGGGGCTGGAGGCGTCTGACCGCGCAGCCGGGTTAGTAACGTCATTCGCTCCGATCACCAGTGCGACATCGGTTTGGGGAAAATCGCCATTAATTTCGTCCATTTCAATCAGCCGGTCGTACGGAATGTCTGCTTCGGCAAGCAGAACGTTCATGTGGCCGGGCATGCGTCCTGCAACCGGGTGAATGGCGAAACGAACGTCGACGCCGCGTTTACTCAAGGCATCGTACAGTTCACGTACTTTATGCTGCGCCTGCGCCACCGCCATGCCATAGCCAGGAACTACAATCACACGGCTTGCAGCAGACAGGATTGCCGCCGCTTCCTCAGGAATAGCACTGCGAACAGGCTTGGCTTCTTCCGTGCCCGCAGCCAGAGCCTGCACCTGCCCGAAGGCTCCAAAGAGGACGTTGGTGAACGAACGGTTCATCGCCTTTGACATGATGATCGAGAGAATTAAACCCGACGATCCGTCGAGTGCGCCCGCAATGATCAGAAGCTTGTTATCGAGAACAAATCCCATCGCCGCCGCTGATAGCCCGGCATAACCGTTCAACAGCGAAATGACGGTAGGCATATCCGCGCCGCCGATCGGGATAATCAACAACACGCCAAACGTCAGCGCGATCAGAACCATGAATGGGAAGAGAGACTTGGCCTCCGGGTGCACGATCAGCCAAATCGCGATGACGAGAGCCCCCGCGAGCAGTAAAAAGTTTACGAAGTTCTGACCTTTATACGTCAGCGGGCGTTGCGGCAGAATTTCCTGCAGTTTTCCGGCAGCCATGAGGCTTCCAGTAATAGTCAAGCCGCCTAGGATGACCTCGATGGATAAAACCGACATCATGAAGCGAGAGATGCCGGGTGAACGCAGATAAAATTCTGCCGAGCCAACAAGCGTTACGCAGAGCGCTCCGAAAGCGTGACTGAGGGCGGTTCGCTGGGGTACCGCCGTCATCTGCACACGACCCAGAGGCACGCCGATGATGGTGCCCAGCACCAGCGCTATGGCTATCAGCTTGTAATCGACGATGCCGTGGTGCAGAAGAGTTCCGCAAATTGCCAACAGCATGCCCGCTTCGCCCGCCCAGATGCCATGGCGGGCCGTGGTCGGCGAGCTCATCCATTTCAACGAAAGGATGAAGAGCACGCTGGCAACAAGATATAAGAGCTCAATGACCACTTGACCTCCGGCGAGTTCAGAGGTCATTTATTTGGCCACCGTTTTAGCCGCAGGGCGGCTGGATTTGAACATCTTGAGCATGCGGTCCGTGATCAGGAATCCGCCGACGATGTTACTGGTGGCAGCGACCACGGCGATGAATCCCAAGATCGCGGAAAGTGTGTCCTTGTGTTCGCCTACCAGAACAATGGCTCCAACCACCGCGATCGCATCCAAAGCGTTGGTAAGCGACATCAGCGGAGTGTGCAGGAGCGGAGAGACCCGCCGGATGACTTCGAATCCGATGAAGCCGGCAAGCACAAAAATAAAGAGCGCATTGATCAGACTAGAACTGCTATTCATCTTTTCTCTTCCTTCGTTGACCGAGCATTCGTTGACCGGGCATTCGTGACCGGGCATTCTGCAGGCGTGCTGGTTTGTTAACCGGCGTCGAATCGAAGCGCTTTGTATCAGGGTATCGCTTTAGCGATACCGTACTGCCCTTCGTTAAACGCCCCTTCAGGGGCACGTCAGCCCTGCTTAACAAGACTTGGCAACGAAAACAATTCGCGGACCCTCTCGTGCACAATTTCTCCCGCATTCGTCAGCAAAGTGTCGCTAACAATTTGATCGCTAAGATTGAGATTCAGCTTCTGATCCTTAACCAGATGCGTAACGAAAGCGGTAATATTGCGCGCATACATCATGCTCGCGTGGTAAGGGACGCCGGAAGCAAGGTTGATCGGCCCAACGATCGTCACGCCGTGTTTGACAATCGTCTTCCCCGCTTCGGTGATGTCGCAGTTTCCTCCACGCTCGGCGGCTAGGTCGACAATTACCGAACCCGCCGCCATTCCGTTGACCATTTCTTCAGTTACGAGGACTGGCGACTTTTTTCCCGGAATCACGGCTGCGGTGATCACGACATCACTTTCCTGCACGGCTTTCCCAAGTAACTCGCGCTGTCGGCGATAGAAGTCTTCATCCTGCGCTCGCGCATACCCGCGTGCATCTTGCGCGTCCTTAGCCTCGATGGGAAGCTCGACAAACCGTCCACCCAGGCTCTGTACCTGCTCTTTCGCGGCAGGCCTTACATCGTAAGCGGATATGACCGCGCCCAGGCGGCGGGCGGTAGCTAGCGCCTGCAACCCAGCAACACCGCAGCCGATCACAAACACGCGAGCCGGAGTGACCGTTCCAGCCGCAGTGGTGAGCATCGGAAAAATGCGTGGCAGCGAGTCGGCGGCCAACAGTACTGACTTATACCCGGAGACGGTCGCCATGGAAGAAAGCGCATCCATGCTTTGAGCGCGCGTGGTACGAGGCATTAACTCGACAGAAAACGCGGTCACTCCGGTCTGAGCGATCTTCTGCACGACCTCCTGAGAACCGAAGGGACGAAGGAAGCCGATAAGAATTTGATTGCGCCGGAGCAGCGGCAAGTCCTGCTGCCCCGTCTTGTCGTTCGCGCCGTAACAGAGAACCTGCACGATAATGTCGGCGGCTGCAAATATAGCAGCGCGATCGGCAACAATTTTCGCGCCTTTATCGGTGTACGCGGGATCGGGATAGCCGGCGTCCACCCCGGCTCCGGACTGTACCTGTACTTCGAAACCAGCTTTGGTTAGCGTGGGAAGAACCGCCGGCACCAGAGCGACCCGCCGCTCCCCCGGGTAAATTTCTTTCGGTACACCTATAATCACGAAGTCCTGCCTTTTTTGCGATTGCCTGCATCGCGAATGATGAAGATTCGGAGCACTCGGATCGCATCACCTCTCGCATAACCACGACCGAGCGGGCATCAGCCCAGGAAGTGAGGATTCTAGTTGAGCAAGTGAGCGCGGGCAATTGTCTTGTTGGTAACAGCTCTGAAATGAGATCACATTTTATACGTGAATTGACAACTGGACGCCGTCCCCCTGCTCGCCGGAGACTGTGATGTCGGCACAATTCTGCACGATCCAGTCAGGCCCCGCTGCTTCGATTTCCTGGCGAGTCATAGTTGTGAAAAACGTTGTGAGAAACGCGATCACCCTCGCGCCAGCCGACTTCCCTGCTGCAACTCCGGCGGGGGCATCCTCGACCACGATGCAATCGGAAGCGGAAAAGCCTAGTTTGGCCGCCGCCTTCAGGTAAGGCTCAGGGTCCGGCTTGCCGATCTTCACATCGCTGGAAGTAACCATCGTCTTCGGTATCGGCAGTCCGGCGGCGCGCAAACGCACTTCTGCCAGCGGACGCGTACATGACGTCGCAATCGTCCACCGATCAGGCGGAAGGCTATTGAGCAGTTGACGAGCGCCCGGAAGGAGGACAACGCCATCGAGGTCTTCCATCTCCATGCGCTCAACTTCCCGGTCTTCGCTGTCGATGTCGGCAGTGGGCAACAACTCGCGGATGGTAGTTCGACTGGGACGGCCGTGCGCGATTTTAACGACGGTGTCCCGGTCAAACCCATGTTCGACCGCCCATCGTCCCCAAACCCGCGTCACCGCCGGAGTGGAATCGACGAGTACGCCGTCCAAATCAAACAATACGGCATTACAGGAAACGACAGCCATTCAAATAATCTACATTGTTTAATCTACATTGTTCGTTGATGAAAGACGCAACCCGAAAAGATGTGAGTAAGGGCCCTGCAATAAAACGAGAGCCCCGTGGACGGAGTTCCAACTGGCAAATCAGATGCTATTGCGCGAAGGTGTTGCACTCCTTCATATCTCCTGAGTTGAAACCTTTTTGAAACCATTCCATACGCTGTTGCGAACTACCATGCGTGAATGTCTCTGGATTCACGGCACGTCCCGCCATACGCTGCAAGCGATCATCTCCTACCGCAGCCGCCGCATTGAGGCCCTCTTTCACTTCATTGGGATCAAGCAAGTGTCGCTGTTCGGTTGAATGTCCCCAGATGCCGGCAAAACAGTCGGCCTGCAGTTCTAACCTCACCGAGAGTTGGTTCGCCGCTCGAGGATTGCGCTCCCGCGCCGCCTGAACTTTCTCTTCGATGCCGGTTAATTTCTGCACGTGATGCCCTAGTTCATGCGCAAGAACGTAGGCTTCCGCAAATTCTCCGGATGCTCCGAACCGTTGTTTCAATTCGTCGTAGAATCCGAGATCGATATAAACCTTTTCATCCTCAGGGCAGTAAAACGGACCGGTGGCGGCTTGCGCGAGGCCGCAGGCAGAATCTATTCGGTTCCTGAACAACACGAGTTTGGCATGCCGATAGCGCACGCCCTGTTGGCTTAGAATCTGGGCCCAAGTCTTCTGCGCGTCATCGAGCACGAAGGAAATAAATTGCAGGAGCGGCTCTTCGCGCTGGTCCCGCGCAGTATCGGGACGGCTGACTTGCGTGGGAGCCGTTGCCGTACCTATACCCGCCAGCGATAGAAAATTTCGCTTAAAAACAAGGCTCAAAATTAGCAGGATGAGAAAACCGCCAATCCCCATGTGGATGCCGCCGAAGTTAAACCCTCCGCCGCCATCTCCTCCGCTACTATCCCTATCGTCTTCGATATCGTCGCTACGACCGCCTGGCGTCCAGCGCATGAAATCCTCCTGATATCAATTATCGATACAGCTCAATGAAGGGGACGATGGAATTTAAACAGGTAAATCAGTAACACGAGCGGGGCTAAAAAGAGCATCAACATCATCAGGCCGGCTCCCACTACAAACAACCAATCTTGCCAAGTATGCCGTCGCAGCGATTGTTGGTCTCTAATGAGCAGGTTGTAGTTGCGGCGATTCGCTTTCCAAGCCACATGCGCGAAATCACCGACGAGTGGTATCGCACCGAACGTGCTCTCCAACAACACATTCATGAGCATGCGAATTAATGTGATGCGGGTCGCTCCGCGTTTCCATGCAGCAACTACGATAAAGGCCGAAGCGAAAGCGGCAAGCGCATCACCTATTCCCGGAATCCACCCGATGAGTGCGTCCAATCCGAAACGAATTCCAGTCCCAGGAACTTCGAAGCGGTCATCCAGCCAAGTCGCGATTAAGTTGAGTTGCTCGTCCGAGGCATTCTCGAGAGCACCAATATATTCCGATTGTGGAGGAAGAATCTCTCCGCGAATGTACGTGGCTCTTGGCATCGGGGGAGTGGATTAGACGAGCAGGAGGAGGTTCAGGTTGCTCAGGTGTGGGACAACAGCTGCGCGAGAAGCAAATCCCCAGTATTTGGTGAGCGCGGCAGGATTCGAACCTGCGACCCACGCCTTAAAAGGGCGTTGCTCTACCAACTGAGCTACGCGCTCTCACCCTATTCGACGCGCCATTGGCGCCGCACCAGATCGACTGCGATTCCTAGCGAGATTATATCGATACCACTCTCAGCAATCGAGCGCTAAGCCGAAGGTTTACAAGATCGCACGCACTGTGCTGCATGCTGTGCGAGATCTCGAACATGATAGCAGAGTTAGAACCTTGCCCAGAGGGAGTACCAAGAAGCAGAGCGATCGCAGTCTTTTACTGGTGTGTCAAGTCATACCCTACAGCGGTAGCAGAGCTGCCGATATTCACGACAGAAACTATTCTTTCGAGGTTGTGGTGACCCGTTTCGTGGAGCAGATAGCTTGCGGCCACGATGCCGGCAGTCTCGAGCGTGAAGTTTAAAGCTAAACCGGGAGTACTGCGGCCGAACATTCGCGTTACAGGGTTGAGTTCCCTTCCCCCATTCCTCAGGTTAGAGCGAGTCACAGCAAAATCGGACGCACTGAGCGCAGTTACGCCAGCGAATAGCTCCCGATTCTTGTTGTCCCAGAAGCGGTGAGGAGACGGCGCGCTCGGTGACGCGTTCGAGTACAGTGTCGCGCTTACCAAATGGTCCGTCAGTGGCTACGACCGGTTACCTCAGTAATTGCGCAGTAATCGCCGATCGTCGTTGACCTCCAGTCCTTATCGCTGCGGTCGTTTTGATGCTTACGGCTCAGCAGTCCTACTTCGTACAGACATATTTCCACGCTAGTACGCCATTCTCAGTATGACTTGTTGTAGGGCTTGGACTTATGCTTCAGCAGGTATGCCTTTAGTTAGGACGATGGTCGGGTGCGCTACAGGGGTAACTGTGATGTCGCTCGATGCTCTTTTCTTCGTGGTCAAAATCGCGTGATGTGGGAGGGTTGCGAATGGCTAATGACCCGATTGTTTTCGGTGAGCTCCACGGTAAGGTTTGGATGACACACGGGCCTGCTGCGGCCCCCATTGTAGAAGCTTTTAAAAGAAATCGATCTCAGCCCTTCTCTCTAAAAAACCGGACCGTAATTGCCCTGCTGGTCATATGCAATGTGCTGGGCAACTTTACACTGAGCCGTGGGCTTCACCAAGTCGGACGGCTCGTCTCCTTCTCCCCTTGGCCCTATATTCACGCATTTCTAAATCCACTAGTGGCGATGGGAGTAATACTGCTGATAGCGTGGCTAATCTTGCAGCTCTCGCTTCTGAGCCGAGCGGATCTTAGTTATGTGCTGCCGGTGACCTCAATGTCGTACGTTGTGGCAGCGCTTATGGGAAAATTTCTCTTGCACGAACCAGTCTCAATTAAGCGCTGGATGGGAATTGGTCTGATTGTCATAGGCATATGCCTGGTTTCGCGCACCGCGCCCCGCACCGCACCAGTGTTGGACGGATCCAACGAGCTACGTTACGAGGCGGCACAATGAGGTGGCTGCTGATCGGGCTCATCGTGCTTCCAGGTACGATTGCGGACGTGATGAATACCATAGGCATGAAGCGTAATGGCGAGGTGTGCGACTTTCGGCCGCGGTCAATTTTCCGATTAATCAAATCCCTCGTGCGCAACCCTTACATTGCTATTGGCGTACCAGCCATGGCAGTTTCATTTTTCGCACTAATGGCGCTACTGTCCATTGCCGACCTTAGCTTCGCGGTGCCAGCTACCGCGTTCAGCTACGTGCTGGAAACGGCGCTGGCAAAGTACATCCTGAAAGAAGATATTGGATGGCGGCGGTGGATGGGAGCTTCGTTAGTTGGATGCGGAGTGCTGTTGGTAGCAATCTAGGGGTTCGCGCTTTGTGCACATAATCGGTTCAAGCGGCTCAAAAAGCGATGGATGCGCCCCATTCGTCCGCGAAGACGGTGCGACTGATCGGAAAGCGACCTCCAAAAGGTTTGTCCGTCCCTTGGCGGCGGCCGATAGCAAGCAGGGCAACAACACGAACTTGCTCTGGAATCCGAAAAGCGGACTTCACCTGTTCCTCGTCAAATCCTTCCATGGGCGCCGTATCATATCCGAGCACTTCAGCCATCCACATCATGGTGGTGAAGGCGATCATGGTGTGCCGGTTTGCCCAGACGGCAAAATCCGGCGCTACTGCGCCCGCACCTCCGGGCGTTGCGCCGAAAAACTTGGTCACGTTCTTGCGCATGCTAGCGTGACGTGCGTCGTGGCCCCAGCCGTGCGTTTGGGCGAGGCGGATGACCTCGTCCAAATCACCAGTTTTCCAAGCGTCGAGGTCTGCGCACGCGACAATGACGACAGGAGCTTCCTCCACTTTCGGCTGGTTCATGGCGGCCTGGCGCAACAGACGGCGCTTCTCGGGATCGCGCACCACGACGAAACGCCAAGGCTGCAGATTGTATGCGCTGGGAGCTGCGAGGCCGGCAACCAGGATTTTTTCGAGGTCAGGTTCCGCTACGGGATCGGGAAGGAAGCTGGGCGTTGCCCGGCGATCCCGAATCGCCACGGAGAATGGTTTTTCGCCAGAATCAAGTTCGGTCATGATGTCCTTAATTGGTGTGACACAGTGGGAGTTCCAACTAAACGGAAGCGGTCTCCGGTTGGAATCGTTCCCGCAATCCTTTTCTCTCCAACCGAGGCAGTACTTCATCACGGAAGTAAGGAAATTCTTTCACATAATCCACGAAGCTGAGGGTAGTGCCCGCAAAACCGGACGCAGGGATCTTTTCCATTTCTGCCACGATCGTATCAGGGTCGCCCACCAAGGGATATGTGCCGTGCCCAGCCGCGAAGCGGTCGCGCATGGTCCGCAAAGCTTCGGGCGGGAATGACTGCGCATGCAGCCCCTGCAGCCGCATCAGATTGTCGACTGCGCCCCAATCCGCGTTTTCGTTCGCATAATAGTGATAGTAATCGCGGGCCTCCTTGACGGTCTGTCTGCACACCACGTGGGACAACGTGAATACGCCGGTGTTGCGGCCCAGTTTCGACGATGCTGCGCGGATTGAGTCCACTTCAGCCTTCGATTTCTCCAGATCGACGGAAATGGCGAAGAGAAAATCCGCATTGCGTGCGGCGAATTCTCGACCCTCACCCGAACCCGCCGCATTCATGATCGGAGGCGGACCGTCATAGGGGCGCGGGAAACCGTACACGCCTTTGAGCTTAAAATACCGTCCACTCCAATCGAAGGCGCCGTTGTGGTTCCAAATCGCGCGAACCACGTCGAACCATTCCTGGGCAAGGGCGTATCGATCGGAATGCTTTTCTGGAAGATCGATGCCGAAAGCGTCATACTCCGGCTTGTTCCACCCGGCGACGATGTTGAGACCGAGACGTCCATGGCCAAGCTGATCGGCGGTAGCCAGTTGCTTGGCCGCGACCACGGGATGGATAAAGGCCGTGTGCACGGTAGCGAAGATGTTGATGCGCCGGGTGTTGGCCAGTAGTCCGGTGGCCCAGGTCAACGTTTCGAGAACACTGCCGTGAAAGTCGGTCTCTCCGCCGTAGCCAACCCAGCGCGCGATAGGTAAAAGGAATTCGATTCCAGACTCATCCGCAAGTTGGGCGAGCTGTATGTTGTTGTCCCACGAGTTCACCCAGCGCTCCGGGATTTTGGTGACCGACATTCCACCGGAGCAGTTGGACGAGAAGAAACCAAGTTTGATTTTGTTGTTGTTCAGAATAGGAGATTGTCTTCGACCCATGTGCCCTCACCACGCTGGTGTTAGAGATAGCTGGTGCTAGAGATAGATGTCTCGATCGTCATCGAACTTGTTGTGCGGAACGGGCGCGCTCGCTAAATTAGGTGCGCGAGAAATTTATTGGCCCGTTACTTTTTGAAATGCGGCAGCACCGCATCTCCAAAGAGTTTCGCCTGCCCGGTGCGATCTTCGCCCCAAATTTCCAGCATGATGTGCGTGCAGCCTGCAGCGCGATATTCTTCGATCTTTTGAATGCATTCTTCCGGCGATCCCGCAATCGGGCAAACTTTGCGGAGGAGGTCGTCGCTAACGGCTTGGGCAGCCGCTTGGCGTCCGCCGCGCTCCATCGCGTCGGCGACGGGCTGAAGTTCCTCAAACGTGATGGCCGCGGACTCGAGCAGCACGTCGGCGGAGCCTTTGATGTTCTGCACCTTATTGGCGAGATACATCGCGGCCTGTTCGCGCGCGCCTTCTTTACCTTTCTTCGAATCGCGGCCGATGCTCCCAACAATCACGCTTCCCAGAATCAGCCTGGAAGCATCCTTGCCCGCTTTCGCCGCGCCCTCTTCCATGTTCTTCTTCGAGTAGCGTACGAATGCAGGCGTAGAAATCGATGCAGTAAGCAAGCCGTCTCCGAGCGATCCGCCGAGTCGCTGCATCGCCGGTCCCGTGCCCGCAACGTAGATTGGAGGAATCGTGCGCGCGGTGTTCGCGTCGGACTTAAGTGGCGGCACGCTGGCGACGAAGACCTTACCCTGATATTCGAACTTTTCGCCCTTGAGCACGCCGCGAATGATGTCGATGCTCTCGCGCATCACGGTTGCTGGCCCGACCTTCTCGCCTTCTCCTTCCCCAATCTCTTTCATGAAGATCTTCGAAGCGCCCAGGCCAAGCAGAAAGCGGTCGCCGGCAAGGTCCTGCATTACTCGCGCCTCCATGGCAATCTGCACGGGATGACGCGTATAGGGGGAAATGATTCCCCAGCCCACTTGAATGCGCGTGGTTTGGCTGGCGATGACTGCAAGAATCGCAGTCGAGGAACGCGCTTCGAAGGAGTGCTTGCGCCACCACGGATAAGCTTCCGCAATCCAAAAGGTGCCAAAACCCGCGGCTTCACAAGCTTTCGCCATCGCTACAGTTTCGCGGACAGGCTCCATGCTCAGTTGGAGGACTCCGATGTTGAAGGGGACCGACATGGTTTTATAGTTCTCCGGACTCCAATTTTGGGCTCTCGTCGTTCTCGTCTTCTCTCGTAGTTTTCTGGTCGTTTTCTAGTCTTGGGGCGTTCGGCTAGTCTGAGTCGCACTAGTCTGGATCACTCCAAGCGTGTTCCAGGCCTTTGATCAGTTCCCAGACAGCCTGGTTCAGAGGGGTCGGTACACCAGTCTTCTTGCCCCACTCGACGATTGCGGCGTTCATGAAATCAACTTCGGTCTGTCGCTTCGCCAAAACATCTTGCAACATGCTGGCTCGATGCTTCCCCGGGGCGTTCGCTCCTCTTTGCACCAGGGCGCGAGGATCGCCATGCAGTTCAATACCGAGCGCTCTCGCGACGGCCTCGCCTTCGGCGATCAGGTCATTGAACAACTGTCCGGTTGGACCGAACCGTGTTGCTGCGCCGTGATGCAGCAGCGTCAGAGCTCCGACGGGATTCGTGGACGCATTGAAGATCAGCTTCGTCCACTGCGCTCCGCGCGCATCCTGCAGCGGGATCACGTTCATGCCCGATCGCGTGATCACGCCCGCCAGTTCTTCTACCTTCGACATCGGAGTATTGGTCGGTTCAAACGGACCAATCCAGGTGTCGCCTTTGATGTCAAAGCCGATGTGGCCGGGAGCAATGGGATGGCCGGCGGGAAAAGTTGTGCCACGAATCACAAACTTCACATGCTCGGCAATGATTTCCTCATTGCCGACTCCGTTCTGCACGGAGCAGACTAAGCTCGAAGCGTCGAAGGCCCGCGCCACTTGCGCGATTGCGCCTCGGGTATGAATAGCTTTTGTGGCCACGATGCCGTAGTCGCAGCGCGGAAGTTCTTTTGCATCGCTTGTGGCATTCAACCTAGCAGTAAAATCAGCCGCGCCTGAGAGTCGCAAGCCGTTCTTGCGGATCGCTTCGACGTGCTCTTTCCAGATGTCATAGGCCCAGACCTCCACCTCCTGTTTCCGGGCGAGATGCGCAGCAAAAAGGCTACCAACAGCTCCGCAACCGATGACGCAGACTCTCAACAAGATTATTGCTCCCGTCTAAAACTGATCTCCAAACAGTGACCTAAAAAAGCGGACGTTAGAAGGCGAGTGCAGATAAGTTGTCATCCTGAGCGAAGCGAAGGACCTACGCCGGCACACATTTTCGGCGGAGGAGGTCCTTCGCTTCGCTCAGGATTACAACTCGATCTTGGCTGATTTACGTACTCAACCTCACTTCCGCCCTCGAATCTGCTCGTCTTGTTTCCCGCATTTCCGCTCCGTTGAAAAATTTCCATGGCACATCGGCCAGACATTCGCCTTCGGTTTTTCCCACGCGGTACGTGTCCTGCGTGTAGAGACAGACCTTGCCGTCCTGATCGACCACCTGCGGATGCAGCGAGAAGATCATGTTCTCCTCGAGTGGAACGTCGGCTGTTGCGCCGATGGGCGGGTATTCAAGCATGGTCATGCCGATGCTATGACCAGATAGATGTCCGAGAGCGAATCCGTGCTTGTCAAAGATCTCGGCTACGGTGCGATGCACGTTCGAAGCGAGTTCTCCGTGACGCATTAACTTGCGCGCCGATTCCATGGCGTGGGGATAGGCATCGGCCATTTTTTGCGTGGTCGCGCTGGGCTTGCCCTGGGTCAAAGGGCGGGAGAATTCGACCCAGTAACCACCCACTCCGGTGATCTCGAGCGAATAGAGAAGAAGATCGCTGGCAGCAACCTTGCGGTGGCCGGGAACTTTGAAGTAGGCATTGGCTTCTCCATTTTCGCCGGAGAGCAAAATATTCATCATGCGCGGCCCAGCACCGCGCGCAAAGAAGCGCTCGACGGCGGGCGCCATGATTTCGGCCTCGGTCTTGCCCGGCTTGTAGGCCGCGACCAGTTCCCAGAAGCCGTCGACGATGATGTCCATCGCATCGCGCACTTCGATCAGTTCCTCTTCACTCTTAACGGCACGGGCCATGTCGAATTCCCGATCGAAGGGGACGAGTTCGAATGACCCTTGCGCGAGTTCGCGATAGTCGCGTACCGCCATGATGAAGTTCATCCCAAAAGTACCAATTCGTTTCCACTGGCGTTCAGCAGCGCGTTCGCGAAGCCATTCGCCCGGGAGATCGGGCCACACTTGATCCTTCACCCATGGCTTTTTCTTGTCGCCGATCCACCGAGCTTCGCGCGGAAAGACTAGCGTGGGTTCGCCGTCAAGCGGGATCAGCACATAAACATAGCGGTGGACGATTTCGAATCCGGACATGTAAAAGACCGCGCCTTCAAACCCGGCATACTGGTTGCCGCAGACAATGAGGGCGTCGAGATTCTGCTGCTGCATCCGCGTGCGAATGTTTCTATAGCGGCGATCGATTTCGTTCTGGCTCGGCAAATTGACCTCGGAAGGCGCTCTACTTCGTTTCTGCTAAGTGCACTCCGCACAATTCCGCGGCAGTTAATGCGTAGATCTTGGTCATTTCTACCAACGTCTGGATGCGAACTTTTTCTCCTTCTTTGTCTCTTGGCCCACTGGAGGGCCCGTAGTTGACGGTTTCAACTCCGAAGCGAGTCAGCACGCTGGCGTCGCTGCACCAGGTGACGACTTCCCGCTCGGGAGCTTTGCTCATAACACGCTCGTGGTTGCGGTCGATGGCGCGAATCATCTCGTGATCCTCGCTAATGCGCGCGCCCGGTACAGAGACGTAGGTTTCAAATTCCAGGCCCCAATTGGGATGAACCTTCTCCAGGTCGAGGAAGACCTGCTGAATCTCGCGTCGCGCATCGGCCATGGGAATCGTGGGCGGAACGCGGACGTCGAGGAAGAGATCAGTCTTTTCGGGTGTGCGGCTGGCGCGCCAGGCGTGGCCGCCGCGGATGCCGCCTAGATTGACGATGGCTTTCTTTCCGCCATAACTGGCTTTCTTCTCCCAGTGCTCGATCCACTTCATGATCGGCTGCATGAGTTCGTGCATGCGGCGAATGGAATTCATTTCCTCACGGCCTTCACAGAACGCGGTGTGCACATAAATTCCCGTGCACGAGATGCGCATCCACATGGAGCCGAAATGTTCGAGGACGACATGCATATCGGTGGGTTCGCCGAGTATGCACATGTCGGGCAGAATGCCGTGATTGACCAGGTAGTGTGTGCCGTATCCGTATCCGCGATATTCCTTGCCTTTGAATTCTCCCCACTGAGTTTTCTCAATTTCGCCCGCGACAGCGGCGAGGATGACATCGCCCTTCAGCCGGACTCCGGCGCGCTGCAAGGCTTTCACGGCATGGGTGTAGCAAACCAGCGCACCCTTCATGTTGTAGATGCCTAGGCCGTAAATAAACCCGTCTTTCACGACGGCGTGCGGCTTGTAGCCGGGACCAGTGAGGAAATCTTCGAGGCCGGTGTTCGAGGTATCCATGTGGCCGTTGAACATGAGGTTCTTGCCACCGCCAGTTCCCTTCCAGCGGCCGACGACGTTAGCGCGCGATTCCTCGACCTCTTGCCAGGTAACCTGGAGGCCCATTTGCTGCAGCGCCAACTGCATATACTGCGCCATCGGAAGTTCTCCGCCGGTGGGGCTCGGGATGTTAATAACGTCCGAAGACATGGCGACGATTTCGTCTTCGCGAACCTCGGCAAGGATGCGATCGACGATCTTGGGATCGAGAACGGCAGCGTTTTTGGATTTCGTGTCGGGCACAGTTTGTGCTTTGTCGGTCAACGTTCGTTGGTCACTGTTCATCGCTCAACGAGGGCTACTTGCCCTCGCGGGTTGAAGTCGTGAATGCTTTGCCAGACGAAAATCGTCCGGGTCGGTACACATTTTTTCGCTGCCATTTTCCGTGATCAGAAAGTTGTCTTCCAAGCGCAGTCCTCCCCCGCCCGGCCAGTAGATGCCAGGCTCGATCGCCAGCACCATTCCTTTCTTAATGACTCCACCGCCGGCCTGATGTGCGTAGGGCGGCTCGTGAGCTCGCGCACCGACGCCGTGGCAGATGGGGTGGGAGGGCTGTCCGGGGTATCCACCTTCCGCGATCCGAGCGCGCACGAGTTTGTCCAGTTCCGGCAAGCTGGCTCCGTCGCGCGCGAACGAGACCGCTGCGTTGAACACATTCAGCAGAAGATTCAGCAGCTTGTGATAGTCGGGCTTGAGATCTCCGGGACACGCGTTTTTCGTGAGATCGGTCCAGTAGCCATCGGCGCACACCCAGATTTCGAAAAGCGTTGGCTCGTCGTCCTGAATTGGGCGATCGCCAGTGGCGGTAAAAGTTGCAATCCCTTTGCCCGACCAAACGAGAGTAAAAGCACGCGCCATTTCGACCTTGCCCTTGTAGCCCACTCCAATGCCGTGAACGAAGCCTTCGTACATGGCTCCAACTTCACTTTCTTTCATACCGGGACGCATGTGCTCTCGCGTGTGGTCCATCGCCAGCGCGGCAAGTTCATTGGCAATGCGCATGCGCTCGATTTCCTGCGCGGTCTTGATGGCGCGGGCTTCGTTCAGCAAGGGCGTTGCATCCACGACCTGGCCGCAAAACTTCTTGAACGATTCGAAATAAGACATCATGAATGTGGTCGGTTCGCCCACCATGCGGTCCGCGGATTGCGTGCCCATATTGAGTTCGATGCCGACTTTGTCGGTCAGGCCAAGCTGCTTGAGAACTTCGTAGAGGCGGTCCCAAGCGCGAAACTGCGGCGGGCGCGGATCGCGCTCGTCATAACCTTTGAAGTAGAGAATATTTTTTGTCCAGGAATTGCGTTCGGCATCGGCTTGCTGCGGCTCGAGTGCAATCAGGGTAGGCTCGCCTTCGCGCGGGAAGACAACGGCGTCGTATCCCTTCATGCACCAATAATTGGTGAGATAGAGAACGTTATCGGGCGCACGGCAGACGAGGGCGGAGAGGCCCTGGTCTGTCATTAGCGCGCGAACGCGGTCGAGTTTCGTATTGTCGATGGGCCAGGCCATTTCAATGCACCACTACCTGCTTGTTCTCGTCCGCAAAAGTCCAAGCTGCTTCCTTTCCCTTAATCAAACGGTAGACGGCGGTGTGCAAAGGCGCCGGCACTCCAAGACGCTCGGCCTCGCGAGCGATTGCGCCTGAAAGAAAATCAACCTCGGTCATCAGTTGACGGCGGACATCGTACAGCATCGAGGGTGGATGATTGGTCATAGCGCCGAGCTTGTTCATTTCCCAAGGATCTTCGTGTAGGCGAATGCCGACAGCTTCAGCAACCCGTTTACCCTCGTCAATCAGCGCATGAAGCAGACGTCCGAGTCCAGAGAAGTTTGCTTCGTCGGCGAAGTGCGGCGAGTGCGGGAGGCCGGTAAGGGCGGAGACGCCGTTCACCGACGAATTAAATATGAGCTTCGACCACTGCGCGGGCTTGGCGTCTTCGAGCGCTTGCGCCTTGAGTCCTGCCGCGACGATCAAATCCGCTGCTTCTTCGACGACAGAATAAGGAGTGCCAGTCGGCTCGAACGGCCCGATCCAGGTGGGCGTATCCAGTTCGTATTGCACGTGCGTGTCGCTGTGGCGCGTCCCGCTCATGAAAGTCGTGCCGCGAATAACGTGGCCGCGTGTCAGCGCGGCGATAATCTCTTCACTTCCAACTCCGTTCTGAGCGGAGAGGACGGCACCCTTGTCGAAGCGGCGGCCAATGGCGCGGAAAGAATCTTTAACCTGTGTGGCTTTGGTGGCGACGATACCGAAGTCGCAATCGGGCACGTCATCCGGATTCGTAGTGGCTTTTAGTGTGACCGAGAAGTTATGTGTTCCCGTAACGCGCAGGCCGTCGCGGTTGAGATCGCGAGCATGAGCTTCGCGACGGACTAGGGCCCACACCTCGGCAACCCGCGCCAGGTGCCCCGCGTAGAGGCTGCCGATAGCGCCACACCCTATGATGCAGACTTTCTTCATGGCTTTGAAACCATTACCAAGTTTCGCTCTGCTGGAAACGCCGGAGACCTAACTATGCCGTTCATCTTTTCTCCAGCTTCACTTGCTTGCTCAGTTGTCCGCGTTCTCGCTGCGTAAGACCGCGAAAAATGCTGTCGCCGTTGTTGAACGAATCGTTGATAAAGATGCCCCGCGTGTACAACGCATCCTGCAGCGCAGCAGAAATCGTATGAATGGGTGCCGCTCCGCCTTCGCCCATGCCTTTCGCTCCACTGTAACTGTGAGGCGAAGGCGTGGAAGTGTGGCCGTATTTTATTTTTGGAATATTAACGGAGGTGATTGGAGTGTAGTCGCTGAACGTGCTGGTCAGCATGTTGCCGACGGCATCATAGACGCAGGTTTCCATCAGCGCGGCGCCGATTCCATGGGCGGTTGCGCCATAGACTTGCCCTTCGACGATGGAGGGATTAATCACCGTACCGCAATCGTCGACGGCGACATAGTCGAGAATTTTCGGAACAAACGTGTCCTGGTCAACTTCAATCACCGCGATATGTAATTGTGAGGCATAGGTTAGCGTGAGGTTGCCGTATTTCGCCTGCTTATCTGGAACCTTGAAAGGCGCGCGCCAGACGTAGCGGCAATTCAGCGTTACGTCATACATTTCGGCTGGAAGCACTGCGCTGTTGACGTTGACGATGTTCGCGAGGCCTCCGTAGTTGATGGATTTCCCGCTGCTACCGGCTTTCACTTCGGGACCCTGCGGGCCGACTCCGAACTCGAGATCGTTTTCTTTCGTTTCGAGCAAAAAGGCTGCCAGGCGCTTCATTTCAGCCTTAAGCTTTTGCGCGGCGCCGTGGACCGCCGACAAACCGGAAACTGCAAACTGGCTGGCATACGTACCCGACATACCCGTATGCACGTTGCGCTCGGTATCGAAGCCCGTCCGCACGGTAATCATATCGGGATGGATGGCGAGCACGTCGGCAACGACCTGGGCCGCGGTGGTTTCGTGTCCCTGGCCCTGCGGACAGGAACCAATGGCAACAACGACCTCTCCATAAATGTCGAGTTTGCAATTTGCACCTTGCGAATTTCCGGAAAACGGCGCGTAAGGGTTGATGATTTGCGCCTGGCCGAAGTTGTTGGTACCGGAGTCAAGCGTCGTTCCGATCCCGATCCCAATCATGCGTCCTTCTTTGCGGGCATCAGCTTGCTTCTTCTTCCATTCGTCCCAGCCAATCAAGCTTTTTGCGACTTCGAGCATTTTGGGATAGTTGCCCGAGTCGTAGACGCAGCCGTTCGGCGTCGTGTAAGGAAACTCCTCCGGCCGAATGTAGTTACGCAGGCGCATTTCGTCGGGGGCAATCCCGATTTGGTGGGCACAGATGTCAACCACGCGTTCCAGGAACCACAAGTGTTGCATCCGCGAGTATCCACGGTTAGGCCCCACCGGACATTTATTGGTGACGGCCTGCGAAAAATCGAAGCGGGCATTCTTGAAGCGATAGACGCCACAAAATACTTGTGACCAGATGACGCAACCGAGCGGCTCGTATCGTGGGTAAGCGCCGCAGTCATCGATATGACGCGATGTAATTGCTGTGATCACGCCATTTCGGTCGAGGGCGACACGCGTGTCGCGGAACGTGCGTTCGTTCCCGTGAGCGCTCGAAACCATGTGTTCCGAGCGCGTTTCCACCCATTTGATAGGCCGTCCGCCGGCTTTCTTTGAAGCCAGTGCGCAGACTGCCATCTGCGGATAATTGGTGATCTTGATACCAAAGCTGCCGCCGATGTCGAAAGTCTGGCAGCGAATCTTATCGATGTGAATGTTGAGGTGAGCAGCGAGAAATTGGATGGCGAACGACGGGAATGAGTTATTGCACCAGTAGTAAATGCGATCATCCTTCGGATTCCATTCGGCGATCACGACATTGTTTTCGAGTGGGGTCGAGGAAAAGCGGTGGAAATGCATACGATCGATGTCGACGACGTAGGCCGCCTCTTCGAATGCTTTTTCTACAGTGCCGAATTCCCACACACCGTTCCAGACTTTGTTGGTGCTCGCCTCTTCGTGGAGAATGCTGTGATCGGTGAGAGCCTGCTCGGCATCGACCACGGGTTCGAGCGGTTCGTATTCGACTTCGACGAGCTCCGCGGCATCATCGGCCAAGCTTGGGGATTCGGCAATCACCGCGGCCACTGGTTCACCCTGATAACGAGCCCGGTCAACGGCCATCGGGAAATCTCGAATCTTCTGGGCGCTCTCAGGTCCGATTTCAATGAAGGGCTGTGTCTGTGCGGCCACTTCTTTGCCCGTAATCGCACACACCACGCCCGGCAGAGCTTCGGCGGCGGAGGTATCGACACGCACGATACGAGCATGCGCATAGGAAGAGCGCACGAAGCGGAGATAAAGCATTTCGCGGAGCTTGATGTCGTCTGCGAACTTGCCCCGCCCGCGCAGGAGACGGTCTTCCTCTTTGCGGGGCAGCGATTGGCCAACCCAGTCTCCGTTTCTTCCTACTTTTTCAGCCACTGTACTCAATGCCTCCGCAAACATTTCGCGGACAGGAGTGTCCGCTCCACACGACCTAACCTAATACGAGCTAACTTAATGCGGCTTGAAGCCCATCAATCAGTTTCTGGACTTGCTTCTTGCCGAGTGGCTCCAGCAGACCACCCGCGACGGACGCCAATCGCCCGAAAATCTGCGCTTCACCTTGCCAAATAACTTTGGTGCCGTTGTTATTCGGAGCGCTCGGCTTCAGGTCAAAGCTGGCGACCAGCGTGACGTTTCCGCCAGCGACGCCTCCTTGTCCTTTGTATTGCGCGCGACGCGGCCGGTCCGCCTCGGCCAGTTCCATCTTCAGGTCGGCGGTTCCTTTGATGTACGAAATGCCGACATTCACCTTGATGGTGAAGTGGGTCGCGTCCTGCACCGCCAGGCTTTGAAAGTCCGGCAGCAGCGAAGCAAATTTATTGGGATCGGTGAGAAAAGCGAAAACCTCATCCTGACTTTTCTTAACTTCGAACTCACCGGAAAACTTGATCGCCATCTCAGCTTCCCTTTGTGTACCGGCCAGCAAGCTGAATGGCCTTAAAGATGTTGATGTATCCGGTGCAGCGGCAGGTGTTGCCAGCAATGGCTTTTCGAATTTCTTTTTCCGAGGGCTCGGCATTCTGCGACAACAGCTGATGGGTTGAGAGCATGAGACCCGGGGTGCAATAGCCGCATTGCAAGCCGTAGGACTCGCCAAAAGCTTTCTGAATAGGGTGGAGCTGTCCATCCTTTTCGAGGCCTTCGACGGTGACAATCTCCGCTCCGTCGGCTTGCACCACCAGCATGGTGCACGACTTCACGGACAGGCCGTTCAAGAGCACGGTGCAGGCTCCGCAATAGGTTGTGTCGCACCCGACGTGCGTTCCCGTGAGATCACATGCTTCACGCAGAAACTCGACCAGCAGCATGCGCGGCTCGACCTCCCGCGAATAGGGTTTGCCGTTTACCTTGACTTGGACGGCAATCGTTTCCGTGGTTGCGGCTTCACGCATAGAGATGGGTCCCGTCAACTTGTTCTCCTTTGGCGCGATGCACAGCAATCCCGATGGCCCGTTTCACCAGCGCAACAACCAGTTGGCGTTTGTATTCGGCGGAGCCTCGCATATCGTTTTGTGGATCAGCAGCGGCGCGGGCGGCCTCGGCGGCGAGCGCGATCGTTTTGCCGTCCAGATTTCTTCCGCGTAGCGCCACTTCGGCTTCGGTCGCGCGGATCGCGGTCAATCCGACGCAGCCTAAAGCAACCGCGGCCTCCTGACACACATCGCCAGCCATGCTAAGTTGCACAGCAACACTAGCGCTGGGATACACAGAGGCGCTCCGTTTGAATGCCAGGTAAGCTCCACCGCTTCCTTTTGGCGGCATGTGTACTTCCACTTCGCTTACCAGTTCGTCGTGAGCAAGCGCGTTTGTATAGGCATCTTTAATGAAATCTTTAAGGCGGATGGCGCGCATTCCATTTGGCCCGAGACAGTGAACGGTAGTATCCAGCGTGATCAAAGCATTGGCCCAATCGCCGCTCGGGTCGGCCTCCGCAAGTGAACCGCCGATGGTGCCGCGGTTTCGCACCTGCACATCCGCGATTCCAGCGGCGCAGTCGTGGAGAACTGGGATGGTGCGAGCGAGCGCCGAGTTTTCGATCTCGGCATGACGAGTCATGGCGCCGAAACGGAGCATGCCGCTGTCCGCCCTGATAAATGACGTGCCGGAAATGAAGTTCAGATCCACCAGGTGCTCGGGATTCGCGAAGCGAAGTTTGAGCAACGGAATCAGGCTCTGCCCACCCGCCAGCAACTTCGCGCCTTCGCCGAGTTGCCCGAGCATGGAGACCGCTTCTTTCAGCGAGCCTGCCCGGTGATAGTGAAATGATCTTGGATACATGACAGTTTGTCTTTAGCCTATTTACGTTAGCCTACTTACGCTGTCGAGCGTGTCCGGGAAAATCCCCAGGCCGCAGCCATGAGGGCAGTAATGACCAATCCCGGACCAACTATTGCGAGGGCTTTGGGGAGCAAAGCGCCATGCTGATACGTCTGGAGAATTACCGCCAGTGGGAACAGTACGCTACCCGCTAGTAAAGAGGATGCAATAATCTGCCGCGTGCCTTCCTTGAAATGGACTCCGTCGAATACGACCCCGAGCACCATCATGAGCATGGCTAGCCCGACCCAGTGGGAGTGAGCATCGACCTCACGAACATAATTGTATTTGGTTTCGCCATACCGTTCGAGCGCGGCCTGCGACTGCGCCGGATCCCGCCCAGCGGCTGCGTCAAAAGACTGGGCGAGCGATCCCCCCATCTGATCGAGCGTCGGGTGCTCGGCGAAAAGCGCATATTGCAAGCCGTAGAGCATGCCAAAAGCGGCTAACGCGAGTCCCCCGAAGAGCAGTACTTTGCGCGACCAGCTTATCGTCATAATGCGCTCTCCGGAGGTAGGCTTTCGCGAACGTCGAGAGTGCCGGAATATCGTAGGATGCCGACAAGCATGCCGATGAGGCTTACCAGCACCATCAGACCTCCGACGTCGGCGATTCCTCCAGCGAGCAATCCGAGCTTCAATTCCAAGAGCACAAAAACGGGCAGAATCACCGAGCCCCCGAGCAACAACTTCACCCAACGACGCTTCCATTTCTCCGAGACAAAGACGAACGGCTGGACGAAAGAAAGCAACATGGCCAGAAGCCCAAACTCGATGATGTGCGAGTGCGCCGCCAGATTCACAGCCCGCGCGCCAGCGAGATTGCCGAAGTTGTTTACCTCCGTCGCAGCCAACTCAAGATTCCCATTGGTTGACGCGCCGATCATGCGCTGCAGAATCGCCGTCTCCATCTTCTCGTGCTGATATAAAAGCGCTCCGGCGTAATAGGCACCGTGCACAAAACCGAGCAACACGAGAATCGTGCCGCCGGTCAAGAGGGCACGACGCGGCATGCCGCCATCAGTAGGCAGCTCTGGCTCGGCAAGTTGGCGACTGCCTAGATATTTCCAAAAGCCCCAGGCCTGCGCGATAAGAACAACGATCAGCAGAAATCCGGCGCTATCGGCCAGCACGCTCGCCCAACCGATCGCCCGGAACGGGCTGTAAGCAAGGCCGACGTAATGAATCAGGAAAATGCCGACGGGCAGAAAAACACCGCCGACGATGAACAGCGACGCCATCAACTTCTTCGCAGGTCGAGAGATCGCTACGTAAGGTTGCACTAGAGCCAACAGCAATGCCAGATAGCCGGCGTCAATCATGTGGACGTGCGCATCCACTTTGGTGCCCCGATCTTCGAGCATGCTGCCGAGACGAGCAAATATTTCATTTACAGTGCCTCGGTCCCCGGCGGCGACTGCGCGGCACGCAGCCAGGAGAGCTTCCCCCTGGCGGCTGGCGTTCTGGTGCAGGATGAAGACGGCAAAAATATCGCCAAACATAAGACCGACGGCGATGAGGCCAATGCCTCCGAAAATGTAGAGACGGCGCGCGCTCATGGCGGCGAAACTCCCGTACGCAGAACTCGGTGTGGCCGCACTCGTCGCCAAATTTGAGCGCTCTCGAGTTGGTCTGAGAATTTCTACCATCAGGGTCAGGTCGTCCGATCCGGTTGTCCGACGTCACGGTATCGACGGCGGAAGTAGATCGCATGCGTTACCACGTCAGGCGCAGCGCAAACTGCAATTGGCGAGGGTTGAATACCGCGCTCGGCGTTCCGTACGACGGGTTGGGCGAGCCTTCGCGGTATAACTGAGGCGCGCCGAAACAGCCAGGGGCACCGGGGTCGGGTCCGCAGAAATCTGCCGCGCCATAGCTCGTGTTGAAATAACGGATATTGACCGTGTTGAGAAGGTTGAAGGCTTCCGCCAAAAGCTGCACGTGAAATTTATCGGCCACCGGGAACGTGCGCTCCAGGCGAACATCGACCGTCTGCAGCGAATCGCCCTTAAATGTGTTGCGTGGTTCATTGCCCACGCGATCGTTATTTCCAAACACATCTCCGTTCGAATCAAAGCCCGAGTATTTGGTGAAGTACTGTGGCGCTTGCAGTGTAACGATCGTGCTGAAGCTGAAGTCGCGCAAGAACACGTTCCACGACTTGGGGCTGGTGAGGATGGCGTTGCCGCTAAAGCGATGCCGCGCATCGTCCGCCGAACTGGCCCGCTCCGCATGGAAGTTGCCGCTGTCCTGCGGAATCAGGACGAAGCTGGGATTGGGTCCATTATCGATCGAATGCGACCAGGTATAGCTGATGGCAAAGGAAAAATTGTTGCTCAGGCGCTTGTTCATGTTGACGAGGAGCCCGTCGTACACCGAATCCCAACTGGATCGAGCTTCGAAGAAGACGCTGAACGCTGGGTCGCGAAAGCCGGGAATTCCGTTAACATGCGGAACTCCGTTGGGAATCACCATTGAGGCGGGGAAATTGACATTGCTTCCGCCGGCGCAGTTGGGTGCATTCGCCACTCCACTCATGGCAAAGTTGAAATACATGTCCTTGCAACTTGCCTGCCCCTTGGAGTTGAAGAACCTGACGGTGCCGCTCGGATCAGGCTGATTCACGTTGTAAAAGCTGCCGAGGTGAACGCCGCGCAGGTGAATTCCGGTAATGCTCAATAAAGTATCCTTAAAAGGTTGGAACTCCAGAGATGCGCTGGTTTGAATGCCGTATGGGTTCTGGCTGTTCTGATCGAAGCGCACGATGGTCGCCGGCTGCAAGAATCCGCAAGTTGCCAAGGTCCCATCTGGGCAGAAGGGCGCCGCAGTGCCATTGGGATAGGTCGCACCCGGTCCTAGCAAGGCGCCGAGAGCGAAATTCGTGATGAAAGGAGAGCTCGCGAAACTAAAGAGTCCGGTTCTTGCATTCAAACCATTCTCAAAGGAACGCCCCGGGTAGGTGGATAGCCCACCGCAAGACGGCGCCTGGCACATCAACAATGGCGATGGAATAATCCCGTGGAAAAGGCCGACCCCGGCGCGGAATACAACGTTCCTTGATGTTCCGAAGCCATACGCCAAGCCCAATCGCGGATCAAAGTTCTTCCACTGTGTATTCAGCACACCCGAAGGCCAGGTCTCAAACTCCCAACGAACTCCCGCGTTCAGTGTGAGCTTGCTGGAGGCGCGCCACTTGTCCTGAATATAGAAGCCATCATAAGTGTGATCGAGCGTGGCCGAAGCCTGGTTCCTGACCGCTTGCGAAATCGCGCCACCGTGGTAAACAGCCTGCCCCCCAGCGAGCGCTCCTTCGTTGAAAGGTGGCGTAGTGCTGGTGCTGAAACGTTCAAAGAAAATCACGAACGGATCAGGACAGGCAGTGCCCGGCGGACAGCCCGCGGCGCCGTCAGTGCCGAGAAACGCAGGCAGGTTGGAGAAGTCAGCCTCGAAAGGATAGAACAACGGGAAGGATTCGTATGTTCCTACCCGATCGAAGTTAAAGCCAAAGCTGATGGTGTGGTTCGACACGTTATGAGTCACGTTATCCACGAGTTCAAAACGCGACTCGCGATAAATATCGGGATTCCCGCGGTTCACGCCGACGGCAAAAGTATTCGCAACCTCGAGATGGGGCTGGGTAGATACAACCGGAAAATCGAACTTGCGATGCGCGTACTGCATCCGCAGTTCGTTCACCCAGTTGGAGGAAATCACCGTCGTCAATCCGCCCGCGAGCGACTGGTCGACAATATTGTTGTTCTTGAACGCGGAAGGCAGATCAAAACCGTTGTTCAGCGGCGATTGGTTCGTCAAACGGCCGTCATTGATGATGTAGCGCGCGTAGAGGTTGCTGCCGCCAAAGTTCTGATCGAGTCGAACGATGCCGTTATCGCTGTTACTGGCGCGCAGCACATGGAGGTCTTCTGGCGCCAGACCAAAGGTCTGTGTCTTCGCTTGATTAATCAGGTCGATATTGGCGAGCACGGTCGAGTTGTAGGTTGGCGACTCGACGCGCCTCTGCCCTTCGTAGTTCGCGAAAAGAAACGTCTTGTCCTTGCGGAGCGGCCCGCCGATGGCGCCGCCAAACTGATTTTGGCGCAGCACGTTGAAACCCGGCACGGAGAGAATACTGACCGCATCCAGCTTATTGTTGCGTAGATAATCGTAGAGCGAGCCGTGCACGTGGTTGGTTCCACTTCTCGTGATGATATTTACGATGCCGGCCACGGCGCGGCCGAATTCCGTAGTGTAGTCAGAGTTGATAACGCGAAATTCCTGCACCGACTCTTGCGGCGGCGTACCCCGTTGAATGCCGGACGCGGTCGAGATATCGTCGGCGCCGTCAACAGCAATGAAATTGTAATGAATGTTTTGACCGGCAAATGACAGCTTTGTGACCGGCTCGACGATCACATCCGTGCTGCCCGAAGTCGTGTTGCCAATTGTCACTCCAGGCGCCAGCAGAGCGAAGTCTATAAACTCGCGGCCGTTGACGGGAAGATCCTCGATTTGCTGCTCATCAATTACCGAACTCACCATGGTCCGAGTGGGCTCGGCGACCTCGCCAACATCCTGCACTTCAACCTGAGTTTGCACCTGACCCAAACCGAGGGTAAAGTCCAGGTTGCCCGACGCTCCCACATCCAGGTGAACTTTTTTTGCGATTTTTTTGAACCCTTGCTTCTCGGCTTCTACGGTGTAATCACCCGCTGGCAGTCCCTGAATCTGGTAATCTCCGCCAGCACTGGCGCTGACCGAGCGCGTCAGGCCGTTCGCGGTGTTCACGGCAGTAACTGTCGCCTCTGGAATGCCGGCACCAGTCGGGTCAAGGACGCGCCCTTCGAGCGTGGTATTCACCGCCTGCGCACTCAGCCAACTCGATGCCGCAAGCAGAAACAAAAAGCAAAGAACCGTGCCCAGGTAACGGCGTTGAAACCGCTGAAACAAAAAAGAGGAGAGAGCGGAGCCGGACGTCCCGGCATCGGGTTGAGCTGAACATTGAGGGGAACATTGAGCGGAACATTGATCTGAACATCGCACGACGGTCATCGGATTTCCCTCCGGTAACAAGTTTTTTCGCGGCCCGTTACTGAGCGGTTCGCGCCGCTCCTGCCGCGTGCTGGTGCATAACCCGAGTCAACCTGGATTCGGAATCCTCAAGATGCTGCTCGAGGGCAGCGGCACACTGTTTCAACTTTCCGGTACTGAGCAACTGGTACATCTTTCGGTGCACCGGAATGAGCGCACCCGGATTGTCATGACTGCGGTCGACCAGCACCATGCCGACTCGAAGCTCGCCGAGCACGTTCTTATAAAATGAATTCAGGCGCTTGTTCCCATGGAAGCGTATTAACAGACTGTGGAAATTCAGGTCGTGACTGACGGCCAGAGCCCAGTTCCGCTCCTTAACCGCTCCCTCGTACTGCTCGACCGCGTTCTGCAACGCGTGTAACAAATCCGAGTCCGGATGGCGCGCGGCCAGCACGGCGGGTAGTTCCAGCATGGCGCGTAACTGGTAGATCTCCCTTACGTCATGCAGGGAAAGCTGGGAAACGGCTGCGCCGCGATGCAGACTGCGGCGCAACAGGCCCTCAAGTGACAAAATCCGAATCGCCTCTCGCATCGTGTTGCGGGAAACACCCAGCGAAGACGCCAACGGCAATTCCTGGAACTGTGTACCGGGGCGGAATTCACCCTCGAGAATGCGTTGGCGAAGCAGTGCGGCCACCTGATCGGCGACACTCACTCGATTAATTTGCGGGCGATCCTTGGAATCGAGCACAAGAACAGACGTTCGGGACGACGGCGGAATTCTGCCGCCTTCTGTTCATGTTGTCAAGTGTTGAAATGTTCAACACGGTTTTAGAGATGGCTTTGGGAGTCTCACAGCATTTGCAAAGGATCATTTCGGCTGTTGAACGAAAGCGGCTATGGCTCGAAACTCCGCGTCGGAGACCAGTCCCCGCTTCTCTGTGCCCTTGCGCTTTACGAGCGCGAGAATCGCTTGCTGCTGCTCCATGGTGAGCTGCATTCCAAGCTCCTTCGCTTTAATCGATATGTTCTCCAAGCCGCTTTTCTTGCCCAGCACAATCGCTCGCGTCGCACCTACCAACTCCGCGGAAAAGGGCTCAATCGCTTCGGGAATGTGGAACTGGATGGCAACGGCTCCACTTTCGCGGACAAACAAGTTTTCGCCCACCACCGGCTTCCACGCCTCAAGCTCGTAGCCCGCCGCCTTGCGCACTAGCACGGAAACTTCACGCACTTTTTTCAAATCCAGTTCGATGGGCATTCCATAAAGTCCACTGAGAGCCATCGCGACTTCGCCAAGATCGGCGTTGCCCGCACGCTCGCCCATTCCATTGATCGTTCCCTGGATCCATTCGGCGCCGCCGCGAACCGCTGCCACAGCGCACGCCGTCGCCAGCCCAAAATCATTGTGTCCATGAAAATGGAGCGGCACTTGCGGGCCAACCCATACGCGCACCTGCCGCACAAGAAACTCGACGGCCTCCGGGCCACATGCGCCAATGGTGTCGACCACAACCAGTTCTTCAGCGCCGGCGTCCAGAGCATTTCGGTAAAAATCACGGAGAGTATCTAGTTCCGTGCGCGTGCCGTCGACAGGAAAAAACGCAACTCGAACTCCATTCTTGCGGGCGTAGGTAATGGCCTCCGCCGCCCGCCGCTTAGCTTCCTCCACACTCAGGCCGTACGCCTTCAGCTTGATCTCACTGGTCGGCGTCTCGATAACTGTTGCGCGCGCTCCGAGCCGCAACAGTTCGTCGATATCGGCTTTGATAGCGCGGCCAAAGCCCCAGATCTCCGCCTTCAGGCCGGCTTTTGCGATGGCTTCAAACGCCTCAGCATCATCTGAAGAAACGCGCGGAAAGCCAGCCTCGATGCGTCCGACGCCGAGTCCGTCAAGCGCGCGGGCAATTTCCATTTTATGTTCGGGAGTTAGCACCACCCCGACGCTCTGCTCGCCATCGCGCAGAGTGGTGTCGTAAAACTTCACTGGGTGGTCTGTCGCAAAAGCCTTACGCACATCCGCACGATCGTTCAGTTCGCTTATCCACAGCCCGTTTGAAGCAGGTCTAGTCGAAGCAGGTTTGATCGAAACAGGATTAATCATGGGTGGCGGCCAGATAAGCCGCTGATTCGCTGAGGTATTTGTCTTTGTAAGAAACAACGGGGTTTCGCAACACGCCGATTTTCTCGATCTCGCACTCCACCACGTCACCAGGTTTGAGATAAAGAGACTTCGGGTCATCGCTGAATGCAGCAACTCCAGATACAGTGCCCGTCGAGAGGACATCGCCCGCCGAATAACCCATGGGCGAATAATGCGCGATGATTTCCGGCACAGTCACGGACATCTTGCTGGAGTGCGATTGCTGACGAATTTTCCCGTTCACGCGCAGCTCCATAGCCAAATTTCCTGGATCGGCAATTTCATCTGCCGTCACGATGTAGGGCCCAAGCGGGCAAAATGTGTCGATCCCCTTGCAAAAACTGAAAACGCCGGACTTCATCTCCCGGCGCTGGATATCGCGAGCGGTTATGTCGTTAAAGATCACGTAGCCGCCGATGTAATCGCGCGCATGCTCCGCGGAAAAATGTTTGCCAGACTGCTTGAGAACTACCGCGAGTTCCAGTTCATAGTCCAGCTCTTCGGTCAGATGTTCCGGATAAACGATTTCCTCGTCTGGACCGATAATGGCGTCCACATTCTGAAAAAACACAATCCAGGGAAGCACGGGATGCGAGAATCCCGACTTCTGCGCCTCCTCGTGGTGCTCGCGAAAATTTCCTGCCGTGTGAAAGAATTTCTTGGGAATTATCGGCGCCTTGATTTGCACCCCTTCGCGCGCAAAGAAAATCGGCTCGCCGGATGCTCCTCTTATGTCTGGTCCTTCTTTCAAGGCGTAGTCGAGTGCGACGGCGGCGGCCTCCAGGCCCAGATCCCCGTTGGCAAACAAGCCCCGCATGTTTGTCGGGACGCGCGCATCCGCCAACGCGTAGAAGGCACCTTCTTGCTCGGCATTCCGCAGATACAGCGCATAGGCTGCATTGAGGTCCACAATCTGCCCATCGGGAGTAAGTGCTCCGATGCGATTCTCACGGGCTTGCGAATGGAACGTAACAAGTTTCATGGAAGATCCCTTTGAGTCTTGAACCAATAAATGCTACCAAAAACCTGGAACATCGTCGTCTTGCCCTAACGCTGCCGGCTTGCGTATCGTTACGAAGTGAAGTTTCCCCGAGCTAATGGTATTTTACTGCACTTCACTTCCCTGCCAGGCCGCCACGGTATCGGGGATTTTGGTGCGTCTGCCTACGAATTTGCGGACTTTCTCTCTGACGCAGGTCAGCATTTATGGCAAGTGCTGCCGCTAAACCCTACTGGTTACGGCGATTCTCCTTATCAGTGTTTCTCCGCCTTCGCCGGCAATCCGCTGCTGCTCAGCCTCGATCGCTTGCAGGATCAGGGAGTGCTCCGGGCCGCAGATCTTGCGGAGACTCCGCGCTTTCCCGAGGACTTTGTCGATTATGGAAGGTGTATCGAATTCAAGATGACAGCTCTGCGCCGCGCAGGCCAGTGTTTCTTTGCAGATAGCTCCGGCGAAGATCGGGCGGCGTTTAATCTCTTTTGCGAAAATGAGAGTTCGTGGCTCAATGATTACGCACTCTTCATGGCTTGCAAAGACGCACACCGCGGAATCGCATGGACTTCATGGGACCCAGGCATTCGCCGCCGAGATCCGCAGGCGATAAGCGAGTGGTCAACAAAACTCGAGCCGCAAATTAAAGCCTACAAGTATTGGCAATTCGAATTCTTCCAGCAGTGGAAGCGCCTAAAGTCCTATTGCGAGCAGAAGAAAATCCGCTTCATGGGTGACATGCCGATCTACGTGGCAAATGACAGCGCGGACGTGTGGGCCCATCGCGATCTTTTTCATCTCGACGATGATGGCCGCGCAACGGTCGTCTCCGGCGTACCTCCGGATTATTTCAGCGCCACGGGACAACTTTGGGGCAATCCGATTTATCGCTGGGACTTACTCGCTGCGACTAGTTACAAGTGGTGGATCGAACGCTTCCGGGCGTCCTTCTCGCTTTTCGATATTGTGCGCCTCGATCATTTCCGTGGTTTTGAAGCCTACTGGGAGGTTCCCGCCAGCGAAACGACCGCCGTTCATGGACGCTGGGTCAAAGGGCCAGGAGAAGATTTTCTGCGTGCCTTGCAGGACGCCTTTGGCCCATTGCCGATTATCGCGGAAAACCTTGGCGTAATCACTCCTGCGGTAGAACAGTTGCGGCAGCAATTCGGCCTTCCAGGCATGGCGATTTTGCAGTTCGCATTCGGTAATGACCCCCAGGGTCCGTCCTTCCGTCCGCACAACTACAGTCGCGATCTGGTTGCCTATACCGGGGGGCATGACAATGACACAACTGTAGGATGGTGGAATAGTTCCGGCGTTGGCGACAGCATTCGTCTTCCGGAAGATGTTCGTAGAGAGCACGAATTCGCTTCTGCATATCTAAATCTAAAAGATGATTCTGAAATTAACTGGGTCATGATCCGCACTCTGTTGGCCTCGGTGGCCGACATGGCGGTTGTTCCGCTGCAAGATGTGCTCGGTTTGGGCAGCTCCGCGCGGATGAACCTTCCAGGTACGGTAAGCGGAAACTGGAAGTGGCGTTATCGTCCGGGTGCATTAAATGGCGAATTGAGCGCGAAACTACGATCTTTGGTCAATCTTTATGATCGATAGGTAGAATCCTTGAACGGCGTTGTTGAGGTGCCGAAACGCAGATTCGCGGCAATAGCGAGTCGCGGAACCAAGTCGGAACAAACGAGCAGGAATGTGAATGCCACTAAACCCGGGTGAGCTTTGGTATAAGGACGCAATTATCTATCAAGTCCACGTCCGCACTTTTCATGACAGCAATGGTGACGGAATCGGCGATTTTCGGGGCCTCCAAGGCAAGCTCGATTATCTTCAAGATTTAGGGATCAACACCATCTGGCTGATGCCATTCTTCCCATCGCCGCTGCGCGATGATGGCTATGACATCGCGGACTACCACACGGTCCATCCAAGTTACGGAACATTGGACGACTTCGAAAAGTTTCTAGCCTCAGCCCACGAGCGAGGAATTCGAGTCATCATCGAAATGGTGTCGAACCACACATCGGATCAACATCCGTGGTTTCAAGAATCGAGAAGTTCACGGGACAATCCACGCCGTGATTGGTATGTCTGGAGCGACACCGACACTTTATATAAGGGTGCTCGGATTATTTTTCTCGACACAGAAAAATCTAACTGGGCTTGGGATCCAATTTCAAAATCTTTTTACTGGCATCGATTTTTCAGTCACCAGCCCGATCTTAACTACGACAATCCGGCAGTCAGGGAGCAGATGTGGGAGGTGATGAGGTTCTGGCTGGAGATGGGAGTAGACGGCTTCCGGCTCGATGCTATTCCTTACCTGGTAGAACGCGAGGGTACCAATTGCGAAAATCTGCCGGAGACTCACGCGGTCCTAAAAGAGTTCCGGCGGAAACTTGATGAGCACTACCCGGGCCGGATGCTCCTTGCAGAAGCCAATCAGTGGCCTGCCGATCTTCGTCCATATTTTGGGGACGAAGATGAGTTTCACATGGCATTTCACTTCCCACTGATGCCCAGAATGTTCATGGGCCTGAAATTGGAAGACCGCAAGCCCATCACGGAAATTCTGCAGCAAACTCCCGAAATCCCGCCCTCATGCCAGTGGTGTATTTTCCTGCGCAACCATGACGAACTGACCCTGGAAATGGTTACGGACGTGGAACGCGACTACATGTACGACACCTATGCGGAAAGCAAGACGATGCGGATTAACCTGGGCATTCGGAGACGGCTTGCTTCCTTGCTCTCCAATGATCGCAGGAGCATAGAGTTAATGAACGGTATGCTGATGTCTCTGCCGGGAACTCCTATCATCTATTATGGCGATGAAATCGGGATGGGCGATAACATCAACTTAGGCGATCGTAATGGAGTTAGGACTCCCATGCAGTGGAATGGAGAAACGAACGCGGGTTTCTCTGCGGCCCCTTCGGAGCGGCTTTACGCCCCTCTCATTCAGGACCCGGTATATGGTTATCCAGCCGTGAACGTCCTGAGCCAGAAAGCCAGTGCTCATTCGCTGTTTAATTGGATGAAAAGCATCATCGCGGTTCGCAGGTCGACCGCTGTGTTCGGCAGGGGATCGATTGAGTTTTTGTATCCAGCCAACCATCGAATACTTGCTTACGTCCGGCGGTTGGGAAACGAGGTGATCCTGGTAGTCAACAATCTTTCCGGCACCGCGCAAGCTGTCGAGCTAGATCTACGGCGGTACAAGGGAAGCATTCTTATCGAAATGTTCGGCAAGAACATGTTTCCGCGGGTTGGCGACTTGCCGTATTTGCTGACCATGGGGCCGTACCAGTTTTACTGGTTTCGGCTGCGACGTGTCTAACTCAACGTAGCTGTTTGAAACGAAGTCATATTTCATGCCTGTACCCCAAGAGCTGGGCACTTCGAATGGAGATGGAGTTGTCGGAAGAGACTTTGCTTACAGATGATTTTCTTCGCCAGCTGATGAACGTCGGCGAAGTAGACATCCTCGTGGGCCTGCCCACTTACAATAACGCCAAGACTGTCGGGTCAATCGTCCGGACAATTCAGAGCGGGGTCCTGCGCGGGTTTCCCCGGGAGCGCGCCGTGATTATTAACGCCGACGCAGGCTCCCGTGATGGTACAGCCGAATTGGTTACCGCGATCTCGATCGGTGATGAACGCCGGGCCCCCGATCTCAATGCTCTTCGCACGTTGCACTCAATAAGCACCGACTATTCCAGCAATGAGTTTTCTGAGAAAGCAGGTGCGTTTCACACTATTCTGGCCGCCGCCGACCTGCTTCGGGCCAAAGCCTGTGTCGTAATGTCCCCCGAGTCCGAGAACATCGAACCGGATTGGATATCAAAGCTTCTGCGTCCTATTTTGCGCGACGGCTTTGATCTGGTGACTCCCACATATCGCAGACATAAGTTTGAAGGGCTACTTGTAACGAATTTGCTCTACCCAATGACCCGCGCGCTTTACGGATTAAGAATCCGCGAGCCACTTTCTCCGGAGTTTGGATTCTCCAGTCGTCTGGGGAGCCGATTCCTGGAACAGAATATTTGGGATGACGGCAGCCAAACCGAGGGCGTCGACCTCCGGCTCACTCTGGCGGCAGTTGCGGGCCAGTTCCGCATCTGCCAATCCTTCCTCGGAGAAAAGCCTCACATCCAGCGACGCAGCGCTGACTTGGTTCCGGCGCTGCGACAAACTGTCGGGGGTCTATTCTCTGCATTAGAGCCAGACTTCCCTGTCTGGAGTAAGGTGGTCACTTCACAGACGCCCCCTACAACTGGGTCCGATCACGAAGTTCTTCTCGACCCGTTGCGAATGAATCGAAAGCGGTTGCGGGAGATGTTTTCAAACGGAGTCTCCGAATTGGACTCCGTCTTTCAGTCGATCCTATCGAAAACCACCAGAATAGAGCTTCAGCAAATTGCTCGCGCGGGGGAAGAACAGTTTCATTTCTCCGCCGACTTATGGGTTAGGGTGGTTTACGAGTTTGCCGTCGCGTATCAGAAATCTGTGATTAGCCGGGATCATATCATCCAGGCATTAGCGCCGCTTTTCCGCGGGAGAGCTTACACGTTCGTCACGGAGAACCGGGACTCCTCAGCGGAAGTCGTCGAGAAGAGTATCGAATCTTTGTGTCTTGAGTTCGAGCGTTTGAAACCGTATCTGCTCGAGATGTGGAAACCCAGAGAGTGAGGCAACTATGCGGGAAATGATTATCAGCGAACTAAGCACGGCGTGGCACGAGATTGCCAGAGGTTTCGCACACTTCCTCCCGCGTCTGATCACGATGCTGATCCTGGCAATTATCGGATGGCTGATAGCCTATGTCGTAAAGGTAGTTTTGCGCAGCATTTTGCGGCTTATCAGGTTCGACAAGCTTTCAGAAAACGCAGGCGCCTCGCAGTTGCTGGCCAAGGCCGCGCTACCTCCGGCGACGGAGGTGCTGAGCCGGTTTGTGTTCTGGGTAACTTTGATAGGTTTCATTCTGCTAGGCGTCAGCGCGCTCGGGATTTTTGGCCTGCAGGAACAGATTGCGAGATTTTTTGTATTTCTGCCTCGCTTATTTGTAGCAATGTTCATGATGTTCTTCGGGCTGTTAGCGGCAAGCTTCTTTTCTCGCGCCGCCTTATTGGCTGCGGTAAACGCAAATGTTCCCTCGCCACGGCTCTTAAGCATGTCCCTCCGCGGCATCATCATTGTCTTCACCACGTCTATCGTCTTCGAAGAATTAGGTCTGGCAGAACAAACGATGGTGGTGGCCTTCGGGATTGCCTTTGGGGCCATGATGCTTGGGTTTGCCATCGCATTTGGCATCGGGGGCCAAGAATTGGCCCGCCGTTTCCTGGAGAGGAAGTTTACCCGGACAAGAAAAGAGGAGAACGACGATGAACTGTCTCCCCTGTAACGCAAGGAATCAGCAAGGGAGCCATGAGTCTGCCCACCCGGAATCGCGATATTTCAATCTTGGCAAAATCGAACCGCCTTTGTGGCGGGACACCACTTTCGTGCCAACACATCCGCCTTTTGTGCTCTGGGTTCCGCATTGTGAAAATGTTACTCTCGCGGCAGGCTGGTTAGTTCTCCCTCCCCTATAGCGATTACCAGGTCAGGAGTAGATAAAGAAGTTCAGGTAAAGTGTGCGATCAGCGCAGGTAGCACCCCCGGGCTCCGCCAAGCCCGAACCAAAACGACCCTAACTACTCCAACTTGGCTTGAAAACAACATCGTGGTGCGTTGATTGCGCCCCAAGTGAAGGAAGCGAATCCGTTTGAAAAACCACGCCGCTACAATCTCCGAAGGAACCATGCCTTCTAAGTTAGCTTGCGGCAGCAAACAACCTTCGGTGCGATACATTACGAAGTTAGCTTCCCTCTTACTCCTTGCCGTGTCCGCGTTGGGGCAGACGGTAAATATCACGAGCCCGCGTAACGGAGCGATGACCAACGCCTCCATCAAGGTACACGCCGCTCTTCCCACTATCGTTACTGCGACTTCCATGCAGCTATTCGTCGATCAGGTAGCCGGTATTGTTAAGCAGAATACGAACGTCTTCGATACGACAATCACGCTTGCCGACGGGCCCCACCTGCTTGAGGTTAAGGCGACCGATACGTCGAACGCCGTTCACACTTCAGCGGTGCAGATAACGGTCGCAACGGTGGCAGTGAATCCTAGTTCCATCAGCATTGCGCCAGGCGGCACGCAGCAATTTTCTGTTGCTGACAGCGCAGGCGCATCGATCACGTGGTCGGCAACCAGCGGGACCATCAGCAGTGGCGGCCTATATACTGCTGGGACGACCCCAGGTACGTTTGCGGTGACCGCGCGGGACTCGAGCGGAAACCAGACGACAGCGTCGGTGGTCATCGCTCCGGTACACACCGTGACGATTGAAAGTCCGCAGAGTGGTTCGACCGTGAAGTCGCCGGTTTTCGTCCATGCGACCTACGCGGGAACGGTGATAGCGACCTACATGAAAGTCTGGCACGACGGCGTCGCTGGAACGGCTCAGAGCAAGACTAACTCCTATAACAATTGCCTCTATCTGAACGCGGGGTCTCACACCATCTTAATTCAAGCGTTGGACCCGTCCACGGGGTTGAAGTATTCGGCTTCGACTAGTGTGACGGTAGCCTCTTCCTCTGGTGGAAGCGTGACGGTAACGCCATCCTCCGCCACCGTGCAAGCGGGAGCGACGCAGCAATTTACAGCTACCGACAGCGCTGGTCTCTCAGTTACGTGGGCGGCAACGGGTGGAGCAATCAGCACGAGCGGCTTGTACACGGCCGGCTCGACGGCGGGGACTTTTGCAGTAACTGCCAAAGATTCGAATAACATCAGCGGCACGGCGGCAGTGACGATCCAGAATTCAACGGCGCATACGGTCACGATTCAAAGCCCGGGCCCGGGAGCGACTGTGGGCTCGCCAATCCAAGTGCAGGCCAGCTACAACGGTTCCGTGACTGCAACTTATATGAAGTTGTGGATCGACCACCTCGCTAATACCGTTCAACATAACACCAACACTTTCAGCACAACCATCACCCTCGCCAGCGGACCGCACCTGCTCGAATTGCAGGCTTCCGATCCTTCAACCGGGTTGGTGTATACGACGCCGCAAAACATCACCGTGACGACATCGGCAGTGACTTCGTACACGACATGGAAGAATGATCTTTTTCGCACCGGGCAGCAGCGCAACGAAAACACCCTCACCATATCGAACGTGAATTCGACGCACTTTGGACAGTTATTCGTCGACAACGTGGATGGCCAGGTCTATGCGCAGCCTCTTTACGTGTCCAATCTATTGATCGCCGGGCGGATGCACAACGTGGTGTTTGTAGAAACCGAGCACGACTCCGTCTACGCGTTTGACGCTGACGCCCCCGGCGCGCCGCTTTGGCAAGTAAGCATGTTGCCGCCGGGCGCAACCACGGTGCCGCAGACGATGGTCGGTAGCACCATTAACCCTGAAATTGGAATCACAGGCACTCCGGTGATTGATCCAACGGCCGGGTCGCTGTATCTGGTGAGCGAGACCCTTGAGAGCAACAACGTCATATTCAGGCTTCATGCCCTCAACGTCACCACAGGACAGGAGCAGAGCGGCAGTCCCGTGTTGTTAAACGCCACCGGATGGCAGCCGACCGAGCATTTGCAGCGTCCGGGGTTGCTGCTCGCTAACGGAAACGTTTATATCGGCATCGGGTCGCAGGGAGATCACCAGCCCTACCATGGCTGGGTTTTTGCCTACAACGCGTCTTCGTTGGCGCAAGTCGCGTTCTGGAATTCAACGCCCGCAGGAGCCGGGGGCGCGCTCTGGATGGGCGGCTCCGGCATCGCCGCCGATGTTGACGGGAATATCTTCTTCATGACCGGCAACGGTGATTGGGACGGAACTTCTAACTTCTCCGATAGCATCGTCAAGTTAAGCCCGACTCTCACTTTGATCGATTACTTCACTCCCGACAACCAAAGTCAGCTTTCGCTGAGCGACTGGGATCTGGGGTCCGGCGGAGTGGTGCTCGTCCCGGATCAATCAGGCGCCTTTCCCCATGAACTGATCGGGTGCGGAAAATATCCGTCGGTATTTGTCATCAATCGCGACAACATGGGCAAATACGCGGCGGTTTCGAATAGCCAGATTATTCAAGAACTGGACAATCAGGTCGGCGGCTCAAGCGGACGACAAGCCGACGATCATTGCTTCCTCGCGCCGGCTTTCTGGGAGCAGAATGTCTACTTCGTCGGAAATAACGACGTAATCAAGGCTTTCAACCTCGACCCGTCCACGGGAAAACTCTCTGCGACGCCAACCTCGGAGGGCACGTTCTCATTCCTCTTCCCCGGGGGGCAACCGGTAGTGTCGTCGAGCGGCTCAACAAACGGCATCGTTTGGGTCGTTGATCACTCAACAGCAGCCGCCCTCCACGCATTCGACGCCACGAATGTCGCGAACGAACTGTATCGCAGTCCGGGGCTCGGAGCGGGAACGAAATGGGCAGTCCCCACGGTGGTGAACAGCAAGGTGTATGTCGGGACGGCTACGCAACTGGTAGTGTTTGGACCAATGTAGGGTAGGTGAGCGTGGGCTCTACGATTGGCCCTATGCGATGACCGCCAATTTAGGGCAAACATATCGGAGGCAATCAGTCCGATGCTGTAGTTAGCAATATCCTGACCTTCTTTATGCGACCCTAATATGATCAAGGTTTACACGGGCTACGTCCAATATTCACTCGCGATTTGCGATATTAGTTCGACGACCTTCGCGCAAGGACTGCCGCCCGGGGATAGGACGCAAAAATCACCGGCCAGTCAGGAAGACGTTGCCTTTGGAGCCATGATGCTCGGGTTCGCCATCGCATTTGGCATCGGCGGGCAAGACTTGGCCCGCTGCTTCCTGGAGAGAAAGTTTACCCGGACAAGAAAAGAGGAGAATGACGATGAGTTGTCTCCCCCGTAGCGCGGCAAGAAGCGCCAGTAAAGGCTAAGGAGCGTGACGCCTTCGCGCAATACTCTAGTCGGCGCTCGTCTCTCACATACTCCGGCGTGTCACATGCCAACATACCAGGCGTAACCGGCCTCTGAAGCCGCAGAGCCGACGCCCTTACCAAACTTTTTCAGACTGTCCGTGACCGTCAGGCGAGTGATGAATTTTATGTTCTTGTAGCCAAGTTGGCGTGGGAGCCGCATGCGAAGCGGCCCACCGTGGGCCACAGGAAGCTCATTGCCATTCATTCCGTAGCAGAGAAACGTCTGCGGATGCAGAGCATCGGCCATATCTATGCTGTCCCACGTATCGGGTTCCATCGAGACGTAAACAACATATCTGGCTTGCGGGTGGACCCCCACGAGTTGCAAAACATGGGAGAGAGGCACGCCGATCCACTCGGCTATGTAAGACCAGCCTTCTTCACAGACGAGCTCGGTAATGTGACTGCGAGAGGGATAGCTCTTGAGATCGCTTATCGAAAACGACTCCGGCTGAGCGACCATGCCATCGACGGAGAGCCGCCACTCCGCGAAACCTCCGGCCCGAAGACGCTTAAAGTCTTCCGTGAGGGGGGCGAGTTCGTTGGGAAATGGACGCGGCGAAATCCGGCTGCGCGGGAATTCGCGTGCCAGTGAATGACGCGTCAACAGCCGTTGCGAAGCAAAGGTCAGCGTCTCGCCGAGGCCATAGATTCCGTCATGATCGGGAGGTACCAATCCATACTTCTGCGCAAGACGCGCCGCCACTGCTAACCCCGATCCACCCGCCGTGGCCGCGAGCCCAGTTAAGATCAGTTTTCGGCGTGAAATGTCCATCATGTGTGCTCCTTGCGTGTAGCGGTACGGCCCGTGATCATCGCGCCTGTGCGACTTTTGAATCCGGCAAGACAAACCATCGCGACATGAACAAGCAGGAACAGCACAAGAGCGACAGAGACAAAGAAGTGAATCGTGCGTGCCGATTGGCGGCCGCCGAGCAGAGTAACTAGGGCCGGAAAAGCGGAGATAAGCGCGGGCGATAGCGCCAAGCCTGTCCAGATGACCAATGGGAAGAGAACGAAAATCACAAAAACATAAGTGAGGCGCTGAACCACGTTGTACGAGGAGGCCTCTTCCTCACTCGGCCGTTCAAAACGCAACGGTTTTGCGATTGAAGTCAAGAGCGCCCGCCACGAAAGATCGGCCCTGCGGGGGAGCAAGTCTTTCCAAAAATGCCCTGTAAGCAGACCGGAGATTGCATACAGCAAGCCTGTCAGCACCGCAATCCAGGCAGCTTCAAAGTGTAGGGCGCGACTCCAGCCATTCTGGTCGGGCAGCACATACCCGTAACCCGTCGGCACCAATCTTCTTGAGGAAGGAATTGGCAGTTGAAACAACGGGGTAGTCAACACGTTGCCGGTTTCGCCCCAGTAGAAGCGCGGGTGCGAGATCACAATTTCGATGCCGGTGACGAGCAGGGCCAAAAAGCAGAGAGCGGTGATCCAGTGGGTCACGCGGACGAGGACAGAGTGCCTCGGCGAACGCGTCGTAATTGGAGCGGTCGAAACAGAGCTTGATACGAAAGCTTCAACCGGGACCTGCACGGATTTCAGTGTCTCCATCTTTGGCCTCCGGTCGGCCATTCGACTTGCCTAGACAGGATGAGTTGTTACCCCGGCCATCCTATAGGAACCGAGACGACAAATCAGGAACCTCTTTATCTCCTACGTCCTAAACCGGTCTAGTACACAATACGCTTCCTACGCAAATAGACGCCTCGGGGTCGCGTCGGTGAGCGAGGAGAATGCAGTAGTCAGTGTTTTATCACGAAACAAGAGACCGCCTGTGCGACCCTCCCAAAGACGCCGCGCTCAGCGCCGTCGGTTGCGGATACACTATTTCAACCGCATTACGATTACTCCCGATATCGCGGGTTCGCGCCCCTGCCAAGCGGCATGCTTTACGGTCTCGATATAATAGTGATGTAGTTTAGGCATTAACCTATACGTGGATGGGATCGGAAGACCTGTTCTGACCGCTGCCTGAAGCCTTTTAAAGAAATATGACCAGATCCCATCAACACCCGTTGCAAAAGATTCTCGAGAGTCGAATCGCCATCATTGATGGAGCGATGGGCACGACCATCCGCACCTATGGGATGAAGGAAACGGATATCCGAGGGGAGCGGTTCAAGAACTCGACAAAAGACCTGCTGAACAATGGTGACCTCTTCTCCCTGACGCAGCCGGATGTGATCTGTGACATCCATCGGCGGTTCTTGGAAGCCGGGGCCGACGTCATCGAGACGAACACCTTTGGCGCGACTAGCATCGCCCAGAGCGAATTTTTCGTGGACGATCCGCGGGAGCATGGCGGGAGGAAAGATCCGGAGTTTTATCAAAAAGTCATCGACGATTCGTTTCTCGGTGACTTGGCCTTGGAAATCAATGAAAGGGCAGCACGGCAGGGCCGCGAATGGGCCGATCGGGTTGGGACGGCAACGTCGCGTCAACGGTTCGTGGCGGGGGCGATTGGTCCCCTCACTGTGTCTCTTTCGAACTCGCCGGATGCCGATGATGCGGGCTTTCGTGTGGTTACCTTCGATCAGGTGAAAACCGCCTATGCGCAGCAAGTGCGCGGTCTTATTGCCGGCGGCGTGGATCTGTTGCTGGTCGAGACTATCTTTGATTCGCTCAATGCCAAGGCCGCACTCGTCGCAATCCGTGAAGTGTTCGATCAGGACGGCAAGAATCTGCCGGTTATGATCTCGGCGGCGGTCGGGCGTGGCGGCGAGACGATGATCTCCGCTCAAACGACTGAGGCATTCTGGAATGCGGTCGCTCATGTGAAACCGTTATCGGTGGGACTCAACTGCTCTCTAGGCCCAGATCTCATGTATCCGTTTCTGAGTGACTTGTCAGCGAAAGCGAACGTCGCGATATCGTGTTATCCGAATGCAGGTTTGCCGAATCCGCTCTCTCCTACCGGATTTGATCTCCAACCGGCGGACATGGCCCGTTACCTCGGCGACTTTGCGCGCGGCGGCCTGCTCAACATCGCCGGCGGGTGTTGCGGGAACACGCCCGAGCACATTGCTGCTATTGCCAAAGCGCTCGACGGCCAGCCTCCGCGAAAGTGGGGGACGCAACGCTCTGAGGAATCGTTCGCCCAGCATGTTGAGAGTCGAGCGTGAGCGTGTCTGATAGCGCAGGCACGGTCGATCCCACCAAACCAAAGCCGCTGCGTCTCTCGGGATCGCAGCCATTCACTCAACAGTCCGGCGTCTTCATCATGATCGGTGAGCGGACCAATGTGGCCGGTTCGCCCAAGTTCGCCAAGCTGATCAAGCAAGGTAAATATGAAGAAGCGGTAAGCGTAGCCCGGCAGCAGGTCGAGAACGGAGCCAATGTCCTCGACATTTGCATGGATGAGGGAATGATCGACGGCGTCGCCGCCATGACACGCTATCTGCAATTGTTGGCGAGCGAACCCGAAGTCGCCAAGGTACCGTTCATGGTGGACTCCTCGAAGTGGGGGGTCATCGAGGCCGGCCTTAAGTGCCTGCAGGGCAAAGGTATCGTGAACTCGATTTCGCTGAAAGAGGGCGAAGACAAGTTCCGCCGAAACGCGGCCACCGTTCTGAAATATGGTGCGGCGGTTGTGGTGATGGCTTTCGACGAGAAGGGCCAAGCCGCGACCTACGACGAGAAGATTCGAATCTGCGAACGCGCCTACAGGATACTGGTCGACGAAGTCGGTTTTCCCCCCGAAGATGTCATCTTCGATCCGAACATCCTGACTGTGGCAACGGGCATGGAGGAGCACAACAACTACGCGGTCGACTACATCAACGCAACGCGCTGGATTAAGTCCCACCTCCCGCACGCCAAAGTAAGTGGGGGCGTCTCGAATATCTCATTCAGCTTTCGAGGCAATAATAAGGTGCGCGAGGCGATGCACTCCGCTTTTCTTTATCACGCCATCGCGGCGGGCATGGACATGGGCATTGTGAATGCCGGAATGCTGGAGGTGTATGAAGAGATTGAGCCTGAACTGAAAGAGCTTGTAGAGGACGTGCTGCTGAATCGCCGTCCCGACGCGACTGAACGTCTGGTGGAGTTCGGCGAAAACCTGAAAGGCGCGGGCGCCACGGCTGTCAGTGAAAAGAAGGCAGAGGAATGGCGCAATGGCACGGTCGAGAAGCGTCTGGAGCACGCATTAGTGAAAGGAATCGACGCGTTCATAGAGGCTGATACGGAAGAGGCTCGCGCCAAACTGGGCCGGCCTCTACTTGTTATCGAAGGTCCGCTCATGGATGGCATGAGCGTGGTCGGCGATCTGTTCGGAGCGGGCAAAATGTTTTTGCCCCAAGTGGTGAAGTCTGCCCGAGTGATGAAGAAAGCGGTGGCGTACCTAACGCCGTTCATGGAGGCAGAAAAAGCCCAGATGGCCGCAGCCGGACGAGAAGTTAAGGCGCAGGGAAAAATTGTGCTAGCCACCGTGAAGGGTGACGTTCACGACATCGGCAAGAATATCGTCGGCGTGGTCCTCGCCTGCAACAACTACGAAGTGATCGACATGGGAGTCATGGTCGCATGCGAAAAAATTCTCGAACGCGCCAAAGCAGAGAAGGCGGATCTGATCGGGCTCAGCGGACTCATCACACCGTCTCTCGATGAAATGGTGCATGTCGCGCGGGAAATGGAGCGTCAGGGTTTCAAGCTGCCTTTGCTTATCGGCGGAGCGACCACAAGCCGGGCCCATACTGCAGTCAAGATCGCGCCGCACTATAGCGAGCCTGTAGTCCACGTGCTAGATGCCAGCCGGGCAGTACCCGTCACCAGCAGCCTTCTTAGCGATGACGGAAAAGCGGGTTTTGTTGCGCAACTGGGCGCCGACTACGAGAGGGTCCGCAAAGCTCATTCTGCGCCGCGACAAAAAGGCGTCTCCCTGGAGATTGCCCGCATGAGGCGCACCCCCGTTGAGTGGCGCGCCGAGGATCTGCCAACCCCCTCATTTACCGGGGTCAGAGTGTTGAACGATTTTCCGCTCGCAACGTTGCGCGATTTTATTGACTGGACACCGTTCTTCCACACTTGGGAGCTAAAAGGAGTCTACCCACGAATTCTCGAAGACGAGCGGCAAGGTGCGCAGGCTCGCCAGATTTTCGCGGAAGCCAACGCTCTTCTGGACACGATTATTGAGAAAAGTCTGATCACGGCACGGGGCGTCTATGGCTTTTTCCACGCCAACGCTGTGAGCGACGATGTGGAACTGTACACGAATTGCACGCGTACAAAAGCGCTGGAGCGATTTCACTTCCTCCGTCAGCAGGCAAATCGAGAAGGTAGTGAGCCCTGCCGGTCGCTCGCCGATTTCATCGCGCCGAAGGAAACAGGGCTGCGCGATTACATTGGCGCTTTCGCCGTGACCAGCGGGATCGGCCTGAAAAAACTGTGCGACCGGTTCAAAGCCGAAAACGACGACTACAACGCGATCATGGCTGAGGCCATTGCCGATCGCCTGGCGGAAGCTTTCGCCGAATGCTTGCACAAGCGAGTACGTGAAGAGTGGGGTTACGGCTGTAATGAGGGCTTGAGCAACGCAGCTCTTATCCAAGAGAAATATCGCGGTATCCGGCCAGCCGCAGGCTATCCGGCGTGCCCGGATCACACGGAGAAAGGCGCGCTCTGGCGGCTGCTCGATGTGCGAGCGAATACCGGAATGTTGATCACTGAGTCGTTTGCGATGTGGCCGGGCTCCAGCGTGAGTGGGCTTTATTTCGCCCACCCGGAATCGCGATATTTCGATCTTGGCAAAATCGAACGTGATCAGGTTGCCGATTATCGCGAACGCAAGGACATGAGCCTGGCAGAGATCGAGCGGTGGCTCGGCCCAAATCTGAACTACGATCCTGCGGAATAAAATCTTCCGATCGTCGATTGCTGGGATATCTTTCTCGTTGTAAGTCCGGCTCGCTGATCTGTGTTAACTTTCGGCAGCCACTCCTCCGCCCATAGTTGAAGCAAAATCTACCCCGATCGATGAGTTGGCCGCAACAGGTGCTGCCCGGTACTTCCAAATGTTCTTTCATAGGAATGGCGTTCTAAAAGTTGGTTTCTAAAATAGAGAAAAATAGATTGTCCTCGTTCACGACGTTTTCCACGGGATCTCCTCTCCCGTAAATGCATCCCAGCAGTAACAACAATTTGGCCGCGTGCTGTCAGCCACGCGGCCGCCTGCGAGATGCATCGCACATATCATCGTTTCTTGCGTGCGGAAAGGCGGTCAGCTGTTCGAGGAAGGAAGCAGCCCATCCCGGATGGCGGGGCAAGTACCAGTCTTCGGTGTTCAAAACAAAAACTGTAACCGCTCTTAGTTTCTCGACTGCGGCCCTAGTTGCCTCCGCCGGAAGCCTGAAGTTGTTTCAGGAGTGACACCACTGCCTGAGTGTCGGCTGGTGCCGCTGTTGGCCACGCATACAATTATCGCGTGTTCACCCACTTCCAAACAATTGCTGGTTGAAAGGAGCGCGCGGTCAGACACATGGTGCGGAAATGGCGCGACGAGTTTTGTGGGAGTATGATGATCGCGCTGGGCGGACTTTCGAGACCTGGCTGGCGATTCGTACCTCCCCGATACGGCCTGCCCAGCTTTGTCAGGGTAGAAGTGGGTTTGTCTGAAAGTTTTGGCTTGCCGAATTGAACGACACTATCATCGCCGTCATTCTTTTTGGTGATCAGCAAATAAACGGGCAGGGCTAGCACGCTCCAGCCAGCGACGGGCGGGCGGCATTCTAGACCAGGAATGCTAGTCCGATGCCTAACCGCTGCCCGAGCAGCCTGCGAACATTTTCCGGAAGAGCTTCGGGGTTTTCTTTTTCCAGTGCGAGTCTTGCATGGCGCGTTGTAACACACCAGGCAAGACATCAAGCCGAATCTCCCGTGGCCAAGACAAGGTGTCGAACCCTTAAAAGAACTCGCTCATCTGCGCCGCACCTTGGCATGCACCGGGAAAACTGTTCAGCCCAAGTCCCTGCAGCAACAACTGACAAGTGTTTTGGTGCTGATAGAACGTGGTCGACTTATAGCCCTTCTTGGCCCTGGGACTGATCACAAGCATTGCTACCTGGCCACCACCGTGTTGCGTGTCATTGCTAAACGATTCATCGAACAAGATTACGAGTAGCCCGTCCATCTGGAACGTAGGGTTGGCAACCAGAGGCGCGATGTTGGTCTGGAGCCAACTGTCAGCCTGGTTCAAGCTCCCGTCATGTGCGTCATCTTGCGCATTGGGAATGATAAATGAATATTGCGGAAGCTGGTTGTTATTGAGATCGGTAGCAAACTCGGTGAACGGGACCAGGTTGTTCAACTGGTTCTGGCTGTTCACCACGTCGCTAAGAAACGTGAACGGGTTGTGATGTTTCATATAAGGATAAACGTCGCCGCCGGTATAGCCGACGTTCGGCAGGCTCTCAGCGTATGACTTCCAGGTCTTGCCCGCGCTCAACAGGTGGCGAACGACATTGTCCGCATTCACCGTTCCGGAGTATGCGTCGTCGTTTGTAATGATCTGACCGGTTATCAACTCAAAGTAGTTTCCAATAGACGGGTGAGTGTTCCCAAAGTACGAAGTTGCCAGCCCATACTGTTGTGCCAAGCCATTCAGGTAGGGCATGGATGAGCTCCCGATCACGCTCGAGTAACTATGATTTTCCTCCATCAGCAAGATAACGTGCCCAAAGGCAGGAACTATGTTCGTTTGCACCGTCACTGTGCCGGATGTTTGTGCCGAGCCCCCTGGTCCTTGAGCCGTCGCATAGTAAGTAGTCGTCGTGTTCGGTGTAACATTCGTCGATCCATTGGCCGGGAACGAACCCAGGCCGGCAATATTTACGGAGGTTGCGTTAGTCGTTTTCCAACTCAAAACCGAAGTCGCTCCCGATGCAATGGTATTGGGCTGCGCGCTGAACGAAATCGTCGGCGGAGGATTTTGAACTGAGGTTACAGTCACCGTTGCGTTAGCCGTCGTGGTTCCTCCGGATCCTGTGGCCGCAGCGGTGTACGTGGCAGTTGAAGATGGAGTGACGTTAGCCGACCCGGTTGCTCCAAATGTTCCCACTCCGGCGATGCTCACGGAGGTCGCATTGGTTGAAGTCCAACTCAGAACAGACGACGCCCCCGCCACAATGGTACTGGGCTGCGCGCTGAGTGTGACCGCCGGTGGTGGACCGGTAGTGGTTACGCTGACAACAATAGAGGACACGGTCGTTCCTGCGGAACCAATGGCGGTCGCCGTATAAGTTGTTGTGGTGGTGGGAGTCACTTTCACCGAACCAGTGGTTGGAAACGTTCCGAGACCCGTGATGCTGACCGAGCTTGCATTACTGGCGTTCCAACTAAGCATGGCCGAGGTACCACTAGTCACAGCGCCCGGCGTTGCGCTCAATTTAATTGTAGGGACCTGCTGGCTGCCGGAATTCTTCTGCGTGGCCATCGATCCGCCGCCACACCCAACTGCCGCGATGGAAACTGTAAATAAAAAGACCGACGCTGTTATGCGCGAGAAATGCATCGGACTCCTTTAATTGGATATTGTCAGACGAGGCGACTAGGTCAGTCTTGAGTTGATTTCAGTCTACCTCGCGTCCGCAAACAAAAATGAAAAGTAAATACTCGGAAGTACATCAGGGAATTGCGATTTATGTGGAGCAGACTTTAGTGGGGCAGATGTTAGCGTGGCCCATGTTCACGCCTTTAGAGCTTCGGATCGTAAATCTCATCGCCCAAGGCCACAAGAATCAAGAAATAGCTGTGATCTACGGCACAACCGAGCTCGTCATCAAGAATTATGTACGCCGCATCTTCGATAAGACGGGAATGAGCTTGCGATTGCAGCTCTCCCTCTATGCGGCTTAGTTTTTTACGGAACAAAGCACAGAGGCCGGGAAGAACCCTGGAGTTGCTGCCGCGGTGTCAACAATCGCCTTGCCGATGGCCAGTGAAGCCGTAGCGGCCGGTGATGGAACGTTCAATACATGAAGTATCTTGCCAGAAGACACAAAATGGAAATCATCCACTAACGTGCCGTCCGGCTTAAGGGCCTGAGCGCGCACGCCGGAACCCGCGGGAATCAGATCCTGCTCGCGAACCTCGGGGACCAACCGCTGCAGTCCGCGAACGAACATTGGTTTCGAGAAGGAACGTCGGAATTCGTCGAAACCATTGCGCCAATGTTGACGGGCCATGCGCCAGAAACCGGGGAAGGCCAGCGACGAAGCCAGGTCACGCACGCTGATGTCGGAGTGATGGTAGCCCTCGCGTGCCAGCGCAAAAACCGCGTTCGGGCCAGCGTCCACTTTGCCAGAAATTCGCCGCGTGAAGTGCACTCCGAGAAATGGAAAACGCGGATCAGGCACGGGATAGATCAGAGCGCGCACCAACGAGGCTCGCTCGGGTACCAGGTCGTAATACTCGCCACGAAACGGAACGATCATGACACCGGGATCGTCACCCGCCATCCGGCTGATGCGGTCGCTGAATAGCCCGGCGCAGTTGATGAGCGCGCTCGCGGAAAACGCTCCGCGCGGAGTTTCGACTACGATTTCCCTCGGCAGACGCCGAATGCCAGTGGCGGCGGAGGAGGTGAGAACCGTACCTCCGCGGGCGGAAATCAACTCCGCGTATTTCTCACACACTTTGACATAGTCCGTGATTCCGGTTGAGGGCACCACCAAAGCCCGAAGGCCCGTGGCGTGCGGCTCAATTTCACGCAACTCCTCCGGCTCAATCATGCGCAGTCCCGTGAGGTGGTTGGCCTCTCCGCGCTTGCACAATTCTTCCAGGCGCGGAAGTTCGTCCGCGTTCGTCGCAACAATGACTTTCCCACAGACTTCGTGAGGAATCCCATGCTCGCGGCAAAATTCGACCATCGCCGCGGCTCCGCTGACGCAAAGTTGAGCCTTCAGAGAGCCCGGCTTGTAGTAGACGCCGGAATGAATCACGCCACTGTTGTGCCCGCTCTGGTGGCGGGCAACGCAGTCTTCTTTCTCGAGCAGCAACAAACGTAAGTGTGGGAGACGCCGCGTGATTTCGAATGCAACCGCCAACCCCACAACGCCGCCGCCGATGATAACTACGTCGTAATGACAGTCTTTCATCGCGAGTAAGACTAAAGCATCGCACGCGAGAGAGAGAAGCCGCGAAAAATAAAGGAGGCGGGGAGTCAATCGTGCCCCTCCCCGCCAAATTTTCCGTGCTTGACTGAAATTGATCTCAGTTCGATGCGGTCATTTTTTCCAGTTGCGGACTAGCGCCTCCGTTGTCGTTGATGTTGAGGTAGTCGGTGAAACTATTCCCGGTCCCCGACGGCGACGTGAACTGTACTGTAAAGGTGCAGCTTGCGTTTTGTTCCAGCGTGACCGTCCCATTCAAACAAGTGCTGGTTGATGGCGACGCGTAGGAAAGGACAGCGAAATTGCTGGAGCCCAACCCGGTAATAGTCGGTGTACCGTTGAAGGTCAGCGGCGTCGTGCCCTTATTGGTCACCGTCACAGAGACCGCCTTTGTGTTTCCCGTTAAGACCTTGCCAAAGGCCATCGCCGCCGGTGCCAGGCTTACTTCAGTGGCCGTTCCCGTTAGCGGCAATTGCGCCGACGAATTACCAGTTGGATCACCTGTAAACGAAGCGGTGACTGTTCCCGTGTAAGGACCGGGAGTGCTGCCCGGAGATTCCCGTTGTGTTCAGCGAGAAGTTCGCGCTGGCCGTCAAGCTGTTTAATGTAATCGTGGTAGGGCCAACGCCACTGTTATTTACAAAATTGAACGTTACCTTTGTGGCCGTGCTGTTGGTGTTCACCAATTGAGTTTTAAAGACCACGCTGCTGGGAGTAAACGACTCGTAACTGGTGCCCCTCCCGGCTACCGCTACCAATTGCGGGCTTGTCGGGTCACTATCCTTGATAACCAATGTAGCCTCTTTCGCCCCGGTAGCGTGCGGAGTAAAGGTAACTCCGATCGCACAAGAAGAGGTAACCGCTCCCGTACACGTATTGGGGGGTTGTGATCACGAAGTCGGTGGTATCGCCGCTTAGGTACACCGAGTTATAGGTCGTCGCACCCTTGATGGTCACGCTCTTCGTAGCCGACGATCCCAGTGGAACGTTGCCAATCGCCAACGGAGTGCCCGTGATAGTAAGTCCCACAGCAGTGCCCTGCAATGCGACTGTGCTAGTCGTGTTCAAGAAGCCGTTGCTGGTCACCGTCAGCGTTCCGTAGCGTTTACCCGTCTTAGTCGGCGTGAAGTAGACGGAGACCGTACAGTCGGTGTTGTTCGGCAGGCTACCGATACAGTCATCCAATTCGCTGAAGTCTCCGCTATTGCTGATCGAGGCGGGTCCGATGCCACTTAGCGTCACATCGAATGCGCCGCTGGTGGTACCGACATTCTGGACGGGGAAATTGACGCTGCCGGTGGAACGGCCAATCGCCGCAAAGGCGTTGATTTTGCGGAGACGATAGTTGTTGGTATCGGCGACCAGGAAGTTCCCCGATGCATCTTCAAAAAGCGCTTGAGGATTGGCGAGCTCTGCGAGCACGGCAGGACCTCCATCTCCGCTGAAGTTAGACGTGCCAGCACCAGCGAAAGTCGTCATCGTGCCGCCGGCATCTACCCACCGCATGCGGTTATTAGTGGTATCCGCGATAAAAACATTTCCGTTGCTATCTACGCGTACAGCGTTAGGATACTGCACCGTGTTCTCGGTAGCCGGACCATCCCCTGAAAATCCGTCGGCTCCATTGCCAGCGATAGTGATTATCCCCGTGTCGGAGGCGACTTCCCGAATCCGAAAGTTGTATGTGTCAGCAATGTACACATTGCCGGAGTCATCGGCGGTCGGAATACGGATAATACAGTTTGGCGCTGGTCGCTTGGCCTCCATCCCCGCCGTAACCGAGAACATTGCTGCCTGCAATGGTGTAAATAAAGCCCGCCGTCTTACCTGCCGGCGGCGTGCACGGGAACGTGCCCGTCGCGGCGCACACTACCTCTCGGATCACGTTGTTGTAAGTGTCCGCTATGAACATGTTGCCGTAGCTATCGATGAACACATCGTTGGGGGAAGACAGCAGTGCACTCGTGGGCGCCGCGCCGTCCCCGGCGTAACCAGAACTCTGCGGCGTTCCTGCCACCGTAGTGATATTGCCGCAGGAGATATCGACCTTTCGGATGATGTAGTTGTAGATGTCAGCGATAAAAATATTGCCGGCGCTGTCGCGCGAAATTCCGGCTGGATTGTAGAGTTGCGCGCTGGTCGCTGGCCCGTTATCGCCGCCATAGCCGACAACTCCATTTCCAGCGAAGAAATCGACATTGCCTGTGAGGAGAGCAACTCTCGGGCGTAGTCATTATTCTGGTCCGAGATAAAAATGTTCTGCGCGGCGTCTGCGACCACTCCATCCGCGTTGTAGAGGGTAACTCCCAGCGCGGGGATGTTATTGGCGGGCGTGGCGTCGAATGTGCTACCGTTGCCCGCTACCGTGCTGATCGTACTGGTAACTACCTCACGGATGCGATCATTCGAGGAGTCAGCAATGAAAAGGTTCCCAGCACTATCCGTCGCAACCCCGTTCGGATAATTGAGGCAAGCATTGTTGGCAGGCCCGCCATCGCCGCCGAAAGATGAGCAACCGGTTCCCCCTCCCGCTACCGTGGTTATATTGCCTCCAACCGTGGTGCAACCTGGTTGCACAAGGCTCGCGAGCTGCCCAAAGAGGAGTTCAGACGGGAAGTGGAAAGGGAGTTGACCGGGAGACTGGAAGAACTGTCGGAACTCATCTACTTCAAAGTTTTACAAAAGCCAGATCCCGGTCATCGAACAGGCAATCGAGACGGCAGCCCGGAGATGCTCGGCTCCGATAAATCGCGTGGATACTGTTTGGAGATGATCTGTGCAGATTTCGCAGCAGGTGCGAACCTCGACAGCGGCAACCCCGAAATACTTCTCCATTCGATGTCGCGCTACTACAAGTTCTTGCCGAGTGAACACCAACATCTCTTTCTGCAAGCTGCACAGGAGCAGGTTCGTGAAAATCATCCCCGCCAAACAAGCTGTCGACAGACTCGAGCCTTCGGCATATAAAAATCGGTGCCAGGCAATAATTCGTCGTGACGGGTGGAAATGCCAGTTTTGCGGCACACTGTCGAATCTTACGGTGCACCACAAAAAGTTCCGCAGCTCCGCAGCCATTCAGGACCAGATTCGGAAAAGAATTTGATTACGCTTTGTGCGCTTTGCCATGCCCGCATCCACGGTGTTCAACAAAAAATGTAACCGCTCCTAGTTTCCGATGATTCCTTCTCACGCCCACAACATTCTTGCTCCCGTCATCAGCAGAACAGTGCATAGGATGCGGCGCAACCATAGCACAGGAACACGGGTGCTCAGATGCGAACCGAGTATTCCGCCCGGA